>Ga0209118_1000007_pt1 | contig 248534 bp, 240 predicted proteins | sample BlaSpr_A8_Ref_M1_FD_187988 | JGI IMG/M metagenome (GOLD analysis project Ga0209118, IMG submission 187988) | Forest soil microbial communities from Thunder Bay, Ontario, Canada - Black Spruce, Ontario site 2_A8_Ref_M1 (SPAdes) (version 2) | ecosystem: Environmental > Terrestrial > Soil >... | reverse complement strand
CGACATCGAGTGGGAGCGCCGCCACGGGCGGGCCAAGCGCGTCCGCACGATCGCGAACGTGCTGCTGGAGGAGGGCTGGAAGGCACAGGTCCTGGCGGCGAAGGAGGGCCCGCGCGAAGAAGCGCCGCTCCTGAATGAAGACGCGGCGATGATGCTGGTCGACGCTTGGCTGGAGAAGCAGGGCGCGCAGACCGGCTGCACCCGCGCCGACGTCCGAGCGGCATTTGACTATTTGACGTCACCGCTGGTGGCTCGAGCGATTGACGCCGACGCTAACGGAGGCGCCATCGTCCTCCTTGGCTCACCAAGTATAGCGACAGTCGCCGTCGAAACGCGGCGCAAATGGTTGAAACTGAAGACGCCGACATACTAGAAATTGCAGTTCGACTGCTATTGGAGCGTCGAGACGGCGAAGCGGAGGCCGAACTTCTGAGGTTCACACCTGACGACCCGGTCCCGCCACCCGTTATTCATTCAGTGACGGCGACCGACCGACCATCTCACGCACCCCGCCCGCCAACGAGTCCGTCGATCTTGGCGCCAGTGCTAAAGAGGGATAAATGGCGATGCCGCTACTGTCAGCGTAAACTTGTTGCAGCGGGTGTCATTGAGCTCATCGGAAGCCTGTGCCCGGAACAGTTCCCATTCCCACCCGGTCATCACATGCCCGTAGACCGCACGCATCCTGCCGCCCTCCGAGTTTATCCGAGCGTTGATCACGTTCATGCAGGGTCGCTTGGCGGCGATTGGCATGACCAAAATAATCTTGTCGCCGCCTGTACGCCTTGCAACGAGCTAAAAAGCGACACGTTGGGCTGGGGGGCTACACCCATCTCTGAGGGCGACGAGTGGAAAGGGTTAACGGAGTATTATAGATCGCTAACCGAGCGAGCAAGTAGCGTTCGACCATATCACGTGAGGTGGATGGAAGCCCTAGGCGTGTGATCCGCGAAGCAACCACGTCAAGCCTACGATAGAGCGACACATCGCAAACAAGCGCACCCGTCGTTCAGCGAGGGCAACAAGTGGAAATCGATTGCGAGCTATTGGAGCGCTACATGCGCAAGTTCTACGGCTACGGCAACGAGGCCGCGGAGACCCTGTTCATTGGGTTAGAAGAGGGCGGTCGCGAAACAGTTGAGAGCTTCGCGACGATTCTTCACAAATGGCAACTGAGAGGCGAGCGAGACCTCGAGGACCTCCAAGAGTACTCGCGGCTCTTTCCAGACACGTATGGATACTTCAAAGATCCGCCAAAACCGCAGCCGACATGGAACGGCCTTATCAGAATCCTTCTGAAATCGCAGGGAAAAAGTATCGCCGAGCATGCCGTGACTAGCTTTCAGACGCAGCTCTTGGGCGCACCGAACGGTGACCATTGCCTATTAGAGCTTATGCCGCTGCCAGCTCGACGTAGGACGGACTGGCCTTACGCTAAGTTGAGCCGATGTTTTGGGTACCTCGCGGAGCGCGACACATACGAACGAGAGTGGCTGGTGCTCAGGCGCGAGCGCATCTGCGACATTGTCCGCAAGAAGTCTCGCAAGGCCGTGGTATTTTACGGAACCAGTCACGAGTATCTAACGACTTGGCAATTTATCGCCGGGCAGCCATTGGCATGGGACCCTGGGTTAAAGCTTTATCGGTCGCGCGCCGAGAAGCCACTCTTTGTCGCCGTTCGGCACCCAAGCCGCTATACGAAGGACGAGTTTTACGAGGGGATAGGAGATTTTATTTTTCGGGTCACGCAGTAGATGGTTTCAGTCATCGAGTACAGGCCTTTTTCGAGGGGAAGTCATGGCGGTTGAATCACCTCTTGTCAAGAGGTTCGCCAGCGCAGTTAACTCGCTCCGTTTGTCGTACGTGGCTCGGATTCACGAAGCTCTCTACTATGAGATGCCGCTAAACCGGCGAATCGAGGCCGCAGAAAAACCGCGTTTACCCAATCGGGGCAGCGGAGCTTTTCAAGTAGATTTGGCCATTGGCGTTGAGCGTGAAGATCCGGGCGGCGCATTCTTTACTCCCTTGCTCGCGATCGAGTTCAAGACCCAGTTAACCACCCACGATGTGATCACTTATTCGGCCAAAGCGATTCGAACAAAACAGGTCTACCCGTGGCTCCGATACGGGCTCATAATTGAGGGGGGTGAGATGATACCCGGCCGGTTCTTCACCCACAATCAAGGACTAGACTTTGCCGTGGCCGCCAAGGGATACCTGTCCGAGGGGAAGTTCGCCGGGTTCGTGCGCGCCCTTGTGGTCGGGGAGGCTGCGCTGTCGGATGAGCTGGAAAGAGCACGAGGCAAGAACCGATCGTCGACGGAATGCTATCGCTCTCGTAAAGAGTTTGGGCGCTTCGGCGCCCTGTTTCGAGTCCAGACGACCAGATAGGGCAGAGCGTGCGGTTCTGCGTCGCCAATCACGGATAACCGCTGGTTCGACTCCCTCGCCAGTGCGCGTTCGCTTGTGGTGACCCTATGCAGCTTTACGTAGGCAGTACGCGGCAGTTCTTTGATGATGCAGCTCGTCACACGATCGCTGACAAGCTCCAATTCAACTTCCAACGAGCCTTCGGCCATCTCCCCTCAGTCTCTGAGATGCGGTCGTGGCGCAATTCTCTGTCCGCGCTCTCCGTCCACTTGCAATTCGCGAGACTTACGAACAACGGCATTATCCTTGAGCTTCAGCTGCCGTTGTCGTCGGCAAGGCTAGATTGTCTCTTGACGGGTCGCGATGCGCAAAAACGCGACAACGCGGTGATTATCGAGCTCAAGCAATGGGACAAAGCCGACGCGTGCGATATTGAGGAATGCGTGGTCACATATCTTGGTGGTCGAGACCGAGTAGTTCCTCATCCCTCAGTTCAGGCGTGCCACTACCGGCAATACCTCATGGACAGTCAGACTGTCTACTATGAACCGGATCCCCCAGTCGGTCTTTCAGCGTGCAGCTACCTTCACAATCTGGGTTACGATCCATCTTCGCCGCTCCATGACAAGAAATTCGAAGCTGTGCTATCAGATTGCCCGATGTTCGCAGGGAATCAGGCTGAAGAACTTGCATCGTACCTCCGCGAGCGCGTAAGTGAGAGCGGCGGCGATGAAGTTCTACAGCGCGTCCTCGAGAGTAAATATCGGGCAAGCAAGAAGTTGCTCGATCACGTTTCGGAAATCATACAAGGGAACAACGTCTACACGCTTCTCGACGAACAGATCGTTGTCTATAACACGATACTCGGCCACGCCCGCAGGGGCTTCCACGGCCCCAAAAAGGCTGTGATCCTTGTAAAAGGCGGGCCGGGAACGGGGAAGTCCCTTATCGCCGTCAACGTTATGGCCACGCTCGCAAAGGAGCACTTTGCGGTTCAGCACGCAACCGGCTCTAAAGCGTTTACGGAGAATCTGCGTCGCGAAGTTGGGAGGCGCGCGGCCAGTCAGTTCAAGTACTTCAACAGCTTCGTAAACGCAGAAGATGGCGCCCTCGACGTGCTCATTTGCGATGAGGCCCATCGGATTCGAGAGTCAAGCAATAACCGGTTTACGCCCAAATCCGATCGATCCGACCGGGACCAGGTTGGCGAGATCGTCGACGCAGCGAAGGTAGCTGTTTTCTTAATCGACGACCATCAGGTTGTACGCCCAGGCGAGATAGGCAGCTCGGAACTTGTGCGGCGAGCAGCTGAAAACGCCAAGGCGACTCTGGTGGAAGAAGAACTGCAAACTCAGTTTAGATGCGCCGGCTCAGAAGCGTTCGTTTCATGGGTCGATAATACACTCGGGATCAGGGAGACGCGCGACGAGGTATTTGAGGCCTCAGATGCCTTTGAGTTCCGCGTCCTGCAGAGTCCCGAGGAGCTAGCCGCCGCGATCGAGGCGCGGGCGCATGAGGGGTACACGGGACGACTGGTAGCGGGTTTTTGCTGGCCGTGGTCCGATCCAAAGCCGGATGGGACATTGGTCGACGACGTCGCGATCGGCACATTTCACCGCCCCTGGAACGCGCGGCCCCAAGCGGGCCGCCTCGCGAACGGGATCCCGCAGTCCTCCTTTTGGGCCGCCGACCCAAACGGGCTGTCGCAAATCGGCTGCATATACACAGCCCAGGGTTTTGAGTTCGACTACGTCGGCGTAATCTTCGGAAAGGACCTAGCCTACTCTAAAGCCACTGGAGAGTGGGTCGGGCGCAAAGAGTTTTCACGAGACTCCTTTGTGACAAAGCGAGCAAAGGAAAGCTTTGTGAACTATGTCCGCAATACGTATCGAGTGTTGCTGACGCGCGGAATGAAAGGTTGCTACGTCTATTTTATGGACGTCGAAACAGAGGAGTTTGTGAGGGGCCGGCTCTCGAACGGTCGTTACTGATGTGAGCAGGCAGCCGGTGCGTGAACCAGCATCACGCTCATCGAGTGCAAGACATCGGTGAAGGGTCCAAAGAGGCGAATTCACGACCGAAGCGATCAGGTACAAGGATGAGTACCACGCGGCTACTGCGCCGTCATCGGCCCCAGGGTCGAGCAACTCGGCACGCTCGACGCGGAACTCCAAACGCACAAGGTCGCCCTGTGGACAGTTGCCGATGCCGTTTGGACCAGCTGAGTTAAGCCAGACCGTAGCAACGCAGTTTATACGGTACAATGATCTAGCGGGGTACAAAAAATCAGTCTGACCTGCTGCGGTTATTCTCCCGGGGCGATAGAAGCAGCCTGGTTTCCTATCCGAATGCGGTTTTCACTCTTAGTGCACTCACCATTGTGGAGATTCGCTGTTGCTTGACCAAGTAGCAGCGATACCTAGCCGCTGTTGTATTTGGAAGGCGAGCTCGACGCCGTAAGCGCGCGTGTTATCAGTGACCACATACTTTGCCCCAGTCGCACGCACATATTCTAGAGTCCCATTGAAATCCGCGTGATCCGACATGGCAATTGTGTATCTTCCTGGCGACCAGCATTGGATGGGGCTACATGGGTCCGACATGAACCCACTCAGCACTATTTCTGTGCCTTCAATCCGACTTGGTATGATATCGGACTTGCCATAAAATCTTATGAATTTCTTCTGTTCCATTGCGGCATGCGCTTGGTGGCTGCTTGTAACGCAGAGCGGAGGAATGCTGTAGCCAAAATGCCGATATACGTTTACGTCGCGCATTAAGACGGGTGAAACCAGAATTGGCGTAAGGGTCTCTCCAAAAAGCAGCTTCAAGGCTCTTTGTATCGTTCCCCGATAGGCCTTTACATGAACTGGCCCGGTTCGACATGACTCCGCAACCAGTTTGACAAACGCCCCATTTGCATCGCCCTGAGTATAGTGTCTAATTCGTTGAGGGATGCCATATGTGCTGTCTACAACAAGGGCTTCGACTTGTATTACCTCATTTAGAGGCCATCCAAAATCGCCAGAGTAACCTAGACGCAAACCATCTGCCGTCGTAACTGCAGCCTGCGCGCTACCAAGTATGTGTTCACTCGGCAACAGTTCGATACTTGAGGTTTTCAGCTTCACGTTGTTGCCCAAATCAATTCCGAGCAAATCCGGGCGATGATTTAAGTCCGCATCGAACTCAGCAACTAGAAGGGCACGAGTCTCTCGGCTGCACACTATGGCATCGCAGTAGCCTTTAGACCGATTGAACCCACCCATGTGGTCGTCGTGAACATGCGTCTGTACTCTGATCTTTCTATCAGATCTAAAGCCGTCGCAAATAACTTCAGGCCCCAAGACAACTGCACCTGATGCCGTCACGTCGATGGGGTAGTTCACTTCAGCCCTATTCTTTCACAAAGCCCGTCCACAAGGCGACCTTCGAGGTCACGACCACCCTCTCTCAATAGACCGCGTGCGTCTTCTTCGCTTAGGCTAATAGATAGTCTCGCGTCACTCAGACTACCACCGAATTCCTTCACTGGATATATCTGTAAAACGACCGTCTTCAATAACGCATCGCGCTCACTTTGAGTTAAGTACCTTAACTTTGCACTTAACCTCTGGTCACTAATTAGGCCTAGGATAAGGTGTCGACGACTGACTGAAGGGTGCAGTGCTGCTATTGAGTCCGCTGCACGATCCACAGGTTCCTTCGCTTTGAAAACTCGTTGGATGAGCTGCTTGGCATCGGCAAGAGAAAACGAGCGCTCAAGAAGAATATTAAATACTGCTTCATGCTCACGCCGCGGAAGGCGCGCGACTTCTGTTGCAGCGGAGAAACTCACCTTTCCCGGCTCGCCGCCCCATCCAACGAGGTGATGAGTTTTCGGGTCAAGGTCGAGGAGTCGAGTGAACCTCTTGATCATAGTTGCCGAGCGTAACGTCAAGTCCTCACTCAGCGTGCCCAGTGTTTCACCTGCGTCCAACGCGAGCTTAAAGAGATTCGCCACTTCAAGTGGTGACAGCTCTCTTGGAGCTCCTCGCTGAGAACTGTTTATTGTGAGAATCAGGGACTTTTGTTGAGCCTCGCTCAAGCCTTTCACTTGCTAGATTCTATGAAACCCTTCTGTGAGAGGCCCTCCTCAATCAAGGAGCGAGCCGCATCATCTAGAGTCGTATCCTCGGCTTTCGCGTAGGCATCCAGCTGTGTTTTTGTAGGAGATAGAAGTGTCACCACGATTTGTGTTACGGCTTTGCTTGTCTTTTGCTCCTCAAGCACGTCATCCAATGGTCGCGACGGATCGGCCTCTCGCTCCTTTATCAGACGCTCGCCTTGTGCTTTTGTCATGTTCGCAATTTCAGTGCTAATCTTAGAGGCTTCTTCTTCGCTGAATTTTCCCGATACGCTCGCGGCGCGCTGCACGCGTAACGCATCCTTTAGCGTAAGCCGCCGATCATCGACCTGCTTCTGTAGGGACTTATCTAAGTAGTCGTATTTCAGGTACTCCCGAACAAGGTGCTCCTTTATTCCAGTAGCCTCGGCTACTGCCTTGGGGCTCCCATAACGTTTGAAAAGTTGAGTACAGGCATCGATCTTGTCTGCCAGAGGGACATCTTGGCGAAGCAAATTCTCGGTTAGAGAAATTGCCTTCACTTGCATTTCGTCAGCCTCTTTGCGGATAATGGCCCTAATATTAGGCAGGCCTAGACGCTCGTGCGCTAAGAATCGCCGTTGGCCGGCAATGACCTCATACATTCCCGCTCTTTGACCCGAAGGCGCAACAAGGATTGGTTCCAATAACCCCATCACTCGGATACTCTCCGCCAGATCATCGATGCCGGCATTGACATTTCGAAGCCGAACTTGACCCTTGGCGATGTATAGGGAATCCAGTGGAATGTTAACAATCTCATCAACGACTTCGATTTTCTCTTCCGGCACCTAACTGTCTCCTCTCTATAATATGAATCATGGCCTATCGCTATAATCACCGTTCAGTTTGCGAGAGATGCTCTTTCGGCCGTCTGGCCAACTGCCCTTCCGTGGCATCTGCCGCGATCGTTGTGAGTTGGGTCGCTCTAGTGGACACTTCCGCATTTGCCCAGAAGGGGTCCACCACGACAAACATCCACGGGTTTACCCGCCTGAGTTTCGGCAGCAGGCGCTGGAACTCATCCGCTCCGTGAACAGCGCTAACGCAGTCGCCTTCGGGTTCAATAACTCGGCGGACACGCACCAAATTGGCTTAAGCAAAACGCTGTCGACGGCGGTCGATGCGACGGTCTGACGCCGCAGGCACGTGATGAGATCACCTCGTCGCGCAAGAAGGTCGGACAGCTCGAGCTCAAGCGCGAGATACTCGGCTCGGATGGCAACTGCTACGACAACGCGATGTGCGAGAGCTTGAACGCGACCCTCGAATGCGAGCTGCTCGGCCGACATCGCTTAAAAAGATCGGCGCGGAGCTGCGCTCGCCGTCTTCGACTTCATAGAGGGCTTCTACAACCCGCAGCGGCGACACGTGTTGATCGGAACCTCTCACCCGTTGAGTTCGAACGCCGGATGAGCCAGGCCGCTTGATGTCCAATCAAAAACTCTCCACCAAAGCGGGCCAGCTTCATGCACGCGTTGAGAGGAGTTTGATACCAAGACTACCTGTAGCGCCGCGGTCAAAGCAGCAGCCTCGGTTATCCACTCCTATTTCCGGTTGTTCACAGCCTGCACACAACCTGTCCTCAAGGCCGAAGTTCTCGACCCACAAAATCTCATGCAGGTGCCTGCGCCGAGGGCTAGCGAACATGTGTTCGAGTGGCGTTTTGGGGGTAAGGACGTGGATCTTAAGGCAACCATTGACCTTATCAAGTCGACCTATCAGGCGGACTTGCGACCATGGGTGATCGGGTTTAGCGGCGGCAAGGACTCGACGTGCGCGCTTCAGCTCGTTTGGCAGGCGCTCCGTCAAATACCTGACGACCAGCGGCTCAAGCCGATTTACGTCCTATCATCAAACACACTGGTGGAATCACCGGCAATAGTGGACTACATCCGTTCGTCGCTCGAGAAGATGGGCGATCGGGCGGCGAGCGACGGTATCTCACTTTCCGCCAAGCTGGTTGAGCCTCTAATCGAGGAAAGCTTTTGGGTCAACCTGATTGGGCGTGGCTATCCCGCACCTACAACGAAGTTTCGATGGTGCACAGACCGGTTGAAGATCTCGCCGGCGAACCGGTTCATAAAGGACCAGGTTACGAGGTTTGGAGAGGTTGTGCTCGTTCTCGGGGTGCGGAGCTCTGAAAGTGCCACGCGTTCTCAGGTTATGGCCATGCATGAGATCGATGGGTCCGTCCTAAGAACGCACTCAACTCTCCAGGGGGCTCTTGTCTTCGCTCCGATTGCCGACTGGACCACCGACGACGTCTGGTCTTACTTGCTCCAAAACGCTCAGACGCCATGGGGGACCGATAACAACGACCTGGCGGCTATGTATCGGGCCGCAGATGGTGAATGTCCGCTCGTGGTAGACACCACGACGCAATCCTGTGGCAACAGTCGGTTCGGTTGCTGGGTTTGCACAGTCGTCACACGCGACAAGAGCATGGAGGCGATGATTGACTCTGGACAATCGTGGATGGAAGAGCTCTTGGAGATTAGGGATCTACTCGCCGAAACACAGCAAGAGCCTCGCAAGAGCGAAGTAAGATCGATTAGGAAGCTCGACGGACGAATACTTCTGAAGGACAGTGGCGATGAGGCGGCATTAGGTCCATACACCCTGGACTTCTGCAAGATCTTGCTTGAGAAACTGATTGCTACCCAGGCGAGGCTACCAGCAGAAGCATCCGGCTTCGAATTGATTTCCGAGCCAGAATTGCTGGCTATCAGGCGGATCTGGCGCGAGGAGCGACACGATTGGGAAGACTCAGTTCCGAGGATTTTTGATCGAGTATCAGGACGAAAGTGGAGATCGCTGCTGGATGAACAGTCCTACGCTTCCGAAGAAGCTCAACTACTTGAGCGGATTGCCCGAGAATCGGGAGTGCCAAGTCTACTCATCAGAAGGTTGATTGACGCGGAACGAGACTGTTTGGGTGTGAAGCGCCGGGCTGGCATATACGCTAGATTGAACTCTATTCTGGACGAAGATTGGCGCGACGATCAGCAGGTTGTGGCTGACATTACCGAATTGAAGAGAGCAGCGTCTCCATGATTCTGAGGAATGTGGCGGTTCACAACTACTCGGTGTTCGGCTCGGCCTCATTTGACCTGTCCACCCACCCCGACAAGCCGATTGTGCTCTTTTATGGATCAAACGGTGCCGGCAAGACAAGCCTACTCCAGGCTTTCAGACTCGCGTTACACGGCCGCCGCAGCTTTTCCGATGGCATCTCAGAGACCGATTACCTCCAATACCTTCGCAACCGTTTTCACAACGGTCAATTTGATAGACCGTGCAGTATTGCACTGGCCTTCGATTTTGCCGAGCGCAGTTCGCTCAAGCGGTGCGATGTTGTTCGCTCCTGGACTCCCAATGGACGGCGAATTGACGAATCCTTGTCAGTGACGATTGAAAACCACCGGTTGGCCCAGGATGAGGCGGAGGAATTCCTAAATCACTTGATGCCGCCCGAGGTTCTCCAGTATTTCTTCTTCGACGCTGAAAAAGTCGCTTATGTAGCGGACTGGGATCACGATGACGATACTCGATTGTTCGCATGCGTCGATGAACTGCTAGGATTGCAGCCGCTCGACCAACTTCAACAAGATCTTGAAGTCATGACCATGCGTTCCACCGGAAGAGCAGACTCAGCCAAGGGCAATGACCTGCTATCCGAGTTGTCCGAACTGCAGCGCGAGAACGAGCAGCTGGTGCACGCGCTTCGGGAGTCGCGGAAGGCCCAACGGGCCGCGGTAAGAGCGTACGACGATGCCAAGCGGCGGTTTCGTGCGCTCGGAGGCGTCGTTGCACAAGAGCGGCAGCAGCTTGAGGCTCGTCATGCGGAGCTGGATTCCAAGATTGAGTCGCTATCCTCCGAGCTCTCCCGCGAGGCGAATGCGCTCCTTCCGCTGTTGGTAACCACGAGAGTTCGCGAGCGTGTTCTCGAGCAGCTCACGGTTGCGACTCGGCTAGAAGAAATAGAGGCGCTTGCCCGCGCGTTAAAAGTGTCATCCAATGAGTTACACGGGGCCTTATTGTCCAAAGGCCTTCGTACTGAGGTAGCTACCGAAGTCGTCGAGACCGTCCGCGCAATTTTGACCCGGCGCCCCGTCGGCTTGTCAGCACGACCCCTAGTCATGTCTCTTGCCGAAGCGACTTGGATGCAGTCTGTACTGACCACCGAGGTACCCAGACTTGGGCGGCGCGTGCGGTCGATTCTAGCGGAGCACGAATCAACAACCAAAGAGAGGCTCGAAAATGAAAAAAGATTGCGCGCGGCTCCCGTTGATGACCCGAAAGCAGATGCGGCTCTAAAGGAGATGGAGGAGCGTCAGTCAGCAAAACTCGCGCTCGACAACGAGCTTGACAAACTCTCGGCGCGTCGAGAAGAAATCGAAACTTCAAGCTCGGCGTTGCGCAAGTCGCTCAAGAAGATGCGGCAAAAGCAGTTCACGGAGAAACGAACTCGGGTGCGCGAACAGATGATCGTGGGCCTTCGAGCAGCGCTTCCGCAGTACGCCTCCACACTGCGCTCGGCGAAAGAGGTGCAATTCGCCGACTTGCTAACAACAGCGCTGCAAGCGCTGTGGCACAAGAAGGACCGTCTAGCGCGATCTGAAGTTAGTTTCGTTAACAAGTCAGTGAAGCTCTTCGACCAGCAGGCTGAAATCTCAAAAAGTGACTTGTCGGAAGGAGAAAAACAACTCTTTGCCACTGCTTTTGTTTTCGCTCTGGCGAAGCTATCAAATCGCAGGTTTCCCTTTGTAATTGATACCCCGCTTGGAAGGCTTGACAGGCGTCACAGACAACGCTTTGTCTCGAGTTTTCTGCCGAGGCTAAGCCACCAGGTTATTCTCTTTTCCACAGACTCTGAGATCGTCGGAAAACTTTACACGGAACTGAGGCCGCTGATCACAACCACGTACGATCTTGCCGATTTCAACGATAGGGTCACTCCACCCATTCAGCTGGAGGTCGCCCTGTGATCGCGCCGCCCAGGGTAGCCCTATCTGAGACCACGACAAGCGCACTTAGACAGGTTGCGGCGAAAACAGGGCTTACGCCCAACGTGGTTGCGCGATTCGCGATGCTTGTATCATTTGAACAACGACACGCACCAGCCCCTGACATGGGCGCAGCTGACCTAACTATCAATCGAGCCACACTGTTTGGCGAGATAGAGTCGTTCTTGCTTGCGGCTTTTCTCGCGGTTCATCCAAATGCGGATGAATCTACCACCTCAAAGCTGATTGCCTCGCATATCGCCCGGGGCGCCAGATTCCTCAACCTTCGGGTTAATTCGCTGTTCGACTTAGCTCGGTTGGGAATCGTATGATTTATCTAGACTACGCCGCTACAACGCCGTGCCGACAAGAAGTCCTTGAAGCGATGCTGCCTTATTTCGCCACCGACTTTGGTAACGCGGCCTCTATTGACCACGCAATGGGAAGTCGCGCGAGAAAGGCGGTCGAACGAGCGCGCGAGCAGGTAGCGCTTCTGGTCGGAGCCGCGCCCGAAGAAGTCATCTTCACAAGCGGATCCACTGAGTCAAACAACCTCGTGCTCAACAATGAGCTTCCGGTAATAACCTCCGCGATCGAGCATCCATCAATTCTAGACCCGGTTCTCAAGAGTCGCGGCGAGCTACCCTCGCGGATTCTGCCTGTGTCAAGCGAAGGTGTACTAGGAGAGGGTGATCTAGAGAGGGCGCTCGAGGAGGCCGCTCGACCCTTGCTTGTTACGATTATGTTTGTGAATAACGAGCTGGGCACGGTGCAAGAAATTCGTCGGCTCGGGTCATTGACGCATCGTTGCGGTTCGTTCTTTCATTCAGATATCACGCAAGCGATGCTTACCCAAGAAGTTTCAATGAAGACAGATGATGTAGACGCGGTGTCGTTATCGGCCCACAAGATTTATGGGCCAAAGGGCGTTGGTGCACTGGTCTCCCGGTCCGGTCTTCGACGGATAATACGACCTCGCCAGTTTGGGGGCGGACACGAGCGGGGGCTCCGCTCGGGTACCCTCAACGTACCTGGAATCGTGGGCTTCGGCGAGGCTGCGAGACTCGTGCGCGGAGAACGAGATAGTAACCGGTCCCACGTCGTCGGAGTACGCACGGCTTTTACGACGGCTCTTAAGCGCGCGTTCGAAGGCGAGCTGGTAATCAACGGATCAGTCGATGTTAGCCCGCACATTTGCTCGATTCAATTGAAAGGGGTAAACAACCGGGCCTTGTTACAAGCAACCGCGAAGGAACTTTGCTTTTCGCTTGGCTCCGCGTGTGCCACTAACAAATCCGAGCCATCGCACGTGCTCCTAGCTATCGGAAAAACCAAAGCCGAGGCAAACGAGACGATCAGAATAAGCTTTGGTTTGAACTCACAGGCGGAAGAGAGCACGCTCGCCGCGGTATTGATTGCGGATAAGGCGAATTCGCTCCTGAGCTTGGCCGCCTAGCCTGCCTAATGGGCACCGCGGCATCGATCAGCCCTCTTGGCATCTACTTCGTATTTGCGGGGAAATGGGTGCCTTGCCCATGGACTCGTCAAGAGCCAGGAAACATCAAATCGTTGACTCAACGACCACGGGTCGCTGGATCGTCGAGGAACCACCGGACCAAACCATTTCAGCGCTTAGCCGCTTTCTTTAGATGACGCTGCCTTGGAGGGTGGCCCCCATTTGCTGGGTTGCGCTGTTGTTTTCGGCGACGAGCGCCACAGCCACATTTATCTCGACGCCGGCCAGCGTTGCGACCCCGCAACCCCCTCCAGCGAGCCTGCCGGCCGCCCAAGTGTACGCGCCATACGCCGTGGCGCTCATTGCTTTGCTGGGTGGGTTGCTGGGCGCCTTTCTAAACGCGCTCTACAACCTTCTTCGAGGTCAAATGGATGCTCGTTACGCCTACGCATCCGAAATATTGAAGTTCCGCTTACGACAAATCGAGGATTTCTACGCGCCAGCCCATTTGTACGTTGAACAAAGCCGAGTCGTCTATAAGAAGTTCATGTGGACGCTCGAACGCGAAAAACCGAGTATACCGCTAGAGGAGTTTCGACTGCTCGATCACATCTATGCATTTCAAAACGATTCGCAGCTCAAGCCGATCATTGATCAAATTCTCGCGATCGGAACAAAACTTACCCAGCTGATCTCCGAACAATCAGGGCTCATTGAGGGTGGTGTCAACTCCACTTTTATCGATTACCAGGGCCATTTCGCCATTCTAGACGTGGCAAGCAAGCAAGATCTTACCAGCGACCAAAAAGACGGGTGGCAAGAATTCGGCTATTACCCGCGGCTGCTAAATCGGGAAATTCATGAGGGCTACAAACTAGTGCTGCGGCACCTCGAGAACTATGCCAACGCGGGTGATCGGATAATCGCACAGTTGTTGCGCCAGAAACCCGTTGAACTTGGGAAGTATCGCCGTCAGCTTCTTGAGAACCTCCGCTATTATGAAAGCCATGCCAAGGAGTATGCAGACAAGTTCGATACCTTCAATCTCTCGAATGTTATGGACCGTTTTGTCGCCGAGATTGGACGCACGCGCGACCCTCGACCGTCTGAGGATGCAGCTGACCCCGCGATAAAGATTCTTGATGCGGGCTGCGGAACTGGTCGAGATACACTTGCGTTTGTGGAGAAGGGATATGCAGTCACAGCTATCGATGCTTCTCCGGCGATGCTGCGAGAGTGTAGGGAGAAACTCAAGGCAGCAGTTGACAACCCCAGAAGTGCTGCAATGCGGGCGGCGGCGGTGGCTAGTGAGTGTGTGGAAATGACATTTGATGAAGCGCGATTCCGGAACGAGTTCGATGGCGTTTGGGCCGCGGCATCACTCCTACATCTTCCCGTTCGACAAATGGAAGAGGACGTGCCAAGGCTGATTCAAGCCCTGAAGCCAAACGGAGTTTGTTTTATGTCTTTCAAGTACGGCTCCGGTGAACGAGAATTCGATGCGCGATTCTACAGCTATCTTAACAAGGCGAAAGTTCGCAAGCTCCTGAAGCCAATTCGGGGTGCGGAAATAGTGGAGATGTGGCTTTCCGACGCGGCAGGTAAAGATCTATCGCCTCGAGCCGAAGGGTGGGCGTCGATCCTCGCGGATTTTGGCCGCTACGAGCGGAGTTATTGGTTAAATATCCTGGTGAGAAAAGGAAGCGCTTGACCATTAGTACTTGAGGAGAATAAGCGCATCATTTTCCTTGTAAAGCAAGATGCGAAGGATGTACGGTCTGGCCCTTCCCGAGCCGTGAAGGAGATCGCAAGGTAGGTTAGCGGTTCTCCTCGAGATGAGCCTCTCATCAAGCGCCAGCCGGCTGGATTGACGGAATCTGGGCGAACCTTTATCACGCCACGGGCTCCGAGCGACTCTCGGGTGCGGAATCAAGCTTGAACCTGCTCCGGATCACTCGGAAGAAGGCAGCTTCCGGAACCCAGGCGCGGAGCCACAGCACGAGACCGGCGTTTCCAACCGGATTGCGAAAGCGCGGTCTCTTGGACTCGAGGACGCCGAGCGGCTCCAGCCCCCGTGAGAGCGGAAGAAGGGCGGCAGCCGCAGGTCCGGTGCCGCTCGCCTGTGTTGCAAGCCTAACCTGAAACTGGCTATAATGAGTGTTGACAGGTCCGCGCCGGAACCATCCCCGTGGGTGGTTCTTTTCTTTCATTGCGGCAGATGCTATGATTCGGGTTGACGGGCCGCCCAGGGCACCATCCTCACGGATGGTGTTTTCTTTTCCCGCGCAAACGACTGAATACGCTCCGTGTGCGCTTGACGAAGAGTCGGCCTGTCGTGACTCACGGGGCATGCCGCCAAAGAACCGCGACACTCTCAGGCGAAGTCGGTGCTCGGTGTGCGGCGGCACTCGCGCTATGGTCAATTTGTGGGTGACAGCAAACTTCGACAGATTCATCGGCTTAGACCCGTATGTAGCGTTCCGAGCGAAGCTCGGAGATCGAACAGACCTTGTCGATCGTCTTGCCGCGCGTGACGGTAGCGTTGGTTGGGGGCACTCCCTGGTGGGAGGGCGAGTATGATAAACCGCGCCCGGCGGGTTCGATTCCCGCTGCCTCCAGCCCGGGCTGAAACGCCCGCGAGGGGGCGGCGCGGCCGGACTCGGCCCCCGAGTTGAAATCCATCACCGAATGTGGTACATTGTGGGCGCGCGGTTTATCAGACTCGCCAAGACCATCGCTCAGCGGTGGTCTTGCCTTATTCTGGGCGGACCCTTCGAGTCGCGCCTTTCGGGTTCAACTCCCGACGTCTCCAGCTCCGCGCAAGCGGATGGAGCGGTGGCGCGGGTCCGACGCTGCTCCTATTGCATTTCTTGCAGAGAATCGATAGAATACAGACAATTTGAAGGGTTCGCCTGGGCACCATCCTCGCGGATGGTGTTTTTTTGTGGCGTCGCATGCCTTGACGGAGCGTAGTGTGGTCGTGATTATCGTGCATGCCGCCAAAGAACCGCGACATCCGAAGGCGATTGGCACAGGATGGCTGGCACATTGCCCGCCAGCGGGGAAGCCATGAAATATGGAAGCACCCAGTCAAGGGAAACACGGTGGTTGCCGGTCACGACAATGAGGAGCCGCCGGCTGGGACGCTGAAGGCGATTCTGCGAGCGATGGGAAGAGATAGAATATGATCGAGCATCGGGGCTACAAGATCAGCATAGAGAAGACGCGCACGGGATACGGGGCTGTCATTACCCCCGAAGTGGCGGTGTGCGTGACCGGCAAGACAAAGGCCGAGACGACCCGGCTGGCCCGCGAAGGAATCGATCTTTGGATCGAATTCGCCCCGATGACCTTCGAAGAGGCAATGGCTGGGGCGCCGATGACCGAAAGGCGCCGGTTTGCAGCAAACCGCACCAAGCGAAAAATCGTCCGCGCTGCTCGGTAACGGTCCTCGCCGGTCTCTCCTCTGACCCTTGACGCGCGTCCCCAAGAGCGTGATAAGGGGTTATGAACATCCACCCGACCTGGCTGCCCTTTCAAGGCCCGGCGAACACGCCGCGCCGCGACCTGCCCGATTCGGCCTTTGCCTTTCCGGCAGTGCGCGCCGAACCGCTTACGGATGAGGCGCACGTGCGCAGCGCGGTGGCCAGATTCGATCAAGTCGGGCGCGTCACCGATCACGAGCGCGACGTCGCCTTCGCGAACATCCGCGCCGCGGCCGACTACTACGGGGTGACGCTACGAGAGAACGATTGGCGCGAGATCGGCCCGCAGCCCAATGGCGCCAAGAGGTCGAACATAGAGGTTCTTAACGAATAGCCTGGTAGTCCCCAGGACTATGGCCAAGAAGCTCGTCGTGGCTTTCCGAAAAGGGTCGTTCCACTCGGCCGCAATCGCCAACAAACGCCTCGCGCGATTGCTGCTCGAATCCAAAGACACGCTGCTCGAGATCCGTCTGCGGCCCGCCCAACTTCACGAACTTCGAGTTGCGGTCGACCTCACCGACGACGGCGTGCGCCCGCGCAAGCGTCGCACCAATCGCAAGAAGTAGCGGGTAGGCGGCTCCAGCCGCCCCGTCAGATAACCGGCAGAGGGAACGGCGGCGGAATCGGTGGTGGTGGGGGCGGAAGGGCAGGGGGCTCCCACGCCCCGTTGGGGCATTTTATCACGCGAGTTGAAAGGGTGAGCGCACCAGCCAGGAAAATCGCCGGCTCGCCGATCCACTTCTTCGAAACCCAATCCCATCGGTAAGCCATCGCGATGAGGAAAGTAATCGCCGTGAGCCATTTGTAGGTGTAGCAGTACGCTCGGTAGAGAGCCATTGCGTACCGCCGGATCGTTGAGACCTGCTGCACCGCCTGTCCGGTCTGGATGGTGGTTTCGGCGGCATCGTGGCCGCCGGTCTCAAACTCATCGGTGAAAAAACCGTTCTGCGGATTGACGTTCCACCAGCCAAGCACGTCGGCGTTGCCGACGCGGACCGAACGTTCAGGGGCGATCACTGCATTGCCGTCTTGCAGACTTGAGGCGATACGCGCCTTCGCTTCATCGGATGCCTGCAGCGCGTCGGCGGGATGAGCTGAAGCAGGGTCAAGCTTGGTGATGTGCACGTTGCCGATCTGCGCTACGTCGAAAACCGACTTTACATCGACCATTGCGCTGGCAGCAGTGGTGGAATCGGCCGAACCAAGCGCGATCTGCGGCGCGATGAACAAAAATCGTTCCGCCTCCAAGGCAGCCGCGCCCCAGAGCGCACCGACCGGCGTATCCGCCGTCGGCGCTTGCTTGCCGGGCAATGCCCCGACCTGCTCGTCCAAGCGGTCGATGGTCGAGACGATATCCGAGCCGTCGTCGGCCGCGCCGAATTGCTCCATCAGAAGGCTGACGCTCGGGCCCGTTACGGCGATCCGCGGTCCTTGCGGCCCGAATTCGCGCGCGAGGAGCGCCTGACGGAGGCCGTAGTACGAATGATGATATGTGCCAACGAGTGAGAGCGCTTGGAGTGGATCGGCACGATCGAGCGATGGCGCCGCATCTGGGGCGTCAGGCGCCTCCCCAACCCACAGCGCGATGTTCCAGGCCTTATCGAGGGAAGCGTACTCGCCGTTTTTGGCCTCGAGGGCGGTGAGGGCCGCATCCTGCGCCTTTCCATGAAGCCGCGCCGCGAATCCGACGCGATCGAAAACCGGGCGCTCAATCGTGCGCGTCGCGCCTTTCGGAGCGGCGACATCGATGTCCAACCAAACGCCGGTGATCTCCGCGCCGGTCGTCGTGGTCGCCGTCGTCGCCGCTGCGCTTGGCCCCGGCGTGGCGTTACCTTGCAACTTGTTCCCGAACAGGTCGAGTGCGCCCGCATTACCGCCTGAGCTTGCGGGTTGAGGAGGCGCAGGCAACGTCAAGGGCGAGCCTTTGATGAAATTGTCGTCGACGATCAGAATGGGCGTGTATCGCTTGCTCCCCGCAGGCGGCGACGACGAGGCGTCTTTCACCCAGGCCTCGAGGTTGAACGGCTCGGCGAAAAGCATCGTGACGCTCGATCCCACGAGGCTCGCGGTGCGCCAGCTGCCCGACAACAGGACTTGGCTAGCCACATGTCCCTGCTCGCGCTGCTCCGCCCGCACGCGCACGGAGACGTGGTGATACATCTGTTCCGGCAACTCTGTCGCGGTGCGTTCGGCAGAACAGCGGGCGCTGCCGGCCGCGTCGAGCGTAGCATCGTAGTCGATCCATCGAGCGTTCTCAAGACGCTGGAGCCATACGTGCTGCTGCGACCATTTGGCGAGCTGCGCGGGCGTCACGAACGGCGATGGGCTCGATGCTCCTCCCTGACTAGCTAACGCCGCCAGCGACGCGGCTTCGGTCTTGACCGATTCGGCCAACGAACTCCAGGCGCTCACGAGTTGTTCCGCTTGTTTCTGCGCTGCCGGATCAATATCTCCCGGCGGCACTTGGCCGGCGGCCTGAGGCGCAGGTGTCGGCGGGCTAGGAACGGCGGCCAGCGCTTTGGAGCTTAACTGACTCGCTTGCTCGTCCGAAAGAGTGCAAAAGGCAAAACGCAGCTCGGCTTTGGGATTCGCGACTCGCAGAAAGTCGTACAGCAGCAACGTCTTATCCGCCGCATTGCCCCCTCCGGCGAGCAGCGCGCCCCGCGATCCGCGCAGAGCGCCGGGATAGCCCTCGTAACTCAAAGACTTGCCGACGAAAACGAAAAGCTTGGTGGGATCTGCGCCAAGCTCGGCGACCTTCGCTTTCAGTGCTTCCCGATAGCGAAGAGCGGCGGAGCTAGAGTCGGAATGATCGGGTCGTATTTCGCCTGCGGGACCTGATGCGGTCTTGGGCGAGCTCGCGCACGCGTTGAAGGCCAGCGAACATGCGAGCAACCAAACCACCGCGATTTTGGGCAGAATAAGGAAACGACGCTGCTTCATGAACCGCACCTCGAGGAGCGCTCTTTTCCGTCAATGTAGCAACGGACCTTTAGGTCCATCAAGTAGCAACGGAGCTTTAGGTCCGTTCGTCAGCAGGAGAGCACATCGATACCGACCGAATCGGTCCCGCGTGATCCGACATTGCTTTGCAACAATGCTTTGCACGCTTTTCATTCTTGCGTTACCCGCCGGCGTACGCGCTGCCCCCACACCAACGCCGATGCCCACCATCGGCCCCGAGGCGCTGCAAGATCTCGAGATGGGACTCGCCTATCTGCACGGCAGGTTCGGGTTTCCGCGCGACACCTCAAAAGCGGCACCGCTCTTGGAAACGGCGGCGCTCAACCTGGCGCTTGAGGCGCAGCTGGACATCGCCCGACTCTACGAACTCGGTGACGGCGTGCCGCAAAACAATAGACGCGCGATCCTCTGGTACGCGGCCGCATCGATCCAAGGCGACCTCTTCGCCAAAGCCGCCGCCGATCGCGGGCAACCGAACTGGGGCAAATGGTACACGCCGTGGACGAAGCTCGCCGGTTTGCAGGAAGCGCTTGACTGCAATTCCAGCAACAACACGTGGTTCACAAAATTCCGCAACGACTACCCGAAGAAGATATTTTTCGATTACTATTTGACCAACGTCGGCGAGAAGCCTGATTACACGCGGCGCTATCGGCTCGCCCTGGAACCGGGCGCACAGTGGATCGCTCCCACGACCTTCACGCTCACCACAGCGTGCGGCAAAGACATCTCGATGTGGATCGACAGCGTGCGCTTCGGTCAAGACGAGGGCCCATGGTTCCAATGAAAAAAAGGCACTGTGGTATGCCGGACTTTAGTCCGGCCCGTCGTTCTGGTCTCGCACTCGCCCTCGCGCTGTTGTGCCTGAGCGCCATCGCCTCCCTCATCCTCACAGCGCGAGCGGACGAACAGGCCGCCACGAGCCTCCCGTCGTCGCTCATCATCGGTCCCGACGGCAACATCTGGTTCACGGAACTCACCAGCTCGCGGATCGCGCGCTTGACAACGTCGGGCACCTTCCTGGAATTCCTCACGCCGACCCCGCACGCGCAGCCGTCATCCGTAACGATAGGGGCAGACGGCAATCTCTGGTTCAGCGAGCAGTCCGGCAACGCCATCGGGCGCGTCACGCCGACCGGGCATATCCGCGAATTCCGTCTTCCGATCAAGAGCACCAATGCCGACATGGTCATGCTCGGTCCCGACAAGCGCGTTTGGTTCGTTTCATCCGGGCCGTACTGGCACTTGAGTGGAACGCACCCAAGCCACATCTGGGGCGTCGTCGACACCTCCGGTAGCGTGAGAGAAATCCCAAGCACGTCAAAAAAGGGCGTCCCGACCAACATCATGGTCGGGCCGGACGGCAACGTGTGGTTCGACGAACCGTCGACCGGAAGTCTGATGCGCGTGTCGCCTACTCTGGCCGTGCGTGCGATCAAGATTCCGGCACTCCTGAACGTCGCGACGAACATCCTGATCGGGCCCGACGGCAATCTCTGGGTGCATGGCGAGAACAGCATCATCCGCGTGACACTGGATGGGATCGCTACCAAATTCGCGGTTCCCACGGCCAGCAGCCAACCGCGCAATCTGATCGTAGGGCCTGACGGAAACATCTGGTTCATAGAACGGCGCGGCAACAAGATCGCGCGCATGACCCCGCAGGGCGGTCACATCGTCGAATTCACGCTGATGAGCCCCCAAAGCGATCCTGGAGATTTGATGGTCGGTCCCGACAAGCGCTTGTGGTTCACCGAGGGCACGGGCAACCGCATCGGTCGGGTATCGCTGGACGGCGAGATCAGCGAATTCGTAGTGCCGGCCGCCGGCAGCTATCCGCGGGAACTCCTCACCGGGCCCGACGGCAATCTTTGGTTCACCGAACCGCAGAGCAATCGCATCGGGCGCATCACCCCCGCCGGCGACATCACGGAATTCCCGATACCCTCTCGCGTCGACACGCGCCTAGAGCACACCCCACCGCCCAAGATCCACTAACCCGAGCGACCTAATGTAGCGTCCCGAGCGACCTAATGTAGCGACCCGAGCGAAGCTCGGGTGTAGTGCCGGGGCTTTAGCCCCGGATGTGCTGCGCTGGAACCTAGGCCGATTGACCTCAAGGCGTTCTCAATACGATAAAGGAAAATGGAAACGATGAACAGTGCGGTCCTGGAGGCCTACGGTGCGCTTCTCAACGAGCGACGTCCGCGCGTGATCAGAAGTGAAAAAGAGAACGAGGCGGCGCTCGCCGAGGTGCGGGCGCTGCTCGCCGCTCGCGCGCGAACGCCCGCGATCGAGGAATATCTCGATCTGCTTGCGGCGTTGATCGAGAAATATGAGGAAGAGCATTACCAGATGCCGCAGGCGGCGACGCCTGCCGACATCCTGCGCGAACTGATGTTGGAACGTGGCATGACCGTCACCGAGCTTGGCGCTCTCATCAAGTCAAAGGGAACGGCCAGTCAAATGCTCTCGGGCCGGCGAAAAATAAGCGTGAAAGCCGCAAAGCGCTTCGCAGAGTTCTTTAAAGTGCCCGTCTCGCTGTTTCTCTAAGGATAGCAGGCCAAAGCCGCCCTGGCGGGCAAATCCTCCGGCCCTCACGCCCCAAACGGAAGGCCGAAGATGTTCCCTGCAGCGTTCGAATACGTGCGTGCCGGCGAACTCCGCGAGGCTTTTGACGCGCTCAGCAAATACGGCGGGGACGCACGGGTCCTGGCCGGCGGTCAAAGCCTCATCCCGGCGATGCGCTACCGGCTCGCCCAGCCGGTTGCCCTCATCGACATCAACCCCATCAAGTCGCTTGCCTACTTGAAAGAAGAGGGCGGCATGCTCAAGATCGGCGCGCTCACCCGACACGCCGACATCGAGTTCTCCCCGCTCATCCTCGACAAGTACGCGCTCATGGCCGACGTCGCGCGCGTCGTGGCCGACCCGATCGTGCGCAACCGCGGCACGCTCGTCGGCTCGATCGCGCACAACGACCCTGCGGGCGATTGGTGCGCGGCCGCGCTTGCCGCCCGCGCGAGCGTCGTGGTCACGGGCAACAAGGGCTCTCGCACGATTCCGATCGACGAATTCATCGTGGACAGCTTCACCACCGCGTTGCAGCAAGGCGAGATCGCAACCGAAGTCCAGTGGCCCGTGCCCGAAGCCGGCGCGAAGGGCGCGTACATCAAGATCGAACGCAAAGTGGGCGACTTTGCGACCGCCGCCGTCGCCGTCAAAGTCGTGCTCGACGACAAGGGCGCGTGCAAGAGCGCGGGGATAGGTTTGTGCGCGGTCGGGCCGACCGCCCTGCGCGCGTCGGACGCCGAAAAGCTGCTCACCGGCAAGCAGCTCAGCGACGACGCCATCCGCGCGGCCGCCGAATCCGCCGCGAAGGCGTGCGATCCGATCGCCGACACCCGCGGCGGCGTCGACTACAAACGCGATCTCATCCGCGTGCTGGTCGGCCGCGCGCTGACCACCGCCCGCGACCGCAAAAAGAAAGTGTGACGCCCATGAGTCACAAGGTTCGCATCAACGTCAACGGCGCCGAAGAGAGCGGCGAGGTCGAGTCGCGCACCGTGCTGGCCTACTTCCTGCGCGATCGCGGCTACACCGGCGTGCACATCGGCTGCGACTCGACCAGTTGCGGCGCGTGCACCGTGCTCGTCGACGGCGTGCCCGTGAAATCGTGCACGATGCTGGCCGTCCAAGCCGACGCCAGCAAGGTCGAGACGGTCGAAGGGCTCGTGCAAGGCGGCAAGCTGCACGCGCTGCAGCAAGCGTTTCACGATCAGCACGGGCTGCAGTGCGGCTACTGCACGCCCGGCATGATCATGTCGTCGATCGCGCTGCTCAAACGCATTCCCAATCCGAGCGAAGCCGAGATCCGCCAAGGGCTATCGGGCAACCTCTGCCGCTGCACCGGCTATCAGAACATCGTCAAGGCCGTGCAGCAAGCCGCCACCGCCATGAAAGCGTAAATGTAGCGTTCCGAGCGAAGCTCGGATGTAGTGCCGGGGCTTTAGCCCCGGAGGGGATTCTTGAAATGGCCAACACACCACCGCCCAGCGTCATGGGCCAGCCGGTCCCGCGCAAAGAAGATTCGCGCTTCATCCAAGGCCGCGGCCGCTACCTCGACGACATCGTGCTGCCCAAGATGCTCTACATGGCGCTCGTGCGCAGTCCGTACGGCCACGCGAAGGTCAAGAGCATCAACACGGCGCCCGCGCTCAAGGTCCCCGGCGTCAAGGCCGTGATCACGGGCGACGACCTCGCGAAGGCAGGTCTGGATTGGATGCCCACGCTGGCCGGCGACAAGCAGATGGTGCTCGCGCGCGGCAAGGTGCTCTTCCAATACCAAGAGGTCGCGGCGGTCGTCGCCGATTCGCGCGAAGCCGCCGCAGACGGCGTCGCCGCGGTCGAGGTCGACTACGAGCCGCTCAAGGCCATCGTCGACCCGTACCAGTCGATGGCCAAGGACGCGGCGATTTTGCGCGAGGACCGTGAGAAGAAGACCAACCTAATCTGGCATTGGGAAGTCGGCGACAAGGCGGGCACGGAAAGCGCGATTGATAAATCGCAAGTCAAGATCAAAGAGCTGATCCGCTTCCCGCGCTGCCACCCCTCGCCGCTGGAACCCTGCGGCTGCATCGCGGACATGAACGTCGGCACCGGCCGGCTTACCTTCTACGTCACCTCGCAGGCGCCGCACGCGCACCGCACCGTGATCTCGCTGGTCTCCAAAGTGCCGGAGAGCAACATCCGCGTCATCTCACCCGATGTCGGCGGCGGCTTCGGCAACAAGGTGCCGGTCTATCCGGGCTACGTGTGCGCGATCGTCGCCTCGCTGACGCTGGGCGTGCCGATCAAATGGGTCGAAACCCGCACCGAAAACCTCGCCAGCACCCATTTCGCGCGCGACTACTATATGGAAGCGCAGATCGGCGCCACCAAAGAGGGCAAACTCACCGCCCTCAAGGTGAGCACGCTTGCGGACCACGGCGCCTTCGACGGCGCTGCAGATCCGACGAAATTTCCGGCCGGACTCTTCAGCATCTGCACCGGCTCGTACGATTTCCCCATCGCCTTCACCGAAGTGGACGGCTACTACACCAACAAGCCGCCGGGAGGCATCGCATACCGCTGTTCGTTCCGCGTGACCGAAGCCTCGTACGTGATCGAGCGCGCGATGGACATCCTGGCCGACGAACTCAAGATGGATCCGGTCGAACTGCGCCGCAAGAACCTCATCCCGAAGGAGAAATTCCCCTACAAGTCCGCGCTCGGCTGGACCTACGACAGCGGTGACTATCAAGCCACGCTCGACAAAGCGCTCAAGACGATCGGCTACGACCAATTGCTCAAGGAGCAAGCTGAGGCGCGCAAGCGCGGCGAGCTCTTCGGCATCGGCGTCTCCACGTTCACGGAGATCGTGGGCGCGGGTCCGAACAACCAGTTCGACATCCTCGGCCTGAAGATGTTCGACAGCGCCGAGATCCGCGTGCACCCGACCGGCAGCGCTATCGTGCGCACCGGCACGCGACATCAAGGCCAAGGCCACGAGACGACCTGGGCGCAGATCGTCGCCGAAGAACTCGGCCTCGACGTGAACAATGTGCTGGTCGAAGAAGGCGATACGGACACCGCGCCCTACGGCCTCGGCACGTACGCGAGCCGCAGCACGCCGGTGGCCGGGGCCGCGATCGCGATGGCATCGCGCAAGATCCGCGAGAAGGCGAAGTTGATCGCGGCGCACCTGCTCGAGGCCAATCCCGCCGACCTTGAATGGGTGGACCGGCAGTTCCGCGTGAAGGGCACCGAAAACGCCGTCACCATGGCGCAGATCGCGTTCGCAGCGTATACTAACCTGCCCGACGATATCGAACCCGGCCTTGAAGGCACAAACTACTACAACCCGCCGAACTTGACGTTCCCCAACGGCGCGTACATCTGCGCCCTCACGATTGACAAAGGCACGGGCGAGCCGCACGTGAAGCGTTTCGTCGCCATCGACGACTGCGGCACGGTCATCAACCCGATGATCGTCGACGGCCAGATCCACGGCGGTCTGACCGAGGGCTTCGCTATCGCGTTCATGCAAGAACTCGCGTACGATGAAGAAGGCAACTGCCGCCAGACCAACTTCACCGAGTATCTCGTGCCGACGGCGCTGGAGACGCCGCACTGGGAGACGGGCCGAACGGTCACGCCGTCGCCGCACCATCCGATCGGCGCGAAGGGCGTGGGCGAGTCGCCCAACGTCGGCTCGCCGGCGGCATTCGTCAACGCGGTGGTGGACGCGCTCTCGCCGCACGGCGTGCGCCACATCGACATGCCGATGACGCGCGACAAAGTGTGGCGCGCGATGCGCGACCACGGCATCACCGCATGAAACAAAGGAAGCTCGCATGTAGTGCCGGGGCTTTAGCCCCGGACGTACTGAACACACGATGAAACTCCACTACGAAGGCCACGAACAGATCACGGCGCCCTACCAAACGGTCTTCGACTTCATGAACTCACCGGAGAAAGTGGCGGCATGCCTGCCGGACGTGATCTCCACCGAGATCGCCGACCCACATCACTTCACCTCGGTCGTTCGTGTGGGCGTCGGTCCGGTGAAGGGCAAGTTCACGTTCCAAGTCGCACTCGAGCCGAAGCCCGAGCAGAAGGTCGTCGACGTCACCATCCACGGCGGCGGCATGGGCAGCGTCGTGGACCTCACCGCGCACGCCACCATGAATGCCGATGGCGCCGGCACCACCCTCGACTGGACCGGCGAAGCGACGGTGAGCGGACCCGTCGCCACGATCGGCGGCCGCATCCTCGACGCGCAAGCCAAACGCATCATCACGCACGTGTTCACGCGCGTGCGCGAAACGCTCTCCAGTGGCCAGGCCTGAGTTCCTCCAACGCCTCGCGGCGCTAGCCCGCGAGGGCGTGCCCTTCGCCGTCGCGTCGGTGGTGGCTCGCAAGGCGCCGTCCTCCTCGCATCTTGGCGACGCGGCCATCGTGTTCGAAGACGGCCGCATCGAAGGCTACATCGGCGGCGGCTGTTCCACCGAGGTGCTGCGCGTCCAAGGGCTGGCCGCGCTGCGCAACGGCGAACCGCGACTCGTGCGCATCTCTCCGGATACCATTGCCGATCTGCCGGGCTACCCCGAACCAGAAGACACAGGGCCAGATCACTACGTGCGCGTCAGCATGACGTGCGCGAGCCAAGGAGCGCTTGATCTTTACGTGGAGCCGTATGTGAGAAATCCGATGTTGGTCGTGATCGGCGCCATGCCGATCGCCGACGCCCTCGCCGAACTCGGCGCCCCGCTGGGCTTCGACGTACTGTCGGTCCGCCAGGCCTCCGAGCCGGTCTCAACCGCCGCGCGTTCCATCAAGACCATTCCGGTGGAGAGACTGGCCGAGACTTTGCAAGCGCAAGCGCCGGCATTTCGCAAAGCGCAACTCTTCGGCGTGTGCGCATCGATGGGTGAATACGACGACATCGGACTCGACGCGTTGCTGCGCGCGCAAGCGACATACATCGCCCTCGTCGCCAGCCGGCAGCGCAGCGTCGCCGTGCAGGAGGCGCTGCGCGAGCGCGGTTGGACGAACGAGCATCTCGCAGCGATACGAAATCCTGCAGGCCTCGACATCAATGCGAAGACGCCGCACGAAGTTGCCCTGTCGATCCTCGCCGAGATCGTGGCGCTGCGGCGCTCGAGCAAACCGGTGGCCGATGCCGAGCCAGAGGAAGCGATCGACCCGATCTGCGGCATGACGGTCGCGATCGCGGGAGCGAAAGAGACGGCGCTGGTCGGCGACCAGATTTACTATTTCTGCTCGGCCCGCTGCAAGCGAACGTTCTTGGAGAAGTCCCTCGCATGACCTATGTAGTGCCGGGGCTTTAGCCCCGGATACTAGCGCTCGCCCTACGTGCAGACCCAGCTGATGGTACCGACGGTGACGGAATTGCCGTTCAAGCGGAAATTCTCAAGAGTCGCAAATCCCTCCAACCCATGATTCCTGATGGTCACGGTGATCGAGCTGTCCTTCGCGGGCGCGAGCGTGCCTTGCGCCAGGCTTATCGAAAACGTCGGGTTTGGCGACATCAGCTTGCTCGAGTCGCTGTAGGTACCGTCCGCGCCGGCGTAGTCGGGGAGCCGTATGCTGCCGCTCCTAATCTGCGCATTCTGTCCGAAAGAAAGCGTGAAGCCGCTGTGCGGGCCCGTGCCGGCGGCTGCAGCCGAGCACTCGGGCTTAAACGCGACATCGAGGTCGGGACTGAAGTTGATTCTTCCGAACGGCGCCGTCGGCGACGGCGCCGGCGTCGCCATCGCCGCCTGCGTCGAGCTTGCCTGAGGCGCCTCCGTCGCAACCGTTGTCGTCGTCGACGACTTCTTCGCGCACCCGCTCATGGAAAACACGAACGCGCACAGCATGACCGCAATGACGTACCGCATGCTGCCGCGCCTTCGGTGGCCTATTGGTTTCTCCCCTCGCCTTGCCGTTAATTGTAAACTCTTATTGACAATTGCCCAAACCCTCTGCTACGATTGGGTTGCAATGAAGAAAGAACACGTACGCCAGACGCTGCGCCGCAACGTGGTCGAAGCGCGGGCGGCGCTGGGCCTTTCCCAGGAGCAGCTCGCGAAGAAGGCGGGTCTCTCTCGGCCGGTCGTGTCCGCGATGGAGCAAGCGCGGGCAAACCCCACACTCGCGGTGTTGGAAAAACTGGCTTCGGCGCTGGGATGCGGCGCCTCCGCATTGATCGCGCCCAAGGTGCCGGCGATATCGCTCGCGCCTACCGCGTTGAAGCAGCGCAGCAAACTACGCAAGGGGACTCGCTTCAGCCGCGCAGGCCGCAAACCGTCATACTCGAGTTGGCTCAGCAATCCGCCGCCGGGCAGCAAGACCGCAGAAGCCGCAGACTTTGGAATCGATCTGACCCTTATCGCCGGAAACCTACGCCGCTCACCGAGAGAACGACTTGACAATCTGTCGAAGACCTCGGCATGGTTGGAGGAGCTAAAATCAGCCTACCGTCTACAACACGGCGGGCGCAAGTGAACTTTGACGAACCTCTGAAGGTGCTCTGCAGCGCCGAGGTCCGCTTTGTTATCATCGGCGGCGTCGCGATGAGTCTTCAAGGGTCGGCGTTCGTCACCAACGATCTCGACGTCCTCTACGCCCGCGACGTCGAGAACATCCGAAAACTCGTTGCCGCACTCAAGCCCTATGAGCCCCAGCTCCGCGTACCCGGTGGGGAAGTCCCGTTTCGTTTTGATGAGCGGACCATCAAGAACGGCCTGAACTTCACCCTCGTGACTCGCCTCGGCTGGATTGACCTGCTTGCAGAAGTCGCAGGGATCGGCGACTTCGAGGCCGCGAAAAAGGTGTCGAAGGAAATCCGTCTTGGGGATCAAGTCGTGCACGTGCTGTCGCTATCCGGCCTCGTCAAAGCCAAAAAGACCGCCGGGCGGCACAAGGATCTCATCTCCCTTCCCGAATTGGAGGCGCTCGAAGAGCTCGAGCGGAAAACGGAGTTACCTAAGTTTGAATAACACGACAACGGAGCGAAACATGGACGCGACCACATTACGCGAGATCCAGCAGCCGATCAAGGATAAGTATCGCGAGCAGCCCGGCGCCGCGCTGATCCAGTTGCGCGCGGAAGGCCGGCTCGACGATCCCGAAGCCTTGAGCTGCTCGGTCGAGACCGGCCGGGCATTGGTGAAAGCGGGCCTGCACCCGGCGACGGGCGGCGACGGCACGCTTGCGTGTTCGGGCGACATGCTCTTGCAAGCGCTCGTGGCGTGCGCGGGCGTGACGTTGCGTGCGGTCGCGACATCGACCGGGGCTCCCGTCACCGGCGGCACGGTCATCGCCGAAGGCGACTTAGACTTTCGGGGCACGCTTGGCGTCGATCGCGATGCACCGGTCGGCTTCCAGGCGATACGGCTCCGCTTCGAACTAGAAGGCGACCTCACTTCAGAACAGTTGGCGACGCTGCAAAAACTGACCGAGCGCTACTGCGTCGTCTACCAAACCCTGGCCGCGGGCGTCACCCCGCAGACCACCTTCGTCGCGAAAAGTAATGTAGCCACGGAGCTTTAGCTCCGTGCCATCCTACGTCGCGTTCTTGCGCGGCATCAACGTCGGCGGCAACAAGCTGATCAAGATGGACGCGTTGAAGAAGGCGTTTGAAGCGCTTGGGTTTCGCAATGGCAGAACCGTGCTGGTAAGCGGCAACGTGGTCTTCGAAACGACGAAGGCGAGCCCGCAGACGATCGCCGCCGAGATCGAAGCAAAGGCGAAGAAGACGTTTGGTCACGAGGTCGGCGTCGTTGTGCGCACGTTGCAACAGCTCCAGAAGCTGAAAGAAGGCCGACCCCTTCAAAGGCATCCGCATCACGCCGGACACCAAGCTATACGTCACGTTCCTAACTCGTAAGCCGATTATCGGCAAACCCAAGATCGAGCACGGAGCGATCGTGCGCATCACCTCGACCGAGGTGTGCACCGCCATCACGCTCTCACCCAGGTTTGGAACGACCGAGCTGATGAAGGTCCTCGACAAGGAATTCGGACGTAGCGTCACCACCCGCAGCTGGAACACCATCGAAAAAATCCTCATGTAAAAAAACGGCGCCCTGCTCTCGCAGGACGCCGCTTATGTAGCCACGGGCCAAAACGCTATGTAGCCACGGAGCTTTAGCTCCGTGCCGCGCAGCCTAGTGGCTGAGCATGAGCGCGGGACGCGTGTCGAGGCACTTGCCGGTCAGCTGATACTTGATGGTGCCGGTGTTGTTGGCGTAGTTGGACTCGATCAACGAACCGGTATCATTCAGCTTCAGCGTGAGCGTGTGTACGCCGGCCGGCAGGTACGCCTGCGTGTTGATGACCGATGTTCCACCGGCCGCCAGCGCCAGCGTGATCGTTTGGATGCTGACCGGTGCGGAGTTGGCGTCGACACGAAGCGCGTTCTTCCAAGCCGGCAGCGCTGCGACGGGGCCGATGTTGGAGTAGATGTACCTGATGTTGAACGCGCAGTGTCCGTTGTTGTTGAGGAACGCGTCCGCGTCCGTCAGCGTCACGCCCCCACCCCAGTTCGTGAGATGGCCGCCGACCGTTACGGGTGGCCTCGGCGTCAGGTCCGGCTTGCAATTGACATATGCGGCCGCTGGTTGGCAAGGAGTTGATTTCGGCGTCGGGGTCGCATTCGGGTTGCACACTTTGCCTGGCACGCTTACGCACGGCGTCGGCATGTTGCACGGCGCGCCGCTAGGCAAGATGCACGGCGTCGGTGTCGGTCTCGGCGTCGCTCTCGGGCCCGTGCATTCGACCGTGAATGCCGCCTTGTTGCTGACGGCAACCATCTGATTGCTCACCCAGATGCGCATCTGCACCCAGTAACCGCCCGGTATCGACGGCGTGCGCGCATCGGTGATGACGGCGTTGTGCAAAGCGTTGAACGTGGCGGTCATCTTGAAGCTGTCGATGCCGTCGCTGTTGAGAATCGAGTACTTCACTGAGGGGACGAAGGGCGCGTTGTTGTGGATCGTGCCGTTGATTTTTATGAGCGCAGGACACTTGCCGAAATAGCTGGGCGGCGCCACGGTGAGCGTCGCGACGAATTGCGGGGCCGCCAAGGACGGAGCCGGAACGGCCTGCGAGAATGTCACGGCCAATACAAGACAAACCGCGAGCATTCGAAAAGCCCTATGCATGCGAGAAACCTCCCATGACAAGAAAGAGCGATGGAGTCCCTAGTCCAAGAACGCCGCGAGCCTGCAAAATGTTGCGACCGAAGAACTGCCTAGTGCACAGCGTTCCCGCGCCACTTTTAACCCACCGGCCGGGACGACCTCCAAGGGAAGCAGAGCGTGACCGCAAGCTACGGTGAATTCTCGGACTTCAGGCCGACGTCGGACTTCGTACGCGCGTTTCTGCCTGAGGCGCCGAGCCGGCTGCTCGAGATCGGATGCGGATCCGGCGAACTCGCGCTGGCGCTACAACAAAACGGCTACGATATCACCGCCATCGACCCCGCCGCGCCCGAGGGCCCGCCGTTCAGCAAGACCACGCTCGAAGCGTTCACCGGCTCCGCGCCATTCGCGCGCGTCGTCGCGATGCGCGCGCTGCATCACATTCCAGATCTTGACGGTGCGATCACGAAGATCGCCGCGCTGATGGGCCCCGGGGGCGCCTTCATTCTCGAGGACTTCGGGTGGGAACGCATGGACGATCCAACGCTGGCGTGGTTTTTCGAACGCATGCGCGCGCTTGGGCGCGGGCCGCGCGATGGACCGGTGCCTGCTTCCCTCGAGGAATGCCGGCAGTCATGGACGCGGGAGCATGCAGATCTGCATACGTCCAAAGCGATGTTCGCAGCCCTCGGCGCGCGCTTCAGCACGCGCATGTTCGCGTGGACGCACTACCTGAATCATCTGCTCAAGGACCCCGAAGGCAAAGACGGTGAAATCGAGGCCCTGATCTCCGAGCGGATCAGTCCGATCGCATTCCGCTTCGTCGGCTTTCCCAAAATGTAGCGACCCCGGATGTAGTGCCTGGGCTTTAGCCCCGGTAAGTAGCGACCCGAACGAAGTTCGGGTGTAGCGTTCCGAGCGAAGCTCGGATAAACGTAGCCACGGACCTCGCCTAAACGTAGCCACGGACCGCACCTAAACGTAGCCACGGACCTTTAGGTCCGTGTTACGGCGAGCCCTCAGAAGTCGGTGTCCGGCGGCACGTTCGCCATCGGCTGCGATAGGAAGTACGTAGCGCGCCGGTTGGACGCGATCGTCTTGAACACGATCGGCGTCTGATTGTAGTTGAAGCAATCCGACAGATCGTCCGCGCGCGCATCGGTGTAGCCGATCGAGGCCGCGCCGAAGGTCTCCTCGGTGAACTTCAAGATGCTGCCGTACTCGTGCTGCACGTGCGACACATATCCCGGCTTCGCGTACGGCGAGACCACGATGAGCGGCACCCGGAAGCCCAACTCGTAAGAGTTGAAGATCTGCGGCGTGACGTGGTCGAACCAGCCGCCCCAGTCATCCCAGGTGATGAAGATCGCGGTGTTGTTCCAATACGCGCTGTTGCCCACCGCGTTGACGATCGACGCCACCCATGCCGGCCCCGTGCCGTCGGTCGAGAGCGCGTGATCCGACTGCTTGCCGTTCGGGATCACCCAGGACACCTGACGCAACTGGCCGGCGGCGATATCGTTGAGGATCGTCGTCTGCGGGATGATGACGTTGTTCCAATCCGCGCCGTTGCGGATGTGCGAGATCGCGTCCGGTGCTGACCACAACCCGCCGTTGAACGAGTCGTAGTAGCGCCATGAGACGCCCTTGGCGTCCAGCTCGTCCATCAACGTCGCGTGCTCGAAGCAGGGCAGCAGCTTTGTCGCTTCGCTGCCGCTCGGGTCGATCATCGCCACGCGCGATAAGGGGTCGCCGTCGCAATTGCGCGAGTTGCCGTTGGCGTAGTTGGGATTCTCGGCGGCGAGCAGGTTGCTGCCGACCGCATTGGTCGACGTGCCGGAGATGATGTACTGATGCGCGGGCAGACTCGGACCTTGATTGGTCTGGAACATGCGATCGGCGAACGTGTACGTCTCCGCCATCGTGAAGTATTCTTGAACTTCTGCTTGCGGCACGTAGCCGAATGCCGTGAGCGGATTGCAGGTCTTGCTCGGGCAGTTCATGCCGACCAGATCCCAGCCGTTCATCGAACCGCTGTTGTATTCGGTGGTGAAGGCGTGGTGCGAGTGGTCGATGTCGTACGGCGCGCTGATGCTGACCGGCACGAGCGAGACCGTCGCTCCCTTGGAGTTCGTGCCGCTATTGGCGATGTCGGCCCCCGGCAATGCATGGAAGAGGTTGTCCGGCGTGCGATTCTCTTGAAAGATGATGATGACGTGTTGGATCTTTTGCTGCCCGGGAGGCGGAGTCGGGGTCGGAGGCGGGGGAATGGCGCCGCCACCGCCGCCGCTGCATCCCAGCAGCGAAAAGGCGGTCAACAACGCGGCGAGCTGGCGCGGCCTCATGCCTCGAGGATACCAAAACCGGTGACCGCGGGGGTGAGGACCCGGTTAAATGTAGCGTTCCGAGCGAGCTAAATGTAGTGTTCCGAGCGAAGCTCGGATGTAGTGCCGGGGCTTTAGCCCCGGTTGCCAGAAAGCGCTGTAACCGTGCGACTGTCCGTCCTCGTCAAGCCGGGATCGAAGTCGCCCGGCGTAAGCGTGGACAGAGGCCGTGTGATCGTTCGAGTGCGCGCCCCTGCCCGCGAAGGCAAAGCGAACGAGGCATGTCGCAAGGCTCTGGCTGCAGCGCTAAAGATCGCTCCATCGCGGATCACCCTCATGCGCGGAGCGACCTCAAAAGAAAAGGTCTTCGACATCGAAGACCTTACCGCTGAAGAACTAAGCCTGAGGATCTAGATCGGGCACGCGTCGATGCCCTGTTTTTCGAAATAGCGCTGGTGATATTCTTCGGCGCGCCAGAACGTGGACGCCGGCGCGATCTGCGTGACGATCGGCCGGTGCAAACGGCCCGACGCCTCCAGCCGCTCCTTGGAAGCTTTCGCCGCCACCTCTTGCTCGGGCGAGTGGAAGAAGATCGCCGAACGATATTGCGTGCCGTGATCCGGACCCTGACGATTCAGCGTCGTCGGATCATGGCTGGTCCAAAAGTGATCGAGCAGCTTCTCGTACGTCACCTTGGCAGGATCGAAGGTCACTTCGACAGCCTCGGCATGTCCGGTGCGGCCAGTGCAGACATCCCGGTAGCTGGGGCTCTCAGTCGTCCCACCGGTGTAGCCGACCACGGCGTCAAGAACGCCAGGTACCTGCCGGAGCGAGGACTCAACGCCCCAAAAACAGCCCTCAGCAAACGTCGCTTTTTCCATCATCGCCTCCAAATCAGTATATGCGCCGCAGCCCGCGCCGGACCAGTGGCCCTGTGACGTACGTCACACAACCAGCCAGCCCATGCGTACCAGCGGTCACAACTGCGCCCCTTTGTGTCTCATATAAGCAGGGCGCTCCTTTTGCGAAAGGGGCCCCGGGTTACGCACAACCGCGACAGGGAGTGAGACCATGACGAAAATCATCATAGGTGAACAAGATACCGTGATCAAGCCACCGGATCCGTCCGAGACCTGGCATATCCGCCTAGTCTAATCCGAAGACGCTTTAGGAACCGGCAGGCTTGTCGGTTTCTTTCTTAGGTTCCGGGGTCGAGGCCCCGGCGCCGGCCTGAGCGTCCTTCGGCTTGTTGAGCTTCTCCGCTTCCGACTTCACTGCGCTGGCCGCATGCTTCATGTCGGCCTTCGCTTTTTCCCAAGCGCCCGGCGCCTGCTCCTTGGCTTTTTCGTAGCCTTCTTTGGCGCCCTTGCCGACCTCGCCGGCGACTTCTTTAGTCTTTTCCCACGCCTTGTTCAATTTGTCTTTGAAGTCCATGATCCCAACCTTCCCAATGTAGCGTTCCGAGCGAAAGCTCGGAGCTCTTGTGTAGTATACCCCAGGCTCAGTCCGGCTTCCGTCCGGGACCACGCGGGACGCCTGAAAATCAACGGAATGCGCGGGCAGGATAGCGTCAGGGTTCGTCAAGTAGCGTAGGCCAGATGATGAATTTACGTCACCTCGCGATTCTCAGCGCGACCGCCCTTGCGTTCGTTTTGGGAAGCATGACCACCGCCGCCGCCAAGCTCTCCGCATCCGATCTGGTCGGCGTGTGGTCTGGAGAGCAAGCCTTCGGGCCCGCGTTCGCTGGAAACGAAGTGGTCATCTCGGTCTCTGGTCGCTCGTGGTCTGCCCGCGTCGGCGCCTTGCGGGGTTCGGCGAGCGGACAGGACTACACGCTGACATTCGACTTCGGGAACGGCAACAAACTTCGCCTTCGCTATGCTGACAATGATTTGGCTGGGCAGTGGATCCAGCCGATCAGCGTCAGCACGGGAGCGCGCTTCGCGACGCCCGTCGTCTTTTCAGGCCCACCGGGCGGGCCGTGGCGCGGACGGATCGTTCCGTTCGTCGACGTCCAGCACGTGGATCTCATCGTGCAGCGTGCATCCGACGGCACACTCAGCGCGTTCGTTCGCAATCCCGAGGAAAATTTCGGCGCGCGCATCGGCAGCAGAGCCGTGAGCGTCGCCGGCGACCGGGTCACGCTCTCGCGCAAAGACGCGCCCGACATCACGGGCACGTTCGACGCGGCGGCGCGCAGCATCGCGTTTCACTTCGATCCATTTCCCGGCACGTTCGTCCTGCGAAAAGTACGGCCGGCCGACGCCGCTGCGACGTACTCCGTTCCGCTCGAGACCGGCGACGGTTGGAAGACAGCATCGCCGGCCGAGGTCGGCATGGACGAGCAGAAGATCCGCGACGTGCTGAAAAGCGTCGGCGCGGCGGCGACTTCGACGCGCTCGCCGTACATCCAAAGCATCCTGATCGCGCGCCACGGCAAACTGGTCTTAGACCAGTATTTCAATGGCTTCGATCGCGGCCGGCCGCACGACGTCCGCTCCGCCGGCAAGAGCGTCGCGACCTTGCTCATCGGCGCAGCGATGCGCGACCATCCTTCGCTCTCCCCGAACACCCCTGCGTACACGCTGTTCCCGCAGTACGTGCCGTTCGCGCACCCTGACCCGCGCAAGAATCAGATCACGGTCGGGAACCTGATGTCGATGTCTTCCGGCTTGGCGTGCGACGACAATGACGACGCCTCGCCCGGCCTTGAAGACGCGATGCAATCTCAGACGGCGCAGCCGGACTGGTACAAATTCACGCTCGACCTTCCTTTGGTATCCGAGCCTGGCACGAAGGCGACATACTGCTCGGCCGGGATCAACCTGCTCGGCGGCGTCGTGACAAAGGCGACCGGCAGCTGGCTGCCCGAGTATTTCTACGACCGCTTCGCAAAGCCGATGCAATTCGGCCCGTACGCCATGTGGCTCACGCCCCCGCCGCTCGACACGGCCTACATGGCCGGCGGCGATCACTTCCTCCCGCGCGATTTCCTGAAATTCGGTCAGCTCTTTTTGAATCGCGGTTTCTGGAACGGTTCTTCGGTCCTGGATGACAAGTGGCTGCAGGCGTCGATCGAACCTCGATCTGGATTGAACAATCCCGGCGACTACGGATACGGCTGGCACCTCTTCACCTATGTGGTGAACGGGCAGACGTACAAGGCGTTCAATGCGGGAGGCAACGGCGGCCAGCTGCTCATCGTGCTGCCGCGGCTCGACATGGCGGTGATGATCACGGCCGCGAACTACGGCCAATATCCGGTGTGGCTAAGCTTCGTCAACGACCTGGTGCCGAAGCAGATCCTCCCCGCCGTCCGACCGTAACCTAGCCCGTACCTAATGTAGTGCCGGGGCTTTAGCCCCGGAATGTAGCGACCCGAACGAAGTCCGGGTGTGGCGTTCCGAGCGCAGCTCGGACGTCAATGTAGCGTTCCGAGCGCAGCTCGGACGTCCTTACGGCCCCACCCGATCGACTTTGAAATCTGTTCCATCCCGGTGCACCTGGAAGATCTGAATCGGTCCGGTTCCGTCCACGAAACCGTTTAGCCACGGGAAGATCGCCACATACAGATGGGTAACCTTGCCGTTTTGAAAATAGACGTTGTAGTTGTCGTCCGGGTCTAAGAGCAACGTGGTCGGCTCGCTCGCACGTACGGCTCGGTCACCCCAAGCGCATTGACCAGGCTGAAGGCCTTCAGATGCGGCTCCCCGGCTGGGCGTGAAGCGGATCGAAAGAACGTTCTGCTGTGCGCCGGAGGTCGGATCGGCCGCGTGGTGCAGTGAAACGAGAAATGGCCCCGGTTTGCACGTCAGCGGGTAGGTCGGGTTGACCGCCCGAGACGGCGCCGGCTGAAGCGCACCGAATCCGACGATCGCGAGAACGGCAACGAGGATCGAGGCGCGACGAAGCATAGTCATGTCTCCCTAAAATGCGAAGCGCTTGGCGCAAGAGAATGGCATCCGCACCTATGAACGTATGCGAGAGGCGTTTGCGTTCCCTAGCATGACCTTGCACATCGGCGTCGATGCGTGGAACCTGCCGGGTGACCGGCGCGGGATCGGCAGATACACGCGCGCGATCCTGCGGCGCTGGGCTGAAGTCGATCAGCGCCGCGTGCGCACCACGCTGCTCGTTCCCGAGTGGCCCGCCTTCTTGCACGCGACGCACTATCGACGCCACGGCGGCGTGCCACGAGCCGCGGTTGCACACCGGCGCGCCGCCCACCCAACGATCGACGGCGTGTGGTATCCCTGGAACGGCATGAGCTGGATCGCCTCGCGCCCTGCGATAGCGACGCTGCACGACGCATCGCTGTTCGCGATGCCCCCGGCGGATCCGGACGTGCGGGAGCGCGAGCAGCGCCCGTTCCGGCAAGCCGCTTTGCACGCCAAACACTTCATCACGGACTCGCATTTCTCGAAAACCGAATTGACCAAGCACTTGGCCATCGAGCCGGATCGCATCGACGTGGTGCACTTAGGGGTCGATGCGGCGTTAGCCACGGGCGCGCCGGCGCACTTCGATGGCGTTTCGCGTTACGTGCTTTTCGTCGGCGAAGTGGAGCCACGCAAAGGCTTGGACACGTTGTTGCAAGCGCTGAGCCGAATGCCGGCTGAGAGGCAAGCTGAGATCGCACTGGTCGTGGCCGGCCGTTTTGACCCCGCCAGCGTGACCACTCTGCCTGACGTGCGCATCATCGCGCTTGGACACGTGCACGACGACCGCTTAGCTTCGCTCTACGCCGGCGCAGCAGCGCTGGTCTATCCCTCGCGCTACGAAGGCTTCGGACTGCCGGTACTCGAGGCGATGGCAGCCGGCACGCCCGTCGTCGCGTCGGATGCCGGAGGCATACCGGAAGCCGGCGGCGATGCGGCGCTCTATTTCAAGTCAGGCGACGTCGCGTCGCTCGCCGCGGTGCTCGAACGCGTGCTCACCAATGATGAACTCGCAGCCGAGTTGCGCGAGCGCGGCAAACTGCGGGCCGCGCAAATGTCCTGGGACAAGACAGCCGAGGAGACGCTGGCGGTCTTCGAACACGTCCTTACATGAGCTCGCTCACGCCCCGTCAACTCCTCGATGCCGCTCGGTCCGGTGACCTCGATCGTCTCGGCGCAGAGCCAAACGCGGTCGCGGATGCGGTCCGCTCGTTTGCGAACGCGGGCGATGGAGCTTCTGCACTCGCCCTCGCGGCCGGGGCGTGGCGCATCTGGCTCTCGCGCGGCGAGCTCGAACAGGGCAGTGCTGTACTCTCACTCGCGCTCGATGCGCCTGGAGCGGGCGACCCCTCGCCGGCGCGCGCGCGTGTTCTCTATGCCGACGGATTGTTCGCGTTCCGCAAAGGAAACCAGGAGCGATCCCGCGCCCGCAACGAGGAGGCGCTGAGGGTAGCACGAGCAGCGTTCGACCCACGAGGTGAGTGCGACGCGCTCACAGGTCTGGCTCGAGTCGCGCTGCGCGATGGCGACTACGCGCGCGTCGCGGAGTTCGCCGAGGAGGCTCGGCGACGCGCGCAAGCTGCGGGAGATCGAGAAGCCGAAGCGGGACCGCTCCACCTGCTTGCCGCCGGAATCCGGCTCGGAGGCGACTATGGCCGAGCGCGCGATCTCTATGCAGAAAGCCTTGAGCTCAACCGCGGGCTGGGCAAAGCCGCCTGGGTCACGATGGAGTTGCACAACCTCGGGTGGGTCGAGTTGCACCTCGGTGACGTGAAGACAGCCGCTTCCAGGTTCCGAGAGCGGGACTCAGGGCCAGAAGAGGACGCCCAGAGCCGCGCGTGGCGCAATCTCAACTGGGCCGCGGTGGCGGCGGCACGGGGAGACGAGCTGGAGGCGCGCAGGCTGTTCGCCGAGGGCAAGGAGGCGCTTGCGAATCTCGGAATGGCGCTCGACCCTGACGACAAGTTCGAGCTCGGCTGGCTGAGCGAAAAGCTGAACACCAGTCTCTAGTCTGGTTTCGGCGGCTCCGACTTTGGATTCCACTGATGCTCGGGCTCGCCGAATTCGCGATTGATCCAGCGCGCCCACACGAAGAGCGCATCCGAAAGTCGATTGACGTACTTCAGGGCGACCGCTTCGAGCGGCTCGCTGGACGCCAACGTCACCATTGCGCGCTCGGCGCGACGGCAGATGGTTCGCGCGAGGTGCAATAGGCCGCCGGCATACGCGCCGCCGGGATGGATGAACGTGTGCAACGGTTCGAGCTCGCGCTCGGCCGCGTCGATCGCCTTTTCGAGCGCATCGACGTCGCGCTGCGTGATGCTCGGCATCTTGTCGGTTCGATCTTTTGGCTGCGTCGCCAGATCGCTGCCGAGATTGAATAACATGTCCTGCGCCCAAGCCAGCCACGCGTCGAGCTGCCGCGCTTTCGCGCTGTCCTTGTGGTCGGCCAGATCGCGGCGTGCCAATCCGATCACGCTGGAACATTCGTCCACCGCCCCAAAACATTGGATGCGCGCGCTGTCCTTGGAAACTCGCTGGCCGCCGACCAGACCCGTTTGCCCTGCGTCGCCAGCGCGCGTGTAGATGCGCGTCATGCGCGCGCGTTCGACGCGCCGGACTAAAGTCCGGCATACCACATCCGAGCTTCGCTCGGAACGCTACATTTAGGCCGGTATAGCACATCCGAGCTTCGCTCGGAACGCTACATTTAGGCCGGTATGGCACATCCGAGCTTCGCTCGGAACGCTACATTTAGGCCGGTATAGCACATCCGAGCTTCGCTCGGAGCGCTACAGCTAGATCGGTTTTGGCGACGGGACGCCGGAAGTCGCCGTCGGGCTCGGTGTCGGCGTTGGCGTCTTCTGAGGCTTCGGCGTCGGCGTGGGAGTCGGTGGTGGTGCGGGCGTTGGTGTCGCCGCGGGCACGGGCGTCGGGGTCCAATGATGTTGCGGCGGCGTTGGCGTCGGCGTCGCTTCATCCAAAGGTTGCGGCGGAACCGAGCGGTGCGGTCGCGGCGTGCGAGTCGGCGTAGGCGTAGGCGCTGGAGTCGGCGTCGGCATGGCTAACGGCAGCGGCCGATTTCCAGGACCGACCGGCAACACGCGCAGCGCCGGCGTGGACGAGGGCGCGGGCGACGCGCCGCCAATCAAAGCGCGAGCCTGCCACGGCGGCAGCGACGGGCGGTGCACAATTTTTTGCAAGTAGCGCGGCACGCTGGACACGATCGAGATCGCCGTCGGCTCGGTCACCAGCACCGAACCGCCGCTGGACGGATAGAACTGCGCCACCAACGTCACCCCGGAAAGATTCACGCCGCCTGGCACCACGTATGAGCCCGCATAGTAACCCGGGTAGCCGAAGAGCGGCAGCAGCGGAATCGTCCCGGGCGCGCCGGACACCCAGCCCGTGCCATAGCCTCCCGGCAGCGCGATCATCAACATGGTGATGATCTGTCCGCTCGAAACCACGCCATACGTCGGCGTCGTCAGCGACAGCACCGGGAAGCCATTGTAAGCAAAGCCGTTGTTATAACCCGGCACAAACGCCGGATCGAGCTGACCGATATATCCGTAACCCGGCGGGTACGATGGGATCTCGTAGAACGACCAATCGCTGTCAAAGGAAACGCCGTCGACGTTGTCACCGTACACGCCGACGCGATGCCATCCCGGCGCCAGCGGATAGTACGGCGTGAAATAAAAACTCGACGCGGAGATGCCGGCGTAGTCGGTGACGTTGGTGTTGTCGACGAAGATGCGCACCGAGAGCGGATCGATCGGCGGCCCGCCGTTGCTATCGAAGAATCCCGCGATCGACGGTTGCATGACATACGTGCGCGCACCCGGGCGCGGTTGTTCGCGCACGATGGCCGGCAAGCGCCCGACGATCGACAACGCTTGGCCGGATTCGCGATCGACGATCTCGCTGCCGATCTGCAGATGCGCGAACACGTGGACGTCGTTGACGTTGCGGTCGGCGCGCACCACGTAGAAGCCGGTGTACGAGCCGCTGGCGACCTCGTGCATGGCGATCCCGCTGACGATGCCCGCGACATCGAAGGTCGCAATGCCGCCGGGCGTGCCGCTCATCGTCACCTGCACGACGTCGCCGGGGGACAGAGTCGATTTGCCGTGCGTGTCGACGGACAGGCCCGAGATGTTCGCGCTGTTCGCGAAGGTCGGCGGACCGGGCACATACGGATGCGCGCCCGCAAGCAAAATCGTGACCAGATCGTTGGCGGCGCTATACGCGACCGACGCGCCCAAGGATTCGCCCACGAAACGCAGCGGCACGAGCGTGCGTCCGCGCACGACGAGCGCCGGCACGTCGAGCCACGCGGTCTTGCCGTTCACGGTCGCCTTCTGGCTGAACAGGTGCAAGATGATGGTCGTGCGCGGCCGCGCGACAATGATCGTCTTGGTCCGCGCGTCGTAATCGACGAAGGCGCCCAGCGACGCGAACACCGCGCGCGCGGGAACGAGGGTGCGGCCCTGCTCTTCGACGGGAGCCACATCGGCTGCCACCGCGACGCCGTTGACCTGAACCGAAATCGCAAGCGCCGGAGCCGAAGCAAAAAACATAGCGCACAGAGCCCCGACCAAAGCCAGCCCAACGATCCTGGAGTGCATATATGAGAAACGTACTGCGCGGGGCTTCCGTTAGCGCTGTTCCGCCCAGGCGAATGCCATGCCGTTCCCGGCCAAGCGCGTGGAGGCGAACCAGATGAGTCCGATACCCTCGAGCACCGCCCAAGAGCAGGCCGCCAGCGCCGACACGATTACCGCCTGCCCGAACACGAACTGAAGCACCACCCAAATGCCGATGGGCGGTAGGAACAACAAATAACAGGCTAGCATCCGCGCCAGCGCCCCCGGCCCGCGCAGGTCACCTTTGGAGGGGAAGATGGAGTAGGCTGCCACGCCCACCGACTGGCCGACCCAGAAGAAGACGGGCAGCAACGCCAAGACCAACCCCGCGGCCGCGTACGCGCCCGAGATCAGCGCCGCGACGATCACGCCTAACGCGACAAACACGGTGAGTCTCAAGGCGGCGGAAAGCGTCCACGTGGCAAGCCGCTCCGGCAGCGGCACCGAGGAGAGCCACCACATCGGCTTGCGCAATTCCACGGCGAGTGTCACAGAGCGCTGGGCGGAAAGCGCGACGGCCGCATAACCGAGTCCGACCCCCAGCCCGATGAGCGTCTCAGTGCCGCCCCCCCGAGCGATGAACCCGAACACGGCGCCGATGCCGATCGCGACCAGGATAAATCCGATCGCGCCGCGCGAGGCTTCCGGTGAACGCCGCAGCGCCAGCCAGTCCTTCCAAAAAATCGGCCACGGTCCCGCGGGAACGCGCGCAAGCGAGAGTTCGACCGGGCGCACGCGCAGCCCGGCGCCGGCATCCGGTAGCGCAGATTCTGCGCGCGTGCCGAGTAGCCGCGACCGCAAGCGCACACGCTGCGCGTACTGACGCACGGATGATTCCCATAGCTCGGGATAGCAATCCCCAGCGGCCACGGCGGCAAGACCCGCCAGCGCGAGCGCCGTGATGAAGAGCGCGAGCATGGATGGCCACTGACCAAGCGCGGTTCCGACCAGCCAACTGCCCGGCGGCAGCGCGAACGCGTGCAGCGGTATCGACTTCAATAACGCGCCTTCGTTCGGCCAGGCTGCGTAGATCGGATAGGCGAGTGCAGCCGCGCCCCCGATCAGCAAAACGCCGCCGATCAATCCCACGCGCGCCTTCGGATAGCGCTGCGCCACCAAAAATACCGGAAGCCGCAGCATCTGCAAGATCCCGGCCCCGACGACGACGGTCAACACGATGAGGATCAGCGACGCTCCGGCGCCGCGAAAGCCGACGCCCATCGCGATAATGGCGAAGATGTAGCGCTGACCCGAACCGATGAACTCCCGCCACTGCAGCCAAAACGCGACCGCTTGCTGCGGCAACGCCGAGCCGCACAGGAAACGCGAATCGGCGGGATACGCGAAGGCGGCGGGAGGGCGCAACGTCGAGCGCGCCATCGTGAACCCCATCAGCGCAAGGTACAGCGCAGGGAACAACGCGAGCGCCGTGGCCGCGATTTCGTGCGGCAGCGCGAACACCGCGGTGCCGACGTAGCTGCCCCGCGAGACGCGGCCGATCGTGACGTACAAAACCCAGAGCGCGAAGAGCCCCCACACCACGAGCCGACCGGGCTGGTGCAGGACGACCTTCAGGCGATTGACCGCCAAGCGCCATTCGAGGTACGCAAGCGCGCCGAGCGCGGCCAGCGCGTTCATCGGGTCAATTCCAAGAAGATGTCTTCGAGCGTCTCGTCTGCGCGGCTGCCACGACTGCGCAATTCGGCGACCGGGCCCGTGGCCAGCGCGCGGCCGGCCTTCATGATGATGACGCGATCGCACATGCTCTCCGCCGACTCGAGCAGATGCGTGCTCATGATGATCGTGCGGCCTTGCTCGCGCAGATCTTTGAGGATGCCGCGCAGTTCGCGCTGGCCCTTGGGATCGAGACCGATCATCGGTTCGTCCAGCATGACCACCGGTGAGTCCGCGAGCACCGTGCACGCGATGAGCGTCTTTTGGCGCATGCCCTTCGAAAGCGATTCGCCGAGCTCGTCGCGCTTGTCCAAGAGATCGAGGCGCGTGATGAGCCCTTGCGCGCGGTCTTCCCACGCGCCGTCGAGGCGGCAGCTCTTGGCGACGAAGACCAAATGCTCCCAGACGGTCAACATCGGATACACTTCCGGCGTTTCGGGGACCAGCGCGATCAGGCGCGCGCGATCGGGCCCGAGCTTGCGGCCATCTAAGGCGATGCTTCCCGCATTGGGGCGCAGTAGCCCGGCCAGGCACAAAAGCGTCGTCGTTTTGCCTGCGCCGTTGGGGCCGAGCAGTCCGACGATCTCGCCACGCTGCGCGGAAAACGAAAGCCCGTCGACGGCGACGAGCTTTCCGAAGCGGCGTGTGAGGTTGTCGACCGCAAGCCCGGAAGCGTTCATCCTAGTACATATCTACGTCGGGCTTGTAGCAACGGACCTTTAGGTCCGTTCGTGTGCTATGTAGCGTTCCGAGCGAAGCTCGGATGTAGTGCCGGGGCTTTAGCCCCGGAAAGAAGCGCTAGCTCGCGACAGCGCCGACGCTCTCAGGCATCGGCTCGATGCGGAAAATCTCGGCGAAGCGCGTCAGCAGCTTCGCATTGCCCTTGAGGTGCACGCTTCCGCTCTTGATCGCTTCGGTGGGGCTGATCGCGCCGGTCATCAACTCCTTGATCGCAGGTCCTGCTTCAATGATCAAGTCTGGCGCCGGCAGCGCTCCGGCCGCGGCTAGGACTTTGCCGTTATCGACGCGAGCGTGGATGACGATGTCGCCGAAATGCAGCTCGAACCCCGCATGCAGTCCGCGAGCGGCCTCGGGGTGGAATGTGGATCGCATCGCCATGACCATCGAGTCGACGGTGATGATCTCTTCCGACCGGGGTTCGTCGAGCAGTTTCGCGCCCCAGCGGCCGAGCCGGATCAACACATCCTCGAGCTCCGCGCCGTACTCGGTCAACTCGTAGATCACCGAGCCCGAGGGGCGCGGCAGCACGCGCCGCCGCACCACGCCTGCGGCCTCGAGCTCCTTGAGCCTCGCCGTTAGCACGTTGGTCGGGATCTTCGGCAGCCCGCGGTGCAGGTCGGTAAAGCGCCTTGGACCCACGAGAAGGTCGCGCACGATGAGCACGGCCCAGCGCTCGCCGACGACCTCAAGGGCCCTCGCGAGCCCGCAGAACTGGCCGTAGGCCCGAGTCTTCATGCTCCCTTTATACCATACTTGCCAATCAAGAATCTACTTGCTTTTTGCAAGTAGTGGGGTTATAATGCTGGGAAAGCCAGCCAGAATAGGCCGCCGGATAGGGGAAGAACCATGAAAATCTCAGTCGCAGACCTCGGCAATAATCAGACCGATGCGCGGGTCGCTTTGGTCGGCGATCTGGACGACGCCGGCGGCAAGCTCGCCCGTGCGGAGCTTGCAAGCGCCGTGAAATCGGGCAAGATCAATCTTTTGATCGACCTCGACCGCGTCGGCGCGCTCAACTCCGGCGGCCTAGCCGCGCTGATCGCCACCTTGCGGCTCGCCCGCGAACGTGGCGGCGACGTGAGGGTGCAAGCGACGCAGCCGCATATCCGCCGAGTCATGGAACTCACCGGACTGTCGCGGGTCTTTCGCTTAGCATCCCCAGGACTGGCAGCCTAGGGCGTATTCAAACACTCAAACACTAAAGGAGATGTACAATGGGTAACCCGGTCGTTCATTTCGAAGTCATGGGAAAAGACGCGAAAGCGCTTCAGAGCTTCTATAAGCAAGCATTTGATTGGCAGTTCGAGCCGCCCGTCGCCGGTGTCAACGTTCCGAACTATTCGCTTGTGCATCCTCAGAACGGCAGCACCAAAGGCGGCATCGACGGCATCAACGGCGGCATCGGCGACTCACCGGAGGGCTATGCAGGCCACGTCACGTTCTACGTAGCGGTTCCCGACATCAAGGCCGCGCTCGGCAAGATCGAGACTCTCGGCGGCAAGCGCTTGATGGGTCCCGACGTCGTGCCGGGCGGAGGTCCCACGATTGCCATGTTCGCCGATCCCGAGGAACACGTCATCGGGCTCGTGCAAATATAGCAATGGAGCCTAGATGTAGCGTTCCGAGCGAAGCTTGGAGTTTACTATGGTGTGCCGGACTGTTATAGTCCGGCATAGTCCTGGGAGTAGCAGCGGACCTTATCGGTCCGCTTTGCTTTTGAGGCGAGATTCGGGTATGCTGAAATCGTGCCTAATCTTTGGCTTCGCGCCGTCGACTACGGCATCATCGGCTTCGCCGAAAAATACGGTCTGTGGCTGCTGCGCCTGGCGCTGGGAATAATCTTCATCTGGTTCGGCGCGCTCAAGGTGCTCGGCATCAGTCCGGCTGCTGAGTTGGTCGCCAGCGTGCTCACCTTTGTGCCGGCGCACACCGCCGTTCTTTCACTCGGCATACTCGAGATCGCGATCGGCGTCGGTCTGATCACCGGTTTGGCCGCCCGGCTCACGCTGTTGCTCTTCGCGCTGCAGATGGCGGGCACGTTCGTGGTTCTCGTGCTCAAACCGGAGCTCTCGTTTCAGCAAGGCAATCCGTTCGCACTGACCATGACGGGCGAGTTCGTGGTCAAGAATCTCGTGCTGCTGACCGCAGGGTTCGCGGTGGCGGCGCAGATTCCGAAAACCCGCCCTGGCGAAGGACTCTTCGGGATGCTACGCCGCAATCAGCCGCTAATACGTCCGCCCCGCGCTCACCGTCACCGATAGGTCCTGCGTGACATCTCCGAAGAAACCGAAGCCTGCGCGGCGCAGCTGCCAGCGGAAATCGTAAGTCCCCGGCGACTGCGGTGCGATCACGTTGAAGGTGAAGGTCACGGCGTTACCCGGGTTGACCGGCGCCGGCATCGGGATAGCGATCGTCGACCACGTGGGCGTGCCGTCCGGATACACGTTGAGCGCGTAGCTGTTCGGATCCCATTGCGTTCTGCCCGTATTGCGCATGCTGACCGAGACATAGTACGTCTGTCCGGCGATCATGCCGTTGGGCACGTTTTGATTGACGAACTGAGCGGCGTCACCTTGCTGTAATCCGTAATTGCCAGGGTTGTTGCCCCCGCCGAAACCGAACGGCGGGCCGACGACCCCATTGCCGGTCTGGTTGCGATTGTAGTACTCAGCCGTCGTCAGAAGCCCGACCGCGATATCCTCTTCGGTCGTGCCGCGCTGCATCGCTTGAACGTTCTGCGCTTTGCCCGACGGGTCGGCTGCACGCTTGAGAAACGCGCCGTACAGCGAGTCGACGATGCGCCCGAGGGCCTCAGGACTCCCGTAGATCTCATTCACGATCTCGGTTCGATTCTTACCCTGGTTGATCTGCTGCACCCAAGTCTCCACGCCGCCGTAACCCGGGCTGCGGCCAAGCATGTCTCGGAACAGACCGTTGAGCCAGCCGCGCGCGTTGGAGCCGTGCAGCGAGAAGTATTCCTGCGAGGCCAGCAGCGACACGCGCAGGCTGCGCAGCGACCCGCCGTTCCGGACGAAGTTCGCCAGATCGGCGTCCGTCATGCCGCGGTGCATATAGGCCGAGAACATGTCACGCACGCGGAGCCTGCGATACTCGTCGCTCTTGATGAACTCGCGGGCGACATCCACGCGCGACTTCGAGCCGCTATCCAAGCCCGGCACCCAGGCCGCCAACCCGTCGTAGCCGGGCGAGCGCTGGAGCACGTCGCGATAGAGCGCGGCGACGTACGCCATGTTCTGTTCGTGGCTTGGCGCGCTCAGGGCCGGGATGGCCGTAAAGACGACTGCCAACGCGGCGAGGGCCGCCGAAAAGAGCGTTCGATTCATGAATTTCACCTCGCTATAAGAACGGATTTTGGCGGCCGAACGTCCCCTACCGGCCATATCGGCCGGTGAGCGTGGTTTTGGCCAAGGTGTGCTTCTCGATGAGTTTCAAGAGATCGGGGCCGGTGGTGCTCGCACCCGCGCCGTCAACCTTCGCGACGTCGAGGGCGTACAGCGTGAAGACATAATGATGCGCCGGGCCGGGGGGCGGGCACGGCCCGCCATAGGCCGGCGAACCGAAGCTCGTCATGCCTTGGATCATCGCGCCGGCAGTCAACTTACCGCTGGCGGCGCCAGCGTTTTCCTTGAGTCCGCTCCAGCCGGCGGGGATGTTGAACACGATCCAATGCCACCAGCCGCCGTTCACGGGAGCATCCGGATCGAACATCGTCAGCGCGAAACTCTTGGTCGCTTTTCGGGCGCCGCTCCACTCGAGATCGGGCGACATGTTGGCGCCGGTGCAATTGTAACCGTGGTACACGGATGTCGCGGGCAGCGTGGCGCCTTCGTGTGGGATCGCGTGACTGGCTAATACAAACGTCGTGGCTGCGGCAAGGATCGGCAATAACATGCGGATGGCTCCTCGTGGGGACTCTTCTTGCTAGAGGCGCGGGTTTCGACCGCGCGAACGCCTCGTCATGCAAAGCGTGGTCGTCACCGGAGCGTCCGGGTTCATCGGCAAGGCGCTGGTGGCGGCCCTCTTGAGCCGGGGCGACGCGGTCACCGCGCTCTCGCGCGACCCCGCGAAAGCAAAGATCCCTCCAGGCGTCCGCGTGGCGCGCTTTGATCCGCTCGATCCACACCCCAACCCCGAGCCGTTCGAGGGTCAAGACGCGGTCGTCCACCTGGCCGGCGAATCCGTGTCGGGGCGCTGGACGGCGCAGAAAAAACAAGCGATAAGGGAGTCGCGCGTCGTGGGCACGCGCAATCTCGTCGCATCGCTTGCCGCGTGCACGCAAAAGCCAAGGACGCTGGTCAGCGCCTCCGCGGTCGGCTACTACGGTTCACGCGGCGACGAGCCGCTCGAAGAATGGGCCTCGCCGGGCACCGGATTTCTCGCCGAGGTGTGCGCCGAGTGGGAAAAAGAGGCAAAGCGAGCGGCGCAGCACGGCACCCGCGTCGTGCTCATGCGCCAAGCGATCGTCTTCGGAACCGGAGGCGGCGCGCTGCAGGAGATGTTGCCGCCTTTTCGCTGGTTTGCGGGCGGTCCGCTCGGCAACGGCACGCAGTGGTTCCCCTGGATCCACCTCGAGGACGACATAGCGCTGTTCGTGTGGGCCCTGGAACATCCTAACATAGCCGGCGCGGTCAACGCCGTCGCGCCCGACATCGCGAACAACGCGCGCGTCGCGGCCGCCATCGGGCACGCGCTGACCAGGCCTGCGCTCGCCTACGCGCCGGGATTCGCGCTGCATGCGCTGCTCGGGGAATTCGCCGACTCGCTGCTCGCAAGCCAACTCGTGCTGCCGGCGCGCGCAAGCGATGAGGGGTTCACGTTCAAACACGACCGTCTGGAAGCCGCGCTGCTCGAGCTTCTGGCGCCCGGCTCAAAAAAGAAACCCGCGACGCACGAACTCACCTCTACGACGCTCGTCCACGGAGACATCAGCCGAGTCTTCGAATATTTTTCCAACCCGGCAAACCTCGAACGCATCACGCAGCCGAAATATGGATTGAAGATTCTCACGCCGCAGCCGATCGCAATGCGTCGCGGGACCACCATCGAATATCGCCTGCACGTCTGGGGCGCAGCGCTGCGCTGGAAGTCGTTGATCGCGGAATGGAAGCCGGGTGTGGAGTTCGTGGATTACCAATTGCGCGGGCCGTATGCGTTGTGGCGGCACCGTCACCGGTTTTCGGAAGAAGAAGATGGCGTGCGGGTGGACGATCTAGTCGAGTATTCGTTGCCGTTGGCGCCGCTCAGCGGGCTGGCGTTGCCGTTGGTGCGGGCCGACCTCGCGAACATGTTTTCGTATCGCAAAAGCCGGCTGGAGGAGGGCGGGACGCCTTAGCCTATGCGGACGCCCCAGCCCTGGAAGTCGCTCGCCGCGCTAGGCGGAAGGATTATCGTCGGGTGATCGGCGCTCAGTCCTTTGAGGAAAATCATGGTCCCGCTCCTTTAGCCGGAACGTCCGGCGGTCGCATTACGTTTTCATAGACGTATACTGGGCCGGGTGCAGAAGGTTTCATTACCTTGTTCAACCGGGTTCGGGACAGGCGTGTCCGGCAGACGTCTAGAAGCTTAAGAGCGAGTAACCCCCATCGACGACGCCACCTCGCGCAATCATATTTTGCCGGCGTTGTCTTCTTTCAATACTCTGGAGGAACCATGAAGAAACTTATTGCGTTGGTCGCACTCGTGGCTGTTGCCGCGTGGGCGAGCATCGCCCTTGCAGGCCCGATGATGAGCAGCGGCAAGACGATGAACGTCAAGATCGCGGCCCAAAACGATTCATACGAGACCGGCAAGGCCACCCTTACCGCTGCAGGCGCCAAGACCAAAGTCGTGATCAGCATCAAAGGCGAGCCGGCCGGCGCCAGTCAGCCCGCCCACATCCACACCGGAACCTGCGCGAAGCTCGGCGGCGTGGTCTATCCGCTGACCAACGTCGTGGGCGGCACGTCGACGACCTGGGTCAACGCATCGTTGAGCACGATCAAGTCCAAGGGCACGGCCATCAACCTCCACCAGTCGGCCAAGAACCTAGCCAAGTACGTGGCCTGCGGCCAGTTCAAGTAAGGAACCCGCTAGAGCAAGGAGGACCGGCGTAAGCCGGTCCTTCATTTTCCATCCATGACGGAACAAGAGCTCGTCGACCTTCTGGCCGCCTCCGGCCGCGGCGACGATCTCCTCGCTCTCCTCGACAAACTCGGTTTCAAGCGCTCGTTCGTCGCGGAGCGCGTGCTGTCGTCCGCGTCGCCGGTCACGGTGTCGCAGATCGCGATGCTCTGGATGGGAATGCCCAACAAACACGATCGCAAGAGAACACGGCAACTGTTCGAAGCGCTGGCCGATGCCGGATTGCTGGTGAAGGCCGACGACTCTGGCGACGTCTACAAGAAACCCGCGTGAAATCCGTAGCCACGGTTTGTAATGCCGGGGCTTTAGCCCCGGAATAATCGAAATGTAGCCACGGACCTTTAGGTCCGTGTAGCGTTCCGAGCGAAGCTCGGATTACTTCTTATACCATTGCCACGCATTCCAGGTCGGAGAGAACGGCGTGGGTGCAAAGCCGCGTAGATTTTTGACGCGCGCGTAGCCATAGCGCGGCGCGTACAAGAAGACGTACGGGACCTCGCTCGCGAGCTGCCGCTGGACGCGCGAGTACAGCGCTTGCCGCTCGCGCCTGTCCGTGCGCGTTAGCGCGAGATTCTCCAAGCGATCCAGCGCCGGATCGCAGTAGCCGGCGTAATTCTGCGGACCCGCGCACGTGACGATATCCGAATCGTCGGGATCCTCGCCCGCGCGCCAGGCGAAGTACGCCATGTCGAACTTGCCGCTCATCAGCAAGCCGCCCACCGACTTGGGCAGATAGAAATGCGCGAGCGTCACCTTCTTGATAGTCACGGCGATGCCGCGCGCATGCAGCATGGCCTGCACGTACTCGGCGGTGCGAACGGCGGTGTCGCCCTCGGGGAACACGGCAATGCCGATTTCGAGCGGCCGCCCGCCGCGCGCGCGCATGCCATCGGGGCCGCGCGCATATCCTAGCGCATCAAGCGCAGCATCGGCCGCTGCGGGATCGTACGCGGGTAAACGCGCGCCCGGGTCATACGCCCACGAAAATGGCGGCTGATCGCTATCCGTCACCGGATACTGGCCTTGCGTGATCGCGCTGCTCAGCTTGCGTCGATCGATCGCCTGCGTCAACGCGCGGCGCATGCGCACGTCGTCGAAGGGCGGCCGGCGACAGTTGAACGTCAACGCGCCGAAGCCGGCAAAGGGCGCGAAATCAACGGTCAGCGTCGCCGGAGTGCCGAGCGACAGGCGCTGGGCGGGCGAGAGCAGCGACCAGTCCAGTTCGCCGCTGCGCAGCAGGGTCAGATCGGTGTTGATGTCGGGCACTTCTTCCACCACGAGCGTGCGCGCGCGCGGCGCGCCGCGATAATAATGAGGATTGGCGCGGTAAAACAACCGCGCGCCGCGATCCCACGAGTCGAGGATGAACGCGCCGGTGCCCACCGGATGCAGGTTGAACGGCGCGTCGCGCAACTGTCCGCGGCCCTCCAACAGATGCGCGGGAAGAATGGGCATCGGGTGCACGCCGTAGGTGAAGAGCGTCTGCACGGCAGGTCCCCAGGCTCTCTTGAGATGGACCACGGCGGTGTAGTCGTCCGGCGTGTCGACGGCCGCGATGAGATCGTATCCGTGCGTGCTCGGCACGTCGTTGCGCGGCTCGACGATCGCGTGCCAGGTGAAGCGCACGTCGCGCGAGGTGAACGCCACGCCGTCCTGCCAGTACACGCCGCGTCGGAGATGATACGTGATCGTGCGGCCGTCCGCGCTCACGCCGCCATTCGCGGTCGTAGGCACCTCGCGCGCGAGCGCCGGGATCTGCCGACCGCTCGGATCGACGTCGAGCAGCATATCGAACGCGAGATGCGCGATCTGGCGCTCGTCGTCGCTTTGCGCGAGGATAGGGTTGAGCGAGTGCGGGTCTTCGGAGACGTTGAACGTGATGACGTCGCGCGCTGCGCCGGGCTGGGTGCTCCGCCCGCACGCCGCACCTGCGAGAACGCTTGCCGCGCACAGGCAGAGGAGCGTGCGCTGAAAGAACGATGAGAATTTGCGCATTAAGTGAACCGTCCGAATGACTTGCGACGTTTATGTTGTATACATTGTAAATGTAGCGTTCCGAGCGCTAGCTCGGAAAATCGTCGGAGGTCCCCATGACAAGAGGTTCCCTACTTATCGCAATATTTTCGGTCCTAGCACTCGGCTTGTTCGTAGCAGTGACAGCAAGCGCTTACCCGAACTATTCGGCCTCGCCTGCCCCGGCCGCGTCGCCGATCGTCGTCATTATCCGGGACTTCGCATTCAAGCCGTCAAGCCTCACCGTGCCCGTCGGCACGACCGTCTTATGGAAGAACGAAGATAGCGCCGCGCATACTGCGACCTCGCTCACAGGTGCGTGGGATAGCGGGAACCTCGATCAAGGCCAGAGCTATACCTTCAAGTTCACGAAAGCCGGCACGTACGACTACGTGTGCAACTACCACCCCAACATGCGCGCCACGATCACCGTGAAGGATTCCGGCCAGTAACACCCCGTAGCAAGGCTTCATGAGAGGCCCTGCTTGGATCGTGACCGCGGCGCTGGGCGCCGCCTTGGTCATCAGCGCCACCGGCGCCGTAACGCCGCCCATGAAGTCGGCGCCTGCCGATGAATATTTCGGCCGCCAGAAGCTGAGCTACCTGGGCATCAACAACACGTTCCGCGACCAGGCGGTGCGCGCCGGCGCGCACACGACGCTCGGCATGATCATCACGCCGGTCGGCGCGGCCGATGAAGCGCTGCACGACTGGGAGCAAAAATATCCCAACGATCCGCAACTCTCACGCTCCTATTACCTCGGCACGTTGGCGTTCCGCAAGATCTGGACCAAGGAGTTCCAAGACAAAGCTTGGGACTACATGCACATCATCGTGCGGCGCTTTCCGAAGTCGTTTTTCGCCAAGCAGGTGAGAGCGGACATCGCTCGCGGCTTCACGGAACATTATTACGCCGAGGCGCTGCCGTGCCCGAGTCCAACGCCGCCCCCAACCCAGCCGCAATTTCCGCCGCCGACGTTTGGTCCGAGACAGCCGCGCGCGACGCCGACGCCGAGTCCATCGCCATCACCGGCTCCCACGCCCAGCCCGACGCCGACCCCGACGCCCGCGCCGGGTCAGCCGAACCTCGACATCTTGACGCCGGATTGCGTACCGCCGGCGACCCCGACGCCCATTCCGACTTTCACGCCGACCACCGCACCCTCGCCGCTGCTGCCCGTGCCCACGCTAGCGCCGCCGACGCCGCATGCATCGCCGACCGCAGCGACGCAATTGTCGCCGCCGCCCGCTCCGGCCATCACGCCGACCCCGGCGCCCTCGCCGCTGCTGCCGGTGCCGACGCTCGCGCCGCCCACCCCGCACCCATCGCCGACGCGGACGTAAATCGAGACAAGAAAGAAGAAACGCACGTGCAAAAAATCACCCCGTTCTTGTGGTTCGACGGCAAAGTCCAAGAGGCGGTGAAGTTCTATACCTCAGTTTTTAGAAACTCGAAGGTCATAAGCGTGAGTCGCGAGAGCGCGAGATTCCAGCTCGAAGGGCAAGAATTCATGGCACTGAACGGCGGTCCGCAATTCACCTTCACGCCGGCCATATCGTTTTTTGTGAACGTCGAAACGCAGCAAGAAGTAGACGAGCTGTGGGAAAAACTTTCCGAAGGCGGAGAAAAGGGAAGATGCGGCTGGCTCAAAGACAAGTTCGGGCTGTCGTGGCAAGTCATCCCTACCGTTTTAGGCGACCTGCTGCAAGACGAAGATGATGCGAAATCAGAGCGCGTCATGCAGGCGATGCTTCAAATGGATAAACTTGACATCAAGAAGCTGCAGCAGGCACACGAGCACGCTTAATAAGAAAAACTGGACCTGACCGAGGTCCGGTGCCACGCGCCGGTTCCAGCGCGGGTCCATAGCTCGACCGAACCCTTGCCTTTCAGCACCCCGTATTCGATCGTGCGCGTGACCACAAGATCGTCGCCTTCTGGCGTCGTGGTCACCGTCACAAGCGGATATGGCCGGCCTGCGTATTTCAATTCGTACGCACGCTCTTGATCCATGCTCATGATGATCGCGTTGCCCGGCACATCCACATCGGGAGCGACGTCGGTTCGAACCGTCAGCCACTGGCCCGGCCCGAGCGCGGAGGCCAAGTGCAACGTCGGCTCCAGGATCGCGCTCGCGTCCGCAACGTCGTAGCGCTCCGCGGGAAGAGAAACGTCTCTGCGCGGCAAGCTCCGGTCGCGCAAGAACATGTTGGCGCCGAGAACGTCGCTGATACTCAGCGCCGCCAGATCGAGCCGATACGCGACTAACGTGCCGCCTTCGCCGGCGAGCCGCCGGCCCGGCGTCGCGCCGCACACCAAGAACAAGCCCGTCGCAACCGGCGCGAAGAAGAGCTGCTCGCCGCCGTAGGTCGCGCCGGTGGCATGCGCTTCGGGCGAGCCGTCCGCACTGAGGCGCGCCACGAAGATCATCGCGCGCCCCAGAGAACTGCGCGTGAACGCGGCCCATTCAGCGCCGTCGACCACGGCCACGGCGCCGACATCGCCCGCAAACGTCGCCTCATGATGCCACGACCTGCCGTCGCGCGTCCACCACAGCGCGCTATGCGAATCAGCGATCAGCGGGCCGGCGGCTTGCCGGTCAAGCGGCGCCGCGCCCCACACGCGTCCATCGTCGCTGCGACCGAGCACGGCGAACGGGAACAGCGGCGATTCGACGACCGAAAAATTACCCGAAGCGTCGCCCGCCAGCAAACGACCGAGATGCGAGGCAAGCCAGCGCGTGCCGGTCAAAGGACCGACGGGATAAAAGCGCCACTCGAGCATCGCGGCGTCGAGCGCATCCTCCGAGGGCCGCAGCGGCGGCCACAGCGTCTCGCCTTTGACGATACCGGCCATCGCCCGCGCGAGCGGCGCCATGTCGCGCGCTTCGTCAGGGATGCTCATCGCGTAGCGATGATACGAACCGCCGCGCCAGAACAGCATCTGATCCTCTTCCGGCCGGAAGAAGTAGAGTCGACCGTCGGATCCGGCTCCAAGACCGTCGCCCACCGTGAAGATCGGCTCGTGCGGCAGAACCGGGAAGATGAAGTTCACGAAATCCGGCGTCGCGGCGACGATGCGCTCGACCCCGTACGAAAACGCGAAGTACGCCATGCCGTTGCGATACGCGCCTTGGTACACGGGGGAGCCGAGCGGCAGGATGGGAACAAGCGCATCGCCGTAGGGCGAGCCGGAAAAATTCAGTGGCGCCGCATTGTCCGGGCCGAGTCGATCGAAGAGGCGTCCTGGCTTGCGCTGGCCGTCGATCCACGCGGCGAAAGCGCCGATGATCGCGAACGCGCCGTTCGCAGCGACGCCTTCGATGCGCAGCGCGCGCGCGCCGACTTGCGAGATCGCATACCGGCCATCGGAGCGGCGCCACACCGACAAGCGATCGGTCGCTTTCGGCGACACGAAGCTGCCTGAAGAAACCGCGGAGTCGGACGCGATGCGCGCGAAGGGCGCCCCGACGTCGGACGCGCTGCCCACGTCGATGGTCTGGTGCTGACCCCCGTCCGAAACGCGGACCGTTGTCGGTCCTGACCATACGACCGACGTCGCGCGGCCATCGGTGCTCAATTGGGTGAGCGCGCGCCGGCCGGCGTCGACCAGAAACGCCTGCGTCGGCGACGCCGTGCGCCAATCGCCGTTGACGCCGGCGCCGGCGAACGTCGCGATCAAAACGGCGCGCGTGCCGGCGGCGTCGAAGCGAGCAGCGCCGACGACCACGCCCCGCAGTTGGCCGAACGGCAGGGGCAGCAAGTGAAGGTAACGGCCGTCACGAAGTTGCAAGTCGACATCCGGGCGCGGCTGCGCAAGGCCTTGCGCGGGCGTCCAAGCAAGCGCCATGCCCGCGAGCGCAAGGAAGACCGCGCGCCGCGTAACGTTCTCCGGCGGGAAGGCCGATACACAAGACATCTATGAGCACTACCGTTCACGACGCGACCGAGCGCATCTTTGCGCGCCGCACGACTTCGCCGCTCTGGTTCGGGGCGGTTGCCGCGGCCGCAGGTATCATTTCAGCACTGGCAGCGTCCGCCGCACCCGGCTACCTTCCGTTCACCCCGCCGCCGGGCTGGCAGTACGTCAGGAACAACGCCGGCGTCTTGATCTGGCGCTTGCCCGGCAACGCCTCGTTCCGCCAGAACATCGTCGTCGCGCGCGCCGCCACGCGTCTCACGGCGCAGGCCTACGATTCGCAGCAGCTCAAAGCGCTGCAAAGCGGCGTGCCGGGATTCAAGCTGGGCTCGTTTTCGGACGCGGCCGTCTGCTACGGCGGCCCGGGCCACTACTTCTCGTACGGCGGCGTATCGAATGGGCGACCGTTCGTGGTCGAGCACATGACGATGATCCATGGCGACTTCGCGTGGTCGGCGCAATACACGAGGCTTGCAAGCCAGCCTTCGATCGCAGCGGCGCGCAAGTCGCTGACGACGCTGTGCGGCAGCGATCTCTCGCCGAGCGCGTCGACGCGCGCAACCGCGGTGCCGACGGGCTACGCGGCTGGTGCGTCGCCCTCACCGCCGCCGGATTACAGCCCCACGCAACCGCCGGCTGGCGGTGTCGCAGCGACCGTCACGCCGCGCGTCGGACCGTAGGGAGACCACGAAGTGAGACGTTCCATCATTGCGATCGCGGCGGTGCTCATCGCCGCAGCGCTCTCTTTGCCCGCAAGCGCGAGTGAGTCGCCGTACCCGCACACGCCCGGCCGCGGCGACTACGTGCGCTTTGACGGCAGCATCGGCGGGCAAAAAGAAGCGTGGGCATATTTCGAGCAGCCCTGGCTCGAGGCGTGGCTGCGATTCACCATCAGTGCAGCCGGCAGCCCGAAGGCGTACGTGGCCGAGAAAAGCGTACTCGACGCGATGGCAGACCATGTGTCGGTACTTTCCAATGGTACGAGCGGCGCGGTGGAGGACACGAAGCGGTTTCAATATCTGGGCCGAGAGGACTTCGAGGTGCGCGTGCACGTCACGAGCGGCAAGCTCAAAGGCGCCGAGGTGTGGACCACAGCGTCCGAACTCGTGGACGCCTCCGGCAAAAGCTACCTGAAGCGCTAATAGTCGTGTTAACCTCGATTGTAGTGCCGGGGCTTTAGCCCCGGAGTATGTAGCGTCCCGAGCGAAGCTCAGGCGTGTGAATGTAGCCACGGACCTTTAGGTCCGTGAACGTAGTGCCGGGGCTTTAGCCCCGGAAAAAGGTGAACTCATGACAACTGCAAGCAAAATCGGAATCCGAGGCGTAGACACGACCTCGTACTTGGTCAAGGACCTCGACCGGGCGACGAAGTTCTACACCGACCTGCTGGGCTTTGCCCCGACGTTGAGTTTCCAGCCCGTTGGAGTGGAATGGACCTTTCCGACCGGCGAGACGTTCGGCATCATTAAGCCGCCGAACGCGCCGTGGGAGAAGTTAGGCGGAGTTCATTTCGGCGTCGAGGACATCAACGCGGCGGTCGCGGCATGCAAGACGAACGGGATCAAATTCGAGGACGATGCGAAAGTTTACGAGACCCCCGGCTGTTTTCTGGCTTTCGCTCTGGACAGCGAGGGCAACGAGTTCATTCTCCATCAACTAAAGCCGCGCTAACGGGAACCTCGGATGTAGTGCCGGGGCTTTAGCCCCGGAAGCCAGGATGAAGAGGTTTGGATTTTTCAAAGCTGGCACGCCGGTACTTCCAATTTCTGGAAGAATCAGGTTTTCGTGTCGTCAAGACGGCTGATCAATTCGTTCGGTACGAGTCCTCCAAGGCGGTCGTCCAGATATATCATGGGAGAATTTCAAGAGAGGTCGGCGTTGAACTCGGTCCACAGGACGGCTATGAAGGGATTCGCGTTTTTGGCATTTACGACATAATGGCTTCTTTGGGGATCGATGTTCGAACGAGGTCGGCCTATTTACCGTGGGATATCGAGCAAGATGTCCGCAGACTTGCCGCCTACGTGAAGGACTACTGCGGGCCGGCACTTTCTGGAGATCAAGCATTTTTTCACGGGGTCCTAGAATCGGCGACAACGAGGTCAGACGATGGCGCTAGACGGCGCAGTCTGGTGCAAGCACGGACCCTCGCCAACTTCTTGAAGACTCGCGGCGAGTGGGAACGATTTGTTTTCGTCCTCACGCCCTGGGAGAAACAGTTGTCTGAAGCTGAGCGTGCTGAATTAACTGAAGCAAGGTCCAAGTTAATTAGTTGAGAGCGTCGCAGCTCGGACCGGACGTTTGAGGCTGCCGGTCAGGCGACGTGATGCGACGTCGAGCGATGCGCCAGCGCCATGATCGTCAGCATCGGATTGACGCCTGACGCAAGCGGAAACACCGAAGCGTCCGCCACTAGCAACCCTCGCACGCCGTGCACCGCCCCGAACTCATCTACGACGCCCTGAGCCGGATCGCGATGCATCCGGCACGTCCCCATCTGGTGCGCTGAGAACAGCCCGATCTGGTTCGGCGCCACGCTCGCGCGCGCGATCGCCTCGGCGAACGCGCGCCGCCGCTCCGCAGACGCGTTCTCCCTGCGCAGCTCGAGCGGCTTGGAATGCAGCGTGATCACGTGCCGAGCACCCGCCGCGAACGCCACCTCCACCGTGCCCTGCAAGCCCGCGAGCATGTGCCGCGCATCGTAGGGGTCCAGGCGGTAGTCGACGCCGTCGTTCTTGAGATCCACGCGGCCCTCACCGCGATCGCGCGTCAACGCGATGAACGCGGCCGCATTGCGCGAATCCCGCATGACCTCGAAGTGCGGCGCTCGCCCGCGCCAGGAAATAGCAAAGGCCGACAATCCCGGATGGGCCGGCGCGACTTCCATCGTCACGCCGTATGCATCGTCGATGTCGCCGAACTGATCCGAATAGACGGTCTGCATGCCGCCGCGCCACGTCTCGATGGGCTCGTCGAACCCTGCGAAGATCGCCGTGGTGGGATGCAGATGTAAGTGTCGGCCCACGTGTGCGGAAGCGACGCCGCTGCGCGCCAAGATACCCGGCGATCGCAGACTGCCCGCCGCGATCACCACGACCGGAGCCCTGACCACCGAAGTCACGCCGTCCACGACCGCCTCGACGCCGCGCACCACGCCATCTTCGAGCAGCACATACTCGACGCGCGCTCCGGGCACGATCGCGGCGCCCGCATCAAGAGCATCGCGCAAGTAGGTCGCCTGCGTGGAGCGTTTGCAGCCGTACGCGCAGCCGAAGCCGCAATAGCCGCAGCCTTCGCCGCAACCCGCCGCATTGCGCGGATTCTCGGACGCGTGCCATCCCAGCGCCTGACACCCGCGCAGCAGCGCCGCGTTGTTGGCATTGTGCATACTCGAAGGCGCTATCTCCAAACGCGCGACGACCGCATCGTAGTGCGGCTTAAAAGCCCCAGCGAAATCGACGCCGCCGCTCGCATCGCTCCATTGCGCTGCGACCTTTTCCGAGATCGGCAAACTCGTACACCAATTGATCGTGGTGCCGCCGCCGACGCACGCACCCGCAAGCAGCACGACCGAAACATCCTCAGTGGCCGCGGTGGCATGGTCGAGATACATGGAAGCCATCGCTTCGCCTTCGAGCTGCGACAAGTGCGCAGGATCGGGATTCGGTCCGGCCTCGAGCACCACCACACGACGGCCGGCGCGCGCGAAAAGCGCCGCAGCAACGCCGCCGCCGGCTCCGGAACCGACGACCACGACGTCAGCAGACACCACGGAATCCACAGACACCACCGGAAGCGGCGACGTGGGCAGCGGCCCTGCAGCACCAACCCGATCCGCGCGCGGACCCGGATAACCGATCAGCGGCCACAAAGGATTGCGGCCCCGCTCATCTACCGCCGCGTACGACGCGAACAAGCACAGGCGCTTGAAGGCTTGAAAGCCCGAGCGCATCGCACTCAAGCCGGAGTCGCCCATCGCAAGCAGCAGCCGCTCGCGATCCTCGCGCGACAGCCCCGGAAAAGAAGAGAGTCGTCCGATGAGCAGCGCGCTCAACAACCGTCCGCCCAACATGCGCAACAATCCGCGAAGCTGATCGCGCTTGCGCGGCTCGAGAAGACCAAGCGCCGACTCCACCGTGCGCGCGACCGTCGTAACGTCGCTGCCCGGCGGGGCAAACGTGTCCACGAGCTCCACGACGACGGCACGCTCCGGCGCCGGCAGCGAGAAGGTAGCCATGACGAAGGCCCGCCTTCAGCCCGTGTGGTAGCAGACCCCTTGCGATGACCTCGATCGCAGACGTCCTCAACTCCAGACCCGGCCTCCAGCGCAGGCTGTTCTTCCTCGCCAAACGCTTCGTCGCCGGCGAAACGACCGAAACCGCCATCGCGGCCGTGCAGCGCCTCAACGCCGACGGCCTCTCGTGCACGGTCGACTTCCTAGGCGAGGACGTCACTAACGAACGCGACGCGACCCTCACCACCGACACGTACCTCGAGATGATCGATCGCATCGCGGCAAGCGGCGCGGATTGCAACGTGTCGGTCAAGCTCAGCGCCATCGGGCAAGCGATTTCCGAGGATCTCGCGGTCGCAAACCTGCAGCGCATCACCGCCAAGGCGCGCCCGCTCGACATGTTCGTGCGCTTGGATATGGAAGGTTCGAGCACGGTCGACTCGACCTACCGCATCCTCGATCGCGCGCTCGAGAGCTACACGAACATCGGTCCTGTCGTGCAAGCCTACTTGAAATGCGCGGCTCACGACGTCGAGCGCTGCATCGCACGAGGGTTGCGCGTGCGGCTATGCAAGGGCGCATACAAAGAGCCGGCGCATATCGCCTTCCAGAAGATGACCGACATCCGACGCAATTACATCCAACTCGCGCAGCGTCTCGTGAGCGAGGGCGCCTACCCCGGCATCGCCACGCACGACGAGCAGATCCTCGCTGCCGTGCGCGACTACGCCGCGCGCAACGGGATCGCCCCAAAAAGCTTTGAATTCCAGATGTTGTACGGCATCCGGCCCGGGGCGCAGCGCACGCTGGTCAAACAAGGATACAAGGTGCGCGTCTACGTGCCGTTCGGGTCGCACTGGGCCAGCTATTTCTATCGCCGCCTCGCCGAGCGCAAAGAGAACGTCTTTTTCGTCTTGCGGAGCTTCTTCAGCCGATGAGTTTAGGAATTGGCTTCAATTTCGGAACGGTCTACGTGAAGGACGCGACGCTGCAGAGCGTGAGGACCGCGCTCGAAGAGTTGATGGCGGAAAGCGAGCGCCAGCCCACGACGCAGCGCGGTCTCGAGCCCACCCCCGACACGTGCATCGCGGCCAAACGCGTGCGAAGCTTTGCCATATTTCCGGAAGAAGATGGTTGGATCGCGGTGCTGGAGGACGGCCACGCGTTTGACGACGGCGGGATCGCTGAAGGGCTGTCCGAGGTTCTCCAAACCGAAACGCTGCAGCTATCGTACAGCGACGCGGAGGGCCATTGGTCATATACCAGCTATTGGGAAGGCCAGCCGCTTGAGGCCGGCGGCGCAGACGACGACGATTACGACGTCGGCGCTGCTGAGTTCGTGCGCTCGCGGGCGCTGCCGCACTTCGGTGTCTACTACGAAGAAGTAGCGGCGGCAGCAAGTGCAAGCGCGCCGGTGCTCGCGGGAGCGGAGATCGCCGGCAGCATCCGGCCGCGTCTCCCCATCGGGACCGAGGTCGTGACGTTTCTTCGCCTCGGCCGCCCCCACCCAACATAGCGCCACCCTATGTAGTGCCGGGGCTTTAGCCCCGGATGTGGTATGCCGGACTTTAGTCCGGCAATCGGGAAGACAACCACTACAGGAGGACCTATCTGATGAAGTTCTTGCGATTTGCCGTATTGGCATTGGTGCCTGCGTTGCTGGTCTTGGCCGCGACAACGAGCCACGCCGCCGAATCGGCGAAGACAAAGATTGCCCGAGCGATGTCGGCGGGCCCGGCTTCGATCGCTGCGAACGCGACCGTGGTAGACTTGAACAAAGGCAAGGCCACCGTGCTGCGCAAAGGCACGAACGGCTTTACATGCATCCCCGGGCACCCGGGTATGGTCGGCGACGATCCCATGTGCTTGGATGCGCAGTCAATGCAGTGGGCGAGCGACTGGATGGCTCACAAACCGGCTCCGACGAACACCAAACCGGGCGTCACCTACATGTTTGCCGGCGGTACGGATTACAGCATGACGGATCCCTGGCCAAAACCCGGCAAGCAGGTCTACAAGACTCCGCCGCACTGGATGATCTTGTGGCCGTTTGACCCGAAGGCATCCGGACTACCGTCGGCCTTTCAATCGGCTGGCACGTTCGTCATGTTCAAGGGCACGCCGTACGCGCACCTGATGATCATCGGAAAGCCCTAAGAAGCCACGTAACCACGGTTGAACGTAGCCACGGACCTTTAGGTCCGTGTATGTAGTGCCGGGGCTTTAGCCCCGGCTGATTCCAGGCGGGCAAGCGACGTTAGTCGCCGCAGCCCAGGGCGCACGGGAGCGCCTCGCCGAAACCCCGCCCATGAAGAACAAGCCCGACGTCCCCACCCGGACGGAGCGCGATTCCATGGGCGAAATGCAAGTGCCCAGCCAAGCCCTCTACGGCGCCAGCACGCAGCGCGCTGTGCTGAATTTCCCGATCAGCGATCTGCGCTACCCGCGACGCTTCATCAAGGCGCTCGGCCAAGTGAAGCTCGCAGCGGCTCAGACCAACGCCGAACTCGGTCTGCTCGACAAAGCGTTCGCCGATCCGATCGTCAAGGCCGCGCAAGAAGTCGTCGACGGCAAACTCGACGAGCATTTCGTGCTGGACATCTTCCAGACCGGCTCGGGCACGTCCACCAACATGAACGCCAATGAAGTCATCGCGCATCGCGCGGCGTCCCTCGTCGGTGCCAGCCCGCCGTCCACGAAGATCCACCCGAACGATCATGTGAACTTCGGCCAATCGAGCAACGACGTCATCCCCACGGCCACGCACATCGCCGCGGCCAGTGCTATAAAGGAAGATCTGCTCCCGGCGCTGGCAACCCTGAAGCACTCGCTCGAGAAGAAATCCAAAGAGTTTTGGAAGATCGTGAAGACTGGGCGCACGCACCTGCAGGACGCCACGCCCATCCGCCTGGGTCAGGAGTTCCTCGGCTACGCCGGCCAGATCGAGCGCGGCATCAAACGCGCCAACCAAGCGCTCGAGGAGCTGAGCGAGGTGGCGCTCGGGGGCACCGCCGTCGGCACGGGCATCAACACCCACCCCGAGTTTGCCAAAAAAGCGAGCGCCCGACTCTCCCACATGACCGGGCTGCAGATCCACGAAACCAGCAATCATTTCCAGGCCCAAGCCACGCTCGACAACTGCGTGGCTGCAAGCGGCGCGCTCAAGACGATCGCGGTCTCGATCATCAAGATCGCCAACGACGTGCGCTGGCTCGGGTCCGGTCCGCGCGCCGGCATCGGCGAGCTCGACCTGCCGGCTGTTCAGCCCGGCTCCTCGATCATGCCCGGCAAAGTCAATCCGGTCATCGCCGAGTCGGCCATCATGGCTTGCTTCCAGGTGATCGGCAACGACGCCACCATCGCGCTTGGCGGGCAAAGCGGCAATTTCGAGATCAACCTGACCATGCCGATCGTCGCCTACGACCTGTTGCAATCCGTTTCGCTGTTGGCCAAGACGGCCAAGAACCTCGCGACCCAGTGCATCGACGGGTTGAAGGCCACCGAGCGCGGCCCCGAGATGGTCGAGCGCGGCCTGGCCATCGGCACCAGCCTGGCGCCGATCATCGGCTACGACGCCGCGGCCGCCATCGTCAAGGAAGCGGCCAAGACGGGGAAAAGCATCCGCGAAGTAGCGCGCGAGAAGACCGAGCTGTCCGAGAAGCAACTCGACAAGATCCTCAATCCTGCGTTGATGGTCGAACCGAGCGCCGACCGGGTCGGCGCCGGCGGCGGCTAAAATGTAGCGTTCCGAGCGAAGCTCGGAGGTACTAATGTAGTGCCGGGGCTTTAGCCCCGGAATCCGGACCTAAAGGTCCGGCACTACAAGCGCGCTGAAACTGCTCTCCCCCTAAGCGCGGCTTCGTATCACACTGGAGGGCACGACATGCAACGGACCGGCACGGCCGTCAGAGCCTGGCGGAGTTTTGTCGTTGTCCTCGCCGCGTTCGCAGCGCTAACCGCGCTGGCCGGCTGCAAGGGCGGCATCGGCAACATCGCCGCCGGCAACGGCCCACTGCCTGAAGTCTCGCCGCTGCCGTTCCCCGCGCTGCCGTCGCTCGTGCGGCAGATCGGTCCCAAAGGCCAAGTCGACACGCTGGCCCAGATCATCATCCGCTTCAAAGACGATCTCATCCCGCTTGAGGCCATCGAAAGTCCCGACCAACAGTCGAAGCTCGCGATGTTCGACATCCAGCCGCCGCTGCCCGGACACTTCCGTTTTCTCACGCCCAAGATGGTCGGCTTCCAAGCGGACAGAGCGCTGCCCAAAGCCACGCGCATTCGGGTCACGCTCAAAGCCGGCCTGAGCGATCTCAAAGGTAACACACTCGCGCACGACCTCGCGTGGACCTTCGCCACCGAACCCATCCAGCTGACGAATCTGCCGACGGGTGAGGCACCTCGGCCGCTCAAGCCGACGCTTGAGATCCAATCCAATCTCGAGTTGGACCAGAGTTCGCTCGACAGGCACGTGCAGCTGACGCCGAAAAACGGCAGCCCGGTCGCGATCAGCGTCAAACTCGAGAAGGAGGCCACGCCCAGCCCGGACGACTACGCGGCCGCGAATCAGAAATTCGATCCGTCCGCGCGGCTGTACGTCTATGCGGTCACGCCGCAGCGCGATCTCGAAAAGGCGACGACCTACACGCTCTCATTTGATCCGGGTCTCATCCCGCAACACGGCAACCTGCCGAGCGACAAATCGTTCAGCGGCGAGTTTCATACGTTCTCACCGCTCGCGCTCCAAGACGTGAGCGCTTACGGTCAACCCGGCGCTGACGGCGCGTATGGCCGCTTCACCACGGGCTCGCCGCAGCTCGATTTCAACAACGGACTCGACGCCGCATCCGCCGCCAAGAACATCAGCATCGCACCCGCCCCATTGAATGCAGCGAACCTCGTGCAAGCGTATGACGGCGAGAGCACCATCTCGATCAATCCGGGGCTGCTGATGCCCAACACCGACTACACCATCACGGTTGCGCCGGGCCTGAAAGACCAGTTCGGGCAAGAGTTCGGCAAGACGCAGACTGAGAGATTCCTCACGGGTGACATCGCCGCGGACATCTGGGCCCCGGCGGGCTTCAACATCTTCCCAGCGGATAAGCGGCTTCAACTCATCGTGTCAACCGTCAACTTGCCGAAAAACAGCGGCTTGCGGATCGCGTTCAAGAGCGTGACGCCGCAAGCTCTGGTCTACCACGATAGCCCGCAAGATCTAGTGGATCTAAGCCAGGCGAGCGATCTCTTCATCGCACAGAAGAAGAACGCGCAGACCAATTACACCGTGCCGCTGGCGCAGCGACTCGGCGGCGCGACCGGCATGCTCGCGTACGGCGTGACCGGCTTCACCTATTCCTACGAAGACCAAGGCACGATGCACGACCGGGTACCTTCGATTTTTGGCGCGGTGCAGCTCACCAACCTCGGCGTCTTCGCGCAATGGTTCCCGCGCTCGGGCCTGGTCCGCGTGCACCATCTATCCGATGGCTCGCCGGTCCAAGGCAGCCAGGTGGACCTCTACGTTTCGGGCGTCAGCGACAAGAGCATCGCGAGCGGGTCGCCGTGCGCGGGCGGCACGACCGACGCAGCCGGAGCGCTGCGCTTGTCGTACGATTCGCTGCGCTCCTGTTACGCCGCGCAGTCCAGCCACACCGAAGGACCCGAACTGCTCGTCGTGGCCCACGACGGCGCGGACTGGGCGTATTCGCGGACCAGCACATACAGCGGCGCGTACGGCTACGGGATCGAAACCAGTTGGTCGGACGGCAGTCCACAAACACGCGGCATCATCTACTCCGATCGCCAGCTCTACCAGCCCAATGAAAAAGTTTGGCTCACCGGCGTCGCCTATTACTTGGAGAGCGACGCGCTGCACCAAGACCGGCACGCCACCTATGCGTTGAAGATCCAAGATCCCAGCGGTAAGGACACGGCCTACGGCGACGTCACGACCAACGACTACGGCACGTTCGCTAAGCAGATCACGCTGAAGCCCAATCAGCCGCTCGGCTACTATCAGGTGAGCGCCTCGGGCGGACGCGGCCTCACGATCCAAGGTCAGTTCCGCGTCGCCGAGTTCAAGCCCCCAAATTTCAAAGTCGAGCTGAAGCTGGACAAAGAATTCGCTGGCGTGGGCGACTCCGTAGCAGCGTCAGCGAAGAGCAGCTATCTGTTCGGGTCGCCGGTGGTCGGCGGCAAATACACGTTCTTCGTCACGCGCGATCAGACGTCGTTCACTCCCAAAGGTTGGGACCAGTTCACCTTCGGCCGCCAATGGTACTGGCCGGAACAGCCGCCGTCGGTGACCAGCGACGTGCTGCAAACGAGCGGCACGCTCGACGCCGGCGGCAACGCTACGCAGCCGGTGAAGGTGGCCAACGACCTTCCGTATCCGATGAACTACCGCGTCGACATGCAGACCACCGACGTGTCGAACCTATCAGTCGCGGATTCGAAGAGCTTCACGGCGCTGCCCGACACGCGTCTCATCGGCTTGCAAAGCGACTACGTCGCGAATCAAGGCAAGCCGTTCAGCGTGCAGGTGATCGTCACCGGGCCCGACGGCGCCGTCAAAGACGGCGAAAGAGTGCACATCGAGCTGCAGAAGATGCAATTCGCCGCGGCGACGCAAGTAGTCGAAGGCGGCCAGACCACGCGCCACGCGGTCGAATACAAGACCGTGGATAGCGCCGACGTCCGCTCCGGCACGACGCCGCAAAGCGCTTCGTTCACGGCCAAAGACTCCGGCATCTTCCGCATCCGCGCGAACTTCGTCGGCGCCGCCGGCGACGCATCCGCGACCGATCAGGCGATCTGGGTGACCGGCGAGGAGATCGTGGATTGGGGCGACCTCAACAAGGATCACCTCGGCATCAAGCTCGACAAGACCAAATACAAAGCGGGCGAGACCGCTACCGCGCTCGTCCAATCGCCCTACCAAGAAGCGGAGCTGTACTTCGCGGTCATCCGATCCGGCGTCATCTATCGCAGCGTTCAGCACGTCAAAGGCGGCGCGCCCAAGGTCCAATTCACCGTGACTCCCGACATGATGCCCAACGCCGCGGTGCAAGCAGTGCTCGTGCGCCAGGGCAAGCCGCTGGCGCAGACCGAGCCGGGCAGCCTGGCCACACTGGCGCAAGTGGGCTTTGCTCCATTCTCGACCAGCCTCGATGACAAGTATTTGAAAGTGCAAATAGCGCCGCAGCAGGCGAAGGTGCGCCCCGGCGGACAGCAGACCGTCAAACTCGCGCTGAGCGATAGCAAGGGCAAGCCCAAACAGGGACAATTCACCGTGATCGTCGCCAACGAAGCGGTGCTGCAGCTCACCGGATTCCGGCCGCCCGATCTTGTGACGACCGTGTGGGCGCAGCAAGACATCACGCAGCGCTTCGCCGACAATCGTCCGCAGGTGGTGCTCCAGCAGCCGGCATCGCCGCTGGCCAAAGGCTGGGGCTACGGCGGCGGTTTCCTGGCAGGCGCGGCGGGCACGCGCGTGCGCACGAACTTCCAGCCGCTCGCGTACTACAACGGTTCGGTGACTACGGACAGCGGCGGCCACGCGCAAGTCTCGTTCAAAGTGCCCGACGATCTCACGACGTGGCGCGTCATGGCAGTGGCCATCGGCTCGTCGGCGGCGGGCAGCGGCGATGAACTGCGCTTCGGCAACAGCGACGCCACCTTCATCACGAGCCAGCCGCTGCTGAGCAACCCGGTGCTGCCGCAATTCGCGCGGCCCGGCGACATTTTCAACGGCGGTGTGGCGATCACCAACAACGACAACAAGACCGGCCCGCTTTCGATCGAGGGCGTCGCGCAAGGGCCGCTGCGCTTCGGGTCCGGCCGTCAAACTGAGCTGACCACGACTTTCGCCGGGCAAGCCGAGCCGGGCACCAAGGCTTATCGCTTCCCGATCTCGGTCAGCGCGCTTGGTCCGGCGAAGGTGCGCTTCACCATCAAACTAGGACCGGAAAGCGATGCGTTTGAGCTGCCGGTGGAATTGCGCGCGCTGCCGATCATGGAGCAAGCCGTGGAGTCGGGCGCGACCACCAGTGCGGCAAGCGTGCCGCTCAAGATCGCGCAGAACGTGTCCAACGACGCAGGCGGTCTTGATTTCTTCCTCGCGAGCCTGCTATTGCCGGAATTCACCTCGACGGCCATCCGCGACGTCCGCGAAGACGAAGATCTGCCGTTCCAAGAACCGATCGCAAGCCAACTGGCGATCACCGCCGACCTGCAAGTCCTCGCCACCAAGTACGGCCAGGTCTTCCCCGACTTCAACGCGCAAAAATCGGCGACGTACAATCTCGGTAAGTTAGCGCGGCTACAACGAGCCGACGGCGGCTTTGGCTGGTATCCGGGCGCCGATCGATCCGATCCGTTCGTCACGCCGTATGCCGCGGAGGCGATCGGCCGCGCGATAGACGCCGGCTTCCAAGTGGATCCGTCGATGGTGTCCGCGCTGAAGAGCTATCTGCACAAGCTGCTCGCCGATCCGGGTCAGTTCGCGTGCAACAGCTCCGCGCCGTGCCGAGCGGAGCTGCGCTTGGGCGCGCTGCTCGGTTTGGCCGGCTTGGGCGAGCGGCGTACGGATTACCTGTCCGATGTCTACGATCAGCGCGATCAAATTAGCTTCGTCTCGCAACTAAAACTGGCGAGCTACCTTTACGATTCGCCCGGCTGGCAAGCGCAATCCACCGCGATGGCTGACAAGATGCTCGAGCTGGTCTACGAGACCGGGCGGACGTCGACCGTCAACGTGCCGCAGCAATGGCGCTGGTTCGACTCGTACACGACCGTGCAATCCCAAGCGCTGCGGCTCTACGTGGCCCAACATAGGCCGGCGGAGGTGCTCGACAAACTCGTGCGCGGCTTGATCGCGCAGCGTCAAAAGGGGACGTGGCCCGAATATTACGAGAACGCCGAGGCGCTCAACGCGCTCGTGGATTACAGCCGCACGCAATCGCCGAATTCTGATTTCACGGCGAGCGCCGATCTCGCAGGCAAACGCATCGCGTCCGCGCACTTCGTGGGCTACAAAAATCCGCAGCGCGAAGTCAACGTCGCGATGGCCGATCTGCCGCGTGGCGCCAACACGATCGCGCTGCAGAAGACGGGCAACGGCACGCTGCACTACGTCGTCGCGTTTTCGTATCGGCTGGCAGGTCCGCAACCCGGCGTGCTGCACGGCCTGCGCGTCACGCGTCAGGTGCATCAGGCCAACGATCCGTCCTTGCTCTTCGCGCTCGGGACCGCTGCACCGCCCGGAAACTTGACGCTGCCCGCCGGTCAAGTCTTCGACATCGGGCTCGAGGTCATCACCGATCACCCCGTCGATCAGGTGCTCATCATCGACCCGCTGCCAGCCGGCCTCGAGGCGGTCGATGCGACGTTCCAAACCTCGACCCAATACTACGAACCGCACAACACCTGGGCGCTGGACTATCAGACGATCTACAAGGACCGGGTGCTGGCGTACGCGAGCCACCTCGATGCCGGCGTCTACGTCTTCCATTACATAGCGCGCTCCGTGACGCCGGGGACTTACTCGTGGCCGGGCGCCGAAGCGCGGCTGCAGTACGCGCCCGAGGAGTTCGGCCGCTCGGCTTCGACCACGCTGCAGATCACCGAGTAAACGAACCCTTTTGTAGTGCCGGGGCTTTAGCCCCGGTTCGGACGCTGGCGAAACGGCTCCGGTGCTATACTTGGCCCAGCAGAAGGGGGCTGCGCGCAGTCATGCCTCAGAAAATCGGCCTCGTCGGGCTTTGGGCGCTCAACGTCGCCCTGTATGCCGTCCTGCTCGCCGTGGGCGTCGAGTCGGTCCTGGACCACTCGCCGGTATGGCCGGTCATACTGGGCACGGTCGTCATCTACGCCGTGCTCGTCGGCTTGCTGTGGCGCGCGACCGATGTCACCCTGAAGTGGGAAATGTCCGCTGCGGCGCTGGCCGGACTCCTCGCATATTCGGGTTGGCGCACGGGCTCGCTCGCCGCGCCGGGCGGCGTCAAGGTCTTCGGTCAATCGGCCGACGTCGCAGCAGCCGCGCTGCTGGTGCTGATCCTCGCATCGATCGCGATCACCGTCGCGTGTGTACGGCAGCTGCCCTGGTGGCTTCGCGCGATCGTCGCGTGCATCGTGCTGTACGCAGTGGTCCCATTGATCGCGTCGCTCATCCACGGCGCGGGATTGCTCGCCGCGCTTCAGACAAACGCTCCGTTCCCAACGGAGCCGTTCTGGATCCGCGGCGCGTTCATCGGTGCGTCGATCATTTTGCCTATCGCGGGGGCGGCTGCGCTGGTCACTGCCGGCGTCCTCGCAGCCCGCCGTAGCGGAGGAGCAGCACTGCGCCTCGCGGCCGGGGGCCTGACGCTCGTGTTGGCCGCGCAGATGAGCGGACTCGAAACAGTCAACGCCGGTCTACCCGCGCTGCCGGCGTTCGAACCCCGCACAGCAGTGCCGTCATGGGCCCCATCGTATAGTCAATCGCAGACGCAGACCCAAGCCACGGCGCAGCCCGGCACAACCCCGACGGGGTCGACCCAAATGCAGGCCGGGCAAACGGGCGCGATGCAAGTCGCGCTCGCCATGCCGGCTGCCGGCGACTATCAATCGGCCGCCTCGCAAACGCTGTCGACACCGCCGGCGACGGCGGCCGATCCCGAGCAGCTCGCCACCAAACTCGACAAAGTCGTGCAAGCCATGCAGCCGGCGACGTACGAGATCGACGAACGGGCGGCGACGCTCGGGTCGGATGTCAACACAATCTTCTCGTTCGTTCGCGACCAGATCCGCTTTGAATCCTATCCCGGCATCCTCAAGGGCCCCTCCGCCACCTATGCCGCACGAGCTGGGAACGCGTTCGATCGCTCGCTGCTGCTCGCGCACGTTCTCACGGCGAAAAACATTCCAGTTCGCTTCGCCACATGCCAACTTGCGCAGTCTGACGCCGCCAAGCTCTACGATCGCATATTTGAACCGCAGACAACCCTCACCGCGACGCCCTCCACCGCGGCCGGTCTTTCCGACGCAACGTCGCTCAAGGAACGCGTCTATGCGAGGGCTCGGCGTGACTTCGGGGTCATCCAAACCGCCCTGAACGGCCAACTGCCGGACGTCATCAGTCCGTCGCGCGACGATGTGATCAAAGAGATCCAATCGCATATGTGGGTGCAGGCGCAGGCGGGCGGGCACTGGACAGACCTGGACACCTCGTTCGCCGATGCGGTGCCCGGCAAGGCGTACTGCGCTCCAGACAAAACGATCAACGCGCCCACTGGCGATATGATGCAGCTGGTGACGATGCGCGTCGTGACCGAGACGCTTGCAAACGGCGCACTGACGCACGACACTTCGCTCGAAGTGACGGTCCCAGTTTATCAGCTGCTCGATCAGCAAATATTCTTCCTGTACACGCCGCCGGGACTCAAAGGCTTGCTCGGCTCAAGTGATAAGCTGGCCCCCATGATCGACATCGCCGGTGACCAGCACGTCGGCAAGCCGATCGACTTTTCGGAAACGCAGGCGCAGTCCCAGGGCAAGTTAGGCGGCGTGATCTCAGCGTTCGGTACCGCCGCGCCCATGGCGACGACGTTTGTGGCCGACTGGCTTGAATTCCAGCTCCGTTTTCCGGGCGGGCGCACGGAACTAACGCGCCGCGTGTTGACCGACCGCGCCGGACCCGCCTGGCGCGCGAGCACGACGCACGATCCCAGCGCGCTGCGCCCGCTCAAGCGCGATGCCCAAGGCGTACCGCTTGAAGCGCAGGCGATCTACAACGTATGGTTCAGCGCCGGCGGCCACGACACGTATGCCTATGCAGAGGCGGCGGCGCAACTGCTGCATGGACTGCGCTCAGCCGGCAATACCAGTCCGGCGCCTCAACTCTCATTCGAGCAGCAGGCCTGGCCGCTTGCCCTCGGCGACTTCGGTTGGGTTCTCTGGAGCGATCGCTTCGCTGTGGCGTCGCTCAACGATTCAGCCGGCCTGCGTTTCTACGCAGATTCGCCGCGGATCCTGATGTTCGGGTTCGGCCTCGATCCGCAGGGGAGCGGGGGATACTTCAGCCAGACCGACCTGCGGCGCGATACCTTGCGCGGCCTTAGTCGCGATGCGTCAGGGATGGGAAGCGTCATCAAGCATAAACTTTGGTTCGGCGCTGTCGAGGGTGCTCTCGAACATGAGACGACGGCTTCGGAACTCAGCGGCTCCGGCGCCCAAGCCGTGCTGACCAGCACGAGCAGCCTCGTGTCGTCCGACGGAGCAGTGGTCGTGCGTCCCGGCTCAAACGTCCAGACGATTACATCTGACGCAGACACGGCGGCTCGCATGAGCACAGCGCTTTCGAACGGCGACGTGCTCATCGTGCCGCGAGCGGGGTCTCAGGGAGGTCTCGCGGGGTGGTGGGATATCGCCCACAACGGCGGAGATACACGCGCGGTGCTTGGCCCCGATCTCAACATGGCGAAGGGGGTCTGGAACCCGGGCAACTATGGGCGCGTGACCGGTCCGCGCGGCGGCTCAAACATACCGCGAACCTACCAAGTAGATCCCAACACGTACAACTCCAGGCCTCTTCCGCGCCCGGGCGAGGGCAACTTTGGTGCGCCCAGGGGCGGAGCATGCGGCAGCGAGGAGTCGTGTCTGAACGTCTGGATCGTTGTGGCCGCCGCGATCGAATTCGTGGTGGTCGGATATGCGGTCATCCAGGCCATCTCATTGGTCGTCCAGGCTTTCGAACTACCTTGATGGTAAAAAAGGGGCTAGCTCCAGCCGCCTTCTTTGGGGCGTTTCTCGAGCGCCTTCTGGCGCGCGGCCTGCGTGCTGCTGATGTCGGTGTAGTGATGCTTCTCATCCTCGGATAGAGGCCGTTGGAGGATTTGCACCGCGCGAGCCTGGTTGGCGCGCGCCGCCCAGATCTGCGCTGCGATGACGATGACGATATAGCCGCCGACGACGATCGCCGCGATCTTCCAGCCGTATAGCCAGTACGCTACACCGCCGAGCGCGGCGAGTAAGACTAACCGCATGAACATGAATTGAGCCCCCTATTTTATTGCGAATGTGGTTTGTAGTGCCGGGGCTTTAGCCCCGGATGTGGTGCGCGAGCCGTTGGCCTCGCTGTCACTGAGAATGTGGTATGCCAGACTTCAGTCTGGCACTTGTTGCACTCAGCCCAAAACAACTTATATCCAAAAGCCGGCAAAATACTGTCCGATGATCTTGTAATCGGACTTTCTAACGTAGTATTCTACCTCAGGAAAGCCGTGTTTTAGACGTGGCTGTCCTGGGCCGACCTTTCCATGCGAGTTCAAGAGCTCAAAGGAAACGATGTAAATTCCTCCCAGTTTGTCAGATTCGCCGATCGTAACCTCATAGTGATCAACTTCACGCTGATAGGATGGGACGTTGGGTAGAGCCGTGAGCGCGTTGTATGCAACCTCCCACGCCTTCAGGTTCCTGCCACTTAAACTCACGACACTCGTATAAAGATGCTGTATCGGACCGCGAGGCAGCTCACTGTCGGATCGGCTCGGGCTACTTGTCGCAAGAATCGAAACCACAAACCCAATGATGAGAGCTTGTCTTATCATTTGGTGCCCTTCCCCTGCGGCGCAGTCGCAAACGAAAACCCTCTCGCTCCCAGGTGGGGACGTGCCGGCGCGACCTCAAAGGTCACCTTATCATTATAGTGCCCACTCTTGGCCTCGAGCGTCCACCGCCCCGCGCGCAGCGACCAAAAAACCGAGTCCGGTGAGGTGGACGCAAGTCGCCGCCCGTTCAGCTTCCATTCCACGGCCTGCCCGGGTATGGAGACGGCCTGAAACTCCAAACGCTGGCGCGCCGCTGGGTCCAAACTCGCCGGAAAAACCAGATAGTAGTCGCCGTCGTGCGGCGAGAGGATGCGAAAGCCTTGTGCTGCTCCGACAGCCTGATGTTGCGCGGCAAGCCACTCATCGTACTCGGGCGACAGCGGACGCAGTTCCATTCTGTGTTCGTACTCCGCGATATCCGCCGGGAAGAAATATTCGTAGACGATGGCGGAGCCGCACGCCGGCGTCGGCCGCAATCCGGTGGTCGCGCAGATGGGCCGGCGGACCAGGTCGCCGGGCGGCGGGAACGGCGCCGGTTCGCGCTGCTCGTGGAGGTGCAGCATGATCCGGTTCCACAGCGGCGCGGCGCCGGCGACGCCCGACACGCGGCGCATCGGCTCGCCGTCAAAATTGCCGACCCACACCGCGACCGTGTAGTCGGTCGAATATCCGACCGTCCAAGTGTCACGGAAATCCGAGGACGTTCCCGTCTTCACCGCCGTCGCGAAGGGCAGCGCCAGCACCGATTGCACGCCGAACGATTTGGCGCGCGCGTAGTTGTCGCTGATGATGTCGGTCACCAGCTGCCATGTCACGGGCGTGCCGATGCGCTCTCCGCCCTCAACGTTGTAGTGCCGGGGCTTTAGCCCCGGTTCATCCAATCGCGTCACCAGCGCAATCGCATCGCCCTCGCGCGCCATCGTGACATACGCGTGGGCCAGCTCCCACAAACTGACTTCGCCTCCGCCCAACGTCAGCCCCAAGCCGTAAAATTCCGGCGGCTTGGTGAGATGCTTGAAGCCGAGCTCATGCAGACGAGAAAGGAAACGCGGCACGCCGACGCGTTCGAGCACGCGGATCGCCGGAACGTTGAGCGAGTCGGCCAAGGCGATGCGCACGCGCACCGGCCCCTGGAAAGTCGAGCTGTAATCGCTCGGGCTATAGAGCAGCCCGCCCGGGATCGCGTAGTGCGCGGGCACGTCGGCTAAAATGGTGTTGGGCCGTATGATATCGTTCTCGAGCGCATACTGATAGAGCAGCGGCTTGAGCGTCGAGCCGGGCTGCCGTAACGCCTGCACGCCGTCGTTGCGCCCATTGCGGACGTCGGAGAAATAATCCGGTGAACCGACGTAGGCGAGCACTTCGCCGCTATGATTGTCGAGTACCAGCGCCGCCGCGTGATGCACGTTGCGCGATTTCAGCTCGCCGATCACCTGCTGCACTTGCGTCTCGACGAACTGCTGCAACGGCCGGTCGATCGTGGTCCGCACGCGCGCAGTGCCGGGCGGCAACGTCTGCGCCAGCCAGAACAAGAAGTGCGGTGCGGCGATGATGCCCTGCTGGCGCGGCTGCAAGAAGATCTGCTCCGCATACGCGCGGTCGGCTTGCGCGCGCGTGAGGTCGCCATGCACGACCATCCGCTCCAACACGTACGTCTGGCGAAGTTTCAAAGCTTTCCAGTGCTCGTATGGATTGAGGAAGGACGGATCGTTGGGGATCGCCGCGAGCAGGCTCGCCCGCGCCAAATTCAGTTCCGCAGCCGGGATTCCAAAGTACGCACGCGACGCAGCCTCGACGCCGTAGATGTTGCCCCCCATCGGCAGACGATTGACGTAGGCTGCGAGGATCTGATCTTTGCTCATGCCGGCGCCGACGCGCCACGCCTCCCAGATCTGGCGCAGTTTACCGGGAATCGTGCTCGACACCGGGTGCAGCATGCGCGCGAGCTGCATGTCGATGGTAGACGCGCCGCTGACGAAGTGGCGAGCGCGTACGGCTTCAGCGATCGAGCGGGCGAACGCGCGCGCCTCGAGCGGCCCGTGGCGATAGAAGTTCGCATCTTCGGCGGCGATGATGGCGTGCAAGAAGTCGGGCGACACTTGGTTGAGCGCCACCGAGGCGGTGTGCTCTTGATCGCGCGTGAGCAACGTGCCGAGCGTCAGCCCGTTGCGGTCGGTGAAGTCGATGGCTTGGCGATCTTGAACGATGTCGGCCGCGCGGATCGGCCACAAGTACGGCAGCACGCGCACGACCACGCAAAGGCCGACGACAAGGATCAGCGTTGCGATGATCGCTTTCCAGCGCTTTGACACGAGGATTGGGTTCGAGGGGGGCGAGCCCGCGCCCCCGCGAAGCGCCGCGCATGCCCCCGAATCCACGCGTAAATGTAGCGTTCCGAGCGAAGCTCGGAAGTGTGGTATGCCAGACTTTAGTCTGGCTCGTCCTCGCCTCTGGGCCTGCCGCCGCCGCCGACAGCCTGCAGGCCCAAGTCAACGCCATCGCCGAGCGCAGTCCGTTGAACCGCGCGCAGCTCGGCGTGCTGGCAATCGAGGCCGCCACCGGCCGCGCGCTGGCGCAGCATCAGGCCGATCGCGAGTTCACTCCGGCCTCCACCTTCAAAGTGCTGCTGTCCGTCACCGCGCTGGAGACGCTCGGCCCGCAATTCCGATTCCGGACGCAGCTGCTCGCGCGGGGTTCGCTGGCCGGCGACCGGCTCGACGGCGATCTCATCCTAGTAGGCGGCGGCGACCCGACGCTGACCGCCGCGGATCTGACCGGTGCCGCAATCGCCGTGGCGCGCTCGGGCATTCGAGAAGTTCGCGGCACGGTGCTCGCCGACGAATCGCTTTACGAGGGCCGTCGCTGGGGACCCAATTGGTCGTGGGATGGCATGCCGTTCTACTACGAGGCGCCGATTCAGGCGCTCGCGATTGACAAGGGCACCATCGACGTCGTCATCACCCCGGGCGCGCGCGACGGAGACCGCGTGGGCGCCGCGCTCGCATCGCCCTCACCCGACTACACCATCGCGTCCATTGCGGTCATGTCGGCCAGCCCCGACGACGATCCCGAGCGCTGTTCGCATCGGCCCGGCACAACGCGCATTCTCATCGTCGGGCGCATGCCGCTCGGCGCCTCGGGCGAAACGCTCCACTGCGCGGTAGAAGATTCGAGCGCGCGCGCCGTGACGGTTTTCCGGCAAGCGCTCGAAAGCGCCGGCGTGAGAGTTGCGGCCACGGCGCTCGGGCCGCGCCCGGCCAACGACGAGCACGATGTCATCGATCAGGGTCCTGCCCCGCTGCCGATAGCGAAGCGCTATCCCAACGCACAAGTCGTCTGGTCGCACGACTCGCCGCCGCTCATCGGCATCTTTCGAACGATGCTGGCCAAGAGCGACAACTTCACCGCCGAGCACGTCTTGAAGATGCTCGCCGTCGTCAAGCTGAAGCAGCGCGGCTCATTCATCGGCGGCGCGACCGTCGAACAGCGCTTCGCCGTCGGCTTGGGGATAGACCGAGACGCGATCGACGTCAACGACGGTTCGGGCTTGTCCTCGACGGACAAGATCACGCCGCGAGGTTTGGTCTCTATCCTGCGGCACGCGGCAGCGCGCCCCTACGGCAACGACTTCATCAACGCCCTGCCGCGCGCGGGCATGGAGGGCACGCTCGCCTATCGCTTCGCGGGTACCGACGCGGCGGGGCGCATACGCGCCAAAGACGGCTACATGCAGCACACGATCGCGCTCGCGGGTTACGCCGACACGCTGCACCACGGCCGCGTGTTCTTCGCGGTCATGATCGACGAAGCGACGGGTCCACCGGTGCCGTATTTCGACCTCGAAGACGAGATCGTCAGGGACCTCATCGATCTTCCCTAAGTGTAGTGTTCCGAGCGAAGCTCGGAAGCAAGACGAGCGCGCAATGGGCTCGAAGTGCCAACCCATGCGACTATTTCGACTTTCTCTTGGCGCGGCGATCGTCGTTGTGGTCGCTAGCATCGCCCTTCCGGCCCAAGCCGATCGCCTTGCCGTCACCACGCTCACGTCTCCCGGCGCGACCGCTATGTACCCTTATGGGATCAACGTCCTCGGGACTATCGTCGGCGACGTCATCGATAGGGCCGGCAAAATCCACGGCTTCCTGCGGAACGCGGACGGAACGGTCATAAGGATCGACGTGCCAGGATCGAAGAGCACCCAGGCGCTTTGCATCAACTCCTTGGGGCAGGTGGCGGGCTCGTTTGTGGGCGCCGACGGCAAGACGCACGCATATGTGCGAAGCGCCAAGGGAGAGCTGACCAAGTTTGACGTCCCCTATGCCAAGGCCACCGAAGCCCAAGGGATTGACGCCGGAGGCAAGATCGTCGGCGAGTTCTTCGTCGCCGGTGGGAAGCTGCACGGCTACCTGCGCCGCGAGAATGGCGCGCTCACGGTCATCGACGTCCCCCACGCGGCGGACACCGGCGTTCAGAGCATCAAGTATAATGGTCCGATAGCCGGTTCATTCCAAGACGCGGCCGGCAAAAGACATGGCTACGTGCGCAGCGACAAGGGTGCGTTCACGACGATCGACTTTCCGGGCGCGGCCGAAACGCTCATCGGCAAACTCGACTCGTATGGCCGAGGCGTCGGATCGTTTCGAGACGCAAAGGGCAACTGGCACGGCTATGTGCGCGGCGCCGGCGGCGCGCTGACGCAACTCGACGTACCCGGCGCGAAATCCACCTACGCGGAAGCCATCAGCGATGGCGGACAGATCGTGGGCGAATACCTCGCGGGCGGCACCTTGCACGGCTACACGACGCAATCCCCGACACTTGCGAACGGATTCAAACTCACGACGTTCGATGTTCCCGGCGAGCGCAACACCCAAGTGAACGGGGTCACGCCAGGCGGGCTGCTCGTAGGTGGCGTCGGTCTTTACCCCGACCATGGCTTCTTGCAGCGCCCAGACGGAACGTTCACCCTTCTCGATATCCCGGGTGGGGTGGCGACCGACGTCAGCGGCATGAATGCCGTGGGGCAAGTAGTCGGCAGCATCGTGGTGTCTCCGGGAAACTTCCAAAACTATCTGCGAAGCGCAGCCGGAGTCGTTACCCAGATCGAGGTCCCCGGTGGAGTGAATGTCGACGCTGAGGGCATCAACGCCGTCGGGCAGATCGTCGGCAGCTACTGGGAATTGCCGAATTACATGGACCCGCGCAATCGATCTCACGGCTACGTGCGGAACCCCGACGGTCGCGTCACCACCATCGACCTTGCGGGTGCCACGGGCACGAGTCCATACGGCATCAACGCTGCCGGGCAGATCGTCGGTTACTCTTTTGTTAAACATGTCCAGCACGCGTGGGTCCGCGATGCCGGCGGGACCCTCACCACGATCGATCCGGCCGGCTCGATTCTCACCGAAGCTCACGGGATCAACGACGCGGGGGAGATCGTTGGTTCTTACGTGACTTCAGAGCACAAGCGCTGGGGCTTTCTGCGCAGCTCGAAAGGCGAATTCACGAAGATCGACGTTCCCGGCGCGTATAGCACCGACGCGTACGGCATCGACGCGAAGGGACGCGTCGTGGGTTCCTTCAAAGACGCCGACGGCTGGTCGCACGGCTTCGTGGCCTCGCGCTAAATGTAGTGTTCCGAGCTCACCTAATGTAGTGTTCCGAGCGAGCTAAGCGAGCTCGGAAGTATTCGGCGCGACGCGCGTGAACTGCGTCGCCGCAGCCGCAGCAATAACCAGCAGTGACGCAAGCAGCGTCAGGAACGAGACGTGCTCGTGCAGCAGCAGCGCCGACCAACCGAGCGTGAGCACCGGCTGCGCGAGTTGGATCTGGCTCGTGCGCGCAACGCCGGCAAGCATGAGGGCGCGATACCACGGAAAGAATGCGACAAATTGCGGGATGAGCGCCAGGTAAGCGAACGCGAGCCATGCTTTGGGCGACACGGCCGCTAACGGCGTGTGCGCGATGACGATGATCGCCGGCACCACGAGAAACGGAGCGCCGAAAACAAGCGCCCACGAAATCACGCGCCAGCCGCCCATATCGCGCGCGAGCCTTCCGCCCTCGGCGTACGCGATGCCGCCGCCCAGCACGGCGATGAGCAGAAGAAGATCGGGCAGCTGAGGCCGGCCGGATCCCTCGGCCGCAGCGAATAAGAGTACCGCGATAACGCCTCCCGCGCACGCGATCCAAAATCCCAAACGCGGCCGCTCGTGACCTCGCAGCACCGCGAACAAAGCAGTGGCGGCCGGAAGCAATCCGACCACCACTGCGCTATGCGCCGACGGCAGCGAGCGCAGCGCGATCGCCGAGAAGAGCGGAAATCCAATCCCCGCGCCGGCCGCCACAAGAAATAGGCTCGGCCAATACTTCCGCTCAGGCAGCGGCTCTCGCAGAACCAGAAGTAAGAGCAGTGCAGGAATGGCGGCGGCCAGTCCGCGGCACAACCCGAGGAAGCCTGCCCCGAGTTCCGGTACCGCCGCGCGTGTAATGGGAAGGGTTAAGCTGAAGGCGATTGTCCCGATGATACCCAGCCAGAGTCCTTCGATGCGTTTGCGCTTCTCCGTCATGACACAACGGACATCATATCATACCGGGACAATGGCGACGTTTGGCCAAATGACAAAACCTTTTCCGTCGCCAAAACCAGCGCCATGCTCGTCGCCTCGGCCAACTTCGCTGCTCTGACCGCCGCGTTCTTGATGATGGCCTGGGGTACAAGCGCCCCTGCGGCTCAACTCAGAACGGGCAGCGTGGTCGGATCGACCAAAGATTCGTCCGGCAATCCCGTAGCCGGCGCCGCGATCGGCATCATCTCGCCGGAGCGCCGTTATGCGGCGGTCAGCGATCAAGGCGGAGCGTTTCGCATCGACGACGTCGATGAAGGCGTGTACGAACTCGTCGCATCGGCGAAGGGCTATCAGTTGGTCTCACGTCATCAGTTCGGCGTGCAAGCCGACACCACGGTCGCGCTGTCGATCACCTTCGTGCCCGCGGCGGCCTCGAGCATCACTACGCTCGGAACCGTCCTCGTCAACGGCCGCCAGGCGCTCTCGCGCGCGTCAGCGCCGACCACCTCACTCCAACCGCAAGACCTGGCCGATCAGGGCATCCAACAGCTCAGCGATGTGCTCTCGCAGCAGATCGCGCTGACGATGACGCGGCAGCTCGGCGGCGCCCCGGGGCTTCCACAATCAGCGTCGCTGCGAGGGCCGGACCCAACGGAAACGCTCATCGAGATCGATGGCCACGTTGTCAACAACAACAACACCGGTGACGCCGGTCTCGAGCTCCTCGATCCGTCCATCTATTCAGACGTGCAGATCGTGTACGGCGTGGGCCCTTCGGACCTCGTCAGCGCGAACACCGAAGGCGGCGTCATCAATTTCCGCACCATCGACCCGACCGCGCGCGACCAAGGCCTCATTCGCTTTTCCGCCGGCAGCTTCGGCACGTACGCCGAAACGATGCAAGCGACCGGCACGGATCAGCGCATCGGCTACGCGCTGTCGTATCATCGCTACACATCGCAAGGCGAGATCAACAATTTTCCGATCACCAACGACACGACCGGTCTCACCGACCTCATAGGCAGCAGTATTCTCTCGACGACGACGCTGGCCAAACTGCGCTACGGCTTTGGGATCTCCGACGGCTACGTCGAGCTGACGTACCGCGACACTGCGGCGTATCGCGACTTGTCAGGTCCTTTGAGCACGCCGGATGATCCCAACAATACAGGGCGGCGCGCGTTGTTCTCGAGCTTTGCCGGCGCAGCGCTCCGGACCAACTCGCCCGCGTACGACGTGGACGTGAGTGTGCCCGTCGGCTCGCGCGGCGCAACCGGCATTGCGCCCGCCAACATCACCGTCAGGCACATGACCAGCTTGGCCAATCAATCGGTCGAGAACATCGACCCCGCGCTCAATCCGTATCTCCTCAACAGCGCGGACAAACTTGAGGACAATTCCATCCGGTACGAGCGGACGCTGCAAAACGGCACGCTGTCGTTCGCCGCCGATGTGCGAAACGAGATCCTCACCGCTCCGGATGCACTGGCGCCCGCCACGATGCAAGGTGAGACGCAGCGCTCCTTCGTGGGGCGCTATGAATGGAGCGCGAACCGCTACCTTCACTTCACGGCCGCCGCGTACTACAATCGCTTCGATACCTTCGGCACGCTCATCACGCCGCGCGCCGCCGTGGTCTGGACACCGAACGGCGACACCGTGGTGCGCGCCTCCATCGGAACCGGCTTCAACGCGCCGCTGCTCACCGAACTCGCCTTCAATCCGAATCTCACCGCTGAACGTGTGACCGCATACGAACTCGGCCTCGAGCGGCGGGTCGGCGCGGGCCCGTTTGGCGGTCGCGGCACGATCAACGCGTACCGGACGAACTTGCGCGACACGATCTTTTTCACGGTCGATCCGACGACCGGAGCGTTGCTCACGCTGGAGAATCTCGGCGACGTGGTGTACACGGGCGCCGAGTTCCGCTACGAGCAGCCGCTGCCGCATTCGCTCTTGCTCCGCGCGGACTACGGTATCGACGTCGCGTACCAACAAGGCGGCTCGTTGGCATTCAATCCAACTGCGCCGAACGTCGTTCCCGATCAGCAGTTCCAGGGCATCGCGCCGCACAAAGGCCAGCTCGCACTCGAGCGATACGGGCGTCAGGGCCTCAACTTCAACGTGACGGGGTCCTACGAGAGCCAGAACAACGAACTCAACAGGCCGGCATATTTCCGCGCTGACGCGAGCGTGTGGACGCGATTGCGCAAGACGGACGTCGCGCTGACCGGCCGCAACCTCACCAACATCTTCGACGACAAGTTCACGCTGCCGAGGGCGGGGCCGCTCTATCCGACGCCGATAGGGCCGGTGACCACCGACGCCTTCTCGCTGCAAGGACGCAGCGTCACGCTGACCGTGACGCAGCACGTGTGAGGCACAAGTGAATAAAGGCAGGCTTGAAGCGTTCAGTGACGGCGTCTTCGCGATCGCGATCACGCTGCTCGTGCTCGAGCTGCGCGTGCCCGACCTTAAAGGTACGGGCGACAGCGCCCTAGCGGCCGCGCTCCTGGCGCAATGGCCGCAATACCTCGTCTACGCGGTGAGCTTCGCGATGATCGGCATCATGTGGCTCAACCATCACGCGATCTTCCAGAACATCGAAAAAGTTTCGTACGCGCTGTTGATGAGCAATCTCTTGCTGCTGATGGCGATCTCGTTCTTGCCGTACCCGACGTTGGTGCTCGCGCACTACGGACCGACGCCGATCACGATCTTGTTCTACGGAATCGTGCTCACGGTGATCGCGCTTGCGTATCGCGCCCTATTCTTCGCGGCGGATCCGCCCCCAGACGTGCCCGCCATCATCGGCTATCTGACGCAATGGAACCCGTGGACCACGGTCGGTCTGCTGAGTTACCTCGCGGCGATCGCGCTCGGTTGGTACAACCCGCTCGTGAGCATCGGCCTCTTCGCCGCCGTCGCGGTGTTCTACGCGCTGCCGAGCAGCATCACGATCGCCCTCCGCCGCGGCCGCCACGGCGCTTAACCCTTCGTCAGCGTCGCCGTAAAACTAAACGTCGTGGGAATATCAAGCGCGTCGTAGCTCGACGGCGCTGCGGCGGTCTCAAATCCGGACCCCGAGAGACTCCCGTCAGCGAGCACGTCGGCCGTGATCTGCAGGCTGCCGCGATCGCCGATGTTGAGCCACAGTTTGCCGTCTTTCTCGCCGCCGCTCACCGGCACATATGTCGACTCGTCATCGGGCACGTACCATCCCTGCACGATACCGTCCGGCGATACCGTGAACGTCAACTTTCCGGTGTACGCGCCGGGAGACGCAAGCGGGCCGACCTGCGTCAAGCTCGTGGTGTACGTCGTCAGCGGAATTGCGACTTGAGCCGATGCGACCGCCGGCGCGGCAAGCGCCGCCGCCGCGGTCAGGGCTCCAAGAGTCAAAGCGATTGTGCGAATCATTCGAATGTCGTCTCCATCATCATACGGGTTTGCGCCTGTTCCACTTTAGCATCAAAGCATGAGGATTTGCGGAAAGTGCCCAAAGCGCGCCGAAAACGCGCAAAGACCCAGGACCTTGCCCGCTCGACCGCCGATTAGTGTTAGATGAAAAACATCGGTCTGATCGGCGTCGGCGCGATGGGCGAGCCGATGGGCGCATCGCTCATGCGCGCAGGCTTCACGTTGCGCGCGTGCGCCCATAAGTCTCGCGAGCGGCTCGAGCGGCTGCTCGCGCAAGGCGCGACCGAAGCGCCCGATCCGGCTGCCGTGGCGCAGGCCAGCGACGCGGTGATCACCATGGTCCCCGACGCGCCGCAGGTAGAAGAAGCGCTGTTCGCGCCGCGCGGGGTCGCGGCGGGCATGAAAAAGGGCGGCTACGTCATCGACATGTCCACGATATCGCCCGTGGCTTCGCGTGATTTCCACACGCGCCTATCCGCAAAGGGCATCAAGATGCTCGACGCGCCCGTTTCGGGCGGACCCGCGCGCGCCGCCACCGGTGAACTCACCATCATGGCGGGCGGTGATCCGGAGACGTTCGCTGCGTGCGAGCCGATCTTGCAGGCGATGGGCAAGCCGACGCTGGTCGGCCCAGACGGGATGGGCGAGACCTTCAAGCTCGTCAATCAGATCATCATTTCGATCGTCATGCTCGCCAACGTCGAGGCGCTGGTCTTCGCCAAGAAATCCGGCGCCGACATCGATCTCGTGCGAAAAGTCATCGCGACGGCGACCGGCTCGAACTACCTGCTCGACAAGTGGCTGCCCAACACGTGGTTCAAAGGAAGCCACGAAGGCGGCTTCGCACTGGATCTGCTGCGCAAGGATCTGCACGCCGCGCTGGATGCCGGCAAACACATGCAGGTCCCGATGCTCGCCTCAACGCTTGCCGCGCAGCTGTACGACGGCGCTTCGACGGAAGGCTTCGGCAAACTCGATTACAGCGTGGTCGCGGAACAGTACGAGCGCGCCGCAGGCGTGCGCGTGATCGCGTAAGAAGCCAGAACCTCAGGGCACGCATGCGTCAAGCGCAACTCTCGTCGCCGAGCACCATCGAATGGCGCGAGTCCCCCACGCCGCATCCGCAGTCGGGCGAGATCCTCGTGCGCATACGCGCGGCGCTCACCTGCGGCACCGATCTTAAGACATACCGGCGCGGTCATCCGAAGATGAAGTACGGACCGTTCGGGCACGAAGCTTCGGGCGACGTCATCGCCGTGGGCCCCAACGTGAGGGACTTCAAACCCGGCGACGCGGTGATGTGGGTGCAGACCGCGCCGTGCGGTGAGTGTCAGCGCTGCGTCTCGGGGTACGAGAACTTATGCGAGCGCTTGTGGGAAAGCGCGGCGCTCGGAGCGTACGCCGACATGATGATGCTGCCGCCGCATATCGTGCGGCGCAACGTCTTTCGCAAACCGGTCGGCGTCAGTTACATCGAAGCTGCGTTCTTGGAGCCGCTGGCGTGCATCGTGCACGGCTGGCGCGTGCTGCGCCGCGCCAACGCCGAACGCCCGATGCCGCACAACCTCGCCATCATCGGAGCCGGCGCCATCGGCATGATGCACTTGCTCTACGCCGTGCACGCGCGCGTCCGCACCACGGTGATCGCGCGCCGAGGCGATCGGCTGGCGCTTGCGGCACGGCTCGGCGCGCACGAGACGATCGACGCGCGCGAGTCGGCCAAGATGTCGGGGTTGCTGACGCAGCAATTCGCCGCCGTGATCGAGTGCGCGGGCTCCGCCGAGGCCTGGCGCGAGGCGATCTCGATCGTGCGCCCGGGCGGCCGGGTTTTGCTCTTCGGCGGCCTGCCGTCCGGCTCGGAAGTGTCGATCGACGCCACGCGCTTCCATTATGACGAGCTCACCATGCTCGGAGCGTTCCATTTCACGCCGGATGACGTGCGCGAGGCGCGCGACCTGCTCGTCGCCGGCTCGCTAGAACTGCGCGCGCTCGTCTCGGGCATCGCGCCGCTCGGCAATCTGAAGGATATCTTCGAGCGCCTCGATCGGCGCGAGGGTTACAAGTACGCGCTGATCCCCGAACCCGCCCCCGCCGAATGGACATGACCATCGTAGCCACGATTATATGTAGCCACGGACCTTTAGGTCCGTGCATAAAACGTAGCCACGGAGCTTTAGGTCCGTGTTGTAGTGCCGGGGCTTTAGCCCCGGAAAATGTAGCGTTCCGAGCGAAGCTCGGATGTGGCATGCCGGACTTTAGTCCGGCGCGTCGAAAATGAAAGTCAACAGCATGCCAACCTCAACTCGAGCCGCCGTCTACGAACGCGGCGGCGACGTTTCGGTGAAAGAAGTCCCGCTACCGGCGCCCCAGCCTGGAGAACTGCTGGTGCGCGTCACCGCGTGCGGCCTTTGCCCCGGCGAAGTGACGCCGTGGTACAACGATCGCAAGGCGCCATTCGTGCTCGGCCACGAGCCCGTCGCCGTCATCGAAGCGTGCGGCGAAGGAGCTGCGCCGGCGGACGGCAAGCCGTTCGAGCCGGGCGAGCGCGTCTTCATCCACCACCACGCGCCGTGCATGACTTGCCGGCGCTGCGAACGCGGCGACTACGTGCAGTGCGAGACCTGGCGCAAAACGCGGCTGGAGCCCGGCGGCATGTCGCAGTATGCGATCGTGCCCGCGCCAAGCGTGCGCGTGGACGTGCTGCGCATACCCCCGGAAGTAGACGACGATCGGGCAACCCTGGTCGAACCCCTCGCAACCGTGGTGAAGTCGCTACGGCGCGCGCGCTTGCGCGAAGGCGACCGCGTTCTCGTCATAGGCCTGGGCGTTATGGGAATGCTGCATATCGCGCTCGCGCGCGAACGCGGCGCACAGCTTGTGATCGGCGCGGACCGGGTCGCCTCCCGAGTCACCCGCGCCAAAGACTTCGGCGCGCATGTCGCGTTCGATGTCCAGCACGAACCGCTGCCGCGTCAGATCGCGGAGGCGACCGGCGGCGAGGGAGCAGACGTCGTGATCGTCGGACCCGGTTCGGTCAGCGCGCTTGAGTCGGCGGCGCACTGCGTGGCGCCCGGCGGCACGATCGTGATCTTCGGGCCGACGCAGTCGCACGAGCGCTGGCCCCTTCGGGTGCACGATTTCTATTTCAAAGACGTCAGCGTCGTGACAAGCTACTCGGCTGGGCCCAACGACACGCGCGAAGCGCTCGACTTGCTCGCCAACGGCCTGTCCGTCGGACCCCTGGTCACGCATCGATTCGGGTTGGACTCCGTCGCCGAGGCCTACCGCATGGTGGCGGCGGCACAGGACGCGCTCAAAGTCATCGTGTACCCCAACAAAACATGAAACACGAATTCAAGCCGGCCGACCATACTTGGGAAGGCATCGAACCGAAAGGTTACAAGGCTGACAACAAGTCAGAAGGCGACGGCTTCCGCGGCGTGACGAAGCACGTCATCTCGGGCGATCGCGGCGAGCCGTGCAACTTCGTCGTGCGCTATTTCGAGGTCGAGCCCGGCGGCTACACGCGCCTCGAACGGCATGAGCACATCCACTCGGTGACCGTGGTGCGCGGGCGGGGATACGCGGTGGTCGGAAGCGATGTCCATCCATTGCGCCATCTGGATCACGTCTACGTAGCCCCGATGACCCTGCATCAGTTCGTGAACGACGGCCCCGAGCCGTTCGGCTTCATGTGTATCGTGGATTCGCCGCGCGATCGCGGCCAAAAGGCGACCCCGGAAGAGGTCGCGGCGCTCGAACGCGGAGCCGCTACCACCGGCAAGGTCCGCAGCTAACCTGTCCCGCAAACCCATTGAGCCTCGTCACGGCATAGTTAGCGAGCACTCTGGGTAGACAGTAATGAAGGACGTGGCGTGGCACAATCTCGCCTAGAATATTTGTGGTTCCATGAATCGTAAAAAGTTCCAGTGGCCGGTGGGGCTGGCACTCGGCGTCTTGCACGTTGGCGCTCTCGCGGCGCTGATTCCCGCATTCTTTTCGTGGAGCGCCCTCGGCGTCGCGATCGCGCTCTGGTGGTTCACGGGAGCCATGGGCATCGCGCTCTGTTTCCACCGCACGCTCACGCATCGCAGCGTGGTCCTTCCCAGGCCCTTCGAATACCTCACGGCGCTGTTCGGAACGCTCGCGCTGCAGGGCGGTCCCATTGAATGGGTCGCCACCCATCGTCTCCACCATGCCCACGCCGATGCCGAAGGCGATCCGCACGACGCGCATCGCGGCCTATGGTGGTCGCACATCGATTGGCTGTATCGCAAGAACGACGCGCGGCCGAACGAAGATGAGATGCGCCGCTACGCCGCCGACCTATGGGCACAGCCCTACTATCGCTTCCTGCAGCGCTACTATCTATGGATCCAAGTGGCGCTCGGCTTAGTGCTGTTCGCCGTAGGCGGCATCGGCTGGGTCGTGTGGGGCCTCTTCGTGCGCACCGTCTTCGTGTATCACATCACCTGGTTCGTCAATAGCGCCGCACACCGCTTTGGTTACCGCACGTATCGAACGACCGACCTCTCCACCAACTGCTGGTGGGTGGCGCTGCTGACGTGGGGCGAAGGCTGGCACAACAACCACCACGCGTTCCCATCCTCGGCGCGCCATGGCCTGCGCTGGTTCGAGTTCGATCCGACATGGATCTCGATCAAATTGCTGAAGCTCGTGCGGCTCGTTCGCGACGTCAAGCTGCCCACCCAAGCCATGCAAGAGCGTCTCGCCATGCCGCGCTCGCAGGTTCAAACGGAACCGTAGACTAAAAGGTCGGGCCTCCGATGCAAGACGTGACCACAAGCCTGGACGCCCGACCCATACCACAAACCGGCGCGGCGAAGACCGCACGCGACGTCGTGCAGCGCCTCTTCAGAGATACCGCCGCCGACGTCGCGCTCGAACTGGGCGACGGGACGAGATTGTACGAGCCGGCTGACCGGCCAAGCGCGACGATCGTCATCCGGCATCCGGGCGTTCTGCGGGCACTGCTGATCCGCTCGTCGGATCTCGCGACCGGCGAAGCGCTCGTGCGCGGCGACATCGCGGTGCTCGGCGACGCCGAGCGAGCTTTTGCAGCCATCGACGCCGTCGCCGCCGAACGCTCTCCCACCGACTGGCTCGCAATCGTAGCTCTGTCCGCGCGCTTACCCCGCTCTCCTGAAACGACGCCTTCACCAGGGGGTCGCGGGCCAGCGCGTTTGCGCGGCCGTCTGCACACGCTGGCGCGCGATCGCGCCGCGATCGCATATCACTATGACGTCTCAAACGACTTCTACCGGCTGTGGCTCGATCGCGATCTGACCTATTCGTGCGCGTATTTCCGCGATGAAGGCGATTCGCTCGACGACGCGCAGCAGCACAAGTTCGAGCACATCTGCCGCAAGCTGCGCCTGCAGCGCGGCGAACGGCTGCTTGACGTCGGCTGCGGCTGGGGCGGACTCGTCCGCTTCGCCGCTCGTGAGTACGGCGCGCGTGCCGTCGGCATCACTTTGAGTCAGAGACAGGTGGACTACGCGCGCGAGCGCATCGCGGCGGAGGGCCTCGCGGGCGCGTGCACGATCGAATTGCTCGACTACCGCGAACTCAAAGCGCTCGGTGCGTTCGACAAGGCGGCCAGCGTCGGCATGGTCGAGCACGTGGGCGAAGCGCTGCTGCCGATTTATTTTCGTTCCGTCTTGGACGCGCTGCGCCCGGGCGGCTTGTTCCTCAACCACGGCATCACGGTGCAGCGTGAGAAGCCCACGGGGCTGCGCGCGCTCGCAGGGCGCTTTTTCCCCGAGCGCTCGAACTTCATCGAACAGTACGTGTTCCCCGACGGCGAAATACCGCGTCTGGCCAAGGAGACGGAAGCCGCCGAGGACGTGGGCTTTGAAGTGCGTGACGTCGAGAACTTGCGCGAGCACTACGCGAGCACGCTGCGCCAATGGGTGCGGCGACTGGAGGCGCACGAGTCCGAGGCCCGCGCATTGGTCGGCGACGCGACCTACAACACGTGGCGCTTTTACATGTCGGGCTCGGCGCATAACTTCGCGACTGGCCGTCTGGGCCTCGTGCAGATGCTGCTCGCAAAACGCAGCGCCGATGGCCGCTCGCATCTCCCGCCCACCCGCGCAGACATTTACGAAGCTCGGACGTAATTGTAGCTCGGATGTAGTGCCGGGGCTTTAGCCCCGGGGGAGCGTATGAAGACTCAACGACTTCTCATCGCCCTCACCTTGGTCAATATGATCCTGCTAATGTTCTTCTTGGCTCAGCCGCGTCCGGGCGTTGCGCAAGACGTGGCACCGGTGCTGCGTGGGCGCGCGCTTGAAATCGTAGATGGCCGCGGGCGGGTGCGCGCAAGCATCTCGGTTCTGCCGGCAGATCCCGCCGTGAAGATGCCCGACGGCACGACCGGATATCCAGAGACGGTGCTCCTTCGGCTGATCATTTCAAAAGGCCGACCCGACGTAAAGCTCGCTGCCACGGAGCGAGGGGCGGCACTGGTTCTCGGCGGCGAATCTGACCCGACCTACGTGCAGATACTGGCGGAAGGCGCCAGCACTTCCTTGAAGTTGAGCAACAAAAACCGGCGGGAGCTCCTGATCAAACCGTAAGGTTTTTAAGCATGACGCAGGCTACCGCCACGAAACTTGCGGCTTTGGCGCTTCGCAACATCAGACGCGAGTTTCCGGCCGCGATCTTGCACGTCGCCGGTTCGAAACGTGAAAGCCGGCGTTCGCAACGCGATCTGCACCCGTCGTTCTACGGCTGCTTCGATTGGCACTCGTCCGTCGAGACGCACTGGTCGCTCGTGCGTCTGACGCGGCTTTTTCCCACGGCGCGGTTCGTTCCGCGCGTCGTGCGCGAGCTTTCCAAGAGCTTTGCGGCTGGGAGCACCGCCGCGGAGGCGCGCTATGTCGCGGCGCATCCCGGCTTCGAGCGCCCGTACGGCCTGGCATGGCTCCTCCAACTCGCCGCCGAGCTCCACACCTCGGATGTGGCGTTCCGAGCGAAGCTCGGAAAATGGTCCTCGGCATTACGCCCACTCGAGCGCCTAGCGGTCAAGAACCTGACCGTCTGGCTGAAGAAGCTGCCGCACCCAATGCGCACAGGAACGCACAACCAGACCGCGTTCAGCATGGGACTGATGCTGGACTACGCGCGCACGCGCGGCGATCGGCGTTTCGAGCGGCTGCTAATAAAGACCGCAAAGCGCTTCTATGCGAAAGATCGAAACGCGCCGCTTGCCTATGATCTCGGCGGCGAAGACTTTCTCTCACCCGCGCTCGGCGAGGCCGATCTCATGCGCCGCATTGTACAACCGAGGCCGTTCGCTCACTGGCTAACAAAGTTCTTGCCCCAACTTCGGATGACGCCGGTGCGCACGCCCGATCGCGCCGACGGCCGATTGGCGCACCTGGACGGCTTGAATATCAGCCGCGCGTGGATGTTGGAAGGCATCGCCTCGGGATTGCCGCCGCACGACGCGCGTATCGTCGCATTGCAAAGTGCCGCTGCAGCGCACCGAAGAGCGGGGTTACAAGCCCTGTCTTCTGATCGCTACGAGCTCACGCACTGGCTCGGCGCGTATGCCACCTATCTTGAAACCAAGTCCGGGGTTACTTGAGGTAAGCATCGCAGGGAGCGGCCCGATAAGCGCAACTCCGACACCAATCACCGGGTTTCGGCGTAACGTCGGCGGCGCGCATGCCGGCTGCGATGTGCTGGATACGGGTGACGACCTCGTCGAACGCCAGTGGATCGACCGTTTCGATTGTAAACGTGTCTTTTTCGAAACGTCCGATCGCGCACGCAGCCCTGTCCACAGAATAGACCCGATGCGCAGCCTCGCGATAGATGCCGAGCTGCAGCTCAGCCGAAGCGGCTTTGCCGGTCTTGTAGTCGAGAATCGTGACATTCCCCGCAGGATCAGCGGCGATGAGGTCGATGAACCCCGTGACGACGACGTCACCGACTTGCAGCGTAAAAGGTGCTTCCGCCGCGATCACGCGCCAGCCGTCCAACTTCGCGATCGCTTCGTGCACCGCGCCCGAAGCTCGCTTGCGGTCAGCGGCCTTGACGTGCAGATTCAGATCGGCCGTCGCCTCCTCCAAATAGGCCTGTGGAGGGCGGGCGGGCGCGGCTTGGAGACGGTCGCGCGCCCAACGCTCCAACGCGCGGTGCACGAGCCGCCCGAATTCGCCCGCGGCAAGCAGCGAGGTCGGCTCTGCCGGAACTTGTAGTGCCTCGTCTTGTAGTGCCGGGGCTTTAGCCCCGGAAACATCTTCAGAGGGCGGCGACAAGTCGGGCAAGCGCAGCACCGTGCGATACGTGACGCTGCGCGGGCAGCGCTCGAAGGCCTGCAGCGTGGAGAAGGAGAGCGGCGGCAGCGCAACCGTTGCTGTAGCGACCCGAGCACCAGCTCGGGTGTAGAGTTCCGAGCGAAACTCGGATGTAGAGTTCCGAGCGAAGCTCGGAAGTGATGCCTTCAGGTTCGCGCGAGTTGCAGCCGCCGGCAGCGGTTCGTCTGGGGGCCAGCCTCGGTTTGCGACCCAATCCTCGGCCTCACGGATGAACTGGTGAGGCGTGCCGCGAGGGTTGGTGTCGGTGTAGTGGAGGCGCCCGCCCAGAATGAACAGCTCGTCGCGGGCGCGTGTGAGCGCCACGTAGAAGAGGCGCCGCTCCTCGGCATCGCGTGCTAACTTTGCGGCGCCTTCGGCGGGGTTGTAGCAGCCGTCCGCATCGGGATGCGCGCGCGCGGCGAAGACATGAAAAGGCAGGCTCCCATCTTGGCCCTCCGCGCACAGCAACGCTCCTGAGCCTGGGTCGCGCCAGATGAGACTCGACGGTTTGCCCGCAGGCCACACGTCGATGACGAACACATACGGCCATTCGAGTCCTTTCGCCGCGTGCACGGTCATGATGCTCACCGCGTTGTCCGACGGCGGGTCGGCCTCGCGATCGTCGAATTCAATCGCCGCAAGTTCGTTGATGTAGCGCACGAAGTCGCTGGCCCGCGCCTCGCGGTTGCGCTCCAGGAAGCTCAGCGCCAAGCGCTCGAGTTTGCGCAGGTTGGCGACCGCCTGCTCATCGCCGAGGGCCTCGTACCGGCGCGCCAGTCCGGAGTGCTCGAGTACCGCGGCAAGCGCCTCATCGAGTCCGGCTCCAGAAAATGGTTCGATCGCGTCCACCGTATGTCGCAGTCGCGTCAGGCGCTCGCGCGTGTCTTCATCGAGCGTCTCGCTGAGCGCATCGACAAGGATCCTACGCGCAAAGCCGGTCTGGTCGCTGCCCAGGTCCTGCGTCAACTCGGCGAGCGTCGCATCGCTAAGCCCGCACGCCTCAGAAGCGGTCAGACGCGCGAGAGCCTTGCCATCGAGCGGGTCGCTCAGCACGCGCAGCCACGCCAGCGCATCGCGTATCTCGTTGGTCTCGTAGAAGCCCGCGCCGCCCAGCAGCCGAAATGGCACGCCGGCTTCGAGCAGCGCTGCGGTGAACGGTTGGACGTTCGTCTTGTTGCGGGTCAGCATGGCGATCTCTCGCGGCGCGACCCGTCCACTTTCGAGCAGCGCAGCGATCTGCGACGCCGCAAAGCGTGCTTGCGCCCGGCGATTGGCTTCCGCGTTGGGGCGCGGATTCGTGGCGCTTTCCCAGCTGCTGCGGACGTGCACGATCGGGGAACCCGCGCCGCCGCGGTTCGCTCGGAGCGCTTGAGCATCGCCCGTCTGAGGGGCGATGATCTCGTGCGCGAGGTCCAGGATCTCCTGGCGTGATCGGCGGTTCTCCGATAGCGCGAATGGAACGCATCCCGGTAGAGCGGCGAACGTGCGGACGTTATCCGGAACGGCCCCACGGAACCCGAAGATGCTTTGGCGCGGATCGCCGACAACCGTGACGCACTCGAGGCCCGCGCCGAACAGTGTTTGCAAGAAACGATGCTGGGCAAGATCGGTGTCCTGGTATTCGTCCACGATGCAGTGCTTATACCGACCGCGCAGCTCCTGAGCAAGTCGCGGGTTTTCCGCGATGCCCTTGCGAGCCAGCAGCAGCAGATCGGCGTAGGTCAGCGCGTGGCGCTGCTGCAAACGCGCATAGTAGCGCGCGAAGACCGCGGCGGCGGCTATCACTCGGGCGCGCGCTTCCTCCGCCTCCTGCGCTAATTCGTCGTCGGTCGTCGTCCCTTCAGCCTTGAGGGGAGCGCCCTTTTTTCCGCGCTTTTGAATGCTGCGGAAAGGGATCTTCTGGATTGCGTCGGTCGCGGCAATGGCGTGGCTCCTAAAGGTCTCGACATCGATGGCCTCTTCCTTGAGATCTTGGGCGACGTCGAAAAGCTCGCGTACGAATTGCTCGCGCATCGCGGAGCGCAAGGGAAACGCCGAAGCGTCGGCCTCCACGCCGTAGATCACTTCATCGAACGCGGTGAGGAACTCCAGCCGTGCATCGAGGTCCTCGATGACGGTGCTGTCGGGCGACACGCCGAGATCGTAGGCGTGGTCGGCCAGCACCGATGCCGCAAACGCGTGAAAGGTCGAGCAATGCGGCGGATCGATCGCGGGGCCTAGCAGCTCGAGCACGCGCCGGCGTAGTTCCGCGGCGGCTTTGCGAGCGAAGGTGAGGAGCAAGACGTTCTTCGCCTCGCAGCGATCCTTCTGGTGCAGGTATGCGACGCGGTGGATGATGGTATGGGTCTTACCCGTGCCGGCGCCGGCATCCACGATCGCCGGCTGGTTCACAGGATGCTCGACGACGGCTTGCTGTTCGTCGGAGACATCGGCCCATCGCTGCTCGACCATTCAGGCGACCGTGCCCGCGCCGGTGCAGGCATCCTTGAAATCACACCACCGGCATGTGGACTCGTCCGAAGCCGTCGCAAACGCTTCGAGCCTGCCGGCCGCAAGGTCGCGCGCGATGGCTGCCGCGATGGCGTCCACGGCTTGCGCGATCTCGGCGCGAGTCAGGAACAGCTCGGGCTCAAGACCGGCCCCCCGTTCTGCGTCGTCGAGCACCTGCACATCATCGACGAGTAAGGCCCCCTCTTGTTTGCTCTTCCCGCGGAAATAGACGTACTGCACTCTTACCACGCGCTCGCCATATTTCTCTTCGGCGAGCGCCATGTAAAGCGGCAGTTGTAGATTGAGCCCAGTCGGCACATCGCCCGCCAGGGGCTCGCCGGTATCGAGCCGCTCGAACGCTTGTCTCAAAGTTTTCGCAAGAAACCCGTGCCGGCGACTGGCCTTGAAATCTCGGATGACCAAACCGCCGGACTCCAGGCGGTCGACACGATCGGCCAACCCGTGGAAAGCGACCCCCGCAATCGCGCCGTCTAGCTCCAGCTCGGTCGCCTGAACCGTGAACGGTCTGCTGCGCGCTTCTTGCTCGAGCCACGCCGCGTACTCATCCAGATGCCGCTCAGCCGCCGCACGGGTGTAACGAAGAAAACCGGCATCTAGCGGCAAGCGGAGCTCGACGGCCGCCTCCCGCATCTCGCGCTCAAGCAAATCGATGAGTTTCGTCCGCCACGCGGCTCGCAGCGCGCCAAAGTCATCGCGTGCCGCAAAGCTTCGCTCGTCGAGATGGAAGGCCGCGAGCGTGCGGTGCAGCAGCTTGCCGAGCAGCGTGACCTCTTTGTCCATTTCGGGCTTCAATCGCAACACGTAGTGGTAGAAGAAGCGGCGTGGGCAGATCAGGAACGTTGAGACCATCGACGGCGAGAGCCGCTCGATCGCCCGCCGCACCGGCCGACGCGGCTGAACTTCTGGTTCTGTGATCTGTGGAGCGGGAGCTTTAGCTCCTGCTGACTCCTCATGTAGTGCCGGGGCTTTAGCCCCGGGAATTGACATCGGAATCCCATACGCGAACGGCGAAAGCGCTAATTCGATGTCATCGCGATCCGCGGCAGCCGCCGTGACGAGCACCTCGCGGCGCGCGCGCGTGAGCGCGACGTACCACAATGAGCACTCCTCGCGATTCACTTCGCTCGGCTCGGCGAACAGCGCCGACCCGTGCCGGCGAAGCGCCTGAACCGATGCGTGCGGCAAGAGCGCGTGGCCTCGCTCGCGTTGCGGCAGCGTGCCGTCAAGTGCCTGAGGTACGATCACGCAGTCAAACTCGAGGCCTTTGGCCGCGTGGATCGACATGACGTGGACGCCATCCGCGTCGGCCGGCGGAGCTTCGGCCGGATCCGCAACCAGACCGGAAAGCTCGGCGATGTCGGCGATAAGGCGCGCCGGTTCCACCACCTTGCCGCTCAACGCGCGCTCCGTGGCCACCATGTCGCGCGCGGCCTCAGCGAGCGCGCCAAGGCGCGCGGGCGACGCGCGCAGGTCGAACCCCGCCGGCGCGGTCTCTTCGCGCACGGGGCGCAGCAGATCGAGTTCACGCGCAATGACCAAGAGCACGCTCGCTGCGTCGGCGTCGCGCGCGTCTTTGACCACGCGTTCCCACGCGCGGGCGAACTGGCGGAAGGGCCGCACGCCATCGGGCGGATAGCGGTGCAGAGCAGGCAACGCGCCGGAGAGATGGTCGCGCCGCGCGGCATCGAATGCCATGCGCACGCCGACCGCGCGAAATCCGATGACGGGATTGGTCAGAAGCCGCGTCCACAGCGCGTGTTCGACTTCGCGGTCGCGCTCGTTCTGCTCGGGAGTCGGCTCGTCGAGAGCGAGCAGGCGCATCGCCGTCAGCACGGCGCCGATGACCGGGTCGGCGAGAAAACCGGCGATCGGTCGTGCCGCGACCGGAATGCCGCGCGCATCCAGGCCCGCGACGATGTCGCTCTGATACGGTTCGGTCACACGTAACAACACGGCGATCTCGCGCGCAGGTATTCCAGCATGGATGCGCGCGGCGATCTCGTTGCAGATCAGCTCGACTTCCGCGCCCGGGTCGGCCGGCCGTGCCAGCGCGACGCTTCCCTGTACCGCCTGGTCCTCCGCCGTGGTCAACGACTTCGGATCGAGTTGCGGCGTGGCGTTGGCGACATCCAAGATAGCCTGCGCCGACCTGCGATTGGTGCTGAGTTCCAACTCCCGGCACGCGAAAATCCGTTGTGCCGAGCTGATATTCTCCGGCGCAGCGCCTCGAAAACGATAGATCGATTGGTTGAAATCGCCGACGAAACAGATCTCTGGGTTTGGATGCTCGCGCTGCGGTTCCGGCCCTGCGAGCATCTTCAACAATTCGAGCTGCAAGATGTCGCTGTCTTGGAATTCATCCACGAGGATGTGCCGAAACCCGCCGCGGTCACGCAGCCAGCGCGCGGCCGGGGTGTCAGGCGAGCGAAGCGCATCGAGCGCATCGGCCACGAGATCGCGGAAGTCGGACAGCTCGAGTCGCGCGCGGTCCTCGTTCATCGCATGATACATTGTGGCGATGTCGCGCAGCCTCGGGTCGGAGCCGGCCGCCGCGTCGACGTCCGCAGGCTTCATGCCCTGCCCTTTGAGCTGAGCGATCAGGTTGAGCGCGTCGGTGGCGAACGTTGGGCTCGTGCGGACCTCCTCATCGAATGACCGCAGCGGCACACGTTCCGCTACGCGCTTGAAGAGCAGCCGTTCCTTGACCGGCGTCAAGAGATTGCGCTCGCGGAAACGCGGGCCGTCGCCGTCGAGCAAGCGGGCGCAGAAACTATGAAACGTGTTGACGAACAGCTCGCTGACCGCAAGTCCGGCGCCCCTGCGCTCTTCCAGCCGCTGAACGATGCGCTCGAGCATCTGATCGGCGGCGCGCCGCGAGAACGTCAAGACCAAAATGGCGGAAGGATCGAGGTGGTCGTCGGCGACCAGCGAAGCGAATCTGCGCGCCAGCGTTTCGGTCTTACCGGTACCCGGCCCGGCGAAGACCAGCGCGTGGCTGCCTCGGTGAGCGATGACCCGCAACTGCTCGGCGGTGGGTTCGAAGCGTTCCATCAATCCGACATTTCTCTCCACGGCGGGCGCAACCCCGGCAAGACACGAATCGTTATCATATCGTGAGATCCTACGCCGCCATCATCGCAAGCCTGGCCGTCCTTGCAGCAAGCCTCGGTGCCGCTAGTCCATCTCCGTCACCGTCCCCTTCGCCGACCGCGACCCCGACGCCGCAGCCGATCCAACTCAGCGCCGACGAGATCCTCATCAAAGCCCAGCAGACGACGCGGCAGCACCCGTTTCCCGCCTTCGTCACGTATCAAATGCACGAGCTTTTCGACCACCACGGGCAACGCTTCGAGTACGACTACCGGGTGTGGTATCGGGGCGACGGCCAAGGCCTCATGCAAAATCTCAGCAAGGACCATTTCGGCAGAGCCGAGACGTACTTCGGCCGGCCGTTCCCGATCGAACCGGTCGCCAACATCATCTTGTATGCGACGCCCGCTCCCCTACCGCCGCCGCCGGCAGAAAGCCCGGTGCCGCTCGCGTCCGGCCAAACGCCCCCGCCGGTGCTGATCACCCAACCCGTCATCGGGGATCGCTACTACTCGGTGCAAGTCGCCGGCCTCGAGATCTATAACGGACGTCCCGTGTTCCACCTGACGATGCACGCCTTGACCGATGAAGTCCAGCATCCCCTGAAAGACCTGTGGGTCGACGTGGTGACGTTCGAGGTTTGGAAAGCGCACGTAATGGCACACGGCGCAAAGGGCGCCATGACCGGCTCGATCGACGCCGTCTCCGAATTCGAACCCGCGAGCGGATATTGGGTCATCAAACACATGGTTGCCGACGGCGAAGGGCACGTCGGCATTCGCCTGCTAGGGGACAGCGCGCACTACGAATACACGTTCAGCGAATTCGGCTTTCCGAGCTTTGTCCCGGACTGGTATTTCGACAAGGGCAAATTCAAGCACCACTAGGCTTTAGGGAGCGTCTCATGTCACTGGAGCTGCTGAACACGCTTGCCACGATCACGACCACGCTCGTCATCGCCGCGACGGCGATCGCCGCGATAGTTCAATTGAGGCACCTGCGCGCCAGCAATCAAATCGCGGGCCAACTCGCGCTGCGACAGGTCTTGCTCGACACTGCTTTCTGGGACGCCATGGGCCGTGTGCGTTTCGAAATTCCAACCTTGCTCAAAGATCCGGAGTTCCGCAAATTCGTTCGAGAATTCCACCTCAGCTCCGCACAAGCCAGCGAGGAGCGGTTTGACGTGCCCTACGCGGATGCGCTAACGGTGGGAAGGAACCTGGAGAACATCGGAAACATGATCAGAAACGGACTGACCGACAAGCGCATTTTTCTCGAGCAGTACGCCAACCTCGTGGTGATGGCGTGGGATGGCCTCGAACCGTTGGTGAAAATCCGCCGCGATGCCGTTGAAAGCGACGCACCCTGGGAGGACTTCGAGTACCTCACCGTGCTGTCGCGGCAGTGGATATCCGAAGTGCGTTCGGCCTATCCAAAGGGCGTCGCCCGTATTCTGCCCAGCGTCGGGAAGAAAACAGCGCCGGCAGGCTTGACCGGCAAATAGCTAATCTGCTAAGATGCTTAGCACATGCCATTAAGGGTCTTCAAGCTTGGCCGTACCGGACCCGCCGCAACGCTCGGCCCTCTCGAAGGAGAGGTCATGGAGTGTCTTTGGTCTGTCGGCCGCCCGGCCACCGTATCAGAGATCGTGGAGGCGCTCGAACGGCGCGGCAATGCGGCTGCGTACTCGACCGTAAAGACGATCCTCACCAATCTGGCCTTCAAAAAGTATCTCTCTAAGCGCTCTGCTGGTCGCGCTAATCAATTCGAGCCCCGCCTGACGCGCGTCCAGTTCGAGAACGAGCTCGTGAGCGGCGTCGTCACCAGCCTCATGCGCGAATACCGCAACCCATTGCTGGCGCACATGGCAGAGGAACTTGCAGCGGATCCCGCCGCCGTTGCCGAGTTTGAAGCGCTGCTGTCAAATCGCAAGAAGGGCCGCCGTTCACATGCATGAGACGGCGAGCTTTTTCAATGACTGTTTGAGATCGGGCACGCTGCTGGGATCGCTCTGTGCGGCTCTCATCGTCCCACCCGTCGCCTGGCTGCTTTGCCGCTTTTCGCTTCCTTACATACAAGGCATGAAAGACGATCCTACCTGGCAGGCGTCGCTCGCCGCCGCGGCAGCAAGTTTGCCGGGGGCCACATTGTTGGTCATCAGTGCGCAGGCGGTAATAGGCGCCTTAGGTACGGCGTGTCTGGAAAATCCCGTTGGGCAATTTGTTTTCGGTCTTTTTGCCGTGGGCCTGGCGGCCTGCATAGTTCGCGCAGTGGGATGCGCGATCGGCCGCGCGCGACACCTTGGTTTGCTTATCGCGGCCTCGCAACGGCCGTCAGCGCGCTTGGCGCTCGCTGCGAGCGCATGCGGACTCGGGGCGCGTGAGTTCGACGAGACGACGCCGGTGTGTGCGCTTGCGAGATCTGCTCCGCCGCTCGTACTAGTCTCGACAGGAGCGCTTGCCGTCCTAGCGGATGAAGAGCTTCGCGCGGCGTTGCACCACGAACGCGCGCATGCTCGCCGTGGCGATCAAGTCGTGGCCACGTTCGTCACCTTTATGGCAGACGTGTTGCCATTACCGTCGGCAGAATTCATCGCGATGTACCGGTCCGCGCGCGAGTTCGCCGCCGACCAATTCGCGCTTGCGTCGACTTCGGCAGAGCATCTGGCCGGGGCGCTGCTAAGTTTCGCAAAGGGTGCGCGGGCGGTTGCGGGAGCGCCGGGCTTTGCGGACGAGAACGCGGGCGTGATTCAGCGTCTTAAGGCGTTGCTCGCGGACGCGCCGGCGCCGATCCATCCAAATCGTAAGCGGACCCGAATTCTGATCGCGGCCGCGATGGCGGCACTTTTTGTCGCAGCGCTCGCAACTCCCATGATCTCCGCGGCAGGCCCGGCCGCGTGCCCGATGCCTTCCGCGCAAAGGTTGGTGAGGTGATAATCCGCGGCTCTTTTTTTTGCGCCGTACTGCTAAGCTGCTTAGCACTTTGGCCGAGCATTGCCGCCGCGTCGCCCATGACCGCCCAAGTCGACAAAGCACGAGTGACGCTGGCGCTTTCGCCCGACCCGCCGCAAACCGGCACCGAACACGTGCGGGTGACGGTTGACGGGATTCCGGCGGACCGCCTCACCAAGACACAAATGCGGTTCGACACGTCCATGCCTACCATGAGTATGGTGGGCACTGGCGGCACCGCGATAGCAGTTGCCGGCAAGCCCGGTCAATGGACCTTCGATTTGGCGACGGGCATGGCGACCGAGTTCATCGTCACCTTGCACTTCGATGGCGGGCTCAAGGGAACGGCCCCGTTCAACTTCGCGGTGGCGGGAGCGGCGTCCCAAGGCGGCGGGATGGCAGCCATGAGCGGCGGTCACGAAGACGCGTGGCGGGCTGCCGCGTTCGCCCTTGCGATCCTACTCGCTCTCGGCGCGCTCGCGGCGTGGCTCGTGACCCGATCGCTCAACCGCAGCGGTCGCCTTCCCGGCTGGCTCAACCGCTCGACGGTGACGCTTGCCGCCGTCGCGGTCGTCGTCGTCATCGGTGCAGCGCTCGCACAAAGCCGTTTCGCGGCGCCGTCTATGGACATGGCAGCCATGTCGAACGTGCCGGGCACCGCGCCGGTTCCAGTCACGCTGGCGCGCGCCCAAGGCTCGTCACAGAATCCAGCGATCGCCGCGCCCGGCATGATTCAAGCGCTCTACACGCAGGATGTCGTCGCGCGCGCGCCTGGCATCTTGCGCGACTTCACCGCCTACAACGGCACGCGCGTATTCGCCGGCGAGACGCTCGCCATTCTCGAAGAGCCGGAGCTGGGCGCGCAAGCCGTAGCCGCGCAGGCGGGAGCGAGCTCAGACGCGGCAGCCGCAGCAGCGGCGATGATCGAGGCGCACCACCATGCGCCCAACGCGATCCGCATCGCGCAGGCCGATGCCGCTGCCAAAGCCCAGCGCGCGAACTATTGGCGCGCCGAGATGCAGCGCGAGCAGATGCTCTTGAAAAATGGTGCCGTCTCGCAACAAGAATACGATGATGAGCAGGCACAGGCCGCTGCCGCTTACGCGGATGCCGAGTCGGCACGCCGCCAACAACAGGATGCCGTAGCCAATCTGGAAATGGCGCAGCAACAGGCTGTTTCAGCCCAGCAACGCGCGGCTTCGTCGGGCGCCTCCGCTCAAGCCGCGGCCGTGATGGCCGGCTACACGCGAATCGTCTCGCCGGACGACGCGATCGTCGTGAAGCGACTGGTGGATCCCGGCACATACGTGCAGGTCGGGACGCCGGTGCTGCGCCTCGCGGTCATCGGCAAGGCGCGCATTCAGGCCAGCGTTGCTCAGGACGATCTCCAATCTATCCGTCTAGGTGCAGTGCTCGATGCAAGCCTGCCTGATGGCCGCGTCGTGCACGCGCGCGTCACATCCGTCCAGCCTGCCGCCGATCCGACGACGCACACCGCGCTCGTCGAGGCGATCGTCGATAATCCGGGCGGCCATCTCGTCCCCGGCACGTACGTGCGTGTCATCATCCGCGGCGCGCCTTCGCACGCGCGCAATGCGGTGAGCGTCCCCTCGGCCGCCGTCATCGGCGCCGGCGTCGATGCGGCGGTGTGGGTGGACGTCAACTCCACCGCGCACCGCGTGCCGGTGCGCATCATCTCGGATGACGGCACCACTGCGCAGGTCGCAGGCGACCTCAAGTCCGGCGATCGCGTCGTGGTCGAGGGTGCTGCAGACCTTGAAGAGGGTATGCCCATCGCGGAGCGGACGTCGTGATCGAAAACCAGCGCGGCGGCGTGCCGGGTTGGGCCTTGCGCCACCCGCACGCCGTCATCGTCGTCTACCTTGCTCTGGTCTTCGCCGCGATCGGCGCGGCCCTTTTCATCCTGCCGACCCGGATGATGCCATACGTCGAGAGTCCGCTCGTCAGCGTGATCACCATGGTGCCGGGCTACGCTCCGCAAGACGTCGAGACGTATTTCACCAAGCCCATCGAAAACCGCATGACCGACTTGAGCGGCGTGCGATTCGTCCGGTCTGTTTCGCAGCAAGACCTATCGATCGTCACGCTGCAGTTCCCCTATGGATACACGATGCAGCGCGCGCTGGTGGACGTGCAGCAGCTCGTCCAGCAAGCGCAAGCCGATCTGCCGTACGACCGCGCGAATCTCAAGCCGTCATGGGTCGTTCCAGCGGACCCGCTCAACACACCGGTGCTGCAGCTCGCGCTCACGGGTGTCGGCTGGAGTCCGGTCGCGTTGCGGCAGTTCGCTGCGAACAACGTCGTCAGCGCGCTCAAGGCGATCTCCGGGGTGCAAACCGTCCAAGTGTTTGGCGGGCGCCAGCGCCAGCTTCAGGTCGTGGTCGATCGCACCAAACTGGCTTCGTACGGCCTAGCGCTTCCTGATGTGAGCGGCGCACTCGACGCACAAAACGTCAGCCGCTCCGGCGGCACACTGACGAGCGCTGCGAGCGAAGCGCTTGTGCGCGGGGACCTGCGGGTCAAGTCGGTGGGCGAAATGCTCGACTACCCGCTCACGACCGTGGCTGGCCGCACCGTGTTCTTGCGCGACGTCGCGACGGTCGTAGACGGCGCAGGCGAGCAGCGCTCGGCATACCGGCTCAACGGTAAGGACGCCGTCGAGATTTCGGTCATCGAAAACCCGGACGCCGGCTCGCCCCAGATCATCGCTGCGGTCATGGACAAGGTGGCGCAGATCCAGCGCGATCACCCGGGCTTGAAATTCACGCCGGCCTACGACAACGCCCGGTTCGTCGAGGCGCTCAAGACCAACATGTTCGAGGAGCTGTTCGTCAGCGTCATCTTGGCCGGGTTCGTGCTTTTGCTCTTCCTCGAAGATGTGAGCGCAACGCTGATCGTCGTGGCCGCGATTCCGACATGCTTGGGCATAGCCATCCTGCTATTCACGCCGATGCGCCTGTCTATCAACAGCTCGACGCTGCTCGGGCTGCTGCTGGCGGTCGGTCCGCTCGTCGATGGCTCGATCGTCGTCATTCATGCCATTCATCGCCATCTTGCCATGGGTAAGCCGCCGCGTAAAGCCGCCGTTGACGGCACGCTCGAAGTGATCTTGCCGGTTGCGGCTGCCACGGGCGTGATGATGCTTGCGGTGATCCCGCTGCTCACGAGCGGCGGCATCACGCAGATCATGTTCGTCGGGTTGGTATGGCCGATCGTCTTCGCGCTGCTGGCGTCGCTTGTCGTATCGGTGACGCTGACGCCGCTGCTGGCGGCCTATCTGTTCACAGGCGGGGAACAAAAACCGTTCGCGTGGCGCACGCGCCTCGACGAAACGGTCACGCGCTGGCTTGGACCTGCACGCGGGGTGCTCGCGAAGATCGACGATGCATATCGCCGCGGCCTGCGTTGGAGCCTGGGCAACCGGCTCACGCTGCTGGGCGGCGCCGCCATTTTGACGTACGTCGCGGTGTCGTTGCTTCCGTTCATCGGCAGCGAGATGATGCCGCTTGCCGATACCGGCCAGGGCAGCGCCTACCTCGAAGCTGATCCCGGCTCGTCCTTTGCCGCGACGAACGCGAAGGCCAACGCGTTCGAACGCATTCTGCTCGCGCAGCCAGAGGTGCAGCGAGTTTCAGCGGAAATCGGCGAGGAGCCGGCCGGCTCGTACTTCACCGGGGGTGCGATGAACGGCGTCAACGCCGCATCGTACACGATCACGTTTGTTCCCAAGGAAGACCGCAAGCGCACCATTTGGCAGATCATGGACGCCGCGTACCAGCAGGCCATGACGACGATTCCCGGCATCCGGCGGCTTGCGCTCAATCCGATGGGCAGCGACGTCATGTCCACCACGAACGCTCCCGTGGAGCTACTGCTGAGCGGCCCCGATCAAGTCGAGTTGCATCGGCTTGCCGACCAGGTCACCGCTATCGCCCGCAAGGTTCCCGGCCTCGTGCAAACCGCAGCCTCGACGACCCTTGCGCAACCCGAAGAAAACGTCATCGTCGACCGCACGCGCGCATCGCAGATCGGACTTATGCCGAGCGACGTGCTCATGCAGGCCTACTTCGCTACCCACGGAGGCCTCACCACGGAGTATTTCAACCCGGAGAACCTGCGTCACGACACCATTCTCGTCCGCTATTCCGATCAGGACAGAGCGACGTCGGGCGACCTATCGCGAGTTCAGATCGTGGGCAAAGATGGGCAAGTCGTGCCGCTGATGGCTTTGGCGCGCATCGTGCGTGCCGTGGCACCGACTGCTATCGAACACGATGGGCTGCGTCGCACGGTGTCCGTGCTTGGTTACTACCGCAAGGGCGGGCGCGGCGAGATGGCGCTCGATTCGGACGTCGTCATGGGAGCGAGCGCGCAGGTGCCGTTCCCGGTCGGTTACGGCATCGAGATGCGCGGCGACATGACGGAGATGATGAGCAGCTTCCAACGCCTGATCGGCGCCATGGCGATCGCTGTGGTCTTCATCTACCTGTTGCTCGTCGCGCAGTTCCGATCGTTCGTCCTGCCCCTGGAGATGCTGCTGGCGATTCCCCTGCAGTTGCTCGGCGTCTTCGGCGCCCTCTTGCTCGCGCACCAAAACTTCTCCACGGTATCGATCCTGGGCATCGTGGTCGCTAACGGCATGGCGGTCAGCAACGCCATTCTGTTGCTCGACCTCATCCTGCGTAAGCGTGCGGAAGGCATGCCACGTGATGCGGCGATCCTGGAAGCCGGCCCGATCCGTTTGCGCCCGATCATGATGACCACGATCGTCAGCATCATCGTGCTCGCGCCCGTGGCGTTTTTCCCCAAGACCGGCGTGGATGCGTTCTCGCCGCTCGCCACGGTGATCATCGGTGGATTCGGTATCTCCACCCTGCTGACGCTGTTCATCGTGCCCGTGCTCCATGCGACGTTTGACGACATTGGGGAGTGGTGGCGTCGGCGCGGTGCTCGGCCTGCCGAGGAAACCTCTCATGCGTAACGCACTGCTCGCGTCGCTCCTCTTCGTCGCGCTGGCCCAAGCGGCGTTGACACAGCCCGCGTTTGCGCAACCGCAAGTGTGGAACGGTCCGCTGTCGCGCGAGCAGGCTGTGCTGCGTGCGACGGCGGCCGGCTTCGACGTGCGTATGGCGCGCGCGGACGCTTCAGCGGCGCGCGGTCAAGCCCTAGGGCAGCGGAGCGCCGTGTTGCCTCAGGTATCGCTTTCGGGCAATCAGATCAACGCGCACCTTCCCCAGCTCGGCATGCCCGAGGCGACGCAAACGTATGCGTCAGCGACGGCAAGCGTGCCGATCATCAACGTCGCCGGCTATTCCGGCGTGCGCATGGGACGACGTTTGGCCGACGCTTCGTCGGCGGATCTCGGCGGCGTTGTCGACGACGCGGCGTTCGCAGCCGTGAAGGCGTATGACCGAGCGGTGCTCGGCGCGGGCGTGGCGCTGGCGCAACAAGTCAGCGTCGGCGATCAAGAAGCTAACGTCCGGCTGGTCGAGCTTCGCGTGCAGGCAGGCAAGACGCCGCGCTACGAGCTGGCACGCGCGCGGGCCGCTCTGGCCGGCGCGCAACAGATGGCAGAGGACGCGGCCGCCGAACGCGATGAGGCGCTCAACGACCTGAAACTGCTCTTGGATTTCGACATGATGTCCAATCTCGAACTCCCGAACAGCTTCTCGACACCGGACTTCAACGATACGCTCGCGACCGCAAGTCAACGAGCGCTACGCCAACGGCCGGCGGTAGCCGCGGCACGGCTGCGCATCGATGCTGCGCGCGCGGGTCTGGACCAAGCGCGAGCCGCATACCTGCCGACGGCCGCACTTACGGCGCAAACCTACAACGGCAGCTCCAATCCGCCGCTCGGTGCTTCAGGTTCGCAGGTCGGCGTGGCCGTCACGTTGCCGATCGTCGAAGGCGGCGCGCGCCACGCAGCGGTACTGCAGGCAAGCGCAGCGCTCGAAAAGGCACAGGCAGACTACGAGCGCCAGCAGTTGATGGTGCAAGACGATGTGGCCAACGCGTTGCGCGAGCTCAGCGCAGCGCGCCAGAACCTGCAAACTGCCCGAGCAGCCACGAACGATGCGCTAGAAAATCTTCGCGTCGCGAGTTTGCGGCAGAAAGCTGGCAAGGCCATCGAGCTCGAGGTACTGGATGCGCTCTCGACGGCTGCCGCCGCCCGCATCACCCTGCTTCAAGCCCTTGAACGCTACGACGTGGCGATCGCCGGCGTGCATCATGCCGCGGGCGATCCATTCCAGCAGTAAGGAGTGACACATGAGGAATATTCTCGTCGCCGGTCTCATGACGATTTTTGTGACGGCGTGCAGCTCCAGCCATACCGCGGAGGCACCGGCTGGGATGTCTCCCGTTTCTGCGTCGGGAGAGTACACGATGTCGCTTTCGTTTGATCCGACGCCTCCAAAGCAAGGGAATGAAACGATCGTGATTGCGCTCAAAGATTCGGGTGGGAAGGCAGTGACCGGCGCCGTCGTAAAGTCAGCTGCTCACATGCCCAGCATGGGGATGACCGGCCCTTCAATGACGTTTCAGGACAACGGGGATGGCACCTATTCAGCCGTCGCCAACTTGAACTACAAAACGAACTGGGTCTTCGACCTGACGGCGACGCAAGGTGCCAACGCGAGCAAGGCCGAGTTCAAAGCGGACGTTCACTAGAATGAAACGCGGTGGCTTCTTCGCGATCCTCGTTTCGATAGCGAGCGGGGTCCCGCTGCTCATCGCTGCGTGCGTCAGCCAAGTAAGAAAGGGCATGATGGATGGCGGCATGATGGGCGGCATGATGAACGTGTCGCAGCACGACATGAGCACCTATATGGAGATGTTCGACCATCACACGGAGCTGCGCCGCAAAGTCGAGCATTTACCGAATGGCATCCGGACTACGACTGAATCGGACAACCTGCATCTCGTGAAACTTTTGCACGAGCACGTGCCGAGCATGTACAAGCACGTCAACGACGGACAAGAAGTGCGGTGCATGAGCGACAGTCTTCCGATCATGTTCCGCAACGCGAAGAAATACCAGCGGCATTTGGCACTGACACCGAAGGGCGTTTCCGTCACCGAAACGAGCAGCGACCCCGTCGTGCTTGCCGCCATTCTGCGCCACGCGAACGAGGTGAGCGGGTTTGTGCGCGACGGCATGCCTGCCATGATGCGCGGGATGATGCGCTAGCGCCGATCTTACACGGCGGAAGGAGGAGCATCGGCGGATGTCTATATACTATCATTCTATAGATTGAGGGAACATGGACAAAGCCGCAGATTTCAAAGATCAGATCTATCAACACTTCGCTCGAATCGGCAAGGCGGTTGCAAGTCCCCGTAGGCTTGAGATTCTTGATTTGCTGTGTCAAGGGGAAAAGACCGTCGAAGAACTGGCGGAGCACGCTCGCATCGACATCAAGAACGCGAGCGCTCATATCAAAGTTCTGCGCACGGCGCGGTTGCTTGACTCGCGACGGGACGGAAAATACGTTCACTACCGGCTAGCGGATGAGGCCGTCGGGTCGTTTTGGCTCTCGCTTCGGTCTTTAGCTGAGCGTCGACTTACCGAGATTAAGGAAGTCGTTCAATCCTATTTCGCGGAGCCTGAGCGCATGCATCCAGTCGACCGGCGGACGCTCTTGGCAAAGGCGCGGAGCGGGGATGTCGTGGTGCTGGACGTTCGGCCCACGGATGAATACGCAATGGGGCATTTACCGCATGCTCGTTCGCTGCCACTTTCTGAATTGAAGCAGCGACTCGGAACACTTCCGCGCAGCAAGCAGATCGTCGCGTATTGCCGAGGGCCATACTGCGTGCTCTCGCACGCAGCCGTGGAGTTTTTGCGCAGGCGCGGGTTCAAAGCAATGCGCTTGGACGACGGCGTGCTGGAGTGGCACGCCGCCGGTCTACCGGTCGAAAGGTCAAAGCACAGGGCGACCGCATCGTGAACCGCTAGTAAGGGAGTCAACGCTGTGCTCTTTCGGCAAATACTGCATCAGGATAAGGCGTGCGCGTCCTACGTCTTCGGCTGAGGGAGTCGCGGCATCGGCGCCGTCGTTGACGCGCGCGCTGACCTCGACACCTATCGTGCGATCGCCAAGTCGCTCGGGCTCAAGATTCTCTACGTGATCGACACCCACGTGCACGCTGACCACATTTCCGGAGGTCGTTCGCTCGCGGCGGCGCTGGGATCCGAGTACTGCCTCCACGAGAGCGCGCCGGCGCTGTTCGGATTTCGGCGAATAAAAGACGGAGAAGTGCTCGACCTCGGCAACGTCGCGATACGCGTGCTCCATACGCCTGGTCACACGCCCGACAGCGTCTGCCTCGCGGTGATCGACCGGACACGAGGCGACGAACCGTGGTTCGTCTTGACCGGCGACACGTTGCTCGTCGGGGATGCGGGCCGTCCGGATTTGAGTCCCGAGCGCGATGCCGATGCGATCTACGACTCGCTGCACCAACGCCTCGCGCCGTTGGCTGACGATATCGAAGTGTTTCCAGCACATTTTTCAGGCTCGGTGTGCGGCCGCGCGCTGAGTGGCAAACCATCGAGCACGCTCGGCTTCGAGCGGCGCCACAACACCGCGTTTGCGCCTCGTTCGCTCGACGAGTTCCGACGCTTCGTCATGGACTCGCTGCCTCCGAAGCCACCTGAGTTCGAGCACATCGTCGAAGCTAACCTCGGTCGGGGCTCTGCCTAGACGAATCATGGTCACAGGCGCCGGCGGTCCACGACTGGGACTGCGTGAGAACCTCGCGCAATTCTTACTCCTCGTCCTCATCAACGCGTTCGTCGGTGGCATGGTGGGTCTCGAACGCTCGATCTTGCCGTTGCTCGGTCGCGACGTGTTCCACATCGCATCGACGACGGTCGTCTTGTCGTTCATCGTCAGTTTTGGCATTGTCAAGGCGCTCACGAACCTCGCGGGCTCAAGACTAAGCGATCGCGTCGGGCGGCGACGCCTCTTGGTTATCGGTTGGACCGTGGGCCTATTCGTCCCGGTCATCCTGCTGTTCGCGCCGACGTGGGGCTGGGTCATCTTCGCTAACGTCCTGCTTGGCATCAATCAAGGCTTGTGCTGGTCGATGACGGTCATTATGAAGATCGATCTTGTTGGGCCAAAGTCGCGCGGACTGGCGATGGGATTCAATGAGGCGGCCGGATACATGGCGGTCGCCGTGACAGCGTATGTGACCGCGCTGCTCGCGCAGGCTCATGGGCTCAGACCACTGCCGTTTGAGGTCGGCATCGGCATCGCTATCGCTGGCTTTTTGCTATCGCTCTTGTTCGTTCGGGAAACCCATGGATACGCAAAGCAGGAGGCTAGAGCGCACGCCGCGGACGAGCAGCCGCGCTTTTCGGAAATCGTTGTGCGCACATCTTTTCGAGACCCAGCGCTGTCGTCGTGCAGCCAGGCCGGTCTCGTAAACAACCTCAATGACGGGATGGTATGGGGCTTGCTGCCGTTGATGGCGTCAGCGGCCGGGTTCTCGCTAGTGCAGGTCGGCATCGTGGTCGCTGCCTACCCGTTTGTCTGGGGGCTGCTGCAATTGTTCACCGGCGCGCTCTCAGACGCGGTAGGCCGCAAATGGCTCATCGCAGGAGGCATGATGCTACAGGCCGCCGCCATCGCCGGGTTCGTACTTTATACTTCGTATTCTCTCTGGCTCGCGGCGGCGGTTCTGCTCGGTGTCGGCACGGCGATGGTGTATCCGACGCTCCTCGCTGCGATCAGCGACGTCGCGCATCCGAACTGGCGCGCCTCAGCGGTGGGCGTGTATCGCTTATGGCGTGATTCGGGTTATGCGGTCGGCGCACTGCTTTCGGGCGTCATCGCCGACCTCGCGGGAATGTCGGCCGCGGTCATAGTCATCGCTGCGATTACATTTGCGTCGGGCGTCGTTGTAGCGGTTCGAATGCCAGAAACGTTGCCGGTGGTCATGCAGGGTGGACTCACGTCCCGGAAACGGTGAATCCGACGTCCCGAACAGCTGAGGCCGGGCGTCCCGCGCTTTGACGTAGGCACTAATTTTCATGCTGGTTCGTTACCATGCTGAGGAGCCAGCCATGTCCAAGATAGCAATCATCAATAAGAAGGCGGACGCGAAGAAGTCCAAATTGACGACGGCCGAGATGCACGCCTATTACATCGCGATCCTCACGACCCCGCGCTTGCTGTTCCGCAAACCCTAAAGAATTTATAAAATGTGGTAAGCTAGACTTCGGTCTGGCCGTCACGGGCGCGACTCCGGTCGCGCCCCAATTTTTTTAGAGCTGGTCGATGATCTGGCGGCAGAGCGACTTCAGCACCGGATCGCTCGAGAAGCGCTGCGCGCTCTCAAACAAACCCTTCGCCTGGGATTCGTTGCCTTGCCGCAACCGGATAGCGCCGCGCAAGAAGAAGGCCTTCGCATACGTGCTGTTGAGTTTGATCGCCTCGAGCGACTCGCTATCCGCCGCGACCAAATTTCCAGTGCGGTACTCAGCCAACGCGCGATCGTAATGCGCCTGCGAGTATTGCGGGTGCAACAACGCGGCGACCGCGAAATCTTTGGCAGCTTGATCGACACGGCCCTCAAGATAGTGCGACAGCCCGAGATCGAAGTGGGCGCGCACCGAATTGGGGTGATCGCTGATGATCTCCGAGAAGATCGTCTTGGCGCCCGGCACATCGCCCAAGGCGAGGTCGGTCACTCCTAAGTTGAAGAGCGCCGGCACGAAGTCGGGTTGCTGTTTGAGGCAGGCGCGGAACTGGTCGGCGGCGTCGGAGTACTTGCCAAGCGCGTAGAGGTCGAGCGCGCGATCGTAGCGCGCTTTGATGTCCTCCGGCGCAAGGGAAAGCGCTTCATCCAATTTTGCGATGGAGCCCGAGTAGTCGCCGCGATGGTACAGATTGATGCCCTCGCCGATCAGCGAATCCACGCGCAGTTGGCGGAAGAAGCTGTCAGCCCACGCGCGAGAAGCCACACCGGCCACGAGTGCGCTCGCGAGCAGACCCACGAAGAGCAATGACGCAGCCGATTTTTTCATAGCACGTACTCGGGCACGTGCGGACCATAGGGACCCGGCGGCGGCGACTGACCCGGGAAACTGAACGGATCGTGGTACGGCTCCCACCTCGTGTAGATGCCGCCGACCATCGTATGCGCGAAGACCTCGTCCGCGGCGGCGCTCGACGTCGCTCCACCTGGCCCGATGGGATCGATCAGCCGATACGTGCCCTCATCGTCCGGACCGGCCGGACCGTTGATCGCGCGATCCACGAGCGTGAACACGCCCGGCCCGGCCGCGCTCGCGGCCGCACCGCGATCGCCCGGCACCGGCGTGATGACCAGCGCTGCGAATGCCAGCGCCACAACGCCCGTTGTGAGCCGCCCTGCCAGTTTGATAATTTCCGTTTTCATTTAGCTATCTTTCTGAGCCCTAAGCTTGAGCATACCACAGATGCGACTAGTGCACGAGAGCGGGCAGGCGCACCGTGAAGATGCTGCCTTCCCCTACCCGGCTCGACACCGTGACATCGCCCCCATGCGCCCGTGCGATCCAGCGGCACAACGGCAGCCCCAAGCCGTGCCCGCCGCGCCCGTTGCGCTGCACCACGTCGGCGCGGTGGAAGCGCTGGAAGATCTGGTTGAACTCCGATGCCGGGATGCCGTCGCCGGCGTCGGCCACAGCCACGTACGCGTTGTCGCGATTCTGCCAAACCGCGACGGACACCGGCGCAGATTCCGGGCTGTACTTGATGGCGTTGTCGACGAGATTGGCCACCATCTGCGAGAGCTTCAGCTCGTCGCCGAGCACGAGCGCGCTTTCGCCGCGCGAGACTTTGAGATCGATGCTGCGCGCCTCGGCGAGCGGCTGCAGATCGCGGACCACGCCATTGACGACGTGCGAGAGATCGGTGGGCTCGCGGGTGAGCGCGCTGTCGGCATCGACGTGCGCTAACACCAGCAGCTGCTCGATGAGCCGCTCCATGCGTTGCGCCTGTTCGTCGATGATGCGCAAGCGCTCGCGCACCTCTGGCGAGACCTGTTCGTCCCCGTGCGGCGACGACTCCATGCGGATGACCGCGAGCGGGGTACGCAAATCGTGAGACGCGTCATTCGTGAACTGACGCTGCAGCTCGATCGCCTGTTCAAGCGGGCGCAATGAAACCTTCGCGATGAAAAACGAGGCGACCAAGACGACGACCAGCGCGCCGAGATTCACAAGCACCAATTGCCAAGCGTACAGTTCGAGTTGCCGCTGCGCGCCCGCCAAGATCACCGGATCGTCTTCGCGGAAGGGCGCGATGTCCTGCAGCACCACGATGCGCAGCAGCGCGTACACCGCGATCGAAAAAGCGGCGAGCAGCAGCACCAGGACTCCGCTGATCGCCAGCGTCAAGCGCAGTCGCGGAAGCCTGCCGATCTCCGAACCCGCTTGGACGATCCTCATGATTTGTCGATCGTGTACCCCACGCCGCGCACCGTGCGAATGGTCGTGCTGCTGCCGCCCGCCTCCAACTTGCGCCGCAGCATCTTGACGTACACCTCAAGGATGTTGCTGTTGCCCTCGTGGTCGGCGCCCCACAGGCGGTCGAGGATCGCGTCCTTGCTGAGCACGATGCCCGCGTTCTCCAAAAGGTAGAGCAACAGGCGATATTCGGTTTTGGTCAACTGCAGCACGTGGCCGCGCAACGACGCCTGATGGCGCAGCACGTCGATCGAAAGATCGCCAACCGTGACCACGCGAGGCCGAAAATCGGAATGCGGCCGGCGCAGCAGTGCGTGCACGCGAGCGAGCAGCTCGGGAAACGCAAACGGTTTGGGCAGGTAGTCGTCCGCGCCGCTGTTGAGTCCAGCGACGCGATCGCCTACCGCGTTGCGGGCGGTCAACATCAGGATGGGCGTTGTGATGCCTTGGCGTCGCGCCTCAACGCACACCGAGAAGCCATCCCGCTTCGGCAGCAGCACGTCCAAGATGGCGAGCTGGTAATCGTTGCCGCACAGCTCGGTGAGGCCCACGTCGCCGTCACCGGCGGTCGTGACCACAAATTTTTGAGCCTCCAACGCTCGCCGCAGCGAGGAGGACAGGCTCGGGTCGTCTTCAACAAGCAAAAGTCGCATAGTGGTTAGTTCGCCGCGCGCGAAAACGCTTGCCTGCGTTGGCTGGCGCACTGTTTCACGCGTTTTTCAGCGAGCGTCGGCGCCCTCCTCGACGTCCTCGATCTCGCCGTCTTCAAACGCGAACGAACCTTGCGGGAACTTCACGAGATACGGCAGGTATGGGCTGTTGTCCATGCTCTCCAAAATCCCGATGGCGCCTTGTTCGACTTTGCCGTCCGCGCCGAGATCGAGGGGCCGCAGCAGTCGTACGGGCTTCCCCACTTCCATGCCGCCAACTTCGACAACCGCCTCGAACGCTCATGTAGTGCCGGGGCTTTAGCCCCGGAAAATGTATCGCTCCGAGCGAAGCTCGGATGTAGTGCCGGGGCTTTAGCCCCGGAAACGCCAACGTCCGCGCGGTGGAAATAACCCCCGGAGCGACGGCTCCAGAGGCCGTCGCCAACGGCATCGACACGCTTGCGGCCGAGAACTTCGAGGCGCTGCGCGAAGATCGCATTGCGTTGGTGACGACCGATGGCACCACGATGCTCGACGGCAGACGCAGCATCGACGTGCTGGCTGCCCTCGACGGCGCATCGCTCTACTTCATCTACGAACCCGACTTCAGCGGCGAGACGAATCCCGACGGAGCCGCCGACGCGACGACCAACGTGCCGATCATCGCACTCGACAGCGACGAAAGCCCCACCGAATCGCAGTTGGAGAGCATTGATAGAGTGCTCGTGGATCTTCCGGACTGCGGCAGCCGCCTCACGCCGATGATCGCGCTGCTCGGTCACGTGCTCGAAGCATGCGCGCACGCCGGAAAACCGGTTTGGGTGCTCGATCGACCAAACCCGCTCGATGGTTTCAACGTCGAAGGCCCGTCCAACGACGCGTCCATCGAGTCGCTGTTCTCCTATCAGCCGCTGCCGCTGCGTCACGGCCTGACGCTGGGCGAGCTCGCGCGCCTGCTCAACCGCGAACGCGCCATCGATGCTGATCTGCGCGTCGTGACCATGGCCGGTTGGCAGCGCGCGTATCTTTTCGAGAACACCGGTCAGCGCTGGGTCGAGCCGCTTCCCGGCATCAGCTCGCAGCGCGCCGCGCTGCTGTACCCCGCGCTCGGCCTCTTCGAAGAGACGAACATCTCGACCGGCTCGGGCACGAGCGAACCGCTATCATTGTTCGGCGCGCCATGGTTGGACGGCGCGCGCCTCGCAACGGAGCTGCACGAGGCGAACCTCGCGGGGCTGAAGGCGGAGCCGCGTGAGTTCACGCCCGACCCCAAAGAGATCGTCTTCGGCGGTCAGCGCTGCGGCGGGCTGCGCTTCACGATCGACGACGTGCAAGCATTTTCCCCGCCCGCTCTCGCGCTCGCGCTCGTCAAAGCGCTGCGCCGGCTGTATCCGCAGCAGTGGGAGTATTCAAAACTGGAAGCGCTGTTAGCGCGCCCAGACCTCATCGAGGCTATCGAGGATCAAGCGCACGAACTCGATGACCTCTGGGTGCCGGATCCGGAATTCTTCGAGGTGCGCGCGAAGTATCTGCTCTATTGAGGGTTATCGCACTGATGCAGCGGGTCGGTCGGCGTCGGTTGCGGCGTCGGCACCGACACGTTGAACTGGAAGTTGCTGAAGGTCTGCGTGCCGACGGCCCGGATATGGTGCAGCCTGACGTCCGAACTCTGCGAGGTCACCACGTTGTAGCCATTGACTTGAGCGTAGGTCTGCGTGAGGCGGATGTGGTCGGCCGGGTTTTCCCAATAGTACCAGTCGACGTGCTTGAGCGTGCCGTCGCTCCGCCCGACGAAGACGTCGAGCGCGGCGATCTCGCCGCGCACTTTGGGCACCATGTGCATCTGAAACGCGTCGGGCGCCACGCTCATCGTGATGTTGAAGCAGTGCGGCCAATTGGTCGCGTTGCTGAACGAACCTTGCACCTTGGTGATGCCCTTCATATAGAACGGCGTGTGCGGGTAGTCGAAGATCGTATAACCGGGCTTGCCGTAGAACAACGTGCCTTCGAGCACCGGATGCAGATACGGGAAATTGAGTTGACGCAGGTCGAGCACGGCGTGGGCGATGTACGACGACATGCCGGGGTTGCGATTCACCACGAGCGAGATGACGTCGGGAATAGACCTGGCATCAGGACTCGCCGACGTCGCAACCGTCGCGCCGGCTGGGCTTGAGGAGCCAGCAGCCAAGCTGCCGCCCGCGCTCGCAACGGCGAGCGCCGCGGCCAGCGCGGCGATCCAGGTTCGAAAACATGGGTGCATTAATGTTTTTCTTTCCATTAACCAAACGACCCGACCCGCTCAAAAGTCGCGCGCTTTGTCCCTATTAATGGAAACCTCACACGCAGCTTGATGTAGTGCCGGGCCTTCAGCCCGGAAACATGTCGATAATTGTAGTGCCGGGGCTTTAGCCCCGGAAATGTAGCGACCCGAGCGAAGCTCGGGTGTAGCGTTCCGAGCGAAGCTCGGATATGTGCTCCCGCGCACGCCCTCGCCCCGCGGAAGGGATGCGCCGCTCGGAACAAAACGAGTGTGTTAGTGAAGGCCATGCGGCAACGGCGCGCCACCTTGCCCAAAAGGCGGCCGGAGCTCTCGACGATCGAGCGCCGGCGCCTAGAATACTTGGGCGAAGCCGGACCAGTCGCGCGCCCATACTCGCGCGCGGCGCGCGGGTTTGCGGCAATGGTGATCGCGATGTCCGGCGGAGCGCTCGGCCTTGGTCTGCTCTTAAGCACAAACGCTGCGCCCGACCCCTCGCGCCTCATCGCCGCCACGAATGCATCCGCGGCCTCATCCACGACCTTATCCCTGACCGCACGCGCGACGTCATCGATAACGTCACGCACCACGGCATCCACGACGTATGTAGCGTTCCGAGCGAAGCTCGGAGCACAGCGCGCGCAAATCACGAGCGCTGGAACGTTCACCCTCGTTCCAAAGAAAGCTGGTCCGCTGCCGCCATTCCATCTCGAAGCGCAGCCGTGGCGCCTGACCGCCGACGGCACGTGGGTCGCGACCGTGCAGGCGGCCTACCAAAGCGTCGCCGGCGAGAGCGAGAACAAACCGCGCGCGAAAGTGGATTTCAGCACGTCAGATGGTGAAACGCTCGAACTGGATCCGTGGCTGTATCAGAATCCGGCGATTCTGATCACGCTTGCGCATAGCGGCCAGGTGGACGTCAATGCCTCCTCCATCCTGCCCGACGTCGGAAGCGCGAACCTCACGCTGCCGGCGCCGCCGGACGACGCCTCCTCATTCGTCGCTGTCGCCAAAGCCATCGGGCCGCATCTCGTGTCGATCGGCTGGTCGCCGCTTGCCCAGGGAGAAAGCGTCAGCGAATATCGCGTGTACCGGCGCCATCCGGAGGGCACGCGCGCGCTCATGGCCGTGGTCTCGCCGGGCGGCCACGCGTGGCGCGACACTTCAGTCTCGTCCAGCCAACCGTATCAGTACTCGGTCGTGGCGCAGCGCCCCGGCGGAGACCTCATCGCGGTCGCCGAGCCGCTCCAGACACCGGGCGAGATGCCGCTCACGACGCTCACCACCATTTCGGGCAAAGGCATGTTCTTGTTCTTCTCGCCCGACACCAACGACCCGAACAGCTACGCGCAGTTCGATCCGTACGAAGTCGTGGCCAAAGCCGCAAAAGCCGGCGTCGGCGAACTCGAGCTGCGCATGTCGCGCGGCACCTTCTTCGAAGCCGCAAGCAGCGAGTCGCAAGCGTGGCTTGACCGTTTGATCGACGCTTCGGCCTCCGCCGGCATCAAATTGCTCGCCTGGTCCGTGCCGCGGCGCAACACGGCCGAAGACGTCGCCGAGTCGGTGATGCTCGCGCGCTATCGCACGCCCGCCGGCAACGGCTTCGCCGGCTTGGCCCTCGACTTGGAGCCGGGCGACCAGTACATGGGCCCCCGCCCGATGGCGAGCGATCGCATGGCCGGCTACATGGAGATGGCGCGCCAAGCGGTGGGGCCGGACTATTTGCTCGTCGCCACCGTCATGTCACCGCGCCTCACGCGCTGGACCAACGACGACTATCCGTATTCGCGCATCGCTCGCTACGCCAGCGCGATGCAGCCCATGGAGTACTGGCACCACTATCGCGGCGACGCGCACCACGAGTACGCGCGCACCGACGTCACCGGCCACTGCTCAGACGTGGTGGGCCTGACGCAATCGTTGGCAGGACGCCAGCTGCCGGTCAACGTGGCAGGCCAAAGCACAGACCTGGGCAGCACCGGCACGCCGTCAGCGGACGAGCTGGATTGGTGCCTCGGCGCGGCGAAGTCCGCCGGCGCTATCGGCGAGATGTTCTTCAACTGGCGCGGCACGACGGACGATCAATGGGCTGCCATCGAGGCATACCGCTGGTGATGCGCGCGCGCGTTCCATGAGCACGACGCCGGAACCGGTCGAGCGCATCGACTTGCGTCAAGAGCCGACATGGGAACGTCACGATCGCATGCTGAGCGCCTTCGACCGGCTCGCGCCGAATCAGGTCGTCGAATTCATCAACGATCACGAACCGAAAGCGCTGCGCGCCACGGTCGAAGCCGAGCGCGAGGATATCTCGCTGTGGGATGTGCGCAACGCCGGTGATGGTCGCTGGATCATACGCTTGATGCGTCTGCCCGAACCCACGCTTTCGGGCGAGCCGCCGCGCGTCGCGTTTCTGCGGCGCTGCCGAATCTTCCGCACGGCGCCGAACGACATCATGCGCGAAATCGATCGCATCGCGAAGGAGCGCACCTACCACGATCGCATGGTGATCGCCGCCGAGGGCACCGACTGGAATGAGTTGGGCATCGTGCGCCGCGGCGTGGTTGAAGTGACGCGCGCGACCGATGAGGACCGCGAGATCGTGCTCTACGACGTCTCGCCTTACAGCATGTTCAATGAAGCCGCGGTGTTCGACGAAGGCACGGCCGACGTGACCGTCATCGCGCGCGGCGACGTCGACATCATCGAGATCCCCGCGCTGTTCATGCGCCAATTGGTGCAGCGCAGCCCTGAGGTGGCCCTTGGCGTGGCGCGCTTTTTCGCGCAGCGCCAACGCCGGCTGGCGGGGGCCGCAGGAAACTTGGCGTTCGGCCGAGTGCTGACGCGAATCGCGCGCGTGCTGCTGGACTACGCCTCGCCCGATGCCGGACTGGCGGGCGGCATCGAAGGCGTCGAGCGTATCACGCAATCGGATTTGGCGGCGCGCGTCGGCACAGTTCGCGACATGGGCAGCCGCGCGCTCGCGCACTTGGAAGAGTCGGGCGCAATCGCGCTGCGCCGCGGGCGCGTCGTGCAGCTCAACCGAGCCAAACTCGAAGAGATCGTCCGCCAAGGCAAAGTCTCAAACTAAACGTAGCGACCCAAAATGTGTAGCCACGGACCTTTAGCTCCGTGCAACTAATATGTAGCCACGGACCTTCAGGTCCGTGCAATTTGTAGTGCTGGGGCTTTAGCCCCGGTCAGAGTGTGGCGGCGGCTGATGCCGCGCGCACGACTCCGCCAGAAAGCACGCGAGTACCAGCCCGCCCGCGACGTACGTCTTCAATGCAGCCAACGAACGGTCAGTATCGTAAGGTCGCTTTTCCGAATATAGTGAGCGACTGGACCGAGCTCCAGTCTAAAATGAGGTAAGACAACAGTATCTGCTGCCGATTTCATTCCCGTGACTTTCGAGGATAATCCGTGCGCAAACTTCGTCTGGTTGCTTGTTTTGGGCGCGGGCATACTGCAATCTCCAAACTTGCGACAACGAAGCTAGCAGATATGTTTTGTCTGGATCCACCAGGCTGGGGTTTCCAATAGAGGTGGTGATGATTGCTGTGTTGCCTTCCACTCGCGCGGCAAGGTACTCACCAGCGTGCTTAGTCAATGTTGCTACGCAGGTGGCGTTGCACGTCAGATGCGCAGGATGTCCAATCGAGGAAAGTAGCTGGCTCGCCTCGCGGCGCTCCAACCCCTCCTGGCCGACTCTACGAGAGGGCAACCGAGGATCGTCACATTCCCGTCTCGCTGCGCTGCTCCAGGTTACGATCATGCCGAAAAGCGAACCATTGCGAATCAGCACCGCTCCAAGAATGATCGCAACGATAGCCACAGTCACCACGATTAGGAGGACGACTGTGCGCTTCTGACCGGGCGATCTAGCTCGCTCTTTCATCATCAGTGGCAATCGCAACCGCTGCGGGATATAGTCTTGCTTGGTTCCGCGTCTCCGGGGAAAAACCCCGGACTGACGGGGTAGTCCGCGCCGAACTGATGATATGGTAGTCCGTTCACGAGGCCTCGTGCGTCGCTGACACCAGCAGCCGTGAGCAGCCCCACAACAAAGCCGGCGCTGTTGTAAGTGTTGTAGGCTCCCCACTTGTCAATGTAGCCCAGGCCTGGGAGGTAGAGATTCGGAACGGCGAAGTAAGCAAAGTAGCCATTCGGATAATGCTCGGCCCTGGTTATGAGATCTGTACCGAACGCCGCTGGTGACTCGTTCTCAGGCGGATTTATTCTGACCAACGGAATCATCGATTTCTCTGGATTGTTACTGTAGTTGAGGAAACCACCCCACAGCCTCTGCGGTTCGCCTGTGCCCGCTATGAAAAAGAGGCAACGATACCCCCAATCTCTCGGATGTGTGCGCAACCAGTTCATCGGATCGACAATTAGAAACACATGCACTGGCGTTGGCCAATTGCGAAACGGCCGAAACTCCCAACGCACCTTCTCCACGCGCTTTTCACCTATGTAAACATCTTGAAGCCCAAGAGGATCGGTCAGAGCGATTGGATTGGCACCCGAGTAACCGAACAGATTCAGCCCGCCAGCAATCCCAGACGAATCGGCTTGCCAGTACCTGCCCCACCCAGGGCGGTACCATCGAAACACATTGTAGCTTCGCTCCGTCGCGCCGTTAGCTCCCGTGTCGAATTGCTCGGCCACCTGCCCGGGCAGGCGCAGCGGCTGGTGCACATCGCCTGAGCGCAACGCAAAGATTTTCCCATGGGGTTCGTATTCTGCCTGGTAGGAAATCGTACCGCTTGAGCCCATTTGAGCCAGCGGCGTTCCAAGGTGGTCGCCGAACGCATAGTGTGCGCCACCGCTATCAAGTTGCGCGACAGAACGCCCGCCAAACCAAAGGTAGTCGAACGCGATTGCCGGCTTCCCAGAGGTCGTGAGCGCCGACTCGGCGATTAGATTCATAGTCGGGTCGTAGAATGAATAGCGCGTCTTCGAACCGCTGATGCCCGAAGTGACGGTGCGCCTGTTCCAGCCATCCGAGGCATAGCTCAGTCCATCGCCGCTTGCAAGGATATTGCGCGGCGTATAGGCGTACGTGGCAGAACCGACTTGCGATGATGGCAGATATGGGCATATTGACCCTCCCGAGAGCCTGCGCCCTCACTCTACCACCGGCGCTCGCGCTAGGTAACTGGTGAACTCCGCAAACTTAACGGTCCTCCAACGCGTCTGGTCCCCGACTACGACTTGAACAAGTCGTCGGGCTTATCGATGCGCGAGACTTTCTTTTGCCACCCGCGCATGCGTTGGCGCATCCGCCAGTGGTCGAAGCGCTCCTTGATGCTCGGACCGCGTCCGCCCCCGCCGCCGCGCGGGCGAAAGTCAAAGCGCCCTGCTGCGAACGCATAGGAGAAGACGGCGGTCACGACGATTGCGATCAGCGCGCTCAACTTGTTGCCGTACGCCGCGTAGTTGAGGAAGAACTCCAACGCGGCGCTGATGATGCCGAGCCAGCGCGCCTCGATCGGGATCACGAAGTAGATGTAGATGCGCGCTGACGGATTGAGCGCGCCGAACGCGATGCCCAAAGAGACGAAGTGGGTGACGGCGCCGGCGAAGAAACCGCCGGGCAACGCCGGGGAAAGCGCGTTCAAACCGATGACGGTCATGCCCGCCGCGATGCCGCTCAAGAAGAAGAACGCCACGAAACGCGGCGTTCCCCATGCGCGTTCGAGCGGGCTGCCGAAGAAGTAGATGGCGAGCGCATCGAACAGCAAGCCCAAGATGTTGCCATGCACGAGCGGAAACGTCAGCATCTGCCAGAAGCGGAAGTGCAAGAACCAATCCGGTACCGTCGGCCAACCGAGCCAATCGACCAGATCCTGCATCAGCCCGAAGAAACCGATCACGAAGAACGCTAGCATGAGGCTCAAGAGCGCCCAGATTGCCGGCGTGTCCGATCCCGCGTACGGGTTGTAGCGCATCGCCACAGCTTAAGCGGCAGCGAGCGTCAGCGCTCGCAACACGACCTCCGCGCTAGAATAGAAGTCTTCCAGATCAAGCCACTCGCTCACGGTATGGACGTCGCGCATGCCGGTGCCCAGTATCACGGCCGTGATGCCGCGTTGGTTGAAGACGTTCGCGTCCGAGCCGCCGAGGATCGACACCGTCTCCATCGGCTTGCCGAGATCGCTCGCCGAACGGCGCATGAGACGCACGATCGGCGCGTCGTCGGGCACGTGCATGCTCTCATATTCCCGCTCGCTGGTTTCTTCGAGCCACGCGCGCACCAATTTCCCACCCACTTCGGCCGTTGCACGCGCGGCGGCGTCTTGAAAGCAGCGTCGGATCGCCGCAGTCACCTCATCCAGACGATTGCGATCGTGCGAGCGCGCCTCGCCGCGCACGACGCAGCGGTTCGGGATGACGTTGGTCGCCGTGCCGCCCTCGAGGATCACCAGATTGCTGGTCGTCTGCGCATCCACGCGCCCAAGCGGCGCCGCCGCGATCGCCTCGGCCGCGACCCGCACGGCGGAGATGCCCTGCTCCGGCGCCATGCCCGCGTGCGCCTCCAACCCGTGCACAACGAATTCGAAGCGATCGGCCGACGGTGCTCGCGTGACGAGCTGCGTGGAGAATGGCGCGTCGAGCACGAGCGCCTCGCGCGCGCGAAAACCATCCCACTCCAAGTGCTTGGCGCCCAGCAAACCGATCTCTTCGCAAATCGTGAACGCGATCTCGATGTCTCCGCGCGGCGCGCGACTGTCGACCAGCGCGCGTAGCGCCTCGACGATCACCGCGATGCCGCTCTTGTCGTCGCTTCCCAAGACTGTCGTGCCGTCTGCGCGCATGCGCCCGTCCGAAATCGAGGGCTTCACGCTTTTCCCCGGTCCGACGGTGTCCATATGCGCATTGAGCAGCAGCGGCGCCACGTCGGGCTTCGTGCCGGCAAGCCTCCCGAGGACATTGCCGGTCGCACCGCCGACCGCACTGCCGGCGTCGTCGATGCGCACCTCGGCTCCGATGTCGCGCAACGCCTGCGCAAGCCGCTCGGCGACGGATCGCTCTTCCTTAGAGAGGCTGTCGATGCAGATCAGGTCTCGGACGAACTGCGTCATGCGGTCGCGGTTTATCATCTCCGCCGGATTACCGCCGCCCGCGCGGGGTTCCTCCGCCCGCGTGCGCACGGGCGAGGACTATCCCGAGAAAATCACCAAGCCGAAAGCATGAAGACGTATGAACGCGGAATCGCAAAGGCGCTGCGACATTCCTCGACCGTGTTGCGGGGCAACGCGCTTGGGGATCCGCACGAGCGCGATGTCTGGTGCTATCTGCCGGCCGGATACGAAGCGGGCAAGGAACGCTATCCGGTCATCTACTTTCTTGCGGGTTTCACCGGCAACGGCCGGATGATGTTCAACGCGGACGGTTTTGCCGAGAGCATCGACCTGCGGCTAGACCGCCTCATCGGATCGGGCGCGATGCCGCCCGCCATCTGCGTGCTGCCTGATTGCTTCACGCGCTTCGGCGGCAGCCAGTACTGCAACTCGTCCGCGACCGGCCGCTACGAGGACTATCTGATCGACGAGATCGTGCCGTTCGTGGATGCGCAGCTACGCACGCTCGCGGGCCGCGACCATCGCGGCGTCACGGGCAAGTCTAGCGGCGGTTACGGGGCGTTCCGGCTCGCCATGCGCCATCCGGACGTCTTCGGCGCGCTCGGCTCGCATGCCGGCGATGCCTATTTCGAATATTGCTACAAAGCCGACTTCCCGAAATTCGTGCGCGGCATCGAAAAGGCGGGCGGCGTCGAAAAATTCTTCCACAATTTCGAAGCCATGCCGAAAAAGACGGACGAAGCCATGGGCGTCCTCAACATCTTGGCGATGGCGGCGTGCTATTCACCCAACCCGAAGGAGCCGCTCGGCATCGACCTACCGGTGAATCTCAAGACCGGAGAAGTCCGAGCCGACGTCTGGAAGCGCTGGGAAGCAGAAGATCCGGTGTTCATGGCCCGCGGCCACGCGCAGGCGTTGAAATCGCTGAAGAAGATCTTCATCGACGCGGGCTCGCGCGACGAATTCTCTCTCGATATCGGCGCACGCATCTTTTGCTCGCGACTGGACGAGCTCGGCGTCAAATACACCTATGAAGAATTCGACGACACGCACATGGCGATTTGGTATCGCTACGACCGCTCGTTGACGGAGCTCGCCAAAGCCCTAGCCTAACGCTTCGGCTCTATTCGCATCAACGCGATGCTCGCAAAAACGAGCACCGCTCCGATCCCAGTCTGCACGGCGAGCTGCTCGTGCCCAAGCAAGGTCCCCAATACGACCGCGACGACCGGCGTCACGTACAAAAAGAGCGAGACCCTAGTGGCGGGGATGACGCGCAAGAGCCAATAGTAAGCAAGAAACGCGATCGCCGAACCAAAGATCGTCAAATACGCCAGCGCGGCGACGGCCTGCACGCTGAAGTGCACCGGCGTATGAAGGTCGAGCATCAAAGCGAGCAGTGTCAGCAACAGGCCCGCAAGCAATTGGCTCGGCGCCGCGATCGCCAAGGGCGAAAAATCGGCGCCCCAATGTTTGATCGCAACCAGGCTGAAGGCGGCGATCAATGCAGAGAGCAGCACCGCCGCGACGCCTTGCCAGGGCGCGTGAGCCGCGCGAACGACCTCAGCCCAGTAGATCACGGCGACGCCGCCAAAGCCTACGAGCAATCCCACGACCTTGTACGCGTTGAAGCGCTCGATGCGGAACACGAACGCCGCGATGACGCTGATAAGGATCGGGGTCACGGCGAACAACACCGCGGTGAGTCCGCTTGGCACGGTCTGCTCCGCCCAGTAGATGAGGAAATAGTTCGCCGCGATCGTGGCGCCCTGGAGCAGCACCTGCCCCCGGAACTCAGGCCCGCGAGGCCACGCCGTACGGAACAGCAGCGCGATCGCCATGAGGAGGACGCCCGAGATGACGAAACGCAAGGCCACGCCTGTCGCCGGCGGCACGCCCACCAAGCCCCACTTGATGGCCAGCCACGTAGAGCCCCAGATCCAACAGAGCAAGACGAAGTAAAGATTCGCAGCGACTCGCTTGCTCATCGAAGACTACGGCTCGGCAAGAATTTTCAAGACTTCGGGCAGGAGCACGCGGTTCGTCGTGACCGCGTTGTTGCCGCGAATCGTGCGCCGGCCGGCGAAATCGGTGAGCGTGCCGCCCGCCTCTTCGATGATGGGCAACAGCGCGGCCAGATCCCAGACATTGACCTTGGGATCGAGCATGATCTCGGCACGCCCGGTGGCCACCAGGGTGTGCCCGTAACAATCGCCCCATCCGCGTTGCGCGCCGACCCGTCGCCGCACTTTCTCCGCCGCGGCAAACGCGCTCTCGTCGCTTTGCCCCGCACTAGTGGCCGGGTAATTGAAGAGCACCAGCGCATCGGCCAGCGTCGAGATTGTCGAAACGCGCGCCGCCGCGCCATTGAGGAAACAGCCCTGGCCGCGCGCCGCGCACACGGTGTCGCCGAGCGCCGGAAACGAGGCGACGCCCAACACCGCGTCGCCGCCCGTCTCCAGGCCCACGAGCACGCCGTATATGGGCACCCCGTGCACGAACGAAAACGTGCCATCGATCGGATCGATGATCCAGGTGCGCTCGGAGGCGCCCGTGCGCTCGCCGAACTCTTCGCCCACGATAGCGTCGTCCGGAAAGCGCTCGGCGATGCGTTGCCGCAGATACTCCTCGGTTTCGAGGTCGGCCGGCGTGACGAAGCTGCCGTCAGCCTTGCGTTCGATCTTGGTCTGGTTGCGGAAGTACGGCAACGTGCGCTCGCCGGCGCTGCGCGCTATCTCAACGGCGAACTCGAGCAGCGCGTCAAGGCCGACAGCGGTCATTCATTTGTCGCGCGAATCAGAAACGCGCTCGAAATGCAGCGACAGCGTCTGCTTGACGAAACCCTCGGGCGTGGACTGCGTGAAGACCTTGCTGAGGTCGCCGCTGACCGGCACGAGCAGGCTCGGCTTGAAGACGATCGTGCCTCTGGTCGTGCCGTTGGCGCCGGTCGTCTTGACACTGATGCGCTGATCCTCGTTGATTGTGAGCAGCAGCCCATCGATCTTCGTGACCGCGAAATCGGTATCGACTTTCGCGGCTCCGCGCGTGAGCGACGTCTGCCACTTCGAACCGACGTTGACGCTATCCGTCGCCAAGAATTGCGTGCCGAAAAATTGGAGCAGCTCGCGCGTGGCGTCGCTGATGGTCGATGGCCCGAAGTTCACCGTGCCGTCCGGGGTCACGTTGCCCTGATACTTCGAAGGCGTGCCCTTCTTGTTCATGATTTCCGTGACGTCGATGCCGAGCACGTTGCTCTGGACGGCCATGATGTCGATCCGCACCGTGCCATCGTCGGTGACGAACTGGTTGGTGCTGCCCATACCCTCGTATGATTGCGAGTTGCCGCTGACCTGAAGCGACGTTTTGACCTTATACACCACCTCGCGCAAAGGCGTGATGCCGGGCGGCGCGGTGGCGTCGGCCACCATGAGCGTGCCGGCGGCGAGAAGTCCTACGAGCATCGAAAAAGCCTCCAAGATGTAGCGACTCGAACGAAGTTCGGGTGTAGTGCCGGGGCTTTAGCCCCGGTGTCGGACCCTACACTTAGCGGCTCGGACCTTTAGTTCTTTGCCGGGAGCCGCTCGAAAGGGCGGTGAACGCTCATTCATGACCCTCAAACGCTGCCCCTGGGCGAGAAGCGAGCCCATGATGCGCTACCATGACGAAGAGTGGGGTGTGCCGGCGCATGACGATCGCATCCTCTTCGAGTTTCTCACGTTGGAGGGCGCGCAAGCAGGACTGAGCTGGGAGACGATCCTGCGCAAACGCGCGCGCTATCAAAAGGCCTTCGCCGGATTCGATCCCGCGCGCGTGGCGCGCTTCACGCCGGCGCGGATCAAGAAGCTGATGGGCGACGCCAGCATCGTGCGCAACCGCTTGAAGATCGAATCGACGGTAGCCAACGCCCGAGCGTTTCTGGCAGCGCAGCGCGAGTTTGGCAGCTTCGACGCATATGTCTGGAGTTTCGTCGACGGAGCCCCGATCGACGGCAAGCGGCGCCGCATCTCCGAAGTGCCCGCATCCACGAAACGCGCGGAGGCGTTGAGCAAGGACCTGCGCAAGCGCGGCTTTCGCTTCGTGGGCCCCACGATCTGCTACGCGTTCATGCAAGGCGTAGGCATGGTGAACGATCACCTGCTCGATTGCGCCTGGCACGATCGCGCGCTTGTAGCCACGGAGCTTTAGCTCCGTGCTAGCGCTGCCGGTCGAGCAACCCATCGATGAAGCGCGGCTCCACCGATCCCATCTCCAAAAGCTTGCGATTGAATTCGGCCACGCCATAGCGGCCGTGCCGCGCCTGCCAGGCCTGCATGATGTCGTAATAGCCCGCGAAATACGTCGTGAGCTGGTCGTGCGACAACTCCAAACGATGCCACTTCGTCTCGGCCTGCGCGCGCTCCTGAAACGCTCCGTTCATCAACAGGTTCATGCACTGCGCTTTGGTCAGCGAACCGGCGTGGTATTCGGCGTCGATGATCACGTTGGCATATTCCCGCAGCCGCCACTTCAATTGGAAGAGGCGAAGGCCGACGTCCCCCGCGCCAAAGCCTGAGTCCAGCATCATGCCTTCGGTGTAGATGGCCCAGCCCTCGTCGTACGATCCGCTGGTCCATACCCGTCGGACCAGCGACGGTACGTTGGCGCCGTAACGGAACTGGACGTAGTGGCCCGGCACGGCCTCGTGCAGCGAGAGGATCTGCATCTCGTAATCATTGTTCTCGCGCAAGTACGAGCGCACGCGATCCGCCGACCACGTCGCCGGAATGCGATCGATGTAGTAATACGAGCCCGCGAGGGGCGTGAACGGTCCTGGCGGCGACATGCTCGCGCCGGCCACGCCCGCCATGAACGCCGGCGTGGGAACGACCGAGAGCGTGTCGGGTTTTGGCAGCGGCACGACCGGATGGCTGCGCAGAAACGCCTCGAGCTTGGCCACATCGGCCTTGGCGGTCGCGAACACGGCGTTCGCGCTCGGGTGGTTGTCGGCGAGCCGATCGAGCACTTCGCCGACGACCGCGTTGGTGTACGCATCGCCGCTTTCGAGGTGCCGGCGATCGGCGAAGAATTTCTGGTCCAGCGGCAGCGCCAGGTGCAACATCTCCGCGCGCGTGGCGGCGAAGGCCGCGCGCGCCCGCGCGACGAGCACGGGTCGCGGCGTATCGGTTCCGACGACGAGCTGCAGTTCGCGATCGAACACCGCCGCGCCGACGCGCGGGTTGCCGGTGGATTGCGCGAGCAGCGGACCGCTCAAGAACGCTTGAAGGTCGTGGAGACTTGCGATCGCCGCCGGCAGCGCCGCGAGCATGCGCTTGCGCGTCTCCGGCGAGGCCTGCTTCGCCAATGCGACGAGGTCGTGCTCGTACATGTCGATGTTGCCCAGGTTTTGATCGATCGCGAGCTCGGTGAAGACCCGCGGCGGGTGGTTCAAGTTGGCTTCGGCGGCGCGCACGATGTCGGGAACGAGCTTGATGCGCGACGCGAGATGGCGCAGTCGCGTCTCGAGGGGAGCAAAGGGCCGGCCGGTCAACGAGTAGGCGCCGTCGCCGATCGTGCCCACGAAAATCCCCGGATCGTTCGCGAACGGGCGAAGCGCGGCGTCTTCGAAGAGATCCGCGTCGATCTGATCTTTCAAACGTCGAAGGTCTGCCTGGTCGTCGGTGCTGAGCTGCGCTGCGTCAAGCGCCGCGAAGCGCGCGCGCCAGCCCTGCTCCCAGCGCAGCGATGCGGCGTGTCCGGTCGGCGACAGATCGGGCAACTTGTCGTCGTAGGTGTGGATCCCGATGCCGCTCGCGAACAGCGGATCTTGTGCCTCAGACTCATCCAGGTATTGACTGACGAGTTGTTTGAAATCGCCGCCGGCCGCAGCCGCCCGCACCGGCATCGCCGAGATGACGAGCGTCGCGAGCGCGACGAGGGCCAAAGAGAATAGACGCATTAACGCTCCATCATGTAGCGACCCGAGCGAAGCTCGGGTGTAGCGCTCCGAGCGAAGCTCGGAGGCAAAGATGACAACGGGGACAAAGTGCGCCGCCTCATGGCAAAGTCCTCGTTTCCCTTCACCCCTGACGCCGCGGCGAACGCGCTGCTCGCGCGCGACGGCACCGCACTGCTGATCGGCATGTGCCTCGACCAGCAGGTGCGCACCGAAAAAGCCTTCAGTTCGCCGTTCGTGCTGCGCGAACGGCTGGGCCACATCGACGCGCGCAAAATCGCTGCCACGCCGCCGGCCAAGCTCGACAAGATCTTCCGGACACCGCCGGCGCTGCATCGCTTTCCCGGGATGATGGCCAAGCGCGTGCGCCAGCTGTGCAAGATCATCGCTGAAGATTACGGCAATCGCGGCGCGAACGTGTGGAAGCGCGCCAAGACGGCGGATGATCTATACGCACGGTTGCGCGCCTTGCCTGGCTTTGGCGAAGGCAAAGCCGTCGTCGGTGTGCACGTGCTGGCGAAGTTCGGCGGCATAAAGCCGACAGGCTGGCGTCGCTACGCCAACGAGCAAGCCTTGCCGTGGGAATTCAAATCCGGGAAAAAAATCACGGCATAATCGTACCCACGGACCTTTAGGTCCGTGCACGCAAGTAGTGCCGGGCTTTAGCCCCGGAAATCATCCCGCGCGCCGCAACAACTCGCGCAACGCCGCCGTCACCGCCTCGGGTTGCTCGACGCTCGGCAAGTGCCCGGCCTCCGGAATCGGCGTGAACGTCGCATGCGACAGCGAGGCCGCAAGCTCGCGCGCCTCGGCGATCGGCACCACCGGATCATCTTCCCCGTGGATGATCGCGATCGGAACCGTTGCCTGGCCGAGCAAAACTCGCGAGTCCGGGCGCGCCCCAATCGCACGTTGAGCCGCGATGATCCCAGCCGGCGTCGCGGCTGCGGCCATCGCTCGCACCCGGGCCACGGCGGCAGGCCGTCCGGCGAGCGAGGTCTTCGAGAGGGCCGATGCCGGCGCGCCCTCGATCACGAAAGTAAAACCCTCGGCCTTGATCCTCTCGATCGCGGCGAGCCGAGCCGCGCGCTGCTCGTCGCTGTCGGCGGCTGCGCGGCTATTCACCAGCGCGAGCCCTCGCACGAACTGCGGAGCAGCCCGCAGCATCGCCAAAGCGACGTAGCCGCCCATCGAGCCTCCCGCAATCACTGCCTCCTCCACGCCGGTCCCGCGCAGCGCCGCCAAAAGCTCGCCGGCCCAGTCGTCGAGGCTGGGAGACCCGTCCGGGGCAGGCGATAAGCCGAAACCCGGAAAGTCGGGCACGATCACGCGAAGATCGCCTTGCAGCACGACTCGTTGGTGGTCCCACATCCGCCCGTCCAGCGGCAGCGCGTGGAGCAGGAGGAGGGTCCTCCCATGACCCGCATCGCGGAAATGCATACGTGAATCCACTCTAAGGAGCCCGAAACCGCTCAATCGACCCTGCGGAAGACGGTCCCGCCGCACGAACACGGCTCGATGACAAAGGAAAGGGCGTACTCGACCGTCTCCTTGCCGCACGTGTCGCAACGGTAGGTCCCGGGTCCCGCAAGCTGGCCTACGACGAAGGTCGCCTCGTCCACCCTGAGGGCTTTGCCGAGCGACACAAAAACACTCCTACGCTCGTCATACCTGTATGCCCGACGCAATCGACAGTTTGCTCGATTCCCTGATCACAGGTCCTAGCGAACCTAGTCCTGAGGCGTGGCATCGCTTCGGGGACCACGGCAAGCTGACTCAGCGCTGCCCGCTATTCAAGACGGATAGCATGTGCGGCGCCTGCTGCCTCCACTTCACCGGCGACCTCTTTGAACGTGTGACCGATCACACCGCCTTCGAGGACGCTTACACGCGATTCCGACTAACCGCTCGCCGGGAAGTCACGACCGCCGTTTTTCGCAACCTTGCAGCGCATGCGTGTGGGTATTGCCCAAACAATCCCATCCGCAACGTGCACGATCGCGACGAATCGGTTGGAAGAGAATAGTACGCGTAGCGCTCGAACGATATAGCGCACGCTGACGACAAATGGGGGCGGAACCCGGGCCTTAGGGCGCGGGTTCCTCGTATTTTAACGCCGAAACATCCGAAATAAGGGTATTGAATATGTAGTGCCGGGGCTTTAGCCCCGGGGGTGTAGTGCCGGGGCTTTAGCCCCGGAAATCGGGGCACCGGAGAAACGTCGCCATGAATCGCACGCATCGCGATCGGACCCTACTCCTTGGGTTCTCCCTCGCGGCCGCAGCCATGCTCGGGATGGCCGGCTCGCTCGCGGCGTGCAGCGGCAGCGGCGCAACGGGCGCCATCAGCCCCTTGCCCAGCCCTGGACCTTCGGGGCCGACGCCGACTCCCGGTCCCACCCCACCCATGACCTTGAGCGTCCCGGCGGGCTTTCACGTCACCATGGTCAACACGAACGTTCCAGGCGCGCGCTTTCTCGCGTACGCGCCAAACGGCGATCTCATCGTGTCGCAAACCGACAACGGCACCGTCGTGGCCATCAAGCCGAGCACCGCGGTCAACGCCGCACCGCAAGTCATCGCAAGTGGCTTGCCGCGCCCACACGGCCTTGCTTTCCACGGGAATGATCTCTACATCGCGACATGGACGGGGCTCAGCGTGATCCGGAGCTACCCGACCGGCACGCTAGTCCAAACGCTTTACAGCGGCTTAGCGGAAAATGGGGATCATAACAACCGCTCGCTCGCGATCGCGCCCGACGGCACCGTATTCGAGTCATCGGGATCCGACTGCAACCTCTGCAGCGAGGGTTCAAATCTGCTCGCCACCGTGATGCACATGAACGCTGACGGCACGAATCCTCAAATCTATGCTTCGGGTGTGCGCAACGGCAGCGGTTTGGCTTTCGATGGCAGCGGCCAATTGTGGATGGTGGTTAACCAGCGCGACGATCTGCCGCCCAATCACGAGAACTTGCCGACCGAAGAATTCGACAAGGTCGTCAACGGCGGCAATTATGGCTGGCCGAGTTGCTTCCCGGATAGCACCGGCGCCCGGCAGGCTAATCCCGACTACGGCACCGGCACGCAAAGCTGCGCCGGTCAACAGGCGGACACGTTCCCGATGCAGGCGCACTCCGCACCGCTCGGCATCGTCTTTTATAACGGCTCCATGTTCCCGTCGTCGTACAAGGGCGGCGCGTTCGTCGCGTTTCACGGCTCGTGGGATCGCTCGGTTCCGACCGGCGATAAAGTCGTATTCATCACGTTCACCAGCGGACAGCCCAGCAGCATTATGGATTTCGTGACCGGCTGGCTGCAAAGCGGGTCGTATTTGGGAAGACCCGTCGGGCTTGCTGTCGGAGCCGACGGCTCGCTGTATATCAGCGACGACAAGCTCGGGTACGTCTACCGCATCACCTATGGTTAAATCTAAATGTGGTATGCCAGACTTTAGTCTGGCTTTGATATTCGCGGCCTTGATGGTACTTTCATTACCCGCCTGCTCCGCTCGCGCATCGGACGGCAACCTCCACGTGCCGCCGGGTTTCTCGATCACGCTCGTCAACGCCAGGATCCCCGACGCGCGCTTCCTCGCCGTGGCTCCGAACGGCGACATCGTCGTGTCCGAGCTGAATCGCGGCCAGGTCGTGTCTCTGCCGGCCAACGCAACGCCCGAAACCCAGCCGCGCGTCGTCGCGCAAGGTATCCCCCTCGCGCACGGACTCGCTTTTCGCGGCAACGACCTCTACATCGCGGGCTGGACCGGCGTCACTCGCCTCACATACCCGGGCGGGCAACCGACAGCGCTGTTCTCGAACATGCCGCAGGGCGGAGATCACAATCATCGCGCGCTGGCGCTCGCCAAAGACGGAAGTATTTTCGTCAGCAGCGGTTCGAACTGCAACGTCTGCGCGGAGCCCGACCCGCGCTTCGCCACCGTGCTCCGCTACGACGCCAACGGCCACAACGGTCGCATCTACGCGAGCGGGCTGCGCAACGCGTCCGGTCTCGCCTTTGACGCAAACGGCAGATTATGGGCGGTCATCAACGAACGCGACATGATCGGCGACGAGTTGCCGCCCGAAGAGCTAGTCGAGATCAAGGATGGCGGCAACTACGGATGGCCGTACTGCTACCCCGGCACTGGCGTTCGCGTGCCAAACCCTGAGTACAATGACCCCTCGAAATGCGCCGGCACCGTCAAGTCTGGCTTCTTATATCAGGCCCACTCGGCGCCGCTGCAGATCGCCTTTTACAACGGCAAGCAATTCCCGCAAGCCTATCGCGGCGCGCTGTTCGTCGCCATGCACGGCTCGTGGAACCGCTCGACGAAGACGGGCTACAAGGTCGTGGTCATATTCTTCAAGGGCGGGAAGCCCGACCACGCTGAAGATTTTGTCACCGGCTGGCTCAGCGCCGATCAAAGCGTCAGCGGCCGGCCCGCAGGCGTGGCGGTCGGGCAGGACGGTTCGCTGTACATCTCGGATGACCTCAGCGGCGCGATCTACAAAGTGACCTACAAGCGACCTTGATGTAGCCACGGACCTTTAGGTCCGTGTGTAGTGCCGGAGCTTTAGCTCCGGGAGGAGCCCAATGCAACGCATCATGCTAGCGGCCGTGGCGGCCGCACTTTTGTTGCCCAACGCAGCTTTAGCGTGGGGCCTTCACGGTCATGAGATCATCGGGCGCGCTGCGGTTGCGCATTTGCCCGCCGACTTACCGGCCTTCGCGCGCAGCGACGCCGCCAAGGACGAGATCATTTACCTCCAAAGCGAGGAGGATCGCCTGAAACTGGGCGGCCGCGACACGGATGCCTGGACGCGGGAGTGGACCACGGATCATTACATCGACATCACAGACGATCTCTCGATCGGCGGCGCGGTTTCGATCGACGCCCTGCCGCCGACGCGCGAGAAATTCATGCTCGCGCTCATGCGCGCAACGCCGCCGGTCGACCCGTACGACATCGGCTTCCTTCCATACGCGATCGTAGAGGGCTACGAGCAAGTTCGGCTCGACTTTGCATTGTGGCGGCGAGCGCAGGCCGCACAAACAGGATTGAGCGGCGACCAACTCGCGAAGGCTCGCAAAACACTCGCACTGCGCGAGTCGCTCATCTTGCACGACATCGGCCTGTTCTCCCATTTCGTAGGCGACGGCAGCCAGCCGCTGCACGTCAGCGTGCACTACAACGGCTGGGGCAAGTACCCAAATCCGAACAACTACTCACAAGACAATACCACCCATGCGCAATTCGAATCGGACTTCGTGGACAAGTTCATGGACGCCGGCCAGGTAACGCCCCTGGTCGCACCGGCCGTGACCTTCTCGGCCACCCCGCTCCAGGAGATCCAGACCTACCTCAAGGCGACCGACTCGCAAGTCGTGCCGTTCTACGAACTGAAGAAGAAGGGCGCGTTCGCGTTGGACGACAGCACCTCGGCCGCGCACAGGCAAGGACTGGAGTTCACGCGCCAGCGGCTCGCCTCAGGAGCGCAAATGCTCGACAGCCTGATCGAAACCGCGTGGCGCACGAGCGCCGACATCAAAGGCCGAGAAGATTAAGAGGATCGGCCCGCGGCGTCAAGAGGTGAGTATGGGCTGGATTCCATGTTCTGGTCTCAATTCAGTGGCCGGACTGGTGTGGCTACCGCGATTGTTGGAGAAAGCTCGTCGCTGCGAAACCACGCAGAACGGACATCTCGTCGACGGCTACTGCTATGGCGACAATGATTTCATCGATAAACAGCTCATTGCGTTTTTACGCACGAACGACGCTACCATCTCCACACTCGTAAAAGAGCATCCGGCCGACATCGACGTTGCGAGAATGCTCGTCGACCGGAGCGGGCGCAGTCCTGCTGAGTGCGAGGCTTTCAATAAGACGTTCCGCCGAAGAAACTTTGACTTTGTGCTTCTCGAAGCGGACGAAGGACGGCTTCGGCCCGGCCTCAAGGCGGCGATCTTGAAGTTCACGTACAACAACGTGATGATGCCCGCAATTTACTGGATGTTCCGGCGCGACGAACGCAACCGAAACGCGGGATAAAATCTTACTATCGGCGCACAATAAAGCGGGACCTTTTCAGGCCCCGCTCTACGTGTCGTACCTACTGCGGTCTTGGCGTAACCGCGCTGTTCGGGTGCGTCGCATCCCACTGCAACGCGAGGTCGAGCTGCTGGCGCGCCTGCACCAGGTCGTTGAGCGCACCGACGCGATGGCCTCCATAATCGGCTTGATCGCGCTGGAGACGATCGATGATCCGTTCCAGCGCCATGCGCGCATGCTTGATATCCCGCGCGCTGCCCAATTCGCCGCGCCGGCGATGGTAGTAGGATGGCGTTGGCGTTGGTGACGGGAACACGTCGGCCGCCGCGATGCCAGTGCCGGCGAGCGCGGCTCCGATCGCAGCTGCGGACGTGAGAAAGGTCTTCCGTTCCATGGTGTTCGAGTTCTCCTTATCTCAGTGCGGTGAGAAGAGCCCCTTACACCCCAGTGCGAACTGCCCCGCGCTCGCGCCCGGGCCGACTGGGGCAGTCGGCCCGGACACCTTTTGTGATCTTGTAGTGCCGGGGCTTTAGCCCCGGAATCCGTCCCTACACGAAATTCATTGTTGAGAATTGCGAGCCGAGCACCGGCTGCGAGCCGACGCCGAGCCAGCGCTCGAGCACGGTCGCGTAGACCGAGCGGAAGTCCGTGTGCCATTTCAAATTGCCGTAATCGAGGTCGGTCAAGCTCGGATGGTCTCCGTAAAGCCCGCCCTTCACGCCGCCGCCGAACAGGAACATCGGCGCCGCAGTGCCGTGGTCGGTGCCGCGGTTGGCATTCTCCTCGACGCGGCGGCCGAACTCCGAAAACGTCATCGTCAGCACGCGATCGTCGACCTTATGCGCCGCGAGATCCTGATAGAACGCCGAGATGCCGGTCGCGAGCTGATCGAGCAGCCGATCCTGCGCCGCGCGCTGCCCGACATGCGTGTCAAAGCTGCCGAGGCTGATGTAGAACACCTTCGTGCCGACGTTGGCGTTGATGATCCCGGCGATGAGATTCAAGCCTTGGCCGAAGGGCGTCTTCGGATACTCGATCGCAGGCTTGTAGCCGGCGACCATGTGCGGCAACTGCGTCGAGGCCGCATGCGCGTGATTCTCCACGTCTTGCACCAGCGACAGATACGGTGATTGGAACGGATACTTATAACCGTCGCCGCCGAGGATCTTATCCGCTTCGGCCTGTTCGTCACGAGTGCCGTTGAATCGGAAACCGCGCAGATCGCCGATGGTCGGAACGTCGGTCTTGTCCGCCACCATGATCTTGGGCAGCACCGGACCGACCGCAACGCCCGCGAAGAGGTTGGGCGCGGTGCCCCGGCCCGCAAAATCGAGATAGCGGCCTGCCCAGCCCGTGTCCACGTACTTGTCGGGAGCGGCCGTCTGCCAGATCTCGGTCGAGCGGAAATGCGAAAGGTTGGGGTTCGGGTAATGCACGCCCTGCAATATCGCCATGCGTTGTTGATCGAACAGCGGCTTCAACGGCGCGAGCTTGGGGTTCAAACCGATTTCGCTGTCCAGCCTCACGACGTCGCTGGCCGCGACGTTGATCGTCGGCCGCACGCGATAGTACTGCGGATCGCCGAATGGCACAAGCGTGTTCAAACCGTCGTTGCCGCCCTGCAGGTTGACCACCAAAAGGCTGCGCCCCGCACCGGCGGCCGCGCCGCTCGCCGCAGCAGCGCGCGCTGCCCTGGCAAAGATCGAGTCGATCGCGAGGAACCCGGCGAACCCGCCGATGCTCTGGACGATGAATTGCCGTCTGTTTGACATCATTGCATCCTTAACTTAGCTGATAGGCGGGCAAGGCGAACGCGAGGCTCATCGCACCGCGCACCTTCTCTTCGAAATTTTCCATGGACAGGGAGACCTTGTTGCCGACCGAGTCGGTCTGCACGTAGGACAGGATCGTCTGGCGCTGCTGCGGCGTGGCATCGCCTTGCACCGTCATCCACAGCACGCGGTCGGTGAGGCCCGCGGGATCGTCCATCTTGACCCCGGAGACCCATTGTGAGGGATCGGCGACGTTCGCCGGCATGCGCAGTGCTTGTTGCGAGGCCATGTCGTCCATCATCGTCGCGCCATCGCCCATCGCGGTGTTGCCGGCTGCCGCGGCCGCCGACTTCGCCAACGCGAGCTGGTTGAGATAGTTGACGCGCATGAGCAGCGTGCCCGTATTGACCCACAAAGCGCCGCCGGGCCACCCCGCGACGTTCGGCGGGCGCATCGGCGTTTGGCCCATGCGATCGAGCGCTGCCAACGCGGCCGGCTCAACCCTCGTGGCGCCGAGGGACTTGTGCGCGCCGATGACGAGCTCGAGCGGCGTCTTCACGATCGCGCGATACGCGCGATCCGAGTAGAAGACGTTGGAGCGCAAGATGACGTTCATCAATACGCCGACGTCGTAGCGGGCAGCGCGGAAGCGATCCGCAAGCGCGTTGACCAGTTCGGGCTCGGGATCGTCGTAGATGAAGGCGCGCGCGAACTTGCGCGCCATGTACTTGGCCGTCGCGGGTTGCTGCATGATGATATCAACGATGTCGTCGCCCGTGAAGTTGCCGGTTCGGCCGAGAAACGTCTTGCTGCCGTCGTCGTGGAAGCGCGGGTTGAAGACGGCCGTCTCGCCAAAACGCCGGTTGACCGTCCAGCCGGTGAACGCGCGGGCGCTCTCCCGGATGTCCGCCTCGGTGTAGTTGCCGACGCCCAGGCTGAAGAGCTCCATCAGCTCCCGCGCGTAGTTCTCGTTGGGGAGTTGTGCCCTGTTCTGGTTGTTGTTGAGATACAGCAACATCGCTGGGTCGCGCGAGACCTCGTGCGTTAAACGCGCGTAATCACCCAGCGCGTTGCTTCGGAACAAATTGTTCTGATTGACCATCATCTGCGGCGAGATGCCGCCTTGGCCGATGCCGCTGGTGAAATGGTTGCTCCAGAAATACACCATTTTCTCTTGCAGCGGATTGGGCGTCTGGAGCATGCGGTTGACCCACCACAAACCGGTCAGCACATACGCGCGGCGGCGCTGCATCACATCGGCATTCGGGCCGAACTGGTAGGAGATGTCGCCTTGCGGTTGCGCGGGCAGCGAATCGGGGACGAAATGCACGAGGCGATCGACGGCATGCCCCATGCCGGCTTGTCCGGCCGCCGCGATCTCAGATGGAGAGCCCCCAAATCCCGCGCGCCGGAGGAGATGTGCGGCGAGCCGGGGGCTCCAAGGACCCTTGTATGCGTCAAGGGCCACATTGATGTCAAGTGCTGGACCGGCCGGGCGGTACTCCGCCCCGGTGCCGGTGAGGGGATCTACACTCATATTGAAGTCATTATACGACGGGCAGCGTGAGGGCGACTTGAACCGGCCATGAGAATCGAGTTAAGAAGCGACCCGGGCAGTATACCCGGGCCGCTTGCACCGTAGCATTAGCTATTGTAGTGCCGGGGCTTTAGCCCCGGATATTGTAGTGCCGGGGCTTTAGCCCCGGAGTGGTCTATTTCACCACGTGCCAATCCACGATCAGCGCTTGCTGACCATTGGCGTAGGTGATGACGCCGTTGCCGAATTTGTCGACGGTGAACGTCGCCACCGGCTGGCTGCTGGGGCTCGTGATGACGCCGTTGATGGCGATCGTGGGCGGCGTGCCCGACGTCGTCACCGCAAGCGTGTTGCCGTTGAGCAGCGTGCCGTTGAGGGTCACGTTGATCAGTTGATCGTTCGAGTCGAACTCGACCGAGCCGCTGATCGTGGCTTGACCGATCTGCGTGCCGCCGCTCACCGCGAACGGTGGGTTGACAGGCAGACTCAAGCTGCCGAGCGGACCCTTGACGAACGTGCCGACATGCGTCCCCGCGAAGGTGACGTTGCCGCTGACGTCCGTGGTTTCCGTCGTGTTCTGGAGCACGCCGCTGTGACCGAACGACTCGTCGATGCTCGGGATCCCGACGTTTTCGATGTGGCCGGAATTACCCGAGATCGTGGAGGTCGTCGAGTTCTGCGGCGCGACCGTCAATTGCCGGCCGGACTGCGCTTCGGGGCTCGTCGACGTGCCGATGAAGAGCGACCCGGTGGCGATCGCCGAGAAGTTGCCGGGCGAACCCGTGACCGCGAAGTTCGTCTTGCGCGTGGAGAGCACGATGCCGGAGAGGTTGTAGTTGGTGACCGTCCGGGCGATCGTCTCGCTGGAGCTCGACGCCTTGGTCACGAGCGCCACGGCATCGCGAGCCAATTCCGTGCACGCGTTGTCGTAGAAGAGCTTCAGCTCGTACTGGGTCTGAGTCGGGCTGATGACGGTGACCGTGAACTCCCGGCCATTGTTGCACGAGCCGGTAGTCGAGAGGCTCGCCAGCGGCTTGATGCTGTTGGAGACCGCGGTTCCGTAGGCGCCGTTGAAGAGACCGGCGTCTTCCTGGCCGGATTCGATGGGAGAGAAAGCCGCCTCGGCGCCAGCCTGTGCGACTTCCTGTTGGGAGAGCGTCTGCGTCGTCGGAGCAGGCGGTATGGCGCCGTTGCCGGCTCCGAGTCCCCCGCCTGCGCCGCTGCAGCCCGCCAACGTGATGATTGCCCCAATCGCTAACCATAAGCGCGTTCGCATGATGCACCCTTTCTCGGTGACTTTGCGCGTGTGAGGTCGGAGCGAACTCCGACTACGCGCCAAGCATAATCCGAAAAAGTTCCGCGCATCATGAGGTAGGTGTGAGCCATGCGTGAAATCGCTCTCACGTGAGAGCCGAATGAACCCACCGCCGCCAGATTAAAGCAGTGCCGGGGCTTTAGCCCCGGAAATAAATGTAGCGACCCGAGCGCTAGCTCGGGTGTAGCGTTCCGAGCAGCTCGGATGTAGTGCCGGGGCTTTAGCCCCGGGGGCGCTTACATCAATTGATACGTGGGCAGGGCCATCGAGAGGCTCATCGCGCCGCGCACCTTCTCGTCGATATTCTCGTAATGTAGCGTTCCGAGCGAAGCTCGGATGTAGTGCCGGGGCTTTAGCCCCGGATGTGGTATGCCAGACTTTAGTCTGGCTAAGCCTACATCAATTGATAGGTGGGCAGGGCCATCGCAAGGCTCATCGCGCCGCGCACCTTCTCGTCGATATTCTCAGTCGAGAGCGCGACGGGATTTCCAACGCCGTCAGTGGTGAGATATTGCAGGAGCGTCTGACGCTGTTGCGGCGTGTAGTCGTTTTGCACCGTCGCTGAGAGCACCCGATCGGCCACCGCGTTGGCATCGTCCAGCCTGACGCCCGCGATCCAGCCGCGCGGATCCGGCATTGACGTCTGCGCTGCGGTCGCCGCGCCTGAACCCATCATGGTGGAACTGCTCATCATCGGACCAGCGCCGGCGGCAGCAGGCGTCGGCGTCTTCGGAGGGCGCGTGAACACCACGCGATTCAAGAAATTCAGGCGCTGCAAGATGCTGTTGGAGTTGAGCCACATCGCGCCGCCCGGCCAGCCCGAGACGCTGGGCGGCTGCATCACGGCCTGCCCCATGGCCGCGACCGAGTACAGCACCGGCAAACCGAGCTGCGTGGCGCCCAACATGCGGTGCGTCGCAATCGCCAACTCGATAGGACTGCGGACCAAAGACCGATAGGCGCGACCCGAGTAGAAAACGTTGGAGCGCAACAGCACGTCCAACACGCTCTTCGCGTCGTAGCCGCTCACGCGGAAACGCTCCGCAACCAGTTCGACCAGCGCCGGTTCGGGGTTGTCGTAGACGAACGCGCGCAGAAACTTTCGCGCGATGTATCGACCGGTCGCGGGATGGCGCATGATGACGTCGATCACCTCGTCGCCGGTGAAGGTGCCGGTCTTGCCGAGCACGGTCTTGACGCCGTCGTCGTGCACCGTCGGGTAGAAAATGAACTTGCCGTTGCGGTCGAGGCTGTTGCCCGTGAAGGCGCGCGCGGTCTCGCGCACGTCTTCCTCCGTGTAGTTGCCGATGCCCATGGTGAACAGCTCCATGAGTTCGCGCGCGAAATTCTCATTGGGATGCTGCTTGCGATTCAACGCGCCGTCCAAGAATCGCAGCATGGCCGGATCCTTGGCGATCTCGTGTGTGAGCGCGTCGTAATTGCCGAGCGCATAGGTTCGGAACAGGTTGTTCTGCTGCACCATCATGTCCGGCGTGATGCCTTTGTCGTAGATCACGCTCGTGAAATGCGTGCTCCAGAAGTACACCATCTTCTCGCGCAGCTGATTAGGCGAGAGGAGCATGCGATTGAGCCACCACAGCTGCGTGGCTAGCACCGCCGCGATGCGCTGCTGCGGTGTGGTCAAGGGGCCGAAGGATAGATCGGCCTGTGGCCGCTCGGGCAGCGACTCGGGGAAAATCGCGAGCAGCTTGTTCACCGAAAGGTGCATGCCGGCGTCGGCCGCCGTGGCGATCTCCTCCGGCGTGCCGCCAAAGCCCGCGCGGCGCAGCAGATGCGCGGCCAGGCGCGCATTCCAGGGTCCCTGATACGGCGCCAGGGCGAGGCGGACATCGATGTCGCCTTCAGGCCGGTACTCGTTGCCGGTACCCGTTAGAATGTTGACTGGCATGCAGTCCCCCCTGTAGGGCTGGATCTGTAGTGCCGGGGCTTTAGTCCCGGATGTGGCATGCTGGGTTTGAAGTGCCGGGGCTTTAGCCCCGGATGTGGTATGCCAGACTTTAGTCTGGCAAGGTCGTGTTCGCCGGAAGAACGTTTTAGCCCAGCGCCCTCCATGAGAACGGCGTTAGAAACGTTTTTGTCGCAACTCGATGCTAGCCGCGCAACATCGCGCGCGCGGCGTTCCAGCCCGAAGCCCCCATGACCCCGCCGCCCGGGTGGGCGGCCGCGCCGCACAGGTATAGGCCGCGCACCGGCATGCGGTAGCCGGCCCAGCCGGGCACCGGCCGGAACATGAAGAGCTGATGCAGCGACATCGAGCCTTGGAAAATATTGCCGCCCGTCAGATTGAACATGCGCTCGAGGTCCAGCGGGCTCAAAACCTGCCGCTCGAGAATCGAGTTTTTGAAACCCGGTGCGTAGCGCTCGATCAGATCGAAACAGCGGTCCGCAAACGCGTCCTTGATGTCATCCCAATGGCCCTCTCGGAGCTTGTACGGCGCGTATTGCACGAACATGGACATCACATGCCGCCCGGGCGGGGCCACCGTCGGGTCGACCGATGACGGGATCGTGCATTCGATGATCGGCTCCTTCGAAGGCATGCCATACTTGGCGTCGTCGTAACCGCGCTCGATGAAATCCTGATCCGGGACCAGGTGAACGGTGCCGCGATGTTGCGGCCCGGCGCTCGCACCCGGGCACGCGGTGAAATTCGGCAAGCTCGCGAGCGCGACGTTGATCTTCAACGAAGCGCTGTCGTAGTTGATGCGCTCGATCGCGGCGCGAAAATCGGGCGGCAAGGTCGCAGGATCGAGCAGCCTCATGAAGGTGACGTGGCAATCGACGTTGCTCGCCACCCGTCGCGCATGAAACTCGTCGCCGTTGCTCAAGGCGACGCCGCTCACGGCGCCGTTTTTGGTCAGGATCTTGGCCACTTCAGCATCGGTGCGGATCTCCACCCCGAGATCCGTCGCAGCTTTGGCCAGCGCTTGGGTCAACCCGCCCATGCCGCCCTTGACGTACGCCCACACGCCGCGCTTGCCGTTGGTCTGGCCCATGACGTGATGGAAGAGCACGTACGCGGTGCCCGGCATGGAGGGCGACGCGAACGCGCCGATGATCGCGTCCGTCGCGAGCACGGCCTTCAACTGCTCGGCTTCAAACCAGCGATCGAGGATGGCGCGGGCCGGCCCGGTCAGTACTTCGATGGCTTCGCCCATGCGGGGCCCGAGTTTTTGCAGCGCTCGGCCCAGCGGCGCCATGCTCAAGAGATCGCCAAGCCCGGGATGCGCGACATTGGGCGGCGTCTGCGTCAGCGTCGGCTCAACCACCGAGGCCACGCGCTCGAGCATCGCTTCGTATTTTGGATAATTCTCGGCGTCTTTGCGGCTGAACTTGGCGATCTCGCGCAGGCTCATCTCTTTGTCGGGACCAAGCAGCAAGTAGCGTCCATCCGGAAACGGCGTGAACGACGACGGATTGCGCTCGACGAGTTCAAAACCGTAGCCGGCCAAGCGCAAGTCACGGACGATCTCGGGGCGGAAAAGACTGTTGACGTACGCGGCGGTCGAGACTTTGTAGCCTTTGAACGTCTCTTCGGAAACGCATGCGCCGCCGACGATGTAACGGCGCTCCAGCACGAGCACTTTCCAGTTCGCCCGAGCGAGATAACAAGCGGTCACAAGCCCGTTATGGCCGCCGCCGATGACAATCGCGTCGTACCTGGTCACCGGCGTTGCCTACACCAGGTGAAACTCGAGTACCTACTCAACGGTATCAGGAGTTATATGAGCTGGGCCAGTGTCGCACAAGTCGCTCGTCACGCGCTGCAACTCCCGAAATTGCTGTCGCTTTCATGGCGGCTCTTCATGGACCACCGCGTGTCGGGAGGGCTCAAGCTCGCCACCGCGGCGGCCGCCCTCTTCATCGTCTCCCCGCTGGACCTGCTCAGCGACATCCCCATCATCGGCCCGCTCGACGACATCGCGCTGCTCATGCTGCTCGTCAACGTCTTCGTCTGGCTGAGCCCGCGCGCGATCGTCGATGAATTGAGCGGCGGCAACGCCCCCGTGCAGCGCATGCCGGATCCGGCGGCCATGAAGAACGTCACCCCGAAGAGCTCTTAATCCCAACTACGACTAAATGTAGTGCCGGGGCTTTAGCCCCGGATTTTTTCAAACTCGCTCGAAGACGAATAGCCGGCGGTTTTTCTGCTGCCCGCGATAGGATTCCAAGAACCGATAGCCGTTTTCATGCGCGAGATTCAGCGCAGCTTCCACTTTGGAAGCGCTGGTAGAGGGCAGCTCGATCGCCATGTATGGCGCCTCGCCCTGCGTCCGGCTGTTCACGCCCGCGGTGGCGCGCTCGACCAGCCGAGTGATGGCGCGCAGAAGTCCCGACGCGATCGGCTCACCGGCCACGAACAGCTTGCTCCCGAGGTTTTCAATGGGCAGGTGTCCCGCGGACGCGTCCACGAGCGACACAGTGCGCCGGTCCTTGGGACGCACGATCGAGAACTTCTGATCGCGGTAGATGATATCGATTGCCTGGCCGCCGTCCGGCAGTGCCAGGCGGTCTTTTTCCTGGATCTGGGCGTCCGCGGCTAGCCCTTCATTGAGCTGAGCCAGTTCCTCGGCGAGTAAATTTTGCACGACGCGCCAGGCGTGGTCGCAGCGTTCCTGTTTTGTGCGCGCCTCGCGTCCGCCGTCATCGTATTCGCGCAATCGCTCGCGGACTGCGCAGCGAATATCATTGACGTCAACATCGATTCGCAATTCTTGAAGCACGCGTGTCGCCTCCGGGCTCAAAAATTTTTCTCGATCTCTGTGCTGATCGAAGAACCATCAAGAGCGTGCGCATTGCAGTGCAACGCATCAACGCTTGTAATTCGAGTCGGCGGACTTCGGTCACACGAGTTCGCTTTTCCTCGTCACCTCGAAAGAAAATATTTTTTTTCGTGGGACATCATCGCGCGTGTGACAGCGCGGGCAGCAATTCGTCCACCGACTCGATTTTCGCAAAGCAGGTGGTGCCGCGACAAAGGAGGGCTAGCGGCCCGTCGCTCGATGCAACGTCCAGCTTCGCGAGACGTTCCGCATCGCGAGCCTCTACCGTGTTGACCCGCACAGCGGGCGCCGCCACGCGAAGCGCAGCGTCGCGCAGCGGGCGCACCGCATCGGCGCTGCCGGCGATCTTCACGTCGATCGGCGGCTCGAGCGCGTGCAGCACGGCCGACGCGAAGCCCGCAGCGAAGACTCCCATGCGCTTGTACGTCGAGATGAAGCGAGCAAGCACCGCACGCGCGCGTTCTTCGAAGCGGCCCTCGCCGTTCAAGGCCGCGCAGTCCAACAAGGCCCGCGCCATCAACGAGTTTTCAACCAGCGGAGTGACCCGTTCCGAGACGCGGCCTGGCTCTTGCGGGTCCGGCAAGCGGTCCAGGTAGCCGCCGAGCTCTTCATCATATAGCGCGCGGGTCGCTTCGAGCAGTGACAGCGCGCGGTCCAGCCAAACGAGCTCGCCCGTGGCCGAAAATGCCGCCAACGCCGCATTCATGCTCCACGCCTGATCGCCCAACAGACCCCGCAGGTGCGCCGCGCCGTCGTAATAGCGCACCATCAGGCCGTCGGCATGTGACTTCGACCACAGCATCTCCAGCAAGGACACGCCGCGCTCGATCCATTCGCGCGCATCGACACCGACGTTGCCCAGCAGCGGCCCGCTCAAGATGAGCGCTCGGGCCATCTCGGCATTCCACGATGTGTAAATGATGGGATCGACGTACGGCCGGGTCTTCGCCTTGCGTGCCTCGGCGTCGAGCGCGTAGTAAGCCTCGTCGGCATCCTGACTCCCGCCGTACGCGCCGTGCTCGGCGTTCCACAGGGTCGCGTCCAGGTAGCGTCTGCAGTCCACGGCCACCTTGCTGAGACTGACGTCGCCGAAAAGCGCGCCCGCGCGCGCGCATGCCAACATCAGCCCCGCAAGGTCCTCGAGCATCTTTTCGAAATGCGGAACGCTGAAATCGCGCGTCGTGGAATAGCGGAAGAAGGCGCCCTCAACGTGGTCGTACATGCCGCCGCCCGCCATGCCGCGCAGCGTCATTTGGACCATGGTCTGCGCGCGGCCGTCCCTGCTGCGGGTCCAATAATCGAGCAGGAAATGCAGCGTTTCGACTTGCGGGAACTTCGGTTCAGTTCCGAAGCCGCCGAAGTCGTCATCGAACGCCTCCGAAAGCGCCGCCGCTACGTATTGCACGGGCTCGAGCGACAACTCGCCCTTGGGCTGCGGTCGAACCTCCGAACGCTTGGCTTTGAGGTCGCGGATGCGCTGCGCCATGTCCAAGCGGTTGGCGGGCTCCGCGTAGATCTTCGAAACCTGTTCGAGGAAGCCGCGCATCGCCTCCGGCGGGATGTACGTGCCGCCTTTGAGGATCTCGCCCTCGCCCGTCAGCACGACTGTGGTCGGCCAGCCGCCCATGTTGTAGCGCGTGTTGACGTCGGGTCGCTGATCGTTGTCCACCCGGATGGGCACGAAGCGCTCGTTGACGAGTTCAATGACGCCGGGGTCGGAGTAGGTCGTCTCATCCATCACGTGGCACCAATGGCACCACACCGCCGATATCGCCAGCAATACCGGCTTGCCTTGCGCGGTCGCTTCGTCAAATGCGGCGCTGTCCCAATCTCGCCAGCGGATCTCCGCAGCGCGATTCGGACGCGGGGAAAAGTGAAGCTTGGTGGCCATCTCGTTACTAATAGGCTTGAACGTAGCCACGGACCTTTACCCCCGTATATGTAGTGCCGGGGCTTTATCCCCGGAAAATGTAGCGTTCCGAGCGAAGCTCGGATGTAGTGCCGGGGCTTTAGCCCCGGAGTTGCTGTGTGGAGCGGGATCTTCAGATCCCGCTGACTCCTCGTGTGGAGCGCGACCTTCAGGTCGCGCCGCCCGGGGGTAGTAGCTACAGCTCGGCTAACTCTAGCGTAGAGCAGATGCGGCGACTCTTTCCTGAGGACCCCGTCGTGGCTCATAGGCTTGCGGCATGGAATTTTATAGGAATAGGAGCAGTTGGCTTGGTTAGCGCCGCTTTCGGCCTTGAAACTCTCACCGGGTTGCCCGGCCTCACTTTCACGGTTGGGTGGGAGGGTTTTGCGCTCCGGCTGAATCTGGTTGGAGCCACGATCGTATACGTGGGCCTCGGCTTGCTCCGGTTCAATCCACGACTACGCAAAGTCGCTGTGATAGCGGCGATCGTCCTCGCCGCTGCCGTGTTTGTAGGGCAGGTTTTCACATTGGCGGTTTCCGGGCCACTCCAGTTGCCGCCAAAGTTCTTGCTCTGGGTATCGATGTTGTCCACCACCTGGATACTCGTTTGCGTATGGATCGCCGTAGCCCTGACCAGAAAAGATGCGCTCGCATATTACGTGTCACGCCAGACGCGCTGGGAGTGAGTTTATTGCGGGACCGATTCGATATCCAGCCCGTCGGTGACGGTGCGCTCATCGCCCTGCTGGACGCCGAGCAACCCGATGCCGCCACCGTTCGCCGCGCACGCAGCATCGCTGCTCGTGTGCGAGCACGCCTCCCCGGCCCCGCCCTCGATGTCGTGCCTGCTTACGCCTCGGTGCTCGTGCGCTTCGATCCACTTGCCACGCCGATGGCCTACGTCATGGCGGTGTTGCGCGGTGCAGCAGAAGAGCAGGCTGAGGTCCACGACCAAACCCCGCGCCGATTTCGCATCGGCGTGCGCTTCGGCGACGAGCATGGCGAAGATCTCGAACGAACCGCGCGCGAGTGCGGACTCAGCGCCAAAAAGTATGTCGACCAGTTTTGCCGCGCCGAGTACGAGGTCGCGTTCCTCGGATTTCTCGCGGGCTTCCCGTATCTCATAGGGCTGCCTCAAGCCTTAGCGGCACCGCGGCTGCCCACGCCGCGCGACCGCGTGCCGCAGGGCTCGGTGGCGATCGCCGCCTTGCAATGCGGCATCTATCCGCGCGTGTCGCCCGGCGGCTGGCGTCTGCTGGGGCTGACCTCCGCGAAATTGTTCGATCCTGCGCACGATCCCGCAACGCTGCTCTTGCCCGGGGATGGCGTGCGTTTCGCCTCGGTCGGAAAAGTGTCCGACGCGCGCGCCGAGTTGGTGCGCCGATGAAGGGCTTGCGCATCGTGGAACCGGGTGCGCTTAGCAGCGTGCAAGATTGCGGCCGGCGCGGCTGCGCGCGTTTAGGCGTTTCGCCCTCCGGCGTGGCAGATTGGTTCAGCGCGCGCGCCGCAAACCGGCTGGTCGGCAACGACGAATGTGCCGCCGTCATCGAGGCGACGCTGAGCAGTATGAAACTCGCGGCGGAGTCAGGTGGACTGATCGCGGTCACCGGCGCCAACGGAGCGCTGCAGATCGACGGCGGCGAGGCGGCGCTCTGGCAAGCGCACGAAGTATCCAAAGGCGCCCAGATCACGATCGGCGCGGCGCGCCGCGGACTGCGCTCATACGTTGCCATCGCCGGCGGTTTCGCCGTGCCTCCGATGCTCGGCAGCGCCAGCACGGACCTAGGCGCAGGCTTCGGCGGCTTCGAAGGGCGGCCGTTGCGCGCCGGCGACACGCTCGCCGTTACCCCCCAACCTAACCGCGCAACAACCGACCCCTTCCCCGAGGAATGCATCCCGCACTGGACCTCGCCGACCGTCTTGCGAGCGATTGCGGGTCCGCACGCAAAACGTATCGGAACGAACGCGCTCCAGCAGCTGACCGAGCACTCCTTCACCGTGTCGAGCCGTTCCACGCGCCAGGGCATCCGGCTCGAAGGCGAGCCGCTGACGCTCGACGGTGCGACCGATATCCCATCGGCGGGTGCGTGCGCGGGCTGCGTGCAAGTGACGAGCGACGGCTTGCCCGTGGTGTTGCTCGCAGAACATCAGACCACGGGCGGGTACGCCTACGCGCTTGGCGTCATCACGGCCGATCTGCCGCGAGCGGGCCAATTGCGTCCCGGCGACATCGTGCGCTTCGAGGTCGTGACGCTGGTCGACGCGGCGCACGCCCTTGCTCTTACGATGCGCCGGTTGCACGGCGAGCGCATCGACGCGGCTGCGAGCCTCGCTCAAGGATTTTTCGAAGGCGCCTGACCGGCATGCGGATCGATCTCAACTGCGACATGGGCGAATCGTTCGGCGCTTGGCGCATGGGCGACGACGAGACGTTGCTCGATATCGTCACCTCAGCGAACATCGCGTGCGGCTTCCATGCCGGCGACCCGACCGTGATGGAAGCGACCGTCAAGGCCGCCCTGCGCCGCGGGGTCGCCATCGGCGCACATCCTTCATACCCGGATCTCGCCGGATTCGGGCGGCGCAGCATGCGCATCGCCCCCGACGAACTCGAGCGCATCGTGCTGTATCAGATCGCGGCGCTCGCGGGGATGGCAGAGGCGAACGGCGGCAAGCTCGCCCACGTGAAGCCGCACGGCGCGCTCTATAACGATGCCGCGAAAGACCGCGCGCTTGCCGACGCGATCGCCTCGGCGATCAAACGCCACGATGCAACACTGACTTTAGTAGGATTGGCAGACTCGGCGCTGATCGAGGCGGGACGCGCCGCCGGGCTCCCAACCGCAGCCGAGGGTTTCTGCGACCGCGCGTACGAGGCGGACGGATCGCTGCGCGCGCGCGAGAAAGCGGGCGCGGTGTTCACCGATCCGGTCCAAGCCGCCGAGCAGGCGCTGAAGCTGGCGCAATCCGGGCGCATCCAGACGCTGTGCATTCACGGCGACACGCCGGGCGCGGCGGGGATCGCGCGCGCCGTCCGGGCAGCGCTGGAAAAAAGCGGCGCTACCATCAAAGCCCTAGGGCGGGGCCCATGAAGGCGCCTGAGGATAGCGGCGCGCTAGAAAAACTCGAAGCGCTGCTCGGCGATTTCGGCGCGGAATTCAAATCCGTGGAGATCCTCAAGTCGACCGTGCGCCGCGAACGAGGCGAATACGTATTGGCGCTGACCATCGACCGCGATGGCGGCGTCGACACCACGCTCTGCGAGCAGGTCTCTCGCATCATCGAGCGGCGAGCGGAAGCGCTCGGTCCCACGATCGGTTCCTACCGCATCGAGGTCGCGTCGGCAGGTCTGGATCGTCCGCTGCTGACGCCAGAGCACTTCCGCCGCTTCGCCGGGCGCGACGCGCGCATCATCACACGGCTGCCCATCGCCAAGCGCGTCGAGTTCACCGGGCGTATCGAATCCGCGAACGAGGTCAGCGTGACGATCGCCGATCGCTACGCCGGCACCGTCGAAATTCCGCACGCAGCGATCAAAAAAGCGCACCTCGTGTACGAGCCGGCCGCCGACCTGCGCCGAAAGAAGCCGTGATGCAGTGCCGGGGCCCGACCCCCTGAATATTGCGTTTAGGCCCATCATATGGTAGGATACCGAGTGTAATCTCCGAGAGGAGTGGGACAGCCCACTCCTTTCGTTTCTGTCAAGGTAAATCGACAAACCAAATGGCTCCTCGCAAAACGCTCAAGAAGGCTGCCGCCGGCGGGAACGGCTCGACCGTCGCCGCGCCCGCGACCGCCAACCCGGAACTGATCGCCGCGCTGCAAGACCTCGAGCGCGATCGCGGCCTTTCCTTTGAAGTGCTCATCGAGGCCCTCGAAGCCGCGCTCGTCTCCGCCTACAAGCGGAACTTCGCGCGCGAGGCCGAGACGCACGGCAATCCGGTCGTCATCATCGATCGCAACGACGGCTCGTATCGCGTCTTCGCGCGTCGCAGCGTCGTCGACGAAGTCGCCGATCCGTCGATCGAGATCAGCCTCGCAGACGCCGGGCCCCAATACAAGGCCAGCGATAATTTCGACATCGAGGTCACGCCCAAAGAATTCGGCCGCATCGCCGCACAGACCGCCAAACAGGTCATCGTGCAGCGCATCCGCGAGGCCGAGCGCGACATGATCTTCGATGAATACAACGACCGCATCGACAACCTGATCAGCGGCACGGTGTTGCGCTACGAACAGCGCAACATGTTCATCGACCTCGGCAAGGCCGAGGCGATCCTGCCGCTGTCCGAACAGGTGCCGCACGAATCGTATCGCATCGGCACGCGCGTGCGCGTCTACGTCATGGAGGCGCGTCGCACCAACAAGGGACCGCAGATCGTAGTCTCGCGCGCGCATCCCAACGTCGTGCGCCGGCTGTTCGAAACCGAGATCCCAGAAGTGGCGCAGGGCTTGGTCGAGATCAAGGACATCTCGCGCGAACCCGGCTCGCGCTCCAAAGTCTCCGTCTACACCGAGGAAGAGGACATCGACGCGGTCGGCGCGTGCCTCGGGCCGCGCAGTTCGCGCATCAACAATATCTCCGACGAGCTGCACGGCGAGAAGATCGACGTGATCCAGTGGGCGGCCGATCCCGCCACCTACGTCGTCAATGCGCTGCAGCCCGCCAAGGTGATCCAAGTCCACCTCAACGAGCGCCAGCATCTGGCCGAAGCGGTCGTGCCGGACTACCAACTCTCGCTGGCCATCGGCAAAGAAGGTCAAAACGTCCGCCTCGCTGCGCGGCTCACCGGTTGGCGCATCGACATCCACAACGAAGAGCGCTGGGTGGAGCTGCAATCGCAGCGCGTGGACGAGGCCAAAGAAGAAGAAGAGGTCGCCGCGATGGCGGAAGTCGCCGCGCAGGAAGCGGGCGTCGAACTCACGCCGGAGATGTTGGCTGAAGACGAAGCGCTCATCCGCCGGCTGCAGGAACTGCAGCGCGTGGACGAAGGCGGCGAAGAGGTGGAAGGCGATACGGCCGAGGCGGCCGCCGCGACGGGGGATGCGGCAGACGGTTCCGAAAAGAGTGGACCTGCAGAGTGACGGCGACGCCCGCCGCCACGTGCCGTTCCGCCAATGCGTCGGGTGCCGGACGCGGGCGGAGAAGCACCGGCTCTTGCGGTTCGTCCGATCCCATGACGGCAGTTGGTTGGTCGACCCGCCGGCACGGCAGCCCGGCCGGGGCGCTTACCTGTGTTCGCCGGAGTGCATGGGGCACTTGAAGAAAAACAAACGATATAAGGGCCTGCTGACAGCGGACGTCGCGCCCGCTCAGTGGTGTAGTGCCGGGGCTTTAGCCCCGGAAAAGGAAACCAAATAACAATCTAAATGGCAGTCGTACGCGTACACGAGCTCGCAAAAGAGCTGAACCTCACCAGCGCAGAGACCATTGCCCTGCTGGGCAAGGTCGGCATCCGCGCGTCCACGCATATGAGCGCCATCGACGAGCACCGCGCGCGCATCGTCAAAGGCGTGCTGTCCGGAAATCTCGCGGAAGTCGCTCGCACCGTCAAAGTCGTGCCGAAGGTCGCAACGGGCAACGGAGCCGCCGCGACCAAAGCGCCCGCCAAGGCCAAAGAATCCGCCGCCGCGCCCAAAGCGGCCGCGCCTGCAGCTGCGAAGGTCGAAGCGCCGCCGGCACCGGAAGAGCCGACCGCCAAACTCAAGCCGGTTCCCACGCGCGACAAGAAAGCGCCACGCCCGGCGCCGCATCCGAAAGTCATCCCGGCCGCGTCGGCTGATCCGGCCGCGCCGATCCCCACCGTCGTCAAACCCGCCGCATCCGCGCCGCCGCCGGCACCGATGCGCCCAGGCATACGTCCTGGAATGCCGGGTCGTCCGGCAGGTCCGGGAACCGGCATGCGCCCCGGCGTCAGCCGACCGGGAACGTTCCGGCCGGGCATGGCCGGAGGCCGGCCCGCACCGGGTGGTCGCACGGGCACCGCACCGATGCCGAGCGCCGGTCCAGCCCCGGGAACGCGCAAGAAGTCGCGCGAGGAGCTCGAGCGCGATCGCAAGGAGCGCGAGCGCGAGGCGCTGCTCAAGAAGTCGCAGCCGCGCACGAAGGCCGCGCAGGTCAGCGTGCCCGTCGCAGAACCGGAAATTCTCAAAGATCTGCCGATTCCGGACCTCATCACCGTGCAGCAGCTCGCCGCGGCGATGGAAATACCGGCCGGCCAGGTGATCGCGCAGCTCATCCGTACGGGCATCATGGCGACCATCAATCAGCACATCGCGCCCGACGTCGCCTCCCAGGTCGCGCGCAAATTCGGTTTCAATCTCATCGTCAAGGAAGTCGGCGAGGAAGCGCTGCCGGAAATCGTCGTGGAGTCGGATCCGGCCGGTTCGCTCACGCCGCGCCCGCCGGTCGTCACCGTGCTTGGTCACGTCGACCACGGCAAGACGTCGCTGCTCGACGCCATTCGCTCCACCAAGGTAGCCGCCGGAGAAGCAGGCGGAATCACGCAGCGCATCGGCGCGTACACCGTGGAGTACGGCGATCGCAAAGTGACGTTCATCGATACGCCGGGTCACGAAGCGTTCACGGAGATGCGCGCGCGCGGCGCAAAGGTGACCGACGTCGCGATCCTGGTCGTGGCGGCCGACGACGGCGTGATGCCGCAAACCATTGAAGCGATGAACCACGCCAAGGCGGCCGGCGTGCCGATCGTCGTCGCCATCAATAAGATGGATAGGCCCGACGCCAACGCCGATCGGGTCAAGCAGCAGCTTTCGGAACTCGGCCTGCAGCCCGAAGATTGGGGCGGCCAGACGCAATTCATTCCGGTGTCGGCCAAGCAGAAGACCGGCATCGACGAGCTGCTCGAGATGGTGCTGCTCAACGCCGACCTGCTCGAGCTGCGCGCCAACAAGAATCGCCGCGCGCAAGGCGTGATAATCGAAGCGCGGCTGGATCGCTCGCGCGGCCCCGTCGCCACCGCGCTCGTCAAGAACGGCACGCTGCGCGCGGGCGACATCATCGTCGTCGGCTCGACCTGGGGACGCGTGCGCGCGCTCTTCGACGACAAACTGGAGCCGATCAAACGCGCCGGGCCGTCGATTCCGGCCGAAATCATGGGTCTTTCCGACGTCCCCGCCGCCGGCGACGTGCTCGAAGTCGTCTCCGACGAGCGCGATGCGCGCGAACTCGCCGCCAAGCGCTCGCAGCGCAAGCGCGAGCAGCGTATGGCGACGACGCGCCGCACGGTGACGCTCGACGGATTCCTCGCGCAGGCCAAAGAGGGCGGCATCAAAGAGCTCAACCTCATCATCCGGGCGGATGCGCAGGGTTCGGTCGAAGCGCTGCGCACGCAGCTCGACGGCCTCGCCAATGAAGAAGTGCGCACGCGCGTCCTCCACGCCGGCGTCGGCGGCATCAACGAAGCCGACGTCATGTTGGCAAGCGCGTCGGCTGCGATCATCATCGGCTTCAACATCCGGCCGGACGCGGCGATTTCGCGCAAGGCTGAGACCGAGGGCGTCGACGTGCGGCTCTACGACGTCATCTACAACGCGATCGACGACGTCAAAGCGGCCATCGCCGGCATGCTCAAGCCGCAAGTGCGCGAGGTCGTGCTTGGTCAGGCGGAAGTGCGCAAGATATTCAAGGTGGGCAAGGTCGGCACGATTGCCGGTTGCTATGTCAAGAGCGGCAAGATCACTCGCGACGCAGGCGTCCGGGTGCTGCGCGACAGCGTGCAGATCTACGAGGGCAAGCTGGCCTCGCTCAAGCGCTTCAAAGACGACGCGCGCGAGGTTGCGGAGGGTTACGAGTGCGGCATGGCGATCGAGAACTTCAACGATATCAAGGAAGGCGACGTCATCGAGGCCTTCGCGATGGAGCAAGTCGCCGCCCCAGCCTAACGCAAAACCTCTGTAGCGTTCCGAGCGAAGCTCGGAAACTCTCGGTGAAATGATGAGCGATAACGACGTCGTCGAACAAGCCCACGAGATCTACTTCAACGTCATCGTCGCGCACGGAGACGCCGACGAACCTTGGACGCCTACCCAGCGCACCGAGCTGCGCCGCGCTCTGGAATTGCTCGAGCCGGTCGAGGCCGCAGGCGAGCTGTCGCCCGACGGCGTCCAATTGATGGCGTCGCTGTGTTTGGAGCTGGGCAACGACGAGCGCGAGGAGCATCTACTCCGCCAGGGTCTTGAACGCTTTCCAAGCGCGGCAGGTCTGCATGGCGACATCGGCGCTGCGCTCGCAACCTTGCGACGCTGGCCCAACGCGGTCGCGCACCTCGCGGCGTCGGTGCTGCTCGGGGTGGACGACCCGGACGAGCAGTGGGCGGCCGCGGCGTCGCAGCTGGTGGACACGCTGAACGAATGCGGCGACGCCGACCGAGCCGAGGCGATCCGAACTTGGGCGATCTCGATCGCCCGCGACGAAAAGGCGCGCGCCTGGCTCGAGGACGATGAAGACGTCGCCCAGGACTAGACAGCAAACATTTGTGTGGGATACAGTAGCTTGACGCCAGGGCCCGGAGCCAAAAGCCAGCGGCTCGAGCAGGTCGAGCATGAGATCATGCGCGAGCTCAGCGAGCTGTTGCTGAAAGAATTGAAAGATCCGCGGGTCGGCTTCGTCACCATCACCGGGTGTTCGGTGAGCCCGGACTTGCGCAGCGCGCGTGTGTTCGCAAGTCCCATGGGCGAGGCACGCGAAGCGGGCCAGACCATGCGCGGCTTGACGTCGGCGGCCGGGTTTCTTAGCATGGAGCTCGCGAAGCGCTTGCGCATGCGGCGCACGCCCACGCTGACCTTCGTGCGCGACGACTCGATTGCACGCGGCGTGAAGATGAGCACGTTGATCGATGAGGTGAAGCGAAAAGATGAAGCTCGTGCAAGCGGCAAAGAGTAACGGTCGCACGCTGCCCGTCGATCCGGCCGTCGCGACTGATGTGCTCGATTGCTTGCGCGATCACGACCAATTCGTCATGTGCGCGCACGAGAACCCGGACTGCGACGTGCTGGCCAGTGGCTTCGCGCTCGGCTTAGCGCTCAAGCGCATGAACAAACGCGTCGTCTATTTTCTCGACGACGACGTTCCCCCGAACCTTCGTTTCCTGCCTGAATCGGGGCTGACGCAGCGCACGTTCGAGGGCGTGAGTGACGACGCGGTGTTCATCTTCTTCGACATGAGCGATCAGAAGCGCGCGGGCGAGGCGCTCGCGTGGGTACCTCAGGAACGCATCGTCAATATCGACCACCACCTGAGCAACACCCACTTCGGTCGTTGGAACTACGTGCGCGACACCGAAGCGGCAACGGGCGTGCTCGTGCTGCACCTCATCGCCGGGCTGAAGATCGAGGTCACGCCGGACATCGCTTCGTGCCTGCTCAGCGCCGTCTTATCGGATACGGGCTGCTTCATGTATAGCAACGCGACGCCTGACACCATGCGCATCGGCGCCGCGCTCATGGACGCCGGCGCCGACAAGGATCGCATCACCGAACAGCTTTACCAAACACGGCCCTTCGGCGGCCAACAACTGCTCGGGCTCGCGCTGCAGACGGCCGTGCTGACGCCCGACGGCATCTGCTACACCGTCGTCACTCAAAAAATGCTTGAGGAGCACGGCGCGACGCACGATGACCTTGAGGATGTGGTCGGCGCGTTGCGCGCCGTCGACAAGTGCGAAGTCTCCGCGCTGTTCAAGGAAGCGGAGGACGGCAGTTTCCGCGTCAGCATGCGCTCGCGCGGGCGCTTCAACGTGATGAACGTCGCCAAAGCGCTCGGCGGAGGCGGGCACTTCCGCGCAGCGGGCGCCCCGGTCGCAGGTCCAAAGGAAGCCGCGGTGCAGACGGCCCTCTCCGCCATCCGCAAAGAAATGAATGTAGTGCCGGGGCTTTAGCCCCGGAGATCTGCACCGTTCCGACCCAACGTATGTAGCGATCCGACCGAAGGTCGGATTAACTTAAATGTAGTGCCGGGGCTTTAGCCCCGGGGGTATGTAGCGTTCCGAGCGAAGCTCGGACTAATGACGCCCCCCGAACCGTTCGGCTTCCTCAACGCCTTCAAGCCGCCCGGGCCGACCTCGACGGCATTCGGCTCGTGGGTGCGCCATCTGCTCGGCGGCGTGCCGATTGGACACTGGGGGACACTTGATCCCGATGCAAGCGGCGTGCTCGTGCTCGCCGTCGGCCGCGCCACGAGATTGCTGCCGCTCATCCCGGAATCCCGGAAGCAATACGTCTTCGAACTCGTTCTCGGCGCGGCGACCGAGACCGGCGACGCGCGCGGGCGCGTGACCGAGCGCGCCGACGTGCCCGCCGGCTGGCAAGCAAAGCTGCCCGCCGTCGCGGCAGCCCTCGTCGGTCCGATTGATCAAGTCCCGCCGATGTACTCCGCGGTCAAGATCGAGGGAACACCGTTGTACGTCAGCGCGCGCAAGGGGCGCACCGTGGCTCGCCGCTCGCGGCGCACCTATGTCCACGAATTGCGCGTGCTGGAAAGCGCGGAGCGCACCGCCCGGCTGTTGGTGGAATGCGAAGCGGGCGCCTACGTGCGGTCGCTCTGCGAAGAACTCGGCCGCGGGCTCGGCCTGCCGGCGCACATGGGGCCGCTGCTTCGAACCGCTGCGGGGCCTTTCGCCCTGGCGGATTCCTACACGCCTGAAGAGATCGCCGCCGACCCGAGCGCATGCCTTGTCGACCCCTTAGGCGTGCTGCCGCACGAGCGCGTCGAAGTCGATGCGGCGGGAGCGGCGCGGTTCGCGCACGGTAACCCAGTGAAATCCGGAGCAGTTGCTGGCAGCAATGGCGACGTGATCGTCATGGCCGAAGGTCGAATCCTTGGCGTCGGTAGAGTGACGCAAGAAGGGGCGGTGGCGCTGATCGCCCCTCTGCGCGTCCTCGCCGACAAAACGACCTAAATGTGGTATGCCGGACTTTAGTCCGGCAAAAATGTAGTGCCGGGGCTTTAGCCCCGGAATCTCGAACCCTGACCACCGCATGCGAGTGGTCCGAAGCCTCGACGCGTATCATGCCGACGCCGATCTCCTCTTGACGATCGGCGTTTTCGACGGCGTTCACGTCGGCCATCGCTCCGTACTCGCGCGACTGATCTCCCAGCGCCGCGCCGGACAGATCGCCGGTGCGTTCACCTTTGAGCAGCACCCGCAAGAGTTTCTCCACCCGGGAACCCAGCCCAAGGCGCTCACCACGATCGAAGAAAAGATCAATCTGCTCGATGCATGCGGGCTCGACGTCCTCTTCGTGGTGCCGTTCGATGTGCGAATCCAAAGCCTCAACGCCGACACCTTCCTTCGCCGCGTTTTGCTGGAGAAGCTGCGCGTGCGCACGCTGATCGTGGGCGACAACTGGCGCTTCGGGAAAGATCGCGCCGGCGACGTCTTGCTCGCCAAGAGCGTGCTCGAAGAAGAAGGGTGCAAGTTCGAAGCCGAGTCGTTGTTGATGGAGGACGGCGAGCGCGTATCGAGCTCGCGCATCAGGCTGTTGATCCAAGAGCGCCGCTTCGCGGAAGCCGATGCGCTGCTCGGATCGCCATTCACGGTTCGAGGCATCGTCGCGCTCGGAGACGGACGCGGACACGAGCTCGGTTTCCCTACCGCGAATCTATCGGTACCCGCGAACAAACTCATCCCGCATGACGGGGTCTATCGTGCGACGGCCCACGTCGAAGGCCGTGACCAGTCGGCCCTGGTCAGCATCGGCGACAAGCCGACCTTCAACGGCACCGAAACGGCCGTCGAGGCACATCTGATCGACTTCCACGGCAGCATCTACGGCGAACAGGTCGGCCTAAGAGAGTGGAAGTTCATCCGCGAGCAACAGAAATTCGAAAACGCCGCCGCGCTCATCGCGCAGATGAAAAAAGACGCCAAATCATAAATGTAGCGACCTGAGCGAAGCTCGGGTTAGGAGGACACCATGTCGGCACGCACAGTGTTTCTCAGCAAGCTAATCGGTCTCTACTGCATCCTCCTCACGCTAACCATGGCTGTGAACAAGCAAGCGACGGTACAGACGGTGATAGCGCTCGTTCACAACGCGCCGGTTCTATACGTCTTCGGGTTGACGTTGGTGGCCGTCGGCCTAGCGATGATTCTGAGTCACAACGTCTGGTCGGGTGGTGCGGTGCCGGTCATCGTCACCATCATCGGTTGGCTGGCGCTGATAAAAGGGCTGCTCTTCTTGCTCCTGCCGCCTCCGACGGCAGTGGGAGTGATCCTCTGGGGGTCTACTTATGAGCGGTTCTTTTATCTGGACGCCGCGCTCGTATTTGTTCTAGGCGTCTACCTGACGTATTCGGGCTTCAAGTCCAAATGATCTCCGCCCGGTTCTCACAGATACCGGTCGAACCAATCCAGCAGCGCTTCTAAGCGCGCGATACGCAATTTCGGCGGGCCTGTTCGCGACAGACCGTGATCGGCCTCGGGCATGCGCAGCAATTCTACCTGATGTCCGCGCAGTCTCAAAGCGGCATAGAACTGCTCGGCCTGTTCGATCGGGCAACGGTAATCGCGCTCGCCGTGGATCAGCAGCAGCGGCGCGGACACCGCATCGGCATAAGTGAGCGATGAGTTGCGTCGGTAGACGTCCGGTATGTCCACCGGTCGACCGCCCATCTCATACAAGAGCAGGCGGCCGACTTCCGACGTTCCCCACAGACTCTCGAGATTCGTCGCGGCACGCATCGCGACCGCGGCGGAAAAACGCCGCGTGTGACTGATGGCCCACGTCGTCATGTAGCCGCCGTAGCTTCCACCGGCAACGCCAAGCCGCCGCTCGGCGATGCTCCCGCCGGCGATCGCCGCATCGAGCGCGGCCAGACAGTCCGCGAGCGCCGGCCCACCCCAATCGCCCACGATCGCCGCAGCGAATGGTTCCCCGTAGCCTTGACTGCCGCGGGGATTGCAATAGACGACGTCATAGCCCGCGGCGGCAAGCACCTGAAACTCGAAGAGGAAGGCGTCCGCGTACGCCGCGTGCGGTCCACCGTGGATCTGCAAGATGCATGGCCGTGGCCCGGGGCCATCGCCGCGCAGATGCCAGCCGTCAACCGATCCCGCGGGCCCGGTCGCGACGAAGCGCTCCGCCTCGCGGATCCCCATCGTCTCGCACCATGCGCTCGCGTCGTGTGTCAAGCGGCGCGCGCCGCTCTCGCCCAGTTCGAAAAGCTCAGGCGGCATGCCCGTGCTCGATGCGCACACCACGACGCGGCCCGAGCGCGCCGAAAAATTCATGACCGACATCCCGGGCGGCGAGAGCGCGCTAACCGCCAGGTCCGGCGTGACTCGGAAAAGGTGCGTCGCACCACGGCTCGTGCCCAGCACACCGAGCGCGCCGTCGGAGAGCCATTGCGGCGCGGTCGCGCTATTAGCTGCGCCGACATCCGTCAGGCTGTTGTCGCCGCAGGTCCATTCCTCCGACGGGGTGAGACATTGCGGAGCGCCGCCCGACGGCGCGATCGTGAAGAGCCGTTCGTTCGCCAGACCATACGCGCTGCGCGGGTTGTCGCGGCCACAAAACGCGATGCGCGAGCCATCGGGAGACCACGCCGGTCCCTCCAGCACGCCGCGCAAAGACAACAATTTCTGCGGCGTGCCGCCTTCGCGCAGGTCCGCGACCCACAACTCGCGCGGTTTGACGCCCTCGGCATCGACGTCGTGCTCGCCGGCAAAGGCGATGCGCGAGCCATCCGGCGACCAAGCCGGGCTACTCACGAAACCCGTGCCATCCGTCAGCGCGCGCGCATCCCCGCCCTCGACATCGACCAACCACAGGCGCGGAAAATCGTCGAAGTACCCGAGGCCATCGGCTCGATAGCGAATGCGTTTGATGCGGCGCCAACCACGCGCCTCCGCCTCAGCCTTATTCGTGGAGGGCGTCGCGATGACGGCCAGCCGCCGGCCGTCGGGCGACAGCGCGGCCTCGCTGACCGCCCCAGGAAGCGCAGGCGCGGGATAGGCCTCGCCGCCGCTGACGTCGATGAACCACAACTGCGCAGTGCCGCTGCGATCGGACACGAACAACAAACGGCGCCCGTCAGGCGACCATTGCGGATTCGTGTCGCGCGCGACGCCGTGCGTCAAAACCGTCGTCGAACCAGAAGTGCGATCGACCACGCGGATCCCCGCGCGATACGCATTCACACCGGCGTCGGCTCGCAGCAGTGAATAAGCAACGCAAGTGCCGTCCGGCGAGAGAGCGCCGCCGGTCACGATCGGGATCGAGTAAAGGTGGGAGGGAAGCAGTCGTCTGGCTGAGCGCGCGGCGTCGGTCGCTTGCACCGTCATGCACGCTGGCTTCAGGTGCGCGCGCGGGGGCTTCCTGCTAGTTGATCAGATCAGGGTGCTCGGACTTCACGCTCTCGTATGCGGCTTCCAGCAGCAGCGGATTCAAAAAATAACCGCGCGCCGCAGCGTCGCAGGGTTTGATGAGACCTTTTTCTTCCAAACTCTCAAGCGTGTCGCGCAAACGTTTGACGCCCATGCGCACGTGGCGAGCGAACTCCACGTGTCCGGGATAATTTTCTGTTGCGCAACGCCGGACCGTGCTCGTGGTCCATAGCCCCTCGAGCACGCGCTTCTCCGGCGCGCTCAGGACTGAGGCACCTGCGATCGCATCGAACAGCGAATCCCACAGGTGCAGACAGAACTGCTTCGTCCTGGGAGAATCGGGCTTGCTCATAGCAACTTACGAAACCCCGTCATGCGTCAAGCGCACTCGAACACGCGTTCGTAAAACTGTTGTTCGACTCCTTCCTGCCCGATAAGGCCAATATGGGTACATCACGCTCCTGGGGAATGGAGTAAATATGGCACACGCGATTTGGACCGGATCGATCAATTTCGGCCTGGTCACCATACCGATCAAGCTCTTCACGGCAGTGCGCGAGAACGAACTGCACTTCAATATGTTGCACGCCAAGGACAATGGACGCATCGGCTTCCAGCGCGTGTGCAATACGTGCGGCAAAAAAGTCGAGTGGAACGACATCGTCAAGGGCTACGAGTACGAAAAGGACCACTACGTCATCGTGTCCGACAAGGATCTCAAGGAAGCCAATGTCGAGGCGACCCAGTCCATCGACATCGTGCAATTCGTGAACCTGGACGAGATCAACCCGATGCACTTCGAGAAGCCGTACTATCTCGAGCCGGAGAAGAAGGGCAAGCACGCCTACGCGCTGCTGCGCGACGCGCTCGCCAAGTCCGGCAAAGTCGGCATAGCGCGCGTGGTGATCAAGACGCGCGAGCATCTCGCGGCGGTCAAGCCGCAAGGTGACGCGCTGATCCTTGAGATCATGCACTTCGCGGACGAGATCGTTGATGCTTCAGGTTTTGATTTTCCGAAAGCCAATGAGAAGGTGCCGCCCGCCGAGATGAAGGTCGCCATGATGCTCATCGACACGATGGCCGCGCCGTTCAAGCCGGAGGAATTCCACGACAAATATCGCGAGGACGTCATGGCCATGATCGAGGCGCGCGCCCAAGGCAAAGCCATGAAGAAGGCGCCCAAGAAGGCCGCGGCCTCTTCGAAACTGGTCGACCTCATGGACGTGCTGCAGCAAAGCCTCAGAGAGACCAAAGTGCGACGCAATGGCAAAGCCGACAACGGCAAGGTCGCCAAGAAAAAAGCGAAGGTCGCCCTCGCCCGCTAGCCTATCCGTTCTAATATGTCCGCTTTGATGTAGTGCCGGGGCTTTAGCCCCGGTCTTTTCACCTCTTTCCAATGATAGAAGCGCTGGAAACGCGCTATTCTCGAAACGTGACAGCATTGATCGTGGCGATCCTTGGATGCTTATCCGCCCTCTCAGCCGCCTGCGCTTCGCCGCCCTCGCTTGACTCGTGGCATCAGATCGCCGTCGGCGGCCTCGATCGCAACTATCTCGTCCACGTGCCCCCGGGACTCGATCCAAACCGCGCTCCCGCGATCGTCTTGAGTTTCCACGGCGGCGGCGGCCGCCCCATCGGCGAGGCGTACATCACCAAGATGAATCCGGTTGCGGATCGCCACGGATTCATCGTGGTCTATCCGGAGGGCACGCAGCGGCATTGGAACGACGGCTGGAAGGAAGAGGATCCAGTCGACGACGTCGCGTTCATTTCGGCGTTGATCGACGAGTTGAAGAAGACGTATCACGCAGACCCCAAGCGCATCTATGCCACGGGCATCTCCAACGGTGCGATGTTCTCGGAGCGCCTCGCCTGCCAGCTTTCGGACAAGATCGCGTCCATCGCGCCGGTGGCGGGGGCGATACGAACACCGATCGCGGCGAAATGCTCGCCGACCCGCCCGGTCTCCGTGCTCATGATCAACGGCAAGGCGGATCCGCTCGTGCCTTATAACGGCGGACAAGTCGTGGGCATGCGAGGTCCGGTGCTGTCGGCCGCCGCCGGGGTGGCCTTGTGGGTGCAGCACGACGGTTGCCGTAGGAACAGCCGCGCGAGTCTACCGGTCGTGGACAAAACCGACGCGACTCGCGTGCGCCTCGAGCTGCACGGCGGCTGCAATGCTGGAAATGAGGTCGCACTGTACTCGATCGACAACGGCGGACATACATGGCCGGGCGGGGCGAAGTACCTGCCGGTCTCGATCGTCGGATTGACGAGCAGGCAGATCAATGCCGACGAAGTCATCTGGAGTTTCTTCGCGCGCCACCCGATGCCCTAATGCCCGCCAGCCCGGATGTAGTGCCGGGGCTTTAGCCCCGGATCCCAACGAACCAATGTAGCGTTCCGAGCGAAGCTCGGACGTCGTTCTTCGCCTACCCCGTCGCCGCCGCCGTGGGCGGCTTGATCCAGCGCTCAGCCCACTCGGCTAAGGCCCGCACGGTGGACTCGAGTTCGGCGCCGCTTTCGGTGAGCACGTAGTCGACGCGCACCGGCCGTCCGCCCGCGACCACGCGGATAATGATGCCCGCTTCTTCCAACTCGCGCAGGCGCTCCGCCAGAAGCCGGTCCGAGAGCCCGGGAACGCCCGAGACGATCTCATTGAAGCGCCGCGGCCCGCCAAGGAGCAAGCGGATGATGGCCCCGGTCCAGCGCCGCCCCACGAGCTCGACAGCCTGGTGATAGCGGGGGCAAAATCCCCCCATCGCGTGGCCGCCCTTTTTGGCAGTCATCTTCTTGCTTGACATTGGCTCTCCCAAGTGCTAATCTTTCCCATAGGTTACCATAAGTAAGTAACTATTGCAAGGTAAGGGAGCGGTAAAAATCATGGAAATTGCAATCCTGCTGGCACGCCTGTTCTTGGGCTTAGCCCTGGCGGCGCACGGAGCGCAAAAGATCTTTGGCTGGTTCGGGGGCTACGGCATCAGGGGGACCGGCGGTTTCTTCGAAGGGCTCGGCTTCCGGCCAGGCACGCTGTTCGCTGCCGGGGCCGGGCTCGGTGAGTTCGGCGGCGGATTGCTGACCGCGCTCGGTCTCGGTGGTCCGATCGGACCAGCGCTCATTGTCATGGTCATGCTCGTGGCGCTGATCGTGGTGCACTGGAAGAACGGCTTTTTCGCCCCCAACGGCATCGAACTGACGCTGATGAACATCACCGGCGCGCTGCTGCTGACCTTCGTGGGACCAGGCTTGTATTCGGTCGACGCGTTGTTGGGCATCAACGCCGCGTGGCCGGAGAGCATCCGCTGGATCAGCCTGGCAGTCGCAGTGGTGCTGGCTCTCGTGAACATCGCGATCCGCCGGCCCGCGCCGGCGAAGGCCGCGGCCCAATCGTAAGCGACCATCAATCCGACCACAAAACGAGGCCCGCGGCGTGTCTGCTGCGGGCCTCTTCGATTCCCGCCGGGATATAAAAGCTAGCCCACGAGGTTTCCGTTGTCGACGACCTTCACGCCGTCGATGTAGACAGTGGCGTGCGTTATCGGAAACCCGAAGCCGAAGTTGCCGACCGTCTTCACGCTGCCGCCAAGCAGCTGATTGTCGCCGATGCTCACAAAGACGAGGCCCGCGCCGGGACCGGGATAATACGCCGCCCCGTTCTCTTCATGGTTCGGCCACGCCGGGTTCAATCCGATGGAAATATTCGAGAACTCCATCGTTGGACCGCCCGATGCGGCGACGAGTCCGTTGAAGCAGTCCAGGCCCGAAGCGGCCGTGAGCCCGCTCGCCATGCCGTTTTTGAGCGTAAAGGCCACATTCTTCATAACCCCAAACCGGCAGGCAGCGCGCGGCACGACGACTTTGCCGTTGGCCGATTTCTCGTTCGGAGCGACGGAGACGACTCCGTCCGGCAGCCCTGCGGAGCGGTCGACGAACTTGTGGCCTTTGGCCTGCGGGCCCGTGATGATGCCGTCGGTGAGATTCGGCATCCGGCCGGCGAGCTTAAAGGTGATGTCGGTGCCGGCTGGCGAGGTGATGCGGACGGTTTTGCCCACCGCCAGTTTGTGTTTGAGACTTTCGCCGGCGGCGGCGATCTTCGTGTAGTCGGCGCCCATCGCTCCCCACACCATGTTGACGTACGTAGCGCCATTGAGTTTGAATGACTTTCCGCGTTGATCCGTCGGGTAGGTGATGACCAGCGCGCGGTACTTCATGCCGTCAAGCAACGGCGTCAAGAATTCACCGGCTGCGTTGATCTCGCCCAGACGCTTGGCCGACACTCCCGCATCCAGGGCGGCGATGTCCGACGCGGGCGGCAGATTGATGTAGACGTCGATCGCCCTGTACCATGTCGCTTGGTAGCGCGGCTGTTGCGAGAGGAACTGTTCGGGCACCTCCGTGTCCAGCGACCGGATCACTTTGTCCGAGTCGAGCCACAGCGTCACCAGGCCGCCAGCCTTTTGGGCTTCGATGGCAAGGGCTTCCATTAACGGGATGGTGTGCTTACCACCCTCGATGACGACGACTTCGCCGGGCTGAACGGCGACCGACGTCGTGATGATGCGTTGCGCGAGCTGTTGGAGGTTGGGTGCGTCCGCTGCAGCGCGGGTCATCGTCAGCGAAAGCGCGACGGCGCTGAGCGCAAACGCCATAAGCAATCTGTTCATAGTAAACCGACCGACCTTTCTTTATGCGCTTAGTTGTTCGTTGTAGACACGTTGTACGTAAATGCGCAGACCGAACAACATGCCGGCGGCGAGCGCGAGCAGCGCGCTGCCGATGATCGCCGCTTCTGGTGGAAGCGACGCAAAACTCTGAGACGCCGCGGCTTGCGTTGGCGGCGCGAGGACGAAGCGAAGCCCGATGCGCGCCACGATGACTGTCAAGAAGATGAGATTTCCTAAAGGAGAGATCTTGATGTAGACTTTGCGAGCTGGCGCGTCCACGCGCACAGTCGTGTGCGTGCCCTGATAGAGGCCGATTCCAACCCCGGCTGCGAGTCCCAAGACGGATGCAGGCACGACCCAGACAGTCGAGGCGACGTCAATCGCGACGATCACGCCGGTCAGCAGCAAGAAGATGCTCGGCAGCACCCACATTCCGGGGACGCTCCATTTCTGTTCGCGGGTGGAGCGCCAGATGCGGAACGCGAGAACCGCCGCGATGACGACGACCGTGATGATCGCGACGCTGTGACTCATACGGTTCGCTTCGCCCGGACCCTACGGAGTCTCCCGCACGCGCTCGGCGTCGCGTTTGCCCTGCTCGATCGCCGCGTCGATGCGGTCTTGTTTGTCAAAGTCGAGCACGGACAGCCCGATCGGGGCTTGCGGACTGATGGTTCGGATCGTGACGTAGCGTCGGTCCGGCGCCCGGCCGGCCATCACTGCCTCATTGATCGTCGCAGCAAGACGGAGATCGCGCTCGATCATTCGCTGCTGCATGACGTCGTGGCTGACCATCGCGATGTCCCCGATGGACGAGATCTGCCAGTTCGGCGGGCGCAAATCGGGGCGGTCCATGTGGATCACGGTCACGTCGTCGGCGCCCGCGTGAATGGCATGGTTGATGGGTGCGTTGCCGGTGACGCCGCCATCGACATACAGGCATGCTTCGCACGCCGCGTCCGAAATGATCACCGGGGAGAAGGCGCCTGGTATGGCGGAGGATGCGCGCACCGCATCAAGATAATTTGCTTCGGTCATCGGATGGCCGAACGGTTCCCGCTCCGCGAAATACTTCGTATCTTCGTCGGCACCCTGACCAGCGAAATAATAGAATGCTTCCGGCCTTCCCCGCGTCAGGTTGGTCACGGCCACGACCAGCGTACGCTTGAGCGACGCATATCTCACGTGCGGCCCAAGCACGTCGGCGAAGGGCTGCGAGCTGAGCGCGCCGAGCAAGTGAGTAAGCTTGCCGGGTGAATCTACCTTCGCGTAGTCCTGGGCCAGGTGAACGATGAGCCCCGCCCGGCGCGTCAGCGGACTTGCGGAAAGGTGCCGAAGGTCCGAGGCGACTTTCGCCAGTGCGTCGATCTCGGGCGCCAGGCGGATCACCTTGCTCGATGCGATCGATCTCCAGAGCCGCTCGAGCTGCTCTACCTCATCTTGTGCGATGAACGCTCCGTTGATGGCGCCGATGGACGTGCCGCAGATGATGTCGAAGCGTTCGTGCTTGAGCAACGTCAGGGCGGCGCCAGCCTCGTAAGCGCCCCGGGCGCCGCCACCGCTGAGAATGAGGGCCTTCATGACCGTCATCGCTTCTCGCTTCAGGTGACAAATGACTTGCCCGCACAACCAGACAACAGGACTTAGTATGAAACAGCGCAGGCCTGGCCCTGACGGGCCGCTCGTCTCGGCGATCGGCCTCGGATGCATGGGCATGTCCGAGTTCTACGGGCCGACGGACGACCAAGAATCGATCGCGACGATTCATCGCGCAATCGAATTGGGCTGCAATTTTTTAGACACCGCCGACATGTACGGACCCTTCAAGAACGAAGAATTAGTCGGCCGTGCCATCGAGGGGCGGCGCAAAGAAGTGTTCTTGGCGACCAAGTTTGGCAACGAACGCAGTGCGGATGGCTCGTGGATCTCGATAAACGGCAAGCCGGACTATGTCAAGCGCGCCTGCGAAGCCTCGCTCAAACGCCTGCGCGTCGACACGATCGATCTGTACTATCAGCATCGCGTCGATAAGACCGTGCCGATCGAGGAGACGGTCGGCGCTATGGGGGAGCTCGTCAAGGCGGGCAAAGTGCGCTACCTCGGCCTGAGCGAGGCCGCGCCGGCGACGCTGCGGCGAGCGCACGCAGTGCATCGGATATCGGCGCTGCAGACCGAATACTCGCTCTTCGCGCGCGACGTCGAAGACGAAATACTTCCCACGGTTCGCAAGCTCGGCGTCGGCTTTGTCGCCTATAGTCCGCTCGGGCGCGGGCTGTTGACCGGTGCCATCACCAAATCAGAGGATTTTGCCGAAGGCGATGGCCGTAAGACCGAGCGCTATCCGAGATTTCAGGGCGACAACTTCAAGCACAACCTCGAGCTTGTCGAACTGCTCAAGCAGATCGCCACAAAGAAATCGATCACGCCGGCGCAGCTCGCGCTGGCGTGGCTGTTGCATCAAGGCCCCGACATCGTGCCGATCCCGGGTACGAGGCACCGAAAAAGGCTGGAAGAGAACTGTGCGGCCGTGGACATCGAATTGACGAAAGAAGACCTGGAACGGATCGACGCCGTTGCGCGACCCGGTGCGTTCGCTGGTCAACGCTACGCCGACATGAGCAACGTCAACGTGTGAGCATTAGGGGCGCCGTTCATTGGCGATGTATAGGCCGACCCCCAGAACGAGAATTACCATCACTAGGATGAGCGCACCGACTTCCGAGGTGATGCATCCGGCGGGATAATACCAACGAGCGCAATTCAAGCTGCCCTGAGTCGCGTTGAGCAGGTGAAGCGCGGCGAGGAGGATTCCGGCGATGACGCCAGCGATGATGAGCGGCCGCACAACTGCTTTGCTCATGCTAATAACCCTCCGGCTCATCTCCCTCCGGGTCTAGGTCGGCCTCTAAGGCGTCAGGATTGTTCGCATTCGGATTCTTTTCCGGATGCGCACCGGGAGCCATTCGCGGAAGCAATACAGCCGCCGCGACCGCAAGAACAAGGAAGATGACTAGCGGGACCACGGCTCAGCGCTCAAGCGCAGCGGCATCGCCGAGGTTTGAGTTGCCCTCAAGGAACTTGATTCCGCCGACCTCCTCGGCATGCGCTCCGGTGTAACGCAGGATGTAGAGCCCATTGCGCACGTCGACGACGTAGATCAGACCATCCTTGATGATCGGATAACTCCAAAGGATGGTCTTATTCGGTCCGCGGCTGAGAGCCGGGTCTTCGGTCGCCACGCTCGCGAGCGTGTCGGGGGAAAACCCGGCCGCACGCACCGGGTGCGCAGCGTCGCTGATGTCGGTCACTTGCAAGCCGCCCGAATGCCACGCCACGATAGCCAGATCCCGCAGCACGGTCGGGTTATGGGAGGAGTAGCTGGTGAACTGCTCGGTTCCGGCGTCATCGTACGGCCCGCCGCAGAATGATTGTTCATCCCGGGGGTCCTTGAACTCGGAGACGATCTTTGGATGAGCCTGATCGGAGATGTCGATGAGCCGCTCCCAGCCCCACGGGCAGCCGAACTTGGGATCGGTGAAGGTGCCGTACACTTCGTCGGTCGTCACGACGAGCGGCCGCCCCGGCACCTTCACGGCCGAGTGGCCGTTCGCGCATTCCTTCCGGCAGTTGTTGGGCACCGCGCGCGGATCAGCCGGCGTCTGTCCCCACACCGGCCTGCTGACCGGTGAGGTGATGAGATCGCCGTTGAGGGACAGCACGAGCCCCGGCGTCGTGTTTTTCACGACTGATGCGGTGTTCAAAATGAGAAACTGGCCGGCTTCCATCGAGAGGAAGGCTCGAGTGCCGTCGGCCGAGACGCTAATCGAATGGAGGAATAGATTGCAGTCATATGGTCCACACGTCTGGCTCGAAGCCGAAACCAGCGGGTAGTCGGGGCGGTCGGTGCCGGGATAGAGGTTGTTCCAATTCGCCTCGGCGATCTCAACCACGTGCCCGCTCCGACTCACTCGGCTGATATCCGCGACGATCAAGTTCGGTATGGACGGGTCTTTTGATGTGGTCGGGGTTGAGAGATAGAGCAAGGCTCGGTTGCGGTTGCTCGGATCGACCCACAAGAACATCTCGTGCGGCTTGACCTGTTTGCCGGCCTTCGATGTCGGCACGAAACGCGAGATAAAGCGGGGTTGCAACGGATCGCTCAAGTCGAAAAACGCCAAATCGAACGGGAACTGCGCATCGGTGCCGCTTTGACAGGCGTGGATCGTGCGGCTGCACCGGAAGTCCATCACGATGAGAAGCTTCTGGTCGGGCCAGACCCGCAGCTCGCGGGTTGTGATTCCGACGTTGCCCGCGTACGGCTTTCCGATCTCGCCCACGACCTTCAGGTTAGCGGGATCCCTAACATCGACGATCAGGATTCCCGGATGTGGGTGAGGGCACGTGTCTCCGGACGGCAGGCCGGTCGCTCCGACGCAGATGGCCGAGCTATCGGTGCGATTGCCGACGTACACGAAATGGTCGTAGACGGCCAGCGCGGCGTTCATCCCACGGTTGAAGAGCGGATCGTGTCCGATGAGCTTGACGTTCCATTCGGAGATCGTCGCGAAAACTTCAGGCGTCGCGCGATTAGCCGTACCCACCCACATGAGAAGGGTCAAAGCGAACAAGGCCGCGAGGACGACTAGACCGGACCTTAGGATAATCATGGGGCTAGCGTTTCCAAACAAGAAACGCTCTACCTCCGTATCCTCACGGTCTGGGTCTCCGCCTCCCAAGCCGAACGGGAATAGGATCCCTTTCGCTGAGGAGCAGTCGCTCGTCCGCGAAAAAACTGAGATACTTCGGCGCTATAAGTAAATCAAGGCCAGCGAGTTCCGGGCGTTCCGGAATAGCCACCGCCCGTAGTTGAACGAGTTCGAAGTCTCGGAAAGATTCCCAAACATCCCAGTCCCAAAAGCTGATGAATTTCAAGTCTGCGTCGGGCTCGTGAAGCGTGGTTTCACACCAATGCCGCCCGTCGTCGAGCTCGACGGGAAATAAAGCAGGTAAGCCCTTTGGAGGCACATCGTACATCACGTTGATGGCTTCGTAATACCCGTTTGGCGCAGTCGGCGCAATCTGGAACTCTGCCAGAACAAGCGCAAAAAATAGCGCGTCGTTGACGTTTATGAAGTCGTGCTGAGCGTCAAAGGCGAAATCGAGGAAATATGAATTCCAAACGTGACGCGCGCACTCTCGGTATCGCCGAAATGCGGGCGTGAGATCGCGCAATCGCTCCGAGCTTCCCATCGTGCTCCCCTCTTGGTGCCGTTTCGGATCCACAATTAGCTCCCCGTGAAGCACTTGGCGTCAACAACAACCATTGTCCCTTCAAAATAGCAAAAAGCCTCGGCCGAGCCAAGGCGAAATGGTTGCGGGGGATGGATTCGAGCACCTCGCAGCCAGTATGAACCAACGATTTCGACATGTCTTACCTTCCGCAAAGTGTTGCGCTCGGTGGCGTCCACGTCCTAGTCCCTTGTGTGGCAAGGGACCGCGGCAGTAGAGCCGAGCGGATCGTTGCATGATAGGTTAGCGCAGGACAACTGACGGGTACACTGGGCAGGAGCTGGTCCTTTAAGGAGGTGTCGAAATGAAAACGATGACATGTAAGGATCTCGGCGGAACGTGTGACGAAAAATTGTCAGCCAGTTCATGGGACGAAATGGTTAAGACCATGACGAAACACGTGATGGCGAATCACCCTGATGTGGCGAAACAAATGGAAAAGATGCACAACGAAGACCCCAGCAAATGGGGCAAAGAAACGAAGCCCAAGTGGGATGCGGCTCCTGAAGCGTAAGCTTTACGGATCACTATTAGTTTCGGACACGACGAAAACAATCGCGCAATCCCCTAGATCAGAGGGGATTGCGCTACCTGCAATCTTGCGGGGGATGGATTTGAACCACCGACCTTCGGGTTATGAGCCCGACGAGCTACCGGACTGCTCCACCCCGCATTCACTAGGTACGGGACTTGTGATGGGCGTACCTGCCCCACGATGATAAAGCCGTCGACGTTTTCCATCATCGGCTACGATCCGCACGCGAACGAAACCGGCGTCGTGGTGCAATCCAAATTTCTTTCCGTCGGCGCCGCCGTGCCGTGGGTGGCGGCGGATGCCGGCGCGGTCGCCACGCAGGCTTGGGCCAACACCACCTATGGCCCGCGCGGTCTCGAGATGCTGCGCAAGGGAATGCCGCCGCAAGATGTCATCGCTGAGCTGATTCGCGACGACGAACACGCTAGCCAACGCCAACTGGGAATCGTCGACATGCAGGGCCGCTCCGCTACGTATACAGGCGACGAGTGCATGCCGTGGGCGGGCGGGAAGTCGGGCACGAACTTCGCAGCGCAAGGAAACATTCTCGCCGGCCCCGAGGTCGTCGACGCTCTGGTCTCGACTTTCGAGCAAACGCGGGGCGCTCTCGCGGACCGGCTCGTTGCGGCGTTAAGGGCCGGCCAAGCCGCCGGCGGTGATCGACGCGGCAAGCAAAGCGCCGCGCTCTACATCGCCAAACCGAAGGGCGGCTACAGCGGTTTCAACGATCGATATGTGGATCTTCGCGTCGACGATCATCCCGAACCGATCGAAGAACTCGCGCGTATCCTCGAGCTGCACAAACTCTATTTCTTCAAACCAGAACCGCAAGACGTCCTGAAAATCGACACCGCGCTGGGAGCCGAGATCGTCACATTGCTGAAGAGGGCCAAGGCGCTAGCGTCTACGAGTGCGGCATTTGACGTCGCCGCCAACGAGGCGCTCGTCAAATTCATGCACAAGGAGAACTTGGAAGACCGCGTGCGCGACGACGGCTGCATCGACCGCCAGACGCTGGGCTACCTGCGCGGCTACACCGCTTGAAGAACTCGCCCTTGCGCGAGTGGATCCGCGGCTTGCCCAAGCCCGAGCTGCACGTGCACCTCGAAGGCACGATAACCCCCGCCACCTACGAACGCATCGCGCGGCGCAACGGTGTCGAGATGCCCGAAGATGTCGCAGCGCTGTTCCACTGCACCGATTTCCAAAGTTTCTTGTATGCGTTCTTGCGGGTGGTACAAGCGCTCCAAAAACCCACGGACTTCGCGGAGCTGACCTACGAATATCTCGCCGCCTCCGCCGCGGCGGGCGTCAGACACGTCGAACTCTTCGTATCGCCTGCGACGCAACGCATGTTCTTCAAGGAACTCGATCTTGCCGAGATGGTCAATGCGGTCGGCGAGTCAAGCCGGCAAGCGGAAGCGGACTTCGGCATCTCGTCGCTGCTGTTGTTCGACATGGTGCGAAACCTCGGCGAACAGCACGCCCTCCAGGATCTCGAACTCGCTCAAAAATGCAAAAGCGCGGGCGTCATCGGTGTCGGCCTCGGCGGCGACGAGCGCCGCTTTCCGGCCCGCGACTTCAAATCAGCATTCACAAGAGCCAAAGAACTCGGTCTGCGCCGCACCGTTCATGCCGGCGAAGCAGCGGGCGCTGACAGCATCGCCGACGCCATAAAGTTACTCCAAGCCGAGCGGATCGGTCACGGGGTCGCGGCAAGCGGCAATGCAGAACTCATCGCGCTCCTGCGCGAGAGAAACATCGCCGTCGACATGTGCCCGACCAGCAACCGCGTCACCGGCGCAATCGGTCCAGACGCGCCTCACCCGCTGCCCGAATTCCTCGCCGCGGGCCTTACCGTCACGCTCAGTTCCGACGACCCGGCGTTCTTCGGCGCCTCGCTGCTCGACGAGTATGAGAACGCCGCGCGCATGGGATTATCCAAAAAAGAACTCGCCCGCGTCGCCATCAATGGCTTCGAGGCGAGTTTTGCCGCCGGCGATCGCAGGCGGGCCTGGATCGAAGAGGTGAGAAGCTACCCCGTTACTTAGGCTTTGCGGAAGCGGCGCTGGCGGGAGTCGGCAGACCTGTGGCCGCCGGCACGTCAACGCGATAGGCGGCGATCGAGCCATCCGCGTGAACGCGCATCCGGACCATCGCCGTACCGTTGGTGAGCTTGGCTTCGAACGTGTAGCGGCGGTAGTCGGGCTCGGACTTGACCTCGGTCAGGCCTTGATAGTCTCCGAGGGCGTGCAGCTTATCGGATATCACGCCGACCTGGCCGCGCGTCACCTGCCCCTTCAGGGTATCGTCGAAGTTCTTGACGGTGCCCGCGTAGTCGTTGTTGTACACGGCGCGGGTCACATCGTCGGCGATCTTCGTCTCGTCGGCGACGCGCTGCCCGCTGCAGCCGGCGATCAGCAAAGCCGCAGTCGCGCACACAAGCGCAGCTCGCAGATTCATCAGTTCCACCCCTTCAATCGTCTTCACGCAAGCGAGAGCACCGCCCTCTCATTTCAAGGGCGGCGCTATCGCGTGATTCCAGGTATTCGGAGCTAGAAGCTTCCCCAGCCGTACGACACCATCGCAACCTGCACCGACTTGGCTGAAACGGGCTGTTTGCTCGTTGTCGCCGTCGAGGCGCTATTGGCAGACACGAAGTTGCCTGACGGATTCAGCGAAGCGACCTGCGCGTTCAACTGGTTGATCTGAGTCTGCTGAAGTGCGACTTCGCGCTTCAAGTTGGAGGCCACTACGGCTTCGTGCTCGTAGGCGGTCTTGTACTGTGCTGCAGCCGCTTTGGCGTTGTTGGCCTGTTCGGCAAGCGCGGCCTGTTTTTGCGCGTCCTCAGCGTAGCGCTGGTGGACCTTCTTGTTATGGTTGATGATGATCAGCGTGGCCGCAGCCGTGCCGATCAAGATATTGCGCGTGCTCGCTGCGCCGTCCGCAAGTGCCTGCGGTGTCGGAGCCAGCGTCAGCGCGAAAGCAGCCAACGTGAGCGCTGCGATGATTTTGAAAGATTTCATTCCGGTTATTCCCCTCTTGAGGCGGGAGCGGCTTTGCGCGGCCCCCTTGCTCTACTATTATAAACGAAAACGGGCCTAGCGTTCGTTGCACCCTGTATCACATTTACCCAGCTCGTGTCCTCCACAAATCAGGGCGATTTCCCAGGCTCCAGTCAGGCGGCTGGCTGGGTAGCCTGACGCTGAAGGATATGGTAGCCTAACGGCGCGAATTAGGCATGCCTAAATCATGCCACAGCAGCACCGTGGGGGCAACTCCGCGCTCAAAACGGCCACGCCATCGGTCGCCCACGAGACCGAGGTCAGCCCCAACGTCGAGATGTACCTGAAGTCGATCGTGCGCCTGCAGGATGGCGTCGAGCCGGTTTCCACCTCAGCTATCGCGCAGGAGCTCGGCGTCTCGGCGGCTTCCGCCTCGGCGATGCTCAAGCGTCTGGATTCAGAAGGCTACGTGACCCATGACGGCCGCCACGGCGTGCTCCCCACGCACTCAGGCGCGCGAATCGGTGCCCTAACGTTGCGGCGCCAGCGCCTCGCCGAGCGCCTGTTGGTGGATCATCTCGGTATTCCGTGGGAGATCTCGGCCTCAGAGGCGTGCCGTCTCGAACACGCCATATCGCCGCTCGTCGAGCGTCATCTGTCGCGCTTCACGGGCGAACCGACGACCTGCCCTCACGGTCACCCGATTCCGCGCGAGGATGGCTCGATCTGGCGCCACGACGGCGCGATAGAGCTCGCGGACCTGCCGCTGGGCGTGCCGGCCGCGGTGCTCGAGATCAAGCACGACATTCCCGAGCTGCTCAAGTTTCTGGCCGAGATCGGGCTGCGCCCCGGCACGCCGGTCAGCGTCGAGCACCGCGAGCACGCGGTCGGACTGCTGACGATCGTCGTCGCCGGCAAGAAGCACACCGTCAGCACGCAATTGGCGGGCGACATCCTCGTTCGCAACCCACAGAAGAAGTCCGCGACCAAAGGCAAGTAGCAAGACCATGTTGCGGGCAGTTCTCTTCATCGGCGCGCTCGTTTTCGCACTGGAATCTCGCGCGCTCGGCGCATCGCTCGACGACGCCCGCCCCGGTCTTGTGGCCACGGACATCGCACCCGACATCGTCGCGCGCGCCGAAGCTGACGCGCAAAAGAGCGCGGCGTTGTTGCCCGCGCTCCCGCCGCCGCTCGCAGGCAAGATCAAGACGATCCACCTGATCGCCGAGATCAAGCCATGGGAGATCGCGCCGGGAATCAGCACGCAAGCATGGACGTACAACGGCACGGTTCCGGGCCCGACCATTCACGTGCGCCAGGGCGACCGTCTGCGCGTCATCCTCACCAATCATCTGCCCGCGCCCACGACCATCCATTGGCACGGCGTCGAACTTCCCGCAGACATGGATGGGGTGCCGGGCCTGAGCCAGTCGCCCGTGCCCCCGGGCCAGAGCTACGTGTACGAATTCACGGTCAAAGAGTCAGGCACGTACCTTTACCATACGCACTTCGACGACCTCAACCAACTCGACCGCGGTTTGTACGGTGCGCTCGTCGTCGATCCGGCCACGCCGGCGGCACAAGCGTACCAGCGCGATTATCTCATGCTGCTGTCATCGTGGCGCGTTTTCAGCTCGACCGAGAACTATTTCAGCATCAACGGCAAGAGCTATCCGCTGACCAAACCTTTCGTGGTCAAGCGTGGCGAGCGCGTGCGCATTCGCGAGATCAATATCAGCGGCACCGAATTCCATACCATGCACATCCATGGTCACCACTTCAGCGTCGTCGCCGTGGACGGCCAGCGGGTCTCGCCGCAAAACCGCCAGCTGATGAGCACCGTGCTCCTCGGTCCGGGCGAACTGCGCGACATCGAATTCCGCGCCGACGCGCCAGCCGGCACGTGGATGGTGCACTGCCACGTCGTCGACCACATGCTCAACGGCGGCATGGGGCCGGGCGGCTTGATCGCGTCCATCCAATACGAGGGCGCCCCCGACAAGCTTACGTCCATGGGCGACATGATGAGCGTAGCGTCCCCGGGCGGAGGCGCGCAGTCCTCCGGTCCTCCGATGACGCAACCCGCCGCCTTGATCCTCGGCGCCATCGCCGGTCTGACGATCTTTTTCGGCCTGCCGTTCGCCGCGCTGCGTCGCGTGCCGCCCGCCTGGCTTTCGTTCCTCAACGCCACCGCCATCGGCGTGCTGTTCTTCCTGCTCTTCGACATCTTGCGCCAAGCCGGCGAACCGCTCAGCTCCGCGCTGCACCTCATGCAGCTCGGCGGCGGTGTGACTCAGCTCGTCGTCTTGCTCGCGACGTACGTCTTCGGCTTGGGCACGGGCTTGGTCGGGCTGGTCTACTTCACGCGCGTCATCCTCATGCGCTCAAAGTCACTGGCCGCCGAGGGCCACCTCTCCCCGATGACGCTCGCCACGACCATCGCCGTCGGCATCGGCTTGCATAATTTCGGCGAGGGACTCGCCATCGGCCAATCCGCCGCGACCGGCGCCATCCAACTCGCGGTGCTGCTCATCATCGGCTTTGGGCTGCACAACATGACCGAAGGCTTCGGCATCGCTGCCCCGCTGGCGGGAACGGGCACGCCGGCGAATCTCGCTGCGATCGTGCGTCTCGGTCTGATCGGAGGCGGCCCGACGTTTCTCGGCACGGTGGTCGGCTATCATTTCGTCTCGCCGCTGCTCTCCGTGCTGTTCCTGACGCTCGCCGCGGGCGCCATCATCTACGTCATCGGCGAAATGACCAAGGCCGGATCCCGGATCGGCTACAAACGGCTGGCTTCGGTAGGCGTGCTGGCTGGCTTTCTGCTAGGGCTCGGGACAGACCTCATCCTCTCGGCTGCAGGAGCCTAGCCGAATCCGGATGTAGTGCCGGGGCTTTAGCCCCGGTAACTCTTAGTCGTCCTTGGTCGACGTCTTCGCCATCTCGGCGATGTTCTTCACGACCGTCGCATCGGCGAGCGTGGTCGTATCGCCGAGCGGCCGCTCCTCCATGACGTCGCGCAGCAGCCGGCGCATGATCTTGCCCGAGCGCGTCTTGGGCAGATCCGGCGTGAACGTGACGTACTTCGGACGCGCGAACGCGCCGATCTTCGAGACGACGTGCTTGCGCAGCTCGTCGGCTTCGGCCGGTGAGCCGACGCCGCCGCCCTTGAGCGTCACGAAAGCCGCGATCGCTTCGCCGGTGATGTCGTCCTTCTTGGAGACCACGGCGCATTCGGCCACCTTCGGGTGATCGACGAACGCGCTCTCGACCTCCGTGGTCGAGATGCGATGCCCTGACACGTTCATCACGTCGTCCACGCGGCCCAGCAGCCAGTAGTAGCCTTCCTTGTCGCGCTTGCAGCCATCCGCTGGAAAATAGTAGCCCTGTTTGGCAAAGCGCTTCCAATACGTCTCGAGATAACGATCGTGATCGCCCCACAACGTGCGCAGCATCGCGGGCCAGGGTTTGGTGATGACGATGTAGCCGCCGCCGCCGAGCGGCACCGATTCGCCGTCGGCGTTGACGACGTCGGCGAAAACGCCCGGATAGGGGAACGTCGCGGAACCGGGCTTCGTCGGGGTGATGCCCGGCAGCGGCGAAACCAGGATCATGCCGGTCTCCGTCTGCCACCACGTGTCGACGACCGGACAGCGCCCGCCGCCGATGAAATCCTTATGCCAGATCCACGCTTCAGGATTGATCGGCTCGCCGACCGAGCCGAGCAAGCGCAACGACGACATGTCGTGACGTGCGGGGTATTCGGTGCCCCATTTCATGAACGTGCGGATCGCGGTGGGCGCGGTGTAGAGGATCGAGACCTTATATTTCTCGACGACCGCCCAAAAGCGGTCCTTGTCAGGGAAGTCCGGCGTGCCTTCGAAGATCACACTCGTCGCGCGATTGGCCAGCGGCCCGTACACGATATAGGAGTGGCCGGTCACCCATCCGATGTCGGCGGTGCACCAGTACACGTCGCGCTCCTCTTTCAAATCGAAGATGTACTTGTGCGTCGAGGTGATGCCGGTCAGATAGCCGCCCGTCGTGTGCACGATACCCTTGGGCTTGGCCGTCGTGCCGCTGGAGTATAGGATGTAGAGCACGTCTTCGGCGTCCATGTGTTCCGGCGGACATTCCGGGCTTTGCTTGCTCACGAGCTCGTGGTACCAGTGGTCCCGGCCCTGCTGCCAGCCCACCGGGTCGCCCACGCGCTTGAGCACGATCACGTGCTTGATGCTCGGCGTGTCTTTGACCGCGTCGTCCGCGATCTGCTTGAGCGCGATCTTGCCACCGCGCCGCCAGCCCTGGTCTTGCGTGATGAGGACTTTGCACTCGCCGTCAACGATCCGATCGCGCAGACTCTCCGCGGAGAAGCCGCCGAACACCACCGAGTGGATGGCGCCGATGCGCGCGCACGCCAAGAGCGCCACGGGCAGTTCCGGCACCATGCCCATGTAGATCGCGACGCGGTCGCCTTTCTTCACGCCCATTTCGCGCAGCCCGTTGGCCAGCCGGCACGTCTCCTGCAGCAGTTCAGAATACGAGAGCGCGCGTGAATCGCCCGGCTCGCCTTCCCAAAAGAAGGCGATCTGTTTTCCGTGGCCTGCCTTCACGTGCCGATCGAGGCAGTTGTGCGAGACGTTGAGCTTGCCGCCGTCAAACCAGCGCGCGATCTTCTTGTGCTCATCCCACTGCAGCACGGAATTCCATTTCTGGAACCACTCGAGACGCGCGGCCTGCTCTTCCCAGAATTTCAGATAGTCCGCCCCGGCGCGATCGTACACGGCGGGGTCGTTCCAATTCGCCTGTTTTTTGAACTCTTCGCTCGGCGGGAACACACGGTTCTCGGCAAAGAGCGCTTCGATGGCTTGTGGCTTGTTCTCGATCATGGGAAACCTCCGCGCCTCCTGGAACGTCCCTGCCTCTCCGGCGGGCTTTCAGCGACCTCCTCCAAACGCGAGGAGGGCTCAGCCGGACCCGCGCCGCACCTTTTGTCTAATGAAGATTCTCGCGGGGGCCGCTTTGGCGGCCCTAGTCCTTGTCGCGGCGGGCTGTTCGCAAAACGCGGGTCCCTCGAGCGGCGCCGGCGGCAGGCCACAACCGGGCGAGACCGCCCCGACCTTGGCACGCGTCGGCGCTCTGGCTCCGGATTTCACGGTCAAGGGCATCGACGGCACGCGCATCAACCTCGCCCGCTTTCGAGGCAAGGCCGTCTTCATCAACGTGTTCGCCACGTGGTGCCCGCCGTGCAAGGAAGAACTGCCGCAAATCGTCGCGAGCTACCCGAAGTACAGCGACAAGATCGTGTTTCTGGGCCTAGACGAGCAAGAAGAAGCCGGGCAGGTGACCCCGTTCGTCAAGCAATTCCACATCGCGTTCCAGGTCGGGCTCGATCCGGGCACGTTCGCCGAGAAGTACGAAGTGGGTTCCATTCCGGAAAGCGTGTTCATCGACAAGTACGGTGTGGTGCGCAAGATCTGGCGCGGCTTCTTGCCCGCCGGCGTGCTGCACGACGGTCTTTCAGCAATCGTTAAGGACTAGCGAGGTACTCTAGAGCGCATGACCACGCGACGTTCGTTTCTCGCCGGAACGATCGCTGCGGCCGCCGGTATCGCGGCCGCCTCATCCGGCACGCAACCCGCGGCTTCGGCGCCTGCCGCCGCGCCGTCGCCCACACCGACACCGCCGCCTGCCCCGCCCGGGCCGACGAAACCGTCGCCCCTCGCGCTCGAAATGGCCAAGAAAATTCAGAAGGATCTGCCGCAGGCCAAGATCTCGGACGCGATGGCCAAGAAGATCGCAAGCGACATCGAGGACGGCTTCGGCCTGAGCAAAGCGTTTCGAAAAGTGAAGTTCAAGAACTGGGATGAGCCTGACTTCGTGTTCTCCGCGGAGGAGAACGAGTCGTGACCGAAGCGCAAATGGCGTTCTCTTCGATTTCGGAACTCGGCGCGTTGCTGCGCAAGCACTCCGTGTCCTCGGTCGAACTCACGCAGATGTACCTGCGGCGGCTCGAACGCATCGGAAAGAGACTCAACGCGGTCGTGACGCTGATGCCCGATCGCGCGCTGGCCGAGGCCAAGCGGGCCGACGCCGATCTCGCAGCCGGCACCGATCACGGACCGCTGCACGGCATTCCGTACGGCGTCAAGGACCTGCTTGCCGCCAAGGGCGCGCCGACAACCTGGGGCGCGGCGCCGTATCGCGACCAGGTATTCAAACAAGACGCGACGGTGATCAAGCTGCTGGGGGCGGCCGGCGCCGTGCTCATCGCCAAACTCGCGATGATCGAACTTGCCGGTGGTCTCGGTTACAACTCGGCCAACGCTTCGTTCACCGGCCCGTGCAAGAACCCGTGGAACACGAATTACTGGACCGGCGGCTCCTCGAGCGGACCAGGCGCCGCGATGGGCGCCGGTCTCGTGGCCTTCGCGATCGGCTCGGAGACGAGCGGCTCGATCGTGAACCCCTCGACGTATTGCGGCATCACCGGGCTGCGCCCGACGTATGGCAGAGTGAGCCGCCACGGCGCCATGGCGCTGTGCTGGACGCTCGACAAAATCGGCCCGATGTGCCGGACCGCAGAGGACACCGGACTCGTGCTCGCCGCCATAGCCGGCCGCGACCCGAACGACCCGACCTCATCGAGCAGAGAAGTTCCACTGTATTCACTTAAACCAGGGGCGCCGGGATCTGTGAGAGTCAGGGACGTTTTGGACTTGGTGAAACCATCCCGCTTGCGACTCGGCCTGGTGAAGGATTCGACGAAGAAAGCGCAACCCGAAGTCGTCAAGAACTTCGACAAAGCGCTCGGCGTGCTGCGAAAATTTGCGGACATCGAAGAAGTCGCGGTGCCGGCGCATCGCTACGGCGCAAGCATCGTCACGATTCTGGCAGCCGAGGGCGCCGCGGCCTTCCGCGACATCATCCAAGACGGCCGCGCCGCGACGCTGGCCGATCCCGACGACCGTCGCGGCGGGTATTCGTATCTCACCGTCCCCGCGGTGGACTATGTGGACGCGATGCGCGAGCGCGCGCCGATCAAGCGCGGCTTCTCAAAGCTTTTCAAACGCTTCGACGCGCTTGTCGCTCCCACGTTCGGCAGCGTCGCGCTGCCCATCGGCGTCTCATTCGACAAGGCGTATCCCGGCATCGAGGGCGGATCGCCGATCGCCTCAGCGAACCTGGCCGGCATTCCGGCGATCGCCGTGCCGAACGGCTTCGGGCAGCAGGGGCTGCCGACGGGTCTTTCGTTCATCGGACCAGCATTTTCAGAAGCTGACCTCATAGCGCTCGGCGACGAGTTCCAGTCGCGCACCGATTGGCACCGCCGCCACCCACCCCTGGCCCTGTAATTTGCCATGTAGCGACCCGAGCGAAGCTCGGGTGTAGTGCCGGGGCTTTAGCCCCGGAAACGGAAACGGACTGATCTCATGCGCTTCATCGCTGCCCTCACCCTCAGCGTCTTCATCGCCACCATCGCCATGCCGTCTGCGCCCGCTCGCGCCATGAGCACGAGCGCCGAGATCTCCCAGGGCGAGGGACTGAACAAGCAGATAGATCGACAAAGCCTGCTCGTCACCGATCCATTCCTCACGACGTGGGTCACCGGCATCGGCGGCAAGCTCGCGCAATACCGGGTGCGCCAAGACATCACGTACCGATTCACCGTGATCAACTCCAACGAGATCAATGCATTCGCGCTCCCGGGCGGTTTCATCCATCTCGACCTCGGGCTGCTGAACACGGTTTCGTCGGATGACGAGCTTGCCTCGGTCATGGCCCACGAGATGGGCCACGTCGAGCGCCGCCACGTCGTGACGCTGCGACAGAAGGGCAACCTGCTCAGCATCCTCATCGGCGTGCTGTCCATCTTGACGCCGATCGCGTACATCTTCGGTGGTTACGGCGGCGACTTGCTGTTCAACAAGTTCTCGCGCCAAGACGAGTTGCAGGCCGACCAGTATGGGCTGCTGCTGATGTCGCGCGCCGGTTACGACCCGCGCTCTATGGTCGACATGATGGAGCGCCTGGCGGACCTGCAAACCCTTCCCGAAAGCAAAGCGGACAGAGCGTTCGAGAATCATCCGGCGCCCAAAGATCGGGTCTCGCACATGCTCGGCTATGCCGCGCTGGATCGGCCGAACGCAGATCAACTCACGGTCCAAGCACTGCACGACGAACAAGAAGGACGCCTTTCCTACGCGCAAGCGCGCCTGCGCGCGGCGCTCAAAGTACGCCCCCAGAATCCCCTGGCGACCCAGCACTTAGCCGAACTCGACGCGGCGCTGAAACCGGACGTCGCAGGCGCGGTGGCCGGGTCGCAGCAGGCGTTCCAGCAGGCAGGCATTTTCGACGCGGGGCGGCGTGATCTCAGTATGCAGATCGCCGAAGCCACCAGCGCCACGAAAAGCGACGGTTCAATCGTCAGCGAGCAAGTCAAGTCGGGCCGCCAAGATCTCGCGTCGTTCTTCAACCAGCTGCAATCGCTATCCAACGCCGTGCCGAACGTCGGCGAGCCTAAGAAGGAGGGCAACAATCTGAGCGTCGCCATCGCGGGCCTCGACCACATCACCCGCGACATCAACGGCACGCTCGATCTGACCTCCGACGTGCAGGGCGCGACGCCGGGTCTCCTCGACGATAACCTCACGCTGCTGCGCGAGATGGCCGGGCCGCTGCGCGATGCGCAGCCCTCGGCGAAGACGCTCGCGCAGCTGCCGTACTACGGCGCGCTGATCGCAAGCGTCGGCACATCGTCGAACGAGCTGGTGCGCTCGACCGACCACGCGCGCGCCGCCGTTTCGATGGGCGAAGATTCGGTGCGCTCGCTCAACGACTTTCTCGTCGCCTTGAACGCGATCGACACCACCAAAGGCGACATCGAGGCGAAAGACATGCCGAAGGTGCAGACGGCCATGGATAAAGCCGTGGCGGCGTGGGATGCCGTGCTCGCCATGGCGCAACGCTCGCAAGACGGCACCTACGCGGCGCAGACGCGCGCACTCTCCGCCCAGGTCACGTTGCTCGACATGACGTCATCGCGCACGCGCTACACCGCCTATGCGCGCGCCCTCAACTTCAGGTTCCCAGGCGTCGCGCTGCCGGATTACGACACCTTATTGAGCTTGGGCGTGCCGGCGGGCGAAGTCGCATGCGCGGCGTGGCTCGGCTATGAGACGAAGAGGCCGGCTGCGGATCTCATCCGTGAAGCGCAAGCGACCGGCCGCACGTGCGTGGATCTGACGCTGGACAAACAGTTGATGGCGGAATCGATGGAGATCGCCGTGGGGCTCGTGTACCAAGACTACATCGACAAACCCCACAAGATCTGACTCAGCGAAGCTATGTAGCGACCGGTTGTAGTGCCGGGGCTTTAGCCCCGGAAAGAATGTAGTGACCCGAGCGAAGCTCGGGTGTAGCGTTCCGAACGAAGTTCGGACGTCGGTGGAGCAGGATCTTTAGATCCTGCTGACCCCCTCATGTAGCAACGGACCTTCAGGTCCGTTCAGTCAGTCTCACGGTACATCCAATTGAACCTCAAACTCTGAGCCATTGGAGTCAGTGCTATTGCTGCTGTTAAGGTCATGCCTTCCTGGCGTGAAGCGCGTTTGCGCCACGCCGAGGCACCCCGATAGCGAACTCGTCGTGACATCGCGTACGGCTTTTGCAAGATCATCCGGCGTGTCGTGGTGGCAGGCCGCAAAAAATATAGCCGAAAGCCGAGATAAGATCGGCGCTGCGATTTGGTCCTTCTGGAGGCTATTGGCAGAGACGTGAACCTTTAAATAGAAGCGGCTGACGCGCTTCTTCGTCGGCCCCGTGGCGTCATAGTTAGTCATGTAGACTTCGCTCGAATTAATATAGATCATATCCTGGCTGCCGCAAAAGTATCCCTTATCCGATCGCTGCCACTTGGCGACATTTCTGTCCCTGATCCCCTTAGCCAGGAGCGCGCAAAGCTTCTCGGGGGCCGGCAGCCACGCAGGATGGCTCGCCGACGGCACGTTGAACTCGCCCGCCAGAAGATCGTCTGCTATTTTGACGATCTCGCGCGCATTGTTCGAATCGCTTTTTGCGTTGTTGTAGGCTAGTTTGGCGGCGACTATAGATGACACTGCCAGATCGTGGTCAGTTCCAGGCGCACACCGGGCATCGACGTTGCGATGTCTGAGGATGCCGTACCTGCAGTAGTACGCGATCGCCCAGTAGTCTTCTCCCATCCCTATCTGCAAGTGGCCCTTTTTGATGGGATCGCTCGTCGCTCTCCATTCGTTCGCACGAACCGCCAACTCGTTCTGACACAGGGAGATGAGATTCACGCCGGTTGCGTCGGGATTGTTTTTCTCCCACTCGAAGCACGTGCGCGTCGTGCCGGCACCGGCAACGCCCCATGACAACACCATCCCGGATATGAGCACGACCGCGGCAAGCGAGAGCTGTAACCGCATCGAATCGCGGACCCTTGGAGTGTTCAAAGCGTAATGCATAGGCTCGTTGTTCGCGTACGTCAGCCGATGACCCCTAACAATTGGGGGGCTAGTCTGTAGCTGAGGACTCCACGGCGGTTATCTCAGCAGGCACGGCCTCGCGGCGTTGCGCGAGCAATCCCATGACTAGCGCGACGGTCGCCCACACGGCCGACGTCAATCCGGCGTAATGCGGGCCGAAACGTCCGAGGATCCCCGTCGACACCGGCGGCATCAGCACGCCCGAGAGATTGTCGAGCGACGAGCCGACGCCCAATATCGTGCCGCGCTGATTCTCGGGAGACGCCTCGGTGAGCAACGAAGTCAGCCCGGGTCGCGCCAGCGCCATGCCGAAGGCGAAAAGCACCATCGTCGGCAGCACCGTCACAATATCGTGCGCGATGGGAACGAGCAGAAACGCGAGCAGCGCGCTGGCGATGCCGATGTTGGAACTGCCCCGATCGCCCAGCCGGTCGTAGATCCGCCCCACCACGAAGACTTGCAGCACGACGCTCAAGACGCCGAAACTGGCGAAGAAGAACATGGTCTGCGTGGGGCTGAAGCCGAGCCCTTCCTGCATCAGCAGCGTGAAAACGGCGAACCACGCGTAGAGCGCGAGCGAAAACGCCCACAGCTGCCAGAGCAACGGAGCGAGCTTCGGATTGCCCAGCGACTTGGAGATGTCGGCGAAGGTCGCCACCTGCGCCTGCTGGTCGCGGTTGCGCGACTCGGGCAGCATGAAGATCGTCAGCAGCAAAGTGAAGAACTGCAGCCCAGCCGCCGCGAGAAACGGTGCAGGGAAACCGAAACGCGCGTACAGCAAGCCGCCGAACAGCGGGCCGAAGACGATGCCTGCGCTGAACGCCGCGCCGACGTACGCGAACGCGCGTGCGCGCTTCTTGGGTTCCACAAGGTCGGCGACATAGGCTTGGGTCACGCTGATGTTGCCGCCGGAGGCCCCCTCGATGATGCGTGCCACGAACACCAGCGGCAGGCTATTGGCGAACGCGAGCAGCCCCCATCCGAGGGTCGCGCCGATCTGGCTGATGATGAGCACCGACTTGCGCCCGATGCGGTCGCTGACGTTGCCCCAGACAGGGCCCGCGAGGAACTGGAAAGCGGCAAAAGTCGAAAACAAGAGGCCGACCACCAGATCCGAAGCGCCGAAATGCTTCGCGAAATAGGGCATGATCGGGATCAGTATGGAGAATCCCAGAATGTCGATGAACGTGATGCCGAGGATGGGGAGAAGCTTCGTGAACATGCGCTTTAGTATGGGTGCGCCGTGCGGGCCGCTTTACCTGTGCTCGCGACGTCCCGAAGTGCGGAAGCCCATGTAACGAAAGGCCTGGCGGCTTCGTCATACTAGTGCCTGGGGGCGAGAGGAAAAGACTCAAGTTGCATCTCTTCATTACGACCATCATGCCTATAGCCGCTACCGCGATCGCCGTTACGCTGGCAACCGTATCGCTCGCCGTTGTGGCCCTTAGCCTACGCCGTCAAGAGCAAGACGAAATACGCCGTGTTATGACGATAGTCGACACCATGTGTTTCGACGAGGACGCAGCCGCCAGCTAAAGCCCCCTCCTAAAACTCTTTCACGAACCGGAATAACGACCCGCGGCTGCGAAGCGGCCGCGTGTTGCATTTATACCGCTTGGCGTTGCCTCTTGTCTCGGTGATGATCGCCGGCGCTTCGCCCGCAGCCTCCCAGCAAACCGACACGACGTTCACCGTGGATCCGCTCGCCGGCACGGTACGCATCGTCATGCAGATCGGCAGGCAGCCGACGCTCGACATCCCGACCGTCACGCTTTTCCATACTTTGGCCAGAGATTTTTTCCGCCAAGATGACGGGACCATGTACGTCCAGACCGGCGATATCCCCGCCATGTGGCTGCGCGATTCGTCGGCGCAGACCATCCCCTACGTGCGCTTCATCCCGGCGGTCACAAGATTAGGCTCACTGATACGCGCCGTGATCGAGCGCAACGCGAAGAACGTGCTCAAGAATCCGCGCGCCAACGCGTTCACGGTCGGCTACCAGATCTGGGAAGAGAAGTGGGAGGTCGATTCGTTGGCCTACCCCGTGACGCTCGCGTGGACCTATTGGAAACAGACGCACGACCGCAGGGTCTTCACGCGAAAGCTGCACTGGGCGCTGGCTCATACGGTTTCGACCTTTGCTTGCGAGCAGCAACACCGGCGCTGCTCGCAGTACACGTCTCGGTTCTTGGACAATCACGGCCGCGGCGCGGACTATGCCGACACGGGGATGATCTGGAGCGCATTCCGCCCGTCAGACGATCCCGTGCGCTATCCGTTCAATATTCCGCAGCAGATGTTGGCAGAAGTGGCGCTGCGCGAACTTGCCGAGCTGGCGGTGACGGGATACGGCGATCTCGACCTGGCCGCAAAGGCGCGCGCGCTCGCCGGCCAAGTCCGGGCCGGCATCGACCGCAACGGCGTCGTCTACGACTTCCGCTATGGCTGGCTCTACGCGTACGAGGTGGACGGCAGGGGCAACGTCGAGCTGATGGACGACGCCAACGTGCCCAATCTGGTCTCGGCGCCGTACCTCGGCTACGTATCTAAGGAAGATCCGGTCTACAACAACACGCGGCGCTTCGCGCTCTCGTCCGACAACCCGTATTACTATCGGGGCCGCTACGCGGAAGGATTGGGCAGCCCGCACACGCGCACGGGATGGGTGTGGCCGCTCGGCATCATCGCTCGTGGGCTCACCGCGCCGACGCCCAAGGAAGTGTCCGACACCATCGGCCAGGTCCATCTCTCGAATCCAACGGACGAGCTCATCCACGAGAGCTTCGACCCGAACGATCCGTCACAGTTCACGCGCACGGAGTTCGGATGGGGCAACGCGATGTTTGCGGAGTTGATCTTCCGCAGCGCCACCGTGCTGCCGTTAAACCCGCTTCCGCCGCTCGAAGAGATTTCGATTCTGCCGCTGGAACGCCGAACGCCACGTGTGGTCGATGACGCTCAAGCGCTGCTCAACGCATACGCGATCCAAGCGACGCTGCTGCGCCTGCTCCAGGAATGACCTTTTCGTGACGCTATTTTACGAATGAGGGAGCGGGGCGTATGCCATACGTGGCGCGCAGGCGATCTATCGCGGCATTATCTTTCGGGATCCTCAGACCCCGCTTACTCGCCTCTACAAAGAATCGGTCCAAACCGCCGGGGACTATTGTCAAGATCAGCTCACCTGTCGTTTTACCAACGTTGAGCCACTGATGCGGTTTATTACGTGGCAAAAAGATAACGCTCCCTGGCATTGCGTCGACAACGCGCGTACCGCTCCAAAAACGAAAGTGCCCACGCATGACAACGTAGATCTCGTCCTCGCGGCTGTGGATATGCGCTCTCGGACCATGGCCCGGGGAAGGATCCACGCGCAACGTCGAGCTGACGCCGTTCGTGTCGGTCGAGGATACCTCTACCGTCATGCGGTCCCCAACAGTATCGATGAACGGGTGCGAGGTTGTGGCGCCCGAGCCCAACGTGATGAGAAGGCCGAGAATGGTTAGTGGACGGATTAGTGAAGCGAGCATGAACTTCTCCCCTCACCGTTTGAGGTTCAATGCCAAAACGGCTGCAACCCGCCGTGGAGTTGCGAAGGGGAGCTACTTTGTTGTTGGTTGGGTGGGCAGCGGAGCGAGGGCCAGTGCGCCGCGCAAGTATCTGCCTTCTTGGCGGACCACGTGCACGAATTGTGAATCAATCCGGCCGGCTAACCGCCATCCGTCGCGCAGGGCCTCAGAGAGCGTTTTCATCGTATTAGTTAGACCGCCGAAGCCCCGAAAACGTTACGCCTTGCGGCCGCAGGAGCGGGGGACTGGCAAAAGGCCGTCTGGAATCCTCGGGCGACTATGGACCCCCTAGAGAACTTCAAATTCCGCGTCAAGTGGGATGGCCGCTACGTCGCCGGCGTGAGTAAGGTGAGCGCATTGCGACGCACGACCGAGGTCGTCCAACACCGCGAAGGCGGCGACCCGAGCGGGATTCTCGAGTTGCCGGGGCGGACCAAGTATGAGCCGATCACGCTCGAGCGCGGCATCACCAGCGACACTGAATTCGAGAAGTGGGCCAATCTCGCGGTGAATCCGGGCGCCGGCCCGGGCATCGCCAATTTCCGAAAAGACATGATCCTCGATGTCTTCAATGAAGCCGGCCAAAAAGTGCTCTCGTACTTGATCCACCGCTGCTGGGTTTCGGAGTATCAGGCCCTCCCCGATCTTGACGCGAACGCCGATGCGGTCGCGATCGAGCACATCAAGCTCGAAAATGAGGGTTGGGAGCGCGACACGCAGGTCGTCTGGCCACCGTAGCCGGAACTTCGGCCCGTGCAATGCCAATGCTACGAGTCGGCTCACGAGGGCGGGAACCACAGACCTGCGATGAGCCCCGAACTCGGCCGCGACGATGAAGAGCGGCGCAAGCTGGTTCGCGGCGAAAACGATTGGCCCAAGGACGCGACCGAGCGGCGCAAGTCGGTTCGTTGCCAAAACGAGGCCAGCGCAGGCGCAGAATACTGTGACGACTGCGGCGCGCACTACAAAGCCGATCCGCACTAGATCGGCGCAGCCGGTGGCGTCGAATTTCGGATCATGAGCGCGACTGAACGCTTGAAGTCACTGACCGTGAGAATAACGTGGTCTATCATATTTTCCTTTCTGTTTAAAAACGACCGCGACTACAATGCGTTGCTTGCAGCCACCCACTCTGGCCGCATCAAGGCGACGCACAATCTAACACAGCGGAGCGCATAGCCAGGGCCTCTTGAGGGCGAGGCGCTACGGCTTGCGCGCGACGACCTCGAGCTTCGTGCCCGCCGGATCCTCAAAGAACACGGCAGACCAGTCTTCAAAGGATGATGAGGGTTCAACATTGCGCGCGCCGATGCGGCCGAGCAACGCGACCCAACGATCGAGCTCGCCGACCGAGGCGATGCGGAAAGCGATGCGAGTGGAAACGGGCTTCATCGCTGGGTCCTCGATGAAGCCGATGAAATGCGCTGGTTGTCGGTCCGACGGTTTTTCGTGGTACTCGATCGTATTGTACTGCTCTCCCGGTTTAGCTCTGCTCCAGGCGCCGGTAGCATCGACATTGTGGCACTCTTTGTCCGGTAACCCGATCTCAGGCATGAGTTTATCGTAAAAAGCTTCGACCGCGGCAAGCGAGCACACGCGCGTGTCGACGTGATCGAACCCGAGGAAATCCGCCATCGCCTAACCTCCCGCTAAAGTGCCGCGCGGTTCCGGGAGCGGCGCGCGATCACCTCGACGTCATTTCGGCGACATCGTTTTGGCGCGCGGCTCCTCGACTCTTCTTGGCGGACGTTCTAAGGTGGTGTTATCGCTTAGCGGGCTGGGGCGCCTTGAGCAAGCCGAGTTCGCGGCCGACCTTTTCGAACGCCGCGAGCGCGCGGTCCAGGTGCTCCCGCTCGAGCGCCGAGCTCATCTGCACGCGGATGCGCGCGGTGCCCTCGGGCACCACCGGGTAGCCGAACCCGGTGACGAACACGCCTTGCGCCAAGAGCATCTCGCTCATCTTGATCGCAAACGCGGTTTCGCCCACGATGATCGGGATGATCGCGCTCGTCCCCTCGAGCGGCTTGTAGCCCAGCGCGCCCAGGCGCTCGCGGAAATACCGGATGTTCTCGCGCTGCTTGGCGAGCAGCTCTGGATGCTCGTCGAGTTCGTCGATGGCAGCAAGCGCGCTGCACGCGACCGTTGCGGGGAGCGCGTTGGAGAAAAGCTGAGGCCGAGATTTCTGGATGAGCGTATCGACGAGCTCGGCGGAGCCCGCCACAAAACCGCCGGCCGCGCCGCCGAGCGCCTTGCCCAGCGTGCCGGTGATGATGTCGATCTGATCTTCCAGGCCGTAGTGCTCGATCGTGCCGCGCCCCGTCCGGCCGGTCACGCCCGTGCCGTGGCTGTCGTCGACGATGGTGACGGCATTGTAGCGTTTTGCCAACGAGGCGACCTCGGGCAGTTTGGCGAGGTCGCCCTCCATCGAAAAAACGCCGTCGCTGATCACGAACTTCGTCATCTCGGGCGGCAGGGCGGCTAGTTTCGCCTCGAGATCCGCCATGTCGGCGTGCTTGTAGCGCAGCCGCTGCGCTTGTGTCGCGAGCCGGCAGCCGTCGATGATGGAGGCATGGTTGAGCTCGTCCGAGACGATGGCGGTGCCCTCGACCGCAACGGTGGGGATCAGCCCGGTGTTCGCGCTCCAGCATGACACGTACGTGAGCGACGCCTGCGTCCCCAAAAACGAAGCGATGCGCTCTTCAAGGCGCCGATGGATGTCGAGCGTGCCGCAGATGAAGCGCACGCTCGCCGTACCCGCGCCGTAGTGCTTGAGTCCTTCAATGCCCGCCTGCACGACGCGCGGGTTGTCGGCCAGACCCAAATAATTGTTGCTGGAAAGCACGATCGTATCGCCGGCCTCTTCCATGTGAACGACTGCACCCATCGGCGTGGTGATGTGACGCAGCGTCTTCAGCGTACCGGCGGCACGCAGCGCGTCGAGGTCCTCGCGCAGCTTGCGATTGTAGGTTTGATTCATGGGCGGTCTAGGCTCCGGACGTCAAGTCAAGCACGATCTTGACGGCCTCGCTTCGCTTGAGCGTCGTGAAGCATTCTTCGAAGCGCTCGAACGGCACGACGTGCGTGATGACCGGCTTCAAGTCGATGCGCCCCAAACTCACGAGCGCTTGCATCTGATACCACGTCTCCCACATGCGCCTGCCGAACACGCCGACCACCGTGATGCCCTTGAGCACCACGTGCTCGGCGAGATCGAAGGTGACGTTACCGCCGGGGATGCCCAGCACCGCCGCGCGTCCGCCGTTGCGCAGCGCCGCCAGACCGGAATCGAACGCGACCGGATTGCCGCTCATCTCCAGCAAGACGTCGGTGCCGTTGCCGCCGGTCTCGCTGCGGATCGCCTCGCGGAGGTTTGGCGCCGCGGAGTCCAGGACGACGTGGGCGCCCATGACGCGGGCCAGCGCGAGCTTGTGCGGATTCGGGTCGACGGCGATGATCTTCGAAGCGCCGGCCGCAGCCGCCACGCCGACGGCCATGAGCCCGATCGACCCGGCGCCGGTGATCAAGACGGACTTCAGACTGACGTCACCGACCGCAACAGTGTGGACCGCGTTGCCGAACGGGTCGAAGATGGCGGCCCATTCATCCGGCACGCCGGGATCGAGCTTCCAGACGTTGCTCTCGGGCATGGCGATGTAGTCGGCGAAACAGCCGTCGCGATCCACGCCGATCACTTTGACGGCGGCGCAGATGTGCGCCTGACCCGAGCGACACAGGAAACAGGTGCCGTCCGGGATGTGGCCTTCGGCCGACACGCGCTCGCCGACGCTCACGCTGCGAACGGCGGCGCCGATCGCGGCGACGACGCCCATGAATTCATGCCCGATGACCAGCGGCGGGCGCAAGCGGTTTTGCGACCACGGGTCCCAGGCCCAGATGTGCGCGTCGGTGCCGCAGATGCCGGCCTTGAGCACGCGGATGAGCACGTCGTTGGGACCGATCGCGGGAACAGGCACTTCGCGCAAAGCCATGCCGGGACCGGGCCGCTCTTTGACGAGTGCACGCATGCTGCGCGGGATGTCGTGCCTCGCAGCCGCGGCGCGAACTGGTTGCGCTATGGACACAAGTCCCGCATATTCGGGCAGCATTTCTGGCTTGCCTTTGCGAACTTCGTGCCATAAAACATGAAGCGTAAGAAGAAGAAATCGCCGAAACGCGCGATCGCGACGGCCAAGAAAAAACTCGCGATTCAGCGGCGCAGAGCAGCAAGACCGACGCTGCCGGTCAACGCGCACGCGCAGGTGAGCGAATCGCTCGTGGAGCGCAAGCGCCGCCTTGAAAAGCGCCGTGTCCAAAAACGCGACTGGGAGAACCTCTAAAGATGTAGTGCCGGGGCTTTAGCCCCGGGGTAAACCTAAAGGTGCCGCCCCACCAGGGTACCAAACACTTGTTTGGTACACGTGGCGAAAACATTGCTAACGATAGAACGCGCGCTTGGGCCCGGTGGCCTTATGGCCGACTCGCTGAGCGGTTACGAAACCCGCCCGGCGCAGATCGCCATGGCCAAACTCGTGAACCGCGGCTTCCTCGAGCACGTCCACGTGATGGTAGAAGCCGGCACCGGCACCGGTAAGTCGCTCGGCTACCTGATCCCCGCGCTGCTCTCGGGGCAGCGCATCGTGGTCTCGACGGCCACGCTCGCGCTTCAAGAGCAGCTGCTCAACAAAGATATTCCGCTGGTGCTCGACGCGCTCGCCAGCAAAGCGCGCGTGGTGCAGCTCAAGGGCCGCAGCAACTATCTGTGCCGCGACAAACTCGAGCAGCTGCGCCGGCGCTTCACCCTCGCGCAAAGCGATCAAGAGCGCAAGATCTTCCGCTGGGCAGGCGTGACCGACACGGGCGATCGGTCCGAGTTGGATTTCGTGCCTTCCGACGCGCTGTGGCGCGAGCTCGACACCGACGCGGACGATTGCATCATGGAGGCGTGCGACTTCTTCGGGCCGGAGCGCTGCCATCACATGCGCGCGCGCGAGTCCGCCCGGCACGCCGACATCGTGGTCGTCAATCATGCGCTGTTCTTCATCGACCTCGCGATGGGAGGCGGCCTGATCCCGCCCTACGACTATGCGGTCCTGGATGAAGCGCATCAAATCGAGGAATGGGCCACCGCCGCGTTTTCTTCTTCCATTTCGCGCGCCGGCATCGGGCGGCTGCTCCAAAAGATCAACCGCGCGTATGTTTTCAATGAAGCGCTGCACGCCGAAGTGAGCGATACCGCCGACGCATTCGCTGCAGCATTGGCCGACGGTCCCAACGGGCGCTACCCGATGCGCGCGAACGAAAAAGCGCTGGAGTTGATGGATCCGCTGCAGCGCGCTCTGTATCGCACGGAGAACTGGGTCGCCGAGCACTGGGCGCGCGGCGCGCGGTTTCCGCAGATGGGCGAGCAGGCGCTCGAGCGGCGCCGCGATCTGCTGATGCACTCGATCACCGCGCACACGCAGACCATCGAACGGCTGCGCGCCGACCTCGACGGTTGGATATCATGGGTCGAGCGCACGAGCGAGCGGCGGGATTCGCACGCGGCCCTGTGCGCGCCGGTCACGGTCGCGCCGCTCCTGCGCGAGCGGCTCTTCGAAAACGCGCGCAGCGTCGTCATGACCTCCGCGACCATCGCGGCGGGCGGCGATTTCGACTACTTGCGCCGCCAAGTCGGACTCGAGGGCGCGCAAGTCGACGAACTGGTGCTGGATTCGCCGTTCGACTTCGAACGCCAAGCGATGCTGTATCTGCCGCCCGAACGGATCAATCCCAAGGACGTGCGTTTCGCCACGCTCGCAGCCGCCGCCATCGACCCGGTGCTTGCGGCGACGCACGGCCGCGCGTTCGTGCTGTTCACGTCCTATGCCGTGATGCGCGAAGTGGCTGCTGCGTTGCGCCCGACGCTGCCGTTCCCTAGCCGCATGCAGGGCGAAGCTCCGAAAGGTCAACTGCTCGACTGGTTCCGCGCAGAATCCAATCCGGTGCTGTTCGCGACCGCGTCGTTCTGGGAGGGCGTGGACGTCGTCGGCAAAGCGCTCTCGTGCGTCATCATCGATCGCATTCCGTTTCCGCCGCCCGACGATCCCATCGTCGCCGCGCGCTCGAGCTTGCTCCAGGCCGAAGGCGTCGATGCGTTCGACGCGCTCATGGTGCCGGCGGCGATCACGCGCTTGAAACAAGGTTTGGGTAGACTCATCCGCAGCCGCTCCGATAAGGGCTTGATGTGCATCCTCGACGGCCGCTTGGAAACGATGAAATACGGCCGGCGCATTTTGGCGGCGCTGCCGCCCGCGCGCCGGGTGCATTCGCTTGACGAAGTGCGCGCGTTCCTTTCAGGCTAAAGGGACGCTGTGCCGGGTCGGCGTACCATACATTTAGCACTCTCGAGTGCCGACTGCTAATGCCAAAAAAAGCTAAAACAAGCGACCTGCCGGAGCCTCAGACCGAAGCGGACAAGGCGTCAAGCCAACCCGAGCTCGACCGCCGCAAGACCTCGATTCTAGGCACGGTCGTCTATGAGTACATCGCCACCGGCGAGCCGGTCGGCTCCGCCACGCTCACCCAAAAATACAACCTTGGGATCAGCCCGGCCACGGTGCGCGCCGAAATGGCGAGCCTGGAGGATGAGGGCTATCTCGACCAACCCCACACCTCGGCCGGACGCGTGCCGTCGGACCGCGGCTATCGCTATTACGTGGACCGCCTGATGCTGCCGGAGATGCTCAGCAACGAGGAGCGCGAGCAGATCCACGGCGAGGTGCGCCGCGCGAGCCGCCAGCTCGACACAGCCGTCGATCACGCCTCCCATGTTTTGTCCGGCCTCACGCGCAGCATCGCGTTCGCCATCGCGCCTCGGCTCAACAGTCAGACCTATCGTCATTTGCAACTCATCTGGCTGGGCAGCCGAAGCGTGCACGCCGTGCTCGTCACCGACATCGGCCTGGCGGCGCAGACGACCATCGAAACTTCAGAGGACGTTCTGCCGGACGATCTTACCCGCTTTTGCAACAAGCTCAACGGCCTCTTGCCCGGCCGGCGCCTGTCAGCCATCTCGATCGAACTGCTGCGCGAGCTCGCGCGCGAGCAGCCGCTGCCGCCCGACCTCCTGCGCGCGCTCGCCGGCATGTTCGCGCAACATGGCGAGAACATCGTCGAGCAGCGCCTCTTCGCGGGCGGCGCCAACAATCTGCTCGATCAACAGGAATTCCGCGACTTTCGCAAGCTGCGCGCCATCCTCGATCTGCTGGAAGAGCAGCGCACCCTGTATCGTTGGCTTCAGGATTCCTTGCTGCACGACGGCACGACCGTCGTCATCGGCAGCGAACTTGGCAATATCGACATGAACGAGTGCAGCGTCGTCACCGTGCCGTACAAAGTCGCCGATCGCAACGCGGGAGCGGTCGGCGTGCTCGGACCGCGCCGCATGCACTACGCGCGACTCATCGCGCTGGTGAACTGCATGGCCGAAAACCTCAACGAGTTGTTCCAGGGCGAGCAATAGACGCACGGTGCCCACGCAGCGCGACTATTACGAAGTCCTAGGAGTCTCTCGCACGGCATCCGATGCGGAGATCAAGCGCGCCTACCGGCATTTGGCGCGGCAGCATCACCCCGACGTCGTGCACGAGCGCGAGAAGTCCGGCGCCGAGACACGCTTCAAAGAGATCAACGAAGCCTACACCGTGCTGTCCGACCAGAACAAGCGCGCGCAGTACGATCGCTTCGGCACCGTGCATCCGCAAGCCGGACCGTCGGGCTTCAGCGACTTCTCGCCGTTCAACGATATCTTCGACGCTTTTTTCAGCGGCGCCGCCGGGCGGCGCGCCGGGCCCGCGCGCGGGGCGGATCTGCGTTACGACGTCGGCGTGAGTCTCGAAGAAGTGCTCGAGGGCGTCGAGCGGGAGATCAAGTTCGAACACCTCGGTCTGTGCGACGCGTGCGGGGGCACCGGATCGGCCAACAAGTCGCGCCCGGCGACGTGTCCGGATTGCCGCGGTACCGGACAGGTGCGCTCGGTGCGCAATACGCTGCTCGGTCAGTTCATGAGCACGGGCCCGTGTCAGCGCTGCGGAGGAACCGGCGGCGTCGTCGTCGATCCGTGCAAGGCGTGCCGCGGCCAAGGCCGGCGCGAAATCTCACGGCGACTGACCGTCAAGATCCCGCCGGGCGTCGAAGACGGAACGCGACTGCGCTATGCGGGCATGGGCGAGGCGGGAGAACGCGGGGGCACCAGCGGCGATCTGTACATCTTCGTGTCGGTGCTCGAGCACGACGTCTTTGAACGCCACGGTGCGGACATCCATTGCGAGACGGCCGTGTCGTTCACGCAAGCGGCGCTCGGTGCCAAACTCGAGATCGAAGGACTCGATCGCGAGGAGGAGCTCGAACTGCCGCCGGGCACGCAAAACGGCACGCGCTTTCGCATTCCCGGCCGCGGCTTGCCGCGCATGCGCGGCGCGGGGCGCGGTGACCTGCTCGTGGACGTGAGCGTGCGCGTGCCCACCAAACTGACCAAGAAGCAGCGCGAGCTGCTCGAAGCCTTCGCGCGCTCTGGCGGCGAAGATGTCCACGATCGAAGCTTTTTCAAGAAGGTAAAGGAAGCATTCGGCGGCGAGTAGCCCCGGCGTCGCACCTGGTCCGCTTCTCACTCGAGGTCGCGGCGGAAGAGTTCGAGCCGGCTTCAGCGGTGCTGCACCACGCTACCCGCGCGCGCGTGGCGATCGAGCAGCCGCTCTCGGGCAGCCATCGAGTAGGCAAGGCATTCGTGTCGGCATGGGTGCCGCAGAACCGTGCGGCGGCCGTCAAAAAACGGCTTACCGCGGTGCTCGCGCAAGCGCGTCGAGCCGGCATCCTCGGTCCCGTGCGTCTTCGCACGAAGCGCGTGCGCCAAGAGGAATGGGCCGAATCTTGGAAGCGTTTCTTCAAACCCTCTAAGATCGCCGAGCGTTTGTACGTCGTGCCTTCGTGGGAGAAAGATTTCCGGGTGCCGCGCGGACACGACGCGATCGTCATCGATCCCGGCATGGCTTTCGGCACGGGCCAACACGCGACGACCGCGCTGACCCTGCGACTTTTGCTGCCGCGCATCCGTCTCCGGCACAGAGTGCTCGACGTCGGCTGCGGGTCCGGCATCCTTGCGCTCGCGGCCGCGCGACGCGGCGCGGTTGTGTATGCCTCCGACAATGATCCGCTGGCAGTCACCGCGACGCGCGCCAATTTTCGCAAGAACCGGCTCAAGGCGCGGGCGATCCTGCGCGCGTGCGGCGTGCCGCGCGCCTTTCCGCGCGTAGCGATCATCGCGGCCAATCTCAGCGCCGAGGTGCTGATCGATCTCGCTCCCGCGTTCGCTAAGAAACTTCTGCGCGGCGGCATCCTCGTCACCAGCGGCATCACGCGCCGCTCGCGCATGCAGGTTCAGCACGCGCTCGCCATGGCGGGCTTCGAGCTTGAAGAGGAGCGCCGCTCCGGTGAGTGGCTGGCGCAAGTGCACGTCAAATGAGCCGGCCGCGCTTTTTCGTTTCGCAAACCTGCGGGCCTGGCCGAGAGATCGAGCTCGACGCACTCGATGCACGCCACGCCACACTCGTGCTGCGCATGAAAGCGGGCGGGGAGGTCACGCTCGTGCGCGATGGCGTCGCGTGGAACGCAACGCTCTCGCATGTCGGAGCCGACGGCGTGCGCGCGACGTGCGCCGGTGTCGCAGCCGGCGAGCGCGGCGAACTTCCGCTGGACGTCTCGCTGCTGCAAGGCGTCACCAAAGGCGCGAAATTCGACTTCGTCGTCGAGAAGGCCGTCGAGTTAGGCGTGCGGCGCATCGTGCCGGTGGAGTGCGAGCGCAGCAGCGCGCGCGCAGGCCAGCAAAAGATCGATCGGTGGCGGCGCATCGCTCGCGCCGCGGCGGAGCAATCACGCCGCGTCAATCTCCCGACGGTCGAGGCCACGCGCGATTGGGCGAGCGCCGTCCGAGAAGCGGCCGGCAAGCTTATCGTGGCGGTCGAGAGCGCTCCGCCCGGTTCGCTCGCGCCGATCGTACGCGCACTAAAAGCGCGCGACGTGCTGACCATCGCCGTCGGTCCGGAGGGCAGCTTCACGGAAAGCGAACTCGAGACCGCGCGAGCCGCGGGCGCGACACTCGTCTCGCTCGGCCCCACGATTTTGCGAACCGAAACTGCGGCGATGGCGCTGCTCGCCGCGATCGCCTCCCATTTCTGGTAGGTCGGGTTAACAGCGTCCATGAACACACACCAAATGCCGCAATACGAAGTGTCCGTCGTCAGTCCGTCCTACAACGAAGCCGGCGGCATCGAGAAGCTGATCGCCGCCCTCACGGACGTCTTCGCGAAGAATAATATTGCCGGCGAGATCGTCGTCGTCGACGACAACTCGCCCGACGGCACCGGCGCGCTCGTGGATTCGCTCGCTGCGAAATATCCCGTGCGCTGCGTGCATCGCGCCGGCAAACTCGGTCTGTCGTCAGCCGTCATCGACGGCTGGGCGACCTGCATGTCGCCGATCATCGGCGTCATGGATGCGGATTTCAGTCACGATCCCAACGTCGTGCCGCAGATGATCGAAGCGATCAAGAGCGGCGCATGCGAGCTGGCGATCGGCAGCCGCTACGTGAAGGGCGGCGCCATCATCAATTGGCCGTTGCGACGCAGGATAACCTCGCGCGTCGCGATCGCGCTCGCGCGCCCGCTCACGCCGATCCGCGACATCACCTCTGGTTTTTTCTTTTGCAGACGCTCGGTGATCGAAGGCGTCGCGCTCGATCCGATCGGATTCAAGATCGGGCTCGAGGTCATCATGAAAGGGAAGTATCGCGCCGCAAAGGAAATACCATATGTTTTCACCGACCGCGCCCACGGTTCGAGCAAGCTCAACTCCGGTGAGATCATAAACTATTTGAAACAATTGTCGAAATTCTACCTTAGGCGAAAGAAACGGCCCGAACTCGCCGCCTCGCTTGAAGCCTCCAAGGGACGTGAGTAGTCTCATTTGACACCGACACCGAACTGGTTGCGTCGGCGCACCCCACGGCCGCAAGCGGCCGAAGACACGCTATGGGAGATCTGCCCAAGCTGTAACGAGCGTCTTTACATCAAAGACCTCGAGCAGCGTTTGCGGGTCTGCCCGAAGTGCGGTTACCATTTCCGTTTGAGCGCGCTCGAGCGCATCGCGCTGCTCGCCGACGGCGATTTTCACGAGACCGCGGAAAATCTTGCCACCGGCAATCCGCTGCAATGGCACGACCGCATTCCTTATGCGGAGAAGATCGCCGGCGATCGCGCCAAAGCCGGTCTGCTCGAAGCGGTGATGACGGGGTTTTGCACGGTCGACGGTATCCCAATCGGTCTCGGCGTGATGGATTTCGCATTTCGAGGCGGTACCATGGGCGGGGTCGTCGGTGAAAAGATCACGCTGCTGATCGAAGATTGCGCCCGGCGCAAGTTGCCGGCCGTCATTGTGACCGCCTCGGGCGGCGCGCGCATGGAAGAAGGCATGATCGCGCTCATGCAGCTGGCGAAGACCAGCGCGGCGGTGCAGCGTTTCGGCCAGGTCGGCCTGCCTCTCATCACTATCCTCACGGATCCGACCACCGGCGGCGTTTCGGCCTCGTTTGGTTTCCAAGCAGACGTCATCATCGCGGAGAGCGGCGCGGCGATCGGGTTCGCAGGCCGGCGCGTGATCGACCAGACGATCCGGCAAAAGCTTCCCGAAGGCTTCCAATCCGCAGAGTTTCTGCTCGAGCACGGACAGGTGGACATGGTCGTGCGCCGCAGCGAGATGAAGAGCGCGCTCGCGGGCGTGCTGCGCTTTCTCACCGCCAAGGCGGTGCCGGCGTGAACCTCATCGCCGAACTGGAGCGCCCGCTGGTCGAGCTCGAAGCGAAGATCGACGGGCTCAAGAAGCTCAACGAGTCGCAGCGCGTCGATTTCTCGGCGGAGATCCGCGCGCTGGAAGAAAAGGCGGTCTCGCTCCGGCAGGAGATTTTCGGCAATCTCACGCCATGGCAGCGCGTTCACATGGCGCGCCATCCGAAGCGGCCGCTCGCGCTCGACTATCTCGCCGCACTCGACGGGTTCGTCGAGCTGCACGGCGATCGGCACTTTCGCGACGACCCAGCCATGGTCGCGGGCTTCGCAAGCCTGGGTGGCGTACCGATATTCGTGCTCGGCCAGCAGAAGGGCCGCGACACCAAAGAAAATCTCTACCGCAATTTCGGCATGTCGCATCCGGAAGGTTATCGCAAAGCGCAGCGCATCATGCGTTTGGCCGAGAAATTTCACAAGCCGCTGGTGACCTTTATCGACACGCCGGGCGCTTATCCGGGCATCGGAGCGGAAGAGCGCGGCCAATCCGAAGCCATCGCAGCGAACTTGACGGTGCTCGCCGGGCTGCGCACGCCGATCGTGATCAACGTCATCGGCGAAGGCGGCAGCGGCGGAGCGCTCGCCATCGGCATCGGCGATCACATCGCCATGCTGCAGCACGCGATCTATTCGGTCGCTTCGCCCGAGCCCGCGGCTTCGATCCTGTGGCGCGACGCCTCGAAGGCAGAAGAGGCGGCGAGCCGCTTGCGGCTGACCTCAGACGATCTGTTCGAATTCGGCATCGTGGACGAGGTCGTGCCCGAACCGCTCGGCGGGGCGCACAGCAAACCAGATGTGGTCATTCGAAGCGTGCTCGAAACCGACAAGCGCGCGCTAGCCCAGTTGCTGCGTCTGCCGACGGACGAGCTCCTCGACCGTCGTTACGAGAAGTACCGCAAGATCGGCGCGCATGCCGAACTGGTGCACGACCGTGCGGCGCGGTAGCTTCGGCTTCAAAGTCAGCCGCATCGCCGGCAAGCCCGCAGGGCGTGCCGCTCGCCGCGCGCGCGAACGTAAGCTGCTGCACTGGACCGTTCTGGCGGGCCGGACGATCGCTATCGTTGCGGTGCTGCTCGTCGCCGTATCGTTCGGCGCGCAAGCATGGCACATCGGCTACCGGAACTATGAGCTTCACAAGCAGATCGTGACGCTCGAGGCGCAAAACCACAACTTGAGTGCCCGCGCGGTCACGCTGAGCCGCGAGATCCTGTACTCACACAATCCTGAGTACTTGGTGCCGCTCATCCACGAACAGCTGGGTCTCACCAAACCGAACGAAGTCTTCATCCAAGTCGCCCCAGCCCCGAAATAGCGCCGCCGATGGAACGTGTCAACGGAACTGCCGTTCATTGCAGCCGCTTCGGCTGCGTCGTTCGTCTTGAGGACGGCCGCCTCGCGAATCTAGCGCCGTCGGAACCGGGGCACGCCGCCGTCCGCCGCGCGCTCGCAGGAGGCAAACGCGCGCGCTTCGGATTCATGCTCGAGGAGACCGACGGCCGGCCCCGCTTGAGCCTCGCGCCCGACCAACCCGCCGTCGAGACCCCCGTCACACAAACCCAAACATCCACACTCGACGAGAAGATCATCGACTACTTGCGCCAGACGGCCGATTGGGATCCCAAAGGCGCTATCGCCGAGCAGGCGTATCAAACCGGACCGCCGCGTGCCGATCGCCTGCTGCCGTTCGAGATGCGCGCCCGCCGTCAGTATCGCGAGTCGGCGAAGCGGCCCCCGCGCAAGAAGCGTTAGTCATGCGCCTTGCCGTCATCTCGGCCGGCACCAACTCGTGCCGGTTGCTGATCGTGCGCCGAGAAGGCCGTGACCCGATCGAAATTGAGCACCACGATATCCGAGGCACGCGGCTCGGCGAGGGCGTAACGGCATCCGGCAAACTCTCCGACGAGGCCATGGCGCGCACCCTCGCGGCGATCGTCGAGTTCAACCGTCTGGCGAGCCAGGCGGAGAAGACGTTCCTCATCGGCACCGGCGCACTGCGCCAGGCGGCAAACGCGAGCGCCTTCGCGGATCAGGTCAAGGCGAAGACCGGGCTCACTCTGCGAGTCCTGAGCGGAGAAGAAGAAGCGCGCGCCTCGTTCGCCGGCGCGATGTGGTCGCTCGACCGCGCTGGCATCGATCGATCAAACGGAGCCTGCGTGGCCGACGTCGGCGGCGGCAGCACCGAACTTGCGCTGAGCGACGCGCGTGACGCCGCGATCCGTGCGATTTCCCTGACGCTGGGCGGAGTCGCGCTTAAGGAAGAATTCTTCAAGACCGATCCGCCCGCGGCGAGCGAGATAGCCGCATGCCGCACGGCGATCAGAATTTCGCTCGCGAACGCTCTGCCCGCGCTCGGCGAGAACCAGTCGCTCGTGGCGGTCGGCGGCACTGCCGACACAGCAGCCCGCATGCTGCAAGCATACGACGCGATCGGTCCGGGCGTCGCAAGAATCGAGCGCGCGGATATCGCCGACTTGACAGATTTGACTGTCGCCCTGCCGCTCGCCGAGCGGAAGCGGCTGCGTGGTCTGCCGCCGCAACGCGCGGACATCTTTCCAGCGGGGCTGATGATCCTCGACGAGATCGCGCGCGCAGCGAAAAGAGACGCAATGATGGTGGCCGAGAGCGACCTGCTCCTCGGCTACCTCTTGCTCAACAGCCCATAAACGCTCGCTTGTAGTGCCGGGGCTTTAGCCCCGGAATGAATGTAGCGTTCCGAGCGAAGCTCGGACGTCATAACCGTGTAGTGCCGGGGCTTTAGCCCCGGAATGAATGTAGCGACCCGAGCGCTAGCTCGGGTGTAGCGTTCCGAGCGAAGCTCGGATTACCGGAGGGATACAACTCTAGACGCCCAAACCTCCGGTCCACAACCCACCGACGAATCGAGTTAGCTTCACCCACACCTAGATCAGGCGCGAGTGAGAAGGGAATCGGTTCCTATGGAAGGCGTTGATCACCCCGCGTCATCCGCGCCGGGGGTGGAGTCCGCACCGTCGAGTCCGCTGGGCCCCGGCATAGCGCGAGAGTGGTTTTCCAACATGCCGGCGATCGGCTGGGTCGCGCTCGCGATTGCTTTCTACGTCATCCTTGCGGATGCCGCGATTGAGACCTTCATTAGCGGTTCGCCGGGGCGCTGGATCACCGCAGGGACGGTTGCGCTCTACGCTGCCGCCACCGCCCTGTTCTGGCGCCGCACTTCCTGGGCGACCAAGATGGTGGCCTCGGCGCTGGTGCTGCTCTTCCTCATCACACTGACTGCTTGGCTTCCAGACGGCGTATCGCGCGGCATCGTCTTGCTCGGATGGCCCACGTCCACGGTTCTCGCCCTGGCCACGGCTCTGGCGATTCTACTGGCCGGCGGCGTCCTGGCTGTGTCGACAGCGCTCCCACCGCCGGTGAGATGGGCAGCCGGCATCATCGCAGCCTACGGCATCGCGGCGTTCGTGCCCGCCATCATCGCGGGTAACGATTATGCGGATCTCTTTCACGGCGCGAGCCTATGGGCGCGGCTGCCATTTTGGCTCCAGGGGACATTCATCGGTGCGTTGATTCTGGTTCCTGCGGCGCTGGTGTTCCAGCTCGCCACCGGCTTGCGTGAAAGCCCGAGCCAACACTCGTTCTTACGCAGGCGCGGGTTCCAGGTCGCCGGGTTGAGCGCGGCTGTCATCGTGGCCGTGGCGGGCTTGAGTACACCCGCGAGTTTGGCGCTAACCGGGCTGCGCATCGAGGTTCCCCCGCTTTCTTACCAGCTTGGTCCGGTCATCTTCGCAAGCGGCCAGTCCGGCGATCAGCCAATCGGTCAGGCAACGAGTTTCCAGCAAGGCATCAAGGCAGTTTACGCCTTCGCCGATTTCGAGGGTCTGACGGGTGATGACACGATCGACTCGATATGGTACAAGGGGGCTGCGCAACTGGCCGAGCGGAAGTTCAAAATGTCGGAGATCTACGGGGCTGCGGTCCCCAAGAAGGGGCGCCTTTGGTTCACCCTTACCCTCGAGCAAGGCGCGCAGCCTGGCGGGTACTTCCTGCGGATTTCCATAAACGGCATCCTGGCCGAGCCAGGAATCCTCCGGGTCGACGCAGCTCAATGAGGGAGGCCTAACGTGCGTAGTACACAGACGCTCCGGGGTTTGCTTGCAGGTGCTTTGGCTTTGACGCTCTTCCAGTTCCCACGCGCTGCGGCCGGAGGGTCATCACCCACGTACACAATTCCTCCCAGAAACTTCACCGGCTGTCAAACCGCAAATGCGGGCGACCCAGGCTCGTGCAATCCCAGTTATCAGGGCAGGGGAGGTACCTTTGCCTGCACTGACCGTGGTCCTGAGGCGAGCTATGTTAAAGACCGTGAGGCCAAAATCAAGGCCTTAACTGACCTAATCGACACATTAGACGCTGAAATAGCGGCCCTGGACGCCGACATGGCTCTTCTGCAGGTGAGGATTGACCAAGCAGAGTCGCCCGGCAGCACTACGGACCTCGCCACGTTGAGGGATCTCCAGAAGCGATACAGCGAGGACGGTAAGAGTCGTCATTCCCTCAACGTAAAGGATTTTAACGCGATGCGTGACCGCGCGTTCCTGCTGAATGAAAGAGACAAAACGGAGTACAACCATCACGAGGGTTGCCACTGCCAATATTTTTGCGACACCGGCTCCTACCAGTGCCCCGGCGAACCCCCTCCACCTCCGGCGCCTAACAAACCTAGAATTGGAATCGGGGGAGGGCAGTGCCGGTAGTGCGCGCGCCCCTCGGCTACTTACTACTTGTTGACTAACTTTGTAGTGCCGGGGCTTTAGCCCCGGAATGAATGTAGCGACCCGAGCGCTAGCTCGGGTGTAGCGTTCCGAGCGAAGCTCGGATTATCCCTAAAGGTGGAAAAGCGCGCTAAGCGTGGGTTCGTTCGTTGGTCGACTCAGGCGGCGTAGCCGCTTGTTCTTGCCACAGTAGGTGGCGGTTTGACTGTGACAGTTTGGGCACAAAAGGCGAAGATTGAAAAGTCTGTTGTCGCGGTTATCCCCGTTTCGGTGATCCAGGTGAAGCGCAATGTTCGCTCCTAACCACCGAGAGATACCGCACGATTCGCAACGGCTACTCAATAGGCCGGCTTCGACCAACCGCAGTTTCAGCTTGTACGACCCACCTTGGTAAGGACTGTTCCGAACAAGGACCCGTTCAAGCGGAGCTTTTCGACCCCAGCTGTGTGTCCTGCCTCGAAGGTGACCCCTCCCGGTCCAATGCTTGGTGCTCAGACCAAGTGAGACAATGCGGGAGTAAAAAATTCGGTAGTTTCCGCCGGCGGGGCGGCGACCCAGACTCCTCATGGCCGATGCCGCAGAATGCGCTGTTGCTATGGCTTCCGAGAATTGCTCGTCGCTAATTCGCTGCTTCACGATTCCTAATTTTGCGTGGGATGACCGGGACTTGAACCCGGACGCCCTTGCGGGCGACAGATTTTCGCACCACTATGGCTTTCGCCACTGCGAGCATTTGTGGTCCGGACTGTGCCTTGACCATATCGTTTATCACGACGTAGGCCGCGCCCGTCCAGTCTCTACACCTTCTCCGTTGCCGGAGCTTGGCTCGGCGTTGTCACGCCCGCCGCGCGGGCACAGAGTTCGCCGACTTTGAGCGCATCCCGGAAGCGGTTTCCCGCGCTCCGGCTCATGTCCAAGTCTGTCGTGTCTTCCCGTTCCACCATCATCCCACGAGCGGACACTAGTGCTGGCGTTGGCCTCCGACGTCCCGAAACCCTCGACTAAAGGAGACCAACGCAGCGCGCGCTTAAAGCATTACTCACTATGCAACCACTTGATTTGACGAAACAACCACCCCGCAGTCCGCGCGAAAGCCTTGATGGACTCGTAATGATGCCGCGCACGATTGACAAATTGCGCGCTACGTTGCCGGGTGGGGACGCCGGCCAGTACAAGATCGCCGGTCTGAGCGAACGGCTCCTCGAGCTCATCGGCGTGACGGAAGATGATCTGCGCAAAGCCGTTGCTGAGGCGCAGACCGATGAAGACGTCGCGGTCTGGCTGCGCTCGCACGCCCAGACGTCGAAGTACGCCGAAGCCAACGAGCGATTGTCCAAACGGAAGATCGACGATACGAAAGACCCGGCTGCGATCCGCAAGAAATACCCCGTCGCGGAGCGACCCGAGATCGTCACGCTCTTCGACATGCTCGACGCGGACGACAACGAGGCGTTCTCCAAGCACGCGTAAGGAGAGTCAGGATGCCAGTCGATCCGGCCGAGGCTTTTGCGGCACTTGACGTCCGTGTCGGCACTATCGCCGAAGCTAGGCCGTTCGAAGGCGCGCGCAAACCCTCGTATCAATTGACGATCGATTTCGGTCCTACGATTGGCCGAAAGCAATCCAGCGCGCAGCTCACCGTACACTATAAGCCGGAAGAACTGATCGGCAAGCAGATCATCGCCGCGGTGAACCTAGGCCCGAAAAAAATAGCCGACTTCGTCAGCGAGGTGCTGGTGCTCGGCTTGCCCGATATCAGCGGCGACACGGTGCTGCTGACCCCCGACCTGCCGGTGCCGAACGGCGAGAAACTCTACTAGGCCGGACTAAAGTCCGGCATACCACATCAACTGTATTAGTGGCGGCGTAAGGGCGAGCGGTCACCGATCCAAAGCGTCGGAGGAATCGCTAAGGACTTAGCCATGGCGTTGAGCGGCGCCGCGTATTTCGCACGAATTTTCTTGAAGGCAAGCCAGCTGTCGTCGCCGGTCTGGACGTGCGCTCCAGCAGACTTCAACCGCTCGCACGCCTGATCGAACTCGAAGCGCTCAAGACCCGGGTCGTCGTCGTCGCCGGAGGCGAAGTAACGGCCAAGATCGTTCACCAGGTGGTGCCCAGTCGCCAACATCAAGGTCGCCTGGCCCTTGGGCAATCCATCCGTCACGGTCAGCAAGAGCGTCGAAGCGTCCAGCAGCGCCCCGAGCGCGCCCACCCACGACTCATCGTCATGACTCGAGCGGAAGAATATGAGGATTGGATACGCGAGGTGGCTCTCCAACACTTCGTTGCTCCAGATCTGACCGCTGCGAAGCGTCGCCATCAAGTCGTCCACGAGATCGAGCTTCATCGCCGTCTCGAGCAGCGTGACGCCCGACGGCGGCGCCCCTGCGCGCTGTCCGAGCGTGACGACAAAGACTTCTCGGCGCTGAAACGCTGCGAACGTCTGGAACAGAAATGAGATGACGACCGCGACGACGGCAAGACCTGAGGCGGCGGACGCCATTGCCAGCACACGCGCGAACGCGCCCGTGACGACGATGTCGCCGAAACCGATCGTCAGCATCGAGCTTGCGGAGAGGTACACCGCGTCGCCGAAGCTTGCGATGATCGGATTGTAGTTAGCGCGCAGGGCGTAAAATGCGATCCCGTAGCAGACGATCAAGCCGCCCATCCACACGAACAGCAACCCGACCATGGCGACCGGGGCGAACGCGGCCAGCAACTCCTCGCGCCGGTCGCCAGGACTGAAGCGCAGGCAGAGCTCGCGCCACCAGATCCAGGACCAGCGCACGAGCCGTGAGCCGACGCGCAACGGGTTGAAAGTCTGACGCGGCACGACGACCGCGTTGAAGAGGTCGAAGAGGAAGATCGCTACGCCGAACAAGCCGGCGATCAGCAGCAAAACGTCAAGAACGGACATCTGCCTCCTTGTATTCTCCCGTCGCCCAGGCTGCGATCTCCGCGGCCGCACGCCGTCCGCTCACCCCGTCCGCCACGGCCCGGCCGATCGCTGGCCCGAACTTGAAGCCGTGTCCGGAGCAGGCGCTGATCAGCCAGGTCTTGCCGCGCTGCTCGACGATAAAGCGCTCGTCCGGCTCGACCGTATAGAAGCACGTGCGTGCCCCCACGATCGTATAATCATCGAAATCGCGAAGCGTGCGCCGGGCGCGAGCGAAGATGTCGCGAGTCTCAGCCTCACCGGCCTCGCGCTCGCGATCGGGATCGCCGCGCAGGGTGAACGCGTGCTTCCCGATCTTCATGTCGGTGCCAGGCACCGGCGGCACGAGATAAAACCCCAATTCGCCGTCGAGGTCGAGCAGCATCGGAGCCACGCTCCAGTGTCCTTTAAACCGCGCGGGCGGACGAACGTAGGCGACGACCTGACGCGATGGCGTGACGCGCCCGCTCATGTCCGGCAACAGACGCGTGACCCACGCGCCCGCGGCCAGCACCAAAGCGTCCGCGTTGACGCGTGTGCCGTCCTCCATTTCCAGCGCAGCTCGTTCCACGTCGACGCGCGCAATACGGGCCCGCTCGCGGATACCGACGCCGTTTTCCCGCAGCCAGCGCGCCAGCGCGGCGACGATCCGCGAAGCGAGCAGCGTGCCGCCGCTTTCCAAATAGTACGCGACGCGAAGGTCATCCGCGCGCAGCATCGGATAAATGCGTTCCACATCCGCTGCGGACAAAGCGCGCATCGGCATGCCCGCGCTCGCGAGCGTGGCGGCGGACGCCTCGGCCCAACTGTTTTCGACGCGACCGAGCGCCAGCGTGCCCGTGCGCACGTGCAGCGTTTCGCCGAGGTCCTCCCACAGGTGATCCCACGACGCATACGCCTCCGCCACCATGCGCGTGAAACCCAACCGTGCCCCGTACGGATAGCGGATGAGGCGGTGCTGATCGAAAGACGAGCCGAGCTCATTCGGCACGTCACCTTGTTCGTACAGGCCGACATGGTGCCCGGAGCGACGCAGTGCCCAGGCGGCCGAAAGCCCCATGATCCCTGCGCCGATGACAGAAACGTTCATCGCGGTGTCAAGCGGCGGCGGAGATCAACGCCGCCGGGCTGACTTTGACGATCGTCTCGCCGCGCAGCTCGCTCATCCAAAAACCGCTGCCATCGTAGGCCAAACTCGCAAAGGAGCCTTGATAGCGCTCGATGAGTTCGGGCGTCTGCATGCCCGGGCGCAGGCGCGCAACATCGGTGAAGCCTTTCTCCACGCGCACGCTGAGCCACAGATCGGCGTCGATCCAGAAGAACCCGGTGACCTCCCACGGAACCGAAATCGTCTCTCCGATCGAGCCGTCGTCGCGAAATTCGAAAACCCGCTTGTTGTAGCGCTGGCTCAGCCACAACTTCTGGCCAGCCCAGAAGACGTGCGATCCCGTGTCGTCGGGGCAGCGCAGCGTGCGCTCGGCCCACGCTTGCGCGTGCGGGTCGAACCAATGAATCGAGCGGTCGTCGGTTGAGGGATCGGCCAGCACCGCAAGCAAGCGCCCGGCTCCGAACATCAGACCAATAGGTTGGCCCGGCGCGGAGTGACGCGCCGCGACGGCCTGCTCGTCGTTGAGCTCGAGCAGCGCTTTTTCTTTCCAGTCGCCCGCCCACAACCGGATGCCATCCCAGGCAAGACCGACCGTGGTCGGTGCGGGCTTCGGCCGGGTCAGGACGATCATGTCGGCCACGTTCCGCGCCCGCGCGCGAGAACCCGCCTCGCGGCAAGGTTCGGGCCGGACCGGCCGAGAAATGCCAAGACTCTTTCGACAAACGGCGACCATGTGGTCGCCGTCGTTCTGGAGCGCCTACTTTTGAAAATCGTCGTCACCGTCAAGCAAGTGCCCGATACGAATGCGGAAAAAACGTTCGACGCTGCCACCAAGCGCCTGAACCGCAGCAGCATCGAGAACGTCCTCAACCCGTTCGACGAGTACGCGATCGAGGAAGCGCTCAAGATAAAGGAAGCGCTCGGCGGCGACACGACCGTCACGATCCTCACAATGGCGCCCGCCAGCGGGCTCGAAATCGTGCGCAAGGCGCTCGGCATGGGCGCGGACAACGCGGCGCTGCTTTCCGACGACGCGGTCGGCGGCAGCGACACGATGGCCACCGCCTACGTGCTGGCGCAAGCGCTCAAGCACATCGGCTTCGATCTCATCCTCTCGGGCACGCAGAGCACCGACGCGATCTGCTGCGTCGTGCCCGCCGCCATCGCAGAACATCTCGGCGTGCCGTGCCTCACCTACGCCAAAAAAGTCACCGTCAGCGACGGCAAGATCGAGATCCAGCGCGAGACCGAAAGCGGCTACCTGCGCGTGAGCGCGCCCTTGCCCGCGCTGGTATCGGTCACCAAGGGCATCAACGAGCCCCGCTATCCGACCCTCAAAGGCATCATGGGCGCCAAGAAAAAGGAAGTCAAGGCGCTCACCCTGGCCGACATCGGAGCCGAGGCATCCCGGCTCGGCGACGCCGGCAGCAAGACCAAGGTCGAGGCCTTCACCCCGGTCGGCGCGCGCCAGAAGGGGACCGTCATTACCGTCTCCGACCCCAAAGAAGGCGCTACCAAAATCTTCGAATTTCTCGTTTCTAAAAAGGTGATCTGATTTTGAAGTCCGTCATCGTCTACGTCGAACAAGAAGAAGGAGCGCTGCGCCGCATCGGCCTGGAGATGGCGACGCGCGGCTCCGACATCGCCAAAGAGTTGAGCCTGCCCTGCGCCGGCGTCGTGCTGGGCAAGGGTGCCGCCGCGGCGGCAGAGCAGCTCAAGTCCACGCCGCTCGACAAGATCCATGTGGGCGAAGACGTGCCGACCGGCTCGTTTCACTCCGACCCGGCCGCCGACGCGCTAGAACAACTGCTCAAGGATTCGGGGCCGGCGCTGCTGCTCAGCCCCGGCACCAACGGCGGCAAGGACATGGCCGCTCGCATGGGCGTGCGCTTCGCAGCCGGCGTCATCACGGACGCCACGGACATCGCGATCAAGGATGGCGCGGTGGTCGTGCAGTCGCCGAAGTTCGGCGGCTCGGTCGTCAGCACGATCCGCTTCGCGAATTCCGAATACGGCGTCATCACTTGCCGCGCCAACAGTTTCATCGCGCGCCAGCAACCCGGCAAAGGCGAGATCGCGAAGCTGCCGGCGCCGCCCGCGAAGCAATACAAGGCGGTGATCGAGGAGAAGGTCGCGCAAGAGGCCGGCAAGCTTGGCGTCGAGGAAGCCAGCATCGTGGTTTCCGGCGGCCGGGGACTCGGCGGCCCGGAGCACTTCGACATCATCGAAGCGCTCGCCGAAGCCCTGGGCGGAGCGGTCGGCGCTTCGCGCGCCGCGGTGGACGCGGGCTGGATCTCGCACTCGCACCAAGTCGGGCAGACCGGCAAGACCGTCTCGCCGCAGCTGTACATCGCGTGCGGCATCTCGGGCGCCATTCAGCACAAGGTCGGCATGCGCAGCGCCGGTCTCATCGTCGCCATCAACAAGGACGGGAACGCGCCGATCTACGAGTTTTGCGACTTCGGAGTCGTCGGCGATCTCTTCGGGATCGTGCCCGAGCTGACCAAACTCGTGAAGGAGCGTCGCGCCAATGCGTAGCCGGATCATCATCGCGCTCTTCGCGCTCGCCGCGTTGTTGGCCGGGCTGGCGGGTCCGCCTGACCTCGCGCAAGCGAAGAAAGCGGCGCCCGCGAGCAGCCCGACCCCAAGCGCGTCGCCAAGCGGTTCCCCCACGCCAAGCCCGGAGGAGCGCATCGCGACCCTTTCGCAGACGGTCAAAGACAATCCGAACGATCGCAGCGCGCGTGCGGAACTGGGTGTGCTGCTCGTCCAAACAGGCAAAACGGCGCAAGGCCGCGACCAGCTCGAAAACGCCGTGCGTCTCGGCTTGGAAGACGCCGAGGCATGGTTCTACATCGGCATCGCGGACCGCGAGCTGAACGACCCCGCAGACTCCGTCACGGCATTCGAACGCGCGGAGCGCGATGATCCCGCCAACCAAGCGGTTCTCTCGAACCTCGCGGACGCGTATCTCGCGATGAACCGCCTCGACGACGCCGCGCGCATCGCCAACCGAGCCATCCAATTGCATCCAAAAGAGAGCTTCGGCTACATCGCGTTGGCCACCGTGCAGCTCGATCAGGGCAAGCTCGACGAAGGCCGCAAGACGCTGAACCAAGCGCTCGCGCTCTCACCGAAGGACGCTCGCGCCCACATGCTCCTGGGCCGATCGTACTTGGGCGCCAAGAATGCTAACCCGGACCTCGCCCTCGCGCAGTTCCAATTGATCCTCGCCGACGATCCCAAGAATTTCGATGCACTGCATGCCAAAGCCGAGGCATTGGCGGCGAAGAACGACGTTGCCGGCGCGCTGGCCGCGCTGCAAACGATCGTGAAGCTGCAACCGGATCGCGTCGAACCGGAAGACGACATCGCCGAGCTCTACCTTTCGAAGAAGATGATTGATCCGGCGCGTCAGGCGTTCGCCCAAGCGATCAAGGACCATCCGAAGTCAGCCGAGCCGTATTTGCTCCAAGCCGAATACGACGTCAACGAGAAGAATTATAAAAAAGCGGCGCAGGAGTACGATCAAGCGCTGGCGCTCACGCCCAACGACCCACGGGCGCTCTTCGAATACGGGCGCATCGAGCTGACGACAAAGCAGTACGGCAAAGCGCAAGAGCTCCTCAGCAAACTCTCGGCGCAAGATCCCAATAACCCCGACGTGTTGATGACGCTCGGCGAAACGTACGCCCTCCAACTGAAATGGGCGCAGGCCAGAGACACGTATCAGCGCGCGTTCGAGGTCACGCGCGGCTACACTCCGCTGTTCAACCTCGGGCTTTCGTACTTGAACCTGAAGCAGTATCGAAAGGCGCGCGATGCCTTCGAAGCGCTCGCGTCACACCAGACGAAGGGGCACCCGGATCCGCAGCTCTGGTATGCGCTTGGCGAAACCGATAGGATGATGGGCGACAAGCGCAATGCCATCGCTGCGTATCGGAACTTCCTCGTGATCATACCGAAGGGCCCGATCGCGGACAAGGCGCGTCAGTACATCAAAACCCTCAGCTCCTAAATGTAGCGACCCGAGCGAAGCTCGGGTAAAATGTAGCCACGGACCTTTAGGTCCGTGCATGTGTGTAGTGCCGGGGCTTTAGCCCCGGGAGTGTGCTGATTCCTTAAATGCTCCAAGTCTTCTATCACCATCGCTTCACCGAGCACCTTACCGGGCGGGGCCATCCCGAGCGGCCCGCGCGGCTCGCGGCGTTCATAGAGGGTCTCGCGCAGGGCGGAAGCGCGCCCGATTCGTTCATCGCCCCGACGCCGCTGGATCGTGGCGCGCTCGCGAGCGTGCACGACGAGCCGTACCTCAGTCTGATCGAGCGATATTGCGAGTCGCTGCAGCCGGGCGAAGTCGGCGAACTTCCCACCGGCGACACCATGGTCGGGCATGATTCTTTCGAGATCGCACTGCTGGCCGCCGGCGCCGCGGTATCGGCCTCCGAGCGTGCTCGCGTCGACGCGCCCGCGCTGGGGGTCACGCGGCCGCCCGGGCATCACGCCGAACCCGCGCGCGGCATGGGTTTCTGCCTTCTCAACAACGCGGCGCTGGCGGCCGCGCACGCGCGCGCGAACGGCGCCGTCCTCATCGTCGACTTGGACTACCATCACGGCAACGGCACCCAAGCGTGGGTAGAAGAAGCCCACGCGCGGCCCGGACCGCCGCTCGGCTTCATCTCGACGCATGCCTATCCGGCATATCCCGGCACCGGCGCGTTCGACGAATCCCAAGTCGCAAACAACGGCTTCGTCATCGACATCCCGCTCGCGCACTCAACCGACACGGAAGATTTTGTGGCCGTCTGGTCGACGTTGCTGCCGGCCACGACCCGGCGGATCAAGCCGGCCACGATCGTCGTGTCCGCCGGGTTTGACTTTCTAGCGGGCGATCCAATCGCAGGCCTGCCGATCGACATCAGCGCAGTCGATGCGTTGTGTGGTCTCATCGGCCAGGCCGGCGCGGACGCGGGCGCCGGCATCGCGCTCGTCCTCGAAGGCGGCTACTCGCTCGAGAACCTCAAGGCGAGCGGAGAAGCCTTGGCGCGCTCCTTTGGCGCGTGTTCGGCTCGCACGGCCGTGCCCGCGGCGCGCGTGCCCGCAGACAAGCGCCTAGCAGCGATGACCGCTGAAGCGCTTCGCTGGCTGGTAATGTAGCCACGGACCTTCGTAGCCACGGACCCGCGTATACGTAGCCACGGACCTTTAGGTCCGTGCCAAGGGAGGCTCCGAATTAAACGATATAAGCAACTACCGACGGAGTTCTCTTCCTCCGAGTCTTCGGCAACTTACTTTCGCTCGGCCGTGTTACGCGCGTCCGGCGTCCCTCGTCGGTCGTCTTATCCCAGGACTCGAAACCACCTCTTCGATAGAAAAGGGTTTGGGCGGCGATGTTTTCGCTACGGTGTCGGCGTCGGCAACGGTTTCATGTTGGCCTTGAGATATGTCGCCACGGCCGAGGGCACTCCGTAGTCGATGAGCTCCTGTGTGCTGTAAAGCCCACCAGATCCGAACGTCAGTGACCAAATGCCGCTCTTGCTCTTCGTGGCCACGAATTCAGCGCCCGCAAACCTGTAACCGATCCAGTCGACCAGGGCGTAGGGCGGAGAAGAGTTCAAATCAATTGCGTAATAAGTGATTTGCGGCTGCGCGGGCACAGCGTAAACGCCGGTGAGTTTCTTATTGGTCAGCTCTTCAAGTTGCACAAGATCGGATTGAGTCCCACCTCCCAGCACGGCGCGGTTGGGAACAATCGCTACGATAATCAGGGCCAACAGAAAGGCCGACATCCAAAGGAGTCCTAAAGTTTTTTTTCTCACTCTGTCCTTCGCGCTCCTTATCACTATCGATTAGTAAGGCGCCAAGTGGTAATAGCCGCTTGGATTCACTGGATTAAAGGCGTTTTGATAGTCTGCGCTCGTGGCTTCCCAGCCAAAGCACGGGGCGACGCACGAAACGCTGGGGTCCGAGCGGCTGGCATTCGACAGGATCATTGTGCATCCGTTGTTCTCGCAAATCCCGACGTGGTTCTCGCCATCGTTGCCAAGGTAGCCGTCTCCCTGTACGACTATGTCGCCCTGAACTGCCTGCGACTGCGTGACACCGATCGCGATGGAGCCACGCTGCCCCGGCGAACCGTTTGTCGCCGTTCCGTACGGCTGACTCGCCCAGCCGGTGCGCAAAGCATCAACGAAGCGCTCGACGCCGACCGTACCATTGCCGAGCGTAGGAAGCCCAGCATTTTGTAGAATCTGCTGCAGAGCCGCGACGCAGGCGTTAATGCCGCTATCCGTCCCAGGGATTAGACTTGTGTTTGTCTGAAACGCACCGGATCCGGCAATCGTTCCAGAAGCCGGACCCAGCGAATTCGAACAACTAGCTACGGCAGTGGCCGACACCGATAAGAGGCAAAGCACTACGAGCGGCTTGGACCAATGTTTGCGCATGATGCGGAGATTCAATCCCCTTCCACAAGCAATCGCAAGGAGCTAGCCCAGGCTCTCTACCCGGATACCTCCACGTTTCAGTCTGCCAGAAAGACGTCGCGGGGCCACTAGTGAAGTCCGCAAACTTAAGCCTAGCCTAGCACCGAAAATGGTAGGCGAGGATCTGTGTGTGCGCGTTGTGATCTTGGGAGGCGGGTGCGGGAGGCAACCGAGACAGCTAATGGTGGGGGCGTGGTCTGCCGAGGTGCGGGTTTAGCCCCAGTCGCGTTTTACGGCCTAAGCGCCGCGCCGATGCGCGCTAATTCTTTGGGTCCCACGTCGCCGACCATCGTCAGATTGAGCTTGCCGGCGTTCCAGGACAGAATCGACTGGCCGGACAGCAACGCGTATTGACCTGCCTGACCGCCGACGCTGATCGATTTCGGCGCCGCGCCTTCGAACTTCGGCAGCCGAGCCGTCGCGTTCTCGAACAGCGAGAACGTGCGCAAGCCGTCGCTGTAGATGAGTTGGACCGTCTCAACGCCGTCGCGCGTCTCGGTCGACGCCTTCTGAAGCGAGAAACCGTTGGGCAGACTCTTCGGCGCTACGACCTTGAATTTGGCGTTGGCGGCGAGAGTCGCAACGTCCGTCGTCGATTTGCCGTAGGCCGCGCCGCGCACGAGCGTCATGCCGGCCGGCACGGTGAGGCGGAACAGCTCCTCCGGCAAGCTCTTGACGTACTTGATGTTGTCGAACGTGGTCTTCGAGGCGATGGTCCCATCCGCGTGATACGCCTCGCGCTGCAGCACCACTTTCGTGACCTCATCGATCCACAGGCGCTGCACCAGCGCGTCTGAGAAATTCGAGACGAGCGAAAGCGTCAGCACCTTGTGCCCGGCGACGCTGGTCTCGGCGCCGACCTGGATCGCGTAGTTTTGCTGCACCCGCCCGAGATCGAGCGCCGCGTCAATGCCCGGCGCGAGCAGACCCCAATCGTTGCTGAACACTTTGCCGGTCTTCGGCTCGTACTGATAGGCCACCGACTCGTTGGACAAGATCAGTCGGCCGTACGCGTCCGCCGGAGCTACGAACCACAGCCGCCAACTGTGCGGCGCGAGATGATCGATGCGCACGACCGTCGCGTTTGCCGACTCGCGATCGTAGACGACCGAGGTGACCGTGCCCGAAAACGAAACGCGGTCGTCGGCGGCGACCGCCTGGGTGAGCAGCGAAAGGCCGTCAAGCGCGGTCGAAGCACCAAACGCCGGCGCCGCGGCCGCCATGAGCGCGGCTACGATGATCGCGCAGCGGCTGAAAAGCCCGCTAAGGCGAAACGACATCCGCGGTGTTGGCGTTTGCAGATGTCAGGAGGTACGCGTCCCACGCGCGATCGTTGGACGGAGAGCCGATCGTCTGCGCGACGTGCTGGCGCACGAAGTACGAAGACGAAAGCGCGGAGGTAGCGTGCTGCGCCTGATCGTAGCGAACGATGCCGATGACCAGCAAGACCGCGGCGGCCGCCGGCCCGAGGATCGCAGGCCGCAACGCGGCGCGAAGCTTCTCGAGCATGCCGGGCGCGGCTTGTCCGCGCATCGCGTGACGAACGCCCACGACCACAGCCATCGGCAGCTCGCGCTCTTCGCCCATCGCGCTGCGGATCGACTCGGTCAGCTCCACTTCGGCCTGCCACTCGTTGCGGCAGTCCACACACGATTGGATGTGACCGTGTATGGCCGCATCACGGGCGGCGTCGAGCTCCCCGTGGATGTAGTCGGTCAGTAATTCTCGGCAAAGATCGCAAGTCATAATATAAGTCTGGCGTTGCACGCAGACTCCTCCTGAAATAGGTAACGCAGCGTAGAGGTAAAGCGTTGCGGGACGATGCCGCAACGATGAGCCAAAAGTCGTTCCACTATGCGGGTCATATGCTTGCTGCTCCGCCACCGACACCGGGCGTGCGCTCGCGCTGCACCAGCCGCCGCAACTGCGAGCGCGCACGGTGAAGCCGCGACCGAACCGTGCCGATCGAGCAGCCTACCGTCTGGGCGATTTCCTGATACGAATAGTCTTCGACGTCGGCGAGGATCACCACCGTGCGTTGCTCGGGCGTGAGTCCCCGCAGCGCTCGATCCATAGCCGGCGAAAGCTGCTGCTCGTGCATCGCGGTGATCGGATCGTGCACGGTCACGGCATGCGGCGTTTCCTGAGGTTGGTTGTCTTCGGGCAGCGGCTGCGTGAAGATGCCCTTGCGGCGGCGCAGCTCGTCGCGATGCAGATTGGTGACGATGCGGTAGATCCACGCGAGAAACGACGTGCCCGGCCGGAACGACTGCCAGGCGCGGAACACGCGGATGAACGCGTCTTGCGCGAGATCGCGCGCGTCCGCTTCGTTGCTGGTCAGGCGATAGGCGTAATTGTACGTCTGGCGACCGAACTTCGCCATCGCCTCTTCGACGAAGGCGATTTGTTCTGGCGAAGGCGCCCCGCCGTTGCCGGCGCGTGCTGTGGACACGCGGGCAGTTTCTAAGGGCCTTTGAGCTTTTCCGCTGCTTCGACGACGTGCCTGAGCAGAATCGACGTCGTCACCGGGCCGACGCCTCCGGGCACGGGAGAAACAGCGCCTGCTATTTCGCTCACCGCATCGAAGTCGACGTCGCCGACCATGCGGCCGTCCACAAAGTTTATGCCGACGTCGATGACGGTCGCGCCCGGCTTGACGTGAGCGGCGCCGATGAAGCGCGGTCTTCCGATCGCCGCCACGAGGATGTCGGCCCGCGCGCATACCGACGCGAGATCCCGCGTCCGCGAGTGGCATAGCGTCACGGTCGCGTCGGCGACCGACAACAGCAGCGCGACCGGCCTGCCGACCACGGGCGACCGACCGACCACGACGACGCTTGCGCCTGCTAGCGGAACCACGGAGCGCGACCGCGCAAGCTCCAGCACCGCCGCGGCCGTCGCCGGCGCGAACGCCGGCGTGCCTTGTGCCAGCAGACCGAACGAGTATGGATTCGATGCGTCGACATCTTTGCCGACGACAATCGCATCGCACACCCGCCTGCGGTCGAACGGCGCCGGCAACGGGCGCTGCACGAGGATCCCGTGGATCAAAGGGTCAGCGCTCGCGCCCGCCACCGCTGCAGCAAAACCGGCGGTGCCGGCCTTCGACGGGATCACGACGAGCCCGACGTCGACGTCGGTTTTCAAACCGACCTTCGAGAGCGATTCGGCGTAGTAGATCCCTTCGGCATCGCCCTCGGCGGCAAAAACGGCGCAGCGCGGCACGATGTCGCGCTCGCGCAAAGCGCGCGCTCTGTTGCGGACGTCAGCGCGAATGCGGTCGGCGAGCTCGCGGCCGCTCAGGACGGCCGCGGTCACGATCTCGATCCGATGGCGCTCTTGACCTTGCCGTTGACGACCTCGGCCAGCAAACCCACCTGCGCGAGGCTGGTCGTCATGCGCGCGAGCACGCGCCCGGCCTCGCTTTCGTCTTTGAGCGCCTTTGCGTTGATCGCGATGTTCAGCGCGGCGCCTCGCGCGGCCGCCTGCGCGAAGAGCGCCGCGCAGCCGATGTCGCTGATCGCATTGGGGTTGCCGAAATCGACCAGCTCGACGGCGAGCGCGCAAGTCCGCTGCGCAAGCGTGATGGCCTGGAGCGGAGGATCGCACGCGCCGCGCAGGGACGCTTGGATGGCCGCCGTTCGAGCCGCTTTTTCGGCGTCGCTTGCCTTGGGCAGTTTGTACGCCGCGCTGACCTTGTCGAACGCGGTGACGTCTTCGTCGACGGAGCGCAAGAATTCGCGGGCCAGCGCTTCTGCATCGCGAGCGATCGAGTCGGCGCGCGCGGCGACTGCCGCGTATTTCGGGGACTCGAGGGTGAGGAGCGCGACCATTCGCACCAGGCTTGCCCCCATCGCGCCGACGACGGCGCTCGCGCTGCCGCCGCCCGGCGTTGGATCCGACGAACCCAAACGGCGAGCGTACTCCTCGATCGATAGACCGGCAAGACTCACAAGCGACCCTCTTTGAGGATTCCCGAGCTGGATGGTAGAAGGCGATTCCAGCCGCGCGCGGCCATGCCCTATCTGTTTGTAAATGGAGTCACATTGAAACAAGTCATCATAGTTCTCGTCCTATGTCTGCTCAACGCACCGGCGCTCGCCGGCGGACAGTTCTCCCTCCAACATCACCCGATCTCCACCACCGTCGCCGCTGCGCAAGACGCTTTCGACGAAGGCCTGACGCTGCTCTATTCGTACAACCGCGCCGCTTCGTACAAAGCGTTCGAGCGCGCTGCCAAGGCCGACCCCCATTGCGCGATGTGCTGGTGGGGCATGGGGATCGCGCAGGGTTCCAACGTGAACACAACGGCCGACAGCCAAAGTCAGAAAGCCGCATACGACGACGTGGTCGATGCGAAAACGCTCGAACCCTATGCATCCGATGAAGAGAAGGCCTACATCGAGGCGCTCGCAGCGCGTTACTCGTCCGATCCGGGGCGCGATCTGCGCGCGCTCGCCGTCGCGTATCATGCCGCGATGGCCGGCCTCGTCGCGCGTTATCCGGATGACCTCGACGCCGCCACCCTCTATGCCGAAAGCGGCCTCGAGCTGCACCCGTGGAAATGGTTCACCTCGGACGGCGCGCCGGTCGAGGGCACCAACGAGGTCATCGCAACGCTGGAGTCGGTGATGCGGCGCGACCCGCTGCACATCGGCGCGAATCATTTCTATATCCACGCCGTCGAGGAGTCACGCCATCCCGAGCGCGCGCTCATCTCGGCGGGGCGCCTCGATGCGATGCATTTCGAGGACGCCGCCGCGCACCTCGTCCACATGCCGGCTCACATCTACATGCGGACGGGCAACTACGACAAGGCCACGAGCAGCAACGAGCACGCGACGGCGCACGATCGCGCGTACCTGCACATGGGTCCCGACGACAGCGAAGCTTCCGGCTACTACAATCATAACCTGACGATGCTGGTGAGCGGCTATGAGATGGAAGGAGACAGCGCGGATGCGGCGCGCATCTCGAAACAGCTCGCCGATCAGCAGGACGTGGTTCCCGTCACCTACGATGCGCTGCGATTCCATCGCTGGGATGAGCTGCTTTCGATGCCCAAACCCCAAGAGAACGGGCGGGGCATGCGCACGGTCATGTGGCACTTCGGGCGTGGCATGGCGCTCGTCTCGCGAAAGCAATTCGACGCCGTTGCGCCGGAGCGCGACGCCGTGCATCAGGCGACGACGAGCGTGCACTTCTTCGCGCAGGCGGGCAGCAACAACAGCTCGTTTAGTCTGATCCACATGGCGCAAGACGTGCTCGATGCGGCCGTCGAGCGCGCGCGCGGAGATTCCGCAAAGGAGATCGCACGGCTGCAGAGCGCCGTCGCGACGCAGGACCGGTTGGTGTACACCGAGCCCCCCGATTGGTACTTCCCGGTGCGCGAAGCGCTCGGCGGGGCGTTGCTGCGCCGCGGGGAGAGCGCTCGAGCCGAAAGCGTCTTCCGCGACGACCTTGCCCGCAATCCCAAGAACCCGCGCTCGCTGTTCGGTTTGGCGGCGGCGCTGCAGGCGCAAGGCAAGAGCGCCGACGCGCTCGAGGTGACGCGTCAATTCGATGACGCGTGGAAGCACGCCGACATCAAACTCTCCGTCAACGATCTATAAAAAAGTAGAGCCGGATCTTTTCAGGTCCGGCTCAGCTCACGTTGTTGCTGGTACTCGTGTCTAACTGTGCAGGTTGATCGTCGCCGTGACTGCGGCGCCGGTACCCGGCGCGGTCGAGGTGATGCGCACCGCGACGTTGCCGCCGGACACGGTGTTCACGCTTACTTGTTGCGAGAAGTTACCGTTGCCGTCGGCGGTGAGATCTGCGGTGTACGTGCCCGACGTGATCTGGAAGATGCCTCCGAACACGCCTGAGCCCGTCGCCGCCAGGTGGATGCTAGAGTTCGGCAGCGTTCTACCCGAAACGGTGAACTGACTGCCCACGGTCGAGCCGCTGGCCGGCAACAGGTTGTTGAGGTAGTTCACGGTCGTGCTGCCGCCGGAGCCGAACGACCAGTTGCGGCTGAAGGGGACGCCATCCGCGGACCTGCCCGTGACCACAACCGTATGTTGCGTCGCCGGCAAATCGAAGTTCGGCGAGAACAGGAAGTCGTTAGCGGAGACGTAGGTCGTGCTCGACACGTCGCGCCCGTCAATCGTGATCCTCACGCTGTTGGGGTCGACGGACGAACTAAACCCGCCGGACACCGCAGGCCGATTCGATTGCACGGAACCGTTTCGCGGCGGGTTAAGGTTTGTCAATCGAATGGTATTGGACGCCGGAGTCGCCGTCGGATTCGGCGGCGGCGGCGCACCGGCCATCGCCACGGAAACCGTGCGGGAGTTGCCGTCGTAATTGACGTTCGCTCCCAACGATTCGGAGATGAAGCGCAGCGGCACCAACGTGCGTGCACCCACCAAGAACGGGGCGACGTCCAAATTCGTCTGTTGGCCGTTCACGGTCGCTGCCGTCGAGCCGATGTGCAGTTGGATATTGCGGCCGTTGCCGGTCGCGTTGATCGTGCCGTTATCGTAGACGACCGTCGCGCCAAGCCGTTCGAAAACGCCGCGCAGAGGCACAAACACGCGCCCGCCGCGCTCGATCGGCGGTTGATCGAACGATACGTATTGGCCGTTCACGATGATGCGTACATCGGCCGCGAGAGCTTGCACCGACAGAAGCAGGCCCACGCTTGGAATGAGGAGCGAGAGTACGGTGGCTATCGCCAGAACACGAACGATTCGCATAAATCTGCCTTCCCGATTTATCACAGGCAAGCGCACCCTGCCCAAGGTGGTGAGTTATCTTCTCACCGTATACCCAGAAACGAGCGAGCTCTAACGAAGCGCATGTAGCCACGGAGCTTCAGCTCCGTGCTCAACCGGAGGGGTTTTTGGCAGGCGGAAGGAATCTTGGAAAATCTTTCCCCTCTTCTTTATGGAGTCGGAATTTGTCCCCACTTGAGGCAAAGGTGTCCACGCGCGCCGGCGACGTTAAGGACGCCGGCCTTGCAGAGCTTGGCCGCCGACGCATTGCTTGGGCTGCGCAAAGCATGCCGGTTCTCGCCGCCATCAGAGAGCGCTTTTCGCGCGAGAAACCGTTGAAAGGTCTGCGCGTCGGCGCGTGCCTGCACGTCACCACCGAAACCGCCAATCTGATGGTGGCGCTGGCCGCCGGCGGCGCTGAGATCGCGCTGTGCGCCAGCAATCCGCTTTCCACGCAGGACGACGTCGCCGCGGCGCTGTCGATCGACCACGGCATGAGCGTTTTCGCCGTCAAAGGCGAAGACCACGCGCGCTACTACTCGCACATCGAGGCGGTGCTCGCCACCGACCCGCAGTTCACGATGGACGATGGCGCCGATCTTGTAACCACACTCGTCACCAAGCACGCGAACAAGCTCGCTTCGGTCATCGGCGGCACCGAAGAGACGACGACCGGCGTGGTCCGTCTGCGCAGCATGGAGAAAGCAGGCGTCCTCAAGTTCCCGATCGTCGCCGTGAACGACGCGCTGACGAAGCATCTGTTCGACAATCGCTACGGCACGGGGCAGTCGACCCTCGACGGCATCGTGCGCGCCACCAACGTCCTGCTGGCCGGAAAGGTGATCGTCATCGCCGGGTTCGGCTGGTGCGGGCGCGGCATCGCGCAGCGCGCGCGCGGCATGGGCGCGCAAGTCGTCATCACCGAAATCGATCCGACCAAAGCGCTCGAGGCGGCCATGGAAGGCTATGCCGTCATGCCGATGCACGAGGCGGCAAAGCGCGGTGACATCTTCATCACCGTGACCGGCAACACGCACGTCCTGCGCGAAGAGCATTTCATGTCCATGAAGAGCGGCGCGCTCGTCGCGAACTCGGGGCACTTCAACGTCGAGATCGACATCGAGGCCCTCGAGCGGCTCTCTGAGGGGGAGAAGAAGCGCCCGCGGGAATTCGTGGAAGAGTACCAGCTCGGCGACGGCCGCACCGTCTGTCTGCTCGGAGAGGGCAGGTTGATAAATCTCGCAGCCGCAGAAGGGCATCCGGCGGCGGTCATGGATATGTCTTTCGCAAATCAGGCGCTCTGCGCGGAGTACGTCGTCAAGCACAAGGGCAAGCTCGCGGCGTCGGTCATCCCGGTGCCGAAGGAGATCGACGAAGAAGTCGCGCGCCTCAAACTCGCCGCGCTGGACGTGACGATCGACAAGCTGACGCCGGAACAACACCATTATCTCGCGTCCTGGAATGAGGGGACCTAAGTGGCTGCACACAAGAGACTGTTCACATCGGAGAGCGTCACCGAGGGCCATCCGGACAAAGTCGCGGATCAGATCTCCGATGCCGTGCTCGACGCCATCCTCGCGCAGGACCCCAACGGGCGCGTGGCCTGCGAGACGTTCATCATCACGGGTCAGGTCCACATCGCCGGCGAGATCAGCACATCGTGCTATGTCGACATCCCTCGCATCGTGCGCCAGACGCTGCGCGACATCGGCTACACCCGCGCCAAGTATGGCTTCGATGCCGACACGTGCGGAATCTCGGTGTCCGTGGACGAGCAATCGCCGGACATCGCCATGGGCGTCGACAAGGCCTTCGAAGTGAAGGAAGGCGGGCTCAAAGGCGGGAGCGACCTGGACACGATCGGCGCCGGCGATCAAGGCATGATGTTCGGATTCGCCTGCCGCGAGACCCCAGAGCTGATGCCGATGCCGATCGTGCTCGCGCATCGCTTGACGAAAACGCTCGCCGCCGTTCGCAAGACCAACGCGGTGGATTTCCTGCGGCCCGACGGCAAGGCTCAGGTCACGGTCGAGTACGACGGGTTCAAACCCGTGCGCGTGGATACGATCGTGATATCGGCGCAGCACGCCGACAAGTACCCCATGGACGTGATCCGCGACAACATCATCTCGCACGTCATCGACACGGCCATCGACGCCAATCTGCTCGACAAGAAGACGAAGATCTACGTCAACCCGACCGGCCGCTTCGTCATCGGCGGACCCCTTAGCGATGCCGGCCTCACGGGCAGGAAGATCATCGCGGACACCTACGGCGGGATGGCGCGACACGGCGGTGGCGCATTCTCCGGCAAGGATCCGACGAAAGTGGATCGCTCGGCCGCGTACGCCGCGCGGCATGCCGCGAAGAATATCGTCGCGGCGGGCCTGGCGGATCGCTGCGAGATCCAAGTCGCCTACGCGATCGGCCTGGCGCGCCCCGTTTCCGTCTATGTGGATTGCTTCGGCACCAACCGCATCGAGGAGAATGCGATCGCGGATTTGGTCGCCAAGCATTTCGACCTGCGCCCGGGCGCGATCATCGAACGCTTCGAGTTGCGCCGGCCCATCTACAAGCAGGTCTCGAACTACGGCCACTTCGGCCGCCCCGATCTGGATCTGCCGTGGGAGAAGCTTGACATGGCCCGTACCTTGCGCGAAGCCGCCGGCATCAAGATCGACGAGGAGAAGTTCCCGCAGCTCGTCCTGAGTTGATGGACGCGCCGCAGCGCTTTCTCGCCGCCTGCGCGCGTCAACCCGTCGATCGTACGCCGGTCTGGATGATGCGCCAAGCCGGCCGCTATTTACCCGAGTATCGCGCCGTCAGAGAACGCGTGGATTTTCTCACGCTGTGCAAGACGCCGGAGCTGGCGTCGCAGGTTTCGCTGCAGCCCATCGAGCGTTTCGGCATGGATGCGTGCATCGTGTTCTCGGACATCCTCATCCCGGTCGAGGCGATGGGCGCGCCGCTGGCTTTCGGCGACGCAGGTCCGGTGCTCGAAAAGCCGGTGCGTAGTCTGGCGGACATCGAGCGCCTGAGCGTGCCCGACCCGGATGTCGCGACAGCGTTCGTGATGGAGACACTGCGCCTGACGCGGCGCGCGTTGAACGGCCGCGCTGCGCTGGTGGGGTTCGCCGGGGCGCCGTACACGCTGGCTTCGTATATGCTCGAGGGCGGCGGATCCAAGAGCTTCGCCATCACTAAGCGTTTCATGTATGAAGAGCCGCGCGCCATGCATGCGCTGCTCACCAAGCTCGCCGATACGGTAGGGCGATACGCGGCGGCGCAGGTGGCGGCCGGAGCGCAGGCGATACAGGTCTTCGACACGTGGGCCGGCGAGCTGGAACCGCGCGCCTACGAGCAGTTCGCGCTGCCCTACCAGACCGCGGTGATCGAGCGCGTGCGATCTAGCGGCGTGCCGGCGATCCTCTACGTCAACGGCTGTGCCGGCGTGCTCGAGCTGATGCACCGCACGGGCGCAGACGTCCTCAGCTTGGATTGGCGCATCGCGCTGTCACAGACGCGCGGCAGAGTCGGTGTCGATATCGCGCTGCAAGGCAACGTCGATCCGGCGATTTTGTTGACCACGCCCGAGCTGGTCACCGCCGCAGCCCTCGCAACCATCGCCGACGCGGGGCCTCTCGGGCACATCCTCAACCTCGGTCACGGGATCTTGCCGGCGACGCCGCTTGCGTGCGCGGCGGCATTCGTCGATGCACCGCGCGGCTGAACGCGCGGGGGTCGTCCTTGCGCAGCTGGGCGGTCCGGAAACGCTCGACGACGTGCGCCCGTTCCTCTTCAATTTTTTCGTCGACCTCATCCCCGACAACATCCCCGTGCCTGGTTTTTTGGTGAAGCCGACTGCTTGGCTGATCTCCCGATGGCGCGCTCCGTACTCGCGCGGGCTGTACGCCTCGATTGGGGGCGGTTCGCCCCTGCGCGCGCAGAGCGAGGCGCAGGCGCAGGCGTTGCGCGATGAACTGCGAAGGCGCGGCCGGGCGCTCCCGGTCTACCTCGCCATGCGCAATTGGCGGCCGTATTCGCAACAAGCGCTGGCTCATGCGCGCTCGGACGGCGTGACGCGCCTCGTCTTCCTTCCTTTATATCCGCAATATTCGTATTCGACCACGCGCTCGAGCCTCAACGAGCTCAAACGGGCCATGCACGCGCTCGACTACGCGCCGGAACTTCTGACGGTCCACGATTACTGCGACGACCCGCTGTACATCGACGCGCTCGTCGCGCTCACCCGGCGCCACCTGGCCGCATTCCGCACGCCCGCAGAGGACGTGCACCTGATCTTCTCGGCGCACGGCCTGCCGCTGAGCTACATCGAACGCGGAGACCCGTACCTCCAACAAGTCGAACGCTCCGTCGCCGCCGCGTCCGCTCGGCTGGAACACCCAGGCCCGGTCCATTTGTCGTTTCAAAGCCGGCTCGGACCGGCCAAGTGGCTGGCGCCGGCCACCGAAGTGCTGCTCGAGCGACTCGCCCGCAACGGTGCGCGCGCGGTCTGCATCGTGCCGGTCGCATTCGTCAGCGAGCACGTCGAGACGCTCAACGAGATCGACATCCAGTATGCACGGGTCGCCGAGAGAGCCGGCATCGCTGAATTTGGCCGCGTCTGCGCGGTGAAATGCCACCCGTCGTACATCGCGTGCCTGGCGAATCAGGCCGAGCGGGCTCTTGCATGAAACTTGGAGATATTGACGTTGCCGTCATCGGCGCCGGGATATCCGGCCTCACCGCCGCCTACTATCTGCAGAAGGCGGGCCGGCGCGTAGCGCTGTTCGAGGCGGAGCCGGTACCGGGCGGCTGCATCGGCTCAACTGCGCAGGGTCCGTATGTCGCCGACCGCGGGCCGCAAACGTTCACAACAGCCGAGCCGCTCTTGGAACTCGTGCGCGAATTGAATCTCGATGGAGCGTTCACGAGCGCCGACCGCGCGGCGGCGAGGCGCTACATCTTCAGGCACGGCCGGCTGAACGCGATGCCGACGTCGCTTGCCGGCTTTCTTGAGACGCCGTTGCTCTCGACCGGCGCGAAATGTCGTCTCTTGATGGAGCCATTCGTTCGCCGAAGAATCGATGTAGCGGATGAGTCGATCGCCGCGTTTGCGCAGCGGCGCGCGGGCCCCGACGTCGTCGATGCGCTGGTGGCGCCGATCGTCTCCGGGATTTTCGCGGGCGATCCGGCTCGACTCTCGATGCAAAGCACAGCGCCGCTGCTGCGCGAGATCGAACGTCGCGATGGCAGCGTCTTGGTCGGCTCGGCGCGGCGCATGCGCTCGGGCGCGGTCAAGCGCCGTGCCGCTGGATTCATCCAGGGAAGCCGCGCGCTCGTGTGTGCATTCGCGCGCGCGCTCGGCGACGCGTTGCGCACCGGCGTCCGGGTGAAACGGCTGTCGCAAAAGGGCGCGAGCATTGCGCTCGAATGTGAAGGTCTGCCGGAGTCCACGATAGAGGCGCGCTGGGTGGTGGTCGCGTTGCCGGCGCCCGCCGCGGCCGATCTGCTCGCGTTGCTGGAGCCCGACGCAGCGGCGGCGCTGCGCGAGATCGAAACGCCGCCGATGGCGCAGTTGGCGCTCGCGTACCCGCGCGCGGCCGTCGGCGTGCCGCTGGACGGTTTCGGATTTCTTGCCTGTCGCCAAGAAGGCGTCCGCATGTTGGGAGCGGTTTGGAATTCCGTCGTGTTTCCCGACCGCTGCCCGTCTGACGAGGTGTTGGTCACGGCCTTTTTCGGCGGCGCGACGGACCCCGACGTCGCGAACTGCAGCGATGAGGACCTTGCGCGCACCGCACACGCCGAGCTCACCCGCATCATGAAAATCAACAAAGGTGGAGCGGGATCTTTAGGTCCCGCGAAAATCGTCGCCGGTTTCCGCTGGGACGCCGGCATCCCACAATACACGTTGGGTCACGCCGAACGCGTGGCGCGCATACGGCGAGGCCTCTCGCGCCTTCCCAACGTCAGGCTCATCGGTAACTTCCTCCGCGGGGCAAGCGTGAGCGATTGCATCCGAGTGGCTCGAGAAGAGACGGCGGACTTGTGAAAGCCTTGGAACGAGCGCTGATCGTAGTAGCTGCGCTGTTCATCGCGCTCACGATCCCGCACGTCATCGAGGACGTGACCTTCGGAGAAACGGCGCGCCTCGGGCTCACGATGCTTCAAGCGGGTTTGGTCGTCGGCGGCCTTCACGCGCTGCTGGTGCTTGCCGTGTTCGACGCCAGCCGGCGCGGCAGGCTCGGCGCGTGGGCCATGATCGTCATCGGGCTGATCTGGACGATCGGCATCATCGTCATCCACGGCCCCGAAATCCAAACCGGCGGCTTCGGACGCGGCGGCGCCTCTTTAGTACTCCTTGCCGCGATGTTCGTGCTTGCGCTCGCTCTGACCGCGCTAGGCGGGCGGATCCTGCTGCGGTTACTAGACAAAGATTAGACGAGACGCGCGTCTGTTGAATTTCCCAGGCTTCCTTATGCTCGTCCGGCTAGCATCAAATTGTGAAGCTCGCCGCGCCCTAGCCGTTCTCGCTTTCGTTCTTGCCGCTCGGCCAGCACTTGTGATCTGCCCCATTGCCGGTCGCCCCGAGCAGCTGATCGAAGCCCGAGCGGACGAAGGCGCGGTCGAGCTCACACCGCCCAAGGTAACCTCCCGCCCGCGCCAAAACTTGGCGTCATGGCAGCGCGCCTTTGGTTTGCGATTGCGGCGAGTGTGATATTGTGCGGGGGCTGCGCCGGGCAGGCTACGGCTCCGAAACTCCCGGCGCCGGTGACCGCAATCCCGCAACAAACGCTAAGACCCCGTATGCCCATTGAACTCGACGTCTACGCCCAAACGCGCCAAGGCATGCTGAGCTCTTTGGTGGCGGACGCTACCCCGCTCGTCTACGTGCCGAATTCGATTTCGAACACCGTCTCTGTCATCGATCCGCATACGTTCACGGTCGTTCGCACGTTCCGGGCGGGCTTCGAGCCGCAGCACATCACGCCGGCATGGGACATGCAAACGTTATATGTCGACGACACGCGCGGCAACACCCTCATCCCGATCGACCCAAGCACCGGACTCCCCGGTCAGCCGATCCCAGTGGACGATCCGTACAACTTGTATTTCACACCGGATGGCTCCAAAGCGATCGTCGTCGCCGAGCGAAATCGATCACTTGATATCCGGGATCCGAAGTCGTGGGCGCTGCTGGCGCGCATCCCGATGCCGTGCAAGGGCGCGGACCACGGCGATTTCACCGCGGACGAACGCTATTTTCTCTTGAGCTGCGAGTATTCAGGCACATTGATCAAAGTCGACATGCGCCTGCTCCGCGTTGACGCAGCAATGGACCTCGGCGGTAGTCCGATCGACGTGCGCCTCTCCCCCGACGGCCAAGTCATGTATGTGGCGAACCAAAACTCAAAATTCGGCGGCGTGCAGCTCGTGGACCCAGTGCGCATGCAGCTCATCGGGTACATCCCGACCGGGGCCGGCGCTCACGGAGAGATCCTAAGCCGCGATGGGCGCTCGCTGTACGTCACGAACCGGCTCGGCCATACCATCTCCGTGATTGATTTCGCTTCACGCAAAGTAACGCACACGTGGGTCATCCCAAGCGGGAGCCCGGACATGGGCGGCGTGTCGGTTGATGGTAGCCAACTTTGGGTGTCCGGCCGTTACAATCGGGAGGTCTACGTGCTGGATACTCGAAGCGGCGCCGTGCTCGAGCGCATCCGCGTAGGCGTCGGGCCTCACGGGCTTTGCCTTTTTCCGCAGCCCGGTCGCTTCAGTCTGGGGCATACCGGCAACTACCGATAGGATTTAGATATGGCGTTCAAAGGCTACTCCGCCGAGGCGCTGCGCTTCTTGCGCGATCTCGCCAAGAACAACGAGCGCGCTTGGTTCTATTCTCGTAAACCGATCTTCGAGCGGGAATTACTCGAACCGTGGCGCGCGATGGTCGCGGATCTCTCAGCCGCGATGCGCAAGGCGAAAATCCCGCTGGGCTCCGATACGAAAGGGCGCACGTTTCGCATCTACCGCGACATCCGCTTCTCGGCGGACAAGAGTCCATACAAGACGAATCTCGGCGCTTTTCTGACGCATGGCGAAGGCGACACGCCGGGCGGGCTCTACATCCACATCCAGCCCAAAGAATCGTTCTTCGCAGCCGGTTTTTACCAGATCGACGCGCCTTTGTTGCAGCGCTGGCGCGAAGCGATGGCCGCCAAGCCCGCCCAGTTCCAACGCGTGCTGGAGGCGCTGAAACGAAACGGCGCGCACGTGCGCACGGCCAAAGAATCCGACGCGGCGCTCAAGCGCATGCCAAAAGGCTTCGAGGCGTACGCGAAAAGCCCGATCGCGGACTACTTCCGCTTGAAATCCTTCATGGCAAGCGAACAGCTCACCGATGGGGACGTCGGCAGTCCACGCCTCATCACGCGTGCCGTCGCTTTCGCGAAGAAAGTAAAGCCGCTGCTGGAGTACGGCTGGAGCCTCACACGTTAGAATCGCCGGAGCACTGATATGAAACTTGCCCGTTACTGGACGCGCGCCCAGGGAGAGACGACCACTTCCGACGGCAAGACCATCAGCGTCGAAGCGCGCGGCTGGTCCGATGATAGCCTAGACTCGGCCCGCACGCGCGCACAAGAGATCGCCCAGCGTGTCGCCGAGCGCATCGCCTCCAAGGACGAATCGAAGCAACGCTATCCCTACGGCGACCGCCCGCTGCCCGAACCCGTGATCCGCGAGTTCAACGGTACTGACGGGGAGCGATGCGCGATCGTGACACGCAACGTGTACGGAGCGCTGGTGCTCAACGCCGACCGGCTCATGTTCGTCGATGTGGACCGCAAGGGCGCGCCATCAAATGCGGGCGCGGCGCTCGGGAAAATGGTCTCATCGCTCTTCCCAAAGCCGAAACTTGGGCCGCCGCCTTCAAACCCGATCGTCGAAGCGATGAATCAGGTGGCGCAACGCCACGACCTCTCTGCACGGGTCTACCAGACGGCAGCCGGGTATCGGCTCTTGATCACCAGCGCACCGTTTGAGGCGACCAGTTCGGAGGCGGAAGCGCTGCTCACGGAATTCGACTGCGATCCTCTCTACGTGCGGTTGTGTCGATCGCAGGAGTGTTTTCGGGCGCGCCTGACGCCCAAACCGTGGCGTTGTGCTATGCTGAACCCGCCCGTCGAGTTCCCATTTGAGACACCAGAGGACCTCGAGCGGAGCCGCCGCTGGGAGGCCGACTACAACGCGAAAACCGCTGCCTTCGCGACATGCCGCTACGTGACGACGGTCGGCACGGGAAGCGCGTCCGCCGATTTCGACGAGCTCGTCCAATACCACGATCAAGAGACGAAGGCCGCAACTGATCTTCGGCTCGCGTGAGGCGGAATCGGCCAGAACCCCGTCAAAGATAGCGGCGTCGCCAGCATTCCCCGATAGCTCAGCTGGTAGAGCGTCTGACTGTTAATCATCCCCCTTCACGCGGGGATGATTTTTTCTTGGTCGTCTTGAGGTACCCTTGGTTCGTCTGGAGTAGTCTGTTATGCCAGCCTAAGGGGTACGTCACGGGGTGATGCGAGGCGGTGCATATACGCTTCCCCACACGCATCGCTGCAGAACCTCATGCGGTGCGCAGCCAATTCGCCCCGACAGCGGACGCGCGGCCAGCGCGCAGCGCCGCCAGGCGCCATCATTTGGTCGTTGAATAATTGTCTGTGTATCATTGGGCTCCCCTTGCGACCGACGCTGACGAAGACCACAGCGGTCCCACGGGGTTTTTGTTGGATAATGATGTCGATGTCGAATTGCTGAGATTCATTCAAGGCGCAGGTGCGAGCGCCGTGCAGCTCTCACCGGCCATGCGAACCAGCAGCGATGAAGATGTACTGGCTGAGGCTAAGCGACAAGACAGAGTTCTGATAACACACGATCGAAGGTTCGTCGACCCGCAGTCGGTTGAGCGGGAGAAGAACTCAGGTGTTATTATAATCCCCCGCGATAAACAGGGGCGCTTAGATTGGCCCCTGATCAGCGCGATCCTGGCACATATCGTATTATCGCGTTTCGTCGTTGACCAGACCGTCTGGCGCGTCTTCCCGAGCTGGCGGTTCACCATCTGGAACCCCAATGAATATACCGACGAAATGGAACCGATTTTTTGTCGCGTAAACCGATGACCGTGAAGTTCAGGTTTGGGTGGATGAAGATGGCAATTACGGAAGAGAGCCTGATTACGGGGCTTGAGATTTCGTAGGTCGGGCACTGCCGCTATCCGGCCGCGAGGAGTGCCCGATGCGAAGTCTTCAGATCCTAGACCATTCGCGACGGTATGCGAACCGGATGTCCCACTTGCCACCGTCCTCTGTACGGTTGAGCGAAGCAGCAGTGGCTGCGCAGCGTCTCGCGGACGAGTTGCGCGTCTTTGCCAACGCCCAATGTCGGGAGTGCGCCTGCCAGCTCTTGGGCAGAAATGAAGCTGCGCGGCGATCGTGCGAGCGTATGGAGGCAGGCCCTTGCAAGAACCGACCCGCGTTCATTAGTCTGACTCAGTTCCCACCACGTTGGGATCTCCGGAGCCATTTTTCTGAAGCGATCCAGAGCCTCGGAGTATGGACGATAGAGATCAGCTAACAATGACAAAGCAAAGAGCAGGCCGTTGCCGATCTTCCTGTAAGTCTCGGGAGCCGTTCGGAAGGCGAGCAATCCGATGCCGCCGGCGATCGCGGCTAGAACCCATGGATGCTTCTTGGCCAGCGATCGAATCCCATGGAATAGGCCGCTGGCCGCTAGACTGGGCACCGCCAATACGACGAACAACATCTTGCCCATTTCGCTGGCGTTGCTGCCGTCCATAAGCACTCGCAGCCAATTTAGAAGGTCTTCATTGTCAGCATCTTCAGCGTAGACCGCGTACCGCGCGGCGCGGTCCAAGGTCACGTAAAACGCACCAAGGACGAGCGAGAGAATTACCGATGGAACGTCGCGCGAGGCTCCTAACGCTTTGACGCGCACCACTTCGCTCGGAGCAAGCAATCTCAAGGACAACTCGTCATCTCGAACCGTTCGTATAAGAGGAAGATACTCGTCGCTCCAACGAGCCAAATAGACTTCGTGGGGAACCTTGTAGAAGGCGGCCCGTTCTTCACTGTGTCGGAGAACCTCATCCAACACATGTTGGGCGCAGACAAGCCGCAGAGCTCCGCTATTCGCAGCCGTTATGAGCGTTGTCCGCCCTGCTCTGGTGCACGCCCGCCCGATGTCCTTAAGGAGCACCATCGTGTCCGGAACAATCAGGAGAGCTTCTCCTTGGAGCAATCCGCTAAACCATGATCCGGGAAAGGCTCCATACTGATTTGGACCAATAATGGGCGCCCTAGCGCTTTCAGCGTGCGTTCGCGTGAGGAAAGCCCGAATTGCGTCTTCAGTTATCGCCCCACTATGGAATGCAGGAAGCGCGCCGAAGCTCACCGGAGCACGCCTACCTGTCTCGCGCCGTCAAGCGACGACATCACCGTCATCGACCGCAGCGGTTGCGACTGCGTCGCCAATCCAGTCTTCAAAATGCTCAATGGCCATTTCGATAAAACGGCCGTGGTAAACGGCGTAGACTTCACTCGAAATGTTGACGCCTTTGGGTGGCAAGATGTTGAGGAGCAGCGAATCGTCCTCGAGGGACGGTCGAAGCCAAGCAGTCTCGAACCATTGATCCGGTGTATGCGTAAAATCACCGTCTTCATCGTAGTCCCATGTTTCGATGTGACCCTCGTCGATGCTGCCCTTGATCGCATCTAGGAGCCCGGCCGCGTCTTCCGTATAGAGCCTAACCGACATCCTCGTTACCGCCTAAGCATCTGGGTTTCGCTATTGGGGTAGGTTCACATGGATCGGCGCTGCAGTCGGAAAACGGCCACCGATAAGTGGTCGAAACTGCTCGGCAAGGTATCACTCAACGCCGTCCATCTGGAACGACGATACAGGCGCCCACGTCGCCCGCAGTCTGGAAGACATCGAAAGCAGTAGAACTTGAAGGTCTTTTCGATGAGCAGACAGGCGCGCAGCGACATCGCCTTGGCCAACTCGGAGGACCACGCCATCTGAGGCCCTCCAAATGACGTAAACTCCGGAAACCTTCAGCGCGGATACATCGGATAGGTGAAGGTCGTGCCAACCGGCGGCGCTTTTGGCCCACAGAAGAAGCGTGGGCTGCAACATCTGTGAGAGAGCAGCCTGCAGGGGAGATGGGGTCCGCGGCGCATCGAAAAGCGAGGCAAGAGCCTCACGAAACAGTCGATCGTGATTTACTGGATGAGCAAAAGGGTCGCCCGCGTTTCGGGCGGTGAAGAACGATTTCCAGGCCTCGCTCACGTTGTCGTTACCTCAACCTTTCTCCAAGCCGTGCCACGTGCGGCCGGCGGATTCGGTGACGAGGGCAGCAAAGCTCTTTCCCGTGTCGCCCGCGGCGCGCTTAGCCTGAGCGAGGACCTGTCCTCTGTCCGTTCCGCTGATGGTGTATTCAGCGGTGGGTAGCTTGTACGTCTCGTTGGAGTCGGCGGCGATCGTCCGGCTGAAACCGCGCTCTTCCATTGCGGCGTGCAGCACTTCGTAGTCGAGGACCGACGCCCGGTGGAGTTCCACGCGCACGGTGAAGTTTGCCATGCTAGGTCGCGCCCCGCGCCTGATCGGGGTCACTCGATCCATCCGTATCTCTTGGCCATGCGGTAGAGACCGTAGACTGCGGTGATCGCGCCGCCCAGGGCGAACCCGAATTTGATGAGCTTGTTCAGATCGTCGTTCATGTCGCGAATTCTCCTTGTCGTTGGCGCCCAGCCCGCCGCCGGATCGCGCGCTCGCCTCGAGCCGCCCTTACACACTCAGTATTACTTAACTTGACTTCTATGTCAAGTCGGGGTAGACTGGGAATGTGCCCGCCAGCCTTCCCGCGTTCACAGCGGATGGCGTCTTGCCTCCGGATGACTACCCAATGACACTTCGCGAGCTAGAGGGCTCGCGCTTTGGTGCCGGCGGTACGTCGGAAGGGTATGACGTGGCGTGGCGCCTCAAGCTTCTCAAGAATCTCAGCGTCGTTGTAAAGCAGTTGTGGTCCGTGGGTGTGTCGGATGTGTTCGTTGATGGCTCTTTCGTGGAAGACCGGCCCCACCCGAACGACATCGACGGCTACTTCACGTGCAAGCTGTTCGATCTGATGACGGGCGATCTTGAGATGCGGCTCAACGGCATCGACCCCTACAAGTGCTGGACTTGGGATCACCGGGCCCGTAGACGTCACCCCGACTCCACAAAAGCCGAGCTGCCGATGTGGCACATCTATCGGGTGGACATGTTTCCGCACTGGCAGGGCCAGCCTCCGGATGGTTGCGACCAGCACATTCCGACGCTATTCCGACGACAAAAAGCGACCGATAAACCAAAGGGTATCGTCAAGTTGCTAAAGGAGGCGCGCCTATGATCAAGACGGACGCAGCATACAACGTCGCACTCCAACAATTGCAACACGATCGCGAAGCCATCGAGGGACGCGAACAGAAGCTGCGAAAGCAGGGCCGATCGGCTGAGGAGGTCGCTCGAGCCATGGCACCCCAGTACACGCTGTTCGAGCAGCTGAAGGACGAGGTTGACTGGTACACGCAGGCTAGGCGTGGCGACGTCCAGGTGGCCACGACATTCAACAGCGTGGGCCGTCTGCTAATCGGACTGCGAATTGCGGCCGGCATAACTCAACGCGAGTTGGCTGAGGCGCTCGGTGTAGATGAGAGCCAGGTGTCTCGCGACGAGCGCAACGAGTATCACGGGATCACCGTAAACCGCGTCGATCAGATCATCGACAAGTTGAGGGGCAAGATCGAAATAAAGGTCGAGCCGGCCCGTGAGCTTGTGGTAGCCTGATCGAAAGTAGTCGGCACGCGCGCGGGGCGGTGACGCGAGTTGCCGCCCTTCGATTTGAAGGCGCGCGCAAACTCAAAGTATAGGATCCTGGATATGAGGCCGACGCTGTCAGCCACATTAAGCAAGAGGGCACAACGCCGATGACCAGGCGTCGGCCATACCAATCCTTCAGGACGCCGTCAATCGGCTGAACGCCGAACTTTTCAGATCCTAGATCATTCGCGAGACCAATCCGGCGTAGAGGAATTAGGACAGCTTCGATTCTGCCAGCCAGGGCTCTCGGACTGCCCGAGTCAGCGTGCTGGCCAGATAAGAACCCTTATCTCGCCCCGTTAGCGCGCGGTGGGTTTAGGCCGCTATGTTTGAGCCCCCGCGATGGTACCGGGCGGCATTCGGGGAAATAAGCTGTATGGGTGACATATGGAGCACAGACAAGTTGCTGCTTTTTCTGGTCTTTTTTGTGCCAGGATTCATTTCAATGAGCGTTTACGGACTCTTCATTGCAACTAACAACTCCGATTTCACGAAGCGGCTTCCAGAGGTGATCGCCTACAGCGCAATCCACTATGCCCTGACAGGGTGGATCGTTCTCGTCGCGCCGGCGGGTGTACCGCGCCTCATAGCCGCCTACGTTGTCGTTCTGATATTGCCGATTCTTTGGCCGCCAATCATATTGCTGGCCCGGAAGTGGGACTACTGGCGCGACAGAATCCTAACGACTAAAGTGCTCTCGTACTTGCTCGAGCCCGAAGCTACGCCGTGGGACAAGTTCTTTGCTGACCAGCATGCCCACCGGGTGCGCGTCAAGCTAAAGAGCGGCGGTTACATTGGCGGTATCTATGGCAAAGGGTCGTGGTCTTCATCATACCCGGCCCCTGAACAGCTATATGTCAGGGAACAGTACGAAGTAGATGAAACCGGGTTTGGAGACCGCGTGAAAGGTTCTGCCGGATTTCTGGTCAGCGGTGGCGAAATCGACACAATCGAGTTTTTTGAGTAAAGGAGAGAACGCTGATGGCTTCAGATAGCAAAGGAAACAAGAACCCTGGTATTCAGAAACTACGTGAGATCATCACGCCAAGGAAGAGCGAGCAGCCGTTGGTCGAGAAGGGCGTTCGCGGCGTCACCGTGGACAACATCGACCGAGACAATCCGCCGATAAGAATGCAACCCAAATCCGGAGATACTAATCCCGGCACCACGACCGGCGCTAGCCCGAACGCCACCAAACCCGATTCTGGCGCCGCAACCAACGCGAATCCGAACGCCACCAAACCCGATTCTGGCGCCGCAACCAACGCGAATCCGAACGCCACCAAAGCAGAAAACGGGTGATGCTCGTCCTGGGAGCCGGTCACACTACTACAGCTACACCGCCAACCGAGCTATGGCACGCCCAGCAGAACGATATCCTTTTGGCCTCCCTTTGGCCACTCGCCCTAGTACTTGTGGTGCTTATCATCAGCATAGCCGCCGTCAACGTCAAGAAAGCAGCGATAGCCTCAGCCGAGGTGATCAAGAAGAAAGCAATCGAAGCCGGCGTAAAAGAAGAAGCGTCCGCCGATCAATCGGCTAACTAGTTCCCAAAGCTTGTCGTGCACGCCGAGCGCGGCCCAGTAGAAGTTATTCGACCGAGCCGCCTGTGTCCCCATCACCAGATTCGCGCCCTAGCTGTCCTCGCGCGGCGGACTGACGGTCAAATAGCTCGTCGGGCCATTGAGCCCGCCACTCTGCGGCAAATTGCTCCAAACCCTCCCGGTCGTTCCTCCACATAGGGTCGTCCTCGGCGCCGACAAGTTCCGCCTCGACGAACGCCCGTGGCGTGAGACCGTCAATGTAGTTCTGTACGGCCTGCCTGGGCATGGTTTTCCTCCCAGAGTATTCGGAGTAGTAGATTTTCCGTTGCTCGAGCAGCTGGCGGACTTTGGCGGCGGAGATCCGCAACATCCTTGCCGCCTCGGTTATTGAGACGACGGGGCTTTCGGTTTTCTGCCTTCTTGACCGAACGATTTTCGCTGGCATTTCCCGTCGAAGCGTTCGATCGTGCCTTATGGGCTCTGGTTTCGGCTCCGGTTCACGGTCTACGCCGTGCTCCAGGACCCTCAAGATCGCTGCCCGAGAAAAGCGACGTAGTCGGCCGAGGCTCATACTCGGAATGCGCGTGTAGACGTTGTTGAGACTTATCCCAAGTATTTGGGCGGCTTCCTTGGCCGTGTAGACTGGCTTGACCAAGCCTTGCAACGGATCGTCGGTGGTAAGCACGGCAAGCGCCTCCGGGGCAATCTCACGAACAGTGTAGTCTGCAACTCTTGGTTGCGCACCGTAGCGCTCGGGGCCCAGAGACAAAAGCGGCAACACGGCCCCGAGAGCCTGTTCCGCGCTGCTGGCCTTCACATCATAGGCCAGACGGATTTCTACGGTCCAATCTTTGCTCTCAAGCATGAAGAATCTCCCAAATGACTCAAGTGTTAGCGAGAGACGAGGGAGTTACAGTGCATCGTTGCCAACCAAGATTCATGCAGCGCTTGCCGACAGCGTGAGTCGCAATGAAGCATATCGAACAGTTGCTTGAGCGGCTGGACACGCTTCATGAACGAGGTAGGGGGCTTCTTGCCCATGGCCCCTCCAGCGGCATCGACGTCGATTTGGCTGAATTCAACGGCTGGAGAACCCAGGTCCAGAGCTATTTGATCAATTTAGTCGGCCCCGATCACATCTATTACATCAATTTTAATCAGGTGACTGGCTCCGCATACAAGTTTAGTGTGAAGAGCGGCCTGGCAATAATGAGAAGCCTTTCGGAAGATCTTCAAAAAGGTTTCTTAACACGCGTCGAAGATTTGGTGTCGGCTGCGGTATTTGGCGACTTTCTCGATATGGCATCACATCTTCTGGACAACGGTTACAAGGACGCGGCCGCCTCCCTAATTGGCGCGGTGCTTGAAAATGGGCTTCGCCGTGTCGCTGTAAACAACGCAATCAAAGTGTCATCGAGAGACGACTTGAGTGCTTTGAATAACAAGTGCGCTACAAACAACGTGTATACGCGTAGCGAGCAGCAGCAAGTCCAGTCCTGGGCAACGTTACGAAATGACGCCGATCATGGGCATTTTTCGAAGTACCTCTTGGAAGACGTGAAAAGAATGCTAACCGATGTTAGGCGGATTCTGGCTACGTATCTAGTCTGAGAAGCGCCGCCCCTCCGCTCTAGGACCTAAATGTCGAGCGACCGAACGTTTTCGGTATGTTGAACACTCTCGTGGATGCGCAGACCGGCGACCCAATCTGCGCGTGCTCCGGATGCAACGGCGGAACGCATCCCTCAGGCGGCAGCAGGTGCAAGGCAACCATGGCCGGCAACGGCGCTAAGTGGAAGCTCGCGCCCTACGCGGACGGGAAGCTCTACAATACCTGCGCGGCCTGCATTGAGGCGCGCGGCAAAGCTCGACCGGCTCCCGAACACGTTAAAGGCGCGAGCGCCTCTGATCCGCGCATGGGCTCAGCGCTTCTGTTTCGGCGCCAACGGAACGGATAACATCTTGTCGCCGAGTTTCAGGTTTAGCGTCGGTGGCCGCTTCCCTGGCCACGAAGCGCGAAATGCGTAGGAACCATCGCGCCGGTCGACCACGGGGAACACTGTGCCGCCCTTGAGACCGGGTCTCAACAGCGAGGCTAGCCCTGGGCCAAGCGGCTCACCGCGGGAATCGCGCGGCGTCACCGTCACCACGGCGCTAGTGGGTCCGCTTGACTCCACCGTCAGGCCGGTGCGCCGGTCGTGGGCTTTGCGTCCGATGTAGAGCGAGAATTCCCGGTAACGGTCGAAAGCGCCCCCGCAAGCTTGCCCCTTCGCCTGAAACTCGAATTGATACACCCCGTCCAGTCGCGGTGCCGGCAGAGTCAGCGTAAAGGGCCGCGATTCCTTACCCGGCTTCATCCTGTACTTCGTCTTCTTCACGGGAATTAGCGGGATCTTCCCCGCGGGAATGGGGTGCTTGTCGGCATCCAGTGCCTTGAGAATGACCGGCGGCGTGGAGACCGCGGCAAGCGACTTCTGGGGCGCCGTTAGCGTAACCACCAATTCGGCGGTGGTCACTGGCAAACCGTGATCCGTGATCGTCGCTTCAATCTGGATGGGCTGGCCAATGTCCACCGCATGAACGATGCCACGGAGTTCAAGCTGGCTTTCCACCACCACACTGGTAGTACAGCGCTCGCTGGCACCGGCCAGCGCCGAGCCGCGCACCTCCATCACCCACTGGCCCAACTGTGACGGACCGATGGTCAGCCCCGAGCCGGGATCCAGTGGCGGAAACGCGATCTGGTAATAGCGATACCCGGGAAAATCGCCATACCGCACGAGCTGGTTTTGGTTCGGCGAGTTGGGCGTGAACAGCGTGCCGTCGGGAGCGCGCACGTTGAGATCCACTTGAGAACCGGCATCGTCCCAGTTGAGCACGAACGTGATGCGGCGTTCGCATTGCGTGATGGAGACCGGGATCTTCTTGGTGGCGCCTTGAGCGATCGCGAATACGGGGTCCTGGGCCATGTTCTGGCGAAATGCGTCGGCCAGCACCTGCACGAAATGCTTTCGCAGGATGAGCGTGTCGTCCGTCTGGAAAAAGTTTCCATTGGACGAGGCGGCCAGCATGCTCAGCGCTGCGGCGGAGATATTCTGAGGCTGGCCCAGGCCGATGGCGTACACTTCGGTTCCAGCGGCGAGGATGGGCGGCTCCTCGGTGGCAATCATCGGGGGAGTATTTTCCATGCCGTCGGTAAACACGAGGATGACCTTGCGCCCTGTCGTCCCGGCAACAACCTGCGCCTGCCCGGTGTGCAGCCCGCCGCCGATCGACGTAAGGTGGCGCGGTGTCAGCGTGTCGGCGTCGTTCTTGATGGCATCTCGCTTCGGGGTGTCGTAAGAGCCAAACGGCGTGAGCACGTTTACTGCGTCATCGAATTCCACCGACCCCATTTCGTCACCCTGGCCTGGAATCATGAGATCCGCAAACAGGTGCACGGCTGCTTTCAGCCCGTCCATCTTGGTCCCGCCTTGCGCGGGTGCGGACATGCTGCCGGAACGATCTAGTACCAGCTCCACTGATGCCGGATTGAGCTGGACGCCCATGCCGCTGAGCGGAACATTCACCTTCGGATTAATCGGGTCGTTGCTCGTGATCGCTAAGGTCCCATTGGACGCTCCGAGGACCGTGGGCGCGAAGACAACCACGAAACGCTTGGACGCGTTTGCCGGAACGCTGCCTGAAACCGTGAGCGACGCCGGCGGCAGCGTGGTGGGATCGACATCGGTGACGAAAAAGGGCGCGCCGTTGGAGGTCAGCGTCACGAAGAGAGATTGGCACGGGCTGGTGTTGGCAATTGTGATACGCCGTCCGATGTAGAACTGCACAGGCGTGGCGCCGAAGTTGATCGGGTTGGGACTGACTGCGATGGCTGGCGGCGGCGTGGGAAGACCCGTACCGTTCAGCGCCACGTTGACCGCCGGGTTGGTCTGATCGTCCGAGGTGATGGTGAGCGTGCCGGCCGCCGGCCCGATCGCCGATGGCGTGAATTTTGCTGTCACTGGCGCGGTGGCACCGGCATTGACGACGAGATTCCCGGGCGCCGCGCTGAATGGCGGACCGCTAGTAGTCACCGAGCTCACCGTCAGGGGCACGGCGCCGGTGTTCTTGATGTTGACCGGGAGCGAGCCCGAGAGGCATACCGCCACGCTGCCCAGGTCTAGGTTCAAAGGCGACACACTGATGTGGGGAAGCCCGCCAACGCCGGACAAAGGAACGGTGACGGTGGGATGCGCGAGGTCATTGGTACTGAAAATCAGGTTGCCGCTGAACGGTGCCTCGGCAGTGGGTTTGAAGGTGATCGTAACCACCTGATTCCCGCCACCCGCGAGATTGAACGGCCCGCCGGGGCTGAAAGTGAAGCGCGGGTCGGAGCTGTGCAGGTTGTTGATGTTGAGATTGCCGCCGCCAGCATTGTGAATGGTGAACATCAAGGACTGGAGAGTGTTAACCTTGACGGCGCCGAAGACCAAAGCAAGCGGATTGACCGTGACTTGCGGCCCGCCTGGCCCCGCAAAGGTGCTGATCGCCAGCGTGGAAATCGACGCGACCGCTGCGTTGGCGGTCCCAAGTACGGCTGGCGCGCCAGTTAGATCGACCAGTGCGACACTCGAACCCAGAATCGCGCCACATGCCCCCGTTTTCCCCTCGATTGCGGTAGTAGAGCCGCCTGCGAGATTCGGGTTGAACGAACTGACGCTGGGGCCGCCGAAGTCGACCTTGTCCGAGTTGAAGCTGTTGGCACTGGCCGCGAGAACTAGCGGATTGGAGACCGCCACCGAGGTGATGCCGGGCAGCATGGTATTCACCGAGGCGATAAGCGCCTTGTTGACATCGAACAACTTAAGAATACCGCTGGTGCTGTCGCCGGCGGCAATCACGGCGCTGTCGGAATCGATGACGGGCGGACCCGCCAATACCGGATTGAAATTCGTGACGACGGGGGCCATCGGGTTTGAAAAATCGACCTGCACGATCTCGAAATCGCTCGGCCCCGAGGCGACCACAACGTTGTCGGAGAGGAAGGCGATCGATCCGACGGCGGTGTTGGGATTGGAGGCGAGCGGTGTTGCAGCAGTGCCAATCACGGTGGGCGCGTTGGGATTGGAGAAGTCGAGCAGGGATACCCGTGCTTTGAAATTGTTGACAAACTCTCCCACCGCAACGCGCGACCCGCGCATCGCGATCGCTCCGATGCCGTTCAACGGCGTCGCGATGGTGCCGCGCAAGGCGGGAACCGCGGGATTGGAGACATCGACGAGTCGCACTTTGCTGGTGAGTACACTGCCCGCGACGGCATTATTCCCGTTGATGGTCACGTGGCAGCCAGAGGCGAAGCCCGGGTCGACTAACTTGACGCTGGGAGCATTCGGGTTGGTGAAATCAATGACAGCGAACGAAGTGTCGTTTTCGGATCCGGCGACGACGACTCTCGGCATAGGGTTCCTCCGACGTGTGCAGTCGTATGGTCAAGAAACTCGTGGGTGCCGGCTCGCATTAGTTGCGTCTGTTCGCAGCCGCAAAAGGTTTTCCTATTTACTTGCCGGTTGAAATAGTTAACAGCCAGGCCAGTTTAGTCGTCGTTAACTGTTGCGTGGGCGGAGAGAAATTGGCTGGGATCGTCTGAGCGACGAAAAAGCCGGGATGGAGTTGAGTGACACTACCCACGTGCTCGACCACGTTCAGAAAAGCCCTTTTCCCAAAAGCGACGCTGAAGCCATAGAGCAGATCGATGGAGCTCTTGGAGGCGCCGACGCCAGCGGTCAAGTTGAGATGGGGAGCACCGGATCCGCCTCCGATGCTTGCGACATCGAAATGCGCAAGGGCCGCGCCAACAGTTCTGGCGCGGCTATTCACCTTATACGCGACGACATAGTGATCAATTACCGGCTTGCCGTTGACGATGGCGAGCACGCCTTGAGCCTGATAGTCGATGTTGGGCAACGTGCTATAGCCAGCGCCCGCGCTCACTGCAAACCGGCTTGGGCAATCAATCGTAACGATGTCTTGAGCAAGTGCTGGTTTACTTTGCTGCCGCGCCTCGGCCCTCACCGAGATGGACGTGCTCAGTCCGTTGAAGCCAAGGCCTTTTGCGCAACCGATTCCCGTGGCTTCCAGCACAAATTGACTCTTGTAGTGAGCACCCGGCTCAGGCGCCGGCGTCGCTTTGGGTTGAGACACCGGCTCGGCCGTACTGCTCGACTCCCCAAGTAGCAGGTCATCAAGCGTGCCCTTCAGCTGCGCGTATGCCGACCTCATCTGCGATCCGGCTAAACCGTCCTGCGCGTACGCAGAAACGTCTAGCGGCTCCAGCGCGTCCTTGATCCGCTCATATTCGAATGGAGTAAGCTTGCTTTGCAGGGTAAGCGTCCGACGAAATTCGGCAAGCTCGAGCTTCTGAAAGCGCTTGACGCAGTCGAATGAGAAATGGTCCGTCGGGCCAAGAACGCAGTCCGTTGCATCGGTACCGTCGCCGAGATCGTTTACCTGTTTCCATGCGCGTACGGCGACGGGATATTGCTTGAGTACTACCTCGGAGAATTGGCGGGCGAACTTATCGGCGTCGACGTTTGCGGGCATCAATGCGGCTTTGTCAACGGTGCTACTGGCGCTTGTAGTTAAGCCCTCAGGCTTGCTAAGGGCCTGGCGCCTAGTTTCGAAGGCCTGCAATATTGTCGCCCGCTCACTTTCAAGAAGTTCGACTACTCGTCGCGCGCAAGCGAAATCCAAACCTTTGTCGCACCGGTGCTCAACCTTGGCCTGCTTCAACGCTGTTCGAGCGGCCTCTACCGCGAAGCCGGGATGGACCGCGCCCTTCCACCACGACCCTAGAGGGGCGAAAATCTGCCCTAGCGGAAGCATGTTCTGGATGTTGCCAAGAAGCGGCGTAAAATCTGGACCCGCCAGCGCCTGAACTGTCGTCGTGACCATCGCATTCTTGTACTTGAAGCCGTTGATACCGACGATTTCGAGTGACACGGTGCCACGAGGCTTCTCGACGATTACGTGATCCTTAGAAGTACGCTCCTGCGCAACCGAAAAGTAGAGTTTCTGTTGCGCGAAGGCTGGAGCGGGAGCACAGAAGACCGCACCCAGGGCGACGATCGCGGCTGCCACAGTGACGCACCGACGCGTTGACCGTTTGAAAGCGTAGCCCACGGTTTTATCCTTTCCTAATCACGCAAGACCTCTTGAGCGACCCGATAAGAACACAAGTAGTGCAGCGCGGACGCGTCCGTCCATGGCGCAGCCAATATACACCGTGGTCGCCGGCGCAGATAAGTGATGAGATGAGATTCCAAGAGTCGCGCCCGTTGACAACTGCCATAGAGATCCCGCTGCCAAGTCGATAAAAGGTCTCTCCTGGCGTGCAGCCGCCTGGGGTAAATCCTGTCCGGAGGCGAGGTTGATATTCTGATTGCAAGCGCTCAAAGGAGTGCTCATGAGAAACACCACGATGACAAAGCGGTTCATTTAAGAGTCCCTTCATAAAAGGGCGCACTCGAGTTGCTCAATCAAACAGCTTTGAAAGCTCACCGAGTATCAGGGAAGCCCCAACGATAGCCAACGCCCACAAACGACGGCACTTGGGTCGCACCAAGCAGCGAGTATCTTGGGTCCACTAGGCTTATGGCCAGACCCCACGCAGCGAACGCGACGGGCGCCGCAAGTATCGGAAAAATCGAGTATGCTTTGATAGGCGGCAGTTTACCAGTCGCGCTTCTTATCTTGCCCGCAACACCCGCTACGACCGCAATAGGCGTCAAGGCCAACAGAACGTAAAACGCCCACGGATCCCAAGTGGTTGCGTAAGGGCCCGGGACGATGTTGAGTATGGCCAAATACGCGCCGATAACTTCCGACGGAATATAGGTCGTGATACGGTCCCAATCACCTTGGAGCGCCTTGCTTCCGGCCTGTTGAATCGCCAGTGGTGTCGGCGTTCCGGAATCCAGCGCGCCGGTGAGCGCCATTAGATTCAAAGGCAGAGTCGCATTACTCGTCTTGGGGTCTTGCTTCGCTAGGTGCTTCACCACGCTAACGTCCACCATCGAGTTAATACTCACAAGGGTCAACCTCCATTTAGACCTCGCGACCAATTCGCTACGGACGATTTCGAGTGCGGGAAAAATCCCACAATCTTTGCCTCAGAGATGGCTTGGCTGGGGTGACTTGCCCGCAACCTCGCCAGCCGCGTAAGCCGCGTTGAGCAGATCCTGTCGATCGAATTGCAATACGCTCAACGGCAGCGGTACAGAAGGCCTCACCTCGAAGATGCTGACCTGCCCTCTCGCCGCGCCATTGCGGAAACATCGCCAGCTTCAAAGCGGCGACAACGACATACCGGTTCTTGGAGCGAAACAAGGCTCTCACGCGTATGCCTCCACGCTTGAGTCTATCAGAGAGACGTCGCGGGGCCACTAGTGAAGTCCGCAAACTTAAGCCCTAGCCTATGGCCGGAATATGTAGACGAAGGATATTTATTCGATAGGGCAAGAGGGTCCAGCGGCGAATGTGGGATGCCCACCTCGCAGGGGTGCGCTATTCGTTCGAGGCGGCATTGAAGATCGCTCGAATCATCGTGGTTGTTCTCGCTGTGGCACTTGTGCTTCCATCCGTATTTGCGCCATTGTCGACGACTGCCGCGACCATAAGCGAATCCGCCGGGCGCATTTCACTTACGGCCGAGAATGAACCGTTACGCGATGTACTTCTCAAACTCGGCAGGCAAGTCGGAATCAACATTGTAGTCGGCAATGACGTGCAGGGTCGCGTGAGCATGACGTTGCACGACGTGACGCTCGATCAAGCGCTCGAGGCGTTGACCTCACAATTTGGATACCGCATCCACCGCAGCGGCAACGTCATCGTGATTGGTTCGAGCGCCCCGATTCGTACCACCGGCGCGGTGCCAAGCGTTACCCCGGGCATCGCACCCGCTGTCATTCCAGTCACCGTCATTTCTGCGGACCGGGCAGCTTCAGTCCTGCGAGGCCTATACCCGCACGCTCAAATAAACGTCGATAGCTCAGCCAACGCGGTTATTGTCATTGCAACGCCTGAAGTCGTCCAGGCAATGCGCGGTGTGCTTCAGGGCATCGACGTCCAGAATCCAACGCGTCCGGTAAGTGAGGCCGTTCCAGTGCGAACGGTTAATGCCAGGGCGTTGGCGACTCGGCTGCAGGCGCTCTACCCGCGCGCGCGCATATCTGCTGGTCCGAACAAGACAATCATCGTAGTCGCTATCCCACAAGATCTAACGCAAATCAAATCCGTGATCGCATCAATTGACACACCCACGGTCACGCCGGCCCCCACCTTCGCTGCGGCCGAGGCGGTCAAAGTGACCCAAGCGCGGTCGCGAGATGTTGCCCGCGTCGTGGCGCGCCAATATCCCGATGTGCGCGCCAGTGCCCTTGGAACATCCGTGATCTTGAGCGGACCGCCCGATGCGATCGCTAAGGCCAAGGCGTTAATTGCCTTGATCGATCTGCCGCAGGCAGGCAGCCGATTCACCCAAGTGTATCGCATCAGGTTCGTCGATGCGCGCTCAGTAGCGGGCTTACTGACCCGCTCGTTCTCGGACATTCACGTGGACGTCGATGCCGATCTTAACGCGATTTCGGTGCTCGCCACGACCTCCGAACAACAACGCATCGCAGACGCGGTCAATCAACTTGACGTCGCGCCCGGAACCTCAGGCGCAACGAGCACGACGACGGGAGTGGCCGGCGCAGGCGTAGCGGGTCCGGGCGGTACGAACATCGAGGTCGTGACCTTGAAATCCGCACAGCCCGGTTTGACCCAAGGTGCGGTCTCAACCACCGCGACGGACATTCAGACGACCGTCACGCAAGCTCTGCAGGGCTCGGCCCCGGATCTTCGGATCACAGTACCACCAAACTCAACCAGCCTGGTTCTTTCGGGAAGCCCGTACAGCATCAAGCTGGCCAGACAGCTCATCGACAAACTAGATATTTCGCCGCCGCAGGTCGTGCTCGACACCGAGGTCCTCGAAGTGCAAGAAAGCACCGCCAAGAACTTGGGCTTGAATTTTCCGACTGCGGTCATCGGCACGACATACTCCGAGATTCAACCAATCGCCCCGCCGACCGGCGGCACCCCACCACCGCTGCTAGGCATCCAACCCTTTACTCGCACCGGAATCTCCATCACCGCGCAGCTCAACTTTCTCATT
>Ga0209118_1000006_pt1 | contig 255193 bp, 225 predicted proteins | sample BlaSpr_A8_Ref_M1_FD_187988 | JGI IMG/M metagenome (GOLD analysis project Ga0209118, IMG submission 187988) | Forest soil microbial communities from Thunder Bay, Ontario, Canada - Black Spruce, Ontario site 2_A8_Ref_M1 (SPAdes) (version 2) | ecosystem: Environmental > Terrestrial > Soil >... | reverse complement strand
TTCGTGGACACCGCTTTCCAGCGCCCGCTTGGCTGCCTCGAGCTTCAACACCATGCCGCCCGAAACAACGCGGCTCTGTACCAACTGCTCTATCTCTTCACAGTTAATCGTGGAGAGAACTTTTTCTCCATCGAGAACTCCAGCAACGTCGGTGAGATAGATCAACTGGTCCGCATTCAGAAATTCGGCGCAGGCCGCGGCCATATGGTCGGCGTTGATGTTGTAGAGTTCGTTGTCGGGGCCGAGGCCGAGACACGGGGCGACGGGAACGAGGTTTTCACGCCAGAGCGAATTGATAAAGGGGACGTTCAGCCCGGTGAGATAGCCGACGAAGCCAAGGCCGCCTTCGACTTCATTGTGCACGAGGGGTTCCGCGCGGAAGCACTGTGAGTCAGCCGCGGAGATACCCACGGCTGACCGGCCTTCCGCAGAAATCGCGGCAGTGAGACGCTTGTTGAGCAGACCCGCGAAAACCATCACGGCCACGTCGCGCGTTTCCCGGTCCGTCACGCGCAGCCCGGCAACAAATTTGCTCTCGATGCTCATGCGCTTGAGCGCCGCGGTAAAGAGACGGCCGCCGCCGTGCACGACGAGCAGTTGGTGTCCTTCTTTCGCCAGCGCGGCGACCTGGCCTGCCAAGGTGCGGAGGACGGCGTCCTCTTCGAGCAAAGCTCCGGCAAACTTGATGACAATTTTCATTGCAGTGCAGTCTGCTCCTTGATTCCCAGCATGAGATTGAAATTTTGCACGGCCTGTCCTGCTGCTCCTTTTCCAAGATTGTCCAGGCAAGAGACGATAACCAGGCGGCGGCCCGTCTTGTCCAGCGCGAAGCCGATGTCGCAGAAATTCGTATGTGCCACGTGCTGCAATTCGGGCAGGGTGCCCGCCACCCAGATTCGCATCATGGGGCGTCCCGCATAGAAAATGCGGTAAAGCGCTTCGATCGCTTCGGGAGCCTGAGGAGAATCCAACGTGACGTAGATAGTGGAAAGGATTCCGCGCGCGAGCGGCAACAAATGCGTCGAAAAGACGACTCTCTCCTCGCTCAGACCGGTGCGCTCGAGAATTTCCGGCGTGTGGCGGTGCGAGAAAAGATTGTAGGCCTTGAAATTTTCATCCAGCTCGACGAAATGCAGATCGCGCCGAGGATCTTTTCCGGCGCCGCTCGCGCCGGATTTGCAATCGCAGACGACAGCGCTTTCGGCGCGAAGAAGATTCGCGTCCGTCAGCGGCCGCAGCGCAAGAATCACGCTCGTTGCGTAGCAACCGGGATTGGCAACGAGACGCGCCGTGGCAATTTCCTTCGAATACAACTCCGGGAGACCGTACACGGATTCGGCGAGCCAATTTGCAGGAGGCGCGGGGTGCTTGTACCAGGAGGTGAACGTGTCGGCGGAACGGAAACGGAAAGCGCCGCTTAAATCCACCACGCGCATCCCGGCTTCGAGGAGCGCAGGAGCGATTTCGGCGGAGACTTCGTGCGGGGTCGCCAAAAATGCGGTGGCTGCTTTACTCGCGGTGACAGCGCCAGTAGAGAGTGGCCTTAGGGGCGCTTCGCCCCAACCGCGGAGCTGGGGAAACAGCTCGGAGAGGCACTTCGCGCCATTGGTCTCGCGGACGTAGAAGACGGGTGTTTCGACGGAGGGATGGCGCAAAAGAATCTTTGCCAGCTCAAAGCCTGTGTAGCCGGTGACACCAACGACTGCGATGTGGCGGGCGTCTCTCATTTCACGAGGGTTTCGATCTTTTTTTGGAGGGAGTCGCGCGACTTCTTCGTCGGTGTGATGATCAGGACGGTGTCATCGCCGGCGATGGTTCCGGCGATCTCGGGAAACTTCGCGCCGTCTACGGCAGCGGCCAAGGGCTGCGCACCGCTAGGCGGCGTTTTCAGGACAAGAAGATTTTCGGCGGGGCGAATATCCAGCAGAAATTCTCCGAGGGCGCGGGTGAGGGGCAAGAGATGGGCCGCTTCCTCAGGCAGGGTGGAGTTCTGTTTGTAGCCTTCCTGCGTCTTGACGAGTTTCAACTCCTGCAAGTCGCGAGAGAGCGTGGCCTGAGTGACGCGGAGCTTCTGGTGAGCGAGGCGGCGACGGAGATCTTCCTGGTTGGCGATGCGGCCGCCTTCGACGAGCCTGAGGATCTGTCCGTGGCGGAATGTTTTTCCGGTATTCATAAAGAATCCACAATATGCATAGGTCTGTATTTTTATACATGGGCCGAAACAGCAAGTCAAATGATTTCTGGAGTTATTCGTGCTGGACCGATGTTCCCCTCCGGCGGAAGAGAAAAAACCGCTCATGCACCATTCGCAGCACCCAGCAAGACGCGCACTGGATTTTCCCGGCCAGGAATGTTACCTATCAGCATGCGCCCCGCGCGCCCCCAATGCCGACACTTTGCCAAGTTGCGGGTTGTAAGAACGACGCACCGCCAGCTCTCGCGGACCAGAAGCTTTGCGTCCTGCACTTCACTCTTTCGCTGGAAGCCAGTTGCGCCGCGATGAGGCGAGAGACGGCGCTCGGAAATGCGCCGCACGAGCGGCAGCGCGAGATCATGGGCTTCATCACGGAACACGGAGAAAAGCTGGCGAGAGTGGCCACCAGCGGTCTGCACCTGACCGACGACCTGAAGGCGCGGATTTTGAGCACCTTCCTTACGCTGATGAACCTGCGGGAAAACCTCGACCGCTCCAACATGCGAAGCTCGTTCGGCCGATCGGGCCAGCACCGCTCCACCTGACAGTCCGGAATCTTTTTGAAGAATCACGCGCCAATGTAGCGGGCGTAAAGCGTGCGCGCAACAGCGGGGTCTTTCGTTCCTTTGAGGATGGCGCGGCCGTCGGCGAAGACGGTCATCTCATACGGCGGGACGCGGAAACGGAGAAGAAATTCGTTGTGGCGCACGTCGGCAACGGTGGGAGCGAGCCGTTCGCGCAGGGCGCCGAGATCGAGAATGCGATTGCGCTCGTGGATTTGCACAGAGTCCCGTCCGCACATGGTGATGTGGGGTTGCGCTTCACCCTGTAAATAAGAAAAATCTCGGTGCGCGCAGGCCCGGCATTCCGGATTGCGCGACACGCGAACAGACTGGAAGCGGCCGCTCCACACATCGCAGGAGACCAAGCGTCCGTGGAGCATATCTGCGCGGCCCGCCAAGAGTTTCATGGCTTCCGCAACTTCAAGCGAAGCGATGAGGTTCACAATAGGGCCGAGAACGCCGATAGTGTCGCAAGTCTCTTCCAAGCCCTGCCCAAGACTCCCGGTTTCGAGGAGGCAGGCGAGGCACGGTGTGAGACCTGGACGGATAGTCATCGTCAGGCCGTAGCTGGCGACCGCGGCGGCGTAGATCCAGGGACGGCCCGCCTTCACGGCAGCGTCGTTGATCAAGAAGCGGGTTTCAAAATTGTCGGTGCCGTCCAGGATGAGGTCGAAGCCGAGGAGCAAGTCTTCCACGTTTTTCGCATCGGCATCCGCCACGACGCCCTCGACGGCGACGCTGGAGTTGATAGCGCGGAGCTTGCGTTCCGCCGCCACCGCTTTCGGCAGGGCTGCGCGCGCGTCGCCTTCATCGAACAGAGTCTGGCGCTGCAGATTCGACGGCTCGACGAAGTCGCGATCGACGATGCGCAGACGTCCGATGCCCGCGCGAACCAAGAGATTGGCGGCCGCAGCGCCGATCGCGCCACATCCGACGATGACAGCGCTGGCGGAGGTCAAGCGTCTCTGGCCCTCTTCGCCAATTCCTGCGAAGAGAATTTGACGCGAGTATCTCTGATGGAAGGAATCGCTCACGTGAAGGACGACTCTAGGAAGATTCTCCGTGTCCTTTCCGTCATTCATCATAGCGCTAAAGAACGCGAGCAAGGCAACGCGCGTGTGCTACGCTTCGTCTGAGCGAATGGGCGCATGAAAGTGGGCTGGGCAAATGAGACTTGGAGTATTGCCGTCTTTGCACTCCTCTCCGGAGCAACGTGGGCGCATGCCCAAGCGCAGCAAGATGCCCCACGGGAGACAGCACCGAGCGGGCCAATAGCGACGCTTTCCTCAACGAACGGCGCTCCGGTTTTGGCGGTGCGCGTCGTCACCGAAAACGGCCGCGTGCTGTCTGAATCACCCGCCGGGATAGCGGTGGAAATCGGCAAACCGCTGGACCCGGCCCGCGTCAGCGAAAGCCTGCGAGCCCTCTACCGCACCGGCGATTATGCCGACCTCCGGGCGGTGGCAACACAAGTGGAGGGCGGAGTGCGGCTCGATTTCGTCGTGCACGAAAATCTGTTTTTCAACCAGGTACTGATCCGCGGGTTGACTGCGCCGCCCACGGAGGCTTCAGCAGCGGCGGCGATGCAGCTTTCTCTCGGACAAGTTTACCGCCGGAGCGCGGTCGACGAAGGGCTGGACCGCTTGAGGGACACACTCCGCGACGAAGGCCTCTACACCGCCAAAGCTTCCGCAGAAACCGTGCCGCAAGCAGACACCCGTCAGATGGACGTGATTGTGCACGTACAGCCGGGGCCGCGGGCGCGCGTAGGCGAAATCCAGCTCATGAACGGCACGGAATACGGGGACGCCGAGATTCTTTCCCGGCTGAAAATGAAAAGCGGGAGCGAGCTGACGTCGGCGCGGGTCCAACGGGGCACCGACCGCATCCATAAATTTCTGCTGAAAAAAGGGTACCTCAGCGCACGCGCAACGGTGCGCCGCGGCGCATACGACGCCGCGAAAAATACGGTGCCTTTGCAAATTGCGGTGATGGAAGGACCGCGGGTCAGGGTTGCGGTGGTTGGAGCAAGGTTTTCCGGCGGGGAGCTGAAGAGACTCATACCGGTCTATCAAGAAGGGGCCGTGGACGCCGACCTGCTAGAGGAAGGCAAGCGAAATCTCAGCGAGCATCTCCAGCGCCAGGCGTATTTCGACGCGGAAGTGAATTACACGATCGAGACACGCGAAGTGAAGCGCAACGGCGGCGGACAGGGTACCGAGCAGGTCATCACGTACCGGGTCGAGCGGGGCGAACGCCACAAGCTCGCGGGGATTGAGATCACCGGCAACCGGTATTTCGATACAGAGCTGCTGCGTAGCCGATTGCAGATCTTTGGCGGGGCTTTCGGGTCAAAAGGGAGATTCAGCCGGCGGCTGGTTGATTCCGACGCGCAGTCCATGCGGGGCCTGTACCAGGCCAACGGCTTTCTAGACGCCAAAGTGGAAGGGCAGATCAAGGACAATTACCAAGACAAAAGGGGCAATATCTATGTCCGGTTTGTAGTGCAGGAAGAAGCGCAGACTCGCGTCGCATCGCTGGCCATCGAAGGCAATCACGCGTTCAAAGATGATGAGTTGCTCGGTGTGGTCGGCTCGACCCCGGGCCAGGCTTATTCTGAATTCAACGTGACATCGGACCGCGACAACATCCTCGCGCTGTATTTCAACGAAGGTTTTCCCGAAGCGCAGTTCACGGCCACGGCCGAGCGTGTCCCGCAGGAATCGACGGCGGCGAAATCCGGAAAAGCAAACGGCGGCGCGAACGGGAAGGAAGAAAAACAGAAAAGTGAAGAAAAATCCGAAGAGGAGACCAAGCCGACGATCGCGCAGGCGCCACCCGTCCGCCTGGTGTATCACATCGAAGAAGGGCCGCAGACACGGGTCCGGCGGATTTATGTGAGCGGCTACGATCACACGCGACCAGGCGTGATTCGCCGCGAGGTACGCATGAAGCCGAATGAACCGCTGCGCGAAGGCGACGTGGTGGAATCGCAGCGCCGGCTCTACAACCTTGGAATCTTTAACCGCGTTACAGTCCAGCCGCAGAATCCAGCGGGCAGCGATCCCGACAAGGACATTGTCGTCCTCGTGGAAGAAGCGAAGCGATATACGGTGGCGTATGGCGGGGGCTTCGAAGTGCAGCGCCTGGCGAGCACCACCAATCCGACGGGCGGCGAAGTGCGCGCGGCCCCGCGTGGAATATTGGAGCTGACTAAAAACAATTTGACGGGGCGAGGCGATTCCCTCTCGCTCAAGTTGCGCGGCAGCACGCTGCAATGGCGCGCGCTGCTCGGATATTCCGCGCCAAACACGTTTGGCGATCCTCACTTAAGTTTCCAGACGACCGCGTTTGTCGAAAAAGCGCAAGACATCAACACGTTTACGGTGACGCGCTACGAAGGTTCGGTGCAGCTGACGGATCAGATCAACCGGCTGACGACGCTGCTCTACCGGTACACGTTCAGGAAAGTGTTCGTAACGAATCTGAACATACCTTCGGATGAGATCCCGCTCTTCAACCAGCCGACGCTGGTGTCGGCGGTTGGAACGACATGGTTCCGCGACGCTCGGGACAATCCAGCCGACCCGGTGAAGGGCAGCTTTAACAGCGCCGACATCAGTCTTGCGGATACGACCATCGGCTCCAGTGCAAGTTTTTTGCGTTTCTTCTATCAAAATTCCACGTACCACCCTATCAAAAGGCGTTTCAGTTTTGCGCGTTCCCTGCGTTTCGGCATACTGCAGCCTTATCGCGAGACGGTCACGCTTACATTCCCGGCGCCGACCGCGCCGCCATTTCCGACGGTCATCCCGCTGCCGGAGCGCTTCTTCGCGGGGGGAGGAACGTCGCTCCGAGGGTTTGCGCTGAACCAGGCAGGACCGCGCGATGCGCAGACGGGATTCCCCGTCGGTGGCCAGGCGCTGCTGGTCCTCAACCAGGAATTTCGCTTTCCCATGCATCTGCCCTTCATCGGCACGCGGCTGGGCGGCGCGCTCTTTTATGATGGAGGCAACACCTACAGCCGCCTGAGCCGCATTTCCTTTCGCGCGACGCTGCCGAAGCCAACTTTCACGTTTGTTCCTAACCCGGCCAATCCGACCGGGCCTCCTCTGACGACCTGCGTGACGAACTGCAGCAACGAGCTGAGTTACTTTGCGCATACGATAGGCTTCGGCATCCGATACGCAACGCCGGTCGGACCGATCCGCGTTGACCTGGGTTACCAGATCAATCGCCCGTTTTTTGTGGTGCCGTGCGTGAGCGCTACCTCGAACACGCCCGCCTCAACGAATTGTTTCAAAGGCACGCAGCTGCCGAGGCTGCAAATTTTCTTCAACCTGGGGTCGAGCTTCTAATGCGCGGCCGCCTGATTCCGGCGCTGGCGGCTTCTGTTGCCGCACTCTTCGGTCTAGCCTTTGCCGGGCTGCTGCATGGGCAAGAAATTATCGACCGCATCGCAGCGCGCGTCGAAAATGACGTCATCCTGATGAGCGATCTCCGAGAGCTCAGCCACTACCAGCAGCTCGTGGACGGCAAAGCGGAACCGGATGAGCAACTGCTTGGCCGGCTGATTGACCAGTGGATCGTGCGGACCGAGGCGGAAGCTTCGCGTTATCCGCAGCCGTCAGATGCGGATATCAATCGGGGGATCGAGCGGCTGCAGAAGTCATTTGCTTCACCGGAAGAGTATGAGTCGCGGAAGAAACAAAGCGGGTTGAGCGACGCCGAAGTGCGCCGGATGGTGGCGTCACAACTTTATCTGAGCAGTTATCTTGATTCGAGGTTTCGGCCTTCGGTGCAGATTGACGAGAAGGCCATTGAGGATTTTTATCAGAACGGAGTGATCCCGCGAGCGCAAGCGCGGGGGGAAGCGCCGCCCACGCTCGAAGCCGCGCGCGACCTCATTCAGGAAGCTCTGGTGCAACGAGGCATAAACGAGCAAGCGGATCGCTGGCTAAAGGAAAGCCGGGCGCGGCTGCACGTGGACAAACTTCTCGGCGAAGAAACGAAATGACGCAGGAAACGCGAAAACGGAAATGGAGGTGGCTGCGCCACGTGGCCTGGGTGCTGGGCGCAAAAATATTCTTGATTGCCGCGGGGCTGACGATTTTTTTCGGCAGCGGACTGGGCAATCCGATTCTCCAGCGTTTCCTGGTGCGGCGCCTCTCGGCCGTTACCGGAGGGCGGGTCGAGCTGCAGAGTCTTTCGGTTCAATGGCTCTCGCTGCGTGCCACACTGAAGGGCTTGGTGATTCATGGCCGCGAGCCCGCCGGCACCGAGCCGCTGTTCGCGGCGGAAGAAGTGCAGGCCGGCTTGCGCATCGATTCATTCTGGGGCCGCAAGATCTCACTGAACGAACTTTTCATCGAGCAGCCGCACATCCACATTCGGATCGAGAAGAGCGGAATGACGAATATTCCGGTAGCGGCACGCTCGCCCGCAACCGGCGGGCTGCTTCGCGAGACGCTGCTCAATTTGCATCTTCGCGGGGTGAGACTCAAAGACGGCTGGATTCTCTACAATGATGTGAAGGCTCCACTTGCTGTCGAGGGCGGTGAGCTGCTTTTTGCGCTCGACGCCAGCGGCACGCTCGAGCATCCGCTATACCTGGGCACGCTCGACTGGCAATCCATCCGCTTGACGGCGGAGCAGTTTCTGCCGGTCTCGGCCAATGTATCGGCGAGGTTTACATTCTGGCGTGACGGCTTCACGCTGGAACAAGGAGTGTTCAGCGCCGGGCGCTCGCACATTGACGCAGAAGCGGAGATGGCCGGATTCACGGAGCCCAAGTGGACATTTCGCTACCGGGGATGGCTGAACCTGCTCGATTTTCGCGAAACATTTCGTTCGCCATTGACACCCACCGGGCGCGTCGATGTCCGCGGCGAAGGGGGATTCGCCGGCGGCCAGGTGAGCGGCACGGGAGAATATTCCGGCCATGACATCACGCTGACCTACGATATTTTCCACGCTGCCGGACTTACGAGCCGCGGCAGCTACCGGATGGACAGCCACGGCCTCGAAGTGCCGGACTTTTCCGCGCAGGCGTTCGGAGGCAGCGTCAAAGGCCGCGTGACGCTGCGCTTCGACGGGCTGCTCTTCCGCGCCACCACCCATGTGCAGGATATGCAACTCGCCGGGGTGCTGCCCGCGATCGAGCGCCGGAACTTTCCGGTTGACGAATTGCACTGGGACGCGCTCATTTCCGGCGACACCGTGGAAACGTGGAACGGAGCCTTCTCCGACTTTGAAATTTCCGGGCAAAGCGACTGGTCGGAGCCGGACACGCTCGCGGCGAGGCACATTCCCGTGAATGCCTACTGGGAATTCCGGTACGTGTATGACACGGGCACATTCAAAGTGGAAGCGGGGGAATTCAACACGCCTTCTTCGCGCATTCTCGTCTCGGGCGTGCTGGCGCCGCACAATTCCGAACTGGACTTGAAATTTGATACAGGAGCGCTGGAGGCTTACAACGACTTCATCCACGCCATCTCCGGCGACGTTCCTGGTTCGCGGGAGGCAGCGCAACGCGTCGCCGGCAGCGTGCGCTGGGAGGGGAAGATTACCGGCCCGGACGGAGAACCAACGTTTGCCGGCCATGTGAGGGGCGAACGCGTGAGTTATGACGGCCTCGCGTTTGATTCCATCGAGGGCGATCTCACCTATTCTCCAACTGAGCTGACGCTGGCGCGCGGACACTTGGGCCGCGGCGGACTGCAATCCGACCTGGACGGCTCGGTGACGTTGACCGGCTGGGACTTCCTGCCTGCGAACGAATGGGCTGCCGATGCAAACTTCGAAAAGATTTCGGTGGAAAGCTTACAGACGCTGGTTGGCTGGTCGTACCCGGTTAGTGGATTACTCACGGGCCAACTTCACGGAGGGGGAACGCGCGAAAAGCCGGGCGTCACAGGCCTTTTTGATCTCGCCGATGCCAATGTTTACGGCGTGTCGTTCAACCGCTTGCGGGGCCAGCTGAACGCCGCGCCGGATGAAGTGCGTATTGCCAACGCCGAATTGCGTGTGTTCACACCTGGCACGGAGATTGGGCGGGGCGCCGGAATCGTCACGGGTGCAGCAGGCTACCGCTTCAGCGATCGCTCTATTTCCCTGGACTTGGTCGGAGCATCGCTACCGCTCGAAAATTTCGAGAAGCTGCAGACACCGCGCATCCTGGTCGGGGGGCAAGTCAGTTTCCGGCTGAAGGCCAATGGTCCGGCCAGCGCACCGACGGGGGAAGGCACTTTTCGCGTTGTTGATCTGCGAGTTGGGCAAGAAGTGATCGGAAGTTTCGACGGCGGACTGACCTCAGATGGCCAAGTGGCGAAGCTCGAACTTGGTTCGGCGATGAGCACGGGGGCGATTTCCGGGGGTTACACGCTTGGCCTTGCCGACCCTTATCCGATCAACGGCAAAGTCTCGATCACAAATATCAACCTCGATCCTTTTTTGCTCGCCGCGCTGCATCTGAAAGCGTTGACCGGACACGGCACGGCGGATGGCGACATTACCGTGAACGGCACGCTGAAACAGCCCGAAAAGATCGTCGTGGATGCAAATTTGTCGCGCCTAGTGTTGAACTATGCAAACGTGCAGCTCGAAAATGTGGGTCCCGTTCATTTCCGGTCTACGCGAGATAACCTGCAGATCGAGTCAGCCACATTGCGCGGCACGGACACAAATCTTCAAGTCGAAGGATCCGTGCAATTTTCCGGGCGTCGTGCGGTCAATCTAAAACTGAACGGCGCTCTGAACTTGCGTCTTTTGGGCGGTTACGCGCCGGCGCTGGACGCGCGGGGGCCTTCGCAGATTAATGCCTCGTTTGAGGGCACGCTTGACCGGCCGCGTATCACCGGCAAGGTGCACATCGAAAACGCTTCCGCGCGGGTGATCGACTTCCCAACCGGACTCAGTGCCATCACGGGCGATCTAGTTTTTGATGCCACTCGACTTTTCTTCGATAACGTGACTGCCGAAGCCGGCGGCGGGGCATTGCGGCTGTCGGGTAGTGTCAATTACCTCGAGCAACCCTTGCGCTATGACATTACTGTGCGCACGGACCGCACGCGGATACGCTATCCCGAGGGCATGAGCTGGCTGGCGGGCGGATCCCTGCGGCTTACCGGCACTTTGAACGCAGCAGTTCTCTCCGGTCGTGTAGCTGTCGAGCGCGCCACACTGACGCAGGGAATCGAGGTTGCGGGCATGCTCGTCTCTGCCAAGGAAGGAATCACTGGCCCTTCGACGAGTTCACCATTTCTACGCAACCTGCAGTTCGACGTTGAGGCGGTGTCGACGCCCGGGGCGCGCATGGAATGGCCCGGAGCGGAACTCGAAGCGGAAGCCAATTTACGCGTCCGGGGGACTTGGGAGCATCCGATCATCTTAGGCCACATCCACCTTCTTTCCGGGGATCTATATTTTCACGGCAACCGCTACCGGGTGGCGCGTGGCGACTTGAATTTCGCGAATCCGTTTCGCCTCGACCCGGTTGTAAACGTCGAAGCTTCGACGACCATCCAGCAATATGAAATCACGCTGAATTTCACCGGACCCGCGAGCAAGCTGGCGCTTGCTTACCGATCCGACCCGCCCCTCCCCGCCAACGATATCGTCACGCTTCTGGCGCTTGGGCAGACCAGCTCGGAAGCGGAGATTCGCAGCGGTGGCACGGGCGCTTCGCAAAGCGCTACCTCGGGAGCATCGGCGATTTTGTCCGAAGCGATTTCGAGCCAGCTTGGAGGGCGATTGGAGAAGTTGTTTGGGATTACGCGTTTCCGTGTGGATCCGGGGCTCGCAGGCGTCGGCTCGACCGGGTCGGAACAGAACGCCGCCGCGCGAATTACCGTGGAGCAGCAGGTTACACGGGAATTGACGATCACCTACGTGTCGAATGTGAGTTCGACGCAACAGCAGGTGATTCAGGTGGAATACAACGTGAACCGCAATGTTTCCATCGTGGCGTTGCGCGACCAGAACGGCACGTTCGGCATCGACATCAAGATCAAGAAGCGCTTTGAGTAGGCGCCCGAGTTACTGTGGATTTTGCTGCGACAGCTGCCCCGTGCGGGCCTGGGCTTGTTGGGGATTCCGCCGCTGGCCGATGCCGAGGCGGGCCGATTGTCCGATTTCCGGATTCTGAGCTCTGAGCGCTTGCAAAGCTTCTTTCGCGGCGCGGTTGCTGGCGACGCGGCTTGCGGCCTGAACTTCCCGGGTAATTTTCGGCATTTCCGATGCGACTTTCTGCCCGAGCGGTGATCCGTAGAATTGCAGGAGTGCTTTGATTTCCTCTTCTGTGAAATGTTTGTCGTAGATTCCGACTAGTTGGTCGGTCACTTGATTCGGATCGAATTTTTTTTGATAGCTGGCGAGGAAAGCGTCCACAAACGCCTGGCCCTTGTCGTTATTCGGCACGGTCTCGACCAGGTTTTGACGAAACTGTTCTGTCGCATTGTTCACACCATCCTGGACTTGATCCCGCGCGCCCACAAGCTCCAATAGGGAACGGATGTCGGCGTCTTTTGCGGCATCAATCGGCTTGGCTTGGATCTGTCCAGTGGGTTCTTGCGCTGAGGGTGTCACCTGTGGGGACGCCTGCACAGGATTTTGCGACGCTCCCTGGATGGCAACAAAAAAAGTGCCGACATAAATGATGATCAGCGCGAGAACCGCTTTCATGACTTCCTCCGTGGGGGAGAGTATCTGTGTTTCCCGCCACACCATTGATTGTAGAAAGGCTGTGTGCTTCTGAGTGGCTTGCGGAGGCCAGTCGTGCTTGACGAGAAACTGCCCAGTCGTTCAGGTGCTTTGAAGGATCGGGGAGTGCTTTCTGATACGATGCCCGGCCATGGCCGAATCCCAAACTTCGCGCATAGCCTCGACAAACGAGACCGCCGGCAATGCCGCACTCGAGCGCGAGGCCGGGCTGCACCGCAACCTCACGCCGCGGCAGCTTTCCATGATCGCCATCGGCGGGGCGATCGGTACCGGTCTGTTCCTCGGCAGCGCCATCTCCGTGAAGCTGGCCGGGCCCGGTGTAATTCTGAGTTACATCGGTGCTGCCGGCATCGCTCTTTGCCTAATGTGGGCGCTTGGAGAAATGACGGTCGCACATCCGGTGGCAGGTTCCTTCGGGGTCCACTCCGAGATGTATTTGCATCCTTGGGCGGGATTCGCGATGCGTTATTCCTATTGGCTGGCGCAGGTGATCGCCATTGGCAGCGAAATGATCGCGGCGTCCATTTACTGCAAGCACTGGTTTCCGCACGTTCCGGCGTGGTGGTGGATCGCAGGCTTTTCTACGGCACTCATTTATGTCAATGCGCGAAGCGTCGCAAGTTTCGGTGAATTCGAATACTGGTTCGCAATGCTCAAGGTCGTTACAATCACGATGTTCCTCATACTCGGCGGCGCTCTCCTGTTCGGCATAGGTTCAACGCGCATCGGAACCACGAATTACATTTCGCATGGCGGCTTTCTGCCGCATGGCTGGACAGGGGTCGGATTGGGCGTGGCCATGGCGGTGTTCAGCTACCTGGGACTTGAAATTGTCGCCGTCACGTCCGGCGAAGCAAAAGATCCCGCCACGGCGTTGCCCCGCGCAATGCGCTGGACGCTCGCGCGGCTGGGGATTTTTTATATCGGCGGGCTGGCTATCGTCGTCGGAGTGGTGCCGTGGAATCAGGTGGGCCTCGGCGAGAGTCCCTTCGTGCGTGTCTTCGAAACCGCCGGAATTCCTGCCGCCGCCGGAATCATGAACTTTGTGGTGCTCAGCGCGGCGCTTTCGAGCGTGAATTGCAATCTGTATCTCACATCCCGGATGCTGTTCTCCCTCGCGTGCGGCGGCTACGCGCCGTCGCTGCTGGGCCGGCTAAGCAAGCGCGGTACCCCCGTGACGGCTCTTTTAGTCTCCAGCGCAGGAATGATTGCGGCACTTTTCCTGGAGCACTGGTTTCAAGCGACGGCGTACGTGTACATGCTCGGGGCGGCTTTTTTCGGTGGGATTTTTGTATGGCTGATGATTTTCGTGACGCATCTCGCGTTTCGACGGCGTACGGCGCGGTGGCCGCAACCGCCTATGCGCTTTGCGCCGCGCGGCCCCTGGAGCTCCCTCTTTGGCCTTATTGCGCTCACGGCCGTTTTGGTGTCCACCTGGTGGGTCCCCGGCTTGCGCATCACGCTGACGGCTGGCCTCCCCTGGCTCGCTTTCATTTCGCTGTGTTACCTGGCCAGGACGCAGGCGGGCACGGCGAGCGCGAAGAAGCAATCTTGAAGATCTAGAGCCGATTCCACTCTTCGATGGCGATCTCTCGTTTGAGAATCACACCGACTTCGCGGAGCATCATCCTTAGCTGGGGAACCGAATACTCCTCGGTGGAGGGAATTGTCAGCCGATTTTCCTGGTAGACGAGGAACTGGTGACGCGTTCCTGAAAATGGCCCATCAAAACCAAAGGTACGAAGGCGCCGGATGAATTCGCGGCGTTTACAGGGTGTCCACCGGCTCACGCGCTGGTTCCTTGTTCAAGTCGATGCTTCCAATGACCGGCAGGTGATGGTGAAGTTTCAAACCAACTAGGATCCAGTCCTCAAGCACGGAGCGAAGCTCTTCTTCGCATTCCCGGAGTGTGGGCGCAAAAGCGAGGACTCCGGGGCACGAAGGGATGCGGCCGGAGAATGAGGCGTCATCGAGTTTATCGTACAGCGCCTGCTCCATGGCGAGGCCGACATATTCGCTCAGGACATATCGTTTGCTCACAGCGAGCCTCTGGTTGCATTATACAGTGTAAATTCAGGAGCGCATTGCCCGAAGCACAAGGGAACCTGCATGGATGAACTGCTCAAGTGGCGCGGCGAATTCCCCATCCTGGGCCGGACCACGTACATGATCAGCAATTCGCTTGGGGCGATGCCGCGCGGCGTCTATGACAGCATGCGTGCCTACGCGGATTCCTGGGCCGAACGCGGAGTGCGCGCGTGGGAAGAGGGCTGGTGGGAGATGGCCGTGGGCGTTGGCGACAAGATTGCGCCGCTCATCGGTGCCGGACGGGGAGAAATTTCCCTGCATCAAAACGTCACGCTCACGCAGGCGGTCATTTCTTCGTGCTTTGATTTTAGTGGCCCCCGCAACAAAGTGGTGATGACGGATCTTGAGTTTCCTTCGATCCAGTACTTTTACCATGAGCAACGCCGCAAGGGCGCCCACGTCGAGCTTGTCGCTTCTTCCGATCCAGTCCGAATGGAACTCGATAAGTTTCTTGCCGCCATCGACGAAACCACTTTGCTCGTGCCCATCTCCTACGTTCTCTTTCGAAGCTCTTCCATCGTGGATGTCCGCGCGATTATCAAACGCGCTCATCACATGGGTGCGCACGTCATCCTGGATACTTTTCAAGCAGCGGGCACGATCCCGGTCGACGTTCGCGCCCTCGGAGCGGATTTCGCGGTTGGCGGCGTTCTTAAATGGCTCTGCGGTGGCCCGGGGGTGGCCTATCTTTACGTGCGTGAAGATCTGCGAGCGAAGCTGAAGCCTGCACTCACAGGATGGATCGCGCACCAGCAGCCATTCGCTTTCGAAACCGGCGCGATCAATCCGCGCGACGATTCTTTCCGCTACCTCAACGGCACGCCACACATTCCAGCGCTCTATGCTTGTCAGCCAGGACTCGACATCTTGAATGCCGTGGGCATCGCGGCGATCCGGGAAAAATCGATCCGTATGACGACGCGCCTCCTCGAGGGCGCAAAAGCGCGTGGCTGGCGAGTGAATACGCCGGAGAATCCTGCTGAGAGAGCCGGCACGGTTTCCATCGAGTGTCCCCATGCCGCCGAGGTTTGCCGCGAACTCCTGGCGCGAGAAATCCTCGTGGACTATCGCCCCAAGGCGGGGGTTCGCCTGTCGCCGCACTTTTACAATCGCGAAGAGGAATGCGATTTCGCTCTCGAGCAAATGGAAGAAATCCTTCGCACGCAGGCCTGGGAAAAACATGCGGTGGCCGTCGCACCGGCATAGAGCCATGGACGACACCAGAGAGACGCGAGCAAAACCCAAGTCCGGCGCAATCGGTCAAGCGTCAAGCGAAGGTCACGACGAATTTGAGGCCACGCGGCACGCGATGGTCGAAACTCAGCTCCGCCGCCGGGGAATTGTGGACAAAGAGGTCCTAGAGGCCATGGACGCTGTTCCGCGTCACGAATTTGTGCCCGCCGATTTTCGAAACCGCGCCTATGAGGATTCGCCACTCCCCATCGGGGAAGGCCAAACGATCTCACAACCCTACATCGTTGCCTCCATGACTGCTGCGCTGCACCTTTCAGGCTCCGCGCGCGTCCTCGAAATCGGCGCCGGGTGCGGCTATCAAGCGGCTGTTTTGTCGCTCCTTGCAAAGCAGGTGTACACGGTGGAATGCCGGGGCGCGCTGGCCACGGCGACAGCCCAACGGCTTTCGCGCCTGGGCTATACCAACGTTCATGTGCATTGTGGAGATGGAACGTTGGGTCTGCCGGAGTGTGCACCGTTTGACGCCATCCTGGTCGCGGCGGCGGCACAATCCGTGCCCCCACCACTTCTCGCTCAATTGGGAGAGGGCGGCCGCCTAATTATTCCGATCGGCGATACGGAGAACCAGGAATTGCAAATCATCGAGCGGCGCGGCAGTGCGTTTCGAACGAGGACGCTGGAAGGCTGCCGCTTCGTTCCACTGGTAGGATTCCACGGCTGGAAGGACTCTTCCGCGCGATGAGCCCCGGCGCTCCTGACATTTCCATCATCGTTCCTTCATACAACGAAGAGCGCCGGCTTCCGGAAACGCTCGAGAGAATTGCGGCGTATATCCGCGCCTCCGGCCGTGAAGTGGAAATCCTATTGGTCGATGACGGATCGACAGATGGTACCGCCGCCGTTGCCGAGTCCTTTAGAAGCAAATTCGGGGCGCTTCGGGTGCTCTCCAATGGAGTGAACCGCGGCAAAGGCTACAGCGTTCGCCACGGCATGATGGAAGCCCGCGGGCGAATCGTTCTTTTCACCGATGCCGACCTCTCCGCACCGATCGAAGAAGCCGACAAGCTTTTCGCTGCGCTGGGAACGTACGATATAGCCATCGGGTCGCGCGCGCTCGACCGCCGGCTGATTTCTATCCATCAGTCACGCTTTCGCGAATTCGCCGGCATTATTTTCAACACGATCGTGCGGCTGTGCTTGCGTCTTCCTTTCGTGGATACACAATGCGGCTTCAAAGCGTTTCGCCGGGAACCGTGCCGGATCATCTTTGAACAGCAGCGCATTGAACGTTTCGGCTTCGACCCGGAGCTGCTCTACTTAGCGCGGCGTCATGGGTTACGAGCCGTGGAGATTCCGGTGCGCTGGGGGCATTCGACGGCCACCAAGGTGAGCATGTTCCGCGACAGCCTGCAGATGTTCCTCGACGTGTTCATCATCCGATGGAACGCGATTGCGGGGAGGTATCCTCGCTCGGCTTAGTCCTGGGAAGGGATCGTCACTTTATAACGCAAAGTACTTGACAGACTCCCGCGTCACTGCTAGCCTTTCTTCATGGCAATCGCCAGCCCATTGCGTTCTCCCAATCGTCAACCTATCCCCATTGACGCCCGCGCTGCCGATCATCTCCGCTACATCCGGGAGACGATGGAACGCGCCGCGGAATTCACGGCCGTCCCCGGCTGGGGCGGCATGGCCATGGGTATCACTGCACTTGTAGCAGCCTTTGTTGCTTCCCGACAAATTACGCCCCGTGCGTGGCTCGCGGTTTGGCTCGTGGAAGCTTTTGTGGCCGTATCCATCGCCGCGCCGGCCGCTGCCACAAAGGCGCACCGCGCAAATTCGCGGCTTTTCTCAGGCCCGGGACGCAAGTTTCTTCTCAGCTTCGCGCCGCCCATCGCTGTTGGGGGATTGCTGACCTTCATTCTCTTCCACGCTGGCGTCACAGCCGCAATACCAGGCGTCTGGCTGTTGCTCTACGGCACGGCAGTCGTCACCGGCGGCGCTTTTTCGGTTCGCGTTGTACCCGTGATGGGGCTCTGCTTGATGGCTCTGGGCGCGGCGGCTCTTTTTGCGCCTGCGGCATGGGGCGACGCTTTCATGGCAGCGGGATTCGGCGTCCTGCAAATCTTCTTCGGCGCTTGGATCGCCAAATATTACGGAGGATAGGAAGACTGTTCCGCGGCTGCAATTGAGAAAGGAAACGAATGGCCAAATCTTCCACAGCACAGCAGGTACGCCTCCAACGCACGCGGGAGCGAGATGCTTCGCTTGCGGCTCTGCGAGGTCAGGCTCGCGAAGCCGTTCCCCCGGAGCTCGACCGCTTGATCCACGAACGCATTCGCCTGGGGATCGTGAGCGCGCTGGCCGTCAACCGCTCGCTTACTTTTAATGAGCTCAAAGCCCTGCTGAAGACGACGGACGGAAACCTCAGCGTGCATGCACGCAAGCTCGAGGAAGCGGACTACATCCTGTGCACGAAATCGTTTGACGAGCGCCTGCCAAAGACGCAATACCGGCTGACGGCATCCGGCCGGCGCGCGCTGGAGCGCTACCTGAATCACATGGAGGCGCTGATTCGGGCGACGCGCGCGCGCTGAACGGCAAAAATTTTTTCTGTCTATACTTTGCGTTATAGAGTAGTTTGTGTTGCTTTCCCGGCGGCGGAGAAAGAGCATGTCCATGCAACCCGTAATCCTGCAGCAGGTCCTCGCGGCGAATCCCGCGCCGCACCCGTGCCAGCGCCTCCACGTTGCCATCATCTCCGACGGAAACGGCCGCTGGGCCAGTTCGCGAGGTCTTCCGCGGTCCGCCGGCCATCGTGCCGGAGCCGAAGTCGCCCGCCGCGTGATCCGCGCCGCGCCGCGCTTGGGGATTCATACGCTCACACTCTTCGCGCTTTCTTCCGCGAATTGGAAGCGGCCGGCCACGGAGGTCAACGCGATCCTGCGCCTCTTGCACGAATACCTGTTGACGGAGACTTCGCACTGCGTCGAAGAGGGCGTCCGCCTCAGCATTGTCGGCCGGCGCGACCGTTTGCCTGCCACGCTTCGCCAAGCCATCGCGGATTCTGAAGCAGTCACCGGCTGCGGGAGCCGCTTGCATTTGCGCCTGGCCGTGGATTACTCCGCGCGCGAAGCCATTTACCATGCGGCTTGCCGCTTCTACAAAGTCACCGAACTTTCGTCCGAATCCTTTTCCAGCGTTCTCGCCGAAGTTCAACGCGGCTGCTCAACCGATGTGGATTTGCTCATCCGCACCGGCGGCGAACAGCGCCTCTCCGATTTTCTGTTGTGGGAGTGCGCGTTCGCGGAGTTCGTTTTTCTTCCGAAGCGTTGGCCAGACTTTACCGCAGCCGATCTCGAAACTGCGGTGGAAGAATTCCAGAAACGGGAACGCACGCGCGGCGCTTTGCCGGACGCCGTTGCGGGATAGGCGCATTGGGGGATAGGAAGAGCACAGAAAAGAACCATGCCGTTCCGGAGGGTGCCAGCTTCAATTGGCGACTTCGAATGAAAACATTGAAATTACCAAGGCGCGATGACCTGTCCTGCGGTCATCGCGCCGCGCGGAGTGCGCGGTCCATGGCGAAGGCCTTGCGTAGGATGCGCAGGGCCGTATCCGTCAGGTGAAATTCGTCCAGCTCGTCCTCGCGAGCAAACGCAACATCGGTGACGTCGCTCCCGGCGCGTGGTTTGCCGCTGAGGCGTTCGCAAAGATAATCCACGATCACGTAGTGAAAACGCGGCCGTTTTTTCTTCTTGCTCGCTCCGCCGTCATCGTCGAGATAAATCCGCTCGAACACTTCGATCTGCCCGAGTACGCGCACGACAAGCCCGGTCTCTTCGAGCAGCTCCCGCGTCACGCCTTCCGCCAGCGTTTCGCCGAGCTCCAGGGTGCCGCCGGGGATGGACCATTCGCCGAGAAGCGGCGCGCTACCCCGCCGAATCAACAGGGCGCGGCCCTTGTGGATAATTACTCCGCCGACACCGACAACGGGCCGATCGGGATATTCGCGGGAAGAGGCCATTTTTCCGCTTAGGTCGCAACGCAGGTTACACTCGAAGCAGCGAAGCCGCGCGCGAGAGTTGACTTCAACCAACGCGGTATATAATACGCCGGACAGTGGCGGTTGCGAGGTTCGTGGTGCCCGCTGCGTAAAGAGCCCTACGGAGGATGGAGCCGTGATCCGCTGCCCTGAATGTTCCGCCGAAATCGATGTCGATGAAGACGAAATCGAAGAGGGCGAGATCCTTAGCTGTCCCGAGTGCGAATCCGAGCTCGAGGTTTCGCAGACGCATCCCGTCCATCTAAACCTCATCTCCGACGATCTGGATGAAGAAGAAGAGGACGAAGAAACCGAAAAGGAGGTTGGAGGGAACGGGGATCTTCTGGAAGAAGAGGACGAGGAAGAAGACGACGAGGAAGAATAGCAGTTCTTCTTCACAATACTTGCCTGGCATCCCGCTTTTCTGCCGCATCATCTAAACAACAGCGGAGCAAAATGATACACAGCCTGCGATGGATTGTGTGCCTCGGCACGGCGGCGCTTATCGCTCCGCGAGCGTATGTTTCCGCTCAAGAACCACAAACCGCACCTCCCGCGCAAACTGCTCCTCCTGCCACGGATGCAGGACAGCCGCCCGTCCTTGCACCGGGAAAATCCGCTAAGAATAAGTACAGCCACGCCAATGATTTTTTGATTCGCGGAACTGTCTTCACCGAAAAAGGCTTTTCTTTTCCTGGTGCCCAGCTCCGCATCCGGCGCAGCACGGAAAAAAAATTTCGTTGGGAGACCTACACGAATTCCCGCGGCGATTTTGCTATTCGCGTGCCCCAGGGCTCGGATTATGAGATCGTGGTGCGCACCAAACAATTCAACGAACAAACGCGTACCGTGGACGCCAAGTCAGGCGCGCGCGAGGAAAACATGGTGTTTCGCATGGAACCAGCCGCAGGGAGCAAGAAATGAACACTCAAAAGCAACTCCTGGGGATAGTGGCGTTGCTGCTGGCTTTTTTCGCGACGGCATCGGTCGCACAGGACAACAAGCGCGAGACCCAACTGCGCACCGTGCACGGCGTCGTAACCGACAAGTCGGAAACGCCCATTCCCGCGGGCGTGGTATTCCTGAAAAACACCCGCAGCAACGCCGTGCGGAGCTATATTGCCGATGACGCCGGAAATTACCGGTTCAGTGGCCTCGATCCCAACGCCGACTATGAAATTCATGCCGAAAAAGACGGTGCCAAGTCGTCAACACGCACTGTCTCCAGCTTCGACAGCCGCAAGGATATTGTTATCAATTTGAAGATCGACAAGAAAAAGGCCTGATTGACCTCGCGGCGCGCAGAAACGTGCATGTGTATTCCGGCTGCCCTGTGATCTTTCTTTACCAAGGGCACTGATGCTGGTTCTCCCCTCCTGCCAATGCACGTCAGGACTCGAGGGGGCCTGACGTGAAACCATTCGGTTGCCGAGTGAATCTAAGTTCGAGTTTGGCTTTCTGGAAACTTAGTGTGTTCATTATTGCTGAAATCCAGTTGTCCCCGGAGATAATCGAATTCAGATATGAGCGTCCAAAGCCGCAATTTATGGCGTTTCCATCAATTATGTCTGATTCTCTTGATGGCTGTGGTTCAATCAACCAGGGCTCAAGAACAGCAGTCACAACCCCCCGTAACCGAATCTCCTGATCCGAAAACAGCCAATACGAAACAGGAAGCTGCCGATCCGAACGGAGATAAGGACAAGCAGAACGCTTCGGTGGGCAAGAGCAAACTGGAGAAGGAAACAGGAACCGTAAACGACCGCATCTTCGAAGTTCTGCCTAATTACGGAACCGTTGAAAATGCAACCGCGCTCCCGCCCATTTCCACCGGGCAAAAGTTCCGGCTTGCGACCGCTGGAGTATTCGACTGGGCCGCCTACCCCTTCAACGGTCTTCTCTCTGCAATAGATCAGGCGAAGGATGAGCCGAAATCGTGGGGACAAGGTTGGGGCGCCTATGGGAAACGCTACGGAGCTTCGTTTGCCGACAACAGCATCGGGACCTATATGACGACGGCAATATTCCCAAGTTTGCTCCATGAAGATCCGCGCTACTACCAATTGGGAACAGGCGGCTTTCGTCGTCGCGCCTACCATGCTGTCAACCGGCTCTTCGTCACCCGCACAGATTCAGGACACGATCACTTCAACTATTCGGAATCTGTAGGCAATGCTGTCGCGGCGGGCATCTCCAATATTTATCATCTAGAGGAAGATCGCACGGTATCCCGAAACCTGACCACTTTTGCATTTTTGATCATTTATGATGGACTGTCCAACGAGTTGAAGGAGTTCTGGCCGGATATTCGCCGCAAGGTATTTCACAAGAGCTCGCCCTAGCGAAATGCCGGAATTCTGCGGCAAGCGTATAGTCCAGACGAGACTGCTCCAAGGCTGTTCGTGCGCCAACCGGGATGTAGTTCGAGATTCATGACACTTCCGGAGCCAGCATCTGTACCGCGCGTGGCACCACTTCAATCTCTACCGGAGCGGGCCCGATAATTTCTCCATCTCCGTGAAACATGCAGGACCTGCTGGTGGTCAACTTCACCCGCTTCGCGCGGATACGCTTCACCTCGGGAATTCGCAAATTGCCGCTGTGCATCAGCCGTGGCAAAAGTTTTAACACTCCCCACAAATTCAAATCATCCACGAAGACCGCGTCGATCCAGCCGTCGCTGATTTGCGCTTCCGGCGCGAGCCGCAGCCCTGCTCCGTAAGTCGGAGTATTCAGCACGCCCGCGAGGAGCACTCTCGCCTCTAAGGAAGGCAGTTCGCTTCCTGGAAATTCCGCGCGCACTTGCAGTGGTTCAAATCCGCGTAGCGCACGTAGCGCGGCCGCTACATAGCGCAGCCGCCCCGGGAATCGGCGGTACGCTCCGCTCGCGTAGCCCGCCGCCTCCGCATCCAGGCCCACGCCTCCGCCGCCCACGTACAATCGTTCGCGACCCTCCGCTGTCCGCACACGAACCAGGTCCACCCAGCGCGGTTGGCCGCGCAGGATCGCTTCAGCGGCGGCAATGGGCCTCTCTGGCAGTCCCAATGCTGCCGCGAAGTCATTTCCCCCGCCCGCCGGTAAAACGCCTAGCAAAATACCCGAGCCAAATGCGGCGTTTGCCAAGCCCTGAAAAGTTCCGTCCCCACCCATCGCCAGAAGGAGCCGATGGCCTTTGCCGATGCACTCGCGGACCCGCGCTTCCAATTCCCCGGTGCTTGTGGTCGAGACAATTTCCGTGGGAAGCGCGTGCGTCTCAAAGAACTTGCGGATTCGTGGGAGGTGGGCGCCTGCCCGGCCCCCGCCCGCGGCGGGATTGACGAACACGACGGCCGGGAATTCGCGTGAAACGATGCTGGAGAAATCCACGTGGTTCGTCATCCTGCCGAACCTGGGTATTTCTGTCAACCAAGTCGCAACTCGCGTCTGGAGGCATCCACGGGTGCCCGGATAAGCGGCAATTCGGGCTCCGAACGAAAGCGATCTTGGGTCAATTCGGAAGGTGTGATTTCGATGGGAAAAATGGTGCCGGCGGGGGGAATCGAACCCACGGCCTAGGGATTATGAGACCCTCGCTCTTCCACTGAGCTACGCCGGCACGAGCGTGAATATCGATGCTACGGAGTCGGCCTCGAACGTGTCAAGTCATCTCGCCAAGACTGGGAACGGTAGATTTTGCGCCTCTCCTCTGACGCGCAAAGTAGACTCCCCGCTCTCTGCTACCCCCAAGCCAGGCTAGGAAGTCCCAATCTGACTAGTACTATGGTACTGTTGACCCTAGCAAGCCCAAAATCTAACCTGCCTCTCGATCGACACTCGTGTCCCCTCTTTAGAGGCGAAAGCCTATCGAAAGTGGGGGGCGGGGTATTGTTTATAGATTCGAAACAGGACCGTAGTGTGTCCTACTTGACATTATCCTCATAAGGGATAGAGTGCCACCGGGGTCTTTCTTGTCCCGGGAGGCACAATGTCACGTAAACTCGCTGTTTTGTTCCTGGCCATGCTGATTCTGGCCGGGGCAATGGGTCTGAAAACCGTTGTAGCGGGCCACAACGACGGCACCGTTATGATGGCAAATGGTGGGGCACCGGTTCCGATGCCCAAGAAGAATGGCGGCGCTCCGGTACCGATGCCAAAAACGCCCTGGAAGGTCGTTAAGTAATCCTCTCCCTCGCGGAATAAGACAGCTCGCTGAGGGGCGGACCAGGGCACAAAGTAAGGTAAAACGTGCCTGGTCCATTTGAATATTCCATCTGGATCCTCTGCACTCTTCTTGAGGCGAGCGTGGTTGTGTGTGCGCTCGCTCGTCGCTCCTTCCGGCGGTATTTCACTCTGAATTTGTACATGCTAGCGTCCTTTGCAACAAGCGTGGGGCGCTATGTGGTTTTGGCGCGTAGCGGTTTTACTTCGGACGAATACACTTATTTCTACTACTATTCCGACGCGGTCCTGACGATCTGCCTTTATTTTGCCCTTATGGGCTTGTATTCGCTCGTGTTTGAGGAACTGGGAGCGGCGACCTACGTCCGGGTTTTCTCGATGCTGCTGCTGGCTGGAACTGCTCTGTTTTCCTACGGCGTGATCCATCAGTTGGAGAACAGGATGGTCACCCTTTACGTCTTCGAGATGTCTCAGAATCTTTACTTCGTGGGTCTGGTCTTGACCTATGTGTTGTGGGGCGCTGTGCTCAAAATGCGGGAGACGCGCGCACGGGTTATTCAATTTGTGCTGTCGCTTGGCGTTTACTTCAGCTTGTACGCTGCGAATTACGCCCTGAGCAATATCTATCCGAATCTGGGCCACATTTGGACGTATCTGCCGCCATTGATAAGCACCTTCCTGCCGATTGCCTGGTGTTACGCGTTTCTGCGCTTCAATGAGGACGCGCGCTTGGTGCCAGCCCGTTTGGCGGTGATCCCGCGATGATGCCGGCAATCATTCTCGTCGTTTCGCTGGCCGCGCTGCTGCAATTCTTCGTGTCCTACTGCCGTTCGATTATCGCGGCGTCGGTGAAGCAACCGCTTTCCCCCGAAGTACAGGATGTAACGGGTATCTCCCGGGCGGCTTCTAGCCAGGATTTCCTGCGCGTTGTTCAGCTCTTGCAGCTCTGTCCGGCGCGCCCGCAGGACCGCGGCGAGATTCGCGCCATCGATGCCTATTTCCGCCTCCTGAGCTTTCTGCGTTCCACGCTGGGAAGAATTGTTCCCGCACTTCTGTCCTGGACGGATGTCGAGCAAGGCCAATGTGCCTACTTTGCTGCCGTAACGCTGGAACGCCGCATTGCCTTCAGCCGCGACCTGCTCGCTCAGCAGATGAGCACGTAATATCCTCGTCACTCTTGTTTCCCTTGCCTCTCTGTTTTCTCTCTGCTTTTCCGGTTGTGCTGGCTGATTCGCCACATGCGATTTTCAATTTCTTCTTGACTTCCGCGTGGAATGATATTCTTTCGAGGTTCCCTCCTCACCGGAGTGGAAGCGTCCGCAGCGCAAAACGCACCGGTGACAAAAACATGCTTGCAGTGCGGCGCGATACTGCCTTCGAGCGTACGCGTCTGTGATTTTTGCGACTCATCCTTTGCTGCGGACCCTTCTTCTTTTGAAGAACTCTCCTTACCCCGCACGCAGGGGAATCTTGCTCTAAAGACTGACCCCGGTCAGGAAGCCGCATGGCGGGGAGAGCTCGCGCACCGCCTGGAAGTCTATCGTGTGCGCCGCCGCAAGCTGGCGCGAAATTCAGGACAGTCAAAGCTTCCATTCGAGAATTCAACCGAAGATTCGCCCGCGCGCTCTCTCGTGAACGTCGCCGAGCCTCCTCCCGCAGGAGAGTTCTCCTTCACCATTGCCATCGGCCGCTGCGCTCCTAAGCGGGAAGATACGCGCATGCTCATCGATGTCTCGCTTCCCCCCGCGGCGAATTCGATTGCTCCCGATTTGCCCTCCATGGCCGTGCCTGCCCCGCACCCTGGTTTGCTTCCCGTGGCCTCGCTGGACGAACGCCGCCTGGCGGCGCTCGCCGATGCGGCTTGCTTGTTCTTCGCCTACGGCGGTTTTCTCGCTCTCTTTGGCTCGCTCGGTGGGCAATTTACGCTCAGCAAACTCAGCGCGGCCGTTTGTATGACCACCTTCGCTATCGTTTATCTCCAATATTTTTCGCTCTTCACCATCTTCGGCGGCACTACGCCCGGCATGATGCTCCGCGGCCTCAAGGTCGTCAGCTTTTCCGGTGAACCTCCAACGCCGCGGCAGATGTTTTTCCGCAGCGCAGGTTATGTGCTGTCCGCTGGCACATTTTTCCTGGGCTTCCTCTGGGCGATGTGGGATGAAGACGAGCTCACCTGGCACGATCGTCTCTCGCATACTTACCTTAGTTCCGCGGAGACTCTTGCGGACCTCGAAGCGCATGGTGTTGCGCACGGCCGATGAAATTTGCTGATTACCCGGGAGGAAGTGAGAGCCCGCAGGTTTCACGCGCGATGCGTACCATGGCCTGGAGACTTCGTTCCACGTCCTTTTCGGTCGTCATCCAAGACGAAACGCTGATCCGCATGGCCGTCTTGCCCTGCCACTCCGTTGGGCCACACCAGCAGGTTCCGTCTTCCTGAAGGCGCCGGATCACTTCTCGCGTGTTCTCCGTGCTGCCAAAGGACACGAGCACCTGATTGAGGACCACCTCGTTGAGCACATCAAACCCTGCCTCGCGCAATCCTTCGGCAAATCGCTTGGCATGCGCGCAGGTGCGTTCGATCAGCGCTCGAAGCCCCAACCGTCCGAGAGACTTCAGCCCAGCCCACAACTCCACGCCGCGCGCCCTTCGCGAAGCTTCCGGAGTGTGGTGCATCGGTTCGCGGTGCGCGCCCGGTTCGAGGTACGCCGCCGTCAGGCTCATTGCCGATCGAAGTGCCAGCGGGTTTCGCACAATTACGATTCCACTGTCGTAGTTTACGTTCGGCCACTTATGCGCGTCCGTCGCCCACGAGTCCGCCAACTCGAAGCCTTCGGTAAGATGCTTGTATTTCGGCGAAACGGCAGCCCACAAACCGAACGCGCCGTCCACATGAACCCATGCTCCTTGCTCCTGCGCTCGCGCGCAGATCTCCCTCGCAGGATCGAACGCGCCTGTATTCACATTTCCTGCTTGAATACACACGATGGTCCTCTCGGAGAGCCTCGGCAGCTTATCAGCACGCATCCTTCCCTGGCCGTCCGCGTCCACGATCGTCACCCGTTTTTTCCCGAATCCAGCTAAACTCAACGCCTTCAGGATCGATGCATGTACTTCCTCGCCGACGACCACCTCAATGGGCGGCGCCCCAAACATGCCATCGTCCACAACGTTCCATCCCGCTCTGGCGAGCAGAGCAGAGCGAGCCGCCGCCAGCGCCGTAAAATTCGCCATTGTCGCGCAAGTGACCAGTCCGCCCTCGCATCCGGCAGGGAGACCAATCGCTTCACATACCCACTGGAGGGCAACCTCCTCGAGTTCCGCTGCGACCGGCGACATCACACGCAAACCAGCAACCTGGTCCCACGCGCACGCCAGCCAATTCGCGGCCATCACGGCGGGCAAAGAGCCGCCAACTACAAATCCGAAGTAACGCCCGCCGGTTGAGGCCACTGTTGCGGGAGACCCGATTTCATCGAGCATCGCCACCACGTCCCGCGGATCAGAAGACTCGGCGGGAAAGGACTCGCGGAACCTCGCCAGCGCCGCAACGTCTTTCTCTGCCGGGGCAACCCGGCGCTCCCTGATATCCCGGATATACCTCTGCGCTCTTTCGGCAGCAAATCTCAGAGCATCGTTGGCCGCTGTCAGTTCCTTCGTCCCTATCTCATTTGCCATTACGAAACGCCTTTCCCTTTAAATAGCGCCAAGGCCGGCACCCGAAGACATCCTCGTGCAAGTGCTCCGCCCGGCCTGCGGATTCCCAGATTAATCAGTTTGTTGTAGAAGAAAAGAGCCGAATTGTCCGCTACGAGTGCTTCTTCAGCACGGCTTCGTCGGAAGCGATTTTGCCGTCACGGATGTAGATGATACGGTGCGCGTGCTGTGCGATGTCGTTCTCGTGGGTCACGATGATAATGGTGTTCCCCTGTTTGTGGAGATTTTCAAAAAGCGCCATGATCTCTTCGCCGGTTTTCGAATCTAGGTTCCCGGTGGGCTCATCCGCCAAAACGATAGAGGGTGAATTCACCAGCGCGCGCGCAATCGCCACGCGCTGCCTTTGTCCCCCGGAGAGTTCGTTGGGCTTGTGGGTCATCCGGTCCATCAAGTCCACGCGTTCCAGGGCCTTTTTCGCCTTTACGATTCGCTCTTCGGCCGGGGTGCCGTTGTAGATTAGCGGCAGCTCGACGTTATGCAGCGCCGTTGCACGCGGCAGCAGATTAAACGTCTGGAACACGAAGCCAATTTCCTTGTTCCGGATGTAGGCCAGTTCGTCGTCGTCGAGATCGCTGACCAGCCTCCCAGCCAGCCAGTATTTCCCCGCGGTCGGCGAATCCAAGCAGCCAATCAGGTTCATCAATGTTGATTTGCCGGACCCTGACGGCCCCATGATCGCCACGTACTCGCCTTTGCGAATCTCCACATCCAAGCCGCTTAGCGCGTGCACTTTCTCCGATCCCATCTCGTAAACCTTCGTGAGTTCCAGCGTTTTAATCACTACTCCCGAAGAAACCAGATCTTCGCGGTAGGATTCCGTTGACGGTGTCTCTACGGGCATTCGCTATTCCCTCGCTGCTCTCTCAACTCTGTTGATCTTCGGGTTTCTTCGGGGTGGTGTTGTCCACTTTCACCTCGGCTTCCGGCTTCAGTGTGCGCAGTGCCTTGTAACTGCCGGTGACGATCTCGTCGCCCGGCTGCAAACCCTTGGTGATTTCAATGTCCGTCACGCCGCTGATTCCCGTCTCCACGGGCCGGAATATCGCTTTTTTCCCGTTGACCACAAACACGCCCTGCACTTCGTCTTTCTTCGGATCCCCCGGCGCTGGAGGCGGCGGTGCCGCCAACGTCACGTTGGAGCTGGACTTCTTCTTGGCATTCTTGGAGGCCTCTTCCAGATCCTTGCGCGTCCGAACCGCCAGCGCTTGAATCGGAATCGCCAGCACATTCTTTTTTTCCGCCGTCTTGATCTTCGCCGTCGTCGACAGCCCCGGCCGCAGATTTTCCGGTGGACTATCGAGCGTGACCACTACCTTGAAATCCTTGGCTTCCTGCGTGCTCGTCGTGCTTTGTGTTGTCGCCAACCCTGAACTGCGCAGCACGGCCTGCGACCCGATCTCCGTCACTTTGCCCTTGAACACTTTTCCGGGCACCGCGTCGATGGTCACGTCGGCATCTTGCCCGGTTTTGACGCTCACGATGTCTGTCTCGTCGACTTTTACTTCCGCCGTCACCACGGACATATCCGAAAGCGTCATCAGGAAGCTGCCTTGTGAATTTTGAATGCCCGGCACGACGTACTCGCCCGCGCGCACCGGAAGATAACTCACGATTCCATTGATTGGCGATGTGTAAGCTGTTTTGTGCAAAATGTCCTGCGTTCGCACCAGCACCGCGCGGCTCTGATTCACCTGCGCGCGGGTTTGTTCGAGTTGTGCCTTCAGCGATTGCACGCGCGCCTTGGACGAATCCACAGCTGCAAACGCAGCATCGTAAGACGACTTGCGCTGATCAAAATCTTGCTTCGGGATCAGGCCATCCTTGTACAGCCCCTGCCCGCGCTCCCAATCCAGCCTGGCCTTTTCCAGGTTGGCTTGCTGCGACAAAAGGTCTGACTGCGCCGCTTTGTAACTGGCCTCCGCCGCTTGAACCCCGGACTCTGCGGAATTGGTCGCCGCCGCTTGCGCTTGTACATCCGCATTTGCCTGGATATTTTCTTGCAGGAGCAGGCGGTCACCTTTCTTAATATGGTCGCCTTCCTTGACCAGGATCTCCGTGATCCTGCCAAAACCCTGGGCGGTAACGTTTGTGTACGTGGTTGGTTTGACTTCTCCCGACGCCGTCACCTGAGACACCAAACTCTCCTGGGTCGCCACTTTGGCGGTCTGGACCGTCACCACTCCCTTGTTCGCCTGGTTCACGCTGAACCACACTACGCCGCCGAGTAGCGCCGCGCCGCCCACCCCGATTGTCACCTTGTGCCACATCTTCATAATGCGGTTCCCCTTCAATCCATCCCGGCCTGCTCGGGACCTCGGCGTCCGGTTCACCTCACAACTCAGCCTGGTAGGGACACAATTCTTTATCGCTCTTGTGGTTGCTATACCTTACATACGCCTCTGCGAGCCGAAATGTTTCGCCGCGATTCTCCCTTGGAAGGCTCGCTCCGCGGCCTGCCCGGCCATGGTCTAGCGCAGGCATCCCCTTCTTATTTTAGGTTCAAATAAGCGCAAAGGGAAGAAATCCTGTCGGCCCAAAGGGCGCGTCAGCCTGGCTAGACGTTCCCTTCAAGTACTTACCGTTTCGATGTGGAAACCACACTCTGGTTTGGAAAGCCGAATCGTTACTCCTGCCGGCCGCAGCGACGCCCGCACGCGCTCTGCGCTCGTTCGATGCTGTGCTATACTCCGAAAACTGCGCGGAAATACACCCGCGGGCACGCCTGCGGAGAGGTGGCCGAGAGGCTGAAGGCGGCGGTTTGCTAAACCGTTGTAGGGGCTAAAACTCCTACCGGGGGTTCGAATCCCCCCCTCTCCGCCAGATTCTTCTAAATCCTCAAATCACAACTGGTTCCCTCGTGCTCGAATGCGCGGCTTCGGTCCGGTTCAACATTTTCACTTCCCAATTCGCGTGAGGTGTGCAACGTGCCAAATACAGGGCAGCCGCACATTCACAAGGCGTCGTACTTGCCCATGTATTCTTGATGAGGTACAGAGTGAACTGCTTCCTGCGAGTCTGCCAGCAGGGGGCAGGAGAGGGAGAGGGTCAAATTGACGTGAAGTTTAGGGTAGAATGCGCGCTGAAAAGCCTGCTTTGAGGAGATCGATCACGTATGTGGCTGAAGCGATGGTTAGGAACCACGATAGGCGTAACGGTCCTCGCATGTTTCACAGCACGGTGCGGAGAAACACCCGCAAAAGAATATTGGGTAAAACTGGTTTGTGAATCCTCCGACCGCATCGCCACGGTTCGTTTCGGGCCGAAAGGCGCCACTCTGGAGAAAACAACCGAAACACGGATTTTGCAGAGCGACATAAGCGGGCCGCATGGCATTGTTTTTTCGCCCGACCGTAAGAATTTCTACGTATCCATCGGCCACGGACGGCCCTATGGGACGGCGGTGAAATACTCGACCGAAGACGACCGCGCGATGAAACAGGTGGGACTTGGATTGTTTCCCGCGACGGAAGACGTTACTCCCGATGGGAATTTTCTCTTTGTCGTGAACTTCAATTTGCATGGGGATGCGGTTCCCAGCAGTGTGTCCGTGGTGGACACCAATCAGATGATGGAGGTGGCCCGGATTTCGACGTGCATAATGCCGCATGGTTCGCGGGTAACACGAGATGGCGGAAGACAATACTCGGCATGCATGATGGACGACCTCCTGGTGGAGGTCGATACGGAGAAGATGAAGGTCTCGCGATCGTTTCGAGTGAGCCAGGGACTGGAGCGGGGTTACACGAACCTTCCACAGAAGCAAGAAAATACAGAAAAGATGGAACGCCACGACGTGGCTGCGATGAACATGAACGGAATCACCTGCTCGCCGACATGGGCGCAACCGAGCGTCGATGGGACGCGGGTCTACGTTGCCTGCAATAAATCGAATGAAATCGTGGAAGTCGATGCGCGGAGCTGGACATTAAAGAGGCGAATACCCGCGGGCAATGGAGTGTATAACCTCGGGGTGACGCCGGATGGGAAGTTGTTGATTGCAACGAACAAGAGAGATGCATCCATTTCGATTTTTGAGATTGCAAGCGGGAAAGAACTGGCGCGAATCCCGACGAAGAGGAAGGTTGTTCACGGAGTCGTAATATCTCCCGATAGTCGGTATGCCTTTGTGACAGTCGAAGGAGTGGGCGTCGAGCCCGGCACGGTGGAAGTGGTTGATCTGGAGGTGAAGAAAACCGTGGCGACGGTGGATACGCCGCCGCAAGCAGCGGGGATTGATTTCTGGAAGATCGAGTAAGCGTCAGAAAAAAGTCTACAGATGTGGGCTTGTTGTGCGCGGTCAGCGCGGTGGCTCCGTGGTGCTGGAATAAGCTTTGTGTTTGCCAAGACTGGTGATCCACAGACCGCCGTGAACGTCGTTGATGTAGATAAGACCTTTGTAGGGGTACGCTCCCCAAGCGAAAGGCAGATTCGGGCGAAAGCTCTGGGGATCACCCGACCAGAAATGAGCAATCTCCCTGCCTTGGGTGTAGAGTTCTCCCCTGAGTTCCCCGGAAACATCGACGACTCGTCCGCCCCCATTGTAGTAACCGATATACATGACATCGTCCACGACCCAGATATTGTGGGAACCCGCTTCGGGAACGCTGTAGGTGGCCACTTCTCGAGGATTACTAGGGTCGCTGACATCCAGGATGTGGGCAATGCCGCGGACTGGGATGCGCGCGCGGGAAGCCAGGTCAAACGTCGCCGGGAAAACTTCATCACCAATGAACAGGTAGTTCTTGTAGCGGTAAATTGCGTGAGCGCCGGCAAGCCAACCGGACCCGTAGAGCTCGTCGTAATTGAACCGATAGTTGGAGACAAATTGCGGATGCTCGGGGCTGCCGCCTTTGATGCCCTTTCCGACATCGAGGATGACGGCGCCGTCGCGCCAGTAGGCAAGATAGGCCAGCCCATCAACGACCTGGACGTCATGGAGGTAGCGGCCCGCCATGGTAAACCCGCCACCTTGATTTTCGGGAACTGGAATCCGCATCTGCGCTGAACTTTCCACCTGCCAGCGGGCCACCTCCTTGGGATTCTTGACGTCGGCAAAATCGATGATGCGAAGCGAGCCAGTTGCGTCGTCGGTGAGATAAACGTAGTGCGAATTGACGTAAGCGCTATGGACGCCGCCGGTGACTGTAGCCGTGTACTCGGAGAGAACTTTAGGATGGATCGGGTCGGAAGTGTCGAGGAAGACGATTCCGTTTTTCCGGCTAGAAGCACCTTCACGCGTGATAACGCCAATTTTGCCATCGGGCGTGACGCTGACATCGTTGATGAGCCGCGCGTCCACCTTGAGAGGATCGGCACTCTGTGGATGAGCGGGATCGCTGATGTCATAGATGTAGAGTTTGTCGCTGATGGCCGATAAATATGCGTAGCGATCCCAAATCCACTCCTCGGCAAACTGTTCGTCCTTCGGCATGGCGTGGCCGACCACGTCGATCTCGCGGGCGAGGTCCCTGGGCGCAACCACGATGCTGGCGGAAGCGTGACGATCTCCCACGGCAGCCTGAACGATATACGATCCGGGACGATTGGCGACAAAAGCGCCGTCGGGCCAGATTTGCGCGCCAGAATCATTCACGGACCAGGAAATTTCCACGGGGATAGCGGCGCCCTTTTGGTCCTTGGCTGCGAAATGAATGACGTCGCCGGTTTTCGCGGAGGTGGAAGCGGGAGAGATGATGAGACCCGAGAATGTGTTCTTGGTGATCTGGATCGAAATGTCGCCGGTGACTCCGTCACCGGTAACGCGAATACTCGCCTTGCCGCGCTTGAGGGCACGAACCAGGCCGGCCGCGTCAACGGTGGCGATGGCAGGATTCTCGGAAAACCAGGAGAACGAAATGTCGGAACGAGGGTCGCCATTGGCATTCCGGGGCGTGGCGGTGAGCAGGTGGCTGGCCCCGACGGCCAGAGGCGCGGTGAGAGAAGAGACATCAATTCGGGCAATGTGTGGTTTGCTGATAGTAATGTGAGCGTAGCCAGTTTTTTTGCCGATTAAAGCCCCAACCATGATCTCACCCGGCTGGACGAAAGAGACTTCGCCATTCTCATCGGCGGCAGCGGAATCGAACGGAGCCGCAAACCAGAATTTGACTTTGTCAGGGAGAACCTGGCCGGACGCGTCTTTGGCGACAGCCTTGAACTGAAGCTTAGACCCGATGGTGGCGGTCGCTTGCGCCGGCGTTACCTCGACGGTGACGACCTTGGATTCTTCTTTTGGCTTTTGATCCGATTGCGAGGATTCCTGAGCTTCAACCGGATGGGCAACAAGTAAGGAGCTCGCAACTGCGAGGGAGAGCCAAACGAAGAACTTCGAGGGAGTGAACGGCCTGTGCATGTCTACTCCTGGAAATGTATTAGGGATCGAGCAGTGCTGAATGGTTGAAGCAATGCGGGGGGAGTGTATGGCAGGCAAAGAAGGGTGTCAATGCGAGAGGCGTGCGTATTATTTGGAAAAAATGGAGGCGCGGAGGTAAAACAGATGACGACAATTTTTTCCGTGAAACGGGGCTCCCGTATAACTTGGGATCTAGGTTCCCTGTCCGCTAACTGCTCATTCTAAGGAACTTAGATGAGAATCCATCCGGATGTCGGCTAGGCTTCTGGCGCAGTTTCGGATTCGGTCACTTATTGGTTCGAGAGCCTTCTAGGGTAGTCCTATGAAACCTCATACCAACGTACTACCAAAATTGTAATACTTCCGGTCTCTCACAACCCAACTCCTCTCACATTGTGGAGCACGGCGTCGACCGCAACAATGGGACGTCAGGCGTCAGATCCTGATCTGACCGCTTTGGCCGCAAGAACGCCTGTTTGAACGTTGAAAGGAACGATGGCGACCCTGGACATTCCCGATATTCTGGCCACGCGGCGCAGATCCCACCAATTGACGCGCTTGGCTTTTGCGCGGCTGCTTGTCGTTCTCGCAATTCCCTTCTCTATCCGTTATTTCTATTGGCGCGCAGGCACGACGATGAATCCCGCGGCCCGGTGGTTTTTCTATCTCTTTCTCACCGTGGAGCTGCTGAATTTCCTGGAAGCGCTGCTCTTTTACTTTACTACCTGGAAGCCTGTCCACCATGCCAGGCCCGCTCTCCTTCCAGGACGCACCGTAGACATTTTGGTTGCTACGTACGACGAGCCTGTGCACCTCCTGCGCGAAACTCTGGTATGCGCGGTCAGCGTTCGGTATCCGCACAAAACCTACGTTCTGGACGACGGCAACCGCCCCGAAGTGCGTACCCTCGCCACAGAACTAGGCTGCAATTACATCACGCGCGAAAACCGCGCCCACGCAAAGGCGGGCAACCTCAACAACGCTCTTCAGCAAACCGATGGCGAGTTCATCGTTACTTTGGACGCCGATCACGTTCCCATGCCCGACCTCATCGATCAGTTGGTGGGTTTCTTCGCGGATTCCAAGGTGGCCGCGGTGCAGACGGCTCAGGATTTTTACAACCTCGACTCCTTCCAGCACCTCAACCAGTGGGAACACCGGCATGCCTGGCAGCAGCAGGAGCTCTTCTTCAGCGTGATTCAACCCGGCAAAGATGGCTACAACGCCGCGTTCTACTGCGGGAGTCCCGCGATGCTTCGCCGCAAGGCGCTCGAGGAGATTCACGGATTCGCCACCGAGTCCATCACCGAAGACATGCACACCGGACTCCGCCTGCAGAAAAAAGGCTGGCGAACGATCTATTTCAACCGCACCGTCGCCCGCGGCCTGGCTCCACAAACGTTTACGGGCTTCGCCACGCAATGGCAGCGCTGGGGACAGGGCGCAATGCAGGTTTTGCGCAAGGAACAGGTTCTGCTCGGCGGGGAACTCACTTTCGGCCAGCGCGTCTGCTACTTTTCCTCCTACTACTACTACTGGATGAGCTTCCAGAAACTCATCTACATGCTCGTTCCTCCGTTCTGTCTGATAACGGGATTATTTCCTCTGGTGGCGGATCCCGCCGTGTTCGCTGCATATTTCTTGCCGTATTTTCTGCTCAACGTCCTGACTTCATCCGCGTTGCAAGGCGGCGTGGAGAGCTTCACGTTAAGCGAGCAGTACAACATGATGAAGATCCCTCTCCTCATGAAATCCCTTTTCGGACTGTTTGGTAGGGAGAAGAAATTCTCAGTTACGCCCAAATCCACCGCCGGCGCAGCGCACTGGAGCGACGTCGGCTTGCAGCTGACTCTCCTGGCAACTTTGGTGGCCGGCGTGGTGGTCGGAAGTTTCCGGCTGTACCGCGCGGATTCTGGCTTTCCTTTCTGGGCCACACTCGTGAATCTGATTTGGGCTTTTCTCTATGTACTTCTCTTCTCGCCGGTCGTGTGGCGCGCGATGAATCGCAGGGAGCTTCGTGCCTCGTATCGTTTTCCGAGCCCGCTGGAAATCCCCGCGGCGTACTCGTTTACCTCAATCACCGGGCAGAGAGTATCTACACGCGGATTTGCGCGCAACCTGAACCGCGGAGGATTTTCGATCACCCAGGCGGGCTCGATTCCCAAGGGAACGCGTCTGGAGGTTGAGCTCAGCCTTCCGGGGCGCACCATTCACGCTCAAGCGCAGGTCGTGCGCCACCAAAACTATGCGCAGGAAAAGACTATACGCGTAGCCAATGGTGTGCGGTTCGTGCAGATTGATTCCTTGGACCAGGATGAAATCTCGAAATACCTGTTCTGGGAGGTTGCTCCGCGTCACGGCCAACACATGCGCTTGACGCACACGACCCAGAATTTGGAGCCCAACTCTTGAGTTACGCGAACCTCTTACGCCAAGCGTTCCTCTCCGTCTTATTGGCTTCTGCTCTCGCTGAAACAACGGGAGCGCAACAGCCGTCGCCCCCGGAACAAGCGCACGCAGAGGCTGCTGCCGGCAAGTTTACGCAAGCGCAGGAAGACTACCGCAAAATCCTGCACGGTGATCCGAACAACACCGCGGCGCTCTCTGGATTGGCCGAGTCCCTCGAAGCGGAGGGCCGCTGGCGCGATGCCATGCCCTATCTTTCCCGTCTCATAGAAATTCAGCCGAATAATTCTTCGTCGCTCCTCCGGCTTGCCCGCATAAAAAGCTGGCAGAGCGATACGCGGCCCGAATCGCTCAAACTATTTACCCGCGCGCTTCAAGCCGACCCGAAAAATGAAGAAATCCTGCTGAGTTACGCGGAAGTTCTCTCCTGGAGCCGCGCTACACGCCCGCAGGCCCAAAGCTACTATGAACAAGCGCTGCGTCAGAATCCGCGAAACCTTCGCGCCCTCGATGGCAAGGCGCAACTCCTCGCATGGGCCGGAGAATCCGATCGCGCTCTGGAACTTTATGATGAAGCACTCTCTTCCGACCCTACCGATATCGGCGCCCTGCGCGGCAAAGCCGAGATTCTCAATTGGCGCGGGCGTCATGATGAAGCGCGAATGTTGGTTGCACGCGCCATGCAGTTCGCGCCCGCGGATGAGCGCACCATTACCGAGCTGGCGCGCGCAGATTACGGCCTGCATCATTACGAAGAAGCCCAGCACGAGATGGCGCGAGTGGGCGCGCCCGGGCCGGAAACGGAAGACCTCCAGCGAGGAATCAGCCAGGCCTTGGGAACATACGTGGAGCATGGCTACGGCATGCGCCGCAATCGCCAGAGGCTCGACTACGATCAACTGGAGACCTTGGTTTCCACGCGGCTCGGCTCGTCGAACCGGATCAGCTTGCTCTATCAGCCGACTTTTTTCCGCACGCAGCAGCAGGATTTCCATTCCAACTACTTTGGCGTGATGCTGGATTCAGAGCCTTCCGAAAATCTCACCACGCACGCTGAGTTGGATGGCGAGCAATATTTCGGCGCGCCCGCGCAGGCGGACGGGATGCTCGACGTCAAATACCGCATCCAGCCTTCCTTACAGCTCGAAGCCAAGGCGCAACGCGAGATTGTTGACGATTCTTTGCTTTCCACCAGCGGAGAGCTTGTGGGCGGTTTGTTCCTCGGCCAGGTTCGTTCGAACCTGGCGACCGTGGGCGGAAGCTATTCGAATCGTGATAAAAATTACGATGTCTCGCTCTCGTACAGCGACGGCATCTACACGGGCCGCAATTTGGACTCCAACCGCCGATGGAGCCTGGATGCCAACATCGGAAAATCCCTCCACAGCTATCACCCTTACTTGCGCATAGCCTACGGCATCACATACTTGAGTTTCGATCACGACGCGGACTTTCAACCGGGCGCCGCTCCTTCCAGAGTCACGGGCGGATATTTCAGCCCCACCAAGTATCTGCTGAACTCCGGGCAGGTCTTCGTTTCGCACGATTTGGGACGCCGCGTCCGCTGGGACGCCGGAGGAACGCTCGGCGTTCAAAATTCCGAAACGACGTTTGCTTCCTTTTCCACGCCTCAATTTGCCGCGACTTTCTCGGCGCATCTGACTTGGGCGGTGAATTCGAAAAACGAATTCCGGACAGGCTACGATTTCCTGGACGTCTACAACGCGTTTCACCGGCATTTGTTCCGGATTTCGTGGCGGCACTACTTTTAATATGTCCTCTCAAATCCTACTCTCCCCTCCACCGGCGGCTCAGAAATCGAGTCACCCGCTGCCGGCGCTGAATTTTGACCCGGAGCGCCGTTCCCGTTTGTCCGCTGCAGGTCACCTCTTCGCCAGCTATGGCTGGGCGCTGCTGATCATCCTCGCCTTCGCGTGGTATTTACGCGCCCGGGATTTGAATAATTCCTCCGCGTTCATGGACGAATCCATTTACATCGTCTACGGGAGGATGTTTCTTACCGGGCACTTCGAAGCTCCGCTCGATCATCCCTTGCATTTCAGTTTCGGCTGGTATCTCTGGCCCGTGCTGGCGGCAACGGCGGACCGCATTGGAGGATTGGCCGGCGTCCGCGAATTGGCAGCGGCCCTGAGTGTCATCACTGTGTTGGCCGTATTCGGCTTCGCTCGCCGCCTGTTCTCCCCGGCCGCCGGACTTGCCTCGGCTGCCATTTTCGCGTTCCTCGGGCCAGCCGTCCTCGCTTCCCGAATTGCGACCCGCGATGCCGGAGCAATCACCTTTTTCGCGTTGGGCCTCTGGGCTTACGTCCGTTCCTGGCAGGAAGAGGAAAATCGCGCGTGGATTGTGTCCTCGCTCTGTTTCTTTGCTGCCTTTCTCTGCAAATACCTCGTCGCCATCTACTTTCCATTTCTTGTGCTGCTTGCGCTGCGCAAAGGCAAGCCAGCAGGTCTGCGGTTCGCTTTTCCGCTTTCCTTTTTTTGTGCCGGCTACGGACTCTGGCATTTCCGCGACCTCGCTGCCCTCTTGAGTTATGCCCGCGCCTACGGTTCGCTCAAGGCGCCCGCTGCCGAGGCGTGGAAAATCTATTTCACGGAACGCCTCGACTTCTGGATTCTGCTGCTGCTCTCTCTAGCGGCCTGGAAATCGCTCCGCGGCACGTCCCGGCGCAGCATTTCATTGTTGTGGCTTGGCGCAGCCGTCCTGCCTCTGTTCCAGCTCTATTCTCGCGCAGACTACGACTACTGGAAGCACGTCAACTACTCCTTTTTGTTCCTGGTTCCCGTTGCAATGCAAGGTCTCCTCTCTGTCCTGCGCAAAAGGTCTGGAAGTTTTTTCCCGCTCGCAGGCACCGCAGCCGTCGCCGGGCTGGCGCTAACGCTGGGATGGCAAGGCGACGCCTGGAAAACGGACCGCGCCGTTTTCTGGCCAAACGTGGCGCCCATCGTCGCTTATTTTGATGGCCGTCTCTCCCCCGAAAGCACTGTCCTCACGGACGATACCGTCCTCCGCTACTATCTCCATCCGGCGCTCCGCCAATGGAAAATCACGGATCAATACTACTTTCATCATCAGAATCTGACCGGTGAAGCGGCCTATGCTTCTGCCGTCCGCGATGGCTACTTCGCTTATATTGCCCTTGATGGAGGCATGGATGGCGCTGCCCGCCGTTTGCGCGAGGTGATCCAGCCGGAGTTGCCTGGCCACTACGAGCTGCGGTTGAACATGCCCGATCCAAATTTGCATCAGGGCATCGCGATTTACGAACGCCTCGACCTCGTGAACGCGGCGCCTTCCGCCACCAGCCCGCAAATTGAGATTCTTTCCCCCGCCAGCCAAAGTGTAATTAAGACCACCGCGACAACCACTTCTGTGCAAGGTGTCGCGCGAGACGCACAGCCGGGATGGTTCGTGCTTCTGGATGTCTTTACGAACCGTTGGTATTCCCAGGGCGGGAAAATTTTCCCGGCGGTATCGAACGGCGCATTTTCGGGAACAATCGAGCTGAGCGGCCAGGGCGGGCAGCAATGCCATCACCTTGTGCGTGCCCAACTCTATGACGATTTTGGCAAGCGTCAAGCTGTGGCATTGCAATATGGCATCGCGCGAGCGAACCCGGATGGCAGCGTACCAGTTTGTCGCTGAGGAACCGGAGGCTTCGATGCTTTCCGCGTTTGTCGTATTAAGTACACCGGAAAGCATCGGATTTACAGCAGTTGAAGGATTGAGCGTTATAATGAAGTTGAGCCAAACAGGTACTCGGGTTGTTACATTTTTACCCTTGGAGAGCGTTCCATTTGTCCCCTCTGGAGCGTCTTGCAAGGGAATTGTTTCTGGTTGATACAGTTAGCTCTAATCATCGGCTGGCCCCTCGTATGCTGCTTGTTCTTCTATCCGGCCAGGCGCAGAGCCGATCTCGTTAGGTCCGAAGTGGAGCTAGGAAGGCAGTTTTGCGATGAGGCGCACAGCGCTCTTGGGCTCAAAGCGAATCCCGTCCCGCGGGTTTAGTTTGATCGAAGTCGTCATTGCCCTAGCTGTGATTCTCATCCTCTCGGCTATTGCACTGCCCGCCTTTGTGTCTGCCTACAGAACCTACCAGTTGACCGACGCTGCCACGCAGTTCGCCGGTTTATTGAAATTCACGCGCTTTGAAGCCATTCGCCTGAATACCAACGTGAGCTGTCTGATTCAGCAGGTGGCCTCCGTTCCTCCAGTCACCAATACTTGGGCGGATTCGGACGGAGATGGCGTCGAGGACGCCAATGAAAAACAACTCGTATTCAGCGGCACCGTGAATCTCGTCCCGGCTGCCGCGGTGCCCAATGCGGCAGGCCTGGCCGCGGCAGCGGGCGTTCCCGCGCTGGCGACCGTTCCGTTAGCCAACGGCTTCGTCACTTTTGATCGCCGCGGCGCCGTGAGTCCCGCCAATGCCCCGCAGGCCTACGCGTTCTATCTCACCAACCTGAATGATACGAGTATCGGCGCGCGGGCCGTAATCCTTCTTCCCTCCGGCTCCATACAACTTTGGAAAGCTGATTCCCTTGGAAATTGGGTCTCGCTCGGCTGACAGAGAGAAATACAATGCAAAAGCAAATTCACATGATTGAAAAGAAACAGCGCGGCTTTACCCTCATTGAACTCCTGGTCGCCATGCTTGTGCTGATGATCGGCCTGGTCGCGGTAGCCCAGCTTGTGCCCATGTCCGTCCGCTTGAACTCCGGGAATCGTGATGACTCCACCGCCATGGCTTTCGCTCAAAGGGAATTGGATGCCTTGATCGAGCAGCCCATCAGCGCCCTCACGTTTTCCGACCCCAACGGAGTTCATTGCCCTCCGGCTACGTTATGCAACTTGGGTGATCCCACGCAGCCCAAGGTGCTCGTCGGCAGTCCCGTCCTGATGATCAACAACCGGCCTCAGATCGACTACGGCGCCGCGCAAGTCGCCGGCTACAGCTTTAACTACACCGATCCCAACGATCCTTATGCGATCACCTACGACGTTCGCTGGGCGGTCATCACCTATTCGAACGGCGTCAACCCTACGGCGAAACGCTTCATTCTCGGCGCTCTCCGGCGAAGCGTCAACACCACCTTTCTCCCCTTAACGCTCGACACCATGGTGGAAAAATGAAGCCCCTTAGAACACGCACAGTGCAATCCGGATTCACCCTCATCGAGCTGATGGTCTCCGTGGCCATCTTTCTTCTGATCTGCGGAGCGATATTCGAATTGATGGGAACCACCCAGAACCGCTTCAAGACCGAATCGCAGGTTCTCAATGCATTCGAAGAGGCAAGGCTGGGTCTTGACCAAATCGTGCGCGACGTCAATGATTCGGGTTATCCCCCGCAAAATCATTTCTCCGCTACGGTTCCTGTTACTGCTTTTGCCGCCTCACCGATCGCCTGGAGCCCCCAATACCTCCCCGGACCCTCCACCCCCTGTCAGATTGGCACCGCGGGCGGTGGCACATGCACGACCCCCGGCGACTTTGACCTGATCGTCGAGGGCGACGTGGACGGTTCAGGCGTGCAATGGATCCGTTATCAATTGCAGGGCACAACTCTCTTTCGCGGTGCGACCCCCAAGGTTGCGAACGATCCCCTCGGAGCTACTTCTCCCGCTAGTGGCGTGATGCTTCCTTACGTCCTAAACGTAATGAACAACGCCACGCCCGCGCAAATCGCGCAATTCCAGGCCGCTTATCCGGCGATGTTCCCCGGTGGAAATCCTCAGCCTCTGTTTCAATTTACCTGTGATTCGCCGGGCGGGCCGGTGCTTTGCCAGAACGCCGGGGGCAGCAACTCCCCCGCCAACGTTCGCGATGTGGACATCACCTTGATCGTCATGACCCCCAATACCGACGCCCAGACCAATCAGATCCACCTCGTCGAATTGAACGGACGCGGCCATCGCGTCAACCCGAACCAATAATGGAGACCGCCACGAACAAAGTTCGCAAATTCGCACCCCGGCGCTCGGAAGCAGGCGTTGCTCTGCTCATTGCCATGTTCGCCGTGCTGCTGGTGAGTCTCGCCGCCATCTCCTTGATCCTCTCCGCAGGAACGGAAAGCGCTCTCGCGGGCAACTATCGTTCCTCGGCGAGCGCCTACTACGCGGCTTCGGCCGGCCTCGAAGAAGCGCGCGGGCGCCTGCTATCGAAGAATCCCGATTTCTTCAACAACACCGTCGCCAACTTCATTCCCACCACGGGCACTCCCCTCCTTGCCGTGGGCCAAGTCCGCTACATCACCAACCCCATTGCCGCCGAAAATGTCCTGACCGTCTATCCGGACACCGAATACGACAACGAATTTGGCGCAGGGTCTCTTGCTGCCGCATCCGGCGCCGGAAATGTGAAGACCATTCCCTCCGTCTCGACCGTGACGTCGGGCGGCACCACCTATCAGGGCCCACTTTTCAAGTGGGTCCGCATTAACCCCGCTACGGAAAAATCGATCGGCGTCGACGTCGATGCTGACGGCAACGCGAACAACAACACAATCCCTCTCTACTACGACCCCGCGCACCTGGACGCTGGCGGCAATCCCGACCCAAGTCTCATTGTCTCCGCGGCTCCGCCCGCCACCGCATTTCAGGTTTTCGAGGTCACCTCCTTGGCCGTTCTTCCCAACGGCAGCCAGAAGCTATTGCAATACGTGGTGACCCCGGCGCCTTTAAATCTGCAGTTTCCCTCGGCACTGACGCTCAACAGCAATAACGCCTCGATGAATGGAGGGAGCTCGAATGGTTACGAAATCAATGGACAGGACCAGTGCAATGCCGCCGCGCTTCCTTTGCCGGCGATTGGGTACAATGGCGGTGGCATCACGAATTACAACAACATCAAAAGCGGCCTTCCGCATCCGGATAACTATATCGGCGCTGGGGCTGCTCCACCGAATCCCAGCGTAGTAAATGTCGCCGGCACTCTTTCTCCCAACCTGCAGACCCCCGCCAGCCTCGATGCGCTGGTGCAGCTCATCTCCCAAAACGCGGATGCCGTCATTACTCCTGCAAGCGGCTCCCACGCCGATCCCGGCGATTTGCCTTCGGGCATGTCTCCCACCCACCCCATGACCGTGGTCGTCAACGGGGACTATCATCAATCCGGCGGCTTCACCGGCTACGGGCTCCTCGTGGTGACCGGAAATTTCACTTTCAGCGCGAACAGCGGTTGGCGCGGGATGGTCCTCGTAATCGGACAGGGCACCGTCACCGGGAGCGGCTTTGGTGGAAATGAGTTCGACGGCGCCATTTTTGTGGCTAAGACGCAAAACGTGAGTGGGACTGAGCTTGCGGCCCTGGGGCAGGCCACCTTCGACATCACCGGAAGCGGAGGCAGCGGAATCAACTATAACAGTTGCTGGATCAATTCCGCGCAACCCGTGCTGAGCTACAAAGCCCTCTCGTACCGCGAAATTGGGCAGTAGGAAAAAACTCGCGATGAGAAGGAAGCCTTGCTTTCGGATCTTCTCCGCCCCGCGCGCGGTTCTCGCGGGCGCATTTCTTTTTCTTCTTCAATCCGCGTTGCCCGCTGCTGTCGCGCAGGACCCGGAGACTCCGCCTCTATCCCCTGCTGCCGCGCAAGTGCCACAGCAGCAGCCTCCGCCTCCCATCGTCACGCTGGACCTGCAACTTCCGCTCACGAAAACCAAAAAGGTCTGGACCAACGACGACGTGGAATCCGCGCGTTCGCCCATGGACCAATATTTAGTCGATAAAGAAGCGCGCGAAGCCGCTGACGCTGAACAGGCCGCTGCTGACGCTATTGCTTCTGAGCGCGCTGTGGCCGGAATCAAAATGCCCGCCAGGGTGGAGGAAACCCAGCGGTCCATCGACGACACGACCCAGGACATCAATGACCAAAATGACGCGCTCGATCGCCTGAACAAAGAGCTCGATTCAGCGCCCGCGGAACAGAAAGCCGGGATTCAAAGAGAGATAGACCGCCACACCACCGGCGTGCAGACTTCCCAGCAGGAATTAAAAGCCCTCCAGGATCACCTCAAACAGCTGAACAGCAAATCCTCCGGCGCAAACTCCACGGATTCCGGCAAACAACCATCCCAATAAATGTTCTTGCGTTTCCAGCTGCCCGCCGCTGTGGTGGGAGACTCGTTTGTGCCGGATGGCGGAACCCTAATGCCACGGAATCGACACGCCGCCGCGCCACTCGAGCCCCATGTTGTCGTCCGTGATGATCAAGCGGCGTCCCAGCCGTGCCCGTAGCGAATCGGAAGTTTCCATGCCAACAAAAGTGGGCGGTAAACTAATCGAATCCGCCAGGGCCATATAGTTCGCCAGCACCTTCTCGGCGGCGGGATTCGCCGGATCGAAAATCACCCTGCCATCGATTCGGTAACTGCGGAGAATGTCGAGCCATCGCTTCTTGTCAATGGTGATCGGCGCATCGCTCGCCGCAAGAAAATTGATCACGCGAAGGCCGTGCGGAAAAACCTTCAGGGCCGTCGCAATCGTGTCGTCAGACTCCGTGCTGTTGAAATAATAGATGCCGCCGGGATTGAGATGCGCACGGATCAGTTTCAGAAATTCGACCGAAAAGAGCCCGGAGCTGTGGTCGCGCCAGTGAAAGCTCGTGTTCGCGACCACGACGTCGTAGCGCGCTTCCGCGTGCGCCAGCAGCCACCGCCTGCCGTCATCCAGGTAAATGTGCACCTTCGGATTCAGAATCAACGATTGCACGACAGCGTACTGGGGAATCAGCTTCAGATAACCGGGATTGATCTCCACCGCGTCCATCGACACCAGCTGCGGATGGTTCGCGAGGACTTGCGCCCACGAGCCCGAGGCCAGGCCGATGACGAGAATGCGTTTCGGCGCGGCGCAAAAAGCGCTCAACGCGTAGACGCGCTCGACGATGTTTACGTCCGTCAGCGGGTTCACGTTGAAGAATCCGTCGTAGACTCCCCCGCCGAAGACCGCTCCCCCCGGCGTGACTCCAATCACGCCGTTGCGGTTTTCCACGACATTAACGAACGGCGTGCCCGCTTCCGCCCGGTTGCCGAAGATCAGCCGTTCGAAAAGCAGTGTGTACAATCCCGACGACAGGGGAACCGCGATCAATGAAGCAGCAATCACCCCTGCTGCCCACACCGGCGGCATCGCAGGCTTTCCCTTGCTGAAGAGCAATACGCTGGCGCCGAGCACAACCGCGGTCAATCCCAGACCCAGCGACACCTGCCGCAAACCGAAATATTGCATCAACACAAATCCAATCCCCAGGCTGCCCGCAGCGGATCCAAGAATGTTCGAAACATAAACGAAACTCACGCCCCGCCCGGCCGTGCGGTCCGGAGCGATAGCCAATTGACACAGTAGTGGAAGCACAGAGCCCACCGCTGCCGCAACCACAAAAAAGGCCGGCACGCTGAACAAGAATGCGATTTTGCGCGTCATCAGCGATGCCACCAGCGGCGGAAGGTAGACGGAAACTGCCCCGGCGAGAAGCAACAACACTCCAATAACCTGTAGGATTGTTGTTGCGCCGCGCTTCTCGGTCCATTTTTCAGAAACAAAACTCCCCGCCGCGATCCCTGAAAGATAAGTCGAAAGCAGCAGCGCGAAGGCTGGCGCCCGATCCGAAGAGGCCAGCGCAAATACGCGGAACCACAGGATCTCGAATCCCAACGCGATCAACCCGGACAACCCCGCCAGCAGCATTGCCAGCCCAAGCGGCAAAGCATGCGAACTTGGCTTCGCCGGGCTCTCCGCCTCGCTCGAGATCGGCTGCGCTTTTTGCCCGGGCCCGCGCGCGTACAAATAAGCCGAGCCGCCAACCAGCGCGTTGAGTATTGCCGCAAAATTCACTGCTCCGGATTGGCCGTAATCGCGCAGCAGAAAGCTCGCGCACATATAGCAAGCCACTGCGGATCCGAAGGTATTCACGAAATAAAGCGTAGCCACCGACGCCCCGACTCGGCTGGTGCGCCAAACCAGATGCTCCACCAGAAGCGGCAGTGTTGCGCCCATCAGAATCGTGGGAATCAGGAGCAGCAGCAAACTGAAGAGAATGACGGAGGGAAGGTCTGCGCCGGCCGTGCGCGCCGCCATCCAATGAAATAGGGAGAGAGAACACAGACCGAAAACGGCGACGCCCAGCTCCGCAAGGCCAAAAATCAAGATTCCGTGACGCGGGAATCGCGCCGAAAGCCGCCCTCCCACCAGGCTCCCGAGGCCCAGCCCCAGCATAAAAGCTGTCACCACCACGGCCACGGACTGCGCGTTCACTCCGTACATCGCGAACAGCGCACGCTGCCACACAATTTGATAAATTAGCGCGGGCATCCCGGAGCAGAAAAAAAGCAGGCTCAGAAAGACCGCGTCCTTCTGCCGGTGCGCCCTGTCGAAAACGAACGTGGCGCCCAGTAGAAGGATCGCATTGAACAGCAGCAGCGCAATGACCGGCGCAGTATTCATAGTCCTCTAACGTTGCACAATATTTTCCGTCCGCACCAGCCCGCAGACTCCGATATTTTCTCGCAACGAAGATTGTGCCGGCAGATTTAACGGCGCGGTGGCGAAATTTCAGTAATAACAACTAGGGCACTACAACTCTTCCCATGGTTGCCGCGAGTCAGGGCGCGGCTTTGCACGTGCCGCAGATCTGCCTGCGTTCACGGTTTAAGCACAGCCCCTCGCGCGCGGTGCTGCCCCGCCGCCTTCCGTGGTGAAATGAACTTTAAGCTCTTCGCAGCCTCAAAAAGAAACGAAGCCGCTGCGTGGAAACGCTCTCCCGGGGAACGGCAACCCATGGTCGCCTCGCGTACCTCGAAGGTCGTGCTTTCCCTGCTTCTCCTGGCCGCGGCCATCGGAGTCGTCACTCGTACTCCGTTCTATCTTTACGGAATGTCCGAAGAATTTTTCGCCTGGATGCTTGCAAGCATCGTCCTCATCCACCTGCGGGTGCGCCCGGATTGGCGCGATGCCGTGGGTATCGTCCTCGCTGCCGGGCTGTTCGCTCTCATCGATCTCACTTTTCTCCATTACCAGTTTTATGTGATCGCTTCGATCTCGTTCGTCGGAATGGGCAGCCTTTTTGTGATGGGCCTCCGCGCGATCTGGCTCGAGGGCGACCAGCGGCGAATGGCCCTGCTAGCGCTTGTTCCCTCTCTTCTCATCGCAGCTTCGAACTTTTTCGTTGGTTACTCCCATCTCTTGACCGAAAAAGCGCATCCCAAAGTTCTTGATCTCTATCTCTATTCGTTTGACAGCAGCCTCCGTGTCCAATTTGCTTTCCGTCTGGGGCAGGCCTTCGCTTCGTGGAATTGGTTCCGTAAACTCGGCATGCTTTTTTACATCGGCTTGCCGTTTGCCATTGCCATCGCTTACGCCGGCCAGGTAGTGCGCATCCGCGAAAAAGCCATTCCCATCTTTGCCGCCCTCTTTCTCGCGGGTCCCTTCGGCATCCTTTTCTATAATCTCTTTCCCGCTCTGGGCCCGCTCCACATCTTCGTTGACAGGTTCCCTTGGCAGCCGCTGACCACCGGCGAGGCAAGACGCCTCTTCCTGGAACCTGTCCTGGTCCCCGGCCTCCGCAACGCCATCCCCTCGCTTCACATGGCTTGGGTGCTTTTGGCCTTCTGGTACTCGCGCGGGCTTTCTGCCCTTGAACGTTCGATCACTTTCGCGTTTGTGGTCTTTACCGCCTGCTCAACCCTGGGCACCGGCGAACACTATTTCATCGATCTGATTGTTGCTTTTCCCTTTGCCCTCTTCATGCAGGCGCTTTGCGCAACCTCGTTACCCTGGAGTGACAAACGCCGGCAGCTCTCTCTCTTCTGCGGGCTCTTTGTGACGCTCGGCTGGTTCGTGGCGCTCCGCTTTGGTTTGAAGTTTTTTTGGCTGTCACCTCTCATTCCGTGGATCTGCTGCGCGGTTACAGTCGCAGCGACAGAATTCTTGAGAATGCCGCTTTCCGAAGTCGTGACTTCCGCCGTCCCTTCTCACACTCTTGTGGAACCTCTGCCCGCCGCCGATTCGCAACTGGCTGGATAGACGTTTTGCTCCTATCTTCCCCCGAATCTACAATCATGTCGGCCTGATCCCGTTCGGACTTCCTCCGTTGACTCCCCACCCTTGCTGGCCTAACATGCACTGCCAATCGCTGTGGCTGTGGCGAGGCCGCCATGATTCTCACCATCGAGCGCAAACAACTCGACCCCGACATCACCGTACTTGAAATGGCCGGACGAATTTGTCTGGGAAGCGCCAGCCAGCAGGTCGAATGGTCTCTCGCGGACCTTCTCAAACAAAATCAGAAGAAAATCGTTTTTGATCTCTCTGGCGTCACCGTTTTGGACAGCACCGGTGTGGGTATTATCGTGATGTGCCACGCAAAGGTACGAAAGGCGGGAGGAGACCTTCATATCGCCGGCGCAAATGGCATGGTCGAGGAAACTTTGAAGATGACCAACGTCCACAAGATCATGCCCTTCTATCCTTCGCTCGCCGAAGCCGCCAGGAATTTCCGGCCCGCATAACGAATTGGCTGGCCCAATCCGTCACGAAGGATCACAGATGCTTTTGGATCCGAAGCCCGAATCCAGGCCCGCCCGCAAGAACCCATTGCTTTATTCCTCGGTCGCCGTCGCTATCGCGCTGCTCTATGTCGGCTGGGTCTTGTTTTCCCGCTGGCAGGAAAACCGCGCCATCGAGCAAAAGACGAAAGATGAGGCGGCGCAAAAGCAACGGGAAAACGATCGCGCTTCCGTCGAACTGCTCGGCGGCAATGAGTTCGCGATTCAAATGTTTTATGCCAGCCCCGGTCTCATCCGCCGCGGAGAATCAACCCGGCTATGTTATGGCGTTGCAAACGCAAAGACGGTGAAGCTCGAGCCTCAATCCAACCCTGTCTGGCCGTCCCACTCCCGCTGCGTCGAAGTCGCCCCTGCTAAGACCACCACCTACACGCTGACCATCGCGGACGCCGCCGGTAACACCAAGTCCCAAACCGTGGAAGTGAAGGTCCATTAAAGGGCACGCCTCCCTAGTAGACCTCGCTGCTGCCCCTTGTGGCCGCAATTCACCCGCATCTATAATGGTCTCTTACGCGGGGTCCGGTGAACCATCATGCAAACCCGGACTCCGCGAACATTTTGGTGATGCGTTCCGGATGAACGGCGATTATGTCCGACCCTCTCAAGAAAATTAAGCACAAGCTCCAGGAAGAGATCAAAGCGCTCGAGCATGAGCTAGGCGTCGAGCTTCCCAAGGAGATTGCCGTCGCCCGCGCCCACGGCGACCTCTCCGAAAACGCCGAGTACAAGTTCGCCAAGGAGCGCCAAGGCTATGTCAACGCCCGCATCGCCCAGCTCAAGAAGCGCCTGGGCGATCTCGGCATGCTCAACCTCGGCAATATTCCAAAAGACCGTGCCAGCTACGGCTCTCGCATCATCGTGCTCGATATCCATCGCGAGGTGAAGATCGAGTACAAGCTCGTCAGCACCGAAGAAGCCGACGCCGAAAAAGGCCACATTTCCACGACGTCCCCCATCGGAAAAGCTTTGCTCAACCGCAAGGTCGGCGATGAAGTTCAGGTCGCAACTCCAGCGGGAAAGAAGGAATTCGAAGTCGTCCGGCTCATCACCATTCATGACGAGGAGTAACCTGTCGGATTTTCAAAGCGTCTCACGGACAGGGCGTATATGAGTGCCTGTGAGGAAACATGTTTTGGGGAACTGGCCCGGCCCTCGGGCTTCTGACATTTCTCGGTTACCTAGTTTGCATGGCTGGCGCGGTATTCGTGTGGCGCTACCGCGATGACTTCTCCGTATGGCTGGAAGACGAAACCCAAACCTTTCGCCGTAACTTCTCTCGTCATACCGTGGTCGGCCCGTTCTACAGTCCACGCGAGGAATCTCGCTTTAGAGCCATCTCCTCGCAATTTCTGCATTCGCCCAGCCGCATCCCCAGCGACCGAATCAAGCCCGCCGTCATCCTGTTTTTAATTGGCGGACTTCTTTTCTTGCTCGATTTTTTCATCTGAAGCATCATTGCTGCCTCGCGCTGCTTTCCGCGCGGGCTCCTATGAAACCTTCTCTGATCGTTCATGGCGGCGCGTGGGATATTCCCGACGAAGTCGTCGAAGCCTGCAACTCCGGCTGTCGCCGCGCTCTCGCCGCGGGATGGTCCATTCTCGCCGGGGGCGGCTCCGCGCTTGATGCGGTCGAAGCCGCCGTCATCGTGCTCGAGGACGAGTCCGTCTTCGACGCCGGATTCGGTTCTCATCTCAATCTGGATGGCCGCGTCGAATGCGACGCCATCGTCATGAATGGCGCCACGCTCCGTGCCGGAGCCGCTGCCGCGTTGCAGCATATTCGGAACCCCATTCGCCTGGCTCGCGCTGTCCTGGAAAATTCTCCGCACATGATGCTCGTTGGCGAGGGCGCCGAACGCTTCGCCAAAGACCAGGGTATTCCGCTCTGCGCACCGGAAGATCTTGTCAGCCCGGCCGAACGCGAAGCCTGGTTGCATTGCAAAGAGGGCAAACACGCGGCCGAGCATCATCGCGGGCACGAGCAAGGCACCGTCGGCGCCGTCGCTATGGACAGCCGCGGCCGCCTTTTCGCCGCCACTTCCACCGGCGGCACTTGCTGCAAACTTCCCGGCCGTGTGGGCGATTCGCCGCTCATCGGCTGCGGTTGCTACGCCGATGCCGAAGCCGGCGGCGTCTCCTGCACCGGCTACGGTGAAGCCATCATGAAAATCGTCATGGCCAAAACCGCCGTCGATCTTCTTCGCCGGCCTGCGACTTGTGTTGACTCTCCCGCCGGGGCGTCCTGCGATGTTGCCACCGCCAATCTCGCCGCGCGCGATGCGGTCCATTACCTCGCCAAACGCACTCGCGCCACCGGTGGCCTCATTCTTCTCGACCGCGACGGCAATCCCGCCTTCGCCTTCAACACGCCCCGCATGGCCTACGGCTACGTCGCCCCCGGCGGCGCCTTCGTTGTCATTGTTTAACGCCGTTCTGCCCGGCTTTCGTTTATTCTGTTTCCTCACGCGAGGATCTTGCTGATGAAAATCTCCCGCCGTCTCTGGCTTCGACTCTCGCTTTCGCTCGCCGCTTTTTACGGGCTGCTCTCCACTCCGGCCGCCCTCGCGCAGGATTCACCCGCGCGCCCCGCCGTCATCCTCATCTCCATTGACGGGCTCAAGCCCGAGTACGTTCTTGACGCCGACGCCCACGGCCTGAAAATTCCCGCGCTTCGCCGCTTCCTCCGCGAGGGCGCGTACTCCACCGGAGTTCACGGCGTCGTTCCCACTGTCACCTATCCCAGCCACACCACCCTCATCACCGGCGTCTCTCCCGCCAGGCACGGTATCTACGCCAACACCACCTTCGATCCGCTACGCAAAAATTTTGGCGGCTGGTATTGGTACGCCGAGGACATCAAAGTTCCCACGCTCTGGGACGCCGCCGCCGATGCCGGCCTCTCGACCGCCAACGTGCACTGGCCCGTCAGCGTCGCCGCGCGCATCACCTGGAATCTTCCGCAATACTGGCGCGCCGGCACGCCCGACGACCGCAAACTTCTCCGCATCCTCTCCACGCCGGGCCTTCTTGACGCGCTCGAAAAAGACCTCGGCCCTTACGCCGACGGCATCGACGAAACCATCACCGGCGACGAAAACCGCGCCAAATTTGCCGCGCGCCTCATCGAGCTCAAGCATCCCGCCTTCGCGACCCTCTACCTCACCGCTCTCGATCACGAGCAGCACGCCTCCGGCCCCTTCAGCGCGCAGAGCAACGCAACCCTCGAGCGCATTGACGCCGCCGTCGCCGGCATCCTTGCTTCCATTCAGCGCACGTACGGCGATCGCGCTATCGTCTGCGTCGTTTCCGATCACGGCTTCGTCGCGACCGACAAAGCCCTGAACCTCGCCGTGGCCTTCCGCAACGCCGGCCTCATCGAATTCGGCCCGCCCGCCGCCTCCGCCGCCGCATCTTCCGGCGAACAAATCAAATCCTGGAAAGCCATGATCTGGGGCGCGGGAGGTTCCTTCGCCATCGTCCTTCACGACAAAAACGACGCCGCGACAAAATCAAAAGTCGCCGAGCTCCTCGCCAGGCTCGCCGCCGATCCCGCCAACGGCATCGATCGCATCGTCTCCGAAAGCGAACTCCACACTCGTGGCGGTTTTCCCGACGCTGCGTTCCTCGTCGCCTTGCGTCCCGGCTTCGTCACCGGCGACGCCGTCTCCGGCAACGTCGTCACGCCCTCCGCCAGCATCCGCGGCATGCATGGCTACTGGCCCGATCAACCCGAAATGAATGCCTCTTTTTTCATTCTCGGCCCCGGCATCCCCGCCGCCCACTCTCTCGGCCTCATCGACATGCGCGCCATCGCTCCCACCCTCGCCCAAATCCTCGGCCTCCGCCTCCCCTCCGCCGAAGTTAAGTCCTTGCTCCCCTGATCTTCTGCCACTTGTAGCGGCGAGTTCATCTTGCCAGCCTGGTCTTGCCCTCTGTAGCGCAGGGCTTTCCCCCGGTCTGTGGGGGTCCGACCGTTTTTGTCGGGAAGCCCGGCATCCCAGCGGGACAGGTCGCGGCGGCGACGGTTGGCGAGCTTGATGGATTCGGGTTTCATTTTGGTCCTCGATTCTTCGATGGAGGGGGGTGTACCCCCCCTCGTTGTTAGAGAAAGGGTCCGTAACGGCACAAAGAGAAAGGGGATAGAAGCGTCGCCGTTGGAGCGCAACGGGATAGCAACGGCCTTGGGTGACGGAGGGGGGTACCCTATCCCGGGTATTTTGCAAAGTGTGCGGAAGCGTTTGATTTCAAAAGAGATGGAGGAAACACTTGTTTGAAAGTGTGAGGCAAGTGTGCGGAAAGGATAGGAAGCAAAGGAGATAGAGGCAGAATAGTCGAAAGTCGAAAGTTGAAGGTCGAAAGGAACAGAAATCCCAGACAAGGCGCGGAGGAGAGTGTGGCGAGAATTCACGACGCATGATAGCATGGAACTGTTAACCTGTCAAGTATTATATAATGTAGTAATCGTTCGAACGACGAGAAATGAGGGTTGAGACGGGAAGTTAGAGATTAGAAAGAAGTTGCGGCGGAAATTGGCGGAAGAAAATGGATCGTACGTTCGAACGAACCCACCCTTAGGAACCAAGGGTGGGGGAGCCGCAAGGAAAAGAAAAGAAAGAGTTAAGCGAGAGACGCAGAAAGCATAATTGAGCTGGAGATTGTTCGAATGAACGAGGAAAAGTCAAAATCCCCAGGTGCAAAACCGGCACCCGGGGCACCCGGCCCTTGTAAGAGAGGAAGTAGGGAATCAAGTAGAAATCTGTGAAACCCTTTAGGGTGCGCTATCAGTCTGTCCCTGGCAAAAGAATCCATATAGACTGGTGAGCCTGTGGGAGATTATGAAGCCATTTTTCCCGGTTATTTTCACTACCCTGTACGAGCAATCGGGCAGCGCCGATGCCTCTGTTCGTGTAGGCTTAGGGGAAGCCTGCATCCCAAAGGCTACTCAAGAGAGCGCACGGGAACTTCTTCCAAAGCAGCGGAAGTATTGTGCCGAGCTGGGATTGATTGCGTCGATCGCGACTATTGACAGGATTATTGACTTAGTTTCTAAGCCATCTTGCACTTGGACCGAGTTCAATAAACTGGGTACGGAGTTGCAGGGTCGATTGAATGACGAGCTGTTCGGAGCGTTATTTTTCTCACTTGCCCCTTCGGAAGCAGGTTATTACACCAATCCAACAAAGGACTGGGAGCAGGTAATTAAGGCATGGCCGAAAACACAAATCGACATTGAGGAATCTTCTCGATGTTTTGCTTGTGGTAGGTATGCAGCCGCCATATTTCATGTGCTTCTGGTGGCAGAGTTTGGAGTTATCGAAGTTTCAAAAGTATTAGAAGTTTCCGGGGACAGGCCGGGGTGGGCAGCCTTGGAAAGGTTGGAAAGGATTCTAGATAAACCGTACAAAGACCGCTCGCCTGTAGAACAGAAACACTCTGAGTTGCTAAAACAAATCTTGCCGTTGATGCTTGCGATGAAAGAATCTTGGCGGCATAAAATTAGCCATGTAGAAAACAGATTAGAATGGCTGGATACAGATTTTAGCCCGCAGATTGCAGATGAAATCAGAACTGCAACCCGTGGGTTTATGCGTCGTCTAGCGACAGATTTTCCCAGGGAGACTCTATGACGAAAGCAAACAAGGCATATCGGAACTTTACCGATCTTACGGACAAGCTACTATCCGTCCGTCACAGCGAGATCAAAGCCAAGCTAGATGCGGAAAAGAAAGCGAAAAAGACGAATAATCACAAAAAAGATAAGAAAAACGGGTAAAAACCACCATTTACTCCTACGATGTGGAAAACCATTGGAAATCCCTTGACATCCAACAGAAACGATAGATTATAGGCGTGCCCAGTAATAGCGGTTTTCAATCCTTTTTGCGCGAGGGATTGTGCTATGCAAACCATTCACCCACCAGCTCTCAATATCCTTTTCCAGCGTCCCGTGTCGGATTAATTCAGGGAGGAATTGTAATTGCTCTTAGTGTGTCTAGAGTTTGATTTTGTAAGAGGAAGGTGGGGTGACGGTCCGGGCCACTCCGGATTCTCCCAGGTACAAACTGGGCGTCCTAGTATTATGGACGACCGTCACCATCGCTGCTACAACCTCGTACAAAGTGCTGGTGCGCCGGGTGGGATTCGAACCCACGACCTTCAGATTCAAAGTCTGAAGCTCTGCCTCTGAGCTACCGGCGCACTGGTACAACCTCAAAAAACAAACATATAGCGCAGAATTTTCTTGACAGGTTTTTTGGTTGGAGAGATACTGCATTTGCTTAGGACGCAGTAACCGCTCGCAGAACAAAATTCCCGAACAAGAAAAAACGGACTCCAGGCTCTTTTGAGCCTAGGGAGTCTCGTACATTCTTGACGGATGTAAATTTCCTGTCAAGAGAAAAACGCTAAATGTCGTTGAAGTTTACGCGTCACGTCTATCTGTAGTGGTGGCGTTTCCCGCGAGGGAGTCTAGTTGGGCAGGCTAGACGTCGCACCGACCTTGCCAGTGACCTCGGCATAGGTGAGACGCTTTCCTAGGATGTGAGAGGCAACGTGCTCGAATCGCAAACCATCGTGAGCCAGTTCGCGGAAGTTGAAGCGAAACACTTGCTCATCCAAATAGCGGAAGAGATGGAATGGTTCCACGCTCACGTAGGCGGGTGGCCCATCCTTGCGTTCTTTGCAAAGGTGGGGACTTTTCTCCGGTGTTCGAGTCGCTTCTTTCTTCGAGTGGATTCATTCGAAAGATCCGCACTTCATTTGGAACGGCCGGGTCACTTGTCCGCCTGCCCCGATCCTCCTGACTCCTGTATTTGAACATACGGCCTACTGAGTTCACCTGTGGCGACCGAGTACTCGGGCATGCGGCGATACAACTTTTGCCGTAAGATGGACGTGGGGTATTCCGATGGCGAAGGCCACCATTACGATTCCACTCGATCCGGAAACGGCGCGCGCTTACGATTCCGCGGGACCGGAAGAAAAACGGAAGATGCAGGCGCTCGTGAGTCTTTGGCTGCGTGAGCTTGCCGCGGGCGAATACCCACCGCTCGAGCAGGTCCTCGACGAGGTCGGACGCAAGGCCAGGGCTCGGGGACTCACACCGGAAATGCTGGATTCCTTGCTAAAAGGCGCATAGTTGCGTTGCGTCCTCGATACAAACGTCCTCGTCAGTGCGTTGCTCCTACCCGATTCGAAGCCTCGTAAAGCATTTGATTTGGCGCTCAGAAAAGGAAAAATTCTGCTTTCCTTTACCGCGCTCGCCGAGCTTTACGAAGTTTTAAGCAGGAAACAGTTTCGCAAATATGTCGATGAGGAAGAGATTCGCATTTTTCTCGCGGCTTTGACGCGCGAAGTTCAGTGGGTTGATGTGGATGTCCGGCTCGCGGCTTGCCGGGACCCCAAGGATGACAAGTTCCTTGAACTTGCGGTAAGTGGCCGCGCCACTCACATCATTAGCGGCGACGCGGACCTTCTTGCCCTAAACCCTTTCCGTGGCATCCTGATCTTTCCGCCACACACGTTTCTTAAGACGACGTAAACGCTTTATTTCTCGGATTAGTGGAACTGGTCATAGGTCACGAATCACGAGCAAGCCCCCCGGAGATTCGGCCGAGGGCGCAAAAAACGCGCTTCGAGGCAACGCAATTGACCCGGCGTGCTTCTCTCCCTACCATGACCGCTGCGCGCGGCTGCGCGTCACCGCGTTGGGGAGCGTGTGTCCAATGAAATCAAAAGTCATCTACGTCACGCTCTTCTGGCTGCTTCCGCTCACGGCGGCGGCGCAGACGCCTGATTACATCCTCGACAGAGCCATTGCCGCGCGCGGGGGCCTCGAAAAAATTCGCGCCGTCCAGGCGGAACGCATCTCCGGCCACATTTCCTTCGGCGGGGATGCCGAAGGCCCCTTCGTCGTTGAGCTGAAACGCCCGCGCAAGATGCACATGGAGTTCACCCTCCAGGGCAGCACGATGGTCCGCGTGTACGACGGAAAATCCGCCGGCTGGGCCAACAACCCCTTCGCGGGAAAAAACAATCCGGAGCCCATGGCCGAGGAGGAGCTGAAAAACATCTCCGAGGAATCCGATTTCGACGGACCGCTGGTGAATTACAAAGCCAAAGGCAACCAGATCGAGCTGGCAGGCAAGGACAAAGTGGAGGGCAGAGAAGCCTACCGGCTGAAGCTCACCACCAAAAACGGCGACGTGCGCTTTTATCTTTTCGACAGCGAAACTTTCTTTCTGCTGAAGTGGGAGGGCAAGCGCAAGTTCAAAGACGAAGACGTGCCCGTCGAATCCTATTTCCGCGATTATCACGATGTCGGCGGCTTGCAATTTGCGTTTGAAATCGATTCCGGCGCTTCCGCCGAGGAGATCAACCAGAAAATTCTTATCGACAAAATCGAACTCGACCCGGAGATCAGCGATTCGCGTTTCATCAAACCGACTGCCCCGCCGACGCCCCAAGTTCCAGCCCCGCCCGCATCTCCTAGTCCAGTTTCGCCTGAACCCACTCCCCAGGAGACGCGTCCTATCGGCCCGCCCGCTGCTTCCTCCACCTCAGGAGCGTCCTCCACCACACCGGCGGATTTCTTTGCTGCTCCCACGCCACCCATTGCGCCGCGAATGACACCGGAGGTGCAAGACTCCGCGCATCGTTCCGCAGACTGGCGTGTCGCGCGAATGTTTTCCGATCAATGTTTCCTGGATCTGCGCGAGGAATGCGGATGATAAAGATCCGCGACGGAATACGTCACGCCGCCAACGAAGTTGGCGCGCGGCAACCGGCCGTACACGGCGACGAACACGCCGCAGTCCAGCACCAGCCGCCGGGAAACGTTATAGGTTACCGCGTTCAAGAGCGTCATCGTTGCGGGCGTCGCGGGGTTCGCCCGGCTGAATCCCGCGACCTCGCCCGTGTAGCCCCATTTTTTCGTAATCGGATACGAATACGACAGCGCCGAAAAATAATCCCGGTCAAATCCGCTGGCGCCGGGTCTTCCCAAGAATTGTGGGCCGAAGTTGAGATCAAAATGGTGTTTCCCGAAATCCTTGCTCAGGAGAATTAGTACCGTGTGGCCCATCGCGCCCGCGCCAAGCCCGGCTGTCGCCGTCGGCACGGTGGCAATGTATAAAGTCGAAATCGTTGGCAGCGCCTTCGCTTGCGAAACGATTCTGTACTTGAACCCCGCGCCCGAATCGCCCATTCCTGCGACGCCGGCATCCCGCTGGATGGGATTATTGAGAAACCACAACTCCAGATTTTTGAACATGCCCCACTTCAGCAGTCCGTTGATGTCCTGGTGGCCCTTGGCCACCTCAAATCCATATTCGATCTCGAACACCCCGCGCTGCACCGCCTCCGCTGTCGTCGCAAGCGTCGGCCGATTCGGCACCGCGGTGATCTCTTCCTGGTTGCCGCTCTGCGTGCCTCCCGGGCTCTGTGCTTGCGCTTGCGTCTGGCCGAGAACGCTCACAGCGCACACATTTGCGAACGCCACAGATATTGCGAATGCTCTTATCAGTTGGATGCCAAGTGTCATCTTCCCCCGTTTGCGACGCGCGTGCGCTCAGCTTAACAATGCTGTTCCTGTCCCGCGACTCTTCTTACTGCTCTCCGACTCGTGTTTGCTAAGGGCACCGATTTGTCATCGAAACTACTTGGCTCCGTCTGAATTCGCGTTATCCTGCCTTCCTAATGCCCAAGAAAAAACCGGCACAAGACTTGCAGCACGTTGGTCTGTGCGCCGATTGTCTTCATGCGCGGCGGATCGAATCAGCACGCGGCTCGGTTTTTTTCCTTTGCGAACTCTCAGTGACCGACCCGCATTTCGCGAAGTATCCCCGGTTGCCCGTCATTTCTTGTTCCGGCTACGCCAAGGGGGAGAAGCGGCCGCCCCCGGCGAATTTCCCCTAATAATTATTTACATGCGATAATCTAACGTTGTGGTAAAATCCTGCGCGGGGTTCATCTTTCCGCCGAGGGTCGCGCATGCGATTTCGCTCAGGCCTTCTTCTTCCCGCCGGAGCTATTTGTCTGCTCGTCGCGCCCGCGGTTGCCGAGACTCTGAGGATCACCAGTACGCCGCCGGGGGCGACGGTCGAAATTGACGGCGTCGTCGCGGGCACAACGCCTTACGAAAAAGATTTTCCAGGCGGATACTTCCACAAGACGAAGACTTCTGTCGGCGCGCGACTGGAACATCCCATGGTTGCGCGGATCACGCTCGCCGGATACGCCACAAAGGAAATTGAACTCACTGCCGGGCCCATGGCATGGATCGGCTTGAACGGGCGCAGCCACGGCGAATACTTTCTCTTCAAATCCGATCACTTTGACGTAACGCTGGAACAATTCTCCAAGTCGCTCACGGGCTCGTTGACGGCGGCGGTGGCCGGCAATGCGAAGGTGGAAATGCGGCCCGAACTCGCTGTCGAAGATGTGGTTGAAAAGTCCAAGCCAGCCGTTGTCCTCTTAAAAAGTCCGCGTGGGCAAGGGAGCGGATTTTTCGTCAGCGATACCGGGGTGATCGCGACAAATGCGCACGTGGCGAAGGGTCAGGAGGCGCTGACAGCGATTCTCCCAACCGGCCAGCAGCTTGAGGCTAAGGTCGTTTACATCGATCCCGATATTGATTTCGCTCTGGTGAAGGTGGAAGGCACCGGATTCCCGCATCTCACTCTGGCCGACCTGGCAACGGTGCGACAGGGGCAGGCCGTCATCGCAATCGGAAACCCGGGACTTGGGATTCCCTTCTCCGTGACGAAAGGGATTGTCAGTGCGATCGGACGAAAGACCGATGCCGCGCGCGGCACGTGGATTCAGACGGACGCGGCCATCAATCCCGGAAACAGTGGAGGGCCGCTGCTGAATGGTTACGGGGAAGTGGTGGGCATGAACACGTCGAGGATTGTCAGGATAGGATTTCAGAGCATAAGTTTCGCGCTCAGCGCCACGGATCTCCTGGAAGTTCTCCAGCGCTTTTATCCTAATCTTTCCGCGCCTCAAAATGCGGCTTCGCAGCCGGATGGGTTCGGTTCCGTCACGATTACGTCGACTCCAGACGGGGCCGAGATTTATGTTGACGACAAATTTGTCGGCGACGCAGAAGCCAGCCTCAGACTCGGGGCAGGAACGCACACCATTCTGTTGAAGTCACCGGGATGCGCGGATTGGCTGCGTTCGATCGAAGTGCTGAAGGACAGCAGCGTCACTCTGAAGGTTTCCCTAGGAGCGAGCGAGCCATAGCGCTGCCTCGCATTGCCCTGCACAAACGTGTGTGTTAGCATCCGCCGAGTCGGCCCCGAGAAGCTCGGGGCGACACATACGCGGGAGAGCGGACCAGGGGTTTTGCTCGTCCTTCGCCCCCGGGCTGTGCGGGGACCCAGGTACCGAGGCCACGTCCTCCTTCCTCAGTTGCTAATACGCCCAGGCGCAGGCCCGCGCCCTCATTCGCTCTGACGGACCTCGCCTGATGGAGGTCTGTATGAAAAGCTATCTCACGAAGGACATCCGAAACGTTGGGATTGTCGGCCACGGCGGCACCGGAAAGACGCAACTGGTGTCGTCGTTGCTCTTCGCCGCGGGAATGACGCCGCGTTGGGGAAAAGTTGCGGAAGGCAGCGCGACGACGGATTGGGACGAAGAAGAGATCGCGAGAAAAATATCGATTCAAACGGGACTTGCGTATGCGGAATGGCCTACCTCGAGTTCCTCGGATAAAGTAAAAATCAATCTGCTCGATCTCCCCGGTTATTCCACGTTCATCACGGAAACAAAAGCTTCGCTGATCGCGGCCGATGCCGCACTGATCACGGTGGACGCTCACGTGGGCGCGCAAGTGACCACGGAAAAAGTCTGGGACTATTGCACGGAGTACGACATCCCGCGCGCGTTTGTTCTGACATGGATGGACCGCGAGCTTTCGAGTTTCGAACGCTCGATGGAATCGCTGGAGCAGGTATTCGGGCGCAACGTGGTGGCTTTGCAGCTGCCCATCGGCTCGGAAAAAGGATTTCGCGGGGTGATTGATCTTGTGGCCATGAAGGCGCACATGTACAAGCCCGGGGGCGACGGCAAACCGTCGATCGAGGAGATTCCCGCGGCGCTGGCGGATGAAGCCAAAGAAGCGCACGAGAAGCTGGTGGAAATGGTTGCGGAGGGCGACGACGAGCTAATGGAGGAATTTTTCCGGGAAGGAACGATTCCCGTCGCAGACCTGATCCCCGGTGTACGGAAAGCCATCGTCGCGGAAAAAATTTTCCCGGTGTTGATGGTGTCCGCGCTGCAGAATATCGGCACGGCCAGCCTGCTTACTTTTCTTGCGGATGCTTTCCCACACCCTGATGAGCACGCGCAAGTGGGTTTCAAAGAGCCGAACGGCAAGGGCGACCGGGTGGAGCGAAAGTACGATGACGGGCAGCCGCTGTCATTATTCGTGTTCAAGACGCTCGCGGATCCCTTCGCAGGGCGAATTAACTATTTCAAAGTGAAGAGCGGGGTGCTTAAAAACGATGCGACGCTTTTGAATTTCAACCGCAACACGCCGGAACGCTTTCAGCACACACAAGTGGTGCAGGGCAAGCAACTCAGCGAAATCGCCGAAATCCATGCCGGCGACATCGGCGCGATTGCCAAACTGAAAGAAACGACCACTGGCGATACGTTGGGTGACAAAGCCTCGCCAATCTTCTACAAACCCGCGCAGCTCCCAGAACCCTCCATCACGTTTGCGATTGAGCCGAAGACACGCGCCGATGAAGACAAGATCGGTGTGTCCATCCACAAGATCATGGAGGAAGATGCCGCGCTGCGTTTTATGCGCGACCCGCAGACCAAGGAATTTCTGCTTGCGGGTTCCGGCCAACAGCACATTGAAGTGGTGGTGGCCAAGCTGCACAAACGCTACAACGTCAACCTTACGCTGAAGCCGCCCAAAGTGCCGTATCGCGAAACGATTCGCGGGAAGGCGGACGCCGAAGGGAAACACAAGAAACAGTCCGGGGGGCACGGTCAATTTGGCGTTTGCCGGATCAAGATGGAACCCATCGAGCGCGGCAAGGGCGTCGAATTCGTCGACGATGTTTTTGGGGGCGCAATTCCCCGGAACTGGATTCCGTCCGTGGAGAGGGGAATTCGTGATGCGGCGGCGCGAGGATACCTCGCGGGTTTTCCGGTGGTGGATTTCCGCGCCGTGCTTTATGACGGCAAATACCACGATGTGGATTCGTCTGACATGGCCTTCAAGATCGCGGGCTCGCTGGCGTTTAAGGAAGCGATGAAGCAGGCGCGGCCGGCGCTGCTCGAACCGGTGATGCACGTCGAGGTATACGCGCCGGACCAGTATTCGGGCGACTTGATGGGGGACCTCAGCGGGCGGCGCGGCCGCATCGCTGGAAGCGAAGCGCGTGGGCACAACGTGATCATCAAGGCGCAAGTGCCGTTTGCCGAGATGCTGACGTACGCCAACGACCTCATCTCAAAGACACAAGGGCGAGCAAGTTACTCGATGGAATTTTCGCACTACGACTATGTGCCAAGCGAACTTGCGGAAAAAGTGATCGCAGCACACAAAGCGGCTCACGGCGAACAGGCAGTCGAAGAAGATGTCTAGCCCCTGTATCCTTGGTCGCGCAGCGCGGCCACAAGATCGCTGATAGCAAGCAATTCTTCGCAGAATACTCTTGCCGCTTTGCGCCAAATTGGTGCTTGCCGGGGCGCAAATCAACTCCAGAATGGATACCGCCATGAAAAACAAAACTTCGCACAAACTGGACCGGAAAAACTGCGGTCCGCAAACAAAGGCGATCCACGCCGGGGAGCCGCTGCGTCACGGCGTCGGCACATCCGTGGGGCAGAGCATCTGCCGGACGTCCACGTTCACGTTTTCCTCGACGGAGGAGATGAAGCGCTGGGCCGAGGGAAAGAGCAAGGCGTACATCTACACGCGCTACGGAAACCCCACGCTGACGGTGGTGGAAGAAAAGATCGCCGCGCTGGAGGGCGGGGAAGCGGCGGTGGTCACGGCATCGGGCATGGCGGCGATTTCGCATATTTTGTTTTGCGCGCTGAAGGCGGGGGATGAGTTGATCTCCACCGCGCAGGTTTATGGCGGCACGTACCGATTGCTGCGCGACGTATTCCCCGGACTGGGAATCAAGGTTCATCACGTGGAGACGGACCTGGCGGGGATGGAAGAGCTGGTGACGCCGCGCACGAAGGCTCTCTATGTGGAGACGCCGACGAATCCCACGCTGCTGCTGGTGGACCTGCACAAAGCCGTTGCGTTCGCAAAAAAACACAAGCTCGTCTCCATCATCGACAACACGTTTGCCACGCCGGTGCTGCAGCAGCCCATCGGGATGGGATTTGACATTGTGGTGCACAGCGCGACGAAAGCGCTGGCCGGACATTCCGACATCATTGCCGGCGTCGCCGTGGGCAATAAGGAGTGGATGGAGCGCATGCGGCACATGGTGATCTACCTCGGCGGCTCGATGGATCCCGACGCCGCGTTTCTGCTGAACCGCGGGATCAAGACGCTGGGACTGCGCGTTGCACGGCAATGCGAGAACGCCATGGCGGTGGCGAAGTTCCTCGAAAAGCATCCGAAAGTTGCGCGGGTGCATTATCCGGGCTTGCCGTCTCACCCGGATCATGCATTGGCCAAGGAGCAGATGCGCGGGTTCGGCTCGATGCTGGCATTTGACGTGAAGGGCGGATTGCCGGCGGCACGCCGCTTCTGCGACCGTGTGCAGCTGTTCCTGCTGGCGGCGAGTCTCGGCGGCGTGGAGTCTCTGGTTGTCTTGCCGGCCTACACGTCCCACTACAACATGAGCAACGAAGAACTGCTCCGTGCGGGTGTCGCGCCGGGAACGGTGCGGGTGTCGATCGGGGTGGAAGATTCGGCTGACCTGATCGCCGATTTGAATCAGGCCCTGGCGTAGTGGAGCGCGCTGCAGTTGAGAATTAACTGTTGATCGGTGAAAGCGCAATCCTTTCCGAGCTGGCCGGGATAAATTCCGATTACTCCTAGACCGAAAGAAGTTAGGCACTGTGAACGTGGTGCGGCAACGGATCAGGTTTGCCGAGGTTGCCGCGGCAGAGGCTGAAGCTCGTGCTAACTAGATCTAAGGGGAAGCCGACCGCTAGGCTTCGCGATGAGCGGAGGCGGCGGCCTTGAGTTCGCGTGCTTCGCGTCCGTGATGCAAGAGGAGATGGACAAGGAACATTAGGATGAGGACGCCGCCGAAAGTTACGACGATGGTCGCACCGGTGGGGAGATCAAGTTGTGAGGAGAGATAGACGCCGAGGGCAGAGACCAGCGTGCCCATGGTCCAGCCGATGGCGAGACGTGAACCGATGCGGTCGGCGAAGAGCATGGCACCGACGCTGGGGACGATGAGATAGCAGAAAACCAGGAGGACGCCAGCGATGGCGACGGACGAGGTGACGACAAAACCGAAAGAAGCGTAAAAGAGGAAATCCCAGAAACGGACGTTGAGGCCGGTTTGCTCAGCTTTGTCGTGGTTCATGGAGATGAGGAGGAATTTATTGCGGAAGATGTAATGAAAAATGCCGATTGCTCCGTAGAGAATGGCCGTTTTGCGCACTTCGGCCCAGGAGACAGCGAGGATGTTGCCGACGAGCATGTCTTTCAAATGCTCGGTTTCGCCGGTGGCTTTGCTCATGAGGAGGATAGCGGCGGCGGAAGCGACGGCGTAGGCGATGCCGATGAACGCCTCCTGGGGGATGTGGCCGCGGCGCGTGCGGGCAAGGGCGAATATCGCCGCGCCCAGGAACGTGAAGCCGAGGCTGATCCAGTAAGAGGCGCGCCCGTGTGGATCCATGCTGGCGACGATGGCGACGGTGGCGCCAAGAGCGGCGATCTGCGCGAGCGCGAGGTCCACGAAAATCACGCCGCGCTCGACGACGTGGACGCCGAGATAGGCGTGAATTCCGGTCAAGATGAGGCTCGCGACAAATGCGGGGAGCAAGAATTCCAACATCGTTATTTCATCTCCTTTGGACCACCGACAGACGCCTCTTTATTTATTCCGCAGGGCGTTCGAATCAGTGCGCGGCGTCGAAGGCTTGCTTAAGCTTTGCGATGTCGTAGTCGAACAACTTGAAGTAATCGGTGATCTCCTTTTCGCCGCCGACGGAGGGCGTCAGGACGACAACCTGCCCGCCCGTCTCACGTGCGACGCTGTTCGGCGTTTTGAGATCGAAGTACGGCTCAACGGCAATGATCTTGACGCCGTCGCGCTTCATCTGCTGAATCAGCGCGAGAGTATGCTGCGGACTAGGGGGAATGCCGGGGCGCGGTTCGACATAGCCGACGACATTCAAGCCGAAATGGTCAGCGAAATTCGGCCAAGAGCGATGGTAGGTGACGATCTTGCGCCCGGCGTAGGGCTTCATCTGCGCCAGCCACTGCTCATCGGCCTGCTTGAGCCGTTGTTCGAACGAGGCGTACCGCTGCGCAAAATAGGCGGAGTCATTCGGATGCATCTCGCTGAGTTTGTCCTGAATGCCCTTTGCGATGCGCAAACCGTTTTCCGGATCGAGCCAGTAGTGCGGATTGCCAAGCGGGTGGACATCGCCTTCGGCACGCGTCACTTGTCCCGTTGGAATCTCGAGAATCCTGGCGAAACGCGAGGCATCTAAATAGCCTGGCGCGGCGACTTGGATTTTCGGATTGCTCGATTGCGTGATGAGCGGTGGCAGCCAGCCAATCTCCAGCTCGAGACCGACGACGATGAGCAGATCGGCCCTGCGCAATTTGAGAAGGAAGCTGGGCTTGGCTTCTACAAAGTGGGGGTCCTGGTAGCCGCGGGCGATGGATTCGACCTCCACTTTGTCGCCGCCGATTTCCTGGGCGAGGGCAGCGAGGTCGGTGGTCGCCGTCATGATGCGCAGTTCGTCGCCGGCGCGGGACGACCCCGGAAGCAGCAGTGCGCAAAGGAGCGCGAGGGCGCTTGTGATCGCGCCGATTCGTGTATGCATTCTTGTGTGTCGCATGGTATCTCCAAAAAGCTTTATTAGAATGGGTGCGCGCCATGGGCGCCCATCACGAACAAGAATTGAAAGAGCACCTCGTTGGCGTTCGAAAAGTCGTTGGGAGCGACGGCGAGATGCCCAAAACGATATTGCCCGCGGATCTGGCTGAACTCGCTGGGCCAGTAGGTCAGAATAGTTGAAAAACCGGTGTCTGTCAGACTCGCGTTGTTAGCATGACCACTGCGGTCAAAGCGGCCGCCGAGTGTCCATCGGCGGTTCAGGCGGTACTCGGCATCGGAATAGAAGCCGAAGGCGTGCTGGGTCTGGAAAAGATTGGGTAAAGTGGAGGAGAGCTGGTCGCGGGCGCTCCAGAACAGCTCGGTACGGAAGAGGAATGAATGGTAGATGGCACGGCGAAGCGGTTTCCAGCGAAGAGTGGCATCTGCGCTGTAAAGATTGGTGAGGAAATCGGAAGGAACAAAGGTCGTGCCTACGCCCGCACCGTTGTGACCGCGAGCGTAAGAAATACCGAGGTCGAGGTTGGTGGATTCGCTCAGGTCGCGGTAGGCGCGAACGTGGCCGACAACGCTGACGTCCTGGCGGCGGCTGGCGTGGAACACGTCGGCAGAATCACCGCGCAAAACCTGAGCGGTGCCCTCGAGAAACCAGTCCTTCGGGGCGGGCAAAAAGCGTGAGAGTGAGAAGCCCGCGTCGTCAATACCGTCCTCACCACCGACGAGATTGTTGGTCACGAGGGGCCGGTCGATGAACGGCAAAGCGTGATTGTGAATCGTGTTGACCTTGCCGAACTCGGCGCGCTTCTTGCCGACCTTGAGGAGGAGCCCGGCGGGAAGCGATGTGAAGGTGACGTAGGCCTCCTCGACGTTAACACCCGTTTCACCGAAGGAGATGAACGCATCGGCGCGCGCGTAGGGATCGATGATGGCTTGCAGACCAACTTCGGATTCGTGCATCTCAAGCGAAGGCGAGGGGGAAATGTTGTTGTGTCCGGCCGCGCCGATGAAGTCACCAATCAGGCTGATGTCCGGGTTGAGGAGTTTCGCGTTGGACGTCGCGCCGCCATAGGTTTGTGTCTGGGCGAGCTGCGCGGGAACGGGATCGGGTGCAGTCGAAGCACCGACGGGAGAAGGCGCAGCAGCGGGCACCATGCCAGGCTCAACGTGGGAGGATGCGAGCAAGACGCGGCCGCTGGTTCCAGGCTCAACGAACTTTGTTTCTCGCAGCGTCCTCAGCTCGCCGCGGAGCAGAGTCACTTCCTCGGCGAGTGCGTGCACCTGATCCTCGAGGGTTTTCATGCGTGCATCTTCCGCAACTGCGACTGAAGATTGCGTGGCGGACGCAGCCTTCTTCGACTCCGCCGGGGGAGCTTGCTGCGCGGAGGCGACTGCCGAGAACAAGATGAGAGCGGGCAGGACTGCAATTTTTTTCATGGCACTACTCCTCATGAATCACAATACGGAATTCGCAAGCCTAGGAATCGTTACCAAGCTGACGGCAGGAGCTAAAGGGCAGGAGGCGCGCGCGGGGAGACCGCGCGGGGAAGAGTCGCAGAAACGACCCGAATTAGTTCAGGAACGACGAGCCGATTGGCGATAGGATCAACGGCAATGCTGGGAGACTGGGGCGCGACGGCGGAGCTGCCTGTCGAACAGAGCGGGCAAATGTGCGACGAGCTGGATGGTCCGGAGGTCAGATCCGCACAAAAATGGAATTGCACCGCAAGGAAGACGACACTTAGGAGCAAGGCCAGAAGCCCTATCCGCTGTGAATTGTTGGGCATGTACTTCCTGAGACGGAGCTTAGGAGGGAAAGGTTGCGGGGTCAAGCGCGTAACCCCCTTTTTTGCTTTGATTTGCATAGTATACTGCACTATAGTATAAGGTTGAGGATTCGATGGCGCACACGACGAAAGACAGGGAAAAACTGCTCATTCGCGTTCGTCGCATCCGCGGGCAGGTGGAGGCGATCGAACGGGCGATGGGGGAAGAGCACGAGTGCGCCGACGTGATGCAATTAGTTGCGGCTTGCCGGGGAGCTTTGAATGGCTTGATGGCGGAGTTGGTCGAGGGTCACATCTGGTTCCATGTCCTGGACCCCAATCGCGGGAAGGATTCCGCCCAAGCGGCAGCGGCAGAGGAACTCATCGATATCGTGAGGGCGTACTTGAAGTAGTTTGGACATTTTGCCGGTTCGCTTAGAGTACAGGCGGGGGGTTGAGATGTTGGACAACGAAAAGGCTTGTGCTTCCGTCTAAGGTGGTAACCTGAACTTTGGAATTATGACTTCGCAGGAAACCATATCGAGAGCGACGATTGCCCACCGGGCGCTGGCGGTGCTTGGCTGCGCCGTCTTGCTGTTCTTCGCCACGGGCGGCACGTTCCTGCACCACCATCAAGGCGGACATGAGACGGCTTGCCATGTTTGCCAAACGCTGCACATGCCGGCGCTGGCAGCGGCCTCCTTGGATCTTGTCACCACAACGGGGCCAATCGCCTGGTATTCATCGCGTCTGCTCCACATAGCTCCAGAAGATTCCTTTGGTCTGCACCGGGCATCCCGCGCACCTCCCCACCGCGTAATCAGAATCTCTCCTTGAATTGTCCACTTGCGCTGATCCCGTGAACGGGATGGCGTGACCGCCACATTTTCTGGCGGGCCTAATTCACACCTGCAGCACATTCCCCATGGGGGCGGAGGAAAGAGGAAAAATGTTTAAGAGATTATGCATTTACACGGCGCGCAGTTGCAAAGCGGTTAGTGCGTTCTTGATTCTTGGATTGAGTTTGTTGTTTGCCGCGGCGCCTAGTTGGGCGCAGTCTTCCGGCTCGATCGAAGGTGTGGTGAAGGATCCGTCCGGTGCGGCAATCGTCGGAGCTGTGGTCGAGGTTTCCTATCCCGTGAGTGGATTTCACCGCGAGACGGCCACGGGGAGTACGGGAGAGTTTCGTTTCACAAACATACCGTTCAACCCGTATCACCTCACCGTGACAGCGGAGGGTTTCGAGGCCTACACACAAGACGTGGATGTGCGCTCGAGTGTTCCGACAAACGTGCAGGTGAGCCTGAAAATCGGGACGGCGGCGACCAGCATTACTGTCGAGGCCAATGGCGCGGATCTCATCGAAAACGAGCCAACTTTTCACACGGACGTGGATCGCGAGCTCTTTGAGAAGCTGCCGCTGGAAAGTCAGTCTTCGTCCGTAAGCTCGCTGGTGACGCTGTCGTCGCCGGGCGTGGTGGCGGATTCTAACGGGCTATTCCACGGGCTCGGTGATCATGCAGAGAATTCGTTTTCTGTCGATGGGCAGCCGATCACCGACCAGCAAAGCAAAGTCTTTTCCAACCAGATCCCCGCTGAATCCATTCAGTCCCTGGAAGTGATTTCCGGAGGACCTCCCGCCGAATATGGCGACAAGACGAGCTTGGTCATTAAAGTGACGACACGTTCGGGTCTTGGGCAAACCAAGCCGGTAGGCAGCGTCAAAGCATCCTACGGAAGCTTTGGCTCTGTAAGCGGCGGCTTTGACGTGGCATTCGGCGGCAAGAAATGGGGAAATTTTATTTCCGCGAGCGCATTGAACACCAGCCGGTTCCTGGACCCTCCCGAACTCCAGGCCATCCACGACAAGGGCAATGAGGAGAACCTGTTCGACCGCGTGGACTATCAGGTTTCCGGCGCGGACACCATCCATGTGAATCTGGGCTATACGCGTTCGTGGTTCCAGACTCCGAATACGATCGATAACCTGAATACGGGCCTAACCGACCCCCTAACCGGTAATCCACTGGGCCCGGCGGATCAGCGTGCGCTGATCAAGACTTTTAACATCGCGCCAGTGTGGACCCGCTTGATCAGCCCGACGACGCTCTTTACGCTCGGGGCGTACGTCCGTCAAGACCAGTTTGGCTACTTCCCAAGCGGAGATGTTTTTGCGGACGGCACTGGAAAGATTCCTGGGGGTTCCTCGGCAACGCTCAATCAGCAGCGGAAACTGACCAACGCGGGCATTCGCTCGGACGTGTCCTACGTGAAGGGCATTCACAACGTCAAAGCGGGCGTCACGTTTCAACATACATTCCTGACCGAGAATTTCAACTTCGGAATTACAGATCCGGCCTTCAACGATCCCCCAAGCCCTACATTTATTCCGATCCTCGCGCCGTTCGACCTGACGCGCGGAGGGAGCCTATTCGCCTTTCACGGCCACACGGACGTCAAGCAGCTCTCGGCCTACTTGCAGGACACCATCACGAAAGGCAATTGGGCCTTCAATCTAGGACTCCGGGAGGATTTGTATCGCGGGATCGTGCACGATACGCAACCGCAGCCTCGCGTGGGTATTGCTTACAACATTAAGAAGACAAATAGCGTTCTTCGGCTCTCCTACTCACGTGTGCTGGAGACGCCGTTCAATGAGAACATAATTTTGGCAAGCCTAGGAGCGGCTAACCCTGTTATTACCGACGTTATCGGCGGCGCGAGTTTACAAGCGCCGATTCGCTCCGGCCAACGCAACCAGTTCAATGCCGGCTTTCAGCAGGCCTTTGGAAAGTTCCTGGTCGTGGATGCCGACTATTTGTGGAAGTACACGCACAATGCCTATGATTTCTCCACGTTCGGCAACACCCCGATCTTCTTCCCCATTGCCTGGAAGAGCTCGAAGATTGACGGACCTTCCATCCGCGTAAGCCTGCCCAATTACCATGGCTTAACGGCATTCGCCGTTCTCGCTCACGTCAGGGCGCGATACTTCCCTCCGCAAGTTGGGGGATTGGGCGCCACAGTGACTGGCGGTGAAGTCTTCCGCATCGACCACGACCAGGCATTCAATCAGACGACGCACGTGCAATATCAACCATGGAAGACCTTGCCGTGGATTGGTTTTAACTGGCGTTATGACAGCGGGCTAGTGGCGAGCAACCCAAACCTGGTCGATTTTCCTACTGCCCTGGGGTTCCTTGATGCAGACCAGCAGTCGGCCATCGGGCTCTTTTGCGGAAACCTGGTTGCCACGCTGACGAATCCTTTGACGCCGGCTGCGTGCGCGGGTCAAACCAAAGTCGGCGCCACGCGAATCAACATTCCGGCGTTCGGCACGTTTGATCTGGACCACAATCCGACGCGGGTGGTGCCCCGCAATTTGTTTGACACCAGCGTGGGCGATGACGACCTTTTCCATGGTGACCGCTACAAGTGGAGTTTGCGCTTCACGGTCATCAACTTGACGAACAAGACCGCGCTCTTCAACTTTCTTTCGACGTTCAGCGGAACGCACTTCGTGTCGCCGCGGGCGTATACGGCGGAGCTGGGCTTCCACTTTTAGCCGGAACCGCGCGAACTCGCCGGGGGCCTGCTCTGGTGGCAGATTTGTTGTGTCGAGGGCAGCAGAAGTGTACTATCCGCGAGCCTGAGGTCCGAGTCGGAAATTTCAGAGCAAGTGCGTCTGATATGAAAACACTGGCAACCTTAGCATTTCTGCTCGCAATGCTCGCCACCCTAACGCTGGCCCAGACGCGCCATATTTCGATGGTCAAGGATTCCCCGACCAATTACGGGCCGTACGGCTTCGACATCAGCTGGGTCGACAACTCCACGCAAAAGTATTATCTGGCCGACCGCACGAACAACGCTATCGACCTCGTTGACGCTGCAACCGATACCTTCCTTGGGTTCATCGGGAAAGGCCAGTACTCGGGCAGCAGGCCTTGCCCCGCTAATCCCAAGGATCTGCGCCACTGCTCTGGGCCAAATGGAGTCGTCACGGACGACCACGGTCATGTGTGGGCTGGAGATGGTGCCGGGGACATCATTGAAGCGAGCGCGACACAGCCGGGTACGGCCATCATTCGGAAGATCCCAACCGGCGGCAAGTTTCGGGTTGACGAAGTGGCTTATGACCCGATTGATGGAATCCTGATGGCTTCCAGCGATGGAGATTCACCGCCGTTTTTGACCTTCATCTCCACTGCCGATGGGTCCGTGTTGGGTCACTACAAGTATCCGGTGGAACAGGATGGTCTGGAACAACCGGTTTGGTTTCCACAGACCGGGTGGTTTTACCAGAATGTCCCTGGGGCCAAAAATCGTATCGATGTGTTCGATCCTCACAAGCTTCCGAATCCGATCATGAGCTTCCCCGTGGAATGCAAAGGCGGGGTGCTCGACCTTACGCTTAGCGGCCTTACCGCCGGGCCAAACGGGCGTCTGATGGCGGCGTGCGGCTCCGTTGGTGGCGTGGCTATGGATGCTCGAACCGGGCGGAATCAAAAGACTATCCCCAAAGTGGGGGACACAGACGAGGTCTGGTACGATCCCGAGTCCAACAGCTACTACTTCGCCCACACCACGGAGGGGGCAACGGAGTTGGCCACGGCCCGCGCCGGAGCGGTGGGAGTGGTCAATGCGGCTACGGAAGAGTTTGTTGCCGACATTCCTATCGAGGGTGCGGGGGTTCATTCAGTTGCTGTCAATGCGAGGAACAAGCACATCTTCGTTCCAGTTTATGGGAAGGGCATCTTCGTTGTCGCGCCGAGCAAGTGAAGCGAGAAGGCGCGGCGCGCCGGGCGATCTGAGGCACGAACCGCAGCGCAAAGTGACTACAAGGAAAATTAAATTGACAATAAATCGTAGCTTGCTTTGCATTGCGGCCGTGGCTGGGCGGGCAAATTGACTCCACGCTCAGGCGGCGAACCCACCTTACGCCGATGCAGGAATCTCTCGGCAGCCAGACCACAAATAACCACCAACTACATCTGCCAGCATCGGCTGTAACTACTTCGGAGCGACGACATAGTCGTCCATGTAAACAACGCTGTCGGCCTTGGACCACACACCGACTCGACCAGAGACCGCTTCGGGAAGCTCGAATTCGAGCAGGAGTTTATCGTCCAGGTAGCCTTCGAGCTTCTTGCCCGCTACCCGAACCTTAAGTGTGTGCCACTGCTTCGTCGCCGTGGGCGTATTGCGTATCCATTTCACAGGGCTTCGCTTTCCATTCTTGAACTGAAAGAGAACGAGATTGTTCTCCAGGGCGTTCGCGCGGACGATTAGATAGTCGCCGTTGGGCTTCAAGTTGAATAAGATTCCTGCGCCCTGATCGATGCGTCCTGCCAAGGGCTTGAAACGCATGCTGATCTCGCCTTCCCGGAAATCATCGATGTCTTTTGCGACGGCGTACGGGTAATAAGCAAAGGATTTCACGTTGTCGAGGAATTCCGCATATCGGTCGCCGTAGAGCGCCCGTGCTTTGTCCGCGATGTTGGCCGCCGGCTGGCCCTGTTTCCAGCGGCTGCCGTCCACCATGAGGACTTTGTTATCGCCGTCTTGCGCTACCATCCAAACGCCAACCACCGGCGTCATGCTTTTCGGCTCAGCACCAACGGTCTCTCCCGAGAAATCAAAGACCTTTTGTGGAGACGAGGTCAGGAAAAATGCCAGCAAACAGCTCAATGCGAATCGCATGCTTCACCTCCGTGAGAATAGAAACCACCCCGCAAAACTACACGCGGGCCAGAAAATGTAGAAGAGAAGTTCCGCGCGACCGGATGACTTCACAACGAGTGGATAGCCCGGATAAGCAGCCTCAGTGTCCGAGCCGGGTGGAGCAATGGCGGCGAGGTTCCAGAGCAGCGGCAGAACCTCTTCGGGAGAAGTGGAACGGCTCTCGGCGCGTCGCGCACCGATCTCATAAACGATGAGACCGTAATTTGGGTCTTCTCCCGTCTTGAAAAGTGCAGCTTGGCTGGCTTCTCGATTCACAATTTCAGTCCGGGGAAGGACCCGCCGCAACTTCGCCAAAATGGAGTGATCGAAATCCATGAACCGTGGATCTTCCGGTGCGAGATACAGCGTAATCCGAAGGGGTTCATGAATCTGGCGCAGGGCGGCGCTTACTGTTGGTGAAAAGGAATGGCGCTGGTCTTCCGTCAAATCGATCGATCGGGTCAAGAAGTGAGAGACCGGGTAGAGGACGAAGCAGGCCAAAAGCGCGGCAGCGGACCGGCTGAATTTCACACCCAGCGGTCTCCCGGGATGCCACCAGATGAGCGTCAGTGCAATCAGTCCTGCAACAGCAATCACGATCCCAACAATAACATTCCAGGGGAGCAATCCCTGTTCAAATGGTTTGAGAGCGGCGGTTAACGAGAGTCCGGAGATCTTGGCCAGCCAGGAATTTCCGCCGGCGGCGAAGTCCAGCACCCAGGAACCCAGGGTGCAAGCCAGCGCCAACAACGCCGCGGTGGATGCGGTTTCGCTGACTGTGGCGGCAAAGAGCGAGATGGTGATCACGAGCAAGCCATAAAGAAAATGTCCGAACAGTAGACACAATGTCTCCGGTGCGTAGACATGCCCATCGGACAACCGCCAATAGAACAGCGCGAGGAAGCCCGGCAATTCGGCTAGAAACAATGCAAAGGACAGCGCCACAACCTTCGATGCGAGCAGCGCGGTGGGTCGCACGGGCGTCTGCAACAAGAGGTGGAGAGCGCCGGAATCTTTATCTGCGGAGATCATCCGGATCGCAACGAAGGGAAAAAGCAATGTCAGCGCCAGATAGAGCGATCCGTAGGTGGGGATGATCACGCCGTCAAAGGGATTGAGTCCTGCGGCCATTTGCGGTGTCACAAGCGCTGGGCGGCTGGCTTCACCATACAGGGAAACTGCTTGAATAAAGCTGTAGCCAACTAGAGGGCCCGTCAAGAACAAAAGCACCCACAGACTCCGCGAAGCCAGCAGGGATCGTAGTTCAAGTTGGATGTACGAGCGCATTCTTAGGTCAGCGCGAGAAAGATCTCTTCGAGTCCCGAGCCTTGGGCGCCACCAGCAATTGTTTGGAGTTCAACGAGTGTCCCGCTGCCGGCGAGTCGTCCGTTGTTGAGAAGTACGAATCGATCGCAGATGCGCTCAGCGTCCCGGAGCTGATGAATGGAAAGCACGAGCGTTCGGCCCGCTGCGGAGATCTCCCGCAGTAGGGGAATAACCTGTAGAGTCTGCTTAAGATCCAGGCCGTCAAACGGTTCATCCAGCATTAGAACCGGCTGGGTAGACAGTAAACCAATGGCTATCAGAAAGCGTTTGGCCGTTCCCTTGGATAGAATGGAAACTCGCGATCGCAAAGAGTCTCGCAGCGCGAGACGCTCTATGATGCCGTTAAATAGCGCCTTTTTTCTCTTGAAAACGGAGGCATAGAAGCGCAGCACGGACTCGACGGACAGAAGCGCATGAGGCCGAATTGCGTCTTCGACGTAGAAGGTGATGTGACGGCGAGTATTCGCGGATAGGATCGTGTCTCCCCAGCGGATGCTTCCGCTGTCGATCGGCAGAAGCCCCGCCAGGCCAAGCAGCAGAGTTGTCTTTCCCGCGCCATTCGGCCCGATAACACCAGCGATGGAATTTTGGGGAGTTTGAAAGCTAACGTGTTCAAGCGCGCGAAGATCTCCATAGCGCTTCGATAGGTTCTCGACCCTCAGCATAGGGTTAGTCCGCTATGCATGCGGCCCGCCCCTCTCTCAGAATAAATGCCAGCGGTTCTCACCGCCATTCCGACCTCAAACGCTACTTCGCGAAGGCGGCTAATTGGACTGGCGCGCCAGATACGATTTGGTTTCGGCGAGTTCGGGGCGGTCGGCGCCGGGGCCGGAGATTTCAGCGAGCTTCGAGTAAAAAGATTGGGCAGCGGCGGAGTTCCCCGCGGCTTGCGCGGAGCGCGCGGCGCCATAGAGGGCATCGAAACGGTTGGGCGATTCCTTTAGGGCGATTTTGTACTCGGCAAGCGCTTCGGCGGGGCGCTTCAATTCGAGAAGCATATCGGCGAGCATTTCACGGGCAGGAATTCCAATCGTGTCCACGCCTTTCGCGTCCTGACGATCGGCGGCGGCGCGGAGTTCTTTGACGGCATCGTCCGTCTTGCCCTCGGCGAAAGCCAGCCATGCTTCCGCTTCACGCAGGTCAGTCGCTTTTTCTCTAGATACTTCGTAACCACTCTCCTTGCTGTGCGCCTCGCGCGCTTTGACAATCTTTTTCAACTTTTTCAGGTCCATTTTCGCGGCGGCCACGTCTCCGCTGCGGGCCGCGCCGATGGCGCGGGCCCAGTAGGTCGAGTCCTGCCAGACTGCGCGCACAGCTGGTACGGGGAGCGCAGCCGCATCTTTCCAGCGATGGAGCTCGAGCGCGATGGCGATGTCCAGGCTCGCCTGGCGGTTCGCGGCTTCTTCGCCACGGGTCCCGGGAACGTTCTTGCCGTCGGCGGCAACCTGGCGGGCTTTGGCTTCTTCGCCACTCTGGAGATAGGCGTAGGCGAGAAAATCCATGGCGTGGAACTGGTAATGAGCGTCGGCCGTGTGCATTTGCGTGGCGTGGGCCGCGGAAGCGGCGGCGGCAACATTGGATGCGATGGATTCCTGCCAGAGTCCGAGGCGCGAAAAGATGTGAGACGGCATGTGCAAGGCGTGGGAAGAATCCGGGGCGATCCTGGCATAGCGGCGCGCGGCTTCCAAACCGAGCGGGGCGAGCTCGGGCACATCGGTGGCGTGAATGAGATAGTGAGCTATGCCCGGATTGCCCGGATCCCGGCGGAAAAGTGGGTCAAGGATGGAGATGGCCTTCTTGCGATTCGCGAGATCGTCCAAGTGTTCCACATCGGCCAGTGCAACCAGCGAGAGCGCGTAAAAAGCTGCGGCCTCATTGTCTTCGGGGAACTGCCCGTGGAGTTTGGCAAGCGCCGAGGAATAAGCCTGTGTGCGTTCGGCGTGCGAGAGTTTTGGATTGTCCTGATAGAAGGCAGCCGCGGCGGCGAGGTAAGCGCGCTCGCGATCGGTGAGAGAACTGCTTTTTTGCGCTTGCTCGATTTCGTCGAGACCTTTTTTCAACGTGGAAGCTTGGGGAAAATCCCAGAGTTGGTGGTAGGGCGCCATGGCCTTTCCCCAGTGCGCCATCGCGCATTGAGGATCTTGTTTCGCGGCCTCGGTAAATGTTTGCTCCGACTCCAGGTATTGGAAGGAGTGAAGCAGGGCGAGGCCTTTTTCCAGCGTGGCTTGAACTTCCGGCGCGCAGCTCGTGGGGAAGTTGACTTTGCCGAGCTGGCCGAGGACTCGAGCCGAGACCGGAATTGCAATACAACAGATAGCGAACAAAACGGCTGGACGGCCGATGCGGCGCATGAATACGTTTCCTCCGGATCTGGACGCCATTGTACCTTTTCGGAGTAGGAAGGTCAGCTTGGAGGAACATTCGTGGCGCAGCGGTTGGACGAGGCTCAGCGACGAAGGCTACAATGGCTGCCGGAGCGGTACTTCGAGGCAGGTGAGGGAGCGAAAGCCATTTGAACCAATGACGAATCTCTGAGGAGCCGCGGATAGACAGCCTGTGTGCACGGCCTGTCCCGCTGGCACGTCGCGTGGAAAGTTGGGGGTCAGCGGGGAAAGACGTGCGAGCGGGGCAGGAAAGCCTAACGGTTGGCTCGTGGCGCCCACCTAATTCAGAGGTTCATGGCCTAGTTCTCCACGGCCGAGCGGTCCGCTCCGTTGCTGCATTCACGAGGTGTGTTGCCAGGAATTCGTGCTGGCCTGCCAGTTGCTTGGGGTCGTTCACGGGTCACCAAGAGAAAGCCCCTTACTAGATGCGTGTTTTGTTCATCGGAGACATTGTCGGGGCACCTGGACGGCAAATCGTCCAGGAGCGCCTCGCGGACATTGTCGCGCAGCGGCAGATCGATCTGGTCATTGCGAATGGAGAGAATGCTGCTTCGGGCTTTGGCATCACGCCGCGGCTTGCAGAGGAGTTGCTAAAGACCGGGATTGACGTGCTGACAGGCGGGAACCATAGCTGGGATCGCAAGGAAATACTAGAGTACATCCCGCACGAGCCGCGGCTGCTGCGGCCGGCGAACTTTCCGGAGGGCAATCCGGGAAGCGGAGTTTACCTGGGCGAGGCGAAGAACGGGGTGAAGTACGCGGTCGTGAATCTGCAGGGGCGCGTGTTTCTTCCACCAATCGATGACCCGTTTCGAAAGGCGGACAGCATACTCGCCAGCCTGCCGGGGAAAGTGGCGTTTGTGCTGGTTGACATGCACGCGGAAACGACCAGCGAAAAGACGGCGATAGGCTGGTATCTGGACGGCCGCGTCACGGCGATTGTGGGTACGCACACGCACGTGACCACGGCGGATGAGCGCGTCCTGCCAGGAGGAACGGCGTATATCACCGATGTCGGCATGACGGGCCCGCACGCCGGAGTAATCGGCATGGACCGCAACGGAATGATCAAGAAATTTCTGGATGGCATGCCGGCACGATTCGAGGTCGCTTCGGGGGATGTGCAGATGAATTGCGTGCTGATCGAAATAGAAGACGGTGCGCCGCGCAACGAGGCAGGGCGGCTGCGCGCCCGCGCGATTGAGAGGCTTTGCCTGCGTATGGATTAGCGCGCGGACGAGCGGACGGCAACGCCGGGCAACCTGTGCGCGTCGAATATAGTCTGAATCATCATGCGAAAAAGGCTGGATATTGCGGTGAAGTACGGCGCGGTGTTGTGTCTGCTGGCCTGCGCGGCAGGATGCGTCCTTGGTCAGGAAGAAGGCGAGCTGACGGCAAAGAGGCGGCTTTTCCCAGCTATTGGGCCAGGGTTGCGGACCGTCAAGCGAGGCAAGGACGGGCGCTTTTACGTGCTGGCGTCTCCGGCACCGGGACTGGCGGTTTTTGATGCGGCAGGAAAGCAAGTACTCTCGGTGGGCGCTCCGCTGCCAGAGGCCGCGGGAAAGGCGGCGCGGTCCCCGATGATCTTTGGGGAGGATTGCGACGTGGATGTGGACGGCCGCATCTACGTTGCCGACCGCGGGGCAAACAGCGTCCTAATTTTTTCGAAAGAAGGCGCCTTGCTGCGCTCCATATCGGTGCCGTCGCCGGTTTCCATCGCCGCAATGCCAGAAGGTGAAGTTGGCGTGGCGACGCTGCGCGAGCCACATCTGGTGATCGTTTTCGATAAGAATGGGAGGGACGTGCGCGAGTTTGGAGATCCGGAATCTATCGCGCAGCGCGACGAACTGAACCGATTCCTCAACATCGGAAAGCTGGCCACGGACGATCAAGGGCATCTCTACTACGCGTTCGAATATTTTCCCGAGCCGACCGTGCGGCAATATGACCGCTACGGCTACAGCAAACTGGAAATCCAGTACACAGCGATCGAAGCGCTCACCACGGCGCGAGCCGTGCGCCGCGAGATTGACCGCCAAGAGCGGCGGGGCGACACGCCCATATTCAAACGCGTGTTGACCGCGGCCGGGGTGGAACGAGCGAGCGGCGAAGTGTGGATCGCGCTGCATAATACTCTCTTGCATTTCGACAGAGAGGGAAACCGCCGCGCGAGCTACCAACTCTATACGCCGCAAGGCTCGCGGCTCGAAGCGGACACCATTCTTGTGGAGAAGGATCGCTTGATCATTGGAAGCGACCCGCTAGGCATTTACGAATTCGAGCGGCCGCAGAAAAATTTCCAGGAGTAGAGGGAGTTTTCCTCAGGCAAGTTTTTCGGCGAGCGCGCATTTTGTCTTCGCAGATTTCACAAGAGTAGAAAATTTGGCGGGATTTTTCCTGGTTTTACACAAGAATGCACAATTTTAGTGCTTGTGGAAAAGTTGTGCATGGTGTGTGAACTGTAGTGCAGACCTTCGTGCATTTTTCGCTTGCCCGAATCACGCCAATCGGCGACAATCCCGCGCTGTCTCGTAGCAGCGGTACCTAGGCCAGCAAATCCAAACGGGCCGCGCACGGAGCGACAGGGGCAAAGCAAGACGTTCCGGCGCAGGAGCAAACCCCGAAGCCAGAAGGACAATGCGAGTAGGCCTGCTTTCCACAGGTTTTTCACATCTGTGGAAATACCCAAGGGGTTTCTTTTTCTCATCCTATGACGACTCTGAGCAATAGCGGACGGGACCGCGAAACCGCCAACTTATGGGACAAGTTGCTTGAGCGCGTGAAATCCCGCGTCAGCATCAATACGTTTACGACGTGGTTCCAGCCTACGCGGCTGAGCCGCACCGAGGGTGAGACGCTTTCCGTGCAGATCCCCAGCACGGTCTTCCGGCAAGTTCTGACGCGCACTTACGGCGACATCATAAAGGCCGTCTTTCATGAGCTCGGAACACCTCATGTGAAAGTGCAGTATGTCTGCACGGAGGAAGAAGCCGTGCCCGCGTCGGCGGCGGTGGCTTCCGCCAAACAGTCAAAGCTGGATTTTGAGAGCAGCGATCACCAGTTGAACACGCGCTACACCTTTGACAGCTTCGTGGTCGGCAAATCCAACGAATTTGCGCACGCGGCATCGCGCGCGGTGGCGGAGCAACCCTCCAAGTCGTACAACCCGCTTTTCCTCTATGGCGGAGTGGGAATGGGCAAGACGCACTTGATGCACGCCATCGGGCACACCATCAAGAAGCGCAACCCTGCGATGCGCTTGAGTTACGTCAGCGCGGAGAAATTCACCATCGAGGTGATTAACTCGCTGCGCTTCGACCGCATGATCAGTTTCCGGGACCGTTTTCACACCGTGGATGTGCTGCTGGTGGATGATATCCAGTTCATCGCCGGGAAAGAGCGTACCCAGGAGGAATTTTTCCACACGTTCAATGCGCTCTACGAGCAGCAGAAGCAGATCGTGATTTCGTCAGACTGCTTGCCGAAGGATATCAATTCGATCGAAGAAAGATTACGGTCGCGATTTGAGTGGGGATTGATCGCGGATATCCAGCCGCCGGACCTGGAAACGAAGATCGCGATTCTACAGAAAAAGGCGGAGAACGACCGTTTCCATTTGCCGGACGATGTGGCCGAGTACATCGCGCGGGCCATCAAGTCCAACGTGCGTGAGTTGGAAGGCGCGCTGACGCGGTTGATGGCCTATGCCTCACTAACCGGGGCGACGGTTTCACTGGCTACGGCGCAGCAGGTGCTACGGAACATCATCGCTTCGCAGGAAAAGCGCGTTACGATCGACCTGATTCAGAAGCGCGTGAGCGAACACTTCAATCTGCGCGAGCAGGACCTCAAGGTCCGGAGCAATACACGCGCCATTGCTTTTCCCCGGCAAGTGGCGATGTATATCGTCAAGCAGCTTACCACCGCGTCGCTGCCGGAGATTGGTCGGCAGTTCGGCGGGAAACATCACACAACGGTGCTGCATTCCATCAATAAGATTGAAGAGTTGCGCCGCTCCGACAAGGATTTGAACCGTACGATCACGCGCCTCATGGACGCGTTGCAGTAAGCAGTTGCGTAGGTTTTTCCCTCTCGCACTGTTTCGAAACGCAGGCCGCCTACCCCCCGCCTGCGTTTCGAACGAGCTCAAGATTACTTTGCTGCGCGAAGTTCCTGGCCATGCCAAGACTTTTCTGTGAATGTCTATGCATGCGTTGTGGAGAAGGCTTGAAAAAGGAGCGGATTTTATGTGGATGACTGTGTGTGAATTCGAGCGAGATGTGTCTTAATGCTGTGAGGGAGGGGAAATTTCCGAGGTTCCCACACAGGACGCGCGGGGAACTCAAGGGAGAAGACTTGAAGCGTCATCGCTTTACAAGACTTTCCACGTTTCCACAACGCTCATCATCACAACAAGCTTTATGATTTATTAAGTTTTAAAATTCTTGTAGTAGAAGTGATGATTGTGAATAACTCTCTTGCGGCGACGAATTGGCCGAAGGGGGAGGAATCGCCAGCGAGGAGCATTTCCATAGTACTAGGAATGCTGATGGACTTTATACTTTCTGCAAAAACGAGTAAAGTACGGCAGCGGCAAAGGGTGAGTGAGGAACCGCAATGACTGCACCAGGGACGGCACGCGAGGAACATCAAGCGATGGAATTCAGCGTTACAAAGTCAGTGTTGTTGAATGAACTCTCCACCACGCAGGGTGTCGTGGAGCGGAAGACCACCATTCCCATACTGTCAAACTTACTTGTCGAGGCCAAAGGGAGCCGCCTGACGATAACGGCGACGGATCTTGAGCTAAGCATTCGCACGTCTTGCGAAGCGAAGATCAAGAAAGATGGGGCAGGAACCATTCCTGCCAAGAAGCTCATTGAGCTTGTCCGGCTGCTTCCCGAAGGCGAAATCAGGTTTAAGTTACTCGAGAACCATTGGGTGGAGATCGTCAGCGACAAGAAGAAATACAAACTTGTCGGCATGGCCAAGGAGAATTTTCCCGCGCTGCCGACGATGCCACATGTGCTCGTGAAAATCCCCTCGGCGATTCTTGAGAGCCTGATTGGGAAAACGAAGTTCGCCATCTCCATGGAAGAATCGCGCTACACCCTGAACGGTGGCTTGATGATTTTGAAGCCTGACACGCTGGCGATGGTGGCTACCGATGGTCACCGTCTGGCCCTGGCCGAAACGGACCAGAAGCTGGCCGGCTTGAACGGGGAAGTGAAGGTCCTGATTCCGAAGAAGGCCATGGACGAAGTGGAAAAACTTGCCAGCGCGGCGGGGCCGGACGCACACATCGAGTTTGCAAAAGATGAGAGCCATCTTTTCTTTCAAGTGGGCCACCGGCTGCTGATCTCCCGCATCTTGACGGGTCAATTCCCCAATTACGAGGCGGTCCTTCCGCGGGACAACAACAAAAGCGTGGTGCTCGATCGCACGGAATTGTGCGATGCCGTCCGCCGGGTTTCGCAACTTGCCGACCAGCGCTCGCACGCGGTGAAGCTGGCCATCTCGCAAGAAGGGATCGAAATCTCCGCTTCCAGCCCGGAGTATGGCGAAGCAAAGGAAAGCATCGAAAAAGAATACAAGGGCGACCCTATTTCCATTGGATTCAACTCAAGCTACATGCTTGATTTTCTTGCTGCCGCGGCTGATGGTCCGGTGAGCATCGAGTTGAAGGACGAGCAGTCCGCCGGCCAGATGCGGCCACTGGCAGACGAAAGTTACCGCTATCGCTACGTCATCATGCCCATGCGCATCTGATTTTGTTCCACGATCTATGTTCTGCGGCGCTGCTGTGGCCAATGAGACGGCTCACTACATAGAATATTTGCGGCGCTAGCGGCACTCGTTTGTCTCTTCTCAGCAAGTCGCGATACTGCTCTGGATGGTGTGTGAAGCCACTTAGCGAAGCAGCACCGCCAGGGCCAAACTGCGTCATCCAATAGGTCTATAAGTAGAACAAAACCAAAGGCTTAGTTACGAAAATTCAACCTTTGCATGCTTGAGAAATTCGACCTATTCGAGTACACTGAATCGGCTGTACGGTTTCTTCCAAATCGGCCCGGTCCGGTCAGTTCGAGGGTGGCCGCAGGGCGGTCAACCGGGCCACGTCGGCCAAGTAACCCGGCCCAGTTCTTTGGCTCTGCGCCAGGAGCCAAGTAGCCGTTTGCTTGGAGTTTAATGAGTCTTCGCCACGTCTCGCTGCGCGAGACGGGATGAAGCAGGAACCCTACGAGTTCCGGTCGTCTGCGACCGGAATCAAAGGGTAAGGCGACGTACCAAGCAGTCCGCAAGCACGCCTTCCTCGCTTCAAAAAAATTTGACGGGAAATTTCAAGCGCACAAGGACGCTGTGGTTCTAGCGGCACGTCTTGCGCAGCCAGGTTTTGCCAGGAGATGCCATGGGTGAGAAAGAGACGGTAACAGGAAAAGGTCCGGGCCATCAGTACGATGCGAAGTCCATCAAAGTTCTCGGTGGCATCGAAGCGGTGCGCCTGCGCCCGGCGATGTACATCGGATCGACGGGCGACCTGGGCTTGCATCACCTGGTTTGGGAAGTGGTGGACAACTCGGTTGACGAAGCGATGGCCGGCTTTGCCGATGAGATCAATGTCACCGTCCACGCCGATGATTCTGTCACGGTGGTGGACAACGGGCGCGGCATCCCCGTGGACATGCATGCAACCGAAAAGCGGCCTGCGGCGGAAGTCGTGCTTACCGTGCTCCATGCCGGAGGAAAATTCGACAGCGATTCCTACAAAGTTTCCGGCGGTTTACACGGCGTCGGCGTTTCCGTGGTTAACGCTCTCTCCGATTGGCTCGAGCTGGAGATATCCCGCGACGGCGCGGTCTGGGAACAGACGTACGAAAAGGGCAAACCGACCTCGAAACTGAAGCAGACTGGAAAGACGCGAAAGACGGGCACGAAAGTTGCGTTTCATCCAGACCCGGCGATTTTTGATAAGACCACTTTCAGTTTTGACACGCTTTCACAACGTCTACGCGAACTGGCCTTCCTGAACAAGGGCCTGAAAATTACGCTCACCGACGAGCGTACGGAAAAGACCGCCGAGTTCCGTTTCACCGGGGGCATCACCGAGTTCGTCAAGCACCTCAACCGCGGAAAATCCACGCTGCACGATTCGCCGATCTACATCGAAGGGAAGCGCGGCAACGTAGAGATCGAAATCGCGCTGCAATACAACGACACCTACGGCGAAAACGTTTTTGCGTTTGCCAACACCATCAACACGGTGGACGGCGGCACGCACCTCTCGGGATTTCGTGCGGCGCTGACACGCACGATCAACAACTTCGCTTCCTCCGCGGGAATGCTGAAAGAGCAGAAAGACGAAGTGACAATCACCGGCGATGACGTGCGTGAAGGACTGGTCGCCGTGGTCAGCGTGCGCTTGCCGCAGCCGCAATTCGAGGGGCAGACCAAAGGGAAGCTTAACAGCGATATCAAGGGAGACGTCGAGCAACTGGTGAACGAAAAGCTGGGCGAATGGTTCGACAAGCACTCCACGGTGGCGCGACGCATTATCGGCAAGTGCATTGATGCGGCGCGCGCGCGCGAAGCCGCCCGCAAAGCGCGCGAGTTGACGCGGCGCAAGTCGGCGATGGATTCGAGCGGGTTGCCGGGCAAGCTGGCGGATTGCCAGGAGCGAGACCCATCACGCTGCGAGGTGTTCATCGTCGAAGGCGAATCGGCGGGCGGCTCGGCCAAGCAGGGCCGCGACCGCAAATATCAAGCCATCCTGCCGCTCAAGGGAAAAATCCTGAACGTGGAAAAGGCGCGCTATGACAAGATGCTCGGTCACGAAGAAATTCGCGCCATCATCACCGCGCTCGGCACGGGCATCGGCAAGGACGATTTTGACGCCGGGAAATTGCGCTACCACAAAATCATCCTCATGACCGATGCGGACGTTGATGGCTCGCACATCCGCACGCTTCTGCTGACGTTTTTCTTCCGGCACATGAAGGAGCTGATCGAGCGCGGCCATGTGTACATCGCTCAGCCGCCGCTCTATCGCGTGAAGCGCGGCAAAAGCGAGCGGTACATCCGCGACGAACGCGACTTCGCGCGCGAGCTGATGAAGCGCGCCACCGAAGACCACGTGGTGAAAGCCAAGGAAGGCGTCTCGCTGCAAGGGGCGGGGCTGACATCGTTCCTTCTGAATGTGCAGGAATACGATGCGCTGGCCGCGAAGCTCGCGCGGCGTTTGCGGGATCCCGGCCTGGTGGAGGTGCTGGCGGAGAGCGGACTCGAGAAGAAAACGGATTTCGAAGACAAGAAAACGCTCGAGAAACTGTTGAAGGAAGTGGACAAGGCCAAACTGAAGCTCGAAGGAAAAATCGTTTTCGATGAAGAGCACAGCCTGTACGAAATCCAATTTGGCCCGCCGCACAATCAGAAGATCAACTGGGCGCTGGCTTCCGTCGCGGAATACAAGCGCATGCGCGCGCTGGCCAAGCAAATTGACGAATACAACAAGCCGCCGTTCACGGTGACGCGCAACGGCGACGAGGTGACGAAGGAAAAAGCCGCCGACGTTCTGAGTTACGTGATGGAAGACGCGAAAAAGGATTTCACCATCACGCGATTCAAGGGCCTGGGAGAGATGAACCCCACGCAGCTCTGGGAAACCACGATGAACGCCGATACGCGCACGCTGCTCAAGGTGAAGCTTGAGGACGCCGTAGCGGCTGAAGATATTTTCACGACGCTCATGGGCGAAAACGTCGAAGCGCGTCGGAAATTCATCGAGGACAACGCGCTGGAAGTCGTGAATCTGGATATTTAGTCAGGATCGAATGCTGTACCAATTAGGCTGGGCGACATTGCCGGGGCTGCGGGGATTGAGCGTGAGCGAGTTTCGGGCGACGCCAACGGTGAATCCTGACAACGAGCGCGGCGTAGCCGTGGAATATGCAAGCGAGCGGGACCGCGATGAGTTTTTACGGCACCTGGAACAGCATTTTGCCGCGCGGCGGTTTACGAACGCGGCAGATGCGTTCGACACGGTGAAGGCGTTTGTCGTGGAGCGCGCGGCAAAGCGATGACGGAATTTCGTAGCGCCGCCCTTCAGGGCGGCATGCCGGGCTAAAGCGCGGCGCTACACAAACGAAGAAGTTCAGACGAGGAACAATGGCGGACGAGCAGAACCAGTCGGTAATGATTCCGGTGGATATCGAAGCCGAGATGCGCAAGTCGTATCTCGATTACTCGATGAGCGTAATCATCGGGCGCGCGTTGCCCGACGTGCGCGACGGCTTGAAGCCGGTGCATCGGCGCATTCTTTTCGGCATGTACGAGCTGGGACTCACCTCGACGAAGCCCTACCGCAAATGCGCGAAGATCACCGGCGAAGTCCTCGGAAAATATCACCCGCATGGCGACGCGCCGGTCTACGACGCGCTTGTGCGCATGGCGCAGCCGTTCAACATGCGTTATCCGCTGGTGGATGGCCAGGGAAATTTCGGCTCCGTGGACGGCGACATGCCCGCAGCGATGCGGTACACGGAAGCGCGGCTTTCGAAAATTGCCGAGGAGCTGCTCGCGGATATCGAAAAGGAAACGGTCGATTTCATACCGAACTTCGACGAAACCGAAAAGGAACCCACGGTACTACCGACGCGCGTGCCGAATCTGCTCGTCAATGGCACGAGCGGCATCGCGGTGGGCATGGCGACGAATATTCCACCGCACAACCTGCGCGAAATCGTGGAAGCAACCATGTTGCTGATCGAAAAGCCGGAAACCACGCTGCGAGAAGTGATGAAGCTCGTCCCGGGCCCTGATTTCCCGACGGGAGGCTACATTGCCGGCCGGGAAGGCATCGAGGCCGCATACAAGTCCGGGCGCGGAAGCTTCACGATGCGCGCGAAAGCCGCGATCGAAGAATCCAGCAAGGACCGCGAAAGCATCGTGGTCACCGAAATTCCCTATCAGGTGAATAAATCGAAGCTCATCGAGCGCATCGCCGAACTCGTCCAAAACAAGAAGATCGAAGGCATCTCCGATGTGCGCGATGAAAGTGACCGCGACGGCATGCGCATCGTCATTGAGCTGAAGCGCGGCGAGGAATCGCAGCTCATCCTGAACAATCTCTTCAAGCACACGCAGATGCAGGAATCGTTCGGCATGATCATGCTGGCGATCGTCGGCGGGCAGCCGCGCGAGATGGGCTTGCTGGAGTTCATGCGGCTGTTCATCGAGCACCGACGCGACGTTGTCCTGCGCCGCACGCGCTACGAGCTACGAAAGGCCCGTGAGCGCGAGCACATTTTGGTGGGCTACCAGATTGCGCTCGATCATTTGGACGACGTGATTCGCCTCATTCGCGGATCTTCCAGCCGTGCGGAGGCGAAGGAAAACCTGCTCAAGTACTTTTCGGAGCAGGAAGTCACGATTACGGAAAATGGGAAGTCCAAGAAGCTCGAGGGCGTCAAGCTCGATGGAAGAAAGTACAAACTCGGCGGAGTGGAAGGAGAAACGGCGCGCGCTGTCACTGGCGGTCTCACTCCTGTTCAAGTCGACGCCATTCTCGAGTTACAGCTCCATCGTCTCACGCAGCTTTCGGTGGACGAAATCCTGAAGGAATTGAAGTCCATCCGCGAGCGCATCGCCGAGCTGGAAGAAATCCTGGGCAGCGAGAAAACACTGAAGTCAGTGATCGTGTCGGAGCTGAAGGAAGTTCAGAAGACCTACGGCAACGACCGCCGCACGCAGATTGTGGACAAGGTTGACGAAATCAAACTCGAAGACCTGATTGCCGACACCGACATGCTCATCACGGTGAGCCATGCCGGCTACATCAAGCGCACGGCAGCGGACATTTACCGGCATCAATCGCGCGGCGGCAAGGGGCGTATCGGCGCGAAGACTAAGGAAGAAGATTTTGTCGAGCATCTCTTTATCGCTTCGGCGCATAGCTACATCCTGCTGTTTACGTCAAAGGGCAGGATTTACTGGTTGAAGGTGTATGAACTGCCCGAGGCGGCGGCGGCCACGCGCGGCAAGGCGATTTCGAACTTGGTGAAATTCCAGGAAGACGAAAAGCTGACGGCGCTGGTCGCGGCGCGCAATCTCGAAGACGAATCCAAATTTGTTTTTATGGCCACAAAGGCCGGTACAGTGAAAAAGTCCGCGCTGACGGAATTTTCCAACCCCCGTTCGACCGGGATCATCGCCATCAACCTGGATGCCAAGGACGAGCTGATCGGCGCGAAGCTGACCGACAGCAAACAGATGATTTTTCTTGCTAGCCACGAGGGACAGGCCATTCTCTTCCGCGAAACGGAAGTACGCCCGATGGGACGAAACGCCGGCGGCGTGAACGGCATGGAATTAGACAAGGAAGACTACGTGGTTAGCATGGACGCAGTGCAGCCGGACTTCGAGATCATCACGAAGGAACACAAGCAAACTTCGCAGAATCTGGAAGAACTGGAGAACGAGCACATCAAGGATTCGCTGATTACGTTGATGCTCACCGTGTCGGAGAAAGGCTTCGGCAAACGCACGCCGCTAGCGGAATACCGCATCACGTCCCGCGGCGGGAAGGGCGTCGTGAATATGAAAACCACGGACCGCAACGGCTCAGTGGTCGCCACGCTGCAGGTGACAGAAGAGTCCGACGTGATGATCATTACGCACAACGGCAAGGTTATACGCGTCCACGCGAACGAGATCCGCGAAGCAGGGCGCTCGACGCAGGGCGTGCGCTTGCTCCGCCTCGAGGTTGACGACTCCGTCGCGGCCGCCGCAGTCTTGCAAGAAGAGCAGGAAGAAGAAAAGAAGTAATGACGGTAAGACATTCAGTCTGATTAAACCGATTTAATAAGGCAATGGAAAAGGCTTATTCGATGTTAGAATCCTGGGCCTTGTGAAAAACGCGCGACGATTCTTCACATTTCTACTTGTACTCCTTGCGCCGCTGGCCGGCCTTTCCGCGGCGCAAAAACCCCATAAGAAGTACGCGCCGCAGGGGCAATACCTCGTCTACGCTGGAACATACACGACCAAAACGGACAGCAAAGGCATTTACGCGTATCGATTCGATGCGGCCTCAGGACAACTCAGCGCGATCGGGCTCGCTGCCGAGTCAGGAGATCCCTCGTTTGTCGCGGTGCATCCGAGCGGCAAGTATCTCTATGCTGTGAATGAGGTCGGAAACTTCGGAGGGAGTAACAGCGGAGCGGTGAGTGCATTCGCAATTGACCGACAGATTGGCAAACTGACGTTTCTGAATCAAGTGGCCACGCGCGGGGCTGGCCCCTGCCATGTCTCTCTCGACAGGACAGGGAGGTTCGTCCTGGTGGCGAACTATGATGGCGGGAGCGTCGCGGTATTTCCGGTGCAAGCGGACGGGAGTCTCGGCAAAAACTCGGCTTTTGTGCAGCACGCTGGCTCGGGTCCGAACAAGGAACGCCAGGAAGCGCCGCACGCGCACTGGATCGGAACTTCGCCCGACAATCGTTTTGCGCTGGCGGTCGACCTGGGCCTCGACGAAGTCTTGATTTATCGCTTTGACCCTAGCAAAGGATCCCTCGCGCCGAACGATCCTCCCTTCGCCAAGGTAAATCCGGGCGCGGGTCCACGCCACCTGGCGTTTCAACGCGACGGAAAGTTCGCTTATGTCCTTTCGGAAATGGAAAACGCAGTGACCACATTTGCGTATTCGCAGAAAAGCGGATCGTTGTCGGTGCTGCAAACGGTTTCCACGCTCCCGAAAGATTACTCGGGCCCGAAGGAAGCGGCGGAGGTGATCGTACACCCCACCGGAAAGTTTCTGTATGCGTCAAACCGCGCGGGAGTGGACAGCATTACTGCCTTTGCGATCGATCCGGCCAAAGGCACGCTCCTGCTCGTTGGACAGTACTCAACCAAGGGCAAAACGCCACGGCACTTTGCCATCGATCCGACGGGCACATTCTTGCTTGCGGCAAATGAGGAGTCGAACAACATCGTCATTTTCAAAATCGACCCCGCGACCGGCGCTCTGACGCCGACGGGACAAGCGGTGGAAGTCCCGTCACCCGTCTGCATAACATTCGTACCCGCTGAATAGCCTATTTCCCCGGGTCTGCGCTACAATGCGCGCCGGGGAGATGCTATGCACTGGACAAGATTCCTCCTGGCGGTAATCGTCTCGGGCCTCGGCGCATCGATCACCGATTGGCTCTTCATGGGCGTGCTGTTTCACAACAAATATTTAGAAACGCCGGAGACTTGGCGCGGCAAACCCGGGCAACCTGAGGTAACCAGCATCGTCGCATCCTCTGTGATCGGGTTGGTGAGCTGCGGCGCGTTTATTTATTTGTGCTACTGGACTGGCGCACTTACAGTGCACCACGCCAATTTACGGATGGCTGTCCTTGCCTGGCTCGTGGCGCCGCTGCCGCTGATTGTCACCAACGCGCTGTGGATCAAAATGAATCCTCTTCTCGCACTGTCCCACTCGCTTGGCTGGCTAGCGCGTTTTGGCGTTACCGCGCTGGTTGCCGGCTGGCTGTTGCATTAGCGCTGGAGCGAAGTGCGCCAGCGCCGCCGATTCACAAGAGCATAAATCAAGACGAAGAAAGAGCCGCGGGGCTGGACTCTGCGTTACAATCGCAGCTTTGCTTTTATGCCGAGCCGGGGGAAACGAATGATTCCGTCCAAGAGAGTTTGTAGCTGTGCGCTGCATGGCCTCGCGCTTCTTTCGCTTTTCATCATGGCAGGCATGGCGGCTTGGGCTGACGAAACCGTTCCCTCGCGCGATCCCAAGCAGCCCGTGGACGAGGCCTACACGGCAAAGATTAAGAAGTACACCACTCAGCCCTACTTCACTTCGCCCCTGGTGGACTATCTTCCCGCGTCGAAAAATGTTCCCACGCCCGAAGCTGCCCTTGGTGATGTAGCTGGCGCTCCCGGAATCCTGCCGTACGCCGAAGAGGTCTACAAGTACATGCGGTTGCTCGAGAAGGCCAGCCCGCGCGTGAAGGTCTTCTCCATTGGCACGACCGAAGAGGGCCGCGAAATGATCGCTGTGGCGGTCTCTTCGGAGGAAAATCTTAAACACCTGGACGAAAATCGTGCACGGCTCGCGAAGCTAGCAGATCCGCGCACGATCAAGCTGGATGATGCCGAGGCGGACCGCATCGTCGCGCAAGCCGTGCCCGTGTACTACATCACCGGGACGATTCATTCGCCGGAAACCGGCGCGCCGACCGCGCTGATGGAGCTGGCCTACCGCCTGGCCGTGGATGAAAGCCCCTATATCCGCGAAATCCGCGAAGGCACGATTACACTGATCACGCCGGTGGTGGAGGTCGATGGCCGCAACCGCATGGTAGACATCTATCGCTGGCATCTTGCCCACCCAAAGGATTTTTATCCGCCGCTGATTTATTGGGGCAAGTACGTCGCGCACGACAACAACCGCGACGCCATGGGCGTCACGCTGAAGCTCACGGAAAATGTGCTCAACACCTATGTCGGATGGAAGGCGCAGGTGCTGCACGACCTGCACGAATCGGTGCCGTACCTGTACGACAACACCGCCGGTGATGGCCCGTTCAACGCCTGGGTGGACCCGATCCTCACCGACGAATGGGAAATGATCGGCTGGCGCAACGTCGCGGACATGACCAGGTTCGGCATGCCCGGCGTGTTTACGCACGGCGTCTTCGACACCTGGTCGCCGGGGTACCTGATGTTCATTGCCGCGATGCACAACGGCATCAGCCGCCTCTACGAAACCTTCGGAAACGCCGGCGCAGACACGGAGGAACGCACGCTCGACCCGGAAGATTATTCGCGCACGTGGTACCGCCAAAACCCGCCGCTGCCGAAGACGTTGTGGTCGCAGCGCGACAACAATAATTACGAGCAGACGGGACTTTTGACATCGCTTCACTATTTCAACGAAAACAAGCGGCTCTTCCTGAAGAATTTTTATCTCAAGGCCAAGCGCTCGGTGATGAAACCCAGCGCTGAGGGTCCCGCCGCCTACGTCTTGCCGGCGGACGATCCTCGTCCGGGTTTGCAAGCGGAGTTGCTCCGCGTCCTGCAAAAGCAAGTTGTTGAGATTTCGCGCGCAACCTCGGCGTTTTCCGTCGCGCTGCCCGCCAAGAAACTTGCGAAAGGGTCAAAGAAAGACGAAGCGAAAGAGAAAGCCAACGAGAAGGAAACGGCGCCGACCACGCGCGAATTTCCCGCGGGCAGTTACATCATTCGCATGGATCAGCCGTATTCGCGCGTTGCGGACGCCCTGGTCGACTACCAATACTGGAGCCCCGACGACCCGCAAAAGACGCCCTATGACGATACCGGGTGGACCTTTGGAGAACTCTTTGACGTGCAGGTTACGCGCGTGACCGATCCAAAAGTTCTGGGCGTGGCCATGGAACGTGTCACCGAGATTCGCGCACCGGGAGGCGTAAAGGGCGATGGCGCCGTATTCGCCATCAACAACAATGCCGAGCCAGCGCTCGCATCGCTGCGGTATCGTTTGCGTGACGCCTCGATCGACGCGGCGGAAGAGCCGTTCGACGCAGGCGGGAAGAAATTCAACCGCGGATCATTTATCGTGAGAAACGTGAACCGCGCTGACCTGGACCGTGCCGCGAATGATCTCGGCCTTCAAGCCGTCGCCTTGGACGGCGCACCGAACGTGAAGTCACATCGCGTGCGCGCGGCACGAATTGCGTTAGTCCATACTTGGCTGAGCACGCAGACCGAAGGATGGTGGCGACAAGCGCTGGACAAGCTGGGAGTTCCTTACGACTACATCAGTACGCAAACGGTCTCAAAGATCGCCGATCTCAACGCGAAGTACGACGTCATCCTTTTTCCGCCGGTCGGGTACTCTTCATCTCCCACCGCGATTGTGAATGGCCTGCCCGCCGCCTGGGGTAATCCGCTTCCGTGGAAGAACACGCCCGAAACGCCGAATCTGGTTGGTAAGAACGATTCGACCGACGACATGCGTCCCGGACTCGGCTGGGACGGCGTGGCGCACCTGCAAAGCTTTGTGCAGAAGGGCGGCGTGCTCGTGACGGCGACAGACACGTCGCGTTTTGCGATCGGCATCGGCCTCGTCGAGGGCGTTAGCGCGGGATCATCGGAACACATGAAGATTGTCGGCTCGGTGGTCGGCACGAGCCTCGTGGATGGCGCGAGTCCTATCGCTTACGGGTACGACGAAAAACTTTCTGCTTATTGCGATGAAGGGCCGATCTTTTCGCTGAACAACATCTCCGGAGGGCGCGGCCGGCGCCGCCGGCTGGGGGCCGAAGCGCATACGCGCCCCACCGGCCGGGGGACACCCAATGACCCCGATTTCGTCGTCGGAAGGCCCGGTACGGAGCTACCCGAGGAACCCGAAACGGCAATCTGGGAAACGCCGCCAGTTTCCGACGAGCAGAAGATCAATGGCTTTCGCGTGATCCCGCCCGCAAACCGCGCACGGGTTATCTTCCGCTATGCCGACAACAAAGAACTGCTCATTTCTGGGCTGGTTCAGGGAGGCGACGAAATCGCGCAGCACCCTGCCGTCGTGGACGTGCCCACTGGGACTGGCCACGTGGTGCTGTTCTCCATCAACCCGGTCTATCGGGGCGAGACGCGGGGCACCTATTCGCTCGTGCTGAATACGATCCTGAATTTTGACAGCCTCAACGCCGGACGCAAGCTGGCTGAAAAATAACTGCGCCACAGAGGAGGCTTCGGCAACGCCTGCCACGGAGGTGCGAGCCGCTCGCAGGCGATTTTGCCTCTGAGTTGGAGTACAATCCCGGCCCATATGGCGAAGCGAAAAGCGAAGAAAACGGCAAGGCGGAAGAGCCGCTCACAGAAGAAGCGCGCAAAAGCAAATCCAAAGCTGCCTAAAGATGCCGCCACCTTGATTGTGAATCTGCGCGCAAGAGAAGGGCAAGACTTGCTGCTCGAAGCCGAGTTGCGGGCCCTAGTCGGGCCGACGCGCCGCGAGCAAGGTTGCCTCACCTACGATTTGTACCGCGGCGCTGAGCTGGCTGGCGCTTTTCTCCTGCACGAAGTGTGGGCCAGCCGTGAGTATCATCGCCTCCACACGCAAACACACCATTTCCTGCGTTGGAATGCCCGCAAAGACGCTCTGCTTGCATCGCGCGACGCCACGTTCTGGAAGCAGATCAGCTAGCACGAAAATCAAACTACACACACGCGGAGACCCGCTTCGAATCGTCAGCTCTCCGGCGGAGCCACGTAATAGCCCGGGCGGGCACGGACCTTCAGATCACCCGAAGTCACTTGGATTTTAATTTCGTGGTAGCCGATTTCGTTCGTTCCTGTAGGCGTGTAGCTGAGGGAATACTGTGAATGCAGTTCTCCGCCGATTTCGTCAATGGCTTTCTCAATCGAGCGATCCTTGAATGTGGCGAGGTGAGCGCCGCCCGTGGCCGTGGCTGCGACCTCGAGCACGTGATCGGAAATTTTGTCTTTCACGTGCTGCACGGCCCAAACGGCCAGCGCCAGCAGGTTGCCGGAGCCATACCGCGCCGCTTCCGTATCGGGTGTCTGCGGAACACCGGGTTGGGGCGGCAGGCCGAATGTCCCCGGAGGTGTGATCTGCGGCCGCGTGTCTTTCGGCTTGGATTGCAGCTCCGCGCGCGTCGTGGAAAGCCCAACACTGTAGATCGTCACATTCGAGAGTTGCGCCTGGCGCAGCACCTCACCCAGCCGCGTTTCGCTTCCCACGTCCGTCGCTTCCGACAAAATCAACATCACGCGCCGGTGTCCGGGGCGCTCCGGCGTGGCCTGGGGCCGTTCGCTCAGCATTTCCACTCCGACGGCCATGGCGTCATAGAGCTTTGACCCGGACGTGCTGGTTTGCAGCCGCGAAACAGTTTTTTCGATCTGGTCCGCGTTCGTGGTGAAATCTTGCAGCTTGTCGACCGCATCGTTGAAGCCCACGATGGCAGCTTCACCCGTTGGCCCCATGACCGTTTGCGTCAACAAAATGCCGGTTTTGCGAAGTTCCGGCAGCAGGGGGTCGATGCGAGAACTCGTTTCAAGCAAGACCGCGAGCGAAATCGGGTCGCCGCCCAGATCGAAGTGTGAAATTTTTTGCTCGATGCCATTGTCGGTGATGCGGAAATTCTTCATCTCTAGATTGGCAACCATATCGCCTTTTGCGTCGCGCACGGTCACCGGGGTATTCACGAGGGACACACGTACGACGAGCTTCGCCTGGGGGGGCGCCTGCTGCACTTGCACGTCGGGACGTGGCGCGATGGGACCTTCGGGCGACTGCGCGCCCAGAGGCATGCCTACGACTGCCAAGAGGAACAGCATCCAGAGTACGCTTGCGCCGCGCCTCATTACGCCTCCCGCTTCCACTGACCCTAGTCTATGCTCCCCGGCTCATTTTCGCTCAATAGCCCAGGGTAGATTCAGGTCCCGCCACTGGAGTGTACTCAATTCGACGCAAGCTCCTCGGCAAGCGTTGCCCCGTGTCATTACACTCCCTACAATGGATGTTCGCTCATTCCGGAGGGAGATTCATGTCCGCAGGGTACAAGAAACTGAAGCCACAGCACGCACCGAAGGCTCCTCATGAGGATCCAAAATTTTTGGAAAGCACTCCAGCGCGGCCCTTGCGCATCCTGGCGGAATATTTTCAACCATTGGTGCAGCTCAAAAAGGAAGGCATCGGCGACACGATCGTGATGTTCGGTTCGGCGCGCATCAATTCTCACGAGACAGCACAGGCACGCTACACCCGTCTCAAGAAAGAAAAAACGTCAAAGCTCTCCGCCGCGGAATACGGCCAGCACCGTGCAGCACTGCGCAGCGCCAAGAGCGCGCTCGAAATGTCGCGCTACTATGAAGAAGCACGCCAGCTCTCGCACAAAATTACTTCCTGGGCGTCGACCCTGGGGCCCAAGCCGCGCCGTTTTGTCGTGTGCTCCGGAGGCGGACCGGGCATCATGGAAGCCGCTAACCGTGGCGCCAGCGAGGCGGGCGGCAAATCTATCGGCCTTTCCATTGAGTTGCCAAACGAGCAGTTCGCCAACGCCTATATCAGCCCGGAACTAAGCTTCAATTTTCATTATTTTTTCATGCGGAAACTGTGGTTCGCGCAGATTGCCAAGGCGTTGATTGTATTTCCGGGGGGATTCGGCACCATGGATGAACTCTGGGAGATGATGACGTTGCTGCAGACCGGCAAGCTCCCCAAGCACAATATCATTCTCATTTACGGTCGGAAGTATTGGGACGAAGTTCTGAACTTCCGCGCCATGGTTCGCTGGGGCATGATCGATGATGAAGAGCACAATTTGCTGCAATTTGCAGATAACGTGGATGAAGCCTTCGATCTCATCCGCTCCGGGCTCGAAAAATACCACATGGATGTCGACCCTTTCCTGCAGGCTTACTGAAACCGGGTCTGACCGCATAAATCAGCAATTGCAAGTTGTTGTTCGGCGCGGCTGGAACTACACGATTATTACCGGCATCGCTACGATCGAAATCGGGATAGCGAATGAGCCTTAAGCAGGCAGCAGGTCTCGGAAAGGGAAAACGGGGCGCGGCTCGATGCGGCAGTCTACGCCCCGCTCTAAATTCTTGGTCGAAAAATCAGTTCTTCGTAGCGGAAAGCTCTTCGGAAAAGACCGCTTCGAACCGCCGTGTTTCGTCCTGATCGTGCAACATAACGATGGGAACAACGCGAAAGGATTTGTTGCACGCACGGCACTGCGTCACTTCGCCCTGCAGGTCCTGCAAAAAGCCATCCGTAAAATGATAAAGCGCACGCTCGCGCCGGGCTTTCTTCTGGCCCGGCTCTCCGCAGTGCGGACAAACGAATTCCACCGTGTCCTGCTGCGGATCGCGGTCCAGCGCAGCCCAGCCCGTGCGGCGCACACCAACAACTGCCATGTTACGCCGGTCCATTTCGGTTGCCCTCCTCAGATCCACGTCCACAAGACATAAGATGCGATGGCACGGCGGTTCGGTACAGGTCAAGTAAGTTCATTAAAATCATTCAGTTACGAAACTTGGCGGGATAACGATTGCAGCATGAGCCCCCAGCGGACAGGGAACTTGCCGCGCGCCGCGGTGTCCAACGGTGTGAGGACGCGCGCACCTCACATCCCTGCGAGCGCGGCGCCGATCTCCTGGAGTCGTAGAGCAACCCACAGGAGGTCTGCGCCGCAAAAATCTCTCGTTCCCCTCGCAGCAATTCCGTGTGGAGGTGTGTGATGTCTTTCGAGCAACAAAGCAATTCCGAAGAAATTCTGGGTACTTTTCGCAGGTGTCTCGTAGAAGGCGATCCGGAACAGCGGAAACGCGAGCGCCACATTCGCCAGCGCGCTCTGGCGATTTCGATCGCGCTTCAGAGCACCGCTGTCGCAACGGTACTGCTCGTGCCACTGTTTGGAAAAACCGAGCGCATTGCGCTGGCGGGCATGATTCAGATCCCGCCCTATTACCATCACAGCAGCCCAATTCATCAAAACGCTGCAACGCCACAGCGCCGGCCGACCACTACGATGTGCCAAATTTGCGCTCCCCTTCGCATTCCGAAACACATTTCAACCGTCGACAGCGGGCCCTCACAACCTCCCGAAACGACAGGGGCACTCGATCTGCTGAACATCGGCCCCGACTGTCCCGGCTGCATTAACATGTCCGGCCCGGAAGGCCCGCACCCTCTGCAACCACCGCCCGACACGCCGAGGAAGCGTTTGCAGATGACACACCTCGATCCGGCCATGCTGATTCACCGGGTCGAGCCGGTCTATCCTCCGCTGGCGAAACAGACGGGCCGCAGCGGCCGCGTGGAATTGCGCGCCATCATTGCGACGGACGGAACGATTCAGTCTTTGCAGGTCGTCAGTGGTGATCCGCTTTTCATCCAATCGGCGCAGCAAGCTGTTCAGCAGTGGCGTTATAAACCCACAATTCTGAATGGACAGCCGGTCGAGATCGACACATTCATCACCGTCGTCTACAACATCAATCGCTAACAGGAATCTTGTGCCGTAGCTTGGTTAGAGCAACGGCTCGCCGGCGTGACGCGCGATCGCTTCGCGCGTTGCATCTCGCAGGCGAATCAATTCATGCCAATCGGACGATTCGCTGCCATCGGGTGTGGCGCCCGCACTTTTCGGCAGAATCGGCGGTGACAGCGTCAGCGTCACACTGGAGGGGCGCGGCAGATAAGTGCCGTCGCGGAGAAATCGGCGCGTCCCCGCAAGCGAAACCGGAATGATCGGAGCGCCGGTCGCGACCGCCGCCTTGAACGCTCCAAGCTGAAACGGACGAATACCGTCTTCTTCCGTAAATGTGCCTTCGGGAAACACGAATACAGATTCTCCCTGGCGCAGTAATTCTTCCATCTCTTCCGCCTGGCGCAGCCTTGAACCGGCGTCATTGCGATCGAATCGCAAGTGCCCCATTCGATCCAGGAACGTGCCAATGAAGGGCATGCGCGTGACCTCCATCTTCGCAACGAAGCGGTACGGCACTCCCAGACCCAGCATCAAAGGCAGCACGTCGAAATAGCTGGTGTGGTTCGACGCGTAGATTTTCGCGCCTGGCGTCTGCATGTATTCCTTGCCGACTACCCGCACCCGGCAGCCTGTCAGCGCGAACAAAATTTTCAGCGCGGCGGAGGTGAACCGGCCCGCCGCCTTCTTATCTTTGATGAGCTGCACGAGCAGCCATGTCGGCACAATCCAGACGGAGAACACCACGGCGAAATAGACGCCGCACAAAATCTCGAAGCCCCGGCGCATGCCGGAAATAATCTTTTGGCCGATGGTGCGCCCTGCGCTGGCCGCGCCCAGTCGCGCAATTTGCATCCAGGCGGGCCGGATCGCAGCCGATAGCGTGCCCGCAAGATAGAGTTGTTTGGTCTCTTCCCGGCGCAATTTGCCGCTCGACGTTTTAGGAATACTGCCCGGCGGAATAATTTCCACGCGATCCGGAGGCAGCCCGAGCCCTTGAGAAACTCGGTCGGTGACCGCAGCCGCGATTGCCGCGCGTTTTGCTGCGTCCCTTTCCCGCGATTCCGCAGCTACCACAAGTTTTTCCGTGCCGCTTGCCTCATCCTTCAAGCCGAATGCCACGATGCAGCCTTTTCGGATCCCCTCGACTCGCGCCGCGAGTTCTTCCACTTCATGAGGATAGAGATTCCGCCCGCCCTTGATGATGATGTCCTTCACGCGTCCGGTGACGTAGATCTCGCCGTCAGCTCGGTACGCCCGATCGCCGGAATTCACCCAAGCGTCGCCACTATCTTTCTTCCCCGCGCGCTGCGGAAAAAGCTCTTGAGTGGCCGCTTCGTTCCGGTAGTACCCGCTCGTCGCGGATGGCCCTCGGAACCACAGGAATCCTTCCGCGCGCTCCGGCACTTCTTCTCCGGCATTATTGACAATGCGCACTTCGTGGCCCGGGATTGGTTTTCCTGAGGAGACAAACGCGATCGCCGTCGTATCGTCCGCAGGCGCGGGTATCGCGCGCCCCTCCGCGGTGAACATTTCGCGGTCCACGCGGTCGATCAGCGGCCCGCGATTCATTGGCGGCACCGTGACGGCGAGCGAAGCCTCCGCGAGTCCGTACACCGGAAGCTGTGCTTCCCGCCGGAAACCGTACTTCGCAAATCGCGCCGCAAACCGTTCGAGCGTCTCCGGATTGACAGGTTCGGCGCCGTTCAACGCCGCGCGCCAGGAGCTCAGGTCCACGCCCTCAATGTCCTTGTCGCCGATTTTTCGGACGCACAGTTCATAGGCAAAGTTCGGCGCGGCGGCAATCGTTCCGCGGTGTTTGTGGAAAGCCAGAAGCCAGCGCTCCGGCCGGGTGAGAAACGCAAGAGGTGACATCACCGCGAGTGGCACTCCGTAGTGCAGCAGAGTGAGCCACGCGCCAATGAGGCCCATGTCGTGATACAGCGGAAGCCAGCTGATGCCGACGTCTCCCGGCCCAAGCTGTACTGCCTCTCCAATCGCGCGCATATTGGCAAGCAGGTTTGCGTGTGTCAGCACCACCCCCTTCGGATCACCGGTTGAACCGGACGTATATTGCAGCAGTGCGATATCGCTGGACTTGCGCGCGCGGCTGCCGGTGAGATGCGCCGGCTTCACACCCGGAGACGGCTGCGGCGCTTTGTCCGCGGCTTCGATCAATTTCTCCGCATCAGCGACCAAGGCCAGCGAGCGCACTCGAGGCTTCAATAATTTTGCGACCGCCTCCGCGCGGCGAAACGTCAGCAGCATGCACACTTCCGCGTTGTTCAGAATCGCAGACTGGCGGGAAGCGTACTCTTCGATGCGGTCCGCGCGGAACGGCGGATAAATGGGTACTGGAATCGCACCGGCCAGAAGAATTCCCGCGTACGACACGAAAAACGAGCGAGAAGTGGGCAGCATCAAAGCCACGCGCCCACCGGCGGGTACGCCGCGCCGCGCAAGCTCGGCCGCACAGCGCTGTGCCGCGGCATACAGCTCGCCAAAAGTGACCGTCAGGCTCCGCTCCCCATCTTCGGTGTCTTCGGTGATGAGCAAATGCGCGCGTTCCGCGTCGTGCGCTCCCCGGTAGCGCAGCACATCAACGAGGGTTTCCGCGGTGAATACTCCAGCCTGCTGACCCTCGCGAGGCAGCGTTTGTGCCGTCGCGGATGTGCGCAGGGCGGAAGAAAACTCGACTTCCCTTGTGCCCGTTTGCGGCGCGCCCAGAATCGCTTGGGTAAGATTTTCCGGCGTGTTGGCTTCCGCTGCCGCGCTGTCCGGCAGCCGCACCCCAAACGCAGTCTCCAGCCTCGCGAGCAACTCCACGCGTTCCAGGCTCCCGAGTCCTAGGTCGCGGTCGAGGTGCGACGCCGAATTGAGAAGCGGCAGCGCCCCCTGGCTGCCGAGTTCCTCGAGCAGGCCGCGCACGATCTCCAACACGCGTTCGCGCGCGGCGGTGCGGTCGAGTTGAGTCGTAGGTGTGGCCACAAGAACCGCGAAAGGCAGCTTCAGCGAGAGGCTACCACGCGGAAACGCTGAATTCCATCGGCAAGCGCCGCTTCCTCGGAAACTAGGCGCTTTTCTTCTTCGCCTGTTCCACGGAAAAACCCTTTGGAAGCAAAGTGGTGGAAAGATCCACGTCGGAGAGATCCGCGCCGGTCAAGTCCGTTTCCCGCAGGATGGCCACACCCATATCGGCTTTTGTGAATTTCGCGCCGCGCACGTTGGTGCCGCGCAGATTGACGTTGCGCAACAAAGCGCGCGTGAAATTTGCATTTGAGAGGTCGCAACGGAAAAATTCCACGCCGCTCGCCTGTGCTTCGGTCAAGTCCGCCCCGGGCAGAATCGCTTCGGTCATGTCCGTATTGCGCAGGTCCGCCCGCCGAAGATTCGCCCCGGTCAAATCCGCGCCTGGCAACTTGGCTCCGCGTAGGTCTGTGCCTTCGAGGTTGGCATTTCGGAGAATTGCCCCGCTAAGATTGACGCCGCCAAAGGCGGCGCCAGACAGATCCGCGCCCGTCAAGTCTGCGCGCGTGCCGCCGTCCTTCCCGCGAAAAAACCGCTCATGCGCGTCAAGGATTTCCGTCAGCCGCTTGCCGTTGTGACGAAGACTCTTCGCTTTCCGTAATCCCATCGATCGCCCACCCAGTGCAGGTCCTAATGCTTAGTTTACTGGAAGTGGAGGGCAGCCGGGAAGCCGCAAGGACATTCCGTAATCCGAACCATCGCTTGCGTTGTGATAGTCTGCTCTTCTTACTCGATCGCGCCGCGCTCGACAATCTTCTCGCGCAAGCAAAGTCTGCCGCGGCTGGCGTAAACTAGAAATTGAGAGCAAGTAAACCGCGGCGCGCCTAGGCTGCCCTCAAGCAATGAACCGCTTCACTCCACAAGCCGGCCGATCGTTCCGTCTACTCCTGGCGGTCGGCTTCATCGCGGCTTGCTTGAGTCCCAAACTCGTCGCGCAAGACGCCCCTCGCGAAGAGGAAATTGTCGCCAACCTCGCAGGTGGACGCGTCATCGTTCATGTGGCGAAAGACTCGATCGTTTTCGCTGCGCTTGATCAGCCTATCGAGGCAAATTCTGTCCCTCCCCGTGTTGTGGAGCTCGACTCCGGGCACGTCGGCGTACTTCTCGGGGCGTCGGAATGGCAACTCCCTGCCGATCCCAAGCCGGTTCGCCTCGATCAGAATATTCAGCACATTTCCGCCGCCGATCCCAGGTTTCAATCCTATGGAGAAGCCGAGCCGGATCTCGAAACGATCGGCGTCGCGTTTCTCGAAAAGCTCCGCCCGCTCGTCGCTCAGCTCCATCACAAAATTGAAATCGTTCCCGGCGAGCCTTTGTTGCAGCTCGTCATCATCGGTTTTGCACCCCTCAACTACGGGCCGGAAGTATGGGCCGTCGAATACCGCATCGAACAGGAACAGGTTTCCACGCGCCGGGAGTATTGGCAAACGCGAGTCCTGCGTCCGCGCTTCACGCAGCTTTATCCCCCGGAAAAACACGCCCCGCGCACACCGGTCGAAGCCCGTTTTCCACCCAGTGCAAAAGGGCCCACGCTGCTCGAGCTCATCCAGGGTAACGATCCGCGCATCGCCCGGTTGGCTTCCACCGAACCCCGCTTTGCGAAGGTCTTGGAATTCATAGAGAAAGGGCAGGCCCACAAAGCAGTTCCCATGGATGCCGCAGATTTTCTCCGCGCGGCCTTACCCCTGATCGCTCCGAATGCGCGATTTGTCCTGGCCACAATGGAAGAACAGCACGGCTTCGAGTGGATCGTCCCGCCCGAGGAACCTGTCCAGAAGGCGAAGAAGGACGACAAGAATCGGTCCCCCGAGGCCCCCTCGCTGATTCGCAGACCGCAGCCTTGACGTTTTAGTTGAATTTTTCGATCGTATCGCCGCGGCGGATGATTCCGCCCTCGATCACGCGGCAGAGCATCCCGCGCCGCCCGTAGAGTTCTTTCCGCAGCCCCGGCCGGATCTTTTCCATGAGGTCGCACGGCCCGCAGACAGCGCTCACTTCAAGTTGCGCCTCGCCCACACGGAGTTTTTGGCCTACGGGGAGGCCATTCACGTTTATGCCGTCGGTGGTAATGTTTTCGCGGAGAATGCCCGGCGCCAGAGCCATGGCTTCAAGAGTTTCCCGGTCCACTAGGAGCACTTGTCGCTGGCTGGTTGGCCGACCATGCGCGCATCCCTCGAATCCTACGTCTGAAATGACCTGGACTTCCGCCAACTCTTCCATCGGTAAGCGGCGCTTCGGAGCCCGAAACAAATGCAGTACCCGTGCCATTTTCCTTAATCTCCCGCTGTTTGCACGCGTCCCGCGGGTGCTCCAATATCTTTGCGATAATGCATACCATCGAATCGTATCTTTCCTATGGCCTGGTAAGCTGCCCCCAAGGCAGCATCGAGGGTAGCCCCGGTTGCTGTCACCCCAGCGACCCTCCCACCGTTGGTGACTATGAAGTCGCCATCGCACTTCGTTCCTGCATGGAGAACCTTCACACCGGCAATCTTCTCCGCATCGGTTAGTCCTTCGATGCGCTTCCCATTCTCAAACTTTCCCGGGTATCCCCCCGAAGCCAACACCACGCAGGCACTTGCGTCTGCTTTCCATCGCAACTTCGCCGGATCCAACCGCCCTGTGGCCAAATCCGCCAACACCTCCGCGAGGTCAAAATCAGCCCGAGCCAGAATTGCCTGGGCTTCAGGATCGCCCAGTCTGCAGTTAAACTCGAGGACTCGCGGCCCAGTTTTTGTCAGCATCAAGCCGATGTACAAAAAGCCCTGATAGCGAATGCCATCCGTCCGAAGCCCTTCGAGGGTTGGCTTGACAATTTCGGCCACAATGGTTTCGCGCAGCTTGCTCGGCAGCAGATCGTCTGTGGAATACGCGCCCATGCCCCCCGTGTTCGGCCCTTGGTTGCCATCAAAGACGCGTTTGTGATCCCGTGTAGGAACAAGCGGCGCGTAACGCTCACCATCCGTCACGATAATGAAAGACAGTTCGTTGCCTTCCAGCGTCTCTTCGAGCAGGACGCGCTTTCCGCCCGTTCCCAGCTCGTTTTTTTCCATCACCCGTTCAATGAAATCCGTCGCTGCGTCAGGGTTTGGCGCCAGAAACACCCCTTTGCCCGCGCACAAGCCGTCGGCTTTGATCACCACGGGCCAATCCACAGCGCATAACGCGCCGTAGGCGTCACCCGGCGAGTCGTACGCACCGTACATCTCCGCGGTCGGGATATTGTGGCGCTGCAGGAACTCTTTCGAGAAGATCTTGCTGCCCTCGAGTTGCGCCGCTTGCTGCGAAGGCCCGACAATCGGCCATTTTCTTTGCGCAAACGCATCACCCACGCCGTTTACAAGGGGCAGCTCTGGCCCCACAACGGTCAAGTCCGGCCCAATCTTTTCCGCGAGCGCCACGAGCGCCGCCACGTCCCCTGGATCTATCGCCACGCACTCCGACTCCGCAGCGATCCCGCCGTTCCCCGGAGCGCACCAAATCTTTTCCACGCGCGCACTTTGCTTCAGCTTCCAGACCAGCGCGTGTTCGCGTCCCCCGCCACCTACGACCAGAATCTTCATTCCGAATCCTTTAGAAAACCTCACCGAAACGATAGTCGGCGCTCCTCAAAGTGTCAACGGAACACCGCTATCCAACGCTTCTAACCTGTAGATTGACGCCGTCCGCGGCTACCTCTACGATGCGCAGCACACCATGAGGCGCGCATCGAACTCCACTCCCATACCTCAACTTTCTTTCGCGAGCCTGCTGACCTGTTTTTCTCTTTCCGGGGCCGCTGGCCTGATCTACCAGGTCGCATGGACGAAATCGCTCGCTCTTCTCTTTGGTTACACCGCCTACGCGGTCGTCACCGTGCTCGCTGTGTTCATGGGCGGGCTCGCATTTGGGAGCGCCTGGCTGGGCAAACGGACCGAAGCTTACTCCAACCCCATCGGACTCTACGGCTGGATTGAACTGGGCGTTGCGTTGAGTGGCGCGCTTTCTCTCGCCGGTCTCGCCGCTGTCCGTTTTATCTACTTTGCGGCGTACCCTGTGGCCTCGGGTTCGCGAGCTCTCGTGCTGGCGCTCCGCGTTCTCGGTGCCGCCGGCGTTCTTTTCCTACCGACATTTCTAATGGGTGGCACGTTGCCGATTCTCATTCGCGGAGTGACTCGTAGCTCCGCGGAACTCGGCGCTCGTGTCAGCCGCTTCTATGCGGTAAACACACTTGGCGCGGTCGCGGGCACGCTCGCCGCGGGTTTCGTTCTTCTCCCCTGGCTTGGGTTGCGGTTTACCGTCGCTTGCGCTGTAGTGCTCAATACTCAAGCCGGCGCATGGGCGATGCTGCTTTCGCGCGCTCCTACTGCGCGCGTGGAATCCCGCGGTGATGAATCAGCATGGCGGCCGGTCAAAGGAAAAAGTTCATCTATTACACCTCCAGCCGTTTCGCAGGCTTTTCTTCTAGTTTGTTTTTCTCTCGTCGGCGCCACCGCCATCGCTTACGAAATCGGTTGGACCCGCCTCCTGTCCGCCACTCTAGGCAGCTCCACTTACGCCTTTACGATCATGCTTGCCACCTTTCTCGTCGGCATCGTGCTGGGAAGCGCGCTTTTCGAGCGGTGGTTCGCGCGCAAGCGACCCGTCACCATTGCGACTTTTGCCAGAACTCAATTGGCCATCACGCTAGCCGCGATCGTATTCCTCGTCTCTTTTCGCCTTCTCCCGAATCTCATTCCTCCCGTGTTGCGATTCACTCACGGCAGCTTCGCAGGCTTGCTCTTCGCGCAAGCCCTCCTGAGCGCCCTCGCCATGTTGCCCGCCGCTGCCTTGTTCGGCTTCAATTTCCCAGCGGTCGTCATCCTCATTGCCAGCTCGCCGGGCGAACGAGGTCACACTTCGGCCGCCGTCGGCCGTGCTTATGCCGCCAACACGTTCGGGGCCATCGCGGCCGCGTTGCTGACCGGTTTCTTTCTTCTTCCTCGCATCGGCAGCTTTCGCGTTGTCGCCCTTACTGCCTCCATCAATCTTTTTCTCGCCACTGCGCTCGAACTGCGTTCCCCCACTCGCCGAAATCGCATTTTCGCGGTTCAGATCGCGCTGCTCGCCGCCGTGATTCTCGCGGGTTGGTCACCATTCTTCTATAGCCGCGCTATCGCTTCGTACGCCGCAGTGCTCTACGGCAACTATCAGGACACGCGTCTCACCGTCGAAGAACAAGCCCTCACCGAGGACGTCGTTTTCTTCGAAGATGGTTTGAACACCACAATTGCCGTCACCCGGTCCGACGATTACGTAGCCCTGAAGACCAACGGCAAAGTCGACGCCAGCAACCTCGATGCTTCCACGCAGCTTCTGCTCGGCGACCTTGGCGCCATTTTTCATCCTCATCCGCAGCACGTTCTCATTATCGGCTTCGGCGGTGGCATGACGGCGTCTGCTGTCTCCCGCTTTCCCGACGTTCAGCGCGTTGACTGCGTAGAAATCGAGCCGGCCGTCATTCGCGCCGCCCCGCATCTTGAAAGGCTGAATCGCGGCGTTCTGCGGGATCCCCGGCTGCGCATCATCTATGACGACGCGCGCAATTTCGTGCAAACTTCCCGCGACTCCTACGACCTGATCATCTCTGAACCGTCGAATCCGTGGATCGCGGGTATCGCTTCGCTCTATACCACCGAGTTTTATGCGGCGCTGCGCAAGCATCTCGCGCAGGGCGGAATTTTCGTGCAATGGGTTCAGGCATACGCACTGCAGCGCGATGATTTCCGGATGATTCTCGCCACACTTGCGCCCCATTTTGCGGATGTTACTTTGTGGCACAGCGCCGGGCGCGATTTTCTCCTGCTCGCACGGTCGGAAACTTCATCGCTCACTTTCGATCGTTCTCGCGCACTGTGGTCGAATCCGCAGCTACGGGATGATTTTCGCGCCTTGCGCCTTGCAAGCCCTGAAGCTTGGCCCGTCTATTTCCGCCTGGATGATGTGCAAGTGCGTGCGTTGGCTACCGGGGCCACGACCAATTCAGATGATCGCACCGCGCTCGAATACCGAGCCCCACTTGCCCTTCTCGACGAAAACCTCACTCAATCGCTGGACTCCATGATCCAGGAGCGTCAGACAGAACTCCTGCCGGGCAGACTCGATCCCCGGGAAACGTCCGCCGCGCTCAAGGGTGTGGCTGAGTCCGCTCTGGATCTCAACAGTTCCCGAGCCCCGGCGTACGTGGAAGCTCTCAAAACTGAAACCGCTTCCGCTGCTCGGGAGATTTTGCGCGGGCGTTCAGCGCTTCTTCAAAATCGTTTTGAGGAGGCAATTCGGCATTTTGCGTTTGCTGAGCGGGATGCGGATAACCATTTAAGTGCATTATATTGGTTAGCTATCACACAATGTCGCGCCGGTCTGTACACACGCGGCGCAGCAGCTTTGGACGAGATCATCGAAAACGAGCCGAGCAATCTCGATGCATTACGAGCGCGCATCGGTTTTGCGCGGGACAACAATGATTGGGCAGCCGCAAACGCAGTGCAACGCAAACTACTCGCAGTCGCGCCTGAACCCGCTCCCGTTGAATATTGCCGCCTTGGCGATTCCTACCTGCGCCTCCGCAAATTAAAAGAAGCGGAAGAACCACTTCGTCAAGGGCTCCAGGGAGATCCCTATAGCTTCCTTTGTCATCGCGATCTGGGGGAACTCGAAAGGGCCACAGGTCGAAACACCCAGGCGCAGCAGGAATTGGAGCTTGTGGTTCGCTTGTTCCCGGAAGATGATCCCAAGACTTACGCCTCGCTCGCGCTGGTCTACCGCGCCGAAGGAAAGCCAGGATTGGCAGATGAAATTCTCAGCAAGGGCCAGAGGATATTTCCGAACGAAAGTCTGTTGCGGGAGTTGATTCTGAAGAAGTGATCGGCCAATTATCCGGCCTGGCCAACGGCGCGAATCGGAATTGTCACGCCGCTTGTGGCGTCCGAAGATGCCAGCATGTGGCATCGGCCGTCAAAAATGCCGCCTGGATCGATCACCATGCAAGGGGAGTGGACCTCTCCGGTGACGACGCCTTTAACTTGAATTTCGACGCGGCCCTTCGCGAAAATCACGCCGTCAAACCGGCCGGCGATCACTACGCGGTTTCCCTCAATTTGCCCTTCGACTTTGGCACCTTCACCGAGAATCACTGTCTGCTCCGAAATGATGTTGCCCTTGACGTTGCCGTCAATGCGAAACGTCCCCGTCAATTGCAGCGTTCCCTCAAGGCTCACGCCCTGATCGATGAATCCTGTCCATTCTTCAGTCGCGCCATTTTTCGCGGAGCTGGGCCACTTCCAAGCCATGAATTCCCCCAAACGCGGACACTATCACTGTATCTTCGCCGCCGTACAAGTCAACGCGCCATTCGCGGAGAGTTGTCGAATCGTGCGCCTGAACTAATGGGCAGTATCGTTAGTAAATGAAGAAACAACCCTTTGTTGGGCTACTTGATCAGCCGGTCGTAAATTCCCATGAGTTGCGCGTCGTCGTAAAATTCGATGATGAGCTGCCCGGGACGAACGCGCGTCTTCTGTCGCAACAGGATTTTAGTGCCAAGGTGGCGCTGTAGTTCCTCGAGCGCCGCTCGAATATTCGCATCCACATGCCCTTGCGGCGCTTCCTTGGCCCCACCTCTCACACGACGCGCAGCAAGCCGCTCCACCTGCCGCACGGTCAAGCCTCCGCGCGCCGCCCGCCGCGCATAGCGCATGCGCAGCTGGGGGTCTTGCACCGCAAGCAGCGCCCGACCATGCCCGGCGGAAAGCTTCCCTTCCTCAATCCACTCCTGAATGCTGGGTTCGAGCTTCAGCAGACGTATGGCGTTCGCCACGGTCGTTCGGTCTTTTCCGGTTCGTTCTGCCACAAGTTCTTGCGTAAGGTGAAATTCCTCCATCAGGCGCTCAAACGCGCGCGCCGCCTCCATGGCGTTCAGATCTTCCCGCTGGATATTTTCTACCAGCGTCATTTCCAACGCGAGATTGTCCGGCACGTGCCGAATAATTGCGGAAACTTTGGTAAGTCCAGCGCGCTGCGCCGCCCGCCAGCGGCGCTCCCCGGCGATCAATTGGAAGCGGTTTCCGACCGGGCGAACGACAATTGGCTGAATAATGCCGCTGGTCAGAATCGACCTTGCCAACTCCTCGAGCGCTTCTTCACGAAACTTCGTGCGCGGCTGATACGGGCTGGGTTCGATCAAGTCAATATCGATCTCCCGCGGACCCGCAGCCACTTCTCGAGCTGGTGCCGCTGCCGCCCCGCTCGGAGCCGCAGTCGGCTGCACAGTTGGTACAGGCTGTGAAGGAATTGCGGGTTCAGGCTCCCGAATGAGCGCTCCGAGCCCCCGTCCCAGCGCGTTTCTCGGCATTTGCGATAACCTCCTGGGCGAGTTGCGTATAGCCCTCCGCCCCCTTGCTGTGGATGTCATAGAAAATAATGGGTTTACCAAAACTTGGTGCTTCTGCGAGCCGGACATTCCGCGGAATGACGCTTTGAAAAATCTGCGATCCAAAAAAACTACGCAAATCCGTCGCTACCTGTCGCGACAAAGTTGTGCGCTCGTCATACATCGTCAAGAGAATTCCTTCGATCTCCAGACTCGGGTTGAGGGTGCGGCGGATACGCATCAGCGTATCCAGAAGCTCGGAAACGCCTTCGAGAGCCAGATATTCGCACTGGATCGGCACAAGAACCGCATTTGCCGCCACCAACGCATTTAGCGTGAGCAGGTCTAGCGCGGGGGGACAATCGAGAATGATGAAGCGGTAGCGCTCATCGAGGGCCCTGAGCACATTTTGGAGCCTGTATTCTCGATTTTCGGCTGTAACCAATTCAACGGCTGCTCCTGCCATGTTTTTGTCCGCCGGAATGACATCCAAATTTGCGACTTGCGACTTCTGGACGATTTTTTCAAACGGTTCGCCGAGGATAAGCCAGTGATAAAGGGTTCTTCGTGAGGGGTCTTTGACAAATCCGATGCCCGCTGTGGCGTTAGCCTGTGAATCGCAATCCACTAATAGTGTCGGTTGTTCTGCGGCGGCCAAGCATGCGGCTAGATTCACTGCCGTTGTCGTCTTGCCGACACCGCCTTTTTGGTTGGCAACCGCGATAATTCGCGTCAAGAATCCCCCAGCCCGCAAAAACTAACAAAGCGTGACGGTATATGCAAGATGTTTCACGTGGAACGTCACTTTCTGGTTGAAATCAGTGAGTCGAAATCCGGTGTTCCACGTGGAACAATGCACTTGACCTTTTTCCGGTATCTCTAAGCCTTTCTTGTTCCAACGAGCAACAGTCGGCGCATAGAATGGGGCACGAGGACGGGCTCTCGCCACTCCCAAGTCTTAATCCTTCGAAGTTCATCAAGATCTCTGCTTCCAATCCAGAGGATAACTTCCCCCGCAGCCACTTGTTCCGAGCCTGCCCACTCCAGCAATGCCCCGAATTCGCCGACCGCTCGTGAGCACACAAAATCCAGGGGAGCTACCTCCTCCCCCAGCTCTTCATAGCGGCTCACCAAGACGCGTGCATCCTCAAGTCCAAGCTCACGAATGACTTCCGCCAGAAATGTGGCCTTTTTGACGTTCGACTCGATCAGGAAAACCTGCAAGTCTGGGCACAAAATCTTCAGCGGAAGCCCCGGAAAGCCCGCTCCAGAGCCTACGTCGGCGAGCCGACCCTTTTCCAGAGGAACGCTCACACCGGCATACATTGACTCGCAAAAATGGCGATACAGAATGTCGAGAGGGTCACGAATCGCCGTCAGATTCAACTTTTCATTCCAAACCAGCAAAACCCTCATATATTGTTGAACCTTATACACTTGCTCGTCAGAAACCGTCACGCCAAATTCGCTAAGTGCGTTACGAATGGTCTGTTCGGAAGGAGAAGAGGGTTTAGTTATATTCATAATAATAACTATATTATAAACTGCGCTCCAATTTGAGGCTTCGTGTTTGCGTTCCGAGACCGGCCGAGGTAGATCGGGCCCGCCACACCCGCGGTCAAATCCACCGCAAAATGCCAACAAACCACGGGAACCAGGCTACGGTAGGTGATTCTGGCTGCCCCGAACAGCCCGCCGAGGAGCATCGTACCCACCGCTCCCCCGTATCCCTGATAAAGATGCGCCAAACCAAACAAAAATGAAGAGATAAGCACAGCTTCCCACACAGGCAATCCTGCCCGAAGAAATGCGCCGATGGCAAATCCGCGGTAAAGAAACTCCTCGCAAATCCCGGCTGTTAACGCGAGCGCGAAGAAGGGAAGCATTTCCACACCGGACTGCGGAAAGATTCGCTCCGCCAGCGATTGCAGCAGTCCGCGAGACGTCGCCGGGAGTCGCCCCATCCTGCGCAGGTTGAGCCATTGAAGTCCAGCCAGAGCCACTCCGCCCACAATGCCCGCGAGTAGCCCCCGCCACTTCCCATCGATCACCAGGCCCAACTCGGCGGCCGTGAATCCATGCGCCCATGCTCGCCAAGCAACCATTGCCACCATGGCCCACTGAAACGCTATCGTGGATGCGTAAAGCGAAAGCCGCTCCGTCGTGCTGACGCTTGGGGTCGCGAGAAGTTTCCGCAGGCGCGCGCGTCCTCGCCACGGCAAAATCACCCCCAGCACCACAAATATCAGCCAAAAGTCCCAAGGCATCCGGTGATAAGAACACGAACTTGCAAGGCGTGCAACTCCGCTTGCGTCGTGTTACAAGTGCACCCGTGGAAGCATCGGTATAATGCACGGCAGAGAGGTGCTTACTTGGCCGCACAAGTGAAACTCACGGCGATGGCAAAGGCCGCGGGATGCGCCGCAAAACTGAATCCCGCAACGCTCGACTTCGTCCTGCGCAAATTGCCCCGTCAGACCGATCCCAACGTTCTCGTGGGCTTTGATACGAACGATGACGCAGGAATCTACCTGCTCGGCGAAGGCCTCGCGCTCGTCCAGACCGTCGATTTTTTCACGCCTATCGTGGATGACCCGCAGCTTTTCGGTCAAATCGCCGCGGCCAACGCGCTCAGCGACGTCTACGCCATGGGAGGCCGGCCGGTTTCCTCGCTTTCCATCGTCGGGTTTCCCGAAAAAAGCGATCCGGAAATTCTCGAAGAGATTATGCGCGGCGGCCTTGTGAAAATGAATGAAGCGAAGTGCAGCGTCATTGGCGGCCATTCGATTCGCAATGAAGACATGCTTTTCGGTTATGCAGTAACGGGATTGATCGATCCCCACCGAATTTGGCGGAATGTCGGCGCTCGCCCCGGAGACGCTTTGCTCTTCACAAAACCTCTCGGGACTGGCGTTATAACGACTGCGCTGAAAAAGGATCGCGCCACACCCGAATCTCTCGCGTCCGCCGTCGCTACCATGACCGCGCTCAATCGCGCCGCCGCTTCCGCGTTGCAGGAGCTGGAAGAAAAATCTCCATCCGCGAAACCCATCCACGCCGTGACGGATGTGACCGGGTTCAGCTTGCTCGGTCATGCGCGAGAGATGGCGCTGGGTGACCCATCTCATGGTGTCGAGCCTGTCTCGCTCGAGTTCGATCACGCGGCCTTTGTTTATCTTCCCGGCGCTCTCGAAGCCGCTCGCGAAGGGCATCTTTCCGGAGGCCTCAAAAACAACCGCGCTTTCATTGCGGATTGCGCTGCTTTCGACGAATCCATTGCTCCCGAATATCAGGATCTTCTCTTCGACCCGCAAACCTCCGGCGGCCTGCTCATTTCCATCGCGCCCGAAGCCACGGATGCAGCCCTCGCTGCTCTTACACGTCATGGTGTATCCGCACGCCGCGTCGGCCGCGTCATCCCAAAGCAGTCTCCGCTGATTTCCATTCATTGAGAATCAGTGATTCGAATGCTTCCGGTACACTAAATCCATGGACACGATTACGCACGGAATTGCAGGCGCGCTCATCGGCAAAGCCGTCTTCCGCGGCGAGGACTTGGTTGTCATGAGTCAAATGAATCGCCGGCGGATCATCACCTGGGCGCTGATGCTCGGCGCAATTTTTCCCGATTCAGACGTTTTGCGCGGGGTGTTCTCAAGCAATGATCTGCTGATCATCACCTGGCATCGCAGCATCACGCATTCGCTCGTCTGCCTTCCGTTCTTTGCATTGGGACTTGCGGGTCTCACGCGCTTGCTGGTCCGCCGGTTCAAATGGGACGCACCGGGTTTCGGCGCGCTGACTGGGATTTACGCCGTCGGCATCCTGAGCCACATCCTGCTTGATCTCGTCACAACCTTCGGCACAATGATCTGGTCGCCCATCAATTGGTCGCGTCCCGCCTGGGATCTCATCTTCATCGTGGACTTCACGTTTACGGCGATTCTGCTCCTCCCGCAATTGCTCGCGTGGGTCTATGCGCACCCGGAAAAGCTGAAGCGCCGCGCCTTCAGCATCTGGCTGGTGTTTGCACCGGCGCCGCTGCTCATCGCGGCCATTGGGAGGGTTGTTGGCGCGCCGATCTCTGGCAGCGTTGTATTTGCCGCGATCGTTCTCTTCACCGGCCTTTTCCTCTTGCCGGCGCTCCGCGGCTGGGGATTGCGCGTTCCCCACACCACTTGGAACCTCGCCGGCTTCGTCGGCGCGCTCGTTTACATGGCCCTCGCCATCCTCAATCACCAAGCGGCTCTCACGCGCGTCACGAATTTTGCGGCCCAGGAGCACCTTGACGTGCAATCGCTCGGAGCTTTGCCGTACCCGCCCTCGCTCTGGCAATGGGATGGCCTCATCCGCACGCCTCACGGCGTCTATGAGTTCCGCATGGATTTGACCGGCAGACCCGCCCTTTCCGAACTGGCCTCAACGGAACCTGCTTCCGCCTTGTTGCCCGAATATCGCTTCTATCCCGATGCGCTCCCGAATTCCTACATTGACGCGGCCAGACGTCTCCCCGAAGTGCAGCAGGTTTTATGGTTTTCGCGTTTTCCCGTCACGCGCTTTCGGAAGGAAGGCAGCGACGCCATCGTGGAGATTTCCGATCTGCGGTTTGCTTCCCGGCGTCCTGGACGTGTTTCGGGTTTCACCTATCGCGTGCGCTTCAGCGGCGACGGAAACATTCTCTCCCACGGCTGGGCCCGGCCGTAGTCGCTCTTCACTCTAAATTTATCGAGGTGATTTTGAATCCGCTGGGTGGATGACGACCTGCCGGTTTTCCCCGATCCCCACGCTTTCCGTGCGCACACCCGGCATGCTTTTCAGCGCCAGGTGCACGATACGGCGCTCGCGCGACGACATGGGGTTCAGTCGGAACGACTGACACGAACTTTGCACGCGCTCGGCAGCAACGCGCGCCGTCATGCGCAGTTCTTCGAAGCGCACCGCGCGGTAGCCGCCGCAATCAATATGAATTTTTTCATGGAACGCGGGCTCCAGCCGCAACGCCCGCAGCGCCAGATGCTCGATGGCCTTCAACACTTCCGCGCCGTGCTCCAGCAAAATTTCTCGGTCCTTGCCGTCCACGTCCGCAGCTACTTCCGCTTCGCCTTCCTCGGCGCTCGCATCCGGCGCCAGAAAATGCACCGTCGCTTTCAGTTCGAGTCCCGAGGCGCGGATCATCTCTTCCAGAAAGAGCCGCAGCACATCGGCGGTCGCTTTCCGGTTGAGCTGGTTGTCTCGAATGAGATCCTGCGCCATGTGCCGCTGGAACAAATCTCCTCGTGGCCTTGTACGTAAAACAGTTTTCTAAGGCTTCTTGCCGCGCACCGGCTTTGCCGGAGCAGGCAGCGGGTGCGTCCGGTTCAGGTACCAGTGCTGCCCGACTCCCACGACGCTGCTGGTGAGAATATACAACGCGAGGCCGCTCGAAAACGGAAAAATCACGAACATCACTGCCATCGAAATAGGCATCATCTTCATCATCGTCTGCTGCTGCGGGTCAGTCGCGGTCATTGGCGTCATTTTCGAAACGAGGTACATCGAAACGCCGACGACCACCGGCAAAATATAAAAGGGATCCTTCGACGCCAGGTCCGTCACCCACAGCCAGGGCGCATGGCGCAGCTCAATGGCGCCGCGTAGCGCTGAATTCAACCCAAACCAGATCGGCATCTGCAAAAACATCTGGAAGCATCCGCCCACCGGGTTGATGCCCTCGCGCTGGTAAATGGCCATCACTTCCTTGTTCATTTCGGCCTTGCGCGGGTCTCGCATCGAGTACTTCTTGTATTTTTCCTGGATCGCCTTGATTTCCGGCGCCACGCGCTGCATCTTCAGCGTCGTTTTGTAGCTCGATATGCGCAGCGGGAAAAGCAGCGTATTGACAACGAGCGTAAGAACGATGATCGCCCAGCCCCAGTTGGGAATGTATTTGTGCAGCCATTTCAGCGCATGGAACAGTGGGTCCGCGATGAACTCGAACCACCCAAAATTCACCAGCGCATGCAGCGGCGGGTTCATCTTCTTCAGATCGTCGTAGTCTTTTGGTCCGACATAGACGCGCAGAGCCTCGGGTTGCGCTGTACTTGCTGTCGCGGTTGCTATTTCCGGGACGGGCTCCTGTGTTTCTTTTCCCTCCGCCTGGATCGTGCGGAATATTTTCCAATACCGTGTTTGCAGACTCCCGGAAGCCGCTCCATTCGGCGGCAAAAATGCCGCCGTGAAATACCGGTCCTCGATGCCCGTGTAGTCCTTTCCGCCCTGCCACACGCCATGGCCCCATTTTTCCGGCCCCTCGAGCTTTTTGTAGGTCAAATCCGTCAGCTTGCCGCCCTCGCTGTAGTAAGTCGAAACAGTTTCCACGGGAATCGGATTTGTGACCGTTAGGTCGCCGAAGCCGCCGCGCCACGCCAGCCCGGCAAGAATGGGCGCACCGTTCAACTTCGCCGTCGTTTCTACCCGCACCACATACGAATGGTCGAATTGGAAGTGCTTGGTGATTTCCAGGTGGCCGTCGCTCCATGTGAATTCCGCGTCCGCCGGTGCCTGCAGAACATCGCCGCTTGCGGAAACCTGATACAGCCCCGAATTCGCGGCGGACTCGAGTTGTTCGTCGTCCAGCACCAGCGAAAAAGGCCAGCCGCCCGTTTGTTGCGCCGCGTCCAGGTGCACCAAATCCAGTGCTCGCGGGGGTTTCGCGTCGTCCTTGTACTGTTTGAGCTGCCAGCTTTTCACCACTGCCCCGCGATTCGAAAATTCGACGCGGTACAAGCTATTTTCGACGATGATCGTCCGCTCTTGAGAGTCTGCCCTCGGTGGCACATTCACCGGCGTGGCGGAAACATTCGCCGCCGCGGGTTTTGCCGCTGCTGGAGCGCTCGCCGGAGCACCACCCGTCTGGGCCGGCGCGCTCTGTGCCGGTCTGGTCGTTTGTGGCGGATTGAGGGGAGGTTTCGGCCCGAAGAACCGTGCCCACAGCAGAATCACTCCCATAGACAGCAGTGACGCAAACAGGATCCGCAGCTCCTGCGAAAGCGGTTTTTTCTCTTGCGGGTCGCTCACAGATGGACCTCGTTAACCGCCGCAATCGTTTTCGAAGCCATCTCTTCCGATTTCTCCGGAACCGGGTCGTACCCAAATCGCCGCGAGAGTGGATGGCAGCGCAGCAGGCGCTTCATTCCGAGCCACACGCCCCGCGCCACCCCGAACCGCTCGATCGCTTCATAGGCATATTGCGAACAAGTTGGCTCGAACCGGCAGCTTCCGGCAAACAACACAGACAGATACGCCTTGTAAACGCGCAGCGCCAGCAGCGCCAGTCGCACAGCGATGCCGTTCGAAACCTCCGGCATCACGCGCTCTGCAACAGGCGCAGCAGTTCCGCCGTCAGCGTCGCGAACGGCGCGCGCACCGCGGCACTCTTCGGGTGTATGACGATGTCCCATCCTGCGGGCATCTCCAGACGATGGCAGCGCACGATCTCGCGTATGCGCCGCCGGATACGATTGCGCACCACCGCGCCGCCGAGCGCTTTTTTGATGCTGAAGCCGAAACGGCTTTGCGGCGTTTGGTTGGCGCGAAGAAAAACCGTGAAGTGGGAACCCGAGCGGCGCTTCCCGGTGCGGTACACGGCGTCGAATTCTCCGCGCCGCACCAGCCGCGCGTCGCGCGGGAATTCCAGGTGCCCCGGCTCAGTCGGGCGTGAGGCGATGGCGTCCCTTCTTGCGGCGCGCCGCCAGGACCTTGCGGCCGCCCGCCGTCTTCATGCGCGATCGGAAGCCGTGCGTCTTTGCCCGGCGCCTCCGGCGCGGTTGAAATGTGCGCTTTGGCAAAACAATCCCCCTTTTAATGCCCGACCGCAGTGCGATCCAGAATTGCTGAAATCGCGAAGCGAACGTCGTCATCTGCAGCCACGGCGCGCCTCACAGGCCGCGTTCCAGGCTGGTCTTGAATTCGTTAGTGTAGTCGACCCTCGCTCACAGGGTCAAGAAATGCTGACTGATGGCATTGGGCCAATTTCCGATAAGCACATGATGCGGTCCGCCTAGCGGCCACACTTGCCTCCCAAGGGCGGCGCGGTTGATCCAAGGTTGACGCGTTAGGGCGGTTTGCGTATGGTGTTTCGCAAACATCTAGCGGAAATCGTAAATTGGGGATACAGAGTCGCTGAATGTCGGCCAAAGTTCCGGAAAGAGGGGGTCATGATCAAAGCAATTCCGGGTGTTCTTGCAATCCTCTTTGCACTTTCTACCTCGGAAGGGCCAAAGCCCATCTCGGCCACATTCGTGTCCGCCGCCGACGTCCAAGCTACGCTGCAGAAGGCGCCCCCTTCGGCGGTCAGCGATCAAGCGATTCGCATGGTGGACTTGGGAGGCTTAGGGTACAACGTCGGAGTTTCCGTCGTTAGCCGGCCCAAATCATCGATACAAGGCGGCCCCGTCGAGCACGAAAAGGTGACGGAGGTTTACCACGTGATCGCGGGTTCCGGTACGCTCGTGACGGGAGGCAAGCTGGTCGGGGCGAAGCCGAGAGCCGCCAACGCACCCCAAGTTGCGCAGCTCAATGGTCCCAGCGTCTTTGGCACCTCCGTTGAGGGCGGAGAAACCCGGCGAATTTCTCCGGGAGACGTGGTGATCATTCCTGCCGGGGTGAATCACTGGTTCACCGAGATTCAAGAATCCCTGACGTACATCGTGGTGCGGGTCGACCCGGAGAAAGTAGTGAATCCCAAATGAGTTACCGTCTGCGTGTTCGCAATGTTGGGGGCATTCTGATTCTGCTCGCTGGCGCCTTGTGGGGTCTCGCCTTTGCCCAGGAAAAGGGCGGTGAGAACGAAACCGGTCCCTACGAGGTTGTAGTCGGCTGGCCGCAGCCGCTCGGACACCCGGGCTGGACCTGGGGGTCGCAAGGCGGAGTCTTCGCCGAGTCCCCAAACAGGATTTACATTCTTCAGCGCGGCGAACTGCCAATCCCCGAGAAAGCGCCGGCAGGTTACACCGGGGGTTATGGCGCGTTTGGGACTCCGGCAACCCAGGGCAAGCCACGCCTTGAGAACTGCATCCTCATCGTCGACGCTGACGGCAAGCTGATGGAGTCATGGACGCAATGGGACCATCTATTTGCCGGCGGCCGCGGACCTCACCACATCAAAATCAGCCCGTACGATGCAGAAAAGCACGTATGGGTCATCGACGATATGTTGCATCAAGTCTTCGAGTTCACACACGACGGCAAGCAGTTGGTGATGACGCTCGGCGAGAAGGGCGTGCAGGGAGAAGACAACAAGCACTTCGGACGCCCCACCGACATCGCCTGGCTTCCTGACGGCACATTTTTCATTAGCGACGGTTACATCAACACGCGCGTCGTCAAGTTCGATAAGAGCGGAAAGTACCTGATGACCTGGGGCAAGAAGGGATCCGGGCCCGGCGAGTTCAATTTGCCGCACGCGATCGACATTGACGCGAACCGCAGGGTGTACGTCGCGGATCGGTCCAACAGCCGCATCCAGATTTTCGACGAGAACGGCAAGTATCTCAGCGAATGGGATCATATTCGTTTTCCGCTCCACATTATGGTTACCGCCGATCAGCATCTCTGGGTCGTCGATGGCCTGACCAACAAGTTTCTGAAGTACGACCTGAACGGAAAGCTGTTGTACTCCTGGGGCACTTACGGATCATTCCCCGGCGCTTTTTGGGGAATTCACCAGTTCTCGGTGGATTCGGATGGAAATCTATATGGAGCCGAGGTCTTCGGTGGTCGAACGCAGAAGTTCCGGCCGAAGAAGAACGCTGATCCTGCAATGCTCATTGGACAGCCAGTGAAGATCGCCTCGTCGCATGAGTAGAGCCGCCCCGAGCAAACAGCCAACATGACTCGCCTCAGAATGTCAGCTTGACGCCGAGCTGCGCGGCAAAGGGAATGCCTACAGTCGTGCCGGGGCCGAAGAAATCGCCAAGCGCGCCGGCGGGCACGCGCAGTTGGTTGATGCTGGTAATCGGCTTAGTCTGTGCACAGGCGGGATCGAGGCAAAATGCGGTGGCGTTCGTCAGGCTGTTCACCGGCGTCGGAAGCGCGGAAATATCCGGCACAAAATTGTTGCCCGGATTTTGCCGGTTGAGCAAATTAAAGAATTCAGCGAAGGGCCGCAGCGTGACGCGCTCGCCGAAGTTGATATCGCGGCTCACGCGCAGGTCCACCTGATAGAAAGGCGTGCCGCGAAACTCGTCCAGGCTGGTTTGCACGCCGTTGACCACGGCGCGATCGTTCGCAACTCCGTCGTTGTTGATGTCCGCCGGAGTCGTCATCGTGAACGGACGCGCGCTTTCGAATTGCGAGATCGTCGAAACTTCCAAGCGCCACGGAAGCTGCAGCACCCCCACCAATACAAACCGATGACGGATATCCTCACCCGAAGGCCCATGATCGCCGGGGCCGAATGGATTGAGCACGTTCGAGACGCCATTCACATAGTCGAAAAGCTCTCCGACCGTCGCTCCCCAGGTAGTCGCGTGGGACAGCACATAGTTCGCCGTCAGCTCGAACCGCCTCGAAAAACTGTGCTGCACCTGAATCGCGAGTCCGTTGTAGATGGAGCGATTGTCGGTGCGGAAGAGGGACACGCTCGGCGTCCCCGGCACCGTCGGCAATCCGACACCTAGAACATATTCATACCGCCGGTACTGGTGCACGCCCTGTTGGTGTTCGTACGTCACGTTCAGCCGCCAATTGTTTTCGAAAGCGTGCTCGTAACCCGCGCTGACCGTGAACGCGTACGGTGTATGGTAGTTTGGATCAATGAGCGCACCTTGCCCGCCAAATGCGGAACTCAAGCTGCCGTTGTTCACCGCCTGAAACGCGTTCACCCAGCCGTTCTGCGCCAGATCGTTGTAGTAAAGCCCGGCGCCGCTGCGGAACACCGTCTTGGTAGATGCGTGCGGCGCATATGCGAGCCCCACTCGTGGCGCAAACGCCTTGCGGTAATCGTGAGGAACTCCTGTGACCAGATTGCTTCCCGAAGCGCGCAACGCCGCAAGGGCTGGATTCGCGCTTTGGTCGTGCCCTGATGCGATGAACAGTCCAAACGTCGTGTCGTAGCGCAGCCCCGCATTGATCGTTAGCGAAGGCGTTGCCCGCCAGGAATCCTCCACGAAAAAGCCGAGCCGCCGGATGCTTTGCGAAAACGTGCCATCACTTTGAGGTGTGAACGAAGCATCCGGGCAGGCGGCAAAGGGCAGCGAGGGATCGCATTGAGCGATGGCCGCGAAAAGCGCCGTATTCGTCAGGTAGAACGACGGATCGTTCGGAAACTTATAAACCTTTTCCGCCGTCCCTGAAAGCGCCCCGCGCAAAACTGGCTCGTGAATCAGATTGACCCCGAACCGCACCGCATGCGCTCCGGAGGAATGGGAGACGTCATAGCGGAACTGGTACTTCTGCTGGTCGCGGCGCACCGGAAACGCCGTGATCGCCGTTACAAATTGGTTGTCGCCAAAGGTCTCGAGGCCTGACGTCGTGCTACTGGTCGCGCTGAACGGAAAATCAAGTGCCAGGCCCAGCTGCGAATTGCGGTCCTTGGTGTGATGAAAGCCGCTCGCTTGAAACGTAAATGCGCCGAGCCACGACGGCGTGAATTGAATCTGATTGTTCAGCAACACGCTGAAGTAGTTCGAATGCGTCGTCACGCCCGTCGAGGGTAACGTGCCCTGTTGCACCAGGTCGTTCTCGGTATGGTTTCTGTCCAGCGAGCCGCGCAAGAACCACTGCGACTTCGAAGACTGGGCCCAATCCAGCCGCGTGGAAAAAAGGGTATCGCGGAACGGCACAGCCACCGAACTCGGGACCGCGATCGACGGAACATTTGGAATCAAGCCCGCCGCAGCGAGAGTTGCCAGTGCGTTGAATTCATTCTTTGAATTCGCGCTGTAAGCCACGCTGGCGTTTTCGTCGACGTATTCGTAGGAAGAAAAAAACCACAGTTTGCCCGGTTTGATCGGGCCCCCGGCAGCCGCAACTCCGTTCTGCCGCGAAAAAGGCTGCTTCGGATCCGGCTCCGGGTTATCCAGCGCATTCCGCGCGTTGAGATTTCTTCCGCGATAGTAATACGACAAACTGCCGTGCCAGTCGTCCGTGCCTCGCCGCGTCGAAATGATAATGCTTCCGCCATTCGTCCGCGAGGTGTCCGCACCAAACTGCGCCGTGCGCACCACGAACTCCTGCATCGCTTCCGGTGAATAGTTCTGCAGAAACCCGCCGACGTAGTCGTCGTTGTTGTCCCCGCCGTCAACGGAAAGATCCACATTCAGCCCGGAGCTGCCGCCGAAGGAAACCGCGGTGATGCGCGCCTTCGTGGGATCGGACGGCTCCACCGGGGCCGTGAACGGCGCCATCAGCGAAATATTGGCGAAGCTGCGCGCGGAGAGCGGAAACTCATCGAGATCTTCCGCCGTAATTTCGGTTTTTATCGTGTTGCTGGTGGTTTCTATCGGCTGGCTCGCAAGCGACGGCCCGCGGTCCCGCACCTGCACCGATTGCTGCATGGTTTGCGGCGCAAGCGTTACGACCAGAGTGGGCACGCTGCTGACCGCCACCGCCACCCTGGTGGTTTTTTCCGCAAAACCAGCGGTCTCTACCTTTACGCCATACGTTCCAGGCTGTAACGCATCGAAGCGCGCTTCTCCGCGCGTATTTGTCTTCGTTGTGCGCGTTCCCGCCGACTTCTCCTGCGCCAGCGTCACAACCGCGCCCGCGATGCGTCCCCCGCTGGAATCTTCCGCGATCACCACAAGCGACCCGCGAAAATCCTGTCCCAGCGCGGCTCCCGCCCAGGAAAGCATCAGAAAAATCAGAAAGCAGAGGCGACACCGTTCCCGGCGAAACAGAAAACCCCTGTACATAAGAAATTGCGGCCAACACCCGATTTGAATCTATGGACGTCCAGTATGCCCCGCGGGTTTCAGCCTGTCGACAAAGGATCCCAGACGCGGCAACCGATTTCTGAAAACGCCGCCGCTCCCCATCATTTGAGGTGCGTGTCAAACCATCTCATCGTGCGCTCGAGGACGTCGCGCTGGTGCGCCGGGTCCACGAACATGTGCCCCTCGTGCGGATACACCACGAACTGGGTTTCCACCCCCAGCGTCTTGAGCGCGTGCCAAAATTCGTAGGATTGCGGCGTCGGACATTCTCCGTCGCTGTCGCCCACCAGGATCAGCGTCGGCGTCTTGGCATTCTTGATGAACTGGATGGGCGAACTTTTCGCATAAACTTCGGGGTTGTCATAGACGGACTTCCCAAAATAAGGAATCATCCACTGGTCGATCTTGTTTTCGCCGTAGTAACTCAGTAAGTCCGCAAGGCCCGCACCCGCCATCGCCGCCTTGAAGCGGTTCGTCTGCGTCACCGCCCACATCGTCATGTAGCCGCCGTAACTCCATCCCGTGATCCCGGCGCGGTTTGTGTCAATGGGCGCTACTCGCGCCGCTGCATCCAGGCCCGCTAGGATGTCGCGGAAATCGCCATAACCGAAATCTTTGACGTTGGCGCGCACAAAACTCTCTCCCTGGCCAAAGCTCCCCCGCGGATTCGGGTACAGCACGAAATAGCCCATCCCGGAAAGGCCGGTCGCAAAGTCGCGCAGAGCGTCGGGCCAGTGCGACCTCGCAATCCATGCCGGTCCACCGTGAACCGTAATCACAATCGGATATTTTTTCGCCGGATCGAAATCACGCGGATAGAGAAGCCAGCCCTGCACATCGTAGCCATCGCTCTTCCACTCGATGCTTTTTGCTTCGCCCCACGCGAGCTTCAACGCGGCATTTCGTTTCGTGATCTGTTTCCAATCCCCGATTGGCCCCGCCCAGATTTCGGGCGGCGTGCTGAACGAATGACGAACCACGGCAACCGTCTTTCCGTCGGCAGCCACGGAAAGTACGTAGCCGAAAATGTTGCCCGATGAAATCGACTCGCCCGCCCTCCACAGGTTTTCGACCCGGCCAGTCGCACTTTCCACGGTAGCGATGCTGCTGTCTCCCCCCGCGTACGCCGCGAAGAGGATGCGCTTCCCGCCCGGCGCCCACGCGAGCCAGCTTGGCGACGCTTTGATTCCCGGCGTGATGTTCCGCGCTTCACCGCCGGACGTGCTGACCGTGAAAATATCGTTTCCGGTCGCGCCTTCATCGCTCATCAACCCGGCGATGAACGCGATCTGCTTGCCATCCGGCGACCACGCTGGATTGGCGATCTGCAGTGGCGGCTTGAAAATCGTCTTCATCTCCCCGCCCGCCGCCTCTAGCGTATAAAGCTCCGCGATGTACCAGTTGTTGTCGCCGTTGCCGTGCGCCGCGGTTACCGCGAATCGTTTGCCGTCGGGCGACCAGTCGTATTCATATACGTACATGTCCGTCGGCGAAATCTGTCGCGTCTCGCCGCCGCCCGCATCCACCATGGCGAGACGCTGTTCAAAGAATGCATCCTTGATCTCTCCGGTCTCTGGCGTTTCCGCCGCCAGCGGCCCGGCCGCTCGCGTGGCGTTCTCCGTGAAGAGAAACGCGATGGATTTTCCGTCCGGCGACCATCCCGGCGTTGCAAGAAATCCCTTCAGTTGTGTAAGTTTTCGCGCCGGGCCTCCTGCTGCGTTGATCACATACAGCTGCAGCTGGCCTTTCTTCGACTCATCGGAAATAAACGCAATCTTCTGGCTGTCCGGCGACCACGCCACGCTGCCTTCCGCGAAGATGGCGTCGCCTGTTCCCGCGCTGATGCGCTTCGCGGAACCCTTCCCCTCACTGTCCGCAGCGTAAATCACCGTGTCGCCCGTGGGCATGCCGTTCTTTTTTATGACCGGTTCCACCCACGCAACCTTCTTCCCGTCCGGAGAAATGGCCGCTTGCTCGAAAACGCGCGCCCCAAAGAGCGATCTTGCCGCTTCGCGGTACGGCCCCCCTTCCTTTTGCGTTTCCAGCCGCGCCTTGACTGCCTTTTTTGTTTCCACTTTCTCCTGGGCCAAAGTATGGTTCCCGCCCAGCAGGGAAAGCAGAACGGCGGCAGTGCCGCCGAGCCATTTGAGTGAACGCATGTGCAGGGATCCTTTCCACTGAGTCTGGGCCGCGCCAAGATAGCCCGCCCCCGGCCCTTCCGCAAGCCCTGCTTTACACTCGACCCGGCCGGCGCGAATAACACGCACGTATCTGCATTGGCCGGGCTTTAGTCCGTCCTCTTATCTCTTTTTCCGCACTCTCCCAAACTCCTTGTTTACTCCTCTCTTCCGCCTTGTAAAATGAACTTCCCCTCCCCTGATATAAATATTGTTTTCCGGCACGATTCCGATCGTTCCGGATGAGGTCCCCTGATGCGCCGACTCGGTGTGACACCCTGGTACCTTCCGCTCGTTCTCTTGAGTTCCTTCCTGATCACCCCAGCCGCCCGAGCCCAGGAAGAATATTCTCGTCTGGAGATTGGTGCCCAGTTCTCCCTCATTCGGCTCCTGGATGCTTCAGGCGATGCGCAAACCCACACCGGCTTCGGCGCGCGCCTCGGCCTGAATCTCACGCGCCGCCTGACTCTCGAATCTCAACTCGACTTTTTTCCTGGCCATGCCAGCCCGTTCCTTCAGCAACAAGGCGGCCACGCCCTGCAAGCCGTGTTCGGCATCCGCGGGAAAGTGATTCAATCGAAGCATTTCGCCGTGTACGGCTTGCTCCGCCCCGGCTTTATCCATTTCGAAAAGGTTGCCATCTTCTCTGCCACCCTTCCGCTGACTTTCACCACCCGCCCGGCCACCTATTTCCTCGTGAACCTGGGCGGCGGCATCGAGTTTTACCCCACTCCCCGCCTGATCACTCGCTTTGAGATCAGCGGCAATCCTTACGCCATCCGGAATTTCACAGCCCCTGCCGCTTCCGGCTTTGTCACCCGCCCCGGCGAGATCACCGACCACTTCGGCATCAGTGTAGGTGTGGGCTACCGCCTCGGCGCCCTCCGCGAAAATCCTCCGGAAACGGAAATTTCCTCCAGGCTCGAATTCGGCCCTCAGTTCACGACGCTCATCGTGGAAAGGGAAAGCGCTCTCGATGGTGTCCGCACGGAGCCCGGCATCGGCGGCTTCGCTTCTTACAATTTTTTCCCCTTTTTCGACGTCGACGCCGCCGTGAATTTCTTCCCGCGCGGCACAAAATCCTCCGGCGTACATGATGGCGGCGACATTTTTCAGGGATTATTCGGCATCAAGGGAGGAATCCGCCGTGACCGCGTCGGCATCTTCGGAAAAGTGCGTCCCGGCTTCAACAGCTACTCCCAGGCCGTCACTGGTGTTTTGCAAATCTCCGCCGGTCCGCCGCCTGTGTTGAAAAATCTTTTCGGCCGCTCTACCAATTTCGTCCTCGATCTTGGAGGCGTCGTCGAGCTCTATCCCACTCGCCACACCACCTTACGCTTCGACCTCGGCGACACCCACATTTACTTTGCAACTAAATCCTTCGTCTCCTCGACCGGCAGCGTAATTTCCGTTCCCGGCGGCCAGCGCCGGCACTCCATCGAGCTCAGCGTTGGCTACGCCTGGCGCTTCTCCGGCCCACCCCGCTGACCACTCCTCGCACGGCTCCTTGTAGTGGCGGGTCTTTAGACCCGTTCTTTCCACTCTCTTTTAGCGGTCGCCCGCTACATCGCTACGGACTCGGTCCAGCGGGTAAGGGCCGCTTCTTCTCCCACTAGGCCTCGGTCGAAGCAGCTGACGCCGTCATCGATTCAGCCCGAATGTTCTAGAATCAATCTTGAGCGCTGTGCGCCCGTAGCTCAGCTGGATAGAGCGTCTGCCTTCGAAGCAGAGGGTCGGGAGTTCGAATCTCTCCGGGCGCGCCACTTCCTTTGTATTTTGTTTAACGATTCCCGCCTAAACCCTCGAGTTTGTTTAGCTCTCCAACTCCACGCTCGGAGCGCTAGAATTTACGCAGGCTTTCGCTCGTCCGGCTTGCGCCTCAATCAGGCATTTGGAATGGCTGACGCGACGAACAGCCCGTAGACGAAGTTACCCGAAGCGAACCCGGCGCGCATCGCCTGGAACGCCTTGAGATAGGAGACAAACTGAGTACCGTATTTCGTGGCGAGCGCCCAGAAACTTCTGTCTTTAATAATGTCGAGGGACAGGTCCCATGTCTTGGCGCAATTCTTGTTCAGAACTTCGCGGCACCTGACTTGCAGTCCGTTCGAAATGAAGAATTGTTCATAGTCATCCATCGTTTGTAGTTCCACGAACATGCCCTTTTCGATGGGATCGATAAATTTTCGCGTCTCCGCGCGCGTGAGATTCGCTTTCTTGAACCAGTCGGTGATCGCGAAGGAGCCGCCCTGCTTCAGGAGTTTAGCGGCGGAAGCAAAGAACCCTGGCAGGTTCTGGTAGTGGCAGATGGATTCCACGGACCAGAGAGCGTCGAATTGTTTCTGGAAATTCATCGCTTCGGCGTCCATCAAGAGAAACTTCGCATTGACTTGTTCCTTTGCAGCGGCCTGGATTGCCATTTCGACCTGCACGGGGGAAATCGTTATGCCTGTCACGCTGGAATTAAAGTGTTTGGCCAGGTAAACACTGCTGCCGCCGAAACCGCAGCCGATGTCCAGAATATCGGAGCCTGGCTTTATCTTTGCGAGCTGTGCGAGATGCTCGATGAGCTGAAGCTGCGCTTTTTCCTTTGATTCATCCCCACGAATCCAATATCCGTGATGCAGATGCTCGCCCCACAGGGAGCGGTAGTAGGGGCTAACGACGTCGTAGTGTTCGATGATTCTTTGCTTGTCGTTCGAACGAGGCATGGTGGACGCGTTCTACCCCGAGCCGCTTCTAGTCTTGGGTCATCGGGGCATGGTCATTCTACCTTTGGAAGAACTGGGGGCAAATGGACACAGATCAAGGCCGGTGGTCCCAATTTCCGGTTAGCGTGTTATACGTTCAGGTGAATCACAGTAAATATACTTTGCTTTGAAAAGTACTTGACAGAATCAAGCATCGATGTATCCTTGCGCTTTCAGCCTCGCATCGGAGATGGCAGACCCCCTCATATGGAAACCGCACATCCAACTCAGTCACAAGGTCTCGGCAAATTACCATCGGACCCGTTTCGCGGACCCCTCGCCGATGCCATCCGATTTTGGGAACCACGTCGCCTTGTCTATAACTTTGTCCTCACCGCGGTCGTTGTCGTCTGGCTTGCAGCGACTTGGCCCCATTTCCGTGTGGCTTTGACCCTGCCTTCGCTTCTGCTCCTTGCCGTCCTTGCATTACTGGCCAACGTTTTCTACTGCGCCGCTTATCTCGTGGACATTCCCATGCAGCGCTCATCTTTTGGCACCGTTTGGAGACGTCGACGCTGGGGACTCTGGTTGCTGGGAACGCTCCTTGCAATTGTTCTGGCAAATTATTGGATCGCTGACGAGATCTATCCGTATGTCCGCTGATACCGGGAAGAGGCCAGCGGCGCCTGATACGTTATAGGCGCAGAGTGTGCTGGAACTCTGGCTTGGTCAATACGTCCCGGATTTCTAAATCATCTGCCTATTTGTGACGAATGTTCTCGGGGGCTCGGGTCCGATCCAGGGGAAACACTTGCAGTTGCCATTTGACCGGGACGGACGTCGGCACGTAGCACACGGTTTTGTCGCAAGCCTGATACTCAAGCTTTCCCGTGATCGCGATGGTTGTGCCATCCTTCCCAAGCGAGGCGCCTAAGCCTGACCCGGAGCTTACTTTCACATCCTGGCTGATGCGGAACGTCCCCTCGAAAACCGGTACGCGCTCCTTTATCGCGGGCAAATACAGGGTTTTCGACGCCGGATAAATTGCCGGTTTGAGCTCCAGCTGTGGAACAGGTTCGATCACGAGTTTAATGGGCTTATATCCCTGCGTGCCGGGCGCATACACATGCACATCCGGGGGCAGCCGCACTTCAGCAACGAGGGTGACGCGAGTACCGGGAACGCCGGTGGGATCGGATTGTTCGAGGGCCAATTGAAGATGCGGAGCTTCGACCGTTTCCGTTACTTCTTGCCCTAATTCCGGGAAAAGCTTGGAAATAAGACTATTTCCGGTCAGCCGCTCCCGGTATTTCGCTTCGAAGAACTTTTCTCGAATGACGCCGTTGGGATCGATGAAAAAATACCCCGGGCGGGCAAAGCCCTTCTGCATCCCCGTAGCTTCCTGATTGAGGACGCCATAATCCCGGATGGTCTTCGACTCCGGGTCCCCGAGCATTGGGTATTCGATCTTGTGCCGGTCAGCAAAAAATTTCAGGATTTCTTCCGAGTCATAGCTGATGGCCGCCAGCTTGACCCCTTGCTTTTCGAATCTCGGGATGGCGCTTTGCAGCTGGACCAGCTGCCCTTTGCAGAACGGTCACCAGTCGGCGGAACGGAAAAAAAGAAGAACGCTGCCGTTCTTTCCTTTCAAAGTATCGAGAGTTTGTACCCGGCCAAACTGATCGCGTACCGAAAAAGCGGGAGCCTTCTGACCGACCGCGAGTCCAATCGACGTCAGCTCGATGGATGCCAACTGAATCGTATCGCCAACGAGCGCCCCCCGGACGGTCACAGCGTCTCCAAGGTGAGCAGTTATCGATTCCTGTGGCTCAAGCGGGTACATAACCCTGTTCGTATCGTCATACAGCGACAGCTTTGCGCCCGGCACGCTTTTCATGCACTCGGGAGATTCGTTAAAGGCTTCATCTGGGTTGCAACTGCTGGACACAAGGACGCCGGACCACGATCCGGAATTTGTCGCCGAATTGCTTGAATTGTTTTGCCCAGCCATTGAGAGACCGGCTATAGAAAAAAGCGCCACCAGATAGAGGAAGAAGCGTGTCGCAGTAGAATTAGCTCTGACCAACGGCAGCAATTCGAGACCTTCCTTTCGTTCTTGAATTCGCCCGTACTGTACGCCTGACAGTCTCGCCACACAAGGCCTTCAAGCCAAATCTGCCCGGCCATTACCACGTGCCTTCGTGCCTCGTGCTGGTGACGATGAGCTGCTTCTATATTGTCGCTGGTTCCTCGTGCACCGTCTGATGGGCAATCTGGAAATGGTCACCATTCACGAAGAGGAACCCGCCGCGGCTCCCCTCGCCCGTTCCCAGCTCTGAAGGCTCTGTGAATCTTCTAGAGGCCGGGCTTGCGCTCCTGATGCTTTCCACCCTTGGCGCCTTAATCTCGCCAGCGTATCACGTGCAATAGATCGCAATAATCATCGGTCCAGGAAATGGGCCGCGCCTCCCCGGGAAACGGTTCCGAGTGTTGAGCGATCTCATTGCCGGACAGCGAAGTGGAATCGTGCGAAAGCAAGACCCAGTCGGATTGAGAGAAGGGACCCGTGGGAAGGAGCGGATAGACTCGGACAGCATGAAAACCGAACTCGCGGCCAATCCCTGCGAGCACGGGCCGGAGATCCAGCGTCTGGTTGCTGATGTGCACCGCAATCACCGATGCCGGCCCCCGAAGATGCTCTTCGTAGTCGGAAAAAGCCTCGCGCGTGAGCAGATGCATGGGGATCGCGTCGCTCGAAAATGCGTCCAGAACCAGAACGTCAAACTTCTGGAGCTCCCCACGTTGCGCCTCCCGTTCGAGCGAGAGTCGCGCATCGCCTGGGACGACCTCAATTCGGCCGGGCGAATCCTGCAAAAAGGTGAAGTACGGCTGTTTGCCGCTCGACATTTTGTAGACGTCTGGGTTGATTTCATAGAAGCGGAAAACGTCGCCGGGTTGCGCCAACGCAGCTAGCGTGCCCACTCCCATTCCCACCAGCCCTACGCGCATGGGATGCTGAGGCCAATTGCGAATCACAATGTTTGCTCCGCTGCCTGGGCCGTAATAGCCCGTCGCTATGCGCGCGCGCTCCGCGTCCTGATACTGGAATCCATGAACGGTGTTGCCGTACCGCAGTGCGAGATAGTTCTCCTGCTCGGCGCTTACTACCGACAGGACACCGTAGAAATTTCTCGACGACGCGATGACGTGGTAGAGCGCCGCCTTCTGCGGAATCACCAAGCCGGCCGCGAGTAATGCCAAAGCAATTCTCGCTGCGCTGCGGACTAAAAGCGGTGCCGGCGCTCTCTTCGAGGTGCGGCGCTCCATCGCGTATCTGAAAATGGCCGCGCCGGTCAGGACTGCGGCCGCGCAAGCGCCGGCCGACGGCGGCAACCGCTCGGCCGCTCTCCATACGGGAGCAAGTATGGTTGGCGCCAGTAACACAGCGCCGGCGAGAATCAGGAGCGCCAGCGAAGCTCGCCCGGTGTGCCACCAGGACGAACGTTCCCGCGCTGAGACGGACAACAGCATCGCCATGCACCCAAGGACACCAAGCGGATACTCCCAGTAATTGGGGAACATCCAAGGGGCTATCAAGCTCACTACGATTCCCCCCGCAGCGCCACCCATCGCGATGCAGAAATAAAATTCAGTCAGCGATTCCGCGCTCGGGCGCGTCCGTGCCGCCTCGCCGTGACACACCATGCACCCCGCGAAGAGCACGGCAGAATAGGCGGCGAGCTGCATCAGAAACGAATAGGCAGCGTTGGGGAGCGAGACTACGATAACCAGCGCAACCGTCACGGCGAATAGGGGGTGAAAAATCTCTCGCCGGTACCAGCGGTCGCTCTCAAAGCAGACGATGAACGAGAGCAGGTACAGACTCAATTGCAGAACCCATAGGAATGGACTCACGGCAATGCCTTGGCAGATCAGGTTCGTCGTCGCCAGCAACAGCACGGACGCACACGCCGCCAGACTGATCCACAGCAGGCGAAGCGGCCATCCCACAGGTGCTTCGTGTCGGCGTAAATCCGGACTGGATGTTCGTTTCAGCGCAGCAGGAGTCGTCGTGCGCGCTGCGGTTCGGGCGCTGAAATAGTAGCAAACCAGAAACAGTCCATAGCCCGCGGCCCAGGCCCAGCCTTGTACGGCCAGCCCCAAATGCGGTTCGACCAGCAACGGATACGACAGTAGCCCCAGGAGAGATCCCGTGTTCGAGAGCGCATAAAGGCGGTAGGGCGACCTCTTTGGCGCAGCCTGCGCAAACCAATGCTGCATCAAGGGACTCGTGGCCGACAGCAGAAAGAAAGGCAGACCAATGGCGCCAATTAGGAATTCCGTGATCGTCCATGTGGGGTTTGCCCCGGCCTGCGGGCGCCAGTTGGCGCCGGGGCCTATCGGGGCGGACCGGATATGGCCCAGAACTGCGAGAAAAACAGCGGAAACGCCAAGAAGAGCGCCGTGAACGATGACCTGCCTGCGAAGAGGAAGCCACGTGGCAAGTCCGTGCGAGTACCCGTACCCGGCGAGAAACAACAATTGATAAACAAGCACGCACACGGTCCATACGGCGGGCGCACCACCAAAAAGTGGAAGGACTTCCTTGCCGAGCAGCAATTGAACTTGGAAAAGCAAGAACGCACTGAGGAAGATCGCCAGAGCAAACGCCAACGGGCTGGCCCCGCTGCCGTCGGTCCCCACCGCAGGTGCACCGGGCACAACGATCGCCTGATCTTGCCGGGCCACGGCAGGAGTTTCGACAGTGACACTCACCACAGTCAGTCTAGGCGGGTTGTCGAGGAGGGCCCGTTGGCACTCCCGTGTCTGTGCTCAAAGCACCATGCGCAGCGTGCTCGGCAAATCGCAAGTTATTGTCGGCCCCGATCTGCCGCACCACCCCGCTCTTCGACCTGGGCGACACCCACATCTACTTCGCCCCCAAACCCGTAATCTCCGCAATCGCAACCCGAGTTTCCGTTCCCGGCGGGCACCGTCAGCACTCCATCGAGTTCAGCGTCGGCTATGCTGGGCGCTTCTCCGGTGATTCTGTGGAGGCCGGGCTTCAGCCGGCTCCTTGTAGTGGCGGGTCTTTCGCGCCTATTGCGTTCGCCGTTTTTTGGCGGATGACCCGTTCTTTCTTCACGAGGTTCGTAGCGGCGAGTTTATCTCGCCATCTTTTCTTCTGTCCCAGCGGCCGTCCGCCACGTCGTCACGAACGCGGACCAGCGAGCCCGGGCCGCATCTCCTCCCACGGGGCCCCATACTCGCTGTGGCGAGCGTGGGGATTTCCACAATTTTCCACCGTTCATTCGAACGGTACCAATATAGTAATTGACACGCGTTAACGCCTCAGGTAGTATACGTTCTGGGTAAGCTTATGTTTTGGAGTGCGGCAGTCCAACTGCCGCTTTTTTCTTTTTAGCCCCCGAAAGTTTGCCGATCCCCCATCGCAACAATAACTTGTGCAGTCTTCTGCAATTCACGTGTTTATCCATCGGAATACGCACTTGTAAGCGGCCTGGAATCTATTCATTCCGCATTCTTCCATTCCGTAGGCTGTCGGTTGTGCGAAGGGTTCTCCTGAGTGACTGTAAGCGGTTAACTCCTTGAAAGCGCACGGTTCTCAAAGTTGCTCCAATAACGCCTTTAGAATCAGGTAGTTATACACCTATGGCAAGAGGAGGTGTATAATGCCTTCCGCTTATGGCGGGAGGAAACAGTCACCAAAAAAGCGTCGAAAAGGCAGCAAAGGCGCCTTTGTCTATGCCTCCTCCCTGGTACGAGAGCAACCTGTTTTGGGGGCCAGTCGCCTTGGGTGCTGGCATTTTGCTCACAGTGGTGGCAGCCATGAAACATGACCTTCGATGGCTTTTATGGCTCGCGTGGCCATCTTTTGTTTTCGCATTTTGGACGGTTATTAAGTGCGTGAATCCGGTGCGGGTGCGGAGGATCGCCATAGGAGCTTGCGTCGTGGTTGTTGGCACCGGTCTGTATGGAATGGGCATATGGCTGAGGATTCCTGAAGCTAGTTCCCCAGATGCTTTATTTCAGGCCCAACTAAGCGAACTTGAACAACTTGAAGGCTTCATCGGAATGAAAAACGAATCCGAATTGCGGGAAGTGTTTGGATTTCAAAGGCTATTGAGTGTAAATCTTTGGATATGGAGAAGCGGCCTCGCACCAGATAAGTACTCGCCACAAGAGATAAACGCGATAGACGCGTATATCAAGTCAAATGTCAATCAAGCAGACACCAGATTTGGGGTCACTTCAAGAGAAGGCAACATACCTAAGTTCACCGTCAACAAGGGGGCGGTCGCCATAATAACGCTACCCAAAGAGTATGTCGCTGGCCGTGCGACCTTAGTGAGGTTTGAATCCTCCATGATACTGCCGTCAACAGTGCGATCCGCTCTGCTGGAGTTAGATCAGACCATTACAAACGACACCTCTCTCTTATTCGATGTGATGAACGAGAAAGTAAGCCAAAATCCGGACAATCTCATCTTCGATAACGATCCACATTCGAGATTCTTCTCCGCGATAAGCAATACCTACTGGGATAGATTTACTTCTCTCCGACCAAGCACCCACAAGGTAATTGAATCGACGCGTATTTACCTAAAGGTGGATCAACATTGACGCTAAAGCATCACTCTCAGGCTGCATCTTCAACTCTTGCTGCGAGGTCTTTCTAACTTCTTCAAAGCGCGCGGTTCCTATAATTGTGCCCACAACTCCTTTAAAATCAGCACTTATAGAAGTGTTGATTCTAGAGAACTTAAAACTGTTTAGAATGAACACTTACAAGAATATACGGGGGGTAGGGGTCTTATTGTTAACTAGCGGCTGCCGTTCACTTCCAGGTGGTGGCCAACTCTCGCATCATCAAGTAATTAGCCGCAAATCCCGCCAGCAGCACGCCGCAGCGGGAAGGGTCACGAGTCACCATTCACTAGTCACGCCCAATCGGCTTTATTGTCGCGTTGACCAAGTTCGGATCATCGAACTCGGTCAACTCTCCCGGAGCTTTTCCGGCCACGGGCAGCAGCCGCGCCGAAAGCGGTTTGTGCCATTTGTACGCGAGGCTGGCCACGTCGCCGATGATCAAGGAAAGCTGCTCGACGCTGATGTCGCCCGGCAGAGGTATCGTGTCCAGTCCCGTCCCGCACACTGCGGAATAGCTCAGAAGTGCGTCCAGCGAAATGCGCCCTTCGTTCCACCGCTGCGCCAGCCGGACATCCTCCTGGATTGGGAGCATCAACCCGGAATAGCCCGTCTGTTTCACCTTCACGTCCTTGACCGCGGCCGTAATCGTCGCTGCCGCCGTCAACGTTCCGCTCGTGCCCACGGGTTGCGTTGTCAAATTTTCGATCGCCGCACCAATCGAAACGTCTCTCGATGGTGCCGGAGAAAGGTCGATCCCCACGTACGACCATCCCATGTCGCGGTCCACGCGCTCGGCCAGCGCCTCGATCGCAAACGCTTCCTGCGCCAGCGAGTCCGTCAAACGTTGCTTCGCCGTCGTCAGGTCCGCGACATCTTTGAACGCCGCTGCCACGACATTTGCCGATTGCAGTGCGATCGCAAACTGGTGCCCAAAACCCGTGTGATACGCGGCGGGGAAAAATGGCGTCAGCGGCGGGACCATCGCAATCGCGGCAAAATGAAAATTCCCCTGGCTGTGCTCCGTGGTCTCCTCGAGTTTCTTCACCACCTGCGCCGCAGCACCGACGGCTTTCCAGCGCACACCATCCTCACCCGCCACCACCAGGCTCGCGTTCAGCCCCTTCGTGTTGCGCAGAATTTCGGACAACAGATCGGCTTGCGTTTCGCTGTCCCCGGCGTTCAGCATCGCCGGACCGATCGACGCGCTGAATTTCTCCTTCGTTGCCAGCGCGTCGTACTCTTTGAAAAATGCCACCGCCTGCTCGGTCGTCAATCCCTTGGTGTACTGCGGAAACGGCTGCGTCGCGATGCGGATGGTTTGCACTTCATACCCGCGCGATTCGTATACCGTTCGCGCGTACTTCAGCATCTTCAGGGCATCCGCGACCTGCTCCTGATATTGCGCCCGGTCCAGATTAAGGAACGCCGTGATCGCGCGAATCTTCGGCTTTTCCGAAGTCGCCGTCTTTCCCTGAGCGTGTATGCATGGAGAAAAATCCAGCAGCGCCACGGCAACCAGAAAAATGCGGATAGTGTGACGAATGGAGACAACCACGAAAGGCTTCATGAGATTTGCTCCTGTAGGGGCACAGCATGCTGTGCCCTCTTCAGCAAGGACTAGCCCGCATGTTCGGGCACCATACAACTTGCCCCTACAAGATACAAGATTCCACGGGTCGAAGGATTGGTTCTATCAATGGTGGTACGGACATTCGCCCGTACTCTTTGACTTACACAAACGCGGAGATGCCGGTGATGCGCTCCCCAATCACCAGCTTGTGAATGTCGTTTGTGCCTTCGTAGGTGAACACACTTTCGAGGTTGTTCATGTGCCGCATGATGCAGTAATCGTCCACGATGCCGTTCGCGCCGAGAATGTCCCGCGCTTTCCGCGCCGTCTCCAGCGCAATCGCCACGTTATTCATTTTCAGCATGGAGATGTGCGACGCATCCACTTTGCCTTTGTCCTTCAGCCGGCCCACATGCAGCGCGAGCAACTGGCCCTTCACGATCTCCGTGATCATCCACGCCAATTTTTCCTGCACGAGCTGGTGCGACGCGATGGGTTTGTTCGCAAATTGCTTCCGGGTCTTCGCATACTGCAATGCCGTGTCGTAGCAGGCCATCGCCGCGCCCAGCGCGCCCCAGCCGATTCCGTAGCGCGCCTGGTTCAGGCACCCGAGCGGCCCCTTCAGCCCGGTCACATTCGGCAGCAAATTTGCTTCGGGGATTTCGCAATCCGTGAATGCCAAGCCCGATGTCACGGATGCGCGCAGCGACCATTTTCCGTGGACATCCCACGTCTTTAGTCCCGGCGTGCCTTTTTCCACCAGAAATCCGCGGATCTTTTCGTCCTCGCCCTTCGCCCAGACCACCGCGACATCCGCAATCGACCCGCTGGTGATCCACATTTTTTCGCCGTTCAGAACGTACTTGTTGCCCTTCTTCACTGCGCGGGTCAGCATCCCGCCGGGATTCGACCCGAACTGCGGCTCCGTCAATCCGAAGCAGCCGATCGCCTTGCCTTGCTGCAGCAGCGGAAGCCATTTGTCCTTCTGCGCGTCCGAGCCGTACGTGTAAATCGGATACATCACCAGCGCGCTCTGCACCGAAACGAAGCTGCGGAGTCCCGAATCTCCGCGCTCCAATTCCTGGGTCACAAGTCCGTAGGCTACGTTGGACATTCCCGCGCAGCCGTATCCATGCAGGTTCGCTCCGAAAAATCCCAGCTCGCCGAGCTGCGGCACCAGATGATTCGGAAACGTTGCTTCGCGGCTGTGCTTTTCAATGATGGGAATGACTTCGTTTTCGACGAACTGCCGCGCCGTCTGCCGGACGAGCTTTTCTTCGTCATTCAGTTGCGAATCAAAATCGATGTAGTCCACTCCGGAAAATCCGGCCATGCTTCGCTCCTTGCGCTGCGCGCTCACCAGTGTAGCAACGCGCCGGATTCGCCAGCAACCGAACACCGGCTCGTCGCAGCTTGACGCGTGCCCGGCCGGCCAGCGACACTTTTAATTTGCCAGGCCAATCTTGCCGAACGAGGATCCGTGCCCGCAAAAAAAACGGCGACCGCGAAGCGATTAGCGCAACGCGGCAAGACACTTCCAACGCAATTGCAAATTCTCATCTTTGACGTTGACGGCGTACTCGTGGACGTGCGCGGCAGCTTCTGGGGCTCGGCGCTGGATACGATGCGCCTCCTCACAGGAAAGCGCGTCAGTTGGACTGAGCTTTACAAATGGAAGGCCAAGCCCGGCAACAATGATGATTGGAGCATGATTTCGGCCTGGGCCACGGCGCTCGGCCGGCCCACAACTTACGAAGAAGCACGCGCCGCATTTCAGCCATTTTACTGGGGCACGAACGGCAAACCGGGTAATGTCCGCAAAGAAAAAATTCTCGTCACGCCCGGACAGATCGAACGGTGGGCGCGGCGTTTTGAGCTCGATCTATTCACAGGCCGCACGCGCCAGGAATTCTCCTACACATTTGACCGCTGGCCCGCCACACCGCGCTTCCGCAGGATCGTCACCATGGACGACGTCAAGCGCAAGAAACCGCATCCCGATGGCTTGCTGAAAATTCTCGGCGAGCGCGATCCAGCAAGCGCGCTTTACATTGGCGATAATATTGACGACGCCCTCGCCGCCCGCGCCGCTCGCGTTCCCTTCATCGCCATCCTGCCTCTTCGCTCACAGGACTATCGCCAGCACGCTGCCCGCTTCCGTGAACTCGGGGCACTCACTCTGCTTTCCCGTGCGACAGGCCTCAACGCGTTGCTGAGAAATTCACGCGGGAACTTATTCCTCCCAAGCCGGGAATAATATAGAGGGTACTTAAAGGAATTTGGACTTACCAATGAAAGTCATTCACTCCTCGAATCTGACGGCCGCGATTGTTTTCACCGGGCTGAGTCTTGTTCTTCCCGGTGCGGTATACGCGCAGGCGCCGGCCGGACCCCTGCCTGCAACTACGCCGCAATCGGCTCCTCCTTCTGCGGCCAGGCCCCAGGAGCAAACTCCACAACAGAAACCGCGCACAGTCATTTTGGGCGCGTGGAAGCTCAACCGCGACGAGAGCGATGACGCGCGCAAGAAGACGCAAGACGCGCGAAGTTCGAATGGCGGCGGGGGCGGGGGCTACGGCGGCAGACGCGGCGGCATGGGTGGCGGGTATCCCGGCGGGCGTCGCGGAGGCTACGGCGGGAGCGGCGGAGAAAGCGATAAAGAGCGGCAGAAAATGCAGGAACTCCTCACACCGGCGAACGCGATGACGCTCTCGATGACGGGCGCGGAAGTGGATTTGATGGATGATCGGAGCCGGAAGCGCGCGCTGATGACCGACGGGCGGAAATTACAAAAATCGAAAGATGCAAACTATCAGGAGATCGCCGCAAAATGGGACGGCAATCGTCTGGCCACCGACGAAAAGGATCCTCGCGGCAACAAGATGAGCCGCTCCTTTGAGCTCTCTTACGACGGCATGCAGCTCCATGAAACATTGCACATGACCGTCGGCCGGAACAGCACGCCGCTGGTCATCCGCTACGTCTACGACCAGGCCTCCACTTCGCAGCCAGCGATTCAGAACAAGTAGTTAAGGTGCGCAGAAGAGATTCGGGCGTCCGATCCTGCTGCGTCCCATAGCTCGCAGCGATCACGCCAGGCGTCAGGTAGTGGGTCAGTTTCCGAGTTGCCGACAATCGGTCCGGAGTAGTTGTTCCGCTTCCCTGCCGTCGCCTGCAGTGGGAAGCGGAAGCTTGATCCCGTTCATCACCGGACGTAAAGTGTCCTGCAGAGGTATAGCGTGGCAATTCCTGTTCTTTATTGGATGCTGGAATGCACAGGATGCGGAACTAGACGCGTTGTACGCGACTGCTACTTAGTGTTTGTCGGCATCCCGAATGATCCCCATCTCGCGGAAGGTGCCGGGTACAGCGGACCCCCACTTCCGGAGCGCTATAGGTGTACAAAGGGATGTCCGGCGCCAATGAGGGCGGTCGGTTCAATTTCCGAGCCCCAGGACCGTAGAATGTGGCTCCATAAACCTCATAGGCCGATCGAGATGGATCAGCATCAAGTCGACGAATGGCTCCGGCTGATTCGGGAAGCCCGCCTTTGAGTGATTGAGATTACTCCCGAGTAGACACTCACGGGCTAGGCTCCGGGACTCGGTCCGGATTGTGGGCGGATGACGGGCTACTCGGAAACTGACTCACTACCAAGCGTCAACCTACGTTGACGGAAAGCTGCGGCTGATGCTATAAAATACTGTTTCACTCGGCAGCTTCAGGCCCACCGTCGCACCTTCCCGGGATGGGGCACGGCGTGGCTGCCAACCTGGGGTACAGGCGACACAGCTTAGATGCAAGATATTGTTCACCAACTGGGCGAACTCTTTCTCCAGGCTGTGCCCACAGTCCTGATTGTCCTCGTTTTTTACTTGATTCTTCGCTCGCTGTTTTTCAGGCCGCTCCTGCAGGTCATGGCGGAACGCGATTCCCGCACGGCGGGAGCGCGGAAGGCGGCCGAAGCCGCGCAAGCCGCGGCAGCAGAAAAAGTTAAGCAGTACCAGGACGCCCTCAAGCAGGCCCGCGCACAGGTCTACGGCGAACAGGACGCCGCGCGCAAAAAACTTCTCGACGAGCGCGCCGCACTGCTCAAAGCCGCTCGCACGCGAGCCGCCGCGGAAGTCACCGCCGGTAAAGAGCGCGTGGCCGGGGAACTGGCGGCTGCGCGGCGCGAAATCGAGACCACGGTCGCGCAACTCTCCGCCGAGATCGCGCGGCGCCTGCTGCAGACTCCGCCGCGTCCCGGCGCTCCGGTGAGAGAGGCTCGATGACGCGCAACCGCCGGATCCTTTTTTTTGCCAGCTTGTTTCTGTTTCTGTCCTGCGCTGCGCTCAACGCCCATGCCGCGGAAGAAGGCGCTGCCGCGAACGAACGGGCCACCGAGATTTTCAAGTGGATCAACTTCGCGATCGTCGCCGGCGCGATGGTGTGGCTATTTGGAAAGTATCTGCCCCTGAAATTTCGCAGCAATGCGGAGAAAATCAGCTCGGCGATCACCGAGGCAACCGCGGCGAAAGCGGCGGCAGACCGCCAGCTTCGCGAAGCGGAAACGAAGCACGCGAATCTACAGAAGGAAGTCGTGGAGCTGCGGGCTTTCGCCGGACGCGAAGGCGCCAGCGAAGCCGAGCGTCTGCGAGCGCTGGCCAAGAGCGATGCGCAGAAAATCTTTCTAGCCGCCAAAGCCGAAATCGAAGCCGCCGAGCGCGCCGCCCGCCTGGAACTAAAAGCCATTGCGGCGAAGCTGGCGGTGGATGGCGCCGAAACGCTCCTCGCCAAACAGCTCACGCCGCAAACGCAAGAATCGCTGGTGAGTTCATTCGTCAAAAGTCTCGAAGGGAGGCCGAATTGAAGTCCGCGAGCCTGCAATACGCGAACGCGCTCGCGGACGTCGCGGTGGCGCAGGGCGCTGCCGAGGCGGCCGCCAAGCAGTTCAGCGAATTCGGCGCGGTGTTCGCGGATTCGGCCGAACTGCGCAATTTTCTTTCGAGCCCCGCGGTAACCCGCGAGGGCAAGCACGGCGCGATCGAAAAAATCACCGCGCGCATGGGCGCAAGCAAGATTCTTCGCAATTTACTTTTCATCATTGCGGACCGCCAGCGCACGCACATGCTCCCCGAAATCATCGGCGCATTTCAGGAAGTAATTCGGCAACGGCAGGGAATCGCGGAAGCGGAAATTTCGTCCGCCGTCGCGCTCAGTGCCGGGCAAAAAACGGAATTCAAGAAAACGCTCGAGCGCCTGACCGGCAAGCGCGTGGAGCCAAAATATTCGCTCGATCCGGCGCTGCTGGGCGGCGCCGTCGTGCGCATCGGCGATACAATTTATGACGGCTCGCTGCGCAGTCGTTTGAACGATTTGCTCATGCGGCTGGCGGCGGAATAGGAATCAGGAGCAGGCATGGCCAACATCAAGGCTGATGAAATCAGCAAGATTCTGCGCGAGCAGATTGAAAACTACGAGCAGACGACTTCCGTCGAGGAAGTCGGCTCGATCATCAGCGTCGGCGACGGCATCGCGCGCATCCACGGCCTCGAGAAGGTCATGGCCGGCGAAATGCTTGCTTTCCCGCACGACATTTTCGGCATTGCGCTCAACCTCGAAGAAGACCAGGTCGGCGCCGTGCTGCTCGGTGAATCCTTCGAGCTTAAGGAAGGAGACACCGTCAAGCGCACGAACACGATTATGTCCGTGCCCGTGGGCGAAGCTGTGGTGGGCCGCGTGGTCAACCCGCTAGGCGAGCCACTAGACGACAAGGGCCCCATCGCTTCGAAGCAGCGCAATGCCTTGGAGCGCATCGCGCCGGGCGTTCTTGACCGCCAGCCTGTGCGCGAGCCGCTGCAGACCGGCATCAAGGCCATTGACTCCATGATTCCGATCGGGCGCGGCCAGCGCGAGCTCATCATTGGCGACCGCCAAACAGGGAAGACCGCCGTCATTCTCGACACCATCATCAATCAAAGAGGCGGCGACGTCATTTGCATCTATTGCGCCATCGGCCAGAAGCGCTCGACCATCGCTCAAGTCGTCAAGACGCTGACCGACGCCGGCGCGATGGACTACACGATTGTCGTTGCGTCTTCCGCGGCCGAGCCCGCTTCGCTGCAATACATCGCGCCCTACGCGGCGTGCGCCATGGGCGAATACTTCCGCGACTCCAAGAGGCACGCTGTTACTTTTTATGACGACCTCTCGAAACACGCGCAAGCCTATCGCGAGATTTCGCTTCTGCTGCGGCGTCCACCCGGCCGCGAAGCTTTTCCGGGAGACGTTTTCTATCTCCACTCGCGCTTGCTGGAACGCGCCGCAAAATTGAACGACAAACTCGGAGGGGGTTCACTTACCTCGCTGCCGGTGATCGAAACGCAGGCCGGCGACGTCTCGGCGTACATTCCGACGAACGTAATCTCCATCACTGATGGCCAGATTTACCTGGAAGCCGACCTTTTCAACAGCGGCATTCGCCCGGCCATCAACGTGGGTATTTCGGTCAGCCGCGTGGGCGGCAACGCGCAGATCAAAGCCATGCGCCAGGTGGCCGGCTCGCTGCGCTTGGACATGGCACAATACCGCGACCTGGCGGCTTTCGCGCAGTTCGGCGCCGACCAGCTCGATAAGGTCACGCAAGCGCAGCTCGCCCGGGGCCAGCGCCTCACGGAAATCTTGAAGCAGGATCAGTACGCGCCCCTTAGCGTCGAAAAGCAGGTGCTGAGCATCTATGTGGCTACCAGCGGCGGAACCGACAGCGTTCCCGTTACTGAAGTGGGCCGCTTCGAACGCGAGTTCCTGCAATTCGTCGAGACCAATTATCCTTCGGTCTTGAAAAACATCGCCGCGAAGAAGGCTCTCGACGACGCGATCAAAGCCGAAATCAAGACGGCGCTCGACGGGTTCAAAGAGCGTTTCGCGGCTTCTGTTTCCGCGGCTGCTCATTAGGGACACTCGCGTAACGAATCACGATGCCCACACTTCTTGATTTCCGGCGCCGCATTCGCTCGGTGAAAAACACCCAGCAGATCACCCGCGCGATGAAATTTGTCGCCGCGGCCCGGTTGCGCCGCGCACAGGAAGCGGCTCTTGCCGCGCGCCCCTTCGCAAGAGAGCTTGCGCGCGTTTTGCGCTCGACGATGGCGCGAATCGAGGAGCCTCAGCATCCGCTCCTCGCGCATCGTCCCGAGCAAAACGTTCTCGCCATTGTCCTCACCGGGGAACGCGGGCTCGCGGGCGCTTTCAACGCCAATATTCTGCGTAAAGCAAACGAATTTTTCCGCGCCAATAAGAGCAAGAAGCTTTCCACCGTGACAGTAGGAAAGAAGGGACGTGACGCGCTGAAGAAAGCGGGATTCAACATCGTCGCGGAATACGTAAATGTGCTCGCGCGGGTCGAGTTCGGGACGGCGCGGGAGATTGCCTCGGTGGTCACGAATCTTTACGCCGAGGAAAAAATTGATTCGGTTTACATTGCCTTCAGTGAATTCAAAACGGTGATGACGCCGAATCTCGTGGTGGAAAAACTTCTGCCCGTCGAAGCCATTCGCGCCGACGAAGAAACAGCCGCCGAGCAGGTCAATGAACAGGTTGACTACATTTACGAGCAACCCGAAGAGCAGATCCTCGATAAGCTCCTGCCGCGGTATATCGAAACGCAGATCCTTCGCGCCATGCTGGAATCTTCCGCGGCGGAACACGCCGCGCGCATGACCGCGATGGAGTCGGCCACCCAAAATGCAGGCGAAGTGATTGAGGCGCTGACGCTATACATGAATAAAGTGCGGCAGGCGGCCATCACCAAGGAAATTATTGAAATTGTGAGCGGCGCAACATCCACCGCTTAGGAGAGAGCATGGCAGAGAAATACGCAGCCGTTGGACACGTGGTGCAGGTCATCGGACCGGTGCTCGACATTCAATTTGAAGCGGGCCACCTTCCCGCCATCTACAATGCCGTTCGCATCACCAGCGAAGGCTACAATCTTCCCGAGCCGCTCGACGTCACCGTAGAAGTTCAGCAGCACCTCGGCGAAGGCCGCGTGCGCGCCGTATCCATGGAGCCGGTCGAAGGCATGGTTCGCGGCATGAAGGCCTACGATCTTGGCCAGGGGATCACCGTGCCCGTTGGGCGCGCCACGCTTGGCCGGGTGATGAACGTTCTCGGCAAACCTGTGGACCAGCTCGGGCCCATTGTCAGCGACACGCACTATCCGATTCACCGGCCGGCGCCGTCGCTCGAAGAGCAATCCACCACGCTGGAAATGTTTGAAACCGGAATTAAGGTAGTCGATCTCATCGAGCCGTACCTGAAGGGCGGCAAGATCGGCCTGTTCGGCGGCGCGGGCGTGGGCAAGACCGTTCTGATCATGGAGCTCATTCACAACGTGGCCATGAAACACGGCGGCGTGTCTGTATTTTCGGGCGTCGGCGAGCGCACGCGCGAAGGCAACGACCTGTGGATCGAAATGTCGGAAAGCGGCGTTATCGTGCCGGGCAATTCGGAGAAGTCGCGAGCGGCTTTGATTTACGGGCAGATGACGGAGCCGCCCGGATCGCGCCTCCGCGTCGGCCTGACCGGGCTGACCGTCGCTGAATATTTCCGCGACCAGGAGCACCTCGACGTGCTGCTCTTCATCGACAACATTTTCCGTTTCGTGCAGGCGGGCTCGGAAGTATCTGCGCTGCTCGGCCGCATGCCTTCGGCGGTCGGGTATCAGCCGAACTTGAACACGGAAATCGGCGAGCTGCAGGAACGCATCACTTCCACGAAGTCCGGATCGATTACTTCGGTGCAAGCCATTTACGTGCCTGCCGACGACTATACCGACCCGGCGCCGGCGGCGACGTTTGTGCACCTCGATGCCACCACCAACCTGAGCCGTCAGATTGTCGAGCGCGGCATCTATCCCGCCGTGGATCCGCTGGCCAGCTCCTCGCGTATTCTGGATGCGCGCATCGTTGGCGCGGAACACTACGCCGTCGCCCGAGGCGTGAAATCGATTCTCCAGCGCTACAAGGATCTGCAGGACATCATAGCCATTCTCGGTATCGAAGAGCTTTCCGACGACGACAAGCGCACGGTGGCGCGCGCGCGCAAGATCGAAAGATTTCTCTCGCAGCCCATGTTCGTCGCCGCGCAGTTCACCGGGCTCGAAGGCAAATATGTGAAAATCGAAGACACGGTGCGCAGCTTCAAGGAGATCGTCGAAGGCAAGTACGATGACATTCCGGAGCAGGCCTTCTACATGGTGGGCACGATCGAGGAAGCGCTGGAGAAAGCCGAGAAGCTGAAGGTCGGCGTCTAAAGGCGAAAATGTCTTCTGAAGCCATCGAACTGGTCATCGTCACGCCGCAACGGCAGTTGCTTCGCGAGAGCGCCTCCGAAGTGCAGCTACCCGGCGCGGATGGCTATCTGGGCGTCCTGCCGAGGCACGCGCCGCTGATCACCGAACTGGGCATTGGCGAGCTCTCTTATCACGATTTGAGCGGAAAAGAATCCGCGCACATGGCGATCCTGAGCGGATTTGCCGAGGTACTATCGAACCGTGTCACCGTGCTTGCGGAAACTGCCGAGTTTGCCCATGAGATCGATGTCGCTCGCGCGGAGGCTGCCCGGGCACGCGCGGAAAAGCGCCTGGCCTCGGGCGATACAAACATCGATTGGGACCGAGCCGGCGTGGCGCTCCAGCGCGCCCTCATCCGTATCCAGGTGGCCCGCAAGCGCCGAGGAGCGCCGGTCAATAGTGCTTCGTGATGACTACAGGGCCCATCACGATATACACCACGCAGGGGTGCCCGGACTGCCAGCGCGCGAAAACTTTCCTGAAGGAACGCGGCGTCGCCTACCGCGAAGTAAACATCGAAGAAGATGTGTCCGCCGAGGAAATCGTCATCAAGGCCAACGACGGCAAGCGCAAGGTCCCGACGCTTGAAGTCGGCGGCCGTTTTTTCGCTTGTTCTCCATTTGACCCGGAGCAGCTCGCCGCGGAACTGAACATTCCGCTCAATCCCTGATCTTGGGATTTCTGAATCTTCAGCGATAGGCAAGAAGACCCGTCGTGATTAATTCACGGCCAAACCGCGAGTCCAGACACGGGTAACGTGCAGGGCGTCATCGAGGAGGACTACATCGGCATCGGCGCCCACGCGCAGCACGCCTTTCTTGAATTCGATCCCCAGTAAAGAAGCTGGATTGAGCGTCAACATGCACACGGCGTCAGCCAGCGGCGTGCCGAGCGCGGCAATGTTCCGCAGAGCACGGTCGAGCGTCAGTGTGCTGCCGGCCAGCTTGCCTTCCGCGTTGCGGCAGACTCCGCCGCTTACGGTTACCTGAAGACTCCCCAGCGTGTAGGTTCCGTCCGGCATGCCGGTCGCCGCCGTTCCGTCACTGACGAGAATTACGCCGCGCGCTCCCTTGGCCTGAAGGAGCATCCGCATCGCCGGTTCGTCAACGTGCACACCGTCGGCAATCAGTTCCCCGGTGATGTCCGGAGAAGTCAGCACGGCGCCGATCACGCCGGTGTCGCGGTGCGAAAACGGCCGCATAGCGTTGTAAACGTGAACGGCGTGGCGCGCTCCTCGCGCAATGGCGGCGCGTGCTTGCTCGTAAGTCGCGTCGGTATGTCCTAGTGCCACGACAACGCCCCCCTTGCGCGCCGCGTCAATGCACGGCATCGCCCCAAAGATTTCCGGGGCGAGCGTCAGGATGCGCGCATTTCCCGCCGCTGCAAGCAAAAACTTGTCCAACAGCTCGGCCGACGGCTGCTTGATCCACTCGGCCGGATGCACGCCTCGCCGCAACGGGCTGATGAACGGTCCTTCAAAATGTATGCCCAAAACTTCCGCGCGGGCTTCTTCCGTCGCAAGTTGTCCGGCGATGTATTTTGAAATTCCCTCAACGCTGCGGCAGGTAGCCTCGGGGCTCGCCGTAATCGTTGTCGCCACAAAAGAGGTGGTTCCATGCTGCGCGATGGTCCTGGCAACTGTGCCCAGAGCTTTCGCGTCTCCTTCCATGACGTCGTGGCCGCCGGCGCCGTGGATGTGCACATCCACGAAACCCGGCACAGCGGTCTTGTCGGTTGCACTAAGCTCCTGCGCGCCCGCGGGCAAACGCATCGCGGCTCGCGGGCCAATTGCTTCAATGACTCCGTCGCGCAGCAGGAGAGCAGCATCGGGAATTTCTGTGAGCGGAGTAATCGCGCGCCTGACGTGCAGCAGAGTCGTGGTCATGAGTAGGGAGACATCCTAGCGGAAATCGTTCACTGGACAAAACAGAACGGGCGGAGCCGAAGCCCCGCCCGGAAGAAAAGATTGTCCGCGTTGAAGCGGAACGCTTACTTCGCCATGTCGATAGCGGTCAGCTTAAGCGTGTCGCCCTCAACAGTCCCGGTCACTTTGACGTGATGACCGGCGTGATCGGCCACTTTCTCCTGAGCGTCTATCGCGTAGATCTTCTTGTCTCCGTCGTTCACGAAGACGTACTTTGCGCCTTCCTTCACGCACTTGATGGTGCAATCGCGTGCGCCATCATGCGCTGCTTTTACTCCACACTTACTGTCTGTGATCCAGCCGGTCCAGGTTCCATCGGCAGCCATGGCCAGCGCCGCCGTGAAGAGTGTTACTGCGATTGCCGTCGTGAAACGTGATTTCATAACGCTTCCCTCCTGCACAAGCACTATTGGTCGTCTTGCTGGGTTGGAAGCAGCTTGGCACAGGCACGTATGCCATGTCCAGCATGGGCGTTCGAGTTTCGTGAACGATCCCGGGATATCACCAGTCGTATTCCACAAAAAAGAAGGGGGGAGGATTCTCTGGGATCCTCCCCCGATGGGTTTGGCTCCGCTTTCGATGCGGTGGCCTTTTCTTACGGCAAACTTCTTACTTGCCTGACGAACTGGACGTGCTTGCCGCAGTCGTGCCCGAGTTCTTCGGGATGCTCAGGTAGCCCGTCGCCGATGATTTCGTGACTTTGTTGACCACCAGCTCGAGCGCTGCGCGGCTGCCGCCCGTGTAGAAGAAGATGGGCTCGTTCACCGAACGGTTCTTCTTCTCGAAGCTCTTGTCATCCGCCAGCACGTTGATGGTGTATTGATTCTTCTTGGTGTTTGTATCCCTGAGTTCCACCAGAATGCTGCCTACTTTTTGAGGGCCGGCCTTACGATTTATGGAGAATTCGTAATAATCGCGCTGGCCCATGCGGCGGAGCTCGTCGATTTCATCGTGGTTTCGGGCGATCAGCGTGCCCATCTCGCTGCGAGCCATCTGCACGTTGTTCTTGGTCGCGTCGAGGTCGCTCTTGATACCAGTGACATCACCGTTCAGTTTATTTACGTCCTCGGCGTTGGCCTTGGTCGCCAGTTCACTTTTCACCGACGTTTCGAGACCGGTGATTTTCTTGTCCACTGCACCGACCGCGGTCTTCGATTGCTTGCGTGCGTTGACCAAGTCGGAGTGCGTCAAGTTCAACTTGTCCGTAACGACCTTAAGGTCGCCCTGCAATTGCTGATTCTCCTCTTCGGTCTTCGCCAGCCGCTGGCTCAAAGCATCATTCGCCTGCTTCATCGCGACCTGGTTTGCTTGCTCTGCGCTGTTTGCGTGGTTGAGGGCGCTCAAGCTCACACCCAATCCAAGCAAAGAAATTCCGGTCAACACCACCACTGCTAATCCAACCCAGCGCGGGGTTCCGCTCGCGGTATGGGCGATCGGCTGCTGAAATTCACTCATAGACTTCATTCTCCTTTTGGCGTTTCCGCCCTGCACCAAGGAAATGAGCACCTCCCAAACCAAAGACCACTCTTAGGGGTCAAGCTTCCGAAGCCATGTAAAATCATGGGTTTGGAGTGTTTCAGGAAGGTCAACCGGCGCAATCAATTAGGTACTAGTACCCGTAAAGATTACGCGGTTGTGACTGCGCGGGTAATTTTTGCTGAAGAGAGGTTTTGAGGCTTGGAAATTGGGGGAATGGGGTTTTGAAGAAAAGATGAACTAGCAGGCAGTCGTGCCGAACCGATGCAAGTTAGTGAAAAAAAGGCTCAAAACGACGTTCTTTTTCTATGCTGCCTGTGGGTTTATTTCTGGTTCCAGGGCGGTCGAGGTTCCAAAGTAGCGATCGAGGGTGTTCGTGGCGGCTTCCAGAACCAGGTGACAATCGGGGCATTCGTGAAGATGGTGCGCAATCTCTCGTTCCACGGAGGGAGAGAGTTTTCCTTCTAAGTACCAGCAAATCAGATGAATAGTGTCGCGACAGCTCATGACACGCGCCCCCAGTGGCCCTTACGGTGAAACCACGCCGCTTCGCGTGTAGTGCACTTGAGCGGCCAAATGGGGCAGCGAGGCGAGAAATGCTAAGTTCTTCTTAGTCAATAAGCTGCGTCGAGTCCCGACCTTCACATTCATTCTGTCTTAATCCGGAATTTGCAAACTTTACACATCCCAGTCCCATTCTGCGCAAATCAACCATTCTCGTTTCAGATCCAGGCTCTATCGTTGGGGCACAACGGTCATTTCGCGGAGCGCTGCGATACGATCTTCGAGAGGGGGGTGCGTACTGAAAAGCGAACTGAGGGTCCCACCACCAAAGAGGGGTTTCACGATGCAGAGTGCTGACGTCGAGGGCGACATGGCGGTGGTTGGGATGCGTTGGTTGTACGCTCCCAGTTTTTGCAGGGCGCTAATGAGGCCATAGGGCTGGCCGACCATGCGCGCGCCTGTGGCATCGGCGGAATATTCCCGCTGCCGCGAAATGCCGAGTTGCAGAAGCATGGCCGCGAGCGGGGCGAGAAATATCATCAGGATGGCGGCGAGCCCGCCACCGCCCTCGCGTTCATCGTCACGGCCGCCGCCCCAGCCCCCAAAGATCATGGCCCATTTACCCATGGAAGCGAGGTAGGTAATGGCGCCCGCGAGCGTCGCGGCAATCGAACTGGTCAAAATGTCGTAGTTCCGGACGTGCGAAAGTTCATGCGCGATGACGCCTTCCAGTTCGTCATCGTTCATCAGTTGTAGCAGACCTTGCGTCACCGCGACCGAAGCATGATTCGGATTCCGGCCGGTGGCAAAGGCGTTCGGCGCGGCATCGGGAATCACGTAGAGTTGCGGCACCGGGATATTCGCTTTGGCCGCCAGGCGTTCCATTACGGCATAGAGCCGCGGCAATTCCTCGCGCGAGACGGGTTGCGCTCCACTGGAAGCCAGGGCAATTTTATCGGAGAAAAAGTAGGAGATGCCGTTCATGAGAACGGCAAACCCCAGGGCGATCTTCATGCCGTTCTGCCCGCCGATGGCTCCGCCGGCGACCACCAGCAGCACGCTCAGCAGAATCAATAGCGCGCCAGTGCGCAAGATCTTCATGAGAACCTCGTCACCTCTATATACGTAAACAATACCGGATTATTTCCGCTAAAAGAAATTTCATGGAGCGGCTGCATTCGCCAAGCTCCGCTGCCTCACTCTATTAGATTCGCGCGGCAGACGCCGGTTGCTTGACCGGGACGCGCTCGAAGCGCATTATGTCCCTCTTCACGTTCCGGTCCACGCGCATATGGTCTCCCGGCAAAATCTTGCCTTCCAGGATTTGTAGCGCAAGAGGATCCTGAATCATTCGCTGGATCGTGCGCCGCAACGGCCGGGCTCCATATGCCGGATCGTAACCTTCTCGCAGCAAGAGTTCCCGCGCCGCCGGGGTCAACTCGAGAGTAATCTTGCGCTCCGCGAGGAGTTTCTCGACGTTCTTCAGCAACAAGCTGACGATGCGCTCCAATTGTTCCTTGCCGAGCGGATTAAAGATCACGATTTCATCTATCCGGTTGAGGAACTCCGGCCGGAACGCGGCGCGCAACGCATCCATGGCGAGCTTTCGCGCCTGTTCGGGTTCTTTGCTGGAGAGCTCGAAAATGGCCGACGATCCGACGTTGCTGGTCATCACCAACACGGTGTTCCGGAAGTCCACGGTGCGGCCCTTGCCGTCCGTGAGGCGCCCATCCTCCAAAATCTGCAGCAGCACGTTGAACACATCGGGATGAGCTTTCTCAATTTCGTCGAACAAAATCACGGAGTAAGGATGCCGGCGGACCTGTTCGGTGAGCTGCCCTCCCTCTTCGTAACCCACGTAGCCCGGCGGCGCGCCGATGAGCCGCGACACGCTGTGCTTTTCCATGTACTCGGACATATCAATGCGAATCATCAACTTCTCGGCGTCGAAAAGAAATTCCGCTAGGGCGCGCGCCAACTCCGTCTTTCCGACTCCTGTAGGCCCCAGAAAGACAAATGAGCCGATCGGGCGTTTCGCATCGGAGAGGCCAGCGCGGCTCCGGCGGACAGCGTTGGCCACGCGCTCCAGTGCGTCCTCTTGTCCGATCACGCGCTGCCGCAAACGCTCTTCCATGTGTACGAGCTTTTGAGCTTCGCCTTCGAGCAAGCGCCCCACGGGGATTCCGGTCCACTTGCTGACCAGCTTGGCGATGTCTTCTTCGTCCACCTCTTCCTTGAGCATCGGCGCATCTTTCTGCACCTCCGCAAATCTTTCTTCCGCCTGCTTCAGATCACGTTCCGCCGAGGCAATCTTGCCATAGCGGATTTCCGCCACCTTCGCGAGATCGCCAGCACGTTCAAATTTCTGTTCTTCGGCTTTGAGCTGCTCGATTTGTTCCTTCAACTTCCTGATTTTGCCAATTGCTTCCTTTTCGGCCTGCCAGCGCGCTTTCCGGGCGCTCGAATCCTCGCGCTGCCTGGCCAGCTCCTTTTCGATTTGCGCGCGGCGCTCCTTGGAGTGCGCGTCCGATTCTTTCAGCAGGGCTTGGCGCTCGATTTCGAGCTGCATAATGCGCCGCTCGATCTCATCGATTTCCACAGGCAGCGAATCGATCTGCATGCGCAAGCTCGCGGCTGATTCGTCGATCAAGTCAATCGCTTTGTCAGGCAGAAAACGGTCGGAGATATAGCGATGCGAGAGCGTCGCGGCGGCAAGAATCGCAGCGTCCTTGATACGCACGCCATGATGGACTTCGTAGCGCTCTTTCAGGCCGCGCAGAATCGCGATGGTATCCTCGACGGTGGGTTCGCTGACGAGCACAGGCTGGAATCTGCGCTCCAGAGCAGGATCCTTTTCAATGTATTTTTTGTATTCATTCAGCGTGGTGGCGCCGATCGCGCGCAGCTCACCGCGCGCCAACGCCGGCTTCAGCATATTCGAGGCGTCCATCGCGCCTTCGGCCGCGCCCGCGCCCACGAGGGTGTGCAGCTCGTCGATGAACAAAATAATCTGCCCTTCGGCTTCGGTAATTTCCTTCAGAACGGCCTTCAACCGGTCTTCGAATTCACCGCGGAATTTCGCTCCGGCCACCAGCGCTGCCAGGTCCAGGGCCACGAGCCGCTTGGTTTTCAGCACATCCGGCACGTCACCGGAGACGATCCTTTGAGCCAGCCCTTCCACGATGGCTGTTTTGCCGACGCCGGGCTCGCCGATCAGAACAGGATTGTTTTTTGTGCGCCGGGCGAGAATTTGCATGACGCGGCGAATCTCTTCGTCGCGCCCAATCACAGGGTCGAGCTTCGAACGTCTTGCCAATTCCGTAAGGTCGCGCGCGTATTTTTCGAGCGCTTCATAGGTAGCTTCGGGGTTTTGTGAGGTGACGCGCTGTGTGCCGCGAACACCAGTCAGCGCTTGCAGGATTGCTTCGTGCGAGGCGCCCTGCTGCTTGAGCAATTTACCTGCCGGATCACGATCCTGCGCGGCTATCGCCAGAAAAAGATGCTCGGTCGAGACGTATTCATCCTTGAACTTTTCGGCCTCGTCGAAGGCCTTTTCCAGAACATCATTCAGCGCGCGTCCCATGTGCTGCTGCGTGAAGCCCTGTACTTTGGGCAAACGCCCCAGCTCGCGCGCAATTTCCTGCGACAGTACTTCGCTGCGAATCCCAAGTCGGGCAAGGAGCGGCGACACCACGCCGTCCGTCTGGGCCACGAGCGCTTCGAGCAAATGGAGCGGCACGATCTCCTGGTGCTCATGACGAGCCGCCACTTCTTGTGCGGCTTGCACCGCTTCTTGGGCTTTCACCGTCATTTTTTCGAATCGCAGCATGTTTGCCTCATTGCTCAAGAAAAAGGGGCCGGCCTGCTTGCCAGCCCCCTCTCATAACACAACTTTGTTGCAGACTTACCTTCCAGCAGCAGCCGCGGCGACCGCGTGTGTCGCGACGTTCACCTTGATCTGCTTAGGCTTGGCTTCCTCGCGCTTTGGAATGCTCAGCGTCAGCACGCCGTTCTGATAATCGGCCTTGATGGCGTCCGCATTCACGGTATTGGCAAGCGAGAAGCTGCGAGCAAACGAGCCGTACGCGCGCTCCACACGCAGGTAGTTGTTCTCGTCCACTTTCTTCTCGAACTTGCGCTCGCCGCGAATGGTAAGAATGTTGTTCTCCACGCGTATGTCCAGATCCTGCGGATCGATATCCGGCAGATCTGCCTTCACGACCAATTCGTGCTCCGTCTCGTAGATATCGACAGCCGGCGCCCAGGCGGTGAGGTTATTTTCCTCCGCGCTACGCTCGAATACGTCGCCGAAAAGCCGACCGAGTTGTTCTTGCAGCGTTGTGGAGCCCCGAGAGGGTTCCCATCGGTTCAAAGTTCTCATATCTGTACACCTCCATAAGGTGATTGCACAAGAATAATAAAATATGCGTGTGTTATTGTCAAGATATATTGTTTTCCCAGATTATTTAAATAAGTTGTTTGCATTCTGTCAGATACAACTGATTAAGGTCTGCTAACGCGGTTGGAGAGACTGCCACAACCTGCCTGAATTGTACAAGGCAGGCCATGGGAGGCTTTCCTTCCCCCGTTCTGGGGTTTGCTGCTAGACTCGGTGCCGATGCGCCTGGATGAGCTCGACTACCATCTGCCGCGGGCACAGATTGCGCAACGCCCGCTCGATCGCCGCGATTCTTCGCGCCTCCTGGTGCTGGATCATCTGAAGTCTTCCTGGGAGGACCGCCTTTTCGGAAAACTTCCCGCTCTGTTGCGGGGCGACGAGCTGTTGGTGCTAAACAATGCTCGTGTCATTCCCGCGCGCCTGTTCGGACACAGGGCCGGGGTCCACTCCCAGCCTGCGTCGCGCGCCACGCGCCGTGAACATCTGCAGGCAACCGTGGAGGTTTTCCTGACGCGCAGGTTGAGTCCCGACACCTGGGACGTTCTCGTGCGCCCCGGCCGCAAGATAAGAACGGGAGAGAAGATACGCTTCGGGGAAGGTGAGCTTGAGGCCGAAGTGATTGCTCGCGGCGAGTTGGGAATGCGCACCGTCCGTTTTGTGTCCCACGACGCGCATACATTTGAGCAGCATCTCGAACGCCTTGGGCACGTTCCTTTGCCGCCCTACATCGATCGCGCCGATGAGAACGCGGATCGCGAACGCTATCAAACGGTTTTTGCCAAGCGTCCGGGCGCCATCGCCGCGCCGACCGCGGGCCTTCATTTCACTCCGGAAATTTTCGCAAGGATTCGGGAGCGCGGGGCAGAAATTTGCGAACTCACACTCGACGTGGGCCTTGGCACATTCCAGCCGATTCATGGTGAAACTCTGGAAGGCCACAAGATGCACAGCGAATCCTACGAGATTCCCGCCGAAACGGCGGGTCGCATCGCTGCGGCACGCGCTGAAGGACGCCGCATCCTGGCCGTCGGCACAACGGTGGTACGTGCTCTAGAAGACTCAGCTTTCCGCGCCGCGAGCAACGTGACCAATGGAAAACTCCTGTTCGCGGGCTCGGCCGAAGCGAGCCTATTTATTGTTCCGGGATTCCGTTTTCGCGTGGTGGACGCGCTGTTGACAAATTTCCACTTGCCGCGCTCGACGCTGCTGGCACTGGTGTGCGCGTTTGGAGGCCGGGAAAATGTTCTCGCAGCGTACCGGCATGCCGTCGAAGCGGGCTACCGCTTCTACAGTTACGGCGATTGCCTGCTGATCCGCTAGCGGAATATTGCGCGGGAAGATTGTGCTGCGAATTTTTTGTGCATGCGCGTAGCAAGGAAGAAACTCGCTTCTGAAAAAGCCATTGCCGGAGTCTGCCACTTCAGAAGTTCCGCTGCGAGGCTGACGAACAAGGAGGCTGCTACACGGTGCAGCCTCCTTCTCGTCCATTCGAAAGGAGTCACGGAAGCTCCTTAGCTATTCGTTGAAAACAAATACGCGGTTCTGGCCGGAGAAGCGCACTTCCTTCACCTGGCCGTTCTCGCCTATGAGTACGGAGTCATAGGCCGCTTTCGACTGGCGGTCTTCCCAGCGGCCTTCGCTCTCGGCCACCATCTGTTTGCCTTTTTGCACGGTGACCTTGTTGCCGTCGAACAACAGGCGATATTCACCGGCCTGCAGGTCGGCCTTGCCGACTTTTGCGGCTTGCGCGATATTGATGGTCTTGGAGATGGGCTTTGCGAATACGGGTACTGCCAGCGCGAGAGCGGCAAGCAGGGCGACGCTGCGGAAAAAAGAATTGTTTTTCATGCGTGTCAGTTTCCTTTCGGTCGGGATCGAGTCAGCCGTAGAGCAGACTGCTGCAGGCCAGACAGAGTTGACACGCGCGTGGACGGCGAGTAATCTCGCCCCAAGGACACCACCTCTTCCTGGACTAACGGCCGGAAAGACTTGCGTGTCGTGGCCCCGCGGCTGCCACCGCGGGGTTTCTAATTTCTAGTAACTCTGACTCACCCAGAACAGCCTTGATTCCAGCTGCACTCGTATAGACGAACCACCCCCCGCGAATGTTTCGCTGACCAGGCAAATTTCTTTCGAAAAACTCCGCCACCGCTGTTCCACCCTGGGTGGTACTTTCGCCTGGTTAGCCTTTCTTTTGTTGAATTTTTCATAACTATTTCTCGATAATTTCAAATTTCCGCGAAACTTTTTGTTTTCTCGTGCGTCCCGCGAATTCTTTATCGCCGTGCGCGCGGATTGGTGCATCGCCGGGCGGGTTCATCTATACTCAAGTGCACTTTTCGGATGCCAGGAATGCGCATTCTCGTTCTGAGCGACATACATGCCAATGCAACAGCGCTGGACGCGGCGCTCGACGCGGTAAAAGGCCGCTGGGATACTTCTGTTTGTCTGGGTGATGTCGTGGGTTATGGCCCCGATCCGAACGAAGTCACGACGCGGCTTCGCGAGCTTGGCACGCAAACGATTCGCGGAAATCACGACAAAGCCGCCGCCGGCCTGATGCCCACCGGCGACTTCAATCCCGTCGCCAAGGCGGCGGTGGATTGGACCCGCGCGCAGCTCACTCCCGAAAACCTTGCGTGGTTAATCGCGTTGCCGCAAGGTCCGCTGGCAACCGACGGTATTGTGCTCATTCACGGCGCATTTCACGATGAGGACGAATACGTTTTCACTCCCGCGCAGGCGCTCGACGGCCTGCTGGACTCTTCCGCGCCGGTCACTTTTTTTGGCCATACCCACCACCAGGGAGGTTTTTCGTATCAGGACTCCAGCCTGGAAGTTCTTCAGATTCGCCCGCGCGCTTTCGAAACGTTTGCCGCGCTGCGTATCGAGCTGCCACGCCGCTATCTATTGAATCCAGGCTCCGTCGGGCAGCCGCGCGACTCCGACCCCCGTGCGAGCTTGGCGGTCGCCGATCTCGAACATCAGACCGTAGAATTCTGGCGCGTTCCTTACGATATCGCGGCGGTGCAGGAACGCATGCGCACTGCGCGGCTCCCCGAGCCTCTTGTGCAACGCTTGCAGATCGGGCGCTGAGGCTTCCCGCAAGGCAGGGCTTTTTTGCTACATTGATTCCGTGGACGCCCTGCAGCCGAACCTGCCTCCATCTATCGCGCCGCCAGACACAGGCGGCTCAGGCTTCACCTGGAAAATCCTGGGTGCCGCTTTTTTGTTGGTTGCCGTCGTTTTCTATTTCTGGTCCGGCCACGCTTCGGGGCCGGCGTCTCCTCCGGCGCCGGCTCGCTTGCCATTCGGGGCCACCGAGCAGGCCTATGCCGCAAAAATAGAAATCGAAAGTATCTCCCTCAGCCGCTCGGAGAATTTCCTGCATCAGGAAGTGACGGCTCTGTCCGGAAACGTAGTCAACCAGGGCGAGCGCTCGCTGATGGGGCTGGAACTCACCGTCGAATTCTTCGACGAGCTGCACCAAGTCGTTCTACGAGAATCGCGGCAAGTCCTGACGGGTCCTTTGCCCCTGCTGGCTTCCGGAGAGCGCCGCTCGTTTGAAATTTCCTTCGAGCACATTCCTTCTTCCTGGAACATGCAGCAGCCTTCCGTGCGCATCAGCGGGCTGCAGCTCGCTCCAGCAAAAGAATAGTTCCTTCGGTACTTATATCTTTTATAATCCCGGGCGTGGAACTCGCCGCCGAACTGGAAGCCAACCTGCGCGAATTCTCAGCCAGTGGCCCGGTGGAAGTGCGGGAAAACGGCAGGCGTCTCGCATCCCTCACCACGCTCTCCTGGGAAGTGCGCAATGCCGGCGAAAAGCCGTTGCTCCATCTCTGGTCGGAGCAGCATAATCTGACCCGGCGGATCCTCGCCATCACCGATCATTCGGAGGAGCGCCTGGCCCTCGCGGTCGAGTGTTTTGGCCGCTCCAAACCGGGGCGCCTCGAGTTCGTTCGAACGAGTTTCGAACGCTCCTCCCGGGATCTTTCCCGCGAGGAATTCTGTAGCCACCTTTCCCGCATTCTTGCGGAGCAATTCCCGGATGAAGCCCTGGAATTTCTGAGCGTTTCGCCGGACCTCGAGCACTCTCTCTCTGGCAACTATGCTCGAGGATTACTCCGGCGCGGCTCGACGTACACGGCCCTGCTTGGCGTGCCTGGCGATGACTCCTCGGATAGAGTGGAAAATTGTCTTACGTTTGCGCTGCTGTGGCTTGAACGAGCTCGCGAGTCCGCGCGTCGCGGCAGCGTAACCTCGCTGCGTCTGATTCTTCCGAAGGGCGCAAGCCTCGGCGTCGCGCATCGGCTTGCGACGCTGGATTCGCGCCTTGCGATCGAACTCTACGAGCACGATTTCGATCGCGAAAATCTTCAGAAAATTGACCCAAATTCACTTGGCAATCTTTCGACATGGCTGGTGGCGTGCCGAGAAACCCAGGCGCTCATCGACCGCGCCCGCTCCGCTCTCGATCCCATCCTGGCTTTGGCCCCACAGGCCGTATCCGTGCACCCCGTGGTTCCGACGCACGAAGTCTTTCTGCGCTATCGCGGCCTTCCATTTGTCCACTGGGAGGACGAGCACGTTTTTTTCGGAACTGCGGATCCGCGGGAAGAGCTCACTGCCGCTTCGCGTCCTGCCCTGAAGCGTCTGCTCGACGACCTGGAGATCCACCGGCATCCGCTCACCAGTGATACGCGTCACCCCCTGTATCGCGCCCAGGCTGAGCGCTGGCTCGAATCACTCGTTCGCGAGGACGTTACCCGCATTGATGCCAAGCTCGACCCGCGATTCGTCTACGCCCAAGTCTTCGCCAATGCGGGAGGCGAACACGGCATCCTGGACCTGCTTGCGATTACGCGCTCCGGGCGGTTGGCCATAATTGAATTGAAAACCACGGAGCACATCCATCTCCCTCTCCAAGCGGCCGAGTATTGGCTTCGCGTTCGCCGGCACCTCCAGCAAGGCGATTTCGCCCGGTACGGCTATTTCCCCGGTATTGAGCTGCAAGCCGCGCCTCCGCTTGTCTATCTGGTTGCACCTGCACTGCATTTTCACCCCGCCACGGACACAGTTCTTTCTTATTTCGCGCGCGAACTCGAAATCATTCGTGTGGGTCTGGCGGAAAGCTGGCGTAGGGGCCTTCGCGTGGTCATGCGGCAATAACGGGCGGGTTCGTCATGGGCCGCACTCTAGGTTCCTGCGTGCGCCCGAGGTGCGCGATCGCAAAAATTGCTATGCCCACATTCACGCCGTTGCAGGTAAACTCTCTCCGCCAAGTTCCTGGGTGGGTGCCATGTCATTTTCAGCGCGGGTGCAGCAGCGGGGTAATGTTTCACTGGTTGAACTTTCCGGTCGGCTGACCTCATTTGAAACCAGCGGTCTTCGAGACACGATCAGCGGTCTTCTGAAGCGGGGCCGAAATAACATCATCCTGAATATGGGAGGCTTGTCGTACCTCGATAGTTCCGGGATTGGCGAACTTGCTCGAATCTACGTGACGGTAATAAAGCGCGACGGCGTGATGAAAGTCGTCGGCCTAACACCGAAAATAGAAGAAATTCTAAAAATTACGCAGCTGTACCAGATCTTTCAAGAATTTAACGATGAAGAAGCAGCACTGAAGAGCTTTCCAGAATCCCTGAAGAAGGAAAGCCCGGATGGAGGTTAAGGCTCAAAAATTGAGCCCAAAAGGAGAGAAGCAGCTAGGGGGTCGCCCTAACTGCTTCCCGGGGTGTGTCCTCGAAGTGGTTAGTTAATGATTTAGATGCACGGGAGCCAAAAAGGTTTCCCTCCTACTGAAGATCCCATTCGCAGCATCTAAATTCTTGAAAATGCTTAGTAAAAAAGGTACTTACGCCAACGCTCGTCCCGGTGCCCGATCAGCCTCATGAGCTGCCGGGAGGTGTGGAGGGTGAAAGGCCGGGGGCGCCGCGCCAGCTTCAGCCCCGCCTCTTCCGGCGTGCGGTCCCCCTTGCTGTTATTACAGCGGTAGCAGCAGGCCACCAGATTCTCCCAGGAAGACCGCCCCCCGCGCGAGCGCGGCACCACATGGTCCAGAGTGAGCTCCGAACTGGGAAACATCCTGCTGCAAAACTGGCAAGTATTCCGGTCACGAAGCAAAATATTCTTCCGCGAGAGGGCCCGGCTCTGCTGGGGAATGTGCCGGTAAGCCAGCAAACGAATAACGGACGGCACTTTGTGGGCATGCGCGGCGGAATGCACTTCGGTGTTGTGCATCTCCTCGGCCTGCGCCACACCCTTCAGCATCAATACCATGGCGCGCCGCACCGCGGTCACGTTGATCGGTTCATAGGTGGCATTTAAAACGAGCACCGGCTCCTGCATCAGCGAGGCTCGCCGACTCGAAAACGTGTTGGGGTATCTACTACCAGCGGGGTCGTCGGAAGCGGGCACAGCCGCCCCGACCGCTTCGGAGGCATAGCGCCCCCGGGGATGGAACGGATTTGGCCGATTTGCGCTCATCGCGCTCCCTTAGGCTCTGGTGAACTGGGGCCAATGATCGGATTTCGCATTGCCCGGGCCACTGTAAGTCCTAGAACTGACTTGGCGCCGGCATCGCGAAGCGCTCGGGCACAGGCATCAAGCGTCGCTCCAGTCGTCATTACATCATCTACCAGTAAGACGCGCAGGTTGTCAACCTGGCTTCCTGGACGCGTGGCAAAAGCGCCACGGACCGACTCCCACCGCTCTTCCAGGCTGAGCACATGCTTGTCCGGCCGAGGTCGTGTGCGGACCAAAAGCACGGCCCGGTGCGGCAATTTCAGCCGTCTCGCCAAGGGTCTGGCGATCAAATCCGCCTGGTTGTAACCCCGCTCGCGCTCGCGGTCCCGGTGAAGTGGCACAGGCACGACGACGTCCCCGTGCAAACCCTGGGTATGAACGACTTCGGCCAGCCGCTCCGCGAACCATGCCCCGAGCGGCTCCATCCGTTCGAATTTCAGAAGGAGTATCGCGCGCACCAGCGGTCCATCATATGCGGCAAAGCTTCGCGCACGATCAAATGCATAGGTCCTTTCTTGATCTGGCGGCTTCTCCCTGCAAATCTGGCAGCGATTCTGCCCAGTGTCATGCAGTGCTGTTGACTGAATTGGCCGCCCGCAAATTTCGCACACTTTTTCCGTCAGCGGCACAAACGACGCCAGACACTCGTCGCAGATCGGTACACGGCTCGCCCGCGTCAACAGTTGATCGCAGATCCGGCAGCCGGCGGAAAAGAAGATGCTAACGACGGCGTCGCGCGCTTCGGCCAGCCAACTGCCCAAATTCCCACGAGAGATGGATCGCTCTCCCACGCCGACAGGAGCGTACTCTCTCTCTCCTCATAAGCAAAGAAGAAAGATACATTGAAGTAATCACACGCTGATAAGGAGCGGCTTTGGTGACTGCCGAGTCCAATAGAAGGATTTTCCGATTCCGTTTCTCGGAGGAGTTTTACAGCAGGCCTTGCTCCATCTTTTCCTGGCAGTTGATGCAATGCTTGGCCCAGGGCACGGCTTCCAGTCTTTTCTGTTGCATCTCTTCCTGGCAGTTCGCGCAGACGCCGTACTCGTTGGCCTGGATGCGCTTGAGCGCCGCATCGATCATATTAAGAATCGTCCGGTCGGTGTTGGTCATCCCGAACAAGAACTCCTTGGTGTAGGAGTTCGCCGCTTTGTCCGCAAGGTCCACGGTAGGGTCGTCGTCAGCCTGGCGTCCCTCTTCTTCCGTTCGCGCAATCGTTTTCATTAATTCTTCGCGCCGCGCCTGCAATTTCTTCTTGTAGTAATCGAGCCTTTTCTTGTCCATGAAAGTCCCGCCCCTCTGTCCCAATTTCGGGGCTATCTAAAAACTACGTAGTGTAGGCCGACTCAATCGGAGTGTCAAGTTAACGGCGCGCCGAAAATTGGACGAACGCGCTATTGTGTCTGCGCCAAGCTGTCTGGTTCCGGGGAAGCCGGAAATCAATCCCTTCCAACGTTTCGATACGTTTCCGTGGCGTCCCCACAGTGTTCCAGATTTTTTACGCGACATATTTGTTGACACATTGTGCGGGAATATGTTACCGACCAGTGCACTGGTAAGGTAAGTGTGGCGGAATCGCTTCCAGAACTGTGTGCTTCGAGGCGTACGCATGCCTGAGGTTACGGGGGTTCGTTGCCGCCGATTTCCTGTCTGCTACGAGGATCCGTCTGAGAAATTCTCCCTGACGCAAATTGCTGCCGAGGCCAGAGCGGTGCGGCATGACCTATTTACAATCCATAAAGACACTGAAGGAGTGACTCTCATGAAATCCAGAAAAGCGCGGCGGATTAGGGTTGCATTTGGCGTGGTGCAACGCAGCGGCGAAAATTTGCGAACAAAGCGACCTGGCCGAAAGGGATTTCATCTGCTCGAATACGCGCGAATTCTCAGGACGATGGCGCTTGCGCTCGTTGGCCTGCTTACGAGCATCACTGTTGCTTGGGGGCAAGCCACGACGTCGCTTCGCGGCACGGTGACCGATCCGAGCGGCAACGTGATCGTGGGCGCCAATGTTGTCGTGGCAAACGCCGAAACCAAGACGGCACGCAACGTAACAACGGGGGATCAGGGGGAATACCAGTTTCTGCTTGTCCCGCCGGGAACCTATGTGCTCAGCGTAACTGCTCCTGGCTTCCGGCGTTACGAGCAGAAAGACCTGGCATTGCTCGTCAATACGCCGGCGACAGCGAACGTAGAGCTCAAGATCGGAGGCACAAACGAAACGGTCACGGTCACCTCGGAAGCGCCGGCGATAAATCTGGTGGATGCCTCGATTGGCAATTCCTTCGACGAAACACAGGTGAGGCAGCTCCCCCTCGAAGGCCGCAACGTCCCCGATCTGCTCAGCCTGCAAGCTGGCGTGGCCTACACGGGCAACCGTATTGGTGACAAGGATCAGGACACCCGCAATGGCGCGGTGAATGGCGCGCGCAGCGATCAGAGCAACGTCACGCTGGACGGCGTGGACGTGAACGACCAGTCCAACGGTTACGCCTTCACCTCCGTATTGCCGGTCACGCAGGACTCCATCGAGGAATTTCGTGTGACCACCACCAACTACGGCGCCGACCAGGGGCAAGGCTCGGGAGCGCAGGTGACCCTGGTGACCAAGAGCGGCACAAATTCCTTCCACGGCTCGGCCTATGAATACATCCGCAATACCATTACCAGCGCCAATGACTACCTCGTGAAGCAGTCGCAGCTCAACATTGGCCTTCCAAATAAGCCTCTCCAGTTGAACCGCAATATCTTTGGGGTGTCAGTGGGCGGACCGGTTCGCAAGGACCGCCTGTTTTTCTTCACCAATTACGAAGGAACACGCGAACGCGAACAGCAACGCGCGGAACGCGTCATTCCAACTCCCTCAATGTGCCAGGGGATTTTTCGCTATCAATATCAACTAACTCCGACCAGTCCGATTCAGGTTTTCACTATGACACCCAACGATCTCCTGCACCTCGACCCACGGAGCCAACCCGGAAACTATCCCCCAGGGACCCCGGCCGGGATTGATCCCGCCATGCTGAATCCCAGTAAGACCGGTTATCTCGACAAGACGTTCTGCACCGGTCAAACCGTTACCAATGACTTTGCCGCCGGAGATGGTTTCAACTATGCAGGCTTCGTTTTCCGGGCGCCCACCAGCCTGGATAACGACGTTTTTATCGCTCGCATGGATTACCGGCTCACCGCGGACGGTCGGCACCTGTTGTTCTGGCGCGGGGCCCTCCAGGATTTGCGCAACCCGGGAGCTCCCTTCCTGCCGGGCGACCCTCCTCAGCAAACCACCAGCGACCACAGCAAAGGGTTTGCCGTCGGATACACCGCTGTGCTCAGCCCCACTCTCACCAACTCTTTTGTATGGGGATTCACCCGGCAGAGCTTTGGCGTCGTCGGTAATACCCCCAACAACCAGGCATGGAACACATTTCTGGGCTTGGATCAGGGCATCGCCTATAGCCACAATTTCCAGGTAAACCTGCACAACCTGAAGGATGACATATCATGGACCAAGAAAACCCATGCCTTCCAGTTTGGGGCCGCCATCGGCCTGGCACGCGATCCCCGCGAAAGCTTTCTCCATTCCAATCCTCTCGGCCTCGGAACAACCAACTGGACGTCCCCGATAGGTTTTTCCTTTACCTCGAGTCCGCTGGACCCCACGAAGGTCGCTGCACATCCGCTCATCAATGCGCCGGAGCCGCTGTCCTCGACGGCCTATGACCGCCCGCTCCTGGCTCTGTATGGCATGATCTCTGACGTCGTCGCCAACTATAACTTGGACAAGAACGGCAACGTGCTGCCTCAAGGCGCTCCCGTGAAGCGCAACTATGGGCTCAACTCCTATGAGTTCTACGGGCAGGACACCTGGCGCATCAAGCCGAACTTTACGCTGACCTACGGATTGCGCTGGTCTTTCTTTCCTCCGCCTTGGGAGACCAATGGCTTCCAGACCTCTCCGACCTTCGGCCTGGGAACGCAATTTGCCCGGAACGTCAAAAACATGCAACAGGGTCTGGGATATACTTCGGAGCCCGCAATGCAATTCACACTTGGCGGTCCGGTCAACAACGGCCCTGGTTTTTACAACTTTGAAAAGACCGACTGGTCGCCGAGAGTTTCCTTCGCCTATTCGCCCCGTTTTGGCGGTGGCCTGCTCAAGAAGATTTTCGGCGAGAACGACAAGACCGTTATCCGTGCCGGCTTCAGCCGCGTTTACGACCGGGCGGGCTTTGCGCTTCTGAACAGTTTCGACCAGGTCGGTTCAGCGGGTCTGACGACAACTTTGCAGAACCCCTGCTGCACGTTTAATCAAACGGGGGCCGAGGATCTGCCGCGCATCACCGGCATCAACGCAATTCCCAAAGTGAACAGCCCGCCACTCGGGATAGCCCCCGTCGCATTTCTGCAACCGCCCCCTCTGGGAGGCTTTCCGCAGAAGCCCGGCCCTGCCGCTCAGGCCAACTTGTGGGGAATTGACGACACGTTGAAAACCCCTCACGCCTACGCTGTTGACTTTTCGATCGGACGCGAGCTGCCCAAGCGCTTCTCGCTGCAAATATCGTATGTTGGCCGCTTCGGCCGCGATCTTCTCACCCAGCGCGATTTGACTCAACCCCTGAATATCGTGGACCCCAAGACCGGAATTGATTACTACACAGCCGCAGCAGCCTTATCGAACTTGGCGAGGAAGTTTGCTGCAGCCAACCTTGCCTGTGGACGAGGAGGCACCGCCAATTTCTACAGTGCGGTCATCACCAGTACCAGTAGCCCGCCACTGCCTACGGCAGCGTGCCCGCAGCCGGGTCCTCCAGATATTTCCACGGTGACCGCCGCGATGCTGGGTCCGACCGCTCAGTACTGGGTGGACATGCTGCCACCGCTACGTCCCGGTGCCACGCAGTATCAAGACCTCTTCACCGGGTTCGTCCCCTCCACGACGAATACCACGGATGGCCTGCTCCAGAGCGTTTTTGATCTCTATTACAACCCGCTCGTTTCCGTCATTGGCGATGAGATCGTTGGGATCGCGGATATTGACGCATACGGTGGGTTGGGGGACAACACCGGCTCAGGGAAACCCTATTTCTTCAATGGCCCCGCCGGACTTAACGGCGGCGCCGGTAAATACCTCAATGACCAAGCCTTCTCCATGTATGGATGGAGCTCCATCGGCAGTTCGAACTACCACGCGCTGCAGGTCAGCCTGAGGAAGCAGTTCAGCCACGGAGTTCAGTTTGACTTCAACTATACGTTCTCCAAGTCCACTGATATTACTTCCGCGGCGTCTCGCGTGGGGTTTTCTGTTTATGGCTACCAAAATATCGGACTCGTAGGAAGCCGCCTGGCTAATGCCTTTTCCCCGAACCTGGCCCGCGCCGTTTCCGACTATGACCTCACCCATCAGATCAACCTCAACTGGATTGCTGATGTACCGGTCGGCAAGGGCCGGGCACTGGCGCACAATGCAGGCGGTCTTCTGGACGCTTTGATTGGCGGCTGGCAGCTTTCCGGCCTGGCTCGCTGGACCACCGGATTTCCCTACAGCGTGGATGGCGGGCAGCGCTGGCCGACGGACTGGTTCCTCACTGCTATCACCCAGATGACCGCCAGGCCGAAGACGGGCATTTTCCACCTCCTGGGTACCGACGCTAATGGGAAACCTTATGCGTTTGTCAGCCCTTTTGCCAACCCTACAGCGGCCCAGAATGACTTTACCCTGCCCCTCCCGGGCGGAGTTGGCTCGCGCAACGTCTTGCGTGGCGATGGCTTCGCCAGTTGGGACATGAGCCTGGCGAAACGCTGGAAAATGCCTTACCGGGAAACCCACAATCTGCAATTTCGATGGGAGGTGTTCAACGTGCCGAACCTCACACGCTTCAATGCTCAGGGCGTGGGTGCATCACTGCTCACTTCGCTTACGCAGTCGCCGGGCACCTTCGGCGCCTACACCAGCCTGCTGACCCAGCCGCGCGTGATGCAGTTCGCCCTGCGTTACGAATTCTAATCGGGAGTGCGCAGGTGTAAGTGCGCTATCTGAGAAGAACCCATCTTCAACGCTGACGGCCGAAACCGTTCGAGGCGTGGACGTGTGCTTGAATGTAGTCAAAGATGTCCACGGCTTCAGCGGAGCACAAATTTCTGCACTCGCATGCTGTGGTTTACGTCTCCGATGTAAACTGCGCCGTCTTTTCCAACGGCGATATCGTGACCCCAGTCTATTTGCCCATCGTAATTTCCGAAACGGCTCCACTTCGCGAGGATTTTTCCATTCAAATCCATCTTGAGGATGCGTCCCCGGTCCGGCGGTGAGGGCTTCAAGTCGCCGCCGTCAACCATATAGAGCAGCCCTTCCGGGCCAAGCACCAGCCCCCAGGGGCGCCCTAATTCATCGCTCTTCCACTGGTCGAGAAACTTGCCATCCGCATCGAAGACCTGGATGCGCACATTCATGCGGTCGGCCACGTACACGCGCCCCTGCGCGTCGACGACCACGTTATGCGGCAGGTTGAACTCGCCGGGGCCGGAGCCTTTGTGTCCCCAGTCCATCAAGAATTTGCCGTCGGCTGAGAAGCGGGCGACGCGACTGTTGCCATAGCCATCGCTGACGTAAAAGCTGCCGTCCGCTGCGAAAGCCACGTCGGTGGGCTTGTTGAAGTGCGTGCCGTCCAGGCCGGGCACACGCTCGGTGCCCAGGGTCATCAAGAGCTTGCCGTCATGGGAGAACTTGAAAACCTGATGCAGCCCGCGATCCGTGACCCAAACGTTGTCGCTGCGATCCACGCGCATGCCGTGCGGCTCGAGAAAGCGATTTTCACCCCAGGAAGCCAGCAACTTGCCTGTGGCTCCGTCGAAACAAAGAATCGCGGGCGAGGGAATGGGATGGGACTTGTCCGCCGCCCAGGAATTTTCCGCGCGGTGAAACACGAAAACGTGGTTGTGCGAATCCACGGAGACGCCGGAGACCTGGCCAAAAGCAAAACCTTCCGGCAAAACAGGCCATCCGTGAACGACCGTGTAAGGTTCCGTCTGCTCGCTCTTCTGGGCGATGGCCGCCAGAGAAGCAAGAACCAAAACTGAACAGCCCAGGATCACTTTTCTTGCTGCTTGACTCAACATTTCCAAGCACTCCGTTCTCGGCGTCAATATCACATGGTCCTGACGCGTTCTTCTGCGAATTCATCACAAGCTTTAAATCGGGGCAAGTTCGTCGGGGATTCTGCGCTCGCCTCATTCGCAAGTCAAGAAAAGACCACTGGAACTCTCCAGCGGTGGTTGACTTTGCCGCGCGACTCGTTGCAAATGGACTTTCTGGGAATGCCCACATCTACAGATCGGATCCTCGATGAACATAATTGACGTTCTTGTCGGCAAGCCCATCAAGACAACCGACGAACGCGCCGAGCAAATCGGCCCTGCCTCGGGCATCCCCATTTTCGGTCTTGATGCTCTCAGCTCGGCAGCCTACGGCCCCGAGGCCGCTTTGAGTCTCTTGATCCCGCTCGGCCTTCTGGGCTTGCACTACATCGTCCCAATCAGCGCGGCCATCATCACGCTTCTCGTCATCGTGTACTTTTCCTACCGCCAGACGATCGCTGCGTATCCATCCGGCGGCGGCTCGTACACGGTGGCGCGCTTTAACTTAGGTGCATTCCCCAGCCTGCTCGCCGCAGCGGCATTGCTCACGGATTATATCCTTACCGCCGCGGTGGGAATTTCGGCTGGCGTTGGAGTGTTGGTCTCCGCCGCTCCATCTCTGCAGCCGCACACGGTCTCGTTGTGCGTCGGAATCCTGGCGATCGTCACAATCCTGAATCTGCGCGGCGTGCGTGATGCCGGAGTCGCCTTCATGCTCCCGACCTACCTCTTCGTCGGCACGCTGCTGATCACGCTTGCCGGGGGGCTCGTGCGTGTCGCGCTTAGCGGCGGACATCCTGCTCCAATCACGCCGCTGCCGCCGCCACCGGCAATCACCGAAGCTGTTACGTTCTGGCTGCTGCTCAAAGTATTTGCCAGCGGCTGCACCGCGCTCACCGGCGTAGAGGCCGTCAGCAACGGCGTGAGAGCATTCCGCGAGCCTGCCGTGAAGAACGCGCAGCGCACGCTTACGGTAATCATTTTTCTATTGGCCGTGCTCCTGGCGGGAATTTCTTATCTCGTAAAAATCTACGGCATCGCGGCGACCCTTCCAGGGCAGCCTGGTTACCAGAGCATTCTCTCGATGCTCATCGCCGCGGTCTTCGGCAAAGGAATTTTCTATTACGTGACCATCGGCTCGATCCTGCTGGTTCTTTCGCTGTCCGCGAACACGGCGTTTGCAGATTTTCCGCGCCTGTGCCGCGCCATCGCCTTGAACAACTATCTCCCCCACGTCTTCAGCTTTCGCGGCCGCCGACTTGTCTACACTTCCGGAATCATCGTTCTGGCCGTACTCACGTGCGCCTTGCTCGTCCTTTTCGGCGGCGTCACCGACAAATTGATCCCCCTTTACGCGGTAGGTGCATTTTTGGCTTTCACGCTCTCGCAGTTCGGCATGGTGATGCACTGGCGAAAAAATCGCGGTCCGCACTGGCGGAAAAGCGCGCTGGTGAATGGCCTGGGCGGATGCGTAACGGGTGTCACCGTCATCGTGGTGCTGTTTGCGAAGTTTATTGAAGGCGCCTGGATCACCTTGCTCTTTATCCCTCTCCTGATCGTGTTTTTCAGCTCGGTCCGGCGGCACTATCACTCCGTGAGAATAGCCACCACCTGCAGCGCGCCAGTAATACCTGCCACCCTGGAGACGCCTCCCATCGCGGTCGTTCCCGTGGATCGCTGGAGCCGCGTCTGCAAACAAGGGCTCGAATTTGCGTCGCGGCTCTCGCGGGAAATCATAGCGGTCCACGTGGAATCCATTGGGCATTCCGAGCTCTTGCACGAGGACTGGGAGCGCTACGTTCTAGAGCCTTTTCGCGCGGCGGGAGAGGAGCCGCCCAAGCTTACGATTCTGCCCTCGCCGTACCGCTTTGTTATCGTGCCGATCGTCCAGTTCGTCCTCGAATTGTCCAAAAATCATCCAGACCGCCGGATTGTCGTCGTTGTTCCAGAGCTCGTTGAAGACCACTGGTACGAATATTTTCTCCACAATCAGCGAGCCAGGCTTCTGCGATGGCTGTTGCTGGCGCGTGGCAACGATCGCATCTTTACCGTCGTGGCTCCCTACTACCTGGGGGAACACGCGCAACCCCCAATCCACTTCCAATAAGTCGGAATTTGCAATTGTTAGGGAGCGCGACCTAAATACCATCGATCACACAGGGGCTAGAGATTGCGGAACACCTGATGCAATACGGCGGTAAATTCACCGATCTGCTGGAGCTCTTTCTCAGGAAGCGAGGAGATCGCGTGCGCGAGCGATTCCACCCGCCGCTGGCGCCCCTCTTGCAGAATCTTCGTTCCTTTGGCGGTAGCCTCAAGACGCACGCGCCGTGCGTCTTCGGTTGCGCGGCGGCGCACCAGTCCGGCGCGTTCGAGTCCCGCGACGATGCGGCTCATCGTGGGAGGGCGAACCTGCTCCTCATCGGCAAGTTCACCGAGCGACCTGGGGCCGCCGAAGACCAGCACGGACAGCGCGGAAAGCTGAGCCGGCCCGATTCCGCTCTCGCGATCGCGCACGCGCAACCTGCGCAGGAGATGGATGGCTGCCGAGTGCAAGCGATCGGCGATCGCGAGGGCGTCATTGCCCGGCGGATTTTTTTGCTTGACAGCCTTCATGGAATATAGTTAGCCATGCTAACTAATTTCATTTTGGAGGTAACGGCAATGAGCGCCGCAACTAAAAACATCGCAATCACAAACCTCGGCCAAATCTCGATCAATGTCCATGACCTGGAGCGCGCCTCGGCATTCTATCGTGATGTGCTGGGATTGCCGCTCCTGTTCACGGCACCCAACCTGGCTTTCTTCGACTGCGGCGGGGTGCGGCTGATGCTGGGCCGAGCCGAGACGCCGGAGTTTGATCATCCAAGCTCCATCCTCTACTTCCGTGTAACGGAAATCAAGGTTGCACACGAGACGCTGCTCGAGATGGGCGTGCAATTCCTCAACGCGCCGCAGATGATCGCGCCGATGCCGGCGTACGATCTTTGGATGACGGCCTTTCGCGACTCAGAGGGGAATATCATGCAGTTGATGAGCGAGGTGCCCCGTTGAGGTGCCCTCCATCCCTGAATGATGCTCAAAGAGCGAAAAAGAGAGTCGGGAGTACGAAGGTACTGAAGCGAGCTCCATGAAGTGAGGCGTGAGTACTGGACGAAATGAACCTGCCAGGCTATCGACGCGTGCCTGTGCGGATTGCAGAATCGCAAATGTAGTCGGGAGTTGGGCGGGATTCCGGAGCAATTTTGTATTTTGATTGCTCCTGCATGTCGCGCTGCTGATCGCGAGCTCAGCAACTCGAGTGGAATACCGGGCCAGCCTCAGATTACATTTCCCTCCATCCCCACGCCCGAGCGGCCGGTGCCCCCACCGGCCGCTCATTTTTTTGGCAGGATTTGGCAAAGAAAAAAGGACGGACTGGAATCCGCCCTTCCTGGCTAACCAAAAATGAAAAAGGGGGCTGGTGCAAGCCCCCTCTTTCCAATTGACGCCCCAAACCGGATCCCGAGTCGAGGTTCGGTTCCGGCCACCCCGGGAAGCCAATTTCGTATGTTGCCGCAGGAGCGTGCAAGCTGGATGCCAGCGGAACATATGAATGGGCGGGGTTGGCAGACGATTGAAATTACAAGACTTACTGTGCTGAGCCCGGGTAGTGCGGGTCTAGGGAAGAGGAGTAATCTACAAATTCTCACATAGTCAAGGGGCTGCGCCTACGTTCTTTGGGAGAAGCAACGATCACAAGAAACCCGGTTTAAGCGCCTATAGAGGAGCGAAGCGCGTTGGCGAGGGACTGGCTGAAGCGCTGAACGTCGGCGTCCTGCTCGGCTTCGACCATGACGCGCGCGAGCTGTTCGGTACCGGAGTAGCGGAGCACCACGCGGCCATTTTCGCCGAGCGTGGATTGGGCTTCGGCGAGGGCGCGTGAGACTTCGGGGAGAGAGTCGAGCGGAGGCTTTGAACGGACTTTCACGTTGAGGATGACTTGCGGGTAGTCCTTGAAACCATCAATCAGAGATTCGAGGTGGCCGCGCAGGGAGACGAGCGCTGCGATCTTCACGGCAGTGAGGAGGCCATCGCCGGCAGGAGAGTCGTCGAGGAAAATAATGTGGCCGGATTGTTCGCCGCCGAGCACACTGCCGCTGCGGAGCATTTCTTCCAGGACATAACGGTCGCCCACATTTGCGCGGGCGAGCGAGATGCCTTCGCGGGCGAGGGCACGCTCAAGGCCTAAATTGGACATGGAGGTAGCAACGACGCGGTTGCCAGCGAGCTTATTTTGCGATTTCAGGAATCGCGCCGCGGCAAGAAGGACTCCATCACCGTTGACGACTCGCCCTGTTTCGCACACAAAGAGAGCGCGATCGGCGTCACCATCGAAGGCCACTCCCAGCCTGGCGCGCCCGGCGACAACCCGCTTTTGCAATCCTTCGAGATGGAGCGAGCCGCAGTCGGCATTGATGTTGCGGCCGTCGGGTGAGGTGTCCATGGCGACAACCTCAGCGCCGAGAGAGCGGAAGAGTTCCGGTCCGAGCTTGTAAGCCGCGCCATTGGCGCAATCGAGAACGATGCGGAGGCCGGCGAACTTGGCCCCGGGAATGACCCGGCTGCGAAGAAAGGCGAGATATTCGGCGTCGAGCGATTCGTCGGCGACCAGGGATGGGGATTTTTTTGGCGGGGCTTCGGAGCGGTGCTTGAAAATGTCCGCTTCGAGAGCTTCTTCAACGGTATCGGGGAATTTCATGCCTGCATGGGAAAAGAGCTTCACGCCATTGTCCTGAAACGGATTGTGAGAAGCGGAAATGACGACGCCCGCTTGGAAATCGTTTTGCCGGACTAGACAGGCCACGCCGGGAGTGGTGATGATACCGGCGAACGCAACGGAAGTGCCGGCTTCCGCGAGGCCCGCGGCGAGAAGCGCGGCGATGTGCGGACCGGATTCGCGGGTGTCCATGCCGATAAGGGCGTGGGGCCTGGAATTTTCGCGGCGCAGATAGGCTCCCAGCGATCGCCCCGTTGCATATAGCGTGGCGTCATCGAGCGGAGGAGTTCCCGGAACACCCCGGATTCCATCTGTGCCGAAGAGTTCTTTGGACATGAAGATCGAGCGGCCGATCTCTCGGAAGATGACCTGAAAGAAGTTTAGCATAGCGGGGAATTACGCTTCAGCGGGCGGGTCGAGGGTTTTCATGGAAGTTAAGCAAAGCGAGAAGTGAAGGAGCCGGGCCCGGCATCGAAACTCGCACGCGAGACTGCGGCTGTGGCTTGCGGGAGTGTGTTACCGTGTTGAAGACGGAGCCGGCTGTGCAAGAAACGGAAGCACCCCCATCAGTTGTCCGGATTACCGGAGTCACCTTCAGCCTGCGTGTGATCTCGGCCGCCATTATTCTGTTGTTTTGCTACTACGCGGCGGGCGTAGTGATCACGGTGCTGCTGTCGATTTTGCTCGCGTATTTTCTGGATCCTGCGGTGGAGCTTCTGGAAAGGATGCACCTGCCCAGGACGCTCGGAGCGATGATCATTGTTTTGCTGCTGATTGCGGTGTTGGTGGCGGTGGGTTTTGGATTGGGGTCGCGAATTGCGGATTTTGGCGCGAGTTGGCCGAAATACAGCGCGGTGCTGAGGCAGGCGGCAGGAGCGGTAGAGGGCAAGCTCGAGGGCATCAATGCGGAGATTGCGCCAGGCTCGCGTGCTGCCAATCAACCTCCGGAAGTACGAAGCGCAGAACCCGAGATCGTGCGCACACTGATCCTGCGCGGGGCCGGCTCGCTCTACGCGCTCTTTCTCGAAATTACCTTTCTGCCCTTCCTGGTCTTTTTCATGCTGGCTGCGAAGCGGGAGGTTTGGCACGGCACGCTGCAGCTTTTTCCCGTGTCGCGGCGGACGCAGGTGAAGGAGACGCTGGAGGACTTGCGCGATGTCTTGCGCGATTACCTGGTGGGGATGAGCGTGGTAGCGTTGTTGGTGATTGCGGTGAGCAGCGCGTTCTTCTGGTTTATTGGGCTGGACTATCCGGTCCTCACGGGGATCGCGTCCGGCTTGCTGAACATGGTGCCGTATATTGGCGCGGTGCTGGCGTGGCTGCCGGCATTCGTGATCGCGCTGGCCAAGTGGAAAACACTGGCGCAGTTCGCAATGATCGCGGCAGTGCTGACGACGGTGCATGTGCTGGCGCTGAACCTGGTCGCGCCGCAGCTCGTGGGGCGCAGAGTCCAGTTGAATGCAGTGGCGATCACCATTGCGCTGCTCTTCTGGGGCTGGGTGTGGGGCGGCATGGGGCTGTTGCTGGCGATACCCATCACGGCATCGCTGCGCGTGATCTGCGACCACACAGAATCTTGGAAACCCATCGGGCGGTGGCTGAGCGCGTGAAGCAAGACTATCGCGCGGAACAATGGGCTCCCTACCAAACGAAAACCTGATTCACGAAGCGTTCACCATCCCCGATCAAAATTGTGTGCGGAGGATTCCATGAAGCGTATTGGTCTGTGTGCGGCTCTCTTGATGGCAGTGGCAGGGCTCGCAAGCGCGCCATCAGCCCAAGCATGGGGCTGCAAAGGCCACCAGACAGTGGCGTTGATCGCGGAAAAACATCTCACGCCGGAAGCGAAACTGATGGTGCAGACGTTGCTGAACGGGAATCCTGTCGATCCCGCGCTGAAGCGCTATTGCGGGGACGCCTCGCGTGATGCTATGGCCGACGCGTCGACTTGGCCGGACGACATCCGAGGTCAAGCGAAAAACGGGCCGCTCCATTACATTGACATACCGCGCGGAGCCAAGCGCGCCCCGCTCCGTGAGTTCTGCGGGAAAGACGGCTGCGTGACCCAGGCCATTGAGGCCGATCGCTCCATTTTGGAGGATAAGAATGCCAATGCGGGGAAAAGGGCTGAAGCGTTGCGCTATCTGATCCACTTTGTCGGCGATCTGCATCAGCCGCTGCACGCGACAACCAACAACGACGAAGGCGGTAATTGCGTCCCGGTGAAATATTTCCGTCGCAAGGTGCGGGAGCATGATCATTCCTATTCCCCCAATCTGCATAGCTTGTGGGATACAGCGATTCCGGAGCGGGACATGGAAGGCGCCGACCCCGCCGAATATGCGGAAACGCTCGAAGAGATTTTCGCGCCACAGATCGAGGGCTGGCAAAAGGCGGGGATACAGGTGGAAGCCTGGGCTTGGGAGAGCCATAAATACGCAGAAATAATCACCTACGGGGAGCTCACACCGCAGATAGGTATCGAGCCACCGGTTGCGGTGCACAGTTGCGCCGACGACAACAAGATCGGCGAGCGCTTGCTGAGCCAGCACATCGCCGTGGCCGCTGCGTATCAGGAAAAGGCCGCGCCCGTGGCGGAAGAGCGAATCGCGCAAGCAGGGATCCGGCTGGCGATGATCCTAAACGAAGCCGCAGCGACGATCGCTGCGAAGGGGACACCCTAGGTTCAGACGGCACCTGCTCCCGGCCTTTCTTCCCCTTGTCTCTCTGCGGTTATTCCTAGCGCACGCTGAATCCGTCGGGCTATTGCCACGGAGGTGGCTTTCAGGAGTAAACTAGCTAGTACAGTGATGCGAGACGGCTAGCATCGCTTCTTTGTCTAGCCTTGATGCAGCTTCAAGGCCAGTGAATCCCCCCACAGGCTCGACCCTCTCGCCCTAGGGAATCAGTTGTAAGTTACCGAGAACGCCCTCTCCGTTTCACAAATTGTTCTGGATTGCATGCCAAGAGGCGCTCGCTCAGAAGACTTGCTCGCAACCCTGCTCGAAGCGGCGGAGGACGCTATCCTCACGCTTGCGCTGGACGGAAAGATTCAGGACTGGAGCCGGGGCGCAGAACACTTGTACGGATACACTGCGGCAGAGGTGTTGGGAGTGCCGCTGGCGCGCCTTTTGCCTATTTGTGAGGTTGCGGCTCACGATACCCTGCTCGCCGCGGCCGCGCACGGAAAAGTGCAGTACTCGAAGACGACCGAACGCCTGCACAAGAGCGGATCGAAAGTTTGCGTTAACGTGAAGCGGGGCGTGATCCGCGATGCCTGCGGGGAAATTACGGGAATCCTGGAAATCGGGCACGGCCTGAGCCTGTCCTCTCTGTCCAGGAACGGCGATACGCCCGGAGAAACGCAGTTGCGGATGCTGGTGGAACAGATGCCCGTGGTGCTTTGGACCACGGACCAGCATCTGCGGATCACCTCAAACTGGGGCTCCGGGTTGCGCCTCACGAAAATTCGGCCCGGGGAATTGGTGGGCCAGACGGTGTTCGAGTTCTTGCAGTGCCATGATCCACAAGCGATTCCGATCGCAAGACATTATGAGGCGCTACGCGGTTCGTCCTCGCACTTCGAGTACAAACATAAAAGCAGGGTGCTGGACGTCTATCTGGAACCGCTTCGAGGAGCATCCGGTGAGATTCTGGGATGCATCGCCGTGGGGCTAGATATTACGCAGCGAAAAAAAAGCTTTGAGCGGGTCCTTTACCAGGCTACGCACGATGCGCTCACAGGACTTGCGAATTACCGGGAATTCGTGGACACACTTGAGGGCGAGGTGCGGCGCTCCGACCGCAGCCAGCATTCTTTTGCGGCTCTGCTGCTGGACCTCGATGAATTGAAATCCATTAACGACCGTCTAGGTCACCTTGCAGGCAACCGTGCGCTGAAACGGCTGGCGGCGGTGATGAAACAGCACTGCAGGTCCACAGATCTGGCGGCACGATTCGGCGGAGATGAATTTGCGCTGTTGCTGATTGATTCGGAGCCTGGAAGGGCCGCGCAGATCGCGGCACGCATCGAGCAATGCGTTCGGGAAGACGGAATCGAGCCCGCGATAAGCGTGAGTATCGGGATGGCGGTGTATCCGGAGGATGGACGAACAGCGCAAGAGCTGCTGGATTCCGCGGACCGGGGTCTCTACCGGCGAAAGAGAGCTTTGGTGAGCCGGAGCATGACGGCTTCGTAGGTTTTCTCCCTCCAGACAAGAAACAGCCGGCAGATTGACATGGCGAAGCATGCGCGCGATGCTGGCGACGACTTCGCCGTGCGGAGGGAAAGCCTTGAAGCCCGCGGAACTTGTTCTCGCATTGCTTGATGAAGCGTATGAAAAAAGAACCTGGCACGGGCCAAACCTGAGGCAGTCTCTGCGAGGCGTGACCGCAAAACACGCGGCGTGGCGGCCCGGACGGGGCAGGCACAACATCTGGGAAGTGACCTTGCACGCGGCCTACTGGAAATATGCGGTGCGGCGGCGCATCGAAGGCGGAAAGCGCGGATCGTTCACTCTAAGCGGGAGCAACTTTTTTGTACGGCCGGAGAAGGGAAAATTGACCGAGGCGGCCTGGAGCGCGGATAAGGCTCTGCTGGAGCAAGAGCACAAGCGGATGCGCGCCGCGATCGTCAGAGTCCTGCGGACGCCCCGGGAGTCAAAGATTTTGCGCATGTTGTACGGCGTCGCGTTTCACGATATCTATCACGCGGGGCAGATCCGGCTGCTGCGCCGGTTGATGCCTCGTTGAGTTCACCCACAAGACATCTCAAAATCCCTGCTGACGAAGCTCCTGGACGGCAAGAGAGAGTGCTCCCGCGTCCTGGAACAGACGAATAGCTGCGATTCCGGCAGCGCCGCTGGCAAAACACTGGGCGGCGTTTTCAAGCGTGATGCCGCCAATTGCAATGACGGGAATTTCGACGGCGTGGCATGCCTGAGCGAGACGCGAAAGCCCCTGAGGCTGACCAAAGACGGCTTTGGAAGGCGTGGCAAAGACCGGGCCGAAGAAAACGTAATCGGCGCTGGCGCTGGCGGCATTTTGCACAGCCTCGAGCGAATGGCAGGAGGTGCCGACGAGAAAGTTTTGCAGTGGAGGCTGGGCGGCGGCGATCAAACGTATCGCGTCTTCCACGGGCAGGGAATTCTCTCCGAGGTGAACTCCGCCGGCGCGTTCGGCGAGGGCGACGTCGAGGCGGTCGTTTACCAGCAAGCGCGGCGCGCTGCTCGTGTTGGAAAATGCTTGCGCCACGTGCCGCAAAGCCTCACGTGTGAGCGCGGCACATTCCTTCCCCGATAAATCTTTTTCACGAATCTGTATCCAATCCATGCCGGCCGCCGCGGCTGCTTCAATGTTCTGGAGCAGCGCTTCGGGGCTGTTTCCTTGTCCGGCCACGCTCAAGCTGCTCCGGTCGGTCACATAACAAAGGATAGGTGGCTTGCGTTGCATGGGACGCGCGCGGAGGCGACGATTACCGCGGAGGGACACGCGCGGCGCCGGAGCGTGAACCGATCATGCCGATAGCTAAAATAATATCTACCACGCCGAGACCGCTGACGGCCCCGCGAAACGAAGGGTGCAGGAGCACCGGAATGAGCACGGGGAAATGGCTGAGGAAGTAGTTTTGCTCCCAGAAGCTCGTCCACGGAAGATATAGAAGCAGCGCTCCCATCTCGAAGCATAAGACAACGAGCATTGCGCGAAGAATGCGATTCATGAGCGAGAGCAGGCAGACTGCATCGAAATGGGCCGGAGGTCAGCGGGCAGGCTTCTGCAGAGCGGCGATGCGCTCGGCCACGTCACGATAGTCGATATTCGCCGCATAGACCTGGGAGAAACTTTTTAGCGCCGCTTCCAGGTCACCCGCGGATTCCTGGGCCACACCCAGATCATACCGTAAGGCGAGGATACTTTCCGGATCCATGTCTGGGGTACGCAGGGCGCGCTCGTACCAAATGGCGGCGATGCCCGGCTGCCCTTTTTCCATGAACGCGAGCCCCAGCAGCGTGCTGCACTGCATGGTGTAGCGGAATGCTTTGCCGTGGTCCGTGGCCTTGGCGACTTTCTGAAATTCGCTGATGGCCTCTTCGAGCAGGCCCATTTCGCGGAACGCGATGCCCAGATTGTAGTGAGTCTCCAGATCTTCATCCTCGGCGCCCATTTCACCCAGTTCGGCGCGAAATTCATCGAAGACCTCCTTGAGAGGCGCATTCTCGAGTGGCGTTGCGGCCTTTGCATCCGGCTGCGACTTGGCAATCGGCGCTCCAGCAGTAGGAGCCGCCTGGGAGTAAGAAGGAGAAAGTTCGCCGAGGCCGAGTTGATCGATCTCATTGGCTAGGTCAGCGAGAAATTGGTCGGAGGCAAGGCCGCCGGCGGCCGACGCCGGTTTGGCATTCTTGCCCACGGCTTCGGGCGGTTTCTGCTCGTGGGCAGGAACGAGCGGCTCAGGCTCGATGACCAGCTCGTAGTCCTGATCGAGCTCGAATTCGGGTTCTTCCGCTTTCGGCGGCTTGGCAGCCTTGGGCTTGTTTTCCTTTTCTTTGGCCTTAGTTTTCGTCGCCTTTGGCGCGGACAACTCCTCCAGCGCGGGAGCTTCCTCGTGGCCAGAGACGGAAGGCAATGGTTCAAGTTCCTGAGCCGGTGGGGCGGCCGGGACCGCCGCTGAGGGCTGAACAGCTTTCTTGGCGGAGGGAGCTTCCGTTGGAATTTCGAATTCCGTCAGGCCGGGCGCATCCGCAGCAGCTTCTGCGGGGACGGCAAATTTCTTCGAAGCGGGCGGTGCGGCAAGACCTTCGGCGGGTAGTGTCTCCTCATGCAGGGTCGCCCATTCCTCCGAAAGATCGACCTCCTGGACTTCCGATTCCGCGGAGGCGGTACTGGTTTCAGCAACCTCGAGCGGAAGTTCTTCCAGAGGGGGTGCGGAAGCTTCCGGCGCGGCCGCGACTTTCGGCTCGAGGGGCTGTACAGCGACCTCGGGGACCCCAGGTTCGGGCGGAACGGCAGGCGCGGCACTTGCACTTGCCGCCAGCTCCGCGTCGCTGAGTCCCGCGGCCCGCTGGAAGCGGCGGCGCAATTCACCAAAACGCTCGGAACTACGCTCGTCACCCCGCTCGCGGTGGATTTGCTCCAGTTGTGCGGCGAGCTCCGCGGTACGGCGGTCGTCGCTGGCGCCGAGGACAAAGTCGAGCAGCTTTTCCAGCGTCGGCGTATGCCGTGGGGCGCGGCGCAAAATCGCTTCGAGGAGACCGATCGCCTTCTGCGTAAGCCCGTAACTGGCGAAGAGATCGACGTCGGTGAGCGATTGGGCGATGAATTTCTGTGTTTCCTCGTCGAGCGCTGGCTCCGATGCGGGAGCTTCGGGCTTCGCGTGCACCTCGGGGGCGGACTCCTCGATGGAAGGACGAACTTTGGGGGCTTCCGGCTTAGGCAGTTCCGTCGGAAGAGGTACTTCGGGAATCGCCGCGAACTCCTCTGGTTCAGGTTCCGCCGGAAGAAGTCCGAGCTTGCGCAAAACGCCATTGAGTTTGCGCTTGGCGGAATCGCTCTCCGGCTCGCGGTCGACGAGCTTTTCGAAAACTTCTTTGGCGCGCTCCAGCTGGCCTGCGGCGGAAAGAGCATCACCCAGCTGCGCGAGAGCGTCGGGAAGGCGGAAAGAATCGCTCGTGCGGCCGTAAGTATCCACGAGCCACTCATGGGGCTCGATGCGGCCGGGCATGCGCGTGGCCAGTTCGTTCAATAAATGGCTCACGGCTTCGTGCTCCCCGGCGTCCAGCATCGGGATGCGCACGCGCGCGATGATGGTCATGGCGCTTTCGCTCTGTCCGGACTGGAGCAGCGCTTCGACAACCTTTTGCATCAGGCCGAAGTTTTTTTCATCGGCTTCGAAAACGCGCAGTGCTAGCGCGGTGGCTTCTTTCCACTTGACATTCTTGACGTAGAGGTCGAGGAGCAGTTCGGCTTGCTCGCCTCCTTTGTCAAGTCCCGAAATCTGCTCGAGGAGCTGCGCGGCTTGGGCAAAATTTCCCTGCGTGGAAAGGGCGCGGGCCTTGACCGTGAGCGCGTCGAGGTTGCTGGCGTCAATTTTCAAAACTTTTTCAGCGAGCTTCTCGCACTCGGCCTGGTCGCCACGCGCGAGTGCGCGCTGCGAAGCGGATATGTACGCCTCGACCGCTTCCTTCGATTGCCCCATGGCCTGGTAGAGATCGGCCAGGCGAGTCTGGATGCGGAGATTGTCCGGCTCGGCAAGGAGCAGTTTTTTCAGAAGGGAGATAGCTTCCGGCTGGCGATTGCTCTTCAGATGAATTTCAGCGAGCTGCAGGAAAAGCGGCCGGGCCTCGCTCATCACGCCTTGCTGCACGTAAAGGTCCGCGAGCTTTTCGAGCGGGCGGATCTCCTCGGGCGCAAGCTTGGCGATGCGCTTATAAACGGCGATGGCTTTGGTAAGGAACCCGTCTCCGACAAATAGCTGGGCGAGGCGTTCGAAATATTCGATGGCCTGGAAGGTTTCGCCCTGGCGGATGTAAAGCTCGCCGATGGTCATGAGTGTGACCTGATCGCGCGGCTCGTACTTCAGAATTTGCTGGTATTCGGCAATGGCCTGCGCAACCTTGCCCTGGTTCAGCAGCTTTTGCGCGGTTTCGACGTGTTTGCTCTTGTTATAGGCCATGCGCGAACTCGGACAGTTGTCCCCGTAACCCCGACACGCTCGGGGTGAATGATCCCTTCCCAGCCTGCCCGAACACTCTCCCGACTGCCCGTTGCGGCGGCAAGGCAAGCCGCAACGGTACTTCGTTACGCTAACAGGCGGTGAAAAGCCAAGTCAACGAAGGCAGAAATGCTTGTGAGCAGGCAGTTATCCCCGTTGGTAATAGGAAACTCGATGGCGAAGACGAGACGAAAAGCGGGAGAAATGATTTGCCCTCAGATTTCGAGGGGGAGAGGCGTCTGTGTCGCGCCGCTGGCCCAGCACCCCGAATCGCGGACGGGAGCAAAGGAGTGGCGGTGGAGCGGCGTCGGACCATAAAGTCGCAGGGCTTCCAGATGGTCGGGTGTGGCGTAGCCCTTGTGGCGTGCAAGGCCGTATTGCGGATAGATGGCGTCCCATTCTTCCATGCGGGCATCGCGGTGGGTCTTGGCAAGGATAGAAGCCGCGGCGATGGAAACGCTGCGGGCATCTCCTTTGATGATGGATTTCTGCTCGATCAGCACATCAAGCTGCATGGCGTCTATGAGGAGATAGTCCGGAACGATCGAGAGTTGCTGGAGTGCAGCGGTCATGGCCTGGCGGCTGGCCTGATAGATGTTCCAGGCGTCGATGCGCTGGGCGTCCACTTCGGCGACGGCCCACGCGAGGGCATGTTCGCGAACGCGCTCGGCAAGCTGCGAGCGGCGCTCGGCGGGCAGTTTTTTCGAATCATCCAGGCCGACAATGCGCCGCTTGGGATTGAGGATCACGGCGGCAGCGACAACCGGACCGAACAGCGCGCCCCGGCCGGCTTCGTCGAGTCCCGCGATGTGCGTCCAGCCGAGTTGGCGTGCCGCTCGCTCGAAACGGGAGGAGCAGAGGCGGCTCATTTCGGCGCGGATTTTAGCACAGAGGAACGCCTGCCCTGCGCAGTCCAAAATAATAAAAGCCCCGGCGAGCCGGGGCTTCTTGTGATTTTGTATGGCTGAAGAGGGTTTGCTGCTTACGCCTTGGCGTCCGTGCCGGCGGTTGCCGCCGCAGCGGCGACTTCTTCCCGCCCCGCACGCTTGATGCGCGCGGCCTTGCCCTTCAGTTCGCGCAGATAATACAGGCGCGCCCGGCGCACTTTGCCCTTGCCGACCACCTCGATCGAGCTGATCGTGGGCGAGTGCAACGGGAAGATGCGCTCGATGCCGACGCCAAAACTTACCCGCCGGACGGTAAACGTCGCGCCGGAAGCCCGGCCCTTCTTCGAAATCACTACGCCTTCGAATGCCTGCAGCCGCTCTTTTTCCTTCTCGCCTTCGCCTTCCTTCAGGCGCACGTTGACGCGCACGGTGTCGCCCGGGCGGAATTCGGGCAGGTCCTTGCGCAGTTGCGCTTCGTGTAGCTTCGCAATTACCGGATTCATCTTCGTATTCCCTGCAGACCCACTCGGGCGGGGCCAGCACTTCGGAGATAAACAAGAATTATAAGCGAATCGCCGCAGTTTGCCTAGCGGAATACTCTGCGCTCATGGTATAGCTGTTGTCCGCGCCTCTCGCGTCCAAGTCCATTTTGCGGAGCGCCCGGATTTCCCTCGAATCAACCGCAAGTAGCAGCTAGTCGGTGGTAGCGATCGATGCGGAGGTTTCGCGGCGGATCACCGCTTCCGCAAAGCGCTCCATCTCTTCCAGTTGCGGACTGAATTGCAGCAGCACAAGGTCCGCGCCGGCGGCTTCAAACTGCGCCACGCGCTCGGCTACCTGCTCCGCGGTGCCCACCAGGCCGGAGCGCAATCCGCGGTTCGAAACGGAATAATCCTCGAGCGAAACGCGTTGCTCGAGCTGCGTTCCGGCCAGCCACTGCTGGTAATTGGCATAGCCGGCGGCAATCTGGTGAACATCCGTGATTCGGCGTAATTCCTCCTGCGCCTCCCGCTCGGTTTCGCGCACGATGGCATAACCCGCCACTCCGAACTTCAGCGGCGGAAGTTTGTGGCGTTCGCGCCGCGCGCGCAGGTCGCAGATTTTTTCGCGAATCCGCTCCGGCGGATCGCCGTGCATCAGGTACGCGTCGCACTTCTCCGCAATCAGCTCCTTCGCCGCGGGAGACTCCCCGCCGGCATACAGCGTCGGCCGCGGCTTCGACACCGGCTTGGGTTCCAGAACGTTGTCCTCCACGCGGTAATACTTTCCCGCGTAGGAAAAATGGTCCTGCGACCAAACGCCGTTGAGCACCTCGAGCCATTCGCTCGTCCGTGCGTAGCGATCGTCGTGCTGTTCGAATCCCACTCCGTACTTGCGCGCCTCGTCGGCCCACCAGGAAGAAACAACATTCAGTGTCAGCCGCCCGCCGCTGATGTGATCGATGTTGGCGGCCTGCTTGGCGAGCAGAGCAGGGAGATGGAACGTCGGCCGTACCGCAACCATCAGCTCAATGCGCTCCGTAACCGCCGCAAGCGCTGCTGCCGTCGACCACGCGTCCAACGACGGCGCTTCGATCCCCTTGATGTCGTTCAGGTTCAGCTCCGCGATCAGCGTGACGTCGAAACCGATCTCTTCGCTGCGCTGCGCCAGCCGCTTCACGTACGCCCACGTCGACTGCATGTTTTCGTTTTCTACGTTGCGCAGCCACCCGCCAAAAACTGGCAGCCAGTAACCGTATCTCATCCGCGCCCTCCCGAAGTGACGAGCCGCCTCCGCTCCTTCGATTCATGCGCGCGCGCTTCCGCAATCAAAAAATCCGCCAGCCGCGCGTAAGGATTGAATCCGATCACCCGTTCGGGATCGGCGACGAAATTCGAAAGCGCGTTGATGTCGTAGTAGAGAAGCCGGCCCGTCGCGTCATCAATCACATACTCGATGCCGCCGACTTCAATCCCCGCGACTTCCATGATGCGCTCGACATTTTCGATGATCCTGCGAGGCGTCTCGTAGGCCTCGACGGTCAGGCCATTTTTCGCAGCGTCAATCGGGCATCCCGGGCGCCGAGCCAGCTCTTCGCCCTTAGTGTTCTGGCAAATGTCGCCCGGGCACAAATTGTAGCTCGCGCCCGTGGTGTGAATCTGAATGCCGTAGAGGTATTCCCCGCCCAGAACTTCCACGCGCGTAATGATTCCGCCGCGCGGGGTGAAAGCTTCCTGCACGAGTGCAGTCGAATCGATGCCGAAGTAGAGGCGGTTCTCCTCGACCGCGCGCCGCAGTTGCTCCGGCGAATCGAAGCGCTCAATTCCCGCGCCGCTCCCGCCAATGTTCGGCTTGAGCACGAGCGGATACCCGACCGCTTCGGCAGCGCTAAGCGCTTGCGAAGGGTGATTGATCACCCGCGCCTTCGGATACGGTAAGCCAAGCGATTCGAGAATCGAAAGCTGCAAGGCTTTCGACGTTTCGTGCGCAAAAGCGCGGGAGCCGTTCACGACCCGCACGCCTTTTTCTTCCAGGTGCGCCAGGTAGTTCACCGTGTAGAAGATGCAGTGCCCCAGGCCACGTTGCCACGCGGAAGGGCTCATGCGGTTGAAGAGCAGCGAGTATTCGCGGTCCTTCGCGGCCGCGTCGTACTGGTGGTAGCGCGCATCAATCTTCACCCACGGCACACCGCGCTCGTCCAGCCAGTGAAACAATGGACGGAACCAATCAGGGTGTTCGTAATAGATGGCGATGGGCTTTTCCGGCCCGTTTCCGTTTGGTGCGCTGCTCATGGAACCTCGTATTCATTGACGTACACTGACAAAAAAGCCGCTCTTCGGGAGCGGCTCTGGAGTCTTTGTCGGCTTACAACCGCTCTAAACCGATGGACCTCGCGTGCCGCCCAGGGCGGGAACCGTGCAGATGCAACAGCGGGGACAGGCGCAAGCCTGCAGGGAAGGAAAGCGGTCGCTCTGGATTTTGGTCTTCACGGAAAGTTTAGTATACCTCGCCGGCTCTTCAGGGCAAGTCCAAATCCCCGGCATGTCCTAATTTGACGGGCGCTTCATTTCAAGCCGAGGCCTAAGGCCGTAGGATGCTTCGGTTGATAGAGGCCGACCTCGCCTCCACCGGGAAGCCGCATCTTCGTAATGGAACCCCATCGTGCTTCCTGAATTTCAGAGCACTTAACGTCCTTCTTCGCGAGCGAAGCCATTTCGGCTTTCAGATCGTCGCACATGAAATAGAGTTCGTGGACACCATTCTCGTCGGACGGGTGAAATGCGGCTTCTGCCGGCGGCAGCGCGAAGATCAGCCAGCCATGACCCGCATCCACGGATGTGAACCCGAGGATGTCTCGGAAAAATGCGCGGTCCGCCTCGGCGTTTTTACTGTAAACAATTACGTGAGCGCCAGAAATCATTTGCCCCTCCTAAGAAATGCCTGGAACTCCTGGCAGTCTGCATGTTCCGTGGAATCTCGAAAACTCGATCACGATCAAATTAAGGCACTACCAAATCCCGTCGGTTCCGCCGCGTTTTTTCCATCGCTGCCGCGCGGCGCCACTTCGCCACTTCCGCGTGATTTCCGCCGATCAACACCTCCGGAACCTTCCACCCTCTGAAATCCGCCGGACGCGTGTAATGCGGAAAATCAAGCAGGGTCTGCCTCGTCGCAACTCCTGTCTTGCCCTTGTCTTCTCGCAGGGGCGTGATACATCGTGCCCCTGCATCAGACGCAGCGATGCTAAATGATTCGTTTTCAGCGGAAGCTTCATTCCCAAGCGCCCCGGGCAAAAGCCGCGTGACCGCATCCACGATCAGCGCCGCCGCAAGTTCGCCGCCGCTCAAAACGAAATCCCCGATGGAAATCTCTTCGGTGGCCAGATGTTCGGCCACGCGTTCGTCCACGCTCTCGTAGCGTCCGCACAAGAAAATGACTCGCTCGAGTTGCGCGTACCGCCGCGCCGTTTCCTGTTTGAAGAGTTTGCCCGCCGCCGACATGAGCACGATGGCGGTTTTCGGATCAGCCGCAGCCGGCCGTGAAGCGTCGCCCACGCCGTGGCCAAGCAAGGACTCCACCGCCTCGAAGAGCGGCTCCGGTTTGAGCACCATGCCTTCGCCGCCGCCGAAGGGCCGGTCATCCACCGTCTTATGGCGGTCTTTGGTGAAAGCGCGCAAATCCTGCACGTGAATCTCTACGATTCCCGCCTCGCGCGCGCGGCGCACGATTCCATGTTCGAATGGCCCGGTGAAAAATTCAGGAAAAATAGTGATGAGATCGAAGCGCATGCCTCGTTCAGTCTAGCTTACTTTTGAAGCGCGGAAGCCAGCGGGGAACGCGGCGGCAGTAGGCTTCATACTCGGCGCCAAACTTGCGTTGCAGCACCGGCTCTTCGTAAAACAGAACAAACAGATTCGCGCCCGCGAAGAGTGCGACGGCCAGCTCCACGAGCGCGAGCGAGTGAAAGATCAGCGCCTCGCCCAACAGCACGGAGACCACGCTCCAATACATGGGATTCCTGACTATGCGATACGGTCCTTCCTCGACGAGCTTTTTTGGCGGATCGAATATCGCTGGAGTGCCTCTGCCGCGTAACGCGAAGCCCCAAAAGGCGCAAGCAAAATAAAGTGCAATTCCCCCGGCGATGAACAACAAACCGGCGGCGCCCGCGCCGTGCAGGTCCGGCCGCGTTCCACGCGGCAGCAGCCAATACGGCATCACCACGGTCCAAAAACCCGGAACCATAATCGTGAAAATCAGCGTTCGAATAAACGGGGACATCAGCAGGAGCGTACACCCGTTTCGCTATTCGCGGTTGAGGTCGCGGAGTCCATCGGGGAGGACCACATCAATGCGGCGGGCTGCAATGTTGATGCTCGTGCAGATGTCTTCGGCCAGCGGAATGAGCAATTCTTCCTGGGATGTGTCAACGGCAAGGAGAGGCGTGCCACCGACACCCTCGCCGGAGAATTGCACGTCGCGGACAGTGCCGAGGAAAGGCGGAGCCGAGGAAGCGAGGCATGGCGAAGAAGAAAGAACACCCGGCGAAGCAGGATTTTCGAAGACGGAGCAGCCGATGAGATCGGATACGAAATAGTGTCCCGCAGGCAGCGCGACACGCTGTTCGAACGGAAGAAGCACATCGAGGCCGCGGAGTTTTTCCGCATCGGAAATGGAAGCAAATCCTTCGAAATGAAAAACGGCCTGGCCGCGATGATTCTGGCTAAGCCAGCAGGATTTTATTGCCTGCCTGCGCGGCTCGGAATCACCACGAGCGAGAAACGCGTCGCGGAGCTGCGTGAGGCGTTCGGGAAAATCCGTGAGGAGCTCGGCGGCGACTTCGCCCTTGTTGCCGCGTGGGCGAAGGATGCGGGCGACTATGACCCAGCGTGGAATTTCGCGGCTCAATGGATATGGGACTTCGCTTCGGTCAATCTTCGAGAATCTCGAGCGTGAAGCGCTTGCGCAGCTTCATCCCGGAGGCGCCCAGGAGCGTGCGGATGGCTTTGGCCGTTCGGCCCTGGCGCCCGATCACCTTACCCAAATCTTCGGGATGAACGCGAAGCTCGAGAACGGTAACTTGGGAGCCGTCGACGGACTTCACCTGAACATCGTCGGGATGGTCCACGAGGGCTCTGGCGATGGCTTCGACCAGCTCCTTCATCGGGCACCTCCAATCCGGTGCGACCCAAGCAGGGCGGAGGTCAACAGGCGGGCACTGCGATTACGCAATCTTCTGCTGGCGGAAAAAGCTGCGCACGGTGTCGCTGGGTTGTGCGCCGACTCCGAGCCAATGTTTGACGCGTTCGGCGTCGAGCTTGATCTCCGCAGGCTTTTTGAGCGGATCGTACGTACCCACCGCTTCGACAACACGGCCGTTCCGCGGCTTGCTGCTCTCAATTACCACCACGCGGTAGAACGGCCTCTTCTTCTTGCCAATTCTAGACAGACGAATCGTTAGCACTCAGTCAGCCCTCCTGAACACTTCATTGTAACTTGCCGAGGCAGGTCGCGGCAATCAAACTCTGGAGGTCGTCGTAAATCAGTTTCCGGTATACTTGCTGCCCGTTTCGACCGAATCGTGCGCGCCGGAGACATTCGCATGGCCGTAGCTCCACGTGCCTCAAGTGCGATCGCCCCCGCCGCCGTGGGGGTTGCGGACCACACACGCCACGGCATCGCCGTGCGGCTGCTTCCATTTCTTTTCATCCTCTATATCACCAATTATCTTGACCGCACCAGCGTGGCTTATGCCGCCCTCGGGATGTCACGGGATCTGGGGTTCAGCGACCGGGTGTTTGGTTTGGGAGCGGGTATTTTCTTCATCAGCTATGTGGCATTGCAGATTCCCGGTGCCCTGCTGGTCGAGCGCTGGAGCGCGCGCCGTTCGATTGCTGCAATCATGATCGCATGGGGTTCGCTGACGGTGCTGACAGCACTGGTGCACACCCCAGGTCAACTCTACTTGGCCCGCTTTGTGTTGGGCGCGGCGGAAGCCGGCTTTTTCCCCGGTGTCATCGTCTACCTGAGCCACTGGTTTATTCAAGAGGACCGCGCGAAGGCGACCAGTAACTTTATGGCCGCCATTCCGCTGTCATTTGTTCTTGGATCGCCGCTCGCCGGCTGGATTCTCGGTCACAAGTGGCTGGGCGTGGGCGGTTGGCGGTGGCTGTTCGTCCTGGAGGGCCTGCCGGCAATCCTGCTGGGCACGGCTGCGTTCTTCTACCTGACGGATTGGCCGGGCCAAGCCGCATGGCTCGCTCCCGAGCAGCGGCGGTGGATTGAACAAAAGCTGGAGGAAGAAAAACCGGCCAAGGTACGGTCGATCAAGGTATGGCAGGCGCTGCGCTCTCGCACCGTCCTGCTGCTGGCCGCAGTAACTTTTCTCGATTACTTCGTGTTTTATAGTTTTGCTTTCTGGTTCCCGACAGTTCTGAAACGCCAGTCAGGATTATCGGATGTGCGGGTTGGCCTGCTCGGTGCCGTGCCGTACGTTGCGGCGCTCATCGCCATGCTGATCAACGGGTGGCATTCCGACAGGAGCCGCGAAAGACGCTGGCACTCCGCGGTCCCGCTGTTCATCGCGGCAACCGCATTGCTGGGCCTCATTAGTCAACCCAGCTCAACCTCGCTCACGGTCGTATTGTTTAGCATGGTGTGTCTATGCGAGGCATATCTCCCGGCATTCTGGGCGATGCCGACAGAAATCCTGAGCGAGTCGGCCGCCGCGGCAGGAGTGGGAATGATTAACGCCGTCGGTAGCGTCGCGGGCTTTGCCGGTCCTTACGCGATCGGGTACCTGCACAGTCGAACGGGATCTTTCTCGTATGGGTGGGCACTGATGATGGTAGCCGCATTTGCGGGTGGAATGTTGATCCTGCGTGCTCCAGGAGGGCGTCAGCGCGTATCCCCTGAACCGCCCGGCTCCTGAACCGCTGGGCGACTCACGACGAAGCTCAGCAAGCGCCACGTGCCGGATCAGGTCAGGCGGTTGAGGCCGTTGAAGGCGGCGGCTTTATAGCATTCGGCAAGGGTCGGGTAGTTGAAGACAGTGTCGACGAAATAGGTGATTTTGCCCTTCAGCAAAAAAACGGCCTGGCCAATGTGGAGGAGTTCGGCGGCGTCTTCGCCAAAGATGTGGACTCCGAGCAGCTCGAGAGTTTCGCGGTGAAAGAGGAGTTTGAGGCGGCCGTCGGTGTGACCGGTGATCTGGCCGCGAGCAATATCGCGGTAATAGGCGACGCCCACCTCGTAGGGGACATCTTCATGGGTGAGTTGCTCCTCCGTCTTCCCAATGAAGGAGATTTGAGGAATGGTGTAAATGCCGTAGGGATAGCCAGTGGGATCGGAATGCGCGTCGAGACCGAAGGCGCGGGCGGCGGCGATGCGGCCCTGTTCCATGGAAACGGAAGCCAGGCTGGGGAAACCGATGACATCGCCAACGGCGAAGACGTGCGGCTGTGCCGTGCGGTAATCGGCGTCAACCTTGATGCGGCCGCGGTCGTCGGCCTGGAGACCCGCTGCGGGCAGGTTCAGAGCATCCACATTGCCTTGCCGTCCGACGGCGTAGAGCAAAGCATCGGCGATGATGCGTTTCTTGCTTACGAGATTGGCGGCAACTTTCCCGTCGGGCAATTCTTCGACGCTCTCGACTTCTTCGTTGAGGCGCAGCGTGGAGCGGTGGTCGCGCATGTGGTAGGTGAGCGCCTCGACCATTTCGTTGTCCGCAAATTCGAGAAGCCGGGGACGCATTTCGACAACGGTGACGCGTACGCCGAGCGTGCCGAATATGCAAGCGTATTCGGCTCCGACGACGCCGCCGCCCACAACGATCATCGTTTTCGGAATCTGGGGCATGGTCAGAATTTGATCGCTGTTGATGATGGTGTGTCCGTTGACGGGCACTTTGGGGTTGACGCAGGGTTTCGTGCCGGTGGCGATCACTACATATTGCGCCTCGAATTCTGAATTGCCGGTACTCAGCTCAACGCGGATGTGGTGTGGATCGGTGAAAGCGGCAGAGCCATGGATGAGTTCGACGCCGTTGCGCTTGAGCTGATCCTGAATGAGCATAACTTCATTTTCGATGACGTGCTGCACGCGGAAATTGAGATCCCCCATGGTGATGTTTTCTTTGGCGTGGTGATTGGAGCCGTAAAAAGCCTGATCGTAGAAATCGGAGAGGTGGAGGACGGCTTCGCGCATGGTCTTGCTGGGAATGGTGCCGAAATTGACGCAGGCTCCGCCAATGGACGTCTGCTTTTCGATGATGACCACGCGCTTTCCGGCTTTGGCTCCCTGAATCGCGGCGCGCTGGCCGCCAGGGCCGGAACCGATCACGATCAAATCATAGGTTTGCATTCACGGAGTCCTGTTTTTCAGCTAATTTATCAGCCGAGTCCGGCAAGTTTACCGAGGCCTTTCATTTTGCCGCGGGCGGCCATCGCGCCGTACTGCTTCATCATCTGGCGCATCTGAAGGTACTGCTTGAGAAGCTGGTTGACGTCCTGGACGGAGGTGCCGCTGCCCTTGGCGATGCGCTTGCGGCGCTTGCCATCAATGACGTTGTGGTTGCGGCGCTCTTCGTTGGTCATGGAGTTGATGATGGCTTCGACCTGCTTGAGTTTTTTTTCATCCACATGGGCGTCTTTCGGAAGTTTTTGCAGCGGGCCCACTTTCGGGAGCATGTCTACGAGCTGTTCGAGCGGGCCCATTTTGCGAATCTGTTTGAGCTGATCGCGGAAATCCTCGAGCGTGAATTCCTCCTTGCGGAGCTTGCGCTCGAGCTCCGCTGCGGCTTTCATGTCGAAGGACTGCTCGGCGCGCTCGATGAGCGACATGATGTCGCCCATGCCGAGAACGCGCGAGACGATGCGCTCGGGATAAAAGCCTTCGAGGGCATCGTATTTTTCGCCGAGGCCGACGAACTTCACCGGAGCGCCCGTGACTTTACCGATGGAAAGAGCGGCGCCTCCGCGGGCATCGCCATCGAGCTTCGTGAGAATGACGCCGGTGAGGCCGAGCTGTTTGTGAAATTCTCCGGCGGAGCGCACCGCGTCCTGACCGAGCATGGAATCGGCGATGAAGAGAATTTCGCTGGGCTGCAACTCTTTCTTCAGCGTGCTCAGCTCGCTCATCAGCTCGTCATCAATGTGCAGACGGCCGGCGGTGTCCACGAGCACAACGTCGCTGGCGGAGAGTTTCGCTTCCTTGATGGCGCCGCGGACGATTTCAAGCGGTTTGTCGGTGTCCTTGCCGGGCCAGAGCGAAGTGCCGACGGCTTTGGCGACTTGCGCGAGCTGTTCGCGGGCGGCGGGGCGGTAAACGTCGGTGGAAACGACGAGAGGACGGTGGCCGTGCTGCGCGAGCCATTTGGCCAGTTTGCCGGTCGTGGTGGTCTTGCCGGAGCCTTGCAGGCCCACAATCATCCAAACCGAAGGCGGTCGTGAAGCGAAGAGCGGCTTGGCGTGTTTGCCAAGAAGCGCGGCGAGTTCGTCGCGGACGACTTTCACGACTTGCTGGTCGGGGGAAAGCTGCAGCATGACTTCGCTGCCGATGGATTTTTTGCGGATGTTGGCGAGGAGCTCATCGGCCACGGAGACGTTGACGTCGCCTTCGAGCAGGGCTTCTCGGATTTCGGCGAGCGCGGCGTCAAGGTGCTCTTCGGTCAGCTTGCCCTGGCCGCGGAGATTCTTGAAAGTGCGCTGGAGCTTTTCGGTCAGGTTCTCAAACATGGTTCGTACCAATGCCTCGCAAGTCGATCCTCAAGGATAGCAGGGCGGAGCGGGAGTGTGCAGGGGCGTGGCCAGCGTTCGGTGACCGGTGGAGGAGCACAGCCGGGACTGGCTGTGCCCCCCGGAGAGATCCCTCGGCTCCCGTTGGTCGCTCGGGACAGACATCCTTCATCGGATGTCTGGTTAACAATAACACCCCCTCCTCCCTATATTTTTTGTAAGTGTTCATTCCAAACAGTTTTAAGTTCTCTGGAATCAACACTTCTATAAGTGCGGATTTTAAAGGAGTTACGGGAGCGATTTTCGGAACTGCGCGTTCCAAAGAAGCTGACTGCTTGGAGCGACTCACGAGTTTCAGAATGGGAAGAGTTGCCATACACCCCCGATGTTTTCGTATGAGTGGCAAAGAGAGGACTTGCTGGAGGCTGAGTTTGTAAGAGTGGCAAGTAAAGGACTTAGGGAAGGGGAGTTGCGCAATATGGTTTGCCGTAGGACGAGAGATCGGAAATCGGCGAGGATGAGATTCGGTATACACGGGAGAGGATAGCAGAAAAGTACACAGCGTGTCAATTACTATGTTGGTACCGTTCGAACGACCTGTGGAAAATTGTGGAAATCCCCACGCGGAAATTTGGCGCATGGAGTATCCGGATGCAAGGCTATTCTTAAGGGAAATTACTTTCAGCTCTCTTAGCGTTGACAAGAGGAGCTTTGGCCTATCAGTAGCGCCGGCCCGCGCTTCGCCTCTTGACCGCGGCGCTGGGCAAGCGTAGCCTCGCGTGAGAAATCCCCGGATTCATTCCCGCAACTGAAGGAGGCTTCGCATGGTCCCTCTCACCGCGCTTTGGCTCCCGATCCTGCTGGCGGCCGTCATTGTTTTCGTTGCCAGCTCCATCATGCACATGTTTCTGCCTTACCACCGGAGCGACTACCAGAAGCTCCCCGATGAGGACAAGCTGCTGGCCGCGCTGCGCGCCGCCAGCCTGAAGCGGGGTCTCTATATTTTTCCTTTTGGCACGCACAAGGAAATGAAGTCGCCCGCCATGATCGAAAAATACAAGCAGGGACCTGTCGGGATGATGACCGTGTTTCCCAGCGGCCCGCCCGCCATGCCGAAGTTTCTGGCGATGTGGTTCGTCTATTGTCTGGTGATCGGGTTCTTCGTTGCCTATCTGACGGGACGCACGGTTGCGCCTGGCGCGCAATACCTGGTGGTTTTTCGGGTAGCCGGCACCGCGGCGTTTCTTGGATACGGTCTGGGAAACCTGAGCAACGGGATCTGGAAGGGCCAGACGTGGAGCGTGACCATCAAGGAAGTCATCGATGGACTTGTCTTCGGCTTGCTAACCGCAGGCACGTTTGGCTGGCTCTGGCCCCGCTAAGACCCTGGACGGGGCTTCTACGGCTCGCGCTCACATCGTCTTTTTCTTTGCGCTCGCGGGCTTTTTGGCTGCTCCCTTTAGTTCGATCTGCAATTCATGAAACCCGGTAGTGCCCACGTTTTCCGCAGCGTGCGTCACGCCCGCGTTCCAGGCAGCCACACCCGCTTTGACCTCACGTTCTTCGGTTTTCCCGTCAGGATACGTAATCTTTATCTTGCCATCGGTCAGGAAATAGACGACGTTGGCGGGATGCGAATGCATGGCTACTTTCTCTCCGGGTTTCATTCGAGCGTCGAGCACGCGAACCTGGTCATTTTCGAGCAGGACCTTGTGGGTCTCCGGCGACACTTTCACGGCGTCCTGCGCCAGAGCCGTCCCTGCAGCAATGAGTAAAAGCAAAGTCGTGAGCAGCATTCCCACCAGCATGCGACGCGAATTTTTCATGATTTCTCTCCTGTTCCTAGTGTGTTGGAATTTCTGACCGCAACTCTAGCTCTGCGAAAAACCATGCGCCAGCCGCCCCCTCTCGTCAACTTTACAAAGGGGAGGAGCGCCAGCGGTAGTCGAGCTCACATGAGGGCACACGCCCACTGCCACCTGCCTTCTCGACTTTATCGACGACGACAGGGGCTTTGGCCTATGATTAGCGCCCGGCCAGCTCTGCCGAGCCGGGGAGGAAATTCCGGCAGGATGCCGATAGAGAAGCTCAGGGCGGGCCGGTAATACCACTTTTTGACTTCAACAGTCACCAGAAGGAATGTGCGTATGGAAGAACAACTTAGCCTGGAGTTTTTGCGCGTGGTGGAAAACGCGGCGATGGCGGCGGCGCGCACGATGGGATTCGGCGATCGGCATAAAGCCGACGAAGTGGCCGTGGAGGCGATGCGCAAGACGATGGACGCGGTGGAGATGGACGGGACGATCGTCATCGGCGAAGGCGAGCGCGACGAAGCGCCCATGCTGTACATCGGCGAAAAAGTAGGGCTGGCCACGCACGCGCCGAAGGCGCTTTTCCCGGAGGTGGATATCGCGGTCGATCCGCTGGAAGGAACGAATTTGTGCGCGACGGGCGCGCCGAACGCCATCGCGGTCCTGGCGGCAAGCGAACGCGGAGGCTTGCTGCACGCTCCCGATCTGTACATGGAAAAAATCGTGGTGGGGCCGTCGTGCAAGGGCGCAGTGGAGCTGGACGCTCCGGTGGCAGACAACTTGAAATCGATTGCCAAGCGGCTGGACCGTGACGTGGAAGACCTGGTGGTGATCGTGCTGGACCGGCCGCGGCACGACAAACTGATCGAGGATATTCGCTCGGCTGGGGCGCGGATTCGTCTGATTGGAGACGGCGACCTCTCGGCGGGGATCTCCGCGGCGGTGATCGGAACCGGTGTGCACGCGGTGATGGGAACCGGCGGAGCGCCGGAAGGCGTGCTCACGGCGGCGGCGCTGCGCTGCCTGAACGGGCAAATCGTTGCGCGGCTGGTGGTGAGCAAGCCGGAGCACGAAGAGCGGCTTGCCAAAATGGGTGTGAAAGACCCAAAGCGGATCTACGATACGGAAGATCTGGCGCCGGGCAGGAAAATGATTTTTGCGTGCACGGGCGTAACGGACGGGAATCTGCTAAAGGGCGTGCGCTTTTTCGGTGAAGGCATCCGCACCAGTTCAATGATTTTGACGCTGGACGACCGCCAAGTGCGATTTGTGGAGTCCGTGCATCTTGAAAAGCGGCCGGACGTGAAGGTCCGGTTTAACTGAAGGCGCGCGGCGGCGGCTCGCCAGTGGAACGAGAGAACAGGCACTTTTAGAGCACAGTGCGGCGCATTTCCTGTCCCGGCGTGGGCTCCTTCTGCGAGACTGTAGAGCGGGCGATTTCCGCTCCGCTTGGGAGCTTGTCTTGGCAGAACCTTCATCACAAGGGGATTCCTCCAGCTCGAAATCCTTGCTCTGGATGATGATTGCGCTTTTCTCGGGAATTGGAGTGCTTCTGGGCGGCGGAATGTTCCTGGCCAGCCGGGTAGTGCGCACGCTGGGGCTGTCCGCAACCACCGATAGAGATACGCTGAAGGTGCCTGGCGGCGCCCTACGCCTCCAAAAAGAAAGCCAGATGGGCCCGGGACTGCCGGCTTATCCTGGAGCGACATTGGTGCTGCCGAACGAGGAATCCACGAAAGAAACGTTGAAACAAGCGCAAGGCGGCATGAGCACGGTGACCTATCACACGGCGGATTCGCGAGCTGTGGTGGACAACTGGTACACCAGCCATTTGGGCCCTGAGTTCACCCGCCATGATGCGGGTGAAAATCCCCTGCCGGAAATTTTTCACGACACGCGAGTTTCGGACAGTGACATTGCGTTCGTGGCGGAGCGCAAAACGCAAGTGCGTATTGTGGCGCTTTCGCTCGATTCCGAAGGAACAAAGATTTCGCTGATCCGATTCGACCGGCCAGCGGCGCCTTAGCCTGGATTTCCCACCATTGCTGTTCCGGATCCCGCCGCGATTCGCTCGTTGCCAATTACAGCGATTCAGGAGGAGTTGACCGCTTGCCGGGATTTCTCCGCTCCGGGACGGCAAAACCCGCCGTCCCTCCGGTCGAAATGACAAATTGGGGGTCTCGGGGGGCGGACAAAACTCAGCTATCGCTGTTTGTTGGTGAGGGCGAGGAAAACGCCGTCGTCGATGGCCACCGTGCGGGTGAAAAGCGTAGAGGTCCGGGCATCCGCCAGAGCAATGTGCCGGGCTGCTCCGCTGATCGCAGGGCCCGCAGGCTTTTCGTCCGGCGAGGAAGCATCGCCGGGCTGGAGCGAAATGCGAGTCGTAGCCGGCGTGCACTCCGCCGCGCCGAAGCAAGTGTCGCGGACAAAGACCTGGCGGAAACCGCTGTTCAGGCGGGAACCTGCATGGGCGGACGCCTGACCCTTGGCCTCGTTGGTGGCGCGGCTGGGAGTTATCGTGAGAAACGCAACGAAACGTCCCGAAGCGCTGACCGAGGGCAGAATGCTTTCGGTGCCCACCAGCGCGCCGTTCGGATCGGTGGAAACGAGTTGTGTTGAAGGAGTGCAGGATGCGGCGGCGCCGAAACATGTGTCGCGAAGGTAGATCTGACGGCCGGCGGGAGCTCCGGTAATCAGATTCGTTGCCGCGGAGCTGAAAGCAATGAAGCGGCCGTCGGAATTCATCGAGGGCGAGCGGCTATCTCCGTTGGAGGCGGCGCCATCCTCCGCGGCAGAGAGTAGAATGGTGCGCTGTTTACAATCGGCAGCCGCGGCTTGGCAGGTATCGCGGAGAAATACTTGGGCATGGTTCTCTTGCGTTGCGGTGTAGACAACGAACCGGCCGTCGTTGCTGACCGCCGGCGTGTCATCCGCAACGACGGACTGCGCGTTCGCGGTGGCTGAAGCTGACGCTGACGCTGGGCAGGCAGTAGCTTGAATCGTGAATGTCGGTCCGTTAGGACTGGTGCCGCCGCCACCTGAAGGCGAATTGGGCACCGGCGGATTAAAAACCGTGACTACCGCCGTGCCTGGGTTCGCGACGAGCGACGCGCTCACGGTGGCTTGAATTTGTGTCGAGCTGATGCTGCCGACGATGGGGAGCGTCGTTTGCATCGAGGTGTTCCAGTTCACTTGCGATCCGCCGGATGGATCGGATGCCGGCAGAAAGTTCGTGCCAGTGATCGTGATTGGAAACGAGCCGCTGCCCGCCACGACGCAGCTGGGTGATATGGTGCTGACTGTCGGTACAAGATTTGGCTTGGGGTAAATAATAAACGCAACTGCGTTGGAAAGCCCGTTCATCCCAGCGCCGGAATGTGGACTGAGCGTCTGCACCGAGGCCGTACCAGACTTGGCAGTCAAAGCCGCCGGGACCGCGGCGCTCACCGTGAGCACATTTCCCGCACTGTCGGTCGTGAGTGTTGTAACCAGTTTCGACCCGTTCCATAGAACAACCATTTTTGCCACGAAACCGCCGCCATTCACAGTGAGGATGAGATCCTGGCCGCCGGCATTGCTATTGGGAGGCGAAAGAGAGCTGATCACCGCGCCGGTGTTGCCCTGAAAGGTGTTGCCGTAGTCGTTGCAACTGGATACGGCGAAATTCGCTACGAATGTGACAGCAAGCGCTGTCCAAAACCGCCTCATCAAGACTCCTTCATCTCTTCCGGTGACCCCAACCCGGCCGGGGTCCACCAGACTCAGCGAACGGCGGGGAACTCGCGGCGTCAGAATGCTTTTGGTGTGAGATGCTTAATTTGCGTTGCGCGTTGACCCCAAACTGCCAGGGTCGTTTGAGTCATCGACTTGCCCTGCGGCAAAGGCCGTTCCGCCGCCTGTCCTGTTCCGGCGGGCCCGCGCAACCCTACATGCTTACCATTCTCACGGGGACTAGGTCAATGCGCTTCCGGGGTCACACAAGAAGTGTGGAGCGGGGAATGGGGAGTCAGTGCGAAGCAGAATCGCTGCTGGCACCGAGAGCGGCAAGGGAGGCACGGACCAGCTCTTCCATGTGCCTGCGACATTCGGGATCGCGGATGGTAAGAGCCCCCGCCGCGCGATAGCAGGCAAGGGCTTGCTCTTTGCGGCCGAGCTTGGCGAAGAGATCGCCGCGTGCCGATTGGAAGAGCGCGTTGGAAGGATATTTTTCCACGAGCGGGGAAATCACTGCCAAAGCCTCTTCGTAGCGCTGATCGTATCGGTGCAGATTGAGCGCGAGATAAAAGCGTGCGGCATCCGAAGTGAGCACGCCATGGGCGATGACATGCTGGAGCTGGCGTATGCCTTCCTGTTTGGAGCCGCCGGGGATGCCCATAAAAAAACGCAGGACCCTGGCGATCGCGCCGAGCGTATCCACGTAGTAGTTGTAGAGGCCAAGGCCGAGATCGGCGTCCGCGAGTTCAGGATCGAGCGTACGCGCGCGGAGAAAATGTTCGCGAGCGCGCACACCGGCACGCGCCGCACTGCGATTCTCTCCGCGCAGAGCGTAGAGGCGCGCGGCCATCGCGTCACCCATCCCCGCGTAGAACTGCATCTCCGGATTTTCGCGCTGTTTCAGCTGGGCGCCGGCGAGCTTCGATACTTTCCCCGCGAGATCGAAATAATGCTGGTCGGCCGCGAGTTTGGGGCGGTGGCGCGCGTCGCTCATTCCCCATTTGAAGTCGGCGGAAGTGCACCAGATTCTCCACCAAAGCGCTTCTCCTTCGAGGAGATAGCCAAGTGGATGCTCCGGCTGCTCTTGCTGCATGCGGCGTGCATTGTCGATAGCAGACTCCGCGTCACCTGAATAAATCTTGTTGATCGCGGCGGATGCCGCGGGAGGCACAGGGAGTTTTGCCGCACGCGCTTCGGGTATGAGAAATTCCATGCTGGATAAGACGAGGACAGCGGTGATTGAAAGAAAGGCACGAACTGAAATCATCAGTGGCATCCTGCGACCGAAATAGACTAAGTCAAGCTCTGCGCCGGATGAGTTTAAGCTGTTCGAGGAGCGTTGCAAACCGGAAAGGTTTTTGCAGAAAAGCCGAGTTTGGGGGTAACGCCGCCTCGGGAAGGCCTTCTGCATAGCCGGACATAAATACGACCTTTACGTCGGGCTGAATGTCTTGCACGCGGCGGGCGAGTTCCGGCCCGCGCAGCCCGGGCATCACGATATCCGTGAGCAGGATGTCGATCTTCCCCGCGTTCCGGCGCGCAATTTCCAGGGCATCTTCGGCGCTCTGCGATTCGAGGACGTTATAGCCGGAGCTGCGCAGGATCTCGACGATGGTGTTCCGGAGAGCAGCTTCATCGTCGGCAACCAGGACGGTGCCGCCGCCACCGGAGTCCGCCAGAATTTCCGCAGGCAGGGGAGCCGCCTGGACTCCATCCAGCCGCGCAACAACGGGAAAATAGATCTCGAAGCGGGTCCCCACACCTGGTGTGGATTCCACACGGATGTGGCCGCCGCTTTGTTTGACGATGCCGTAGACGGTAGCAAGGCCCAGGCCGGTTCCTTTGCCCGCGGGCTTGGTGGTGAAAAAAGGCTCGAAGATTTGTGCGCGAGTTGCTTCGTCCATGCCGCATCCGGTGTCTTTCACTTCGAGCACCACCCACTCCGCGGTTTGTGGTGCTTGCCCAACGCCGTTCTCAGGCACTTGTGTTGCGTTTCGAGTGGAGAAACTGAGGCGGCCGCCATCCGGCATGGCATCACGCGCGTTGATGGCCAGATTGGCGACAACCTGTTCGATCTGTGCCGGGTCGGAGAGAATCCAGGATTTCGCGGCTTCGTGCCGGAAGCTCAGTTGAACATCCGAGCCCAGCAAACGCGGCAGCATGAATTCGGAGTCCGTCAACGCTTCATGAAGATCCAGCGGTCGAAGTTCCAAGACTTGTTTGCGGCTGAAGGCGAGCAGCTGTTTGGTGATGGCCGCAGCCTTTTGCGAGGTGCGGTAGATCTGGTCAAGGTAAGTGCGCGCGGTCGCGTCCGCGGGAAGCGAGCGTTCGAGGAGCTCAGAACATCCGCCAATGACCATCAGCATGTTATTAAAATCGTGCGCGATCCCGCCGGCAAGACGTCCGAGGACTTCCATCTTCTGTGATTGAAGAATTTGATGTTCCAGTTGTGTTTGCTGCTCTTCGAGTGCAGCGCGCTTCAAGCTCTGCCGGTAGTTTTCATAGAGCACACCCGTGGTTTGCGACATGGTTTCCAGGCTACGAACCTCCTGGCCGGTGTATCCGCCAGGACGATTGGCCACTCCGATCAGGCCGGTGACCTGCGTGCCCTTGAAGATGGGCACACCCAGGAACGAGTGGAGTGTTGGAAAGCCAGCGGGAAGGCCACCGGACCGCGAGTCTTCGCCGGGACGGTTGGAGATAACGGTCTCCCCTTTGGTGATGGCGTAGCCAAAAAGATTGTGAAGATTAAGAAAGTCGATATATCCCTGCGCGTGGTAGCTCTCCATCGCTTCTTCGTAAAACGCCCGGTTGATCTTGGGGTCCCCACCAAAGCCGTCGTGCGCGAGGATGCGGAGAACGGGGCCGTCGAGCACGACGCCGAGGAAGCCGAATTCGCTCTGCGTCTGCCGCATGGCAAAACTCAGGAGTTGGCGGCTAGCGGAATTCCATTCGCCGGTTTCTAAGTAGGTGTTCAGCGCCCGAGTCACAGTGGAGAGAACTTCGGATTTTTCTTTTAGTTCGAGGTCGATGCGTTTGCGTTCAGTGATGTTTTCGATGACTGCGATGGTCCCGGCCAGCGATCCATTTTCATCGGCCACGGGCGCAACGGAAATGCTGACGGGAATGTGCTTGCCCTTGCTGTCGAGGCAAAAAGTCTCAAGGCCTTTGGTAATTTCTCCAGCGATCGTTTTCAACTGCAATTTGTGGTATTCGTCCAATTTTTCCGGCGGGATTATTGGAGTGCTCTTCCCGATAACTTCAGGGGCGCTCCAACCAAATAAGAGTTCCGCATTCGGATTCCAGGCGGTGATTTTTCCCTCGAGATCGGAACTCACGACTGCCATCGGAGCGGCCTCCACAAGCGCGCGGAATCGCTCAAAACCCCGGCGAGTGACGGCTTCGCGCGCAGTACGCACGAAATCCACGATGTCATCCGCGGCGACAACAAGAACGAGCGCCGTTCCAGCGGACACTGCGGCGGTTAGGATCTTGGCGGCTGCAGCAAGCCAATAGACCGGCTGCCACACCGTCACGACTTCCATGAAGTGCGTGACCCCGCAACTCACAATGAACAAACCAAAGGCCCAGAAGAATCCCGTATAGGGCAAACTCCGTCCGGCGCGGCGCACCAGTTGCGCGAGCGTGGCGGAAATGGCGAGGTAGGAGAGCCCGATGAGAAGATCCGCGATGACTGTGGTCCAAAGCAGGCGCTTGTTGCCGACGAAGCAGTACCAATGAGGGAGAAAATTGGCCGAGAGAAGAGTGCGCGAAGAGATCCAGATCGCCGCAGTGAGGAGAACGAGCACCACAAGCGCCGTCTTGAACGTCCGCGGAGAAGAAGCGGGTTGCGGGGGAGAAAGTGTCGGGGCGGCGGAAGCCATGCTGTCTGCGGCCTTTCCTTCGCTGCGCGCTCCGGGAATGGACGGGCGGGCAGCAGTGAAGATTCTCTGGAAAGGGAAAAGCTCGAATCTGCCGAAGCAGCAATCTCTCGAAGTAATCGTGCGGCAGCATGGCTCGAAAGGAGAGGGTTACTTGATTTCGAGCATATCCAGTATAGGAGAGTCCCGCTCTGCGCACACGCAAGCGCAAGAGAATTGTGCTTCAAGAGCAACCATTCGATTGCAGAAAGAGTGCGCATTAGGAAGCACGAAGCGCTTTTGTTATTCTCGGCGTCTCCATGGCTTCAAGCCAAAACACAACGGGCGTGGGACTCGAGCGCGGGCTGGGCCTGAAAGAGGCCGTGGCCCTGAACATGATCGAAATCGTGGGTATCGGTCCCTTCGTGGTGACCTCGCTCGTGATTCGAGCGATGGGAGGGCCGCAATGCCTGATCGCGTGGCTCGTGGGTGCGTTGCTTGCAACCTTGGATGCTTTTGTCTGGGCCGAGCTGGGCGCGGCGATGCCCCGAGCAGGCGGAACGTACGTATTTCTGCGGGAAGCGTACGGACCGGAGCGCTGGGGCCGCTTTATGTCCTTTTTGTTTGTGTGGCAGACGCTCGTATACGCGCCACTGTCGGTCGCTTCGGCGTCCATCGGCTTCGCCAAGTACGTGGGATATCTCTATCCTCTGTCAGCGTTGCAGGCGAAAGCTGTCTCGGGAGGACTTGTCCTGATTCTGGTGATTGTGCTCTACCGGCGGATCACGACGATCGGAAAAATTTCGGTTCTGCTGTGGGCCGGAGTGGTGAGCACGATGCTTTGGCTCATTTGGGGAGGCGTGCGCCACTTTGACGCGAAGCTGGCGTTTGATTTCCCGCCCGGAGCCTTCCACCTTTCGTGGGCCTTTTTCGCGGCACTGGGCGCAGCCATGGTGAAGACCGTTTACAGCTATTGGGGCTACTACAACATCTGCTATCTGGGCGGCGAAATCCGGAACCCGGAGCGAAATATTCCCCGCGGCATCTTTCTCTCGATCATCGGTATTACCCTTCTCTATCTGGCGATGCAGGTGAGCATCCTGGGCGTCCTGCCCTGGCGCGAAGCGCAGAATTCGCCGTTCATCGTTAGCGCGTTTGTGGAGAAGCTCTACGGGCATTCCGCCGCACGGCTGGTGACCTGGATGGTGTTGTGGATTGCATTTGCCTCCGTGTTTTCTCTGTTGTTGGGATATTCTCGCGTGCCGTATTCGGCGGCGTTGGATGGAAATTTCTTCGCCATTTTCCGGAAGGTGCACCCGAAGAAACATTTTCCAAACGTATCGCTCCTCTTCCTGGGTGGAGTTGCCTTTGTATTCAGCATAGTGCTCAAGTTGGAGACGGCGATCACGGGCATTCTGGTGATGCGCCTGCTGGTCCAATTTATCGGCCAGGCGGTTGGAGTGATGCTGCTGCGGCGGCGCTTGCCGCCGGAGCGGCTGCCTTTCAAGATGTGGCTCTATCCCTTGCCCGCCGTATTGACCATCATTGGATGGGCAGCTCTCTTCTGGGCAACAGGTACCGCAAGGAAGTGGGGGCTTCTGGAGATCGCGCTGGGAGCGATCGCATTTCTCATCCGCGCCCGGCAAATCCAAGAATGGCCGTTCGCGCCCGTTTCGAGCCGCAATGCAGAGGCAGTGTGAAGCGTCTTCACTTAGTTTTCTTCTTTGGTATGTGGATCGCATTGCTGCCGACTCGCGCCGCGGCGCAGTTTCCGCCTGCGCCTGGAACCGGCCCCGGCCTTGCGGAAACCGTGGAAGCGATCGACAGCGCGCGCATCACCACGCGCATCCTTTACATTACCGCTCATCCCGACGATGAATCGGCGGCGGCGCTCACCTATCTCGCGCGCGGCTTGCACGCTGATGTGGCGCTTCTTTCCATCACGCGCGGCGAAGGCGGGCAGAACGCCCTCGGCCCGGAGCAAGCCCCGCAGCTCGGCCTGATCCGGACGCAGGAATTGCTCGCCGCCACGCGCGGCTATGGAGTAAAGCTTTTTTTCACGCGCGCGCCTGACTTTGGTTTTTCGAAGACTCCGGAAGAGACCGAAAAAGTTTGGGGCGACCAGGTGCTCGAAGATATGGTGCGCGTAATTCGCACGTTTCGCCCCAACATTGTTATCAACCACTGGGGCGGTGTCCGTGGCGGCCACGGCCACCATCAAGCTTCTGGTCTTCTTACACCGAAGGCAGTCCAGCTCGCTGCCGACGCGAATTTCAAACTGTCTGGCTCGCCTCTTTCCATCGCGAACTATTACGTCCCCTGGGGCGACCGGGAGCTAGTTCGGGTTCTGGATTTCGACCGTGGCAACCCGCAGACGGGCTACGCGCTTCCCCTGGATGATGTTTCGCCACTTTGGGGCAAGAGTTGGCGGGAAATTGGACTCGATTCGTTCGTGAATCATCGCACTCAGGGTATCGCTACCTTCCTCAGTTCCCCGTTCCTACGCCGCCCCGTCGCACTACTTCCGGAAAAGGAAAGCTCTTTCGATCCCGCCGAACTTGCAGCACCACTTAGCGCTGAAGGGCAGAGCTGCCGCGCTTTTTCCGAGGCGGACAGCTCTCTAACCGCGGCCCGAGAAGCTCTCTTGCAAGGAAAGACGGCCCTCGCGGTGCGCTCGCTGGCCGATGCCGCCTCCCACGCTGCGAGCTGGCTGGACGAATGCCCCATGCACATCGGCCCAGTCCCATCGCAGATGCAGCTCCTCGCCGACAGAGCCCTTATCCGTGAACGCATCGAAAAAGCGTTGGTCAGGGCCGCAGGGTTGGAACTTTCTTCGAACGCAGAGACTGGTGAGCTGGTCGCCGGGGAATCGTTCAAAGTTTCGACTCGGGTCCGCTGCCGCAAGGAGGCGGATTGCTCTCTCGGTGATTTGCGCCTGCAGCTCCCTGACGGGATGAAGGAGAGCAAGCGGGAAGGCGATGCCGCTGGCGGCTATCAATCCACGATTGCTGTCGCCGCAGCTGTTCCGCCCGTCACGGCCACTCTCGGCGATCCGTTGCACTCCGGGCAGAGTGTTTGGAAGGAATTGCAACCGGAGCCGTCGCCCCTGGTTCTTGCAGAGCAAGAAGTGACCATTGCTGGCTACAAGTTCAACGTAAAAGTGCCGGTAACACACCTCGAGGCGACATCAACTCGTGTGGACCGCGTGCCGCTGCGGATTGTGCCTGCGTACACGCTGGCGATGGAGCCGAAGCAGGCAATTGAAATCCTCGCAAAGCAGCGAAAGGTGTTCGATGTACTGCTGAAAGTGCACTCCTACGCGACCCAGCCGGGGAAAGTAAGTGTGGGCCTGGATGTGCCGCAGGGATGGAGAAGCACTTCACCCGCGGCGATCGCGTTTTCCGGTACGGGTGATCAGTATGCAAAGCTTACGGTGACGCCTCCGGAGAAAATCGCGCTGGGAAGCTACACGATCGCGGCCTATGCGCAGCGCGGCGATGAAAAATTTACCACCTCGCTCGAACCCCTGCCGTCGATGCCGACACTTCTTTGGGAAGAGCCAGCGCAATGCGTAGTCCACGCATTTAAGATTGACGTGCCGGATAATCTAAGCATCGGCTACATCACCGCGGAGGGCGAACCCATTCCCGAAGCGCTGCAGCGGCTGGGCATTCATGTGGAAACGCTGGACGCGCAAGCTTTGGCCTTCGGTGATCTGTCGAAATACGATGCCATCGCCGTGGGCGTGCGCGCGTATGAACTGCGTCCGGAGCTTTCCGGCGCGAACCAGCGGCTGCTCGGTTACGTTTGGAACGGCGGCACGCTGGTAGTGCAATACAACCGCGATTCCGTCTGGGACAAGCTGCAACCCGGCCCGTATCCCGCAAAAATCGGCAATCCCACGCCGCGGATCACGGATGAAAATTCACCGGTGAAGTTTCTCAAATCGGACGATCCGCTCCTGAATCGTCCGAACAAAATCACGCAGGACGATTTCAAAGGCTGGGTGCAGGAGCGAGGGCTCTATTTCTGGAGCCAGTTCGATCCGAAGTTCACGCCACTGCTGGCGATGAACGATCCGGGAGAGAGCGATCTGAACGGCGGGCTGGTTTATGCGCACTACGGCAAAGGAACGTATATTTACACGGGTATCGCCTTTTTCCGGCAATTACCGGAAGGCGTTCCCGGCGCGTACCGGCTGTTTGTAAACTTGTTGAGCGTGTCGCGTGGCCATTAGGCTCACACCTCTCAAGAGATAGACCAACTAAGCACAGCGCTGCCGGGCGCCGCGCTGCGTGCTATGCTCTCCACGGATGGGAGTAAAACCAGAATGAAAAACCGATTCGGGGCCGGATTCGCCGGAAAGCCGCTGCGGAATTTCCTGACACTGCTGATTGCCGCCGTCCTGCTCTTCACGAGCGCCTCGCCAGCTGAGGCGCAACAAAAAGATAAGAAAAAAAAGAAAGATGCCCCGGCGGACAACAGCGGGCTGATCATCCCCCTGACTGATGAACAGCAGATCGATTACATGATCTCGGAAATGCTTGGCGCCTGGCAGTTGGGAGACATTGAACGCCTCCACAAGGCGTACGCCGATGAGGTAGTCGTTGTGAGCGGAGTATGGGCTCCGCCGGTGATCGGATGGAACGATTATCTGGCGAGCTACCAGCTACAGAAGGCGCGCATGCAGCAAGTGCGCATGGACCGAATAAATACTCTCATCAAAGTGGATGGAACTGTCGGCTGGGCGTGTTACCAGTGGGACTTTGGCGCGACCGTGGACGGGCAGCCCTCCTCGGTACAGGGGCAAACGACACTCATCTTAGAGAAGCGAAACAACCACTGGGTGATTGTCCACAACCACACTTCTCTGGTGCCATCGGTAAACCCCTCGGGCACACAACCCAAGGCGCAGCCCCAACCGGACAAGCCTTCGTGACACCGGCGTGGCGTTGGCCACAGCACCATATTCGATGCGTCAGAATCCTGACTGCTTCAATCCTTGATAGACCCACAAGCCGGCAATGACCAGCAGCAACACGCCCGCGGCAATGCCGCTTGTCATGATGGGCCGCGAGAGGGCGCGAATCTTGCTGACAAGCTCGCGCTGCTCCTTGGCCATAAGTTCTTGCGCTGCATCGATGAAGAGCTGATCATCTTCGCGGCCTTCCAGGAGACTCTTTCGCAGTAACAACACCAAGAAGATGGCGAAGACGACTCCCCAGGCAATCAGCAGGTAGAAGATAATCCCCGATTGCGTCGTTTCCATGGTGACCTCCCGTTGGAACCGGACCGCTATGCCTGTCCTTGGGCGGCAGGCAAGGGGTAGTACGGTGTTCTGAGGCGGAGTATACCACTCCCAATTCAAATTTCTAGAGGTGCCGATAAGAAAAACTGATGGCGGGACTGCCACGTTTGCAGCCCCTATCCGGCCTTTTTTCCAGCACTTTCGAGGTGCTTTCCGCGTCGCGTTGACAAAGCAAAAGGCGGCGAGCACAATGAAATTGCTTCGCTTTGCCGCATTCGTGCCCGAATGGCGGAACTGGCAGACGCGCCAGGTTCAGGACCTGGTTCTCGCAAGGGAGTGGAGGTTCGAGTCCTCTTTCGGGCACCAGTATCCATCCTTGAACCTCACGCAGAAAACACCGGCAAACAAGTCTGGAAATTCGAGCTTCCGGCCGGTGGCCGGGCCAATCCCATGATGTCTAGCCTTAAAGGCAAGCAATATTTAGTCATCGCCGCAGGTGGCCACGGTAAGCTTGGCACCATTCAAGGCGATTTTGTCCTTGCCTTCACCCTGCCCTAATGGAGTAGAAATTTCCGTGAGGGCGGCATTTCTCTCGTGTCTTTGAAAAAATGGAAATGAACGTAGCCGCTAACCAGCCACTATCTCCCACTCCTGAGAAACAGCCATTTTTGGCAGACGGGATGCCCGTAGTCCTTTTCCTTGGCCTTGCAAGTTTCCTGTTCCATTGCTATTTCAACAACCGCTATGGCTACTTCCGCGATGAATTCGATTACATGGCCTGTGGCGATCATCTCGCCTGGGGCTATGTGGACCAGCCTCCCTTGGTGCCGTTCCTCATCAAAATTTGCCGCCTGGTCCTCGGCGATTCGCTACGCAGCATCCGCTTCATTCCTGCCATCGCTACGTCAGCAGCCATCATTCTGACAGCGATGATTGCTCGCGAACTCGGCGGCCGGCGTTTTGCGTTGCTCCTCTCCGCCTTGGCGTTCCTTGTTGCGCCCGTCTACCTTTCGGACGGGAGCCTCTTGACCACCAACTGTCTCGAACCATTGCTGTGGATGGGCGGCATTTACTTCGTCATTTTGGCCATCAAACGTGACGAGCCCCGTTATTGGCTCTGGTTCGGTCTGGTCGCAGGCCTCGGTCTGGAAGAGAAGTACTCCATTGCCGTGCTCGGCTTCGGCATCGTCGTCGGCCTGTTGATGACGGAGCAGCGCCGCATCTTTGCCGGCAAATGGATCTGGCTCGGCGGCGCAATCGCCTTTTTGGTTTTTCTTCCAAACTTCCTATGGAATGTCCAAAATCATTGGCCCTTCGCGGAGCTCATGTACAACATCAGGGCCGAAGGCCGCGACGTTGTACTTTCCCCCGTATCGTACTTCGCTCAACAGGTTCTGATAATCCATCCGTTCCTCGCACCGATCTGGATCACCGGCTTGCTCGCTTTCTTCTTCTCTCCCCGGTTCAAACCATATCGGCTCTTTGGCTGGTGCTATCTGGCCGCATTCGCCGCATTCGTCGTCCTGAAGGGGAAGAACTACTATCTCGCGCCAATCTATCCCGTGTTCTTGGCGGCTGGCGCCGTCATGATCGAAAGCTATATCGAACGCTCACGGCAAGCCTGGCTGAAACCCGTCCTCGTTGTGCTTCTCGTTGCAAGTGGAGCTTGGCTGGCACCTGTAGTCATGCCGATCCTTCCCGTGGACACGTTTATTTCTTACATGGAGAAGCTCCCCTTTAAGGTGCCTCGCAGCGAGCACAGCCACATGCGCGCAGTTCTGCCGCAGCACTTTGCCGATCAGTTCGGCTGGGAGGAGATGGTCGCTACCGTGAATCAGGCTTACTCCCGGCTCTCTCCGGAAGAGCGGCCGAGTTGCGGCATCTTCGCGCAAGACTACGGGCAGGCGGGTGCCATCGACTTTTTCGGCCGCCGCTACGGATTGCCTCCCGCGCTCAGCGGCCACCAAACCTATTTTCTCTGGGGTCCGCGGGGCTATTCGGGGAATTGCCTGATCGTCCTCGACGACAAACGGGAAGTTCTGGAAAGTGAATTCGAGCAAGTCGAATACGTGGGAATGTCGGACAACCCCTACGCCCTGGAACGTGAAATCCCGGTCTTCATCTGCCGCGGCTCCAAGTTCGGAACTCTGGCTGACATCTGGCCTCGCTTGAAAAAATGGCGTTGAAAATCCGGGAGCGCAACCAATCTCAGTGAATCGGACGGCTTCGCACGGCAATGAGAGAAACCTGTTCGAGGTCTGGGTATTGCTCTTCCTCATCCGGTTTGCGTTCCGCGGGTGGAATCTGCTGCACCGTCGTCTGTGACGGCAGAATACCTTTGAAATATTTTCGGAACACTTTCTCAAACGCCGGCAAGTCCGACAAATCGTCCAGATAAACCGTTGCTGAGACCACTTGATCGAACTTCATCTCCGCTTCTTCCAGGTTGTCGAGCTGGTTGCGCATCGTCTGGCGAACCTGCTGCGAAGTTGTCGCCGTGTACACACCGCCATTCGGTCCGGGTATGAATCCGCTCTTCGCGGAACAATACAGTGTGTCACCGGCGAAGACGCAGGGGCTCGCGGTCGGGCTCGGCGGCATGTTCTTGGGACGCACCGCGCGTCTTTGGCTCAGATCGCACACCGCGACGCCCGTGTAGGCGATGTGCATGCCCTCCGGCAGGCTCGATACTTGTATCGTGGCGCGCGCCGGTGTGTTCCCGAACTCAAAGCGCCGCGCATAGTGCTCGTTCATGATGCGCATCGGAATTTCCCGCGTCAGATAGGGGTTCACGAACACCATGTTGCTCAGCTTGAGCCCCGCGGCTTCGACGACCACTCTCAGCCGGTCGAGTGCGAAATCCACCTGCGTGGCAGCATCTTCAGGGATTTTTCCGCTGGAGGGATCGCTGCCCGGCATCGTGGAGACAAAGAGCCGGTCATGCGTGAGCATCGCGGGCGAATAGGCTCCGTCAGGCTTGTAGTTCGGCGGATAGACAGGCTGCTTTCCGGTGAGGTCGTGGACCGCGACTGCGGTAATTTCGATCGGAGGCTCTGGCACTCGGGCCACACCCAAAATTGCCCGCGCCGGAGGAGTTTTTGTAAAGTATTCCGCAAAAACTTTGTTCAACTCAGCGTACTCACGGACGTCTTCGAGATAGACCTGAACGTAGACGACGTGTTCCATCTTCAAGCCCGCTGCCTCGACCACCGCTCTCACATTTTCAAGGGACTGGCGAGCCTGCTGCGCGAAGTTCTCGGGCGTGCTTCCATCTGGGCGGCGAGGACCCTGGCCCGAAACATACAAATAATCTCCCGCATCCACGCTGGGAGAACCGAAGACGTTGCTTTGGGCGGGCGCTTGTTGCGGCGCGACGGCGCGCAGTTGGGCTTGCGCACTTGCCGTGAAAGTGAGCAGCAATCCTGCCAGCAGCAGCTTCATGCGGCTTTTCCTTTGCGCGCGGCGTTCAAAATCTCCCGCAGTCTTTGTCCCACGATGATTTCCTCCCCAGGCTGAATGGTCATGGAAACCAGCTCGATCCTGCTCGGCTCTTTGTTTGCTTTCTTGTCCGGCTTTGACATTCCTTCTCGCACTGCGGGGACCAGGCTCGGATTATCGGCGCCGAGCACTTCGATGACGGGATCGCCTTCCCGCAATTTTTGCACGCAATCGCTGACGCGGAATCCCCAGGCCTGCTGGTCCCACGACACTCTCAGCGTCGGATAACGATTCCCATCGTCGGGGATATAAGTTTCCGTTTTCACTCCGGGCACCGTCTCCACGAGTTTCGCGATGCGGTCTGTCCTCGCGTTCCATTCGTTGTAGAGTTTCTTCGAATCGATTTTCAGCCAGGTCTCCACGGCCGTGAGGCATCCGATTATTTCTTCTTTCCCGACCTTCATCGGCCGGCACACAGCTCCCTCCCATGGATTGGAGTTGCGGAGAGCCGCCTCGATCAGATCCTTCCTGCCGAGCAGCAATCCGCTGCACTGCGGCCCCTGAAGACCCTTGCCTCCCGAGAAGGTGTAGAGGTCGATTTTCATTTTGGCGTAAAGTTTTATGTTGTTGATCGGCGGAATTCCCGCTGCGTCATCCAGCAGCATCGGCACTTTGCGGTCTTTGGCAATCGAAACTTCTCGCACAAGCTTGTCGCCCAGGTCCGTGGTGTAAATCATCGCCGTGTTGTCGCTGACGGCGTTCGCGATTTCTTCCGGGGACTCGACCAGCACGAGCTTTGCGCCGGTCAACCGGATGGCATTATCGAAAGCGCTCCGTCCGCCCACCATGATGACTTCGTGTTTCAGCCCGGTCGTGTCGGGAAGCTGCCAGATGTTTTTCGGATCGCTGCCGGCCATGCAAGCCGCCGTGGCAGCGGCCATCGCGCCCGCCGCTCCCGAGGTGACAATGCCGGATTCCGCGCCGGTCAATTCAGCCAGCCTTCGCCCCACCCCGCGCTGCAGTTCCAGCATGTTTACGAAATACTGCGCAGCTTCGGTTTGCGCTGCGCGGACTTCCGGAAACTGCAGCGATCCGCTGAGGTAGGTCCACGTTCCCCGGCAATTGATGACCGTCTTGACTCCCAGTCGGCTAAACACGTTGTTCCGCGGATCGAATCCGAGAGCGGTTGCGGATTTTTCATAAATATCGCGAGCGGCAATCTGGGTCAGCAGTGGCGAGGCCACCAGCATTTTCATGAATCCCCGGCGGGAAGATTCGCGCGCAATCGGCATGGGACTTGTTCCTCCTGATTCTTTTCGCCCAACCGTCATGTATCATGGAACGCATCTGGTGCAAATCAAAATCTTTCGTTTCATTACGATTTATTTCGATTTTGATTTAACATAGCCGCGCTGGCGGGCCAGCCGTGCGCCAGGAAGGAAATTTCCAGTGCGCTGGAATCCGCACTGTTCTCAGGAGAAACGCCATTCCATTCGCAACTCAGAAGATCCACTGGATGTGCCGTTTGACTTTCGGCTTTTTCCTCATGGCCACGAGTGCGAGTCTCGCCTCCACTCAGGCCGCCGTCGAGAAAACCCCCTCACCTCGCGGCTTCTGCCAAATTGAATCCGTGGACTACAAAGGCTGGCACGCGCAGCAACTCTCGAACGCCTGGGTCAAGCTCATCGTCGTTCCGCAAAACGGCGGCCGGCTCATGCAGGTGATCTTCGCGGGCCATCCCTATCTCTTCGTCAACCCTCAGTACGAAGGAAAATATCTCCCGCCGAACGAGGAACGATGGTTCAACTACGGCGGCGATAAGCTTTGGCTCTTGCCCGAAGGCGATGACGACGAGCAGCACTGGCGCGGCAATTCCGATTTGCTCGACGATGGCCCGTACTCTTTTCAGGTGCATTCCTCAGGCCTGCGCTGTGAAATCGATCTCTCCAGTCCCGCTGATCCTCGAACGGGAATTCAGATCCTGCGCGCCATCAGCCTCGACGGAGATTCCCCGCGCATCCAATTTCATGCCTTGATGAAAAACATCTCCGGGCACTCGGTCGAATGGTCCGTGCAGTCTGTCTCCCAGTACGACACCGCCGACCCTAATCAGCGCTCGCGGCAGAATCGCGATTTTTGGACGTTCACCCCGGCTAATCCCTCGAGCAGCTATCTCAATCGCTACCACGTAAGATCCGGACCCGCGGAGGCGAATACCATCTCGATCCGCGATGACGGGCTTTTTGCCTTGCGCTACGCCTACATCGCCAGGGAACTCTGGCTCGATGCGCACGACGGCTGGCTGGCCGTCGTGGACGGCAGCTCCCGCTACGCGATGGTGGAGCGTTTCCGCTACGACGAAACGAAATCCTATCCGGGAAAAGCTTCCGTGATTTTTTACACCAACGGTCCGGAGCTGCGCTGGGACGCCGAGGGCCTGCCTTCGCTTTCCTCAGGAGAAGATCGAAAAGCTCCTTACTACCTGGAAGCCGAGCTCAATTCGCCTCTGGTCCGTCTTTTTCCGGAAGAAACTTTCAGCTTCGACACGGAATGGTTCCCGACGCGGGCCGGCGGTGAATTCCACGGCGCAACCGAGGCGGGCGTTGTCGTGAATCCGTTTCGCGCGGCGGCTCTCGAAAACGGCAAGCTGCGGCTCTCCGGTTCCTTCGGCGTATTTTTTCCAGGAAAATTGGTTGCCCATCTTTACACTCAGCACGGCGCGGTCATCGGTACGCTTCCCGTTGCCGATGTCGACCCCGCCGAACTCGCGCCTCTCGCAATCGAGATCCCTGCCACAGGAAATCCTGGGCGTGTTTCGCTCCACCTTGAAGACAAAAATGGATTGGACCGCGGAGCCCTTGGCGAAGTTCGCGTCGAGGCAATTTCAGCGAAGCAATGAAAAAAGAGAGGCGGGCCAGGTCTTCCCGCCCCCCTTTATATTCCCCTCTCGGGGAATCCAGCCGGCCTGACGGAGGGTGGCCAGTTGGTCGTGTGTTGGCCTGGGTATGTAACCCCGGGCAAGCGAAAAAAGTTTCAGGCAGTTGTAAAAAAGTGAGTAGAATCTTTGAGGAAAAGGAGCGCTGCGGCTCCTGCTCACCCATCCATGTCCCGCCCCTCCCATCTCAGTCCCGATAACATATTGCGTTTTCTGCAAGTTAGGAGCGCACCCGCTTCCACGAACGAGATCGCCAGCGGTCTCCATCTGGGGAAAGGCGATCGCCGCCACCTGTTCAAAATGCTCTCCAAACTAAAAAAGCATCGCGCGATTGAAGAGCTTCCCGGGGGACGTTACCGTCTTCCAGGCCGCAGGACCCAACAACCGGATCCCTCGGATGGCCGCAATCCCGAACCCGCAAAGCATCCTTCGGACATCCCCAGTCGAGATGAAATCAAAGGCCGCCTCATCCTCCACCATGACGGCTACGGCTTCGTTGTTCCGGATAAGCCCATGCCGCAGCTGGATGGCGACATCTTCATTCCGCGCGATGCCGTCGAAGACGCCATGCACGGCGACCATGTCCTTGTGAAGCTCGGACGCGTGGCCGGTCTTGCCGGGTCGCAAAGGGCCGAAGGCCGCATCGTTCGAATTCTCGGCCGCGCGCATCTTTCCGTGGTCGGCCTGTTCCACTATGGCCCGCGAGGAAACGTCGTCCTGCCGTACGACGTCCGCATCCAACACGAAATCGAAATTCCGCCCGGCGAAGAGTTGACGCCAGCGCTGCGAAGAAAATGGGAGCATGAGCTCGCGGAAGAGCACGGCGCGCGTTCGAAGCGCGTTCCACGAATGCCGGAATTGGACGGCGCAGTGGTCAACGTCGAGCTGCTTCGCTATCCGCGCGCTGGTGCCGCCCCTACGGGACGCGTCCTTGAAATTCTCGGTCGGCCGGGCGAGCTCGGCGTGGATACCGAAATCATCATTCGCAAGCACCACCTCCCGCATCAATTTTCATCTGAAGTAGAGGACGAAGCCCGGCACCGGGCGCGGCCCGTGCACGAGACCGATTGCCACGGCCGCGAAGATTTTCGCCATCTCCCCATCGTCACCATCGATGGCGAAACGGCTCGCGATTTTGATGACGCCGTCTACGTGGAGCGCCGCGCGCACGGCGGCTGGCATCTTCAGGTGCACATCGCCGATGTGGCGCACTACGTTCGAACGTCCACCTCGCTCGACAGCGAAGCGCGACTGCGCGGCACCTCCGTCTATTTTCCCGATCGCGCCGTTCCCATGCTCCCGGAAGCGCTTTCGAACGGTATCTGTTCGCTCAATCCGCGCGAGGACCGCCTGGTCATGAGCGCGCTCATGGAGTTCGACGCCTCGGGGTGCATGCGCGACGCTCGCATGACGCCCGGCGTGATTCGCTCCGCCGAGCGCATGACCTACACAAACGTCAACAAAGTGCTCGAAGGCGATTCGGAAATGGCCGCGCGGTACGCCGCGCTCGCGCATCATTTCCAGGACATGAAAGAGCTGGCCCTGCTCCTCAATGCGCGGCGCAACGAGCATGGTTCCATCGATTTCGATCTGCCCGAGCGCGTCATCGAATTCGACGAAGAGCAGCGCATGATCGGCATCTCCCGCAGCGAACGCAATATCGCCCACCGCCTTATCGAGGAGTTCATGCTTGCGGCAAATCGCGCCGTGGACGGATATCTGTTGCACCGCGGAATTGCTTCGCTGCACCGCGTCCACGAAAAACCCGACGCCCGCAAGGTCTTGGAATTTGAAGAACTGGCCCGCGCCTTTGGTTATTCACTGGGTGTTGAGGATTTACAGCAACGCGAGATCGCCGTGCGCCACGGCCGCGTGTCCGCACCCGCAAAGGCCGGGCGGCTGGATTCTTTCGGCCACGGCAGGGAGCGCGGCATGCGCGTCGTGCTCCCCGGCTCCGCGGAGCTCCGCATCACCCCGAAGCACTATCAGCGGCTGCTGCGAAAACTTGCCGGAAAACTGGAAGAGCGGATCGTCTCCTACCTCATGCTGCGCTCCCTCAAGCAAGCACGTTACGCCGCTGACCCTCTCGGCCATTTTGCGCTGGGCTTTGATGAGTACACGCACTTCACCTCGCCCATCCGCCGTTACCCCGATCTCATCGTGCACCGCGTCTTGAAATGGGCGCTCGCCCACCCGAAAGAGGCCCCGCCGGCGAACGCTTCCGCGCAAGCCGGACGCGCTATGGAAGCAACTCTCTATCCTTATAGTCAACTTGAGGAAATCGCCGCGGAAACATCCGAAGCGGAGCGCCGCGCGGTTGCCGCGGAACGCGAGCTGATGGACTGGAAGACGGCGCAATTCATGGAAACACACCTTGGCGAAGAATACGAAGCGCTGATCATTTCCGTGCAGAAGTACGGCTGCTTTGTCGAACTCTTCGAAGTTTTCGTGGAAGGTTTGCTGCCCATCGGCGCGCTCGAGGAAGCCGCCAACGCGCGCTGTGTCTACCGTGAACGCGATCACGCCATTGTCGCGCTGTCGGGCGGAGACGGCCGCAGGGGAGCTCCGGGCTCGCGCCGCGGCCGTGGCGCAAAGCCTGCGCAGCTTTCCTGGCACCTCGGCGACCGCGTTCGTGTTCGCGCGGAACGCATTGATCCCATGCGGCGTCGCGTGGAGTTCGCTCTGATTGACGCGGAGTAATCGGGGCCGGGAGGAAAATCAGCGGGCAAGCTCGCCCGAAGGTTGCATCGCGTGCAGCAGCCGCCGTGCCGGGCGCGTAACGATTGCCGCGAGTCTCGCAAGCGGATACCAGAACTGGCTGCGCAAAGAAAGCTGCGAGATCAGCAGCCCCAGCGCAAGTTGCCCCGGCGCATCGAGATCGATCCGCCGTCCACGCCGGTAAATCCGCACCACACGGCCGAGAAGCTCCTGTTGCTCCACCAATCCGTCGCACGTCGGATGCGCGTCGCCCTTGGCGCGAAATTGAGCGCCTCCCAGTGCGCTGCGCTTCTCGATGATGCGGTGCACAAATAATTGACTTTTCCGGCGGAAGAGCACCACGTCGCCGCACCGAATCACATCCGCGGAAACCCGCCGTATGTTGGCAATATCGCCCGGACGCACCCAGGGCAGCATGCTGGTTCCTTGTACGCGCAGCGAGACGCGCCCGCGCCGTTCGAGTGCCGCCGCGATATTCGCAGCGTCGTCATTGCGGCGTTCGCCGCCGCCGCGTTTCGGGGCGTTTCTGCGTTCGAAAATAGCCTGCATCTTCATGCCTGCGCTTCTCAGCCCGATCGCTTAAAACAAATCGAACGAGAAGATGTGGCCGGTCGAGTCACCCACATAGAATTTCTGAATAACGGTGTCAAAACTCGGATCGCCGATCGTCGCGCCGGCATTAATGAGGCGATTAGCGGCGTTTGCGCCGGTTGTCGGATTGATCTTGTACAAATGCCCGTCCGAAGAAGCCACGTACATGAATTCCGCTTGCGGCGGCGAAGTGAACATGAGTGAAGAGGGGTTGGTAATCGCAGGATTGACCCACCCGCCCGGTGAAACCGTAAACGTAACTGGACCACAGACTGCCAACGGGTAGAGCACGTGAACCTTCGATACCCCGGTCGCAGTGGAGAAGAACACATCGTCGTTCAAGGCCGCGGTTTCAATGGGAATGGGGAAGCCGCGGGGAGTGACGCCGAGAGCGGCGCTGCTCTGGGCGCAATTGTTGATATCCGTGCGCACGGCATAGAGCACCCCGCCGTTGGTGGTGACGTAGATCACACGCCCGTCGGAGTTTTGTGTTGGCGCCTGGTCGATATCGTTCAGATTGAAGGACGCCGATAGATTTCCGGTATTGGTGTTGATTTTCCAAAGGCTGGGCTGGCCAATGCCACCAATGGAGCGGCTCGCGACCCAGACCATGTTGTTGGCGTAGTCTATGTATGGGGTAGCGTTCACGATGTCCATGTTTCCCGGATTGAATGTCCAAACTGTTGCGCCGGTGTTTCCGTTCAACCCGAAAACCCTATTGTTGGTTGTGCTGCCCGCACCAACATTTCGCGTGGCAACGATGACGAGGTCAAAAGCGTTGAGGTACCCCGCGCCGCTGAACGACTTCACCTGGACCGCTGGGGCCGCCAGGAAACCGCTGCCGGCGCCAGTGGTCAGCACGGCGGTTTGCCACAGTAAGACGCCCGTGTCTGCGCGGAAGGCATAAACAGTACCGTCGCCTGCAGCCACATAAGCGACCGCGCAGACATTCGTGCAGGTCGGGTTGGATGTGTCGCCCGCAGAGATCAGGGGAGGCCGTCCTTGGATCGCTCCACCAGTAACACCCGAGGTTCCACCCGGCTGATAATTGCGCTGGCCGTTGGTCACGGACATGGCGTGAACGGTGTTGTCGTTTCCACCGGTAACAACAATATTTCCGGGATCCAAGGCAGGTGCTGCGAGAGTCGTTGCGCCCGTTTTGTAACTCCAGTTCTTGTTCGCGCCCCCGCCGGTCACCGTGGTGTTCGTTTGTGTAGAGGTGTTGCCGAAAGAATAGTGAGGCGCAGCAACGGAAGCTGCCCCAGCAATGGCAGTAGCATCGTGCGTGTAGGATTTGTACGTATATTGCGTGCCCGGAAGAACAATGCTGTTGTCTCCGTTTTCATCGAAGGCGCTGACGGTCGCGAACGCGCCGGTGTTAGCGGCGATGAATTGTCCCGCAACAGGCTGCGCTCCGGTGTTGTAGACCGTTCCGTCCGCGGGAGCAAAGGTCGGCGCAACGTTTCCCGCCTGCTTGGCGAACAACACTCCGTCATAGTTGGCGTTTGTCGAACCAATCGGGAACGTCCAGTTCAGCGTGATTTCTGAAATTCCCAGCGTCGGGGCGCTCAAAGTCACATCGCGTAGATAGTGCAGGTTGAGCGTCGGCTGGTTGGCGACGATGTTTTCGCGAGATCCATATAACGGCGACAAGGCATTGGCCGACTCAGCAGCGACGGCGGTTGCCGGCTCCGGCTCGGTGTAGCGGCGCGCCAGGAAATTGTCGAAGTCGTAGTTCACCGGATCGCCGTCATAGACAAAGAGTCCGACGGAACCGGCGGTCGTAACGTTGTTATCGCCAATGATGGACGGCGCCTGAAGTACGCCATTGACGAAGGTCCGCAGTGTTGCGGGGCTTCGGAAAAACGCTCCGGCAACCGTATAGAACGTGCCGTCGACCCAGGGGAAGAGGGGCTGCTGGAGGCTATTGAAGGCACCGGCGTTCCAATAGGCTAGCTGCGACACTCTCTGATTCGGAAGGGCCCCGATAGTGATGAACTGCAGACAGGAACGGTAGGCAGTCAGATTGGCGGCAGTGTTCCCGCCAACGCGTCCAATGGGACACCCGGTGCTTTCCAGGGTGTTGGCGGAGGTCATGCGAACGTCGGCTTGAACCCAAACATCGCGTTCCGTGGTGACGGAATTCACTTTGATGATGTTTCGATTGTTTCCGGCATTGTTGGATTCGCGGAGGATTCGGTTTGTTCCGACATCGGCGACGACTCTCCAAGGGCCGCCCCCTTGTACGGTCCAGCCAGCAGGCGGCTGGTTGAGCGTATCGGCGTCAAAATTGTCGTAGGCCAGATAGACATTGTTCAGGTTTGCCGGCGGAGCCGGCGCGTTTGCATTGCCGTAGAACATTGAATAGCTTGCGTCTGCGCCATTGGCAGCAATATCCACCTGCAACTTGAACCAGATAGTCGTATTGACCGTATTGCAGTTGATCACCTGCCGGTCGAGCTGCGTCCACGTGTTCGCCGCGAAGCGTGCGATTCGCAAATCGTTGCAATCGGCGCGCATCTTTCCGGCAGTGACCAAAGCTGCGGTGTTGAAACCAGTGATCTGCGCGCTGTAGCCGTTGTATCCGTTGAACGGTGCGTTGGCGCCCACGGTCACTGTGATCGCCCGAGTGAAGGACCACGTGGCTCCGTCTTCCAACTGGTCTTTCACCAGCAAGCCATAGTTCGGGATCGTTCCATTGATCCAGCCCTGGGGAATATTCGCGGAGGTCGAATCGCTCAAGACGTTAAACGAAATAGGTGTCCCCGCTGTCGTTCCCGAAGGCTGCGTGTCCGTCGCCGTGGGATCGAAATCGCCTCCCGGCGTGGCCCATGCCAGCACTCCATCCCGCGTATTCCAGGTGACACCGGCCTCCGTCCAATCGGTCGTTCCGGTAATGCGATGGACTTCCTGGTTGCGGCTGAGAAATAGCGGCGTTGTGGGAACCAGATTGAGTGTCGAGGTCTTCAACGCGCTGTTGGAGTTCAGTCCCGTCGTGCTGAGATCGAATCGCACCAGGGAGCGCTGGTTTGCATTTTGCGCGGTATTCGTGGAAACCGTTGTCGCAGCGCCGTTATTGGTCGTGGGAGCGGCTTGATTGACCGTGGCGTCTCGAGTTGATGTCACGGCGGTTTGTTCATCCGAGAGAAGCGGCGTCGCCGGACAGACAAGCAGCCACGCGAGAAACCACCGGAGCATTATCCCGGGATAACTACGCAAAGAGTTGGAAGCCGCGTTCATCGTTCTGCTTTTTCCTCCGCTTTGGCTGCGGGCGGGGGCTCGCGGGGGACGAGCGTGAATTCCGATTCAAGCGCGAAGCGGTCATCCAGGAGAACGCGCACACGCCACGTTCCGCTAAGATTTCTCTGCGTGATATACGTTCCACCGACAGGCAGCACCGTCAGAACCGAGGAATCGCCCCGGCTCTTCATGAGCAGGGTGGGAATTCCTTCCGGATGAACTTTGTTGGCTTCAGCGATCAGGTGAGGCGCCGGTGGGACGGGGGAGACTTCGTTCTTGAACGCCGGGGCCATGGCCGCAACCCGCGAAGCACCGCCAATCGAAAACCGCGTCTTCTTTGAGGAATAAATGCTGCCACCCGGCAAAAGAAATTCCACTGTCTGCACATGCTGACCGCTCACGCCGGGCCACACGACAAATACGAACAGATCGCGAAGGTCGGCGATGGCAAATGTATCTTGCGTGGTCCGGCAGGAAGTATCCGGCGTCTCGCAGTAGAAAATCTCCGGCCCGCGGGGCCGAGGTTGAGGACGCCGCGGGCGCAGCCGCGCGTCGGAGGTAGAATCGCCCCTTTCCTCGTTGCGCTTTCCCAGCCGGTTCGAAGATTGGGCAGCCGCCTCCTGGGAAACGCACAAGAGCAGGCCGAGAGAAGCGAAAATTAGAACAGCGAGACGAATCCGCCCCATATCTGCCTCCGCAGACGAGTGATAGCTCTGCTCATGACCCGAACTGGAACACACCAAAAAAGCAAGTTCGGAAATGAACCATTGCAGGTTCTTAACGTAGGATGGTGTTTCGGATTGGAACGGTCAATGGACTTATAGTCCTATTTGCCTAATTCTACAGTATTGAATTGAAACAGCTTACAGGGCGATTGGCTACTTCCGGACGCCCCTTTGGGCGCTACGACCGCCGCGGCGCTGCGTTGCACAGGCCGCCCTGTCCAGGCAGCTTGCCGCATGCCAACGCCAATGTTTCGTAAATCGGCTCCGAGGTCGCATTCGGCTTGGTGTAAGGCTTCCTGGTGCCGGGAGCAGCCGGCTTCTCCGTTGATTTCTTGTTGTCTTCGGCCATTTCGTTCTCTCGTTAACTCAATCTTGGCACAAAAGAACCGCTTTCGCTGATTAAGGTTGCCTTCATTACACTGGGGCCCTGTTCCGCATGCATTGCGCTAATCGGGTCCACAACTCCCGCGAGCTTCGCTTTTTGTTCGGCAAGTTGGCAGGCGCGTTCGTAGGCTCCCAGCATGTCCCCGCCTTCCATCCACGCCAGTCCCGGGCAGCGCTCGCAATACGCGCGTATTTCGCAGCGCGAGCAGACCGGAAGCTGGCTCTCGCGAACCGTACGCAGCTTCTCCAGCTGCGGCGCGTGATACCAGATGTCCGCAAAGCGTTCTAGCCGCAAGTTCCCGGCGGCCTGCGGCAGCTGCACGCAGGGGAAAACATCGCCGTAGGGCGAGATGTAGCAGCTATTGTGGCCCGCGCTGCAAGGGAGATCGTCGTAGGCGGAGCTGTCCATCCCGCTTGTCACAGCGCTGCCCAAGGATGGTGACCATGTCTCGTCCGTGCTGGCCGCCTGCGAAACCGGTTGAGGATGGCAGCCCTGGAGCGCCGGGTCCTTAAGCACAGGCAGAAGCTCTGCTGTGGAAACGCGATGCGCCAGAGGTCCGCCGCTGCCGTCCATCATCGGTGTGATCGTCAGGTCCAGAACATACGGCACGCCCAATTTCTCCGCCAGCGCCATCACCCCGCGATAAGCCATCAGATTCTCTTTCATCAGCGGGCAAGCGAGTTTCACCTGCAGTCCTTGCTCGAGCAGCGGGGGAATTGCCGCAAGCGTGCGTTCCAGCGAGCCCGGCACTTTGGTGATGGCGTCGTGCACCGAGGGCTCTTCGCTGTAGACGCTGATCTGCACGCGCCGCACGCCGAGTTCGCGCAGCCGCGCCGCGCGCTCCCGCGTGACCAGCAGCGCATTGCTCTTGAGGCTTACGTCGAAGTGCAGACGCCGCGCGGCCGCTAGTATCTCGAAAAGATCGGGGCGCAGAAAAATTTCGCCGCCGCTGAACGTCAAAAAGAGCGTGCCCGCTTTGGCGATCTCCTCGAGTACGGCCAGGCATTCGGCGGTGGTGAGCTCGCCGTGGTTCTTGTGATCCAGATAACAGTGCACGCAGCGCTCGTTGCAGCGGTAGGTCAAGTCAAAGTGCACGCTCAGCGGGCGGTGCTTGCGCACCGTGCGCGCTATCAAGCGATCCATCACCGGGGTGATGCCGGGCTGCGCCATCGCGCTCAACGCGGCACCCCGGCCGGGGCCGTTCCCGCCGGCACTAGAAGCTTGCTCGAAGCCAGCTGCTGCAATAGCGCTTCGGTATCCGCCAGGGCGGCGCTAGGCGTCACTTCGTACTCCGCGGCCAGCATTGCCGCCAGCTCCGCGGCGGTCCTTTGGCCGTCGATGTTCTTCCACAGAAAACTGCCCGTCTCGTTCAGCTCGTGCATCACGCTTTCCGTCGGCGAAATGATCACCGTTTCGTTATCGATCTCCCGCCACGCCAGAGCGGGGTTTTTCTGCCAGGGGCCGTTGGGCGTCGTGCTCATGAAGGCAGTGCCTCCCAGAAAGTTTTGTCTTTTCGAAACGCCAGATTGTGACCGGGAATCACTTTCACTGCCTGCCCGAGAATCTCAAGAAGGCGCTGGTTGGCCGCAGCATCCCCGGAAAAAAACAAAACATTTGGCAAAATGTTGCGCAGCAGCCCCACCGGACCGAGCGCCTCAACGCGATTCTCCCTGGCCTGCCTGAGCCCGAAAATTCCCGCCACCGGCGCGCTGCTGTTCGAACCCGCCGCGCGAAATTCGCCCCAGAAAGGCGTTCCGTACGCGCGCCATTCTCCTTTTTCCCGCCGCAGCAGCGAAATTTCATCGGTCCATACGCTCCCGGCCGGCGACAGCGCAGCAACTGTGCTCTTTCCCGCTCCCGACCTGCCCGTGAAGACGTACGCACGGCCATTCCGCACCACCGTGGCCGCGTGCAGAAGAAATCCCGCGTGCCGCAGCAATATCCAGCTCAGCAGGATACGCAGCAGGGAATCGAGCGCGTAGGCGTTTTTTGCCCCTGTGAATTCCGACTCCGCGGAAAACGCGCGCAGCGACGCATGCTGCGCTTCGAACTCGTAAGCAAACTCCGGTTTCTCCCCGTTTTCCGAAAAAAAATCTTGCACGTAAATCGAAAAAGGCTGCGCTTGCGCGGTCCCGAAGGCGCGATACCTCTTCTGCGCCTCGGAAAAAATCTGCGCGTCGGAAACATGCAGACGAAGGGGTATGCAACCGATTGACAACTCGAGTTGCTGTTCCAGACCCCGCCCAAGCGTAGTTTGTGAAGCGCTCAAAGCACTCCCTCATCTTTGCGGACGGATGCGCGGGTGCGGGGAAGAAACGCGCCACTCCGCGGACTCACTCTTAGAGTTATCTTAGTTTTGCTCGCAGACCTATCGTTAAGTCAAGCGGATGTTGCCGAAGTCGGCGAAAGTGGAAACCCCTTCCCCGCCTGCTTTTCTGCTCCAGACGGTTTCTTTCGCCCTCGGCGCGCTTCGGGAGCCTCATCCTCTTCTGTTATTCTAGATACAGACAGATGTGCGACGGACCGCTTCTCCGCCACACGGAACTACCTGGAAAGGACTGATCGATCTTGAGTTCATCCACAATTTCTGCGCAACACATCAAGCGTGCTTTCAATTTCAACGCCGGTCCGGCGGCTCTTCCGCTCCCCGTGCTCGAACGCATTCGCGAAGAGCTGCTCGATTGGCACGCCACGGGCATGTCCGTCATGGAGATGAGCCACCGCTCGCCGGAATTCGAAGGCATTGCCGCGCGCGCCGAAGCGGGCCTCCGCAAACACCTAGCCATCCCGGACGAGTACGCCGTCATCTTTTTGCAAGGCGGCGGCAGCTTGCAATTCACCATGGTGCCGATGAACCTTTGTCTGCAGGGAAAACCCGTGGACCTGCTGCACACCGGCATGTGGACGGGCAAAGCCCTCGGGGAACTGAAAAAAGGAATCCTGCACCGCGTTGCTGCTTCGACCGAAGCGGTAAAATTCACGCGCCTCCCGCGCGCGGAAGAAATCTCGCTCACGCCCGACGCTTCTTACGTTTACCTGTGCACGAACAACACCATCGAGGGCACGCAGTGGCGCGCGCTGCCGGACACTAGCTCTGTGCCTCTCGTCGCCGACATGTCGTCGGATATCGCGTCGCGCTCGGTGGACGTGAAGAAGTTCGGGCTGATCTTCGCCGGCGCCCAGAAAAACCTCGGCCCTTCCGGTGCCACCGTTGTCATCGTCCGCAAAGATCTCGCCGAGCGCGCCGACAAAAACTTGCCCACCGTTCTTCAGTACCGCACGCACATCAAGGAGCGCTCGCTCTATCACACACCGCCCACCTTCGCGATTTACGTCATCGGTCTGGTGATGGATTGGATCGATTCGGAAGGCGGCGTCGCCGCCATCGAAAAGCGCAACGCAGCTAAGGCCGCGCTGCTCTACGATGCCATTGACTCGAGCGGCGGTTTCTACACCTGCCCGGTCGAAAAATCTTCACGCTCGAAAATGAATATTGTCTTCCGCGTGGCCGGTGGCGTCGACCGCTCCGCGGTCGCCCAGGGAGATGAAGCACTCGAAAAGAAATTTCTCGAAGAAGCCACCGCCGCGGGAATCGTCGGCATTGCCGGCCACCGTTCCGTCGGCGGCATGCGCGTCTCCCTCTACAACGCCGTCACCCTCGAAGCGGTCGAGGCCTTGGTTAGTTTCGTCCACGAATTTCAACGCACCCGCAGCTAAGACAGCCCAATAGCAAACGGGCAGAAGCGCCCTTTCGCCTCTGCCCGATTTTCTATATTGCGCAGACGGTTTTACTTACACCAAGTCGAAGAGGAGCACCTCGGCGTCTTTCACGCCCGTCAGCTCGATGGCCTTCTCCTCGGAGATGGCCGCGCCATCGCCCTCTGCAAGCTGCGTCCCGTTCAGCTTCACGCTCCCTCGCGCCACTTGCACGTAGGCGTGCCGGTCTGGCTTCAGTTCGTGCCGCACGGATTCTCCCGCGCCGAGCACCGTCGCATACAGCTCGTTGTCCTGACGAATCGTGACCGAGCCGTCGCGCCCGTCCGGCGAAGCCACCAGGCGCAGGTTCCCGCGCTTCTCTCCGTCGGCGAAATTTTTCTGCCCATAAACCGGTTTGAGCCCCTGCTTCTCCGGGTGCATCCAGATCTGCAGCAAATGCGCCGGTTCGCTCTTCGACGCATTGAACTCGCTGTGCGTCACTCCCGTTCCGGCGCTCATGTACTGCACGTCGCCCGGACGAATCACCGAGCCGTTTCCCATGCTGTCGCGGTGCGCAAGCGCCCCCTCCAGGACGTACGTGATGATTTCCATGTCCTGGTGCGGATGTTCCGGAAAACCCGCACCCGCCGCGATGCGATCGTCGTTCAGCACCCGCAGCGTGCGGAATTGCACGTGCTCCCGATCGTAGTAATCGGCGAACGAAAAAGTGAAATAGGTATTGAGCCACCCGTGGTTGGCGTGCCCGCGTTCCTCGCTCTTGCGAATCTGGATCATGACCGGCCTCCTGTCCTTGCGCCCGCATAATACTTGTTATAACGACTATTGTCAAGAGGTATATTCCTGCCCCGCTTCCTGCCTCCGCCTTGCTTCCTTCTTGCCTCCCGCCGTCGTACTCAACTCGCTGATTTTCTTGCCACTTCCCTCTCCTCTACCCTCATTTCCGGCTGCGCCTTCTTTGGTGTAGAGTGGTGTTGTTGTGCGGCGCGCGCCGCAGCTTTCGCCGAGGTTCTCGCTATGGATTCCGCTCCGTCCGCAACCCAAGCCAAAAAACCCGCGGGCTCCCCAGCGCCCCGCGAAACGCTTACCATCACCGACAATCGCACCGGCAAATCTTACGAAGTTCCCGTCACCCATGGCACCATTCGCGCCATGGACCTGCGTCAGATCAAGGTCGACCCTGCCGAATTCGGCATGATGAGTTACGACCCCTCCTACAACAACACCGCCTCCTGCATCAGCCGCATCACCTTCATTGACGGCGACGCCGGCATCCTTCGTTATCGCGGCTATCCCATCGAGGACCTCGCCGAAAAAAGCACCTACCTCGAGACCGCCTACCTCCTCCTCAACGGCGAGCTGCCCACCGCCACCCAGCTCAAGGAATGGACCTACAACGTCACGCACCACACCTTCATTCACGAGAGCATCAAGAAATTTCTCGACGGCTTCCATTACGACGCCCATCCCATGGGCATGATGATCTCCACCATCGCCGCGCTCTCCACTTTCTATCACGACGCCAAGGAAATTTTTAACGCCGAGTCTCGCAAGAAGCAGACTTACCGCCTGGTTGGAAAGATGCCTACCATCGCGGCCTTTTCCTATCGTCATTCTCTCGGCATGCCGTTCGTCTATCCGGATAATGAGCTCAGCTATCCCGGCAATTTTCTCAACATGCTTTTCCGCACCACCGAATACCGCTACCGGCCCAATCCTACCCTCGAGCACGCCCTCGACGTGCTCTTCATCCTCCACGCTGACCACGAACAGAACTGTTCCACGAACACCATTCGCGGCGTCGGCAGCTCCCACGTGGATCCTTACTCCGCCACCGCCGCGGCCATCGCCGCGCTCTATGGCCCGCTCCACGGCGGCGCCAATGAAGAAGTGCTTCGCATGCTCATGGAAATCGGCTCGGTCCAGAAAGTTCCGGAATTCATCAAGAAGGTGAAAGCCGGCGAAACCAAGCTGATGGGCTTCGGCCATCGCGTCTATAAGCATTACGATCCGCGCGCGCGCATCATCAAGCGCGTCGCTTACGAAGTTTTCGACCTCATGGGCAAGAACCCCCTGCTCGAAATTGCCCTGGAGTGCGAGCGCATCGCTCTCGAGGACGACTATTTCGTCAAGCGCAAGCTCTATCCCAACGTGGACTTCTACACCGGCCTCATCTATCAGTCCATGGGCTTTCCCATGACCATGTTCCCGGTGCTCTTCGCCATTCCCCGCACGTCCGGCTGGATTGCGCAGTGGGAAGAGCTTCTGCTCGACGCCGAGCAAAAAATCGCCCGCCCGCGCCAGATTTATCTCGGCCACGACACGCGCCACTATGTACCCATCGATCAGCGGGGCTGATCTCCTTCCCACACGCGCGCCCGTTTGCGGTATCATTTTTGAGTACTCCCGCGCGGGAAGCCCCTCGACTTTCCCCTCTCACCGCGTATAGTTAAAAGGGCGAGGTTTTATGGCGCAAGTGTCGAATCCATCCGTAAATCCCGTGGCGCGCCGCCGCAGCCAGCGTGTTTTGATGCAGGTCGGCGTGCGGATTCGCGGCACCAATGCGCAGGGAGCGTCCTTCGAGGAAGAGACCGACACGCTCGCCATCAACGCCCACGGCGCTCTCATCTTGCTGCACGCCCGGCTCACCAGCGGCAGCAAGGTCCACATGAAGCACAATCGCACCGAGGAAGAGCAGGAATGCCACGTCGCCTTCCTCGGTCCCGTGCGCGACGGCAAATCCGAAATTGGTTTGGAATTTTCTTCGCCTCGCCCGGCCTTCTGGCGCGTGGCCTTTCCTCCCGAGGATTGGAACCCCAGGTCTCCCGAAGCCCGCACCTCCACCCATCGCGCGAACAAATAATTTCCCCCTCCCTCGTTTGCGAAGATTCATGTAGGTGCCAGGCTTCAGCCCAGCTCGTCTACCCCGCTTAAACATTCCGCCGCCTTCGCAGGTTTTTGTAGGGCCGGGCTTTCGCGCTGTTTGCGTCCCGCCGATTTTGCGGGAAGCCCGGCATCTTTCTCTGTGTCTGTGAGCCGTGATCTAACCCCGCCTTGACTTGTTTTACCGGTTGATCAACGATCCCGATCTGATCAACGATCTGGCGACGCGGCGAAGCGTCGTCATCAGGTCTTCCCTGCGCTCCTCAAGGTTGTCATCCCGAGCGTAGCGAGGGACCTGCTTTGGGGGTCGGGCTTTAGCTGGGGGTCGGAGCTTTAGCTCCGACATCAGCCGCTGCAAAAAACGGGCTTTAGCCCCTGAGGAAACGTCTCATCTCCACTTGTCCAACATGAACGCCTCAACCACATCCCTCCCAACTCCCGCCTTCGACGACCCCAAACACCACATCCGCATCTACCAGGGCGACTGCCTCGAAATCCTCGAAAAAATCCCCGAATCCTCCGTTGACCTCGTCTTCGCCGACCCGCCCTACTTCCTCTCCAACGGCGGCATCACCTGCCACGCCGGAAAAATGGTCAGCGTCAACAAAGGCGACTGGGACAAATCCAAAGGCCCCGGCGCCAATCACGAATTCAACCGCGCCTGGCTCGCCGCCGCCCAACGCGTATTAAAACCCAACGGCGGGATCTGGGTTTCCGGCACCGCCCACGTCATCCATTCTGTCGGCTTCGCCATGCAGCAGCTCGGCTTCAAGCTCCTCAACGACATTTCCTGGGTAAAGCCCAATCCTCCGCCAAATCTCTCTTGCCGCTATTTCACCCACGCCACCGAAACCCTCATCTGGGCCGCGAAAAACTCCAAATCGCGCCACACCTTCAACTACAAGTGCATGAAGGAAATCAATCGTGGCAAGCAGATGAAAAGCGTCTGGGAAATCCGTCCGCCCGAATCCTGGGAAAAACGCTTCGGCAAGCACCCCACCCAAAAACCCGTCGCCCTCCTCGAACGCATCCTCCTCGCCTCTTCCCACGAAGGCGACCTCGTCCTCGATCCGTTCCTCGGCGGCGGCACAACGCTGCTCACCGCATTCCGCCTCCGCCGTCACGCTCTCGGCTGCGAACTCTCCGCCGAATTCCTTAGCCTTTCCATCCGCCGCATCTGTTCCGATTTGATACAGGTCGATCTTTCGGTCTCCTGCTTCGAGTTTTCGCTTGATCCGTTTCCCGATCCTATGGATCGATCCAAATGCGCGCGCTCTCGCATCGCAAGCCGCGCAGCAGAAATGTCCGTCCACGCCAAACTCGTCCAGCAGGAGCGTCGCTTCTATTTCATCGGCCGCACAAAGCGCGAAGTGATTTTCTCCGTCCTTGCCGCCACGCTCGAAGACGCCTGGGCACAATTCCGCGCCTCCGGCCGCAGCGACTCCGACGCCCTCTTCATCATCAAAACCGAAACCGAAATTTATCTCGCCTGATTCGTTGTAGCGCCGGGCTTTCCCCCGGTTTCTGGGGGTCCCGACTGTTTTTGTCGGGAAGCCCGGCATCTTTCTTTGCGCCTGCCAGCCGTGATCTAATCCCCGCGTGGACCTGCGACTTCCCACCGGCGGCCTCGAACGCTATAAGAGCGCCTCCCAACGCGCCCGCGTCGGCACTGAATCCTGGGGCGCCGCAAACTTTTTCTGTCCCGCCTGCGAATCGCCACGCCTGCGGTCTGCGCCGCAAGGCACCGCCGCAATCGACTACTTCTGCCCCTCCTGTGATTCCCCCTTTCAACTAAAAAGCCAATCCAAACCAATCGGAATCAGAATTGTTGACGCCGCCTATTCCGAGATGAAGCGAGCCATCCTCGAAGACAGAACCCCCAATCTCTTCGTCTTGCACTACGACCTCGACACGTGGGCCGTCCGGACGGTTCTTCTCGTCCCCCATTTCGCCTTTGCGTTATCCGCAGTTGAGCGCCGGAAGCCTTTGGCACCAACCGCTCGTCGCGCTGGTTGGGTCGGCTGCAACATTCTGTTGGATAAGATTCCCATGCATGCCCGCATCTCGGTCGTGAACGAAGGAACTCCACACACTCCGCGCGAAGTGCGCCGCTCTTACAACCGGCTCCGCCCTCTGGAGAAATTGCAGGTAGAAAAACGAGGCTGGACGCTCGACGTTCTTCAAGTAGTTCAATCGCTAGGAAAACTCGAATTCACTCTCGCCGACGTTTACGCCCACGCCGACGCCCTCGCAAAACTTCATCCCCAAAACGCCCACGTCCGCGACAAAATCCGCCAGCAACTCCAAGTCCTCAGGGACATAGGCCTTCTCACCTTCCTCGGCGACGGCTCCTACCGCCTTACGTGAGCCGGATGGCACAGCCTTCAGTTTAAACGGTGCGGGTTTTGACTTTTCCCCCACCATTTCTCTGGCGTCCCGGCTTCGTCCCTTTCCTTCGCACTAACTTGATTACGACGGTTTTGGTGGCACAGCCATTCCTGGCTGTGCGCCACCCACTGCAAGCTAGCCCAGCCGGACACTCGCCAATTGCAAACTGTTCCTCTATTATCTTCTCCGTCATGGCTTCCCACCAAAGAGAACCCGCACAGGCAAGAATGCCTGTGCCACTTTAGAACCCTCTTCACATGACCTTCTACCGCCGCAACCTCCCGCACTGGCACCCCGAAGGCAAAACTATCTTCATCACTTGGCGGCTCTACGGCTCCTTGCCTGCCTCCATCCTCAAGAAAATTCACACAGCCAAGAACGGCTGTTCCACGAACACACCTGACACAGATTCCGATGTATCTCCTGGTGAGAGATTCAGGTTGCTCGATGCCGCTCTCGACACCGCCCGTTTTGGCCCTCTCTGGCTAGCCGACCCCAAGATCGCAGGCTACGCCGAATATCCCATCTGGCGCGGCGCCGACCTCGGCCGCTTCGTCTTGCACGCTTACGTTGTTATGCCCAACCACGTCCATATCCTCCTGCACCCTTGCCTCCCCCTTGCCAAAATCTCTGGCGTCATTAAGGGTGTCTCTGCGCGCGATGCTAACGCCACTATGGGCCGTACAGGAAAGCCCTTCTGGCAGGATGAGTCTTTCGATCACTGGGTACGGAACTCCGCCGAATTCGAGCGCATCCGTCATTACATCGAATGGAATCCCGTGCGCGCCGGCCTCGTCGCACGACCTCGGGACTGGAAGTGGTCCAGCGCCGGCAGCGCATTTTTCAAGAGTACAGGCCCGGTGCCGCAGCCTTCGGCTTAAAGCGCGCTTTTTGCGCTCCGGAAGCTTTTGCGGAGGCTGCGGGTTTTGACTTTCCCCCGCCATTTCGCCGGCGTCTCGACTTCGCCCCTTTCCTCCGCACCAGCTAAAAGAAGAGCTCCGGCGACACGTGGAAGCGCGCGCTCAGCCGCTCGATGTGGTCCCTGTTCAATTTTCGCTTACCGCTCAGGACTTCCGACACGATGCTCGGCGTTCCAAACACCTTCACAACGTCTTTCTGCATTAGACCGTGCTGCTCCATCAAGAACCGCAATACATCCAGCGGCTTCCCCCGCGGAAGCCGGTACCGCTTCTCCTCGAAATCTTCAATCAGCAGCGTCAGGAGTTCCGTCAGTTCCTTCTCAGCCCGCGTAAGCGTTTTGCCGCGCTGGTCGAGCTCGTAGAGAATCTCCGTGTACGCCTCATTTTCCTTTTCCGTCCGAATCACCTTGGGTGGGACTTTTTGCAGAAGCGCGCCGTACTCCGAGCTAACCGTTAGAGTGCTCATCCTTTCCACCCTCCTTTGCTGTATTCCGCATGCGTCAGCACCTGGCGAAGGAAGATTCTTCCCGCCTGATAGTTGATCTCGGTGATGAGCCGGTATGCGTTGCCCTTGATATTAAACACTGTGAACTTTTCCACCGCATCTGCGCTGGGGAATACCCGCCGCACTTCCATTAGGTTCCTCCATTCGGCCCTCTTCGCGATCCGATACCAAATATCCAGTGCCACGCCGATGTCGCCGTGCTTTTCCGCCGCCTCCAGCAGCCTTTTGCGACTGATGACGTGCAATTGCGTCCTCTCTGTCATTGAATTCGCAAACTGCGAACTTGTCAAGTGGAATTTCGCAAATCGCGAACCCGCAGGATCGGGCACAAGCCAGGGCACCTGCAGGGCTCCGCAGCCTTCGGTTTACAGGGCGCGGGTTTAGACCTTTCCCCTAGCCATTTCGTCGTCGTCCCGGCTTCGCCCCAAATTCCTCCATCTTGTCCTTGACAAACCGGTCCCTTCCGTCTAATATTGTGAGTAGGTAATCTTGTCTTTGGAGTGCGGGAGTCTTACTCCCGCTTTTTCTTTTGTGCAGTCCGGCCGCCGCTCTTCAATCCGCTCGCAAGATAAGCCGCCCCTCCTGCACAATTTTTGTGCAATACAAGTTCTTTACAATCAACACTTGTAAAAGTGTATCAAAACAAAGAACTTTAACTCCCTTTAGAATGAACACTTATGAAAAACGTAGGGGTGGGGGGTGTTATTGTTAACTAGGAATACCAAGAGGGATTCTACCGGGGCCGCCAGCCAGCCGCACGCCTTCATGCTAAACTTGATCCCAGGATGACTCTCTACAGCTATCCCATCACCGTCGAACGCGAAGGCAAACGCTACTACGCCTACAGTGATGATTTCCCGGGCGTCTACGGTCTCGGGAAGTCCATCGAGCAAGCAAAGAAGAGTATCTTGGAGGCCTTGCGCCTCTACATCCAGCACTGCCGCAAGCTAGGATGAACAGCATGACGACCCGTGATTTCAAAGTCTTTCTCGAACCCGATGCGGACTACGGCGGCTACGTCGTGGTTTGCCCCTCCATTCCCGGCTGCTATTCTCAGGGAAAATCCGTCGAAGAGGCCCTCGCCAATATCCGCGAAGCCATCGACGTTTGTCTCGAAGACATGGAAAGCCGGGGTGAAGAAATCCCGGATCCCAACAATGTCCTGATCGGAAGCGTCGTCGTCACCCGATGAGTCCGAAGCTGCCCGTCGTTTCGGGCGACGATTTGATTCGCGCTCTTGGTAAATTTGGCTATGTTGCTGTACGCCAGAAGGGCAGTCATGTCCGGCTTCGCCATTCAGCCGACCCTCAACGCCTCCCCGTCACAGTTCCCCTTCACAATGAAATTGCCTTCGGTACGCTCCGCCGGATTCTCCGGGACGCTGCCATCACCGCCGAGGAACTCGTTACGGCGCTGTAGCATTGCCATTGCACGATCGCCGCGGCGTCAGCCTCTTCGAATTCTTCGGCCCCGGCCACTACCGCTTACGCTGATCGCTGCTACGCCCCGAGCACAATCTTCATGGCATGCTCAATTCATCGCGCTGCGCCCAAAAACGCTCCCCATTTTGCTTTTCGACTCGATACTGGGTGAGCTGGCCGGGAGTGCATTGCGCCGCGACCACAATACCCTCGCCGTAAGAGCCGCGAACCCGAGCGCCAAGTTTCAAGGCGAAGCAGTCGGGAGGACTCGTCGCCGTCGGACGCCCCGGCTCCGCAGCAGACGTCTCCAACAACACGCCCTTATCCGTAAGCTCATACATCGGCACCACCCATCGCGTCGTAAACGGCCCGATTCCGTGGACCTGGAGGATCGTCTCCGTTTTCGACAACGCGAAGTGCGCCATTTTCTTGGGCATCAGCCCATAGGCGCCGAGCTCCATTGGTTCGAGCGCCTTCGGGTTATACCGCTCGCCCATGCCGACCGCCCAGCTTCCTTTCACCACCACGATGTTCTCGTCTTCGGGATGAGTGTGCGGCATGATGACGTATCCCGCCTCGGCATGAATCCGAAGCACGTAAAGCGCTCCGGATTTCGCAGGGTCGCCCGACACCGTTTCAAACCTTTGGTCCAACGGAAATGTTTTCAGCGGCACGACATGGCCTTCATCGGCCTGCTGCGCAACGCTAATTTGCCGCGACCAGACCGAAACGGCCGCCAAAACCACGAGGATAAATAGCATCGCGGTGCGCCAGGCCATGATCTCCTCCTGCCACGGAAGGTTAGCATGTCGACCGAAAGAAGTGAGCCTGAAGGCGGCAGCCGGGTGCCGCAGCATTCGGCTTAAAGCGCGCTTTTTGCGCTCCGGATGGTTTTGCGGAGGCTGCGGCCTTTGACTTTCCCCCTGCCATTTAGCCGTCGCCCCGGCTTTGTCCCCAAATTCCTCCATCCTGCCCTTGACAAACCCGTCCCTTTGGTCTAATATTGTGAGTGGGTAAACCTAATCTTTGGAGTGCGGGAGCCTCGCTCCCGCTTTTTCTTTTGTGCAGTCCGGCTGCCGCTCTTCAATCCGCTCGTACGATAAACCGCCCCGTCTGCACAATTTTTGTGCAATACAAGCTCTTTAGAATCAACACTTGCAAAAGTGTAACAAAACAATCAACTTTAACTCTCTTTGGAATGAACACTTATGAAAAACATAGGGGGTGGGGGGTGTTATTGTTAACCAGATTTCCGATAAGGGAATTTGGCCTCTCCGGACACAATTTTCCCCACCGACGGAAGAGCAGCCCTCCGCTAGACACCCATGAGAGAGGAATCAGCTATTTGTGGCCGGAGTGCGTTATACGCGCCATGATGTCGCGCCGGCTGTCGGCCACCGTGCTGCCAAACAAAGCATTGCGCTCCGCCGCGCTCATCTTGCCCAGCGTTGCATTCACGGCTGTAGCCCACTTGTCCATGCCATCGGCATTGGGGTAGGTGATGACCAGGCACCGCATCGACGGCGCCGTATTGTTTACATACTGCTCGTCGAGGCCGTAGGACGTGGCCGCGCCCTTCTTCACCTGTTCATCAAACGTCGGCACCAGGTATTTCTTGAGCGCCGCGGCGTAATCGCCGGGCTTGTCGGCCTTCGCCATCTGGCAGACCACTCGCAAGTACGCTGCTGTTCCGCTGCCGCCGTGATACATCGACGACTGCATCAAGTAGTCTTCGTGCTTGGTAGCCGCGATCTGGCCCGGCCGCGGGCCGTTCTTGCGAACTTCGTCGAGCACCTTCATCAGCCCCGCGATGGTGTTTGACGACCACGCCGAGCCGTGCGTATATCCCTCGGGCGTATGTACGACTTGCTCAAAGGTCGACCAGCCAACGATGGTCCCGTCGGCCAGCAACTTCTCCGCCACGGGAACGAACGTCTTATCGGTATCCTCCGAGTATTGCGCCCAATTCGCCCGCGGAACTTGGAACTGGCTTACATACGTGTACACGATAGGCCTCGGTTCCATTTGGGGAAGAGCCGCCGGTACAAGGATCATCGCCAACACGAACACAAGCAGGCATGCTATCCGTTTCAACATTATGTCCTCCTGAACTCATTGGCAGGCAGCGCGGCGCTACACGTTGGAAGGTCGCTCCTAGCCGCTCTAATCGCAGAGTTCGCGTAGGGCGCGGGGATACGGCCTTCGGTCTTCTTTGGTTAACCTGGAAGAGTGGATCGCGCCCGGGGTTCCGGCCAATGTGCGCTGAAGATATGCCCGCACCCTCCCATTGTCAAGCAATTCCTCCGCGCAGCCTATCGTCGGCCTGTGGCCATCTCGCAACGCATTGGCACGGTTCGCGTACCTGCACCAGGAAGAAATGTCCGCACTCACGGGTTGCACCTGCCGGTCGATCTCGGAAACTTTTCCCGACCGCCTGGTCTGCTCCAAATCGTAAAAATTCTGCAGGTTCAGCCAAAATTCCGCGTTCGTCTTGAAGTAGCGCGCCAGCCGCAGCGCTGTTTCCGTCGTGATCCACCGCTGCTCGTGCACGATTCCTCCAATCCGCGTCGCCGGCACATGCAGCTCCAGCGCCAGTTTGTTCACCGACGACCCCAGCGGCTTCATGAAATCCTCGCGCAGGATTTCCCCCGGATGCACCGGAGCCATCAACCCTTCTGCTTTGCCCATCTTCTTCCTCGCCAGGCCCATCATATCCTTTCCCACTGTTTTTCCTCGCCCCCAACTCTTACCGTCTCACCTAAGCCATCGGCCCAAACAAAAAAAGAGGGGGCCAACTTCGCCCCCTCCTCTCATCAAGGGAAACTCCGCAATCAGACCGTTGCCGCAAAGGCAATCTTGTGGAACGTGGAGTATTCCGCTTCGAATTTCTTCACCACGGGGATGCCCTCAATGAACTTCGCCACGATCTTCTCGATCTGTGGATAGAGTTCTCGATTGTAGGTCTCCGCATACTCCTTGGTTTCCCACAGGCTGATGGCTTCCACTTCCCTCTTTTCCGGTGTGACGAGCAGCAGCTCATCCAGGAATCCCTTCTGCCTGCGAAGCAGGGGCAGGATTTCCTTCTCAAACGTTACCGGGAATTCTTTCTGAACATTGGGCTTCAGTTGCAACATGACTTGACGTGCAAACATAGTAGCCTTCCTTCAGTTGCTTGGGAGGGCGATGCCGCTGGTTCACCTACGCCTCCCGTTTAGAGTCGTAGGATCGAGAGTTCATTCCGTCCCCCAGGGCACTATCACCTTTACCCGCTCGGAATTACTGTGACCGCAGTCACCCTTCAACGTGACCTGCGACACTCCCATTCGCCCGCGCCCCGCTCCTGAGCCAAGTCCCACTCCCTCCAGATTGAGATAGTGCGCTAGTTCGATGAGCCGTTAATGTCTAACCTGATTTCGGGCTTCGGCGGGAGTTTGCGAAGTTGCAATCGAGGATGCATAAATTCCACGAGGATGACAACGAAGATGCCAACCATCAACACTTCGGCAATGACTGTGAATCGATGACCCTGCCCACCGGCCGCAATCAGGGCGACCCAGAGGGGCATTAGCGCAACAACAAAGCGTGGATTCTTCCTTTCCAGTCTCGCCGCGCAATTCGGACAAGCAAGCCACCTCCACCTGTCCACATTAAGGAAAAACGGGGTAGCCACGTCGTGCTCGCAAACGGGGCACCTCGCCATGGCGGATACCCCCTTTCGGTTTTACTGTGCCGTGCTGCTTCCGCCGCGTCAATGGAACTAACGGCTGGCCGGCTCAAAATGAGCCCGGTGCCAAACTCGCCGGTCTCGTGCGCGGGTTCATTCGAACGATCAGCGCCTCTTTAGCTCCTCTGCGTCTCCTCGTTAACCCTTTCTTTTCTTACTCTCGCGGGTGCCCCACCCTTGGTTTCTAAGGGTGGGTTCATTCGAACGTTTTACTGACCTTTTCCCGCCGATTTGTGCCACATCTTCTTTTTAATCTATAACTTTCAGCCCCGAACCGCCGTCTTTCGCCGTTCGAACGGGTACTATACAATAATATTACTTTACAAGCTAACAGTTCCATGCTATCACGGGTCGTGATAGTTTATCCCGAGCTTCGAAGGGTCAGCCCTCACTCCCGGCCAGCGCCCCGTTCCCACCGCGATCTTTCCCTGCCTCGCACCTCTTTGCCTATCTCAACTCCTTCATTTGCGTCCCCCGCGCGCTCCAGGAACGCACGAATTGCGCATTTTTTCGCAACAACTCCTTTCCTAGCCACACTTGCATTTTTAGTGGGGGGGGAGGGGGGTATCCTCACTTCCATCGAACAATCGAGGACCGAAATGGAACCCGAATCCGCTAGCCCCGCCTCCACTTGCCCCGCCGGAGTGAAATTTTTACTTACGGGAAGCGCGGGCGGTGGTAGGCTTCGGACTCAGGACATCTCGCAGGGGGGAGACACCCATGGCCACTCCCGCAGAAAAAGTAGGTCCGTTCACCGGCTTGGAACTTCGCCGCAGCACGCGCATCCAGCGTGCGGTTCGCCTGATGATTGTCGGACAAAACCGCCAAGGGCAGCCGTACCGCGAAAAAATGTCCACGGTGAGTTTTAATCTTCACGGATGCTGCTACCAGTCGTGGCACAACTCGCATGTCGGGACCAAGGTAGATTTGCAGGTGACGGAAGGTTTTGAAGCGAAGTCGCCGGTGGTGCGTGCCAGGGTGCGTACCGTGCGCTCGCCGATGAGCCACAGCGAGCTCTACCTGATCGGAGTCGAGTTCGACACTCCAGCGAATATCTGGGGCCTCAGTTCGCCGCCCGAAGATTGGCTCCGGGCGCTCGAAGGAACCACGACGACGACGGAGCTCGCCACCGCCGCGGCTCCCGCGCCAGAGCCGGAAGAGCCAGGGGAAGCGCCAGCTCCGGAAACTGAAGGGCCGGCCGCGCCCGAGTGGAGACATTCGGGCGTCACGGAGTTTCCCGCCCCGCCTCCCGCCGCCGCGCAAGCGGAACCGGCAAAAGAAGCAGGGCCAGCCAAGCTGGAGCGGGTAACGATTACGATGGATCAGCTCATTGCGGCGCTGCACGGGAAGCTGCAGCGCGCGGCGGAAAAGGCCGTGCAAGCCGCGTTGCAAACGCAGCTGGAAGAAACGGTGAAGACCAGCGTGCAGGCTGCGGTTACGACGCATCTGGACGAAGCGGTCAGGCAGGCGCTGTGCAAGATTGACGAAATCAGCAGCGCGAACGTGCGGCAGGCGGAAGTGTTTTCGACGCAGCGGCTCGAGGATTTGACGCGTGCTTCGCAGGACGAAATTTTCCGGCACGTGGAAGCGCGCGTTGGAGAGCTTCAGGGCCGCTGGGAGGATCAGCAAGAAGCGTACCGCAGTCGCGCGGAGGAAATTATTCAGCGGCTGGAAAAGCTGGGCGAAGACACCCAGCGCGATCTGGCCGAGACACACAAATTGGTGGAAAAACTTTCGCGGGCGTCCGAGCCGCAGACGCACCCATTGCTGGAACAGTCCATCGGCCGCGCCGCCGAGGAATTTGATGCCGCGGCCACGCGCGTTTCCGACCGGCAACTGGTGCGGCTGATTGAAGACAAACAGATGGTGACGCGCGAAGCTTCCGCGCAGCTGGAGGCTTGCGCGGCGGAGGCGCGCGCGACGCTGCAGAACGCCGCCAACAGCACGCTCGAGGAATTCCGCCGCCAAGTGGAAGTGCAGGCGGACCTGGCAATTTCCGAATCGGGGCAGCGCGTGAGCTCTTCGCTTGCTTCGCTGGAAGCGGAAAATCGCGCGGCGTGTGAAGCGCGGCGCAGGTCGCTGGAGAACGACGTGGCGCAGGCCACGCAACAAGCGACCGAACAGTTTCGCTCGGGTATCAAAGCGTTTCTGTACGCGAGCCTGGTAGCCGCCGTCGGCGCGGTGGATGAACACGCGCAAACGACGCTCGCGGGGCTGGTCAAGGATCAGGGACTAGTCAAGAATCCAGGAAAAGCCGCGCGCGAAATTGGCGGGCGCGCGGATTCTGCCGAAAACGCGGAGAATCCCGGCGAAAGCGGCGGCTCAGGGCTTTGAGTTATCGGGAAGCGGCGGAGTTCGCAGCCCCGTTGCCGATGGCGTCGCCGTTCACGACAATCTCCACGCGGCGATTGCGCTGGCGGCCTTCGGGAGAGTCGTTGGTGGCGACGGGTTGCGTTTTGCCGAAGCCCCGCGCGGTGATTGAGGATGCCGGGACGCTTTCCTGCGCCAGGAAATTGCCGACGGAATTGGCGCGGCGCTCGGAAAGCTGCTGGTTGAATTCATCGCTGCCGACGCTGTCGGTGTGCCCTTCGATCTGCAGGTTCAGTCCGGGATGAGCCAGAACAATTCCTGAAATTTTCGCGAGCATTTCGCGCGCTCCCGGCTTCAGCGTGTAACTGCCGGTATCAAATAGGACGTCCGACATGTTGACGATCAGTCCGCGGGCCGTGTCGCGCGTCTGCAAAATCGAATTCAACTGACTGAGCAACTGCGCGCGTAAATCCGTTTTCTCTTTTTCCGCCTGCGCAGCTGCTTGACGCGCCTTTTCCGTTTCGGCTTCAGCGGCGTGCTGCTGTTCGAGAGCAGAAGCTCTTTCGCGCGCAGCCTGTTGCGCTGCGGCTTCGGCAGCCTGCTGCTGGGCTTGCGCAGCGGCGCGCGCCTGGTCGGCCTCCTGCTTTTGTCGTGCGGATTCCTGCGCGGCCTTCTCCGCTTCCTGCTTCAAGCGCACCGCATCGGCTTTCGCAGCTTCCGCTTGGTTGCGGGCTTGCTCGGCCTCCAGGCGGCGCTTGGCTTCGGCGATGGCTTGCTCTTCCGCCGCTTTTTTCTCCGCAGCGATCTTGGCCTGCGCATCTTCTTCGGCTTTCTTTTTTACGGCCATGACGCGCGCTTCTTCGGCAGTTTCGACGACGTCGCGGGAAGCGGCTTCGACGGTTTTTCTGTCTCTGTGTCCGCGGTAGGCGTCTTCGGCGGTTTTGAGTTGCTGCTCGGCCTTGGCGACTGTAGATGCAGCGTACTTGTCGGCCAGAGCGATGTGCGCGATGCGAACGGCGTTGCGCGCTTCAAATAGTTCGAGAGGTGTTTTGCGGTCGATGCCGAAAATGGCGCTCTCGATTTTGGTGTTCGAAGAGGAGTAGACGCCGCGCCCCAGAAGTTCATACGTGGCGTCGCTATTTTGCACGGTCCCCGAGGCTTGCGGAACAACGTTTTCAAGCACGACCACGTTGCTGGGCTGGGTGACCGCAAAATAGGGCTCGGCCGTAACGATCATGCCGAAGGTCTGCATGTCGGTGATGGCCTTGACGCGGCTGCTACCGCTTTTCAGCACGATTTCGCCAAGATTTTCCGCGCGGCCCTGCGGAGAAACGGCCCACAGGACATAAGTGAGATATTCGAGGCCGAACTTGGTGGCCTCCTCGAAATTGTCGAACTTAGCGTCAATCTCCATGCGCGTGCTCTTGCTCTCCACTTTGGCTTCCCCGGCGGCGGACTGCATAAGTTCCGTGCCGCTAAACGAGATTTTTGTGGAGCCGCCGGCGCGGCGGTAATTCACCGCCTTGGTGGTACGAGAAACGGTGGCCGCAGGAGTCGCGGCCGGCGCCTGAGCGAAAGCGGGCGCGGCAAGAGCGCCGAGAAAGGCAGCGGCAGCGAGAGAGAGAGATAATTTTTTCACGTTCACGTCAGATTCTCCTATCGCCTATAGGCGATGCGTCTTCGAAACCTTCGATTGGCCTTGTTTGAGCGAGCGATCAATGCCCCACGCTGGGGCGAGTGTCCCTATATGCATTCAGGCTAGCAGAGAAAGAAGCGGTTGGAAGCGGCTGCGCGAGGGTCTTTGTACAAACAATTACCACAGAGGAGTGGTGAATCCGCTTGACGGACGGTTGCCTGCCTGCTCGCAGTGCGAGAACTTCGGTTCAGACCGGGGGACTGTCGAAGGCGTCGAAGGAGGCGAAGTCGGCTTCCCATTCGAAATCGGGACGGCTTTGCAGGAGGCGGACGCAGCGGTTCCAACGAAGGATGGCGTCGTCGTTGCCGGGAGGATGAAGATGCTCGGCTTCGGCAAAGCAATGCATGGCGCGTTCCATAAGTGGCAGCAAAGTGTGCGGAGCGCGGCCGGCGTGAAGTTGAGCTTTCACACGGCGTTCGTAGAGAATTCCGGTGTAGTACAGACGCTCATAGGGATCGGCGAGGCTCTGGAAGATTTCCTCGACCTCGGCATAACGGTCGGTGCCTTCGCCGGTGAATTGGTCGGTGATGGAAAGGCCGAGGGTGCGCAAGCCCAGCATGTGCTTGGGATCGGCGGCGAGGATGTCGCGGCAGATGGATTCGGCTTCCTCGGGCTCGTTGAGGTAGCGGTAGAGCTCGGCTTTGGCGATGGCTTCGGCGATGCCCGACTTGGAAATGGTCTTCAGTTTCAGATCCATGGGGCCCTCCTCAATGATCGCGGCGGCAAGCGCCTGCCCCAACAATACTCCTAATCCGCGGCGCCGCGAATCTTGCGCACCAGCCAGTGCAGGGGATCGTAGAACTGGTCGACGACGCGCTCCTTGAGCGGAATGATGGCGTTGTCGGTGATGCGAATTTCCTCCGGGCAAACTTCGGTGCAACATTTGGTGATGTTGCAAAGGCCGAGGCCGAGCTCATCGCGGAGGAGTTTCGTGCGGGAGACGCCGTCGAGCGGGTGCATTTCGAGGCCGGCAACGCGCACGAAGAAGCGCGGGCCGGCGAACTGCTCGTGCTTGTCGTGCTCGCGCAGGACGTGACACACGTTCTGGCACAGGAAACATTCGATGCACTTGCGGAATTCCTGAACGCGGTCCGCGTCTTCCTGAAAAAATTTCCACTCCACGCCGGGCCGCGGCTGAAACGGAGGAATTTTCTTGTTGACCTTGTAATTCCAGGAGACGTCGGTGACGAGATCCTTGATCACCGGGAAGGATTTCATCGGACGAATGACGATGGGCTGGTCGAGCGGCAGAGCGTCCATGCGGGTTTTGCACGTGAGGCGCGGGCGGCCGTTCACTTCGGCGGAGCAGGAGCCGCACTTTCCTGCTTTGCAATTCCAGCGCACGGCGAGATCCGGCGAGAGGTGGCCCTGAATATAGTGAAGCGCGTCGAGGACGACCATGCCGGGCGCGATGGGAACTTTATATTCGACGGACGAGCCGCCTTTAGCATCGCCGCGAAAAACCTGTAACCTGGCTTCCGCCATTTATCGCCTCCGCTACTTTTCTTCCGCGAGAATCTGTTTCAGCTCCGCCGGCAAATCCGTGAGCGCTTCCTGGCGAAGCGCCATGGCCGCGCCTTCGCGCCGGATAAGATTGTTTTTCGTTCCCCACGTGGGGTCGAGATTCGGGAAATCAATGCGGCTATGCGCGCCGCGGCTTTCTTCGCGGACCAGGGCGCTGCGGGCGACGGCTTCCGAGATGGTGAGCATGGATTTCAGCTCAAGCGAAAGATGCCAGCCGGGATTGAACATGCGTGAGCCTTCGACGCTGACGCGAGCCAGGCGCTGGCGAAATTTTTCGAGTTCGCCGAGAGCGCGCTGAACATCTTCGCGGTTGCGAAAAATTCCGACAAGATTCTGCATCGTCGTCTGGAGATCGCGGTGAATGGCGTAAGGATTTTCGCCATCCTTGCGCTGAAAAGGTTCGAGAGCTTCTTTTTCGGCGCGCTCGAGCTGCGCGGACTCCATTGCGGGCGAAGAAACTCCCTTGGCGTGATTGGCGGCGGCGAGACCCGCGCGGCGGCCGAAGACGAGAAGGTCGGAAAGCGAGTTGCCCCCGAGGCGATTGGCTCCATGCAAACCGGCGGCGGCTTCTCCCGCGGCGAACAAGCCGGGGACAGTGCTTTGCGCGGTTTCCGCGTCCACGCGAATTCCGCCCATCATGTAGTGGCAGGTGGGGCCGACTTCCATGGGCTCCTTGGTGATGTCCACGTCGGCGAGCTCTTTGAACTGGTGATACATGCTGGGGAGCTTGCGCTTCACGTACTCCGCGGGCTTGTGCGAAATGTCGAGATACGCGCCACCGTGTTCGGTGCCGCGGCCTTCGCGGACTTCAATGTAGATGGAGCGGGCGACGACATCGCGCGTGGAAAGCTCCATGCGCTTGGGGTCGTACTTCTCCATGAAGCGCTCGCCCAATTTATTGCGGAGGATGCCGCCTTCGCCGCGCACCGCTTCGGTGACGAGAATTCCTTGCACGCCCGGCGGCCAGACCATGCCCGTAGGATGAAATTGGACAAACTCCATGTCGAGGAGGTCGGCGCCAGCTTCGTAGGCGAGAGCCATGCCGTCGCCGGTATATTCCCAGGAATTGGACGTGATGGGCCAGGCTTTGCCGATGCCGCCGGTGGCGATGACCACGGATTTGGCCTTGAAGACGACGAAGCGGCCCTGCTCGCGCCAGTAAGCAATGGCGCCGGCGATGCGCGGGCCGTCCTTGAGGAGCTGCACGACGGTGCACTCCATGAACACGTCGAAGCCCATGTGCACGCCGCGATCCTGCAGCGTGCGAATCATTTCGAGGCCAGTGCGGTCGCCGACGTGGCAGAGGCGGCGGAAGGTGTGGCCGCCGAAAGCGCGCTGAAGAATCTGACCGTCCTCGGTACGATCGAAAAGCGCGCCCCACTGCTCGAGTTCGCGGACGCGCGCGGGCGATTCCTGGGCGTGAAGCTGGGCCATGCGCCAGTTGTTGAGCATTTTTCCGCCGCGCATGGTGTCGCGGAAGTGGGTGCGCCAGTTGTCGCCGGCGTCAACGTTGGCCATGGCCGCGGCGATGCCGCCTTCGGCCATCACGGTGTGGGCTTTGCCGAGAAGGGATTTGCAGACTACGCCGACGGAGACGCCCTGAGAGAGAGCTTCGATGGCGGCGCGAAGGCCCGCGCCGCCGGCGCCGATGACGAGCACGTCGTGTTCGTGGGTTTCGAATTTATCGCTCAAAAAAGCCTCACATCGCGAATGGCGCCGGAAGAAACGAGCCGGACATAGAAGTCGGTGAGGCCCACGCCGAAAAGACTGACCCAGGCGAAGAGCATGTGACGTTCATTGAGATAGGTGATGCCGCGCCAGGCGCCGTAACGCGGCTTGCCAAAGGTGGCGCAGGAAAAACAGTCGAGTTTGCCGCCTGCAAGGTGGCGCAGCGAGTGGCAGGAGACAGTGTAGAACGAAAGCAGCGAGACGTTGGTGACCAGCACGAGCGTGCCGACGCCGATGCCGAAGCGACCGTCGAAATCGAAGGCGCGAATCGCATCGCGCCACAGGAAGAACAAGAAAAGTATAGCGAGATACAGAAAATATCGGTGCACATTCTGCAGGATGAGCGGGAAGGAAGTTTCACCGGAATAGGAGCGGCGGCCCTCGCCGACGGCGCAAGCGGGCGGATCGAGCAGGAAGGCGCGGTAGAGGGCTTTGCGGTAGTAGTAGCAGGTGGCGCGAAAACCGAGCGGCCCCGCGAGAATCAGTATGGCGGGAGAAAAGGGCCACCAGTGGTGCTGCGGATCGATGAGCGGGGAATAAAAGGGAGAAAGATAAGGACCCCACTCGTAGAAGCGCCCTTCGAAAGCTCTGAGAGTGGCATAAATGCTGAATCCCCCCATCACCAGGACGATGGGGATTATTTCCACCCACCAAGCGTCGCGGCGCAGAGTGCTGCCCCACTGATGACCACCAGCTGCCGGAATTCCGATATCCGCCATGAAGTCCCCCTCAGCGAGGCATAGACTAAACAGAATAATACAGTTTGAAAACTAAATTCGTTGTAAGGGGAAAGCGCGGGATTTTCGAAAGGGTGTGTCGTCGCGCTCTCAGGCCGTCAGAATCCGCGGTTGTGGGTCAGCTCCCGGCAAGCCGATTTACCAGGAGCTAGTCCACCCCTGCCAGAGTCGATTACTGGTCGTACGGGCATTTCCCAACATCTATAGTTGGCGTGATCAGAAGTTCAGTTTGATTTTTTCATGCCGACCTGCCAGCTTCTACTCAATCCTCTTCACGGCAATCAGTAGGACGATATTATGCTCGCTTCGCTTGCGTCATTCGCGGAAGGCGTTGAGCCACGACGAAATTCCCCGGGGCCGTGCAGCGTTTTCCGCGTTCCAGGCTGCGCCAAGAAAGACGATCATCGCAGAGAGCTCCATCCACACCATCAAGCCGATCGCCGCTGCCAGTCCACCGAATACAAGTCCATAGTTCATCTTCCGGACGTAAATTCCAAAGAGCAAATTGACGCCCCACCACAGAATCGTGGCCGCGGCCGCTCCGGGCAGAACGGAGCTCCAAGTCGTTGCGCCGGGTCGTGCAACGCGATAAATCAAGGCCAGGACGAGCATCGCCAGGATCATCGCCAAGACGTGAAGGATGACGTACCAGAGACCGCGAATCAGCGGGGACTCGTCAAATCCGGGAGTTATCCATTGACGCGATGGCCGGCCAAACAGACTCAACGCGACGGCCACGAGCCACGCCACAATCGTCACGGAGAACAAAAGCAAACCACGAAGCTGCCGGCCGAGAAAGGAATGTGTGCCGTGGTCACCATAAATTAGCTCGATGCCCTTGATGATGAGCTTTATCAACTGCGAACCCACGAGCAGCGTTCCGACCCAGCCGATAAGCGCCAGGTACCAGGCGTTCACTTCCTGGGGTAAAATGTAGGCGGATATGAGTTGCCAGCTGCCTGGGGGAAGAATCGCCGAAATTCGCATGGCGAACTCCTGACCGCCTTCCCCTTCCAAGGAACTCTTCATAAGGCTCAGCGCAGTCAGCAGGACTGCAAAGAACGCCAAGAACATATTGAACGCCACCGCCTGCGAAACCATTCCGCACTGCGGAATGACTCTCGCCAGTGTTCGAAACAGTTTCTTGGCAAGAGCAATTATCGCCATCCCGGAATTATACTGTCCGTTTCCGAACTGTACAGAGCGACACTCACCGGTTACTGAAGCAGCGGAAGCCCCAAGGGCCGCCTCGATCCTGATAAACACGCTCTTCGTAGAAGCGCCGTTCGCGCCCGCCAGATTCCGGGTGCATCGTCGCGTATTCGGAAGCTATCCACAAACGGGGTTTTGGAAGATTTGAGAATACAACGGACAGCTCCACTTGAACGAATAACGCTGGCGAACCGGAAACTGGGCAGCCAGAAAATCTGCACTCGAAACGCGCGGCTTCGTCGAGAGTAGGAACGAGTCAGAGAAAAAGGGTGGAGAGAGAACCGGGCGCGGAAAAGTTGCGCGCGTGAGCTGTCATTTTACGAATTGGGGTTGTTCGCCCTTGGACCAGGGGTCGTAGGTGACGAAAAGATGGATTCGGTCGGTGACGGTGGGGTGGTTGTAGAAGAGAAGGACATCTATGGGATTGGGGTCGGGGTCCACGAAAACGTGTTCGCCCCAAACCTGGAACTCGTGCGCGGAGGCCTGGCCGGGGTCGGGTAGGATGCCGTGAGTGACTTCGAGACTATAGATATCGGCTTGGTTTTCTTCAAAGCGGCTGAAACCGTTGGTGATGGGATTGGCGAGGAAAGCAAAGATGGTGATCAGCAGCAAGAGCGCGGGAAGCGAGGCCCAGTCGTCGAGGCCACGAACTCCCCAGCGGGCACCCCAACGAGCGAGCAGCCAGCCGATCGAGCGATAGCCGAGATAGAGAAGAACAAAAAGTAGAACCGCGCCAAATATAATTCCCTTCAAGATATGGCCGAGAACGTAATGGCCCATTTCGTGGCCGAAATCCGTGACGACTTCGTCGGGAGTTTCCTGCGCGATGGCGGTGTCCCAGATTACGATGCGCTTGGAGGAGCCGAAACCGCTGACGTAGGCGTTGGTGGAAATGGTTTTGTCGCTGGCCATCATCCAGAACATGCGCTGGGGAGGAATTTCCTGGCCGGCGCGGCGGGTGACGTTCTGGAGCCGGGGAACGAGCTCCGGGGCCTTGCTCGCGAGCGGCTCGAATTTGTTGAACATCGGCTCGATGGCGTACGGCGAAATGAAAACGATGAGCAAAAGAATGGGAAGAGAGACGAACCAGAAATAAAGCCACCAGCGACGCAGGCTCTTGCGGATGACGGAATAGAGAATCCAAACTAGCGGAATCCCGATGAGGACAACCAGGAACTGGGCTTTGGTCCAATCGCCAATCCATGAGCCCCAGGGCTGGACGGAGATGCCGTAGGACTTTTCAATCCATTCCTCGAGAACGTCGAGGGGCAGCTGCAAGACGCCGATGGTGAGGACGAGGAGCGGGGTAAAGAGGAGCGCCTGAAGAAAACGTGAACGAGAAAAATTCTCGGCCCAATCGCGATATTTCGCGGAGAGCCGGCGATTCAGGATGAACCAGAGAATGAGCAGGCCATAGAAAACGCCGAAGAGGCGAAGAGAAAAACGAATGCGGCCGCGAGTGTGGGCTTTGCGATAGAGGTCGGGCGGCAGAGTGTAGGCGGTGATTTTTTGGGGAGCTTTGGTTTGGGAGGGCGTTGCGGCGGGCGAAGAGGTTGCGGAGTTGTTTTGCATTTGCTGTTGAGCGGCAGCGGCGGGTGAGACTTGGGGTGATGGCTGCGCCGCGTGGAGGGCGTGCGCAATCAGAGTCGCAAGAAGGGGAGTGAGAAGAAAGTTGAGCGCGGCTCTTCGCATGACGTCTCCTTGATTGGGAGCGGAGCGAAATTTGCGGAACGGAGTATAGCTGAACTAAACGGGGCGACGGATGCCGAGTTTGCGCATGCGCGCCTGGAGCGTGGTGCGCTTCATGCCGAGGAGAGCCGCTGCGCCTTTGGGACCGGCGATGCGCCATTCGGTTTGGCGCAAGGCACGGAGGATGTGTTGGCGGTCGGCTTCTGCAAGTGTGGGCAGAAAGGAGGCTGATGTGGCGGAGGGAGTTGGGGCGGGCGAAAAAAGTTCAGCGCCTGCGGCTGCAAGCGTGGCGGATTTGAGTTCAGCAAGCGGGACACGGAGCTCTTTGCCGGGTGAAAGAAGAACGGCGCGCTCGACGAGATTTTCGAGCTCGCGGATATTGCCGGGCCAGGAATAGTTCGCGAGGACGTCCATTGCGTCGGCAGGAACGTACTCGACGGTTTTGTTGAGGCGTCGGCTGAATTTCTGGACGAAATAGCGGACGAGGAGAGGAACGTCCTCACGGCGCTCGCGCAACGGCGGGATGTGGATGGGGAAAACGTTGAGGCGGTAGTAGAGGTCGCTGCGAAAAGCGCGCTCGGCGACGAGCTTGGAAAGATCGCCGTTAGTGGCAGCGACGATGCGAACGTCGACGCGCTGGGGGCGGTTGCTACCGAGGCGCTCGAATTCGTGCTCTTGGAGAACGCGGAGGAGCTTGGGCTGAAGCTCGAGCGGGATGTCGCCGACTTCGTCGAGGAAGATGGTACCGCGATCGGCGAGCTCGAAGCGGCCGATTTTTTGCGCGAGGGCACCGGTGAAGGCGCCGCGTTCGTGGCCGAACAGCTCGGATTCGAGCAGACCGGTGGGAATGGCGGCACAATTGATTTTGACGAAGGTGCGTTCGCGGCGCGGACTGAGATTGTGAATGGCGCGGGCGATGAGTTCTTTACCGGTGCCGGTTTCGCCGAGGATGAGCACGGTGGTCGCCGCCGGCGCGACGAGCTCGACCTGGGCGAGGGCGCGCTTGAGAGCAGGGCTGTCGCCGACGATCTCCTCAAAATTAAATTCGCTGCGAATTTCTTCTTCGAGATAAAGCTTTTCCACGGCGAGCTTGTTCTTGAGGGCCTCGATTTCCTTGAAGGCCAGAGCATTTTCGACAGCGATGGCAATCTGCGCGGCAACTTGCTGCAGGAGCCCGAGGTCGGAGGGAGGAAATGCATCGGAGCGGCGGCTGGCGAGATTCAGCGTGCCGAAGGTGCGGCCGTGGGACACGAGCGGGGTGCAGCAAATAGTTTGCACGCCTTCACTGCGTAGGACGCGGATGATTTCAGTATCGAAGCGTTCGATCTCACCGCCGCGGAGGATGAGCGGCTGGCCATTGGAGAAGCAGCGACCCGAGGGCGAGGCATTGAGGGAGACGACAGTTTCTTCCTTGATGAGGTCCTGGCGGCCGGGAAAATCGAGCGCGTGAATTTTGAGAAGGCCGGTGAGAGGATCAAGCAGAGCGAGGCTGCTGAAGTCATGGTGGATAACGCGCTTAAGTGTGGTGACGATTCCGCGAAAGAGATCTGGCAGCTCGCGGCTAGTGACGAGAAGGTTGTTGACCTCAAGAAGGACCTGGAGACGGTCGCGCTCGCGGGCGAGCTGCTGTTGATAGGCCTGCGAAGATTCGTGATTGAGGGCGTTGTCCACGGCGACGGCAACCTGCGCGGCGACGCGCTGCATGAACTGGAGCTCGGAATCGGTGATGCGCTGCGGCGTAAGGCGGCCAAAACCCATGGCGCCGAGTCGGCGCTGCGCCGTCGTGAGCGGGAGAAGAGCAAAGGAGCGGACTCCATGCTCGTGCATGCGTTGCAGGAAATCCGGGAAGCGGGATTCCTGATCAATGTCGCCAACAACGAACGGTTGCTGCGTTTTCAGGACCCAGCCGGCGGGGTGACCTTCGGCGGGCGCTTCTCGGCCGGCCAGTGTCTCCGTGGGAACGCGGGTTTCGAGAACATGCAAGCGAACGACATCGCGCACGGGATCGTGGAGGGTCAGAGCGAGGAAGTCGAAGTCCACGACGGAATGGAGGCGCTGGGCGAGGTCGTGGAAAAGCGCGGGAAGATCGCGCTGCTGCGCGATGGCCTCGCTGACTTCCAGCAAAGCTTCGAGCTGGCGCCGGGAGTGTTCGAGCGGCGCGGCGAGCGCCGCTTCCGGCGGAGAAATGACGTGGTCCGCCATACGAAGCAGAATAGCACCCGGGCGGGAGAAGGCTCAACCGAAGGGGTGGCGGGTAGTCAGTTCGTTTCCGATAAGCCAGCTTCGCGAACAGCAGGCAGCGAGCGGTACGACAATGCTGCCGCGTTTATGAGGGTTTATTCGCCTGGAGCCCCACGTATGAGGCGCTTCCGACAACGGGACTTATGGGGAGTTAGTGAGATTTCACTTCTCCGCTAAGCGCGTTAACCAGGCATGTGGATTGTTTCCGAGTAGCTCGTCATCCAGGCACAAGTCAAAACCGGATGCGTTGAATATGGGAAAATTCCGTTTACTACGTTTTTGGTAAGACAAACTCGATGCCGTACTTCGCGCCGACGGCGAGCAGCTTCTCTATTTCATCGTATGGGACTTCAACCGGTGGCGGCAATGTCATGGCGGGTGCCGGCACACTACACTCCTTGAAATATCCTTCCCCTCCGGCTGGGGTCAGCAGCACGAGCATCCGTATTTGCTCGGATTCGATCTCAAACGAGTGCACGACATTGCGTGGCAGGAAGATCACCGTCCCGGCCGTGCCTTTGATAGTTTGGCCGCATACCGAAGCGGTCATCTCGCCCTCGAGGATGTAGAAGGTTTCGTCTTCGCGGTGGTGCATGTGCGGAGGCGGCACATTGCCTTTTCTGCCGACCGCCTCGATCAACGCGAACCGCCCCTGTGTGTCTTCGCCTGTTGCCAGAAACGTTAATAGTTGTCCACTATACCAGACCGACTGCTTTAAAGACTGCCGGCCCCGGCCGAATGCGGTAAGGTGCTCGGTTCCCACCGTCGCACTTAATGGTGTTGCCATGATTGGCTCCTTTCGATTTGAGCTGAAATCTGCGACGCAACCTGAGAGAGGAAATGCCGCTCAAGCTGCAGGCGAGCAAATTGCCAGGAAGACAAACAGCTACGTCGCTACCGCCGATTTGCTGTGGGTAGTGTGTGCGCTGTCTTTGTAGAAGTACAGCTTATTTGTAATCGGTCCTTGCTTCCGCATATGAGTGCAATCAGTCAGCCTGCTACTTCCGGCGTGCCCGTGATCCAGGAACCAGGACAGAAATTTGAGAACGTTTCACAAAGAGAACATAGACTCGCTTTATCGTCACTCTGATTGGCGGAGGAAATTTGCCCAATCGCGTTCTCAGCTCAACGGCCGCGCGTTCTGCTCCGTCATATGATTAGTCTAACGCGGTTGTGGTCGCGTTGTTTACGGGTCGTCGGCTACTCGGAAGTTGGCCGGAAACACGATTCGTCGTCGGCCACTTGGACGTATAGTCGGATTACCGGACATGTCCGATAAGCGCATTTATCAGGCACTGGCCTGTAAACTTGCGAAGCAGGTAAGCTAAGGCAGGGGTAAGCGCCATGTCTAGAGGGGATGCGTGGTCATTGGCAATAACACTTATAGCGACAGGCATCGGATATTTTGTTGGCGGGCCAATCGCTGCTTGGGTCTGCTTAATTGCAGGCCTCGTCATCGCGCTCGTTATTCGTTTCACGCGCCCCAAGAAAGAAGAAGAGAAAAAGCCGGAAACGCCTACAGCGGTGAGCGTTAAAGACAGTTTCAATCCACAAATTAAGCAGGAAGCGAATCCTAGCTCCCACTTGCATCTTGGTAGCGAACCAAAACGACTTCCTCCACCGCCCGCTCCAAAGCCAAAGGAAAAAGAATCGAACCTAGTTCTTAATAAGAGGCTTTCACTAGGACCTTTGTATTTAACCGGGAATATATGGTCAAAGACGGTCCATGAAGATGTTAGGAATCCAGACCAATATCGTTATCAGGCCATCTATGCTGAGGTCAAGAACAGTGAGAAACCTGACGAAGAAGTTGGGCCGGTCCAGGACATAAAAGCAGAACTTGTGGTAGATGACGAAGAACTTACCCCGCTCCCTTGGATTGACCAACATTTTAACCGCGCGAATTTCCAATTTGGGGATGTTAAGTTCGTAGTCTTAGCTGTCGTATTGCCCCACAGCCGAGATGTGATGGACTGGAGAGTCCCTATTAATCATCGCGACTATGATTTTGCTCCGGGTGTGCCTTCAATGAATTTTGACTACGTTTTGAAACGTTTCGTTGAAAAGTCGGATGTGAAGCTAAAGCTATTGCATGTCCAGAGCGGTAAAATCCTCAAAACTTTTGAGGGCACGTATAGGTGGAAAGATGGTGAATCAATGCCCACTTTTCGCTTCATCTAGCTTCTATTCGGCATCTTTTACTAGTGGACACGCTGGGCGAGACAATTGAACGGGTATGGGTCACGGTCGAACACCTTGTCGAACTCGGCCACATGAACGGACCGTTACCGGACATCTGGCCGCCAGTGTCCGCCCTCGATTTCACTTGTACGATTAGCGCGTTTATCGTCCAAGTGCCGCGACGGTTTATGGCGATTACTTCCTCGAACGCCGTTTCCGGCCAGTTACCACCGATTGTAGGCTTGCCCGGAAAGTGAGTTCTTATTTACCTGTTTCTAGGGCTAGTAGCGTTGGCCATCGCTGGTGTGAGTTGGCTTCTCTATCGCAGACCACATCCAGCACCTGCTGTCTAGCCGACGCAGCGGTTTTGGGACGGAACCAGAAGAGAATGGGTCCAACGCCTAACCGGACATCTGCCCGCCCTGGAAGTAAAAAATTGAGCACATTCTGTCCCTTTGGTACTAGCGGTCTATCGTTATACGCGCTTCCGCCTGCCAAGCTCTTGGAGGATGGCATTTGATTGCGGTGGGATACTGTTTTGGCGGAAAGCGGCGGCGGAGCGAGCCGAATCGGGTAGAGAGCTGCCATACCAGTCCCATCGTTCCTGGTACTTTCTCTGAAATTTTTCGACTGGGGAGACTTCCATGAGCTTTCTGACTAGGGCCACGGTGGCGGCTTTCTTTGTGTTCGCGCTGGTTTCCGCGGCGCGAGGGCAAGCACCGGTCCAGACGTCAGTTCAGGCGACGGCACCGCCGCCGGACAATGACTTCTACTCTCTTCGCGAGCCCGCCGCTGCAGGCGACGCGCAGGCGCAATTCGCCCTGGCGAACCACTATTTCTACGGCCTCGGCGTTCCCCAGGACTACAGCCAGGCTCTGCTCTGGTATGGCAAGTCCGCTAACCAGGGCTTCGCTCCTGCACAGAATCTACTGGGCTACATGTATCAACATAAGTTTGGTGTGCCGCGGGATTACAAGCGCGCGCTGGCCTACTATCGTTCCGCGGCGAAGCAGGGCTATGCGCTCGGGGAGTACAACCTGGGCGTCCTGTTCGAGGATGGTGTTGGCGTCAAACGTAATTACAAGCAAGCCTTTGATTGGTACCGCAAAGCGGCTGACCAGAATCTCTCGCAGGCGGAAAAGCAAGTCGGCTACTTTTACCAGTGCGGATATGGGGTAAAGCGGGACTACGCTCAAGCCCATGCCTGGTATCTCCGCGCCGCGAGCCACGGCAACTCCGACGCCGAAAACCAGTTAGGCTCCATGGCCGAGAACGGATGGGACCAGCCCCAGAATTACGCCGAGGCTCTTGCCTGGTTTACCAAAGCCGCGGAGCATGGCAGCGACACCGCCAAGGAAAATATCGGCTATATGTTTCAGCATGGCATGGGCGTACAAACCGATTATGCCAAGGCCATGTATTGGTTCGTCGAAGCTGCGGCGCACGGGAACAGCGACGCGGAAAATCAGCTCGGCTGGATGTATCAATTCGGGCAAGGCGTGGAGCCCGACGACGCTAAGGCCGTGACCTGGTACAGCATGTCTGCCGATCAGGGCAATCGGCGCGGCATCGACAATCTCGACTATTTCAAAGGTGTGCTGGAGGACCGCGGCTCGGGGTGGTGGGAAGCGGCCAACACCACTGTCACGGATCCTGCCATCGCGCGGGCTCAGCGCTGGGCGACAATCCAGGATCTTCAGCGCCGCATTGCCGGATTGGAGGGCGACGCACAAAACCAAGAAGATATTGCCAACCAACTCGAACATACCGGCAAGGGCAAGAACGATGCTATCACCAAGATTTTCAATGCGGTCGGCAGCGTACCCGCCGTCAAGTACCGCATCGAAGCCGAAAAGTATCGCGCCGAAGCTGCGCGCCTGCGTGAAGAGCTGGCAGAGATTGAGAATCAAAGTCGATTCTCGGCTAACGTTCCCGCCCCCTAACGTTCTCCACGCTCGGATGGCGTCGTGTGGACTTAACCGTGGTCGGATAACTCCCGGTAAATCGGATTACCGGACATCTGCCCAGGAGTCAATTCCACCTCTCCAGTAACCGGGTCTATGAGGCTTGCGCGATTTAAGAAACTACATTACGCTGGCCCAGTTGCCAGCGGTGGCTTCCCTCCTCACCCGCTATCGGTTGTTCCAGTTGCGATTCAAATTCTTGTGAAGGAAGGATGCCGTATGACGCGCAAAAACACCTGGGCGAGACTTGTTGTGGCCGTAGTGCTGAGTTTGCCTTTGACTGCCTGCAAGGACACAAAAACTCTGCAAGAGAACGAGCAATTGAAGGCCCAGGTGGCGGAACTTCAGAAAGAGAACGGCCAATTGGGAAACGATCTTGAGACAATGACAGCTGCCCGCGATACGTTGACGAAAGAGAACGAGGCGCTTAAGGCAGAGAGTAAGGCCCGGAAAACAAAGCACTCCGGAACGAAAGCTGCGAGTCGAAAGCGTCGTCGGAACTAAAGGTCACGGCAGTTTTAAGATCCCCGGGTGGTTTGGAGCGCGCGACCGCGTTTCTGTTTTCATCGTCAGAAAAGGGAGGTTTAGAGCATGAAAACGTTTGAGGTGCAATTTCGCTATCGAGATCGAAATGAAGGAACAGCGGAATCGACGGTCAAAGTGGAGGCGTCGAGTCTTCCAGGAGCGGTCGGTAAGGCGACACGTCAGTTCGTCAAAGGCTTGGACCGGAAACAGAGATTCGATATGAACAAGAATGGACTTGAAATTACGGCCAAGTCTATCAGCACGACAACGGAGGCACAGGCTTCCGCGGAGGCTGCCGCTAGCTGAGAGGTCAGCAGGACCGAAGCTGGGCCGAGATTTTTACACTTGCTACCACTGCCTGGTAAGTCGGGTACCCAAGCCAGTCCAACCCTTCTAAGCCGACAAATTCCCCTCTGACGAGGAATTTTTTGCAGGGTGGCAGCGTTCCAAGCAGCCCGAGACGTGACCGTCCTATCGGAATACTAGGTTAAACCTCGGGAAAATGAATCTTCAGCTTATAGCAAATGTAGAGAACCAGGATCGCGCCCAGTGTGGAAAAAATGAGGCCAGCGGGATGATATCGTTCGTTTGTCGGGCGCGAAAACATGTGGGTAACGCCGCCGCCGAAGATCGATCCGATGATGCCGACCACGATCGTCCAGAAGATCGTTATGTGCACGTGCATCACCGATTTCGCGATAACGCCCGAGATTAGCCCAATAAGAACATACCAGATTAAGTGAAACATACTTTTTCCTCCATCGTTTGCCTTCAAAACGTCGTCGAGTATAAGCCAGGGTTCGGCAATTAACCCGGAATTTCCGATTTGGACCTCTGTCTCGCGCATCGTACGCTCCTCCTGCCCTCGACACAACGAATTTGCCACAAGAGCAGGCCTCGCCGAGATCAGTTGGCTTCCGTCAGCTAGAATTCCACTGACGTTTCGCAGAAATGCTATATAGAACCCCGATTGAGACAAACCCGATCACAGCGGTAACTCCCGATAAGTCGGATTACCAGACATTTGCCTCCGGCCGCTGTCAACGGCAATCCACTCGTCCGAGAAGTTCGTTTATTAGGTGCTACACCGACGGGACGAAACCGTCGTCAGTTATCAGACTCCGTGCTGAGTTCTTGCTGATTGGAAGTTTCTGTACCGCTCATGGCGGCGTCAAGTCGGCACGGTCGATGGTGGGTGCCATCTCCTGCCAGCTCGACCCTCTACGAGCCGTGACCAGACACCCCGGCCCGGGTGATTCGGGATTTAGTATGTCTCTTTCATGTAGCCGAAGTGCCTGGATGACGGCGCGCTACAATAGGAATCGGGTCCCCGGCACGATAAATCGCGTTTGCTTGGTATAGCAAACCTGCATAGCAGCCTCATGCAGAAAGCCCTAGCCGTGTAGAGAAGCTTTCATTCCGTATGCGACCTGTGTCAAACGGTGCGTTCGCTCCGTCGGCGATAAGTAACTCTTTCGGAACAGTCGGGGTCAACGAACATATTCGACACTCGTTTGCGGGGGAAGATTATTGACACGTGGTCCAAATCCACCTTGAGGATGCGGGCCGTGCGCGAAAATCAGCGCAAAGGATGGAAATGTTCTCAGTGGTGGGTTTGACCTTAGATGAAG